>Ga0224555_1000004_pt1 | contig 249348 bp, 238 predicted proteins | sample 714S23034metaG_FD_180687 | JGI IMG/M metagenome (GOLD analysis project Ga0224555, IMG submission 180687) | Peat soil microbial communities from Stordalen Mire, Sweden - 717 S2 30-34 | ecosystem: Environmental > Terrestrial > Soil > Wetlands > Peat | place: Sweden: Norrbotten County, Stordalen...
CGAGCGACACGGTTGCCGGAGCCGTGTGGAAGTTGAGGACTCCGGCGAGGCCGAGCAGCGTGCCGGCGACGACCAACGGGGAGCGCTTCATGGTCGGGACCGGGCCATCAGAAGGAGAACTCCTCGAGGTGGATCCGGTCGGGATCCACCCGCAACTTTGAAAGGGCCAGGGCGATCTGGCTGGTGAATCCGGTCGGCCCGCAGACGTACACGTCGCTCTGCGCGACGTCTGGCAGCAGGTCTCGAAGCGTGTTGGCGTTGAGCGGCGCCTCGTGACGCGGGCCGACGATCTCGTGTAAAAGGCCCTTTCGGTGCTCGATCAGGGTGCGGATCTCCTCGCGGTGCACCAGGTCCTCGAAGGTGGAGGCGCGCACCAGCGCCGTGACGCGGATGTTGTGGGGAAGATCCTCGAGCAGGGCGCGAAGTGGCGTGATGCCCACGCCGGCCCCGATCAGGGTGACCTGCTCGCTGCGGCGCACGTGCCGGGTGAAGGCGCCGTAGGGGCCCTCGACGAACACCCGCGTGCCCGGCCTCAGGTGCGCGACCGCGCTCGACTGGTCACCGAGCGCCTTGACCGTCACTCGCAGGAACGGCGGCCGGGGCATCGCCGACAGCGAGTACGGATGCGGGTGCCACCACAGGTCCCTCGACATGAATCGCCACTGGAAGAACTGGCCGCCTGAGACCGCGAGGGTGGACAGGCTCCTGCCCGAGATCGTCAGGGAGAAGACGCCGGGCGCCTCCTCCTTCACCGATGCGACCCGCAACTGATACCTGAGGTTGCGTGCGACCGGCACGATCACGCGGTTGGTCACCACGATCGCCGCGACCCCGGCCCAGAGCGAGTCCCAGAAGATCCGAGCGAGGGGGTGGCCAAGGAACATGACGCCGGTGGCCACCTGGTGAGCGAAGGCCAGCATGAGCGCCGCGTACATGTACAGGTGAACGACCCACCACGTCTCGTACTTCATGCGGCGACGGGCAATCCGGAAGGAGGTGACGCCGGCCATCACCAGCAAGACGAAGGCGACCGCGGCGGCGAGCATGTCGGGGTAGTGCCTCACGAACGTCCAGAACTGGCTGAGCGGGCCGGTGCTCGTCGTCTGGGCGTAGCCGAGGGTGACGAACGCGATGTGCAGGGCTATGAGGCCTATGGGCCAACCCCCGATTCGCCGATGCCAGCGCACGAGTCGGTCCTGGCCCACTACTCGCTCCAGCCAGGGAATCCGCGCGATCAGCAGGACCATGATCAGCATCAGGTAGCTGCCGGTCATCGCGCAGAGCCGTCCCGCCGCGTCCAGCCAACCGCCGGGCGAGGTGAGGCTGGCCCACGACTCGCTGGTGACGACCAGGGCCAGGACGATGCCGAAGCCGACGCCGGCGAGGATGGCGAAGAGATTGGCGATCCAGGGCTGGGGGGCAGGACCTCGTCGGCGTCGAACCGGCGCGTCCTGGCGCGACCACGCGACCTTGGAGGCCTTTCGTTCTAGCGTCGAAGTTGGCACAAAGTCACGATAACCCTTTGATTATAAGGAGAAGGCAAGAATCTGATACGAATATTCCAGTTTTTGGGCGGGTCTTGCACCCCCCGACCTTCAGCACGGCCAGGCACCGCCCGGCGCCGTCGCCGCGGCCGCCGTGAAGGTCCAAGCGACGACACGAGGGTCCGCGGCCGGAGGGTTCCTCGAGGCCGGCCCGTCAGTGCGCCGTCGCCCGCGAAGTGCCAAACTTCAGTCATCATTGGACTTACGACCCTAGTGAGCGAAGGCTCGCTCCGGCGTATCTCCACTAGTGATTCACGGAGGCAGTACTTAGCACGAGGGGGCTTGCGCGTATGGAAGCTTATCGAAACGCCTGGCGGCAGAGCATCGACGATCCACGGACTTTTTGGGGTGAGGCGGCCAAGGCCATCAGCTGGTACCGCGAGCCAACGATCATCCTCGACGACTCGCGTGCGCCGATCTACAGCTGGTTCGCCGACGGGGAGATGAACACCTGTTTCAACGCGCTGGACCGTCACGTGCAAAACGGCCTCGGCGACCAGCTCGCCCTCATCTACGACAGTCCGGTCACCGATACGAAGGCCACGTACACCTACGCCCAGCTGCTCGACGAGGTCGCACGCTTCGCCGGAGTACTGGGCGACCTCGGTGTCGAGAAGGGCGACCGCGTGGTCATCTACATGCCCATGATTCCCCAGGCGGTCATCTCGATGCTCGCCTGCGCCCGGCTCGGTGCCGTGCATTCGGTGGTCTTCGGCGGTTTCGCCGCCCACGAGTTGGCGATGCGCATCGAGGACGCACGGCCGAAGGTGGTCGTCTCGGCGTCCTGCGGAATCGAGGTAGCCCGCGTGATCGAATACAAGCCGCTGCTCGACGCGGCGCTCGACGAGTCCTCACACAAGCCCGACAAGTGCGTGATCTTCCAGCGCATTCAGGCCGAGGCGCCCATGCTGGCCGGTCGCGACGTGGACTGGGTCGACGCGATGAGCCGGGCCACGCCCGCCGAGTGCGTTCACGTGCTCGCGACCGACCCCCTCTACGTCCTGTACACCTCGGGCACGACGGGTCGGCCCAAGGGAGTGGTGCGCGACAACGGCGGCCACGCCGTGGCGCTGCAGTGGAGCATGCCGAACATCTACGACACGAGTCCGGGCGAGGTTTTCTGGGCGGCCTCGGATGTCGGCTGGGTGGTGGGGCACTCCTACATCGTCTACGCCCCGCTGCTCGCGGGCTGCACGACACTGCTCTACGAGGGGAAGCCCGTTGGCACGCCCGACGCGGGTGCCTACTGGCGCGTCATCGCCGAGTACGGCGTCAAGACCCTGTTCACCGCGCCGACCGGCTTCCGGGCGATAAAGCGCGAGGACCCCCAGGGCGCGCTGCTGGCGAACTACGACCTGTCGAGGTTTCGCTACCTGTTCCTGGCTGGCGAGCGGCTCGATCCCGAGACGTACAGCTGGGCCAGCGAGCAGCTGGACGTGCCGGTCATCGACCACTGGTGGCAGACCGAGACCGGGTGGCCGATCGCGGCGAATCTGATGGGTCTCGATCCGCTGGCGGTGAAGCCGGGCTCGCCGACCGTGCCCGTGCCGGGATTCGACGTGCGGATCTTCGACGAATCGGGCGTCGAGGTCGGACCCGGCGTCGAGGGACTCATCATGATTCGCACACCGCTGCCTCCCGGCTGCACGTCGAGCGTCTGGGGCGACGACAACAAGTTCTTCGAGGCCTACCTGAGCTACTCACCGGGCTACTACCTCACGGGCGACGGTGGCCACTTCGACGAGGAGGGATACCTGTTCGTCATGGGCAGGGTCGACGACGTCATAAACGTGGCGGGGCACCGTCTGTCGACCGGTGAGATCGAGGAGATCATCGCCGGTCATCCCGACGTCGCCGAGTGCGCCGTGATCGGGGTCGCCGATGATTTGAAGGGGCAGGTGCCGCGCGCGCTCGCCGTGCTGAAGGCGGGCGTCGACCGGGACCACGCCGTCATCTGCACTGAGCTGGTCGCGCGGGTGCGCAATCAGCTGGGTGCGGTGGCGAGCCTGCACCAGGTCGACGTCGTCACGGCGCTGCCCAAGACCAGGTCCGGCAAGGTGCTGCGCAAGTCCATGCGCGCCATCGCCGATGGCGTCGACGCTCCGGTGCCCTCGACGATCGACAACCCGGACACCCTCGAGGCGCTGAAGACCATCCTGCGTCCCGAGTAGGTTGCCGACTTGCGCCACCCAGGCGCTGACGCGCGGTGGCGGACGTCCGCCGGGCACCGGCTGTCCCTCAAGTCGTCGAGAGACGCGACCTGTTGTCACTACCATTGTCCGCACGAGGTGAAACGTGTCCCAGCTGCTCTTTACCGCATTCAGCAATCGCATCGACGCGATAGAACTCGCCCGAGAGGCCGCCCTTCGTCTCGAAGGAGCCGGCATCGCCAGTTCGATGTACCTGCTCGACTCGGACGTTGCCCCGGTGATCACCGAGGCGACCCTGGTCGTCAGCCTGGGCGGTGACGGCACGTTCCTTGAAGCGGCCCGGCTCGCGCACCAGTTCGGAGCGCGAGTGCTGGCCGTCAACCTCGGTCGGCTCGGCTTTCTGCTGAACGTGCCGCCGAGCGAGTTGGTCGACGACATCAACCACTCGCTCGCGCACGACCACGTCGCGGATCGGCTGGCGCTCACGATCACCTTCTCGAGCGGCTCGGGCGACGAGTTCGCCCTCAACGAGGTCGTCGTCGAGCGTGCCCACGCCGGCCACATGGTGCGCGTGAAGACCTTCGTCGACGCCGACGAGTTCCTCACGTATTCGGCCGACGGCGTCATGGTCGCCACGCCCACCGGAAGTACCGGGTACAACTTCTCCGCCGGCGGGCCGGTGGTGGACGCCACCCTGCCGGTCATGATCGTCACGCCCATCGCCCCGCATTTCACCATTGATCGCTCGATCGTCGTGGCGGGGGACAGGTCCGTGCGGTTCGTCGTGGCCGACAAGCCGGCGATCGTCGTCGCCGACGGCCACACGATCGGCACGCTCGAGCCGGGCGAGTCGATCGAGGTGCGCCGGAGCCCCACGCCGGTGCGGGTGGTGGCGACGCGCAGCTTCGAGCTGGGCTTTCGTCTCCGCGAGAGCCTCCGAGAGGGTCATGCCTAAGTCGCGGCTGGTCGAGCTCTACGCTCACGGTGTCGGCGTCATCGACGATGCACAGGTGGACTTCGGACCGGGGTTCAATGTCATCACCGGTGAGACGGGGGCGGGCAAGACGCTGCTGCTGGGCGCGCTGGAGCTCTGCCTGGGCGGCGACGGGACCGTATCGCGCCACGCGATGCCCGCCGAGATGCGCACCGCTGCGCTCTTTGTGCGCGACGGGAGAGAGGTGGTCCTCACCCGCGAGTCCACCGCGACGGGACGCCTTCGCAGCACCGTCGACGGCGTGGTCACCAGCGCCGAGGCGCTGCGGGCGCTGGCCACCGAACTCATCGTGATTCACGGACAGCACGATTCGTTGGCGCTTCGCAATCGGGCCGAGGTGCTTCGGATAGTCGACGCCAGCGGGGGAGTGTCCACGACCGAGCTGGATGAGGTGCGCCGGGCGCGCAGCACGGCCCTGCAGCTTCGAGAGAGTTTCGGCGGCGACGAGGGCCAGCGCCAGCGCGAGCTGGAGTTCCTGGACTTCCAGATCGGCGAGTTGGAGGCCGTCAAGATCCGCTCGGGCGACGAGCTGGAGGCGACGCTCGAGGAGCTCACCAGGCTCAGCGAGATGCGCGACGGCCAGGCGGCGCTGGCCGAGGTTCTCGAGGAACTCGACGCCGACAGCGACGCCGCGGTGCTGTCACGCCTGGCGCGCGCGATCGGGCGCATTCCCGGCGGCCAGGCCTACGAGCCCGTGCGCGACTCGCTGCGCAGCGCCCTCGAGCAGGCCCGCGACTGCGTGCACGAGCTCGCGTCGCTCGCGGACCCGGAGGCCTTCGATCCGGCGGCACTCGCCGACCTCGACGAGCGCGCCTCGGTCCTCCAGCTGATCGCGCGCAAGTACGGAGGCACCCTCGAAGTCGCGCTCGGCGTCTTGGACGAGATTCGACGGCAGCGCGAGGCTCGGGCGGGCGAGGCCGGGCGTCTGGCGAGCCTCGACGATGACATCCGAGAGCTGGACCGCGCCGAGCGGGGGCTGGCGCACGCGGCGCGCGCGGCGCGCGAGCGCGCGGCCGCTCGCCTGACCGAGGCGGTGCGCTCGCAGCTGCCCCGGGTGGCCCTGCCCCACGCCTCGCTGCGCTTCCAGGTCGAGGGCGACGACGGCTCGGACGTCCAGATCCTTTTCACCCCCAACCCCGGGCTTGGCGAGGGTCCTTTGCAGGCCCTGGCGAGCGGCGGCGAGCTCAGCCGCGTCCTGCTGGCCCTGTCCCTCGAGACGGTCCACGAGGACGTGGTAGCGGTCTTCGACGAGGTCGACGCCGGAGTGGGAGGCCAGGTGGCTCAGCAGATCGGAGACTGCCTGCGCGAGCTGGGCGCCCAGCAGCAGGTCCTGGCGGTCACGCACCTCGCCTCGGTGGCGGCCAAGGCCGACCACCACTTCGTCATCGACAAGATCGTCGAGGGCGGCGCCACCGTCACGTCCATTCGCCAGGTGACCGGCGACGAGCGTGTCGAGGAGATCGCCCGCATGCTCGCCGGGGACGAAATGTCGGTCGAATCACTGGCCCTCGCCCAGCAGTTGCTCGAAACACTGCGTTAATAGTTCCGTCGCTCGAAAGGTGCCGACTACTATGTGTATCCGTGGATAGTGCAGTCTGCGAATGACTAAATTCGTCTTTGTAACAGGTGGAGTATCTAGCTCCCTCGGCAAAGGACTCACCGCCTCCTCGCTGGGGCGTCTGTTGAAGTCCCGTGGCCTGAAGGTCACCATGTGCAAGCTCGATCCGTACCTCAACGTCGACCCGGGCACGATGAATCCCGGCGAGCACGGCGAGGTGTTCGTCACCGACGACGGGGGCGAGACGGACCTCGACCTCGGTCACTACGAGCGGTTCATCGACGAGTCGCTCTCGCGGATGTCCAACACCACCACTGGATCGATCTACTCCAACGTGATCGCCAAGGAGCGCCGCGGCGACTACCTCGGCAAGACCGTCCAGGTCATCCCGCACATCACCGACGAGATCAAGGAGCGCATCCGTCGCCTGGGGACCCTGGGCGCGGACGTCGCGATCGTCGAGATCGGCGGCACCGTCGGCGACATCGAGATCGTGCCGTTCATCGAGTCGATCCGCCAGTACCGGCGCGACGCCGGTCGAGGCAACGTCTGCTACGTCCACCTGACTCTGGTGCCCTACCTCGCGCCCTCGGGGGAGCAGAAGACCAAGCCCACCCAGCACTCGGTGACCGAGTTACGCTCGAGAGGCATCCAGCCCGACATCATCGTCTGCCGGAGCGACCAGCCAATTTCCGAGGGCCTGAAGCGCAAGATATCGCTGCTGTGCGATGTCCCGATCGACGCGGTCATCTCCGCCGTGGACGTGCCGAGCATCTACGACCTTCCGCTCACGTTGCACCACGAAGGCCTGGACAAGATGGTCTGCGACACCCTCGGCATCGATCTGGACGCCTATCCGATCGACCTCAGCAGCTGGCAAGAGGTGGTGCGCCGGGTGCACAACACCACGAAGACCCTGCGCATCGGGGTCATTGGCAAGTACGTCACGATGCCCGACGCCTACCTCTCGGTGCACGAGTCCATTCGCCACGCCGGTTTCGCGATTGGCGCGACGACGAAGATCGAGTGGCTCGAGGCTGAACGGGTGCCGAGCGAGATCGACGCGGAGCGCATTCGCCAGCTCGACGGCATCATCGTGCCGGGGGGATTTGGCGAACGCGGCGTCGAAGGGATGATCGCCGCCTCGCGCATCGCTCGCGAGCACGACATCCCTTATCTGGGGATCTGTCTGGGCATGCAGGTCATGGTCGTCGAGTTCGCCCGTCACTGCCTCGGGCTGAGCGACGCGCACTCCACGGAGATCTCCCTGACGACGTCGGCCCCCGTGATTGCCCTCATGGCCGAGCAGATGGACATCACCGACCTGGGCGGGACGATGCGCCTGGGGGCGTGTCCCGCGATGCTCGACGAGGGATCGATCGTGGCAGAGCTCTACGGAGCGACGGTGGTGTCGGAGCGCCATCGTCACCGCTACGAGTTCAATTCGCGCTTCCGGGCTCAGTTCGAGGCGGGCGGCATGCGTTGCTCGGGCACCTCGCCCGACGGACGTCTGGTGGAGTTCGTCGAAGTGCCGAGCCACCCGTTCTTCGTGGGAACCCAGGCCCACCCCGAGTTCAAATCTCGTCCTGACCGTCCCCACCCGCTCTTCCTGGGACTGATCAAGGCGGCGGCGGCCCGCGCCGAGGGTCGCGAGCCGCACATCATCGATCCCTCTTCGGTCGACGTCAACGCGTGAGCGACTCGTTCCACGTTGAGCGAGCCGAACCGCTGCTGCACTCGTACGTGTTCGACGTGGAGCGGCGCACAATTCGCCACGGCGGCACCGCCTTCGAGCGTGACGTCGTGACCCACCGCGGCGCCGTGGCGATCCTGGCCCTGGACGACCAGGGCAACATCGGGCTCATGCGCCAGTACCGCGCTCCGTTTGACTCCTTTCATTGGGAGATTCCCGCCGGGACCCGCGACGTCATCGATGAGGACCCGCTCGAGACCGCCAAACGCGAGCTGCGCGAGGAGCTCGGCTGCGAGGCGTCGCAGTGGTCGCTGCTCGGCCGATTCATGGTCTCACCCGGATGGACCGACCAGACGATGATCATCTACGAGGCGCGCGGCCTCACCCAGCTGGAGCGGGAACCCGAGGGGCCCGAAGAGGTCGCCTCGAGCGTCCATTGGCTCTCGCCCTCGGCGTTGCGCGAGACCCTGCGCGCTGAGGACGCCATTGACAGCACGGTGGCCATCGCGCTGAACCGGGTCTTTGGGACCTTTTTTGACCGCGACTGACTCGCTCCTCAATGAGTACATGACGTGGCTCACGATCGAGAAGGGGCGCAGTCCGGCCACCACCGAGGCCTACCGCCGCGACATAGCGAGATTCTGCGAGTGGATGCTGCGCCGCGACCTGACGGTCGAGACCCTGCGTGAGGGCGCGTTCGAGGAGTACTTCAACGGCCTGCGCGGCGAGCACCAGGCTGAGAGCACCGTCGTTCGCTCCATGTCGGCCGTGCGCGGGTGGTTCGGGTTCATGGTTGACGAAGGCCACCTCCAGGCCGATCCCACCGCGAGGCTGAGGGGAGGACGTCGCGGCCGTACGCTGCCCAAGCCCCTCGACGAGGACGAGGTCATCGGTCTGCTCGATTCGGTGCCCTCGTTCACCCCGATCGATATCCGCGACCGCGCGCTGCTGGAGCTGCTCTACGGGACCGGCGCGCGCGTGTCCGAGGCCGTGGGCATCAGCCTCGAGGACCTGGACTTCGACGAGGAGCTGATTCTCGTCACCGGCAAGGGGTCCAAGCAGCGCCTGGTACCGATGGGCGCGGCGCTAGGCGCGGCGCTGGGCGACTACTTGAACGCCGGGGGTCGCAGCGAGCTGCCCGACGCCCACCGCAGCGCGCGGCTGTTCCTCAACTCCCGAGGTGGTCCGCTCTCGCGCCAGGGCGTCGACCTGATCATCCACAAGCGGGCGCTGGCGGTGGGAATCGATCGCACGAGGATCAGCGCGCACGTCTTTCGCCACAGCTGTGCCACCCACATGCTGGCTCACGGGGCCGACATCCGCGTGGTCCAGGAGCTCCTGGGCCACGCGTCGATCGCGACGACGCAGATCTACACCGCGGTGTCGGTAACATCGCTGCAGCGCGAATATCGAAACGCGCACCCGCGCGCCCACGGGTAAACGAAAGGCCCCCTTGACGTATTTCTTCTTCTTCCTCGCGATCGTTCCGTCGATCGTGCTCCACGAGGTCAGCCACGGCTACGTCGCGAACCTGTGCGGCGATCCCACCGCGAAGGAGAGCCACCGTCTCACCCTCAATCCGCTGCGCCACATCGATCCCTTCGGCACGGTGCTCCTGCCCGCCCTGCTGATCATCAGCGGGCTGCCGGCGTTCGGGTACGCCAAGCCGGTGCCGGTCAACGTCTCGCGCCTGCGCAAGCCCCGCACCCAGTCGCTCTACGTGTCCCTCGCCGGGCCCCTGGTCAACATTCTCCTGTCCGCTTTGGGCTTCGCCATCTGCGAGTTCGCGATTCACGTGACCCGTAATCAGTTCACCTTCGACGTCGGCGAGTACCTGGGCCTCGTGAACCTGACGCTGGCCGTCTTCAACCTGCTGCCGATTCCCCCGCTGGACGGCTCGGCGATCATCGAGCGCTTCGTACCGAACCGGCACCTGCCCAGGTACTACCACTTCCGGGCGCGGGCGCTGCCCGTCGTGATGGCCCTGATCATCCTGGACTCGCTCTTCTTCCACGTCGGCATCAACTGGCTGTCCGACCTGCAGAACTGGTGGGTCAACCGGCTCTTCTAGAACAGGCCCATGGCCTCGGCGGCGCGCCGGTAGACGGGGCCCGAGACCGCGGCGGCCTTCCGGGCTCCGCGCTCGACGATGGCCGCGAGCGCCGCCGGGTCGGCGCGCAGCGCGCGGTAGCGCGCACCGATCGGGACCAGCGACTCCACGACCAGCGCGGCGAGGTCCTTCTTGAGGTCACCGTAGCGCGAGTAGCGCGCCGCAATCGCCTCGGGCTTCTCGCCGCTGAGGCTCGCGAACAGCTCCAGGAGGTTCGAGAGCCCGGGCTTGGTCTCCCAGTCGAAGCGGACCTCGCCGTCGGTGTCGGTGACGGCCTTCTTGATCTTCTTCTCTATCTCCTTGGGGTCATCGCGCAGGTAGATGGAGCCCATTGGACTCGAGACCGACTTGGACATCTTGCGCGTCGGCTCCTGGAGGTCCATGATCCGCGCGCCCACCGTCGGCTGCACGCCCACGGGCATGGTGAATGTCTCGCCGAAGCGGTTGTTGAAGCGCTCGGCGATCTCGCGCGCCAGCTCGATGTGCTGGCGCTGGTCGTCGCCGACGGGCACCTCCCGGGCGTCGTAGAGCAAGATGTCGGCCGCCATGAGCACCGGGTAGGTGAACAGGCCTACGCGGTAGCCCTCCTGGCGCTGCGCCTTCTCCTTGAACTGGGTCATGCGGCTCAGCTCACCGAAGGTGGTCACGTTTTCGAGCAGCCACGCCATCTGCGCGTGATAGGGAACGTGGCTCTGGATGAACAGCGTGCACACCTCGGGGTCCAGGCCGGTCGCCAGCAGCCACGCGACCCAGTCGATCGTCTGCTCGCGCAAGGTAGCGGGGTCGATCTGCAGCGTCAGGGCGTGCAGGTCGACGACGCAGTAGAAAGCCTCGGCGTTCTGCGAACTCGCCCACTGCTTCATGGCGCCGACGTAGTTGCCGATATGCGGAGTTCCCGACGGCTGAATTCCTGAGAGTATGCGCATCGCTCCATGGTAGAGGAGGACCTCTTGGGTTCCGGGCAAAGCCGGTAGAGTTGCGCCGTGACCTTCGTCGTGACGACGCCGTCCTTTAGCGGCCCCGTTGAACTACTCCTGCATCTGATCAGCAGCCATGACCTGGATGTCCTGGACGTGCCGCTCGCCCCGATTGTCGACGCGTTCGTCGCGCTGTTGCGAGACGACTCGGTCACCGTGGACGTCGAGGACCTCTCGGAGTTCCTGCTCATCGCGGCGATCCTGCTCGAGATGAAGAGCCAGCGCCTGCTGCCCGGGCGCGACAGCACCGAACCCGACGAGGAGTTCGTGGGCTGGGAGGAGCGCGACGTCCTGCTGGCCCGACTGCTCGAGCTTCGCACCTACGCCTCGCTCGCCGACGCCTTCGTCTCGCTCTTCGAGAGGGCCAGCCGGGCCTTTCCGCGTATCCGCGGGGTCGACGACGGCTTCGTCGTGCAGCCCCCGGACCTCCTGGCCGGCGTCACGAGCGCCGACCTCGCGATGGCCTACCTGCGCGGCATCGAGGAGAAGCCCGTGCCGGTGGTGCGCCTCAATCACGTGACGGTGGACGCCGTCTCGGTCGCCGAGACCGTGGTGTCGCTGGCCCAGCGACTTCCGGCGCTGGGCCCACTCTCCTTCCGGGCGCTGACCGAGGGGCTGGGCAGCCGCATCGAGATCATCGTGCACTTCCTGGCGCTGCTGGAACTGTGCAAGCTGGGGCGCGTCAACCTCGGCCAGGGGGGCACGTTCGGCGAGGTGCGCATCGAGTGGCTCAACGACGAGAGCGGGCTGGAGCTTGGGAAGGTGGACACCTATGAGGGATGAGTTCTCTCTCGACCAGAAGCTCGAGGCGATGCTGTGCGTGGCGCTCGAACCCATATCGACCGAGGAGCTCGCCGACGTCGTCGAGACCGACGCCCCGGACGTCCTCGCGGCGCTGCGCGCGCTGCGCCAGGAGTTCGTCGACGACCGTCGCGGATTCCAGATCGTGGAACTGGCCAGCGGGTGGGTCATGCAGTCGTCGCCCGACGTCGCCCAGTGGGTGGTCAAGTTCGCCAACCGCGACGTGTCGCATCGGCTGAGCTCGGCCGCTCTCGAGACGCTGGCCATCATTGCCTACCGCCAGCCCATTTCGCGCGCGCAGATTACTGCCCTGCGCGGGGTCAACGTGGACGGCGTCTGCCGGCTCCTCGAGCAGCGCGGCTACATCGAAGAGCAGGGTCGCGCCGCGGGGCCCGGCCAGCCGATTCTCTACGGGACCACCGAGTCGTTTCTCGACCGGATGGGCCTCGCGGCGCTGCGCGACCTTCCCCCGATCGAGGAGTTCATGCCGCCCGTCGCGATGGCCAACGAGATCGTCGACGAGATGTTCTTGGTGGCCGACATGGTCGAGGACATCTAGTTGGAAGAGGGCGAGCGCCTCCAGAAGACCCTGGCTCGCGCCGGTTTCGGCTCGCGCCGGTCGTGCGAGGTCCTGATCACCGAGGGTCGAGTGACCATCGACGGGCGCGTGGCCGAGCTCGGGAACCGCGTCGACCCCGACCGCCAGATCATCTGCGTGGACGGCACGCTGGCGCCCACTGCCCAGAGCATGGTCTACTACCTGCTCAACAAGCCCGACGGGGTGGTGACCACCGCCTCGGACCCCCAGGGGCGCACCACGGTGCTCAACCTCGTCGAGTCCCAGGTCCGGATATTCCCGGTCGGGCGCCTCGACATGAACACCGAGGGTCTCTTGATACTGACCAACGACGGTCGGCTCGCGCACCTGCTCACTCACCCCAGTTCGGGCATCGCCAAGGAGTACCTGGCCCGGGTCGAGGGGGACCCCTCGCCCGCGGCGATTCGACGGCTGCGCGAAGGAGTCGAACTCGACGACGGGCTCACGAGCCCGGCCCAGGTGAGTCGGGTGAGCGAAGGGCTGCTGCGCATCGTCATCCACGAGGGGCGCAACCGCCAGGTCCGGCGAATGTGTTCCGCGGTGGGCCACGACGTCACCCGCCTCGTGCGAACGCGCATCGGGCCGCTCCAGGACGCCACCCTGAGTCCCGGGTCCTCACGCCAGCTCTCGATAAGCGAAGTGCGCCGACTTATGGAGGCCGTCGGGATGACCGATGAAATCGCATCTACGATGCCTTCATGACTTCTCCAATCGTTCGGGGCGTTCGCGGGGCGACGACGTGCTCGAACGACACTCCCGAACAGATCACCGAGGCGACCCAGGAACTCCTGGCGGCGATGATGGAGCGCAACGCCCTCGAGCACGATGACGTCATCAGCATCGTCTTCACGACGACGACCGACCTGACCTCGGCCTTTCCGGCGACTGGCGCGCGAGGCATCGGATTCGGTGACATCCCCCTGCTGTGCGCGAGCGAGATCGACGTGCCGAACTCGAAGCAGCACTGCATCCGGGTCCTGATGCACATCTACACCACTCGTGCGCGTGCCGACGTCCGCCACGTCTACCTGCGCGACGCGCAGTCACTCCGCGATGACCTCCCCGGCTAGGCGGCGCGCCCACGTCGTCGGCCTGGGCCTCATCGGCTCGTCGGTGGCGCTGGCGCTGGGCGCGGCTGGTTGGGAGGTCACTGGTTGGGACCTCGACGACGCCACCCTCGAGCGAGCCCGCGACGCGGCCGTCATCCGCGGGCCCGCCCCCGGCGCCGAGCACGACCTGATCGTCGTCGCCACACCCGCCGGGGCCGTGGCTGAAGTGGCCAACCAGATGCTGGCGGGGAGCACGAATCCGCGACTCATCGTTACCGACGTCGCCGGCGTCAAGTCCTCGATCGTCGACGCCGTCGCCGACCCGCGATTCCTGGGCGGCCATCCGATGGCCGGCTCGGAGCAGCGCGGGCTGGGCGGAGCGAGCGCGGACCTCTTTCGAGGATGCACGTGGGTGCTGACGCCGACACGCCGAACCCTCCCCGAGACCTACAGCACGCTGCACGGGGTGCTGCGCGAGATCGGGGCCAGCGTGGTGGCGATCGACGCGCACGACCACGACCGCCTGGTCGCCCTGGCGAGCCACGTCCCTCACCTGCTGGCCGGTGCGCTCATGAACGAGGCGACCAAGGCCGCCGAGGACGATCCGGTCCTGCTGCAGCTGGCCGCCGGGGGATTTCGCGACATGACCCGCATCGCGGCCGGGGACCCGACGATCTGGCCCGACATCCTGTTCGAGAACCGTGACGCCATCGACCAGACGCTCGAGTCGCTCCAGGAGCGCCTCGAGACCCTGCGCCAGGCCTTGGGTGCCGGGCGGCGCGCCACCATCGAATCCAGCCTCCAGTCGGCGTCGATCGCCCGACGCCAGCTGCCCGGACGCGCCCTGAGCTCGGACAACCTGGCCTACCTGCGCGTCGCCGTGAGCGACCGACCAGGTGTCCTGGCCAACGTGACGATGGCTGCCTCGGAGCTGGCGGTGAACATCTACGACATCGAGATCGCCCACGGCATCGAGAGAGCGGGCGGGACGCTGCTGCTGGCCGTCGACGCCACCCAGGCGCAGCTCCTCGCTGCGGCGCTCGGCGAACTGGGCTTCCAGGTGGTTCGCGAGCAGTGAGCCAGGTACGCAGCGTCGTTCACGCGCAGAGGCTTCACGGCTCGCTGCGCGTCCCGGGCGACAAGAGCGCGTCGCATCGGGCGCTGATGATCAGCGCCTTGGCCAGCGGCGAGAGCACGATCGAGGGCCTCTCGCCGGGCCACGACGTCGCGTCGACCAGCGCCATCATGGTGAGCCTCGGGGCCTCGCGCACCGACGAGGCGAAGGTCGTGCGGATCGTCGGACCCCGGGAGGGACTGGCGCCCACCACGGGCGAGCTCGACTGCGGTAATTCCGGAACGACCATGCGGCTCCTGTCGGGAATCGTGAGCGGGGTCGAGGGGGTGCACACCCTGGTCGGCGACCCGTCGCTCTCCAAGCGGCCCATGGACCGCATCGCCGTTCCGCTCTCGCTGATGGGCGCTCGCGTCACCGGCCACGGCCACCGCGTCACGGCGCCGTTGACCATCGAGGGCGCCGTGACCTTGCGGGCGATCGACTACCACGTTCCCCGAGCCAGCGCGCAGGTCAAGTCGTCGATCCTCTTCGCCGCGCTCGCGGCGACCGGCCCCACCACGGTGCGCGAGGACCACCGCACCCGCACGACGACCGAGGACATGCTGCGCCAGGCCGGCCTCGACGTGCGCAGCGTCGACGAGGGCACCGGGCGAGTCGTGACCATCGTTCCCGCCCGCCCGAACGCCACGGCGTGGCGGGTGCCGGGTGACCCGTCCCAGGCGGCCTTCTTCGCGGTGCTGGGAGCCGTGCACGCGGACGCGTCGCTCGAGGTGGTGGGCATCGACAGCGCTCCCGAGCGCGTGGGATTCGTCGGCGTGCTGGCGCGGATGGGAGCTCGGGTCGCGCTCGAGAACCGCGCGACGGGGACCTCGCTGCTCAGCCAGAGCTCGACCCTGGTCGCCAGCGAGGTCCAGTCCCGCGAGATACCCTCGGTGGACGAGGTCCCCGTCCTCGCCGTGGCCGCCGCGGCGGCCAGCGGGATCACCGCCTTCCGCGACATGGGCGAACTGCGGCTCAAGGAGTCCGACCGCTTCACCGGATCGATGAGGCTGGCCAGGCTGCTGGGATGTCGGGTGTGGGAGGAGGGCGACGACTTCTTCATCGAGGGCCTCGGCAGCGCGAGCGCCTTCGCGCACTTCCGCATCGACGCGCAACTCGACCACCGCATCGTCATGGCGAGCGCCGTCGCCGGGTGGGCCGGCGGGGGCTGCGTCATCTCGGGCGCGCAGACGGTCGCATCGAGCTATCCCCATTTTTTCGACGACGTAGCATCATTGCAATGAGCCACCAGATCATCGCCATCGACGGTCCGGCCGGCTCGGGCAAGTCCACGGTGGCGCGCCAGGTCGCCCGCGAGCTGGGGTGGTCGTTCCTCGACACGGGCGCCATGTACCGGGCCGTCACGTGCGAGGCGCTGTCGCGCGGGCTCGACGTTCACGATGAGCAGGTCCTGGGCCGGCTCGCGAGCGAGGTCACCCTCACGACGCTGCCGCGCGTCACGGTCAACGGCCGCGACGTCGAAGACGAGATCCGCAACGACCGCGTCAACGAGGCCGTCTCGGTGGTGGCCGCGAATCCGCTCGTGCGCCGGGCGATGGTTGCGCGCCAGCGCGAGTGGGCCGCCCAGCAGCCCGTGGGCACCGTCGTCGAGGGGCGCGACATCACCACCGTGGTCTTCCCCGACGCCACGCTCAAAATATTCCTGACGGCGTCGCCCATGGAACGCTCTCGTCGCCGGGGCGACGAGAGCGCCGCGTCGGTGTCGCGGCGCGACGAGGCCGACCTGACGCGCGACGCCTCGCCGCTGCGTCAATCCGACGATGCGCTCGTGCTGGACACCACCGGCCGTACTGTGGACGAGGTAGCGGGGGAGATCATTGAATGCCTGAGCGCTCGACAGTCGAACTGAACCCCGACAAGACGGTCGCCTACCACGTCGTGGCGGCCATCCTCTCGGGCCTCTCGCGACTCCTCTTCCGCCCTACGGTGACCGGCCAGGAGAACATTCCCCTGGAGGGGCCGGTGCTGATCGCGCCGATCCACCGCTCGAACGTTGACTTCGCGTTCACCCTGTTCATCTCTCCGCGCAAGGTCTTCTTCATGGCCAAGGACGGGATCTTCAAGTTCGCACCCTTCGGCCGACTGCTGGTCCACCTGGGCGCCTTCCCCATCCACCGGGGCGCGACGACGGACCGCGACTCGATGAACTCGGCCCAGGAGGTCCTGCGCCAGGGCCAGGCGCTGGTTCTCTTCCCGGAGGGCACCCGCAAGGAGGGACCCCTCGTCGGCCCGCTCCAGGACGGCGCCATGTTCATCGCCGCGCGCACCGGGGCCACGGTGGTGCCGGTCGGCATCGCGGGCAGCGACCGGGCCCTGCCGCTGGGCGCCAAGCTCCCTCGTCTAGTGCGGATCCGCATCGTGATCGGCGCGCCGATCACGCCGCCGACGTCCGAGGGGCGCGTGTCGAGATCGGCGATCACGGCCAAGACCGAGGAGTTGCGCCAGGGGCTCCAGGCGGCGTACGACGAGGCCCTCAGGGCGAGTTAACGCTCGCGCCACCACGTGCCGAAGACGACCCTCGCGTAGCGGAACCCGAAGAGCCAGTTCTTGCCCTTCTTGGTCGTGCCCGAGAAGCGCGGGTGCCACACGGTGGGCACCTCGCCGGCGCGCCATCCACGCTTCAGGCAGGTGATGAGCAGCTCAGCGGTCTGGTACTGCTCCTGCTGGAGCCGGTCGACCACGTCGGCCAGCATCGTCACGCGCAGCGCCCGGTAGCCGGTCGAGGTGTCGGTCAGTTTGGCGCCCGTCATGCGGTTCATGATGAACGAGAAGACCCACACGCCCGTCTTTCGGAACCGGTCCGAGGTCTTGTCCACGCCGAGTCGGCGGCTCGCGACCACGAAGTCGGCCTGGTCGGCGACGAGCGGGGCCAGGATTTGGGGGATCTCGGCGGGGTCGTTCTGGCCGTCGGCGTCGAGGGTGACGACGTACTTGACGTCATGGGAGATGCAGTAGCGGTAGGTGACCTGCAGGGCCACGCCGTGGCCGAGGTTCACGGGGAACACGATGACCACGACGCCCGGATAGGACCGGGCGATCTCGGCCGTCTTGTCGTCGCCGCCGTCCACCACGACGAGGGTCGTGTAGGGCTGGCCGTTGATATCGGTGGGCATCTTGTCCAGCACGCCGCCGATGTTGCCCTCCTCCTCGTAGGCGCAGATGGAGGCGACGATCGCCTCAGGCGTGAAGCCCGGCCGGTCACTCTCGAGGCGGGCGAGGGCCTGCTCGATCGCGTAGGCGCGCAGGCGCGTGATGCGACGTTTTTCCAGATCAAATTTGGCCATGATGCTCCTTAGATGGACTTTGCTCGAGCGAACACGCGCAGCACGATCGGCTCGAAGTGCTCGAGGGGCTCCGAGCAATACGCCGGATCAAATGACCTCTGATCCCACTCGCCGGCGAAGCCGTCGGTGATGGTCCCCAGTCCCCGGATCATCGACAGGAGCTGGCGGCCCACGCGGGGCTGGGCGGCGATCGTTTCATCCACAATGGTCATCCACTGCTCGCGCGTCGAGACGTCCATGCTCGGGAATGAATTCACGGACAAACAATAGCCTTTCGCAGGATTTGCCCTGAACTCACCGTCCGGTGGCCGAAAGGACCTGAGCGGCGGTGAAATCCCGATCGGCCTGACCGTCGAAGGTCGACGTGAGGGGCGTGGCGAGGACGAGATCCAGCGCGGCCGACAGGGCCTTGAGCATCTCTCGCAGCTCGGGGGGAGGCGGGAAGTACTCGTCCTCCACCGTGACCGAGCGGACCTCGACACCGTTGGCGGGATCGAGGAACTCGAGCACCTCGTTGACGAGCGACTCGGGGGCTGAGGCCCCGGCGGTGACCGCCACGACGCCCGTCAGGTCGTCGGGAAGCTCGCTGGCGCGATTCACCCGCAGGACGCGCGCGCATCCCACGGCCTCGGCCACCTGGGCAAGCGCGACGGTGTTCGACGAGTTCGCCGAGCCGATCACGATGACGGCGTCGGCGTCGGCGGCGATCGCCCGCAGCGCGGCCTGGCGGTTTGTGGTCGCGAAGCAGAGGTCGCTGCGATTGGGCATCCAGATGTCGAGGAACGTCTGCTCGGCGTACTCGCGCAGGTGCTGCCATTCGTCGAGGCTCAGGGTGGTCTGGCTCAGCAGGGCGAAGGGGCCCTCGCGGCCGCTCAGCGCGTCGATGTCGCCGGTCGATTCGATGAGGTGCGCGGACTTTGGGGCGACGGCCATCGTGCCCACGGCCTCCTCGTGACCCTCGTGGCCCACGTAGAGGATGGTGTAGCCCTTGCGCGCGCGGACCTTGAGCTCGTGGTGGACCTTGGTGACGAGCGGGCAGACGGCGTCGATCACGGTCCCCCCGGACCGGCGGGCGCTCTCGATGACCTGCGGGGGGGAGCCGTGGGCGCTCAGCATGACCGGCGCGCCGCTCGGCACGTCGGCGACGTCGTCGACGAAGACGACGCCGAGGGACCGGAAATGGTCGACGACGAACTGGTTGTGGACGATCTCGTGGTAGCAGAAGACCGGCGGTTCAAAGATGCGGGTCATCCAGTCCAGGGCCTTGATGGCCTTCTCGACCCCGGCGCAGAAGCCCCGAGGCGCCGCGAGAACTACCTTGTCGACACTCACGTGACCAAGCCTAGTAACCCGTTTCTCGAAGGGGTCCTAGGCTGGAGGGGTGTCGGGTGCCCGAATTTCCTCAATCTCCGCGGATTCTGCGGCCGCCCGGGTGGACATCGCGGTCGGCGACGAGCTGATTTCGGTCAACGGCCGAGAGCCGAGCGACATCATCGAGTACCAGCAGTTGATAGACGGCGAGAGCGTGACCCTCGTCCTGCAACGGGCCGACGAGCCCCTGCAGCGCAAGGTTACGGTGCACAAGGGTGAAGGTGAGCCCCTGGGACTGGCGATCGACTCGGCCGTGTTCGACCGAATCCGCACCTGCGACAACCACTGCTCGTTCTGCTTCATCTACCAGCTGCCCAAGGGGATGCGCCGCTCGCTCTACGTCAAGGACGACGATTTCCGCCTCTCGTTCCTCTACGGCAACTACACGACCCTCACGCGATTCACCGAGTTCGACCTGGAACGGGTCATCGAGGAGGGTCTCTCGCCGCTCTACGTCTCGATCCACACCACCAACCCGGGGCTGCGCGCCGAGATGCTGCGCAACCCGCGCGGGGCGACCAGCCTGCGCTGGCTGGGCGAGCTGCTGCGCGGCGGCATCGAGGTGCACGCGCAGGTCGTGGTGTGCCCCGGGGTCAACGACGGCGTCGAACTCGAGCGCACGCTGCACGACGTGCTGTCGCTGTACCCCGACCTCGCGTCGGTGGCCCTCGTGCCGATCGGCATCAGCGACTTCTCCAGCGACGAGACGATGCGCTCGCACACGCCCAACGAGGCGCGCCACGTCGTGGCGCTGGCCGACCGCTTCCAGGCTCTCACGCAGGAGCTGCTCGGACGGGTTTCGGTCTTCGCCAGCGACGAGTTCTACCTCGTCGCCGGGATGGCACCGCCGCCGGCCACCAAGTTCGAAAGCCTCGACCAGGCCGAGAACGGCATCGGTCTGGTCGCCGCGTTCATCGAGAGCTTCGTGGAACAGACCGAGATGGCGAAGCTGGGCACCGGATTCTTCCAGTCGGTCGACGGCGCCCCGGCGTGGGGCTACCGCGCCGAGCGTGGCGGCGACGTCTCGATCCGCCACGGCGACGACGTGATGGTCATCACGGGCGAGTACGCGGCTCCGATACTGCGCGATCTCCTCGACGGCCACGGCTTCGCGGACGTAGGAATCCTGCCCGTCGTGAACTCGTACTTCGGCGGAAACATCAAGGTGGCTGGCCTGCTCACCGGCCAGGACCTGATCCGAGCCACCGCCGACGTGCCGGTGTCGACCATCTGTCTGCTGCCCGACGTCTGCCTCTCCGAAGGGCGGTTCCTGGACGGGCTTACACTGGATGATCTGGCGCACCCCGTGATCACCGTTCGCACCACGGGGCACGATCTTCGCGCCACCCTCGACTCGGTGCGCTCCAAAGGAATGGTCTCAACGTGAAGAAGCCCCAGGTGGTCATCGTCGGGCGCCCCAACGTGGGCAAGTCCTCGCTCGTCAACCGACTCGCGGGCAAGCGGGTGGCCGTGGTCGAGGAGCACCGCGGCGTCACCCGCGACCGCAAGTCGGTCGAGGTGGAGTGGCGCGGGCTAACCTTCGACGTCGTCGACACGGGAGGTTGGCTCGAGGCCGGCTCGGACCTCGAGGGCAAGGTCTCCCAGCAGGCCGAGACGGCGCTGTCCGAGGCCGACCTGGTTCTCCTGGTGACCGACGTGACCACGGGCATGGTCGACGAGGACACCCACGCAGCCAGGTGGGCGCTGCGCAGCGGCCGCCCGGTGGCGCTCGTGGTGAACAAGGTCGATGACACCCAGCACGAGGCCAACAGCTGGGAGTTCCTGAGCCTCGGCGCCGGTGACCCCCATACGGTGAGTGCGCTGCACGGGCGCGGGGCCGGCGATCTTCTCGATTTCATCGTCGATCAGCTCGGCGAGCAGATCGAGGTGGAGGAGGCGGCCGAGGCCGACGACGACGGCACGCTTCGCGTGGCGATCGTCGGACGCCCCAACGTCGGCAAGTCCACGCTCTTCAACCAGCTGATCGGCGAGGAGCGCTCGGTCGTTCACGACATGCCCGGCACGACCCGCGACGCCATCGACACGGTCGTCAGCACCGACGCCGGCCTGATCCGCTTCATCGACACCGCCGGAATGCGCCGTCGGGCCAAGACCGCCGCCGGCCTCGAGACGTACGCCGTCCTGCGAAGCCTCGACGCCCTGGACCGGGCGGACATCGCGATCCTGGTGATCGACGCGACCGTCGGAGCGACCGGACAGGATCAGCGCCTGGCCGAGCGAATCTCCGCGGCCGGCTGCCCGTCGCTGGTGGTGCTGAACAAGTGGGAGCTCGTGGCCGTCGAGGAGCGCGACAACGTGCTCGCGACGGTGGGCGAGAAGCTTGCGTTCCTGGGCGACGCGCCGGTTATGAAGACGACGGCGACGTCGGGCAAGGGCGTGCACCGCATCCTGCCCGCGCTTTCCATCGCCGCCGCCGACTACGTCAAGCGCGTTCCGACCGGGGCGCTCAACCGCGCCATCCGCGACCTGCAGATCAAGCAGCCCGCGCCGACCGGCAAGATCCGCTACGCGGTCCAGGGGGCCATCGAGCCGCCGACCTTCACGCTGTTCGTGGCCGGCAAGCTGCCCGCGACGTACATGCGCTACGTGGAGCGCTCGCTGCGCGAGCGTTTCGAGTTGGGTTCACAGCCGCTTCGCGTGCGCGTACGAGTCGAATAGTGGCCCAGTGGTGCGAGACGTGCGACCGGCCAGTCGAGGGCGAGGTGTGCGAGGTCTGTGGCAAGGCCGTCGTGGCGCCGGTCAGGGAGCCCATTCCCTGGCGTTGGCGATTCTTTATCGTGGTCACGGTCATCTACGTCATCTGGCGCATCTATCAGTTGATTTCGTGGCTGAGCCACTAGGAGGATCCAATGCCCATCTACGCACTCGGTGACCGCGTTCCGACGATCCATCCCGACGCCTTTGTGCACCCTGACGCCGTGGTCATCGGCGACGTCGTCATCGGCGCCGAGTCGTCCGTGTGGCCCGGGGCGGTGCTGCGAGGCGACTATGGCTCGATCATCGTGGGCGAACGCACGTCCATCCAGGACGGCGCGGTCGTACACGCCGTCGGCGAGTACCCCACCGTCATCGGCAGCGACTGCGTCATCGGCCACCTGGCGCACCTGGAAGGATGCGTCGTCCACGACCGGGCGCTCGTGGGCAGCGGGTCGGTCGTGCTGCACCAGGCCATCATCTTCAGCGGAGCCACGGTGGCGGCGGGGGCGGTGGTGCGCAACCGGATGAACGTGCCCGCCAATTCGCTGGCCTTTGGCGTGCCCGCCGAGATCAAGTCGAATTTCTCCAGCGAGCAGATCATCGAGTCCCAGGCCGCGTCGTACGTGGCCAACGCCAAGCGCTACAAGAAGGAACTTCGGCTTCTCTAGGCGTTGGACAGCGCGACCAGTCGCTCCAGTGCGAGCGCGGCGCGACCTTCGAGGACGCTGGCGCTCGCGAGCTCGAAGCCCTCGCTCAACGACGTCGCCTTGGCGCCAACCATCAGCGCGAGCGCCGCGTTGGCGCAGACCACGTCGAAGACCGGACCCCGTTCGCCGTCGACGAAGCGCCGCACGACCTCCACGTTCTCGCGAGTGTCGCCGCCACGCAGACTTTGGGCCGTGTGGTGCAGCCCCAGCACGCCTGGCGCGTCGAGTCGCTCGACGGTGATGCTCTGAGGCGTGATGACGTGCAGCGTCGACGGCGAACCAAGCGACAGCTCGTCGAGTCCGTCGTCGGCGTTCACGAGGATGGCGTAGCGAATTCCGCGGGCCTGGAGCACCTGGGCCATGTGCCCGAGGAGTTGGTGCTGGGCCACGCCGACGAGGGACCGCTCGACGAGGGCCGGATTCGCGAGCGGTCCGAGGACGTTGAAGATGGTTCGAAAGCCCAGGGCCCGGCGGATCGGTGTCAGGTAGCCGAGCGCGTGATGGAAGGTCGGGGCGAACAGGAATCCGATCCCGGCGCCTTCGACGCAGGCGCGGACTACCTCCGCCGGCGCGTCGAGGCGCACGCCGAGCGCGTCGAGGACGTCGGCCGAACCCACCGACGACGACGCGGCCCGATTGCCGTGCTTGGCGACCCGCACCCCGCATCCAGCCACCACGAGCGACGCCATGGTGGAGATGTTGACCGTATGCAACTGGTCGCCGCCGGTGCCGACTATGTCGATAGCGTCGGGGCCGATCGAGAAGGTGTCGGCCGACGCGATCATGGCGTCGATGAATCCGGTCATCTCGTCGGCGGTCTCTCCCTTGGCCGTGAGCGCCGTTAGGAAGCTCGCGATCAGCAGTCCCTCGATCTGCCCGTCCAGTATCAACTGCAGGGCATCGCGAGCCTGGGCGCGCTCGAGGTTCGTGCCCCGCACGAGCGGGTTGAGGACGTCCGCGGAGAACGAATTACTCAATGCGGGTTCCAGAGAGATGGTCAGGCATAGCGACAAGTTAGTCGTGATCCGGTGCCCCGGCGACGCCGGTACGATTGATTGATGGCGCCAACGTACCTCGACGACATCGTGGCCTTTCACCGCGCGCGGGTCAGCGACGATACCCGCGATTGGCGAGAGCGCCTCGGAACGGTCCGCTACGAGGGCCCATCGATGCTCGCCGCCTTGAGCGGTGCGCCGACCACGGATATCAAGGTCATCGCCGAGGTCAAGCGCCGCTCGCCGTCCAAGGGCTGGATCGACGAGCATCTCGACGCGCCCTCCCTGGCGCGCGCCTACGAGCTCGGGGGAGCAGCCGCCATTTCGGTGCTGACCGATGAGCCCCATTTCTCAGGATCGCTCAACGACTTCGCCCAGGTCAGAGCGGCGGTGACGCTACCACTGCTGCGCAAGGACTTCACGCTGAGCGCCAACGACGTGCTCGACACGGCCGCCATGGGGGCAAGTGCGGTCCTGCTGATCGTGGCCGCGCTGGACGACGACGAGCTGGCGCTCTTCGTCGACGTCGCCCAGCAGTGTGGCCTCGACGCGCTGGTCGAGGTGCACGACGCCGAGGAGCTGCGCCGGGCGCTGGACCAGGGAGCTCGCCTCATCGGCGTCAATCAGCGTGACCTGCGCACGTTCGAGGTGAGCTTCGAGCGGGCGGCCTCGCTGGTTGGCGCCATGCCCGCGGGCGTGACCTCGGTCGTCGAATCCGGACTCACGACGCGCCGCGACGTCGAGGACGCCGCGCGGGCCGGCTTCGACGCGATCCTCGTGGGTGAGACCTTCGTGCGCTCCGCGACCCCCCAGGCCACCGTGCGCTCCTTCGCGTCGGTGGCGAGGGTGCCTGGTGCCTGAACTCTCCGCCATGGCGCACTTCGTGAAGATCTGCGGCATCACTACGCTCGAGGACGCGCAGTGCGTGATCGAGGCGGGTGCCGACGCCCTCGGGCTCATCCTCGCGGCGTCGCCTCGCCAGCTGTCGCTCGACCAGGCGAGCGACCTGGCCGCGGCGACCAAGGGCTCCATCGTCCGGGTCGGGGTGTTCCGCGACAACACGACCAGGTTCGTCTGCGAGGCCGTGGACGCCACGGGGGTCGAGGTGGCCCAGGTGCACGGCGTACTCTCTGACGAGCTGTTCGGCGAGCTTCGAGACCGCGGCGTCGCCATCATCAAGGCGATCCCGGTCGCCAGCGACGAGCTGGTCACCTTCGACGAGCACCGCGTCGACGCCGTTCTGATCGATGGCCCCCGGCCGGGCAGCGGAGACCCCCACACGTGGAACGACGTATCACAGCGGCACTTCCAGCGGCCGCTCATCGCGGCCGGTGGCCTCACCCCAGGGAATGTTGCCGAGGTCCTGGCCATGACCGGCGCTTGGGGTGCGGACGTGGCCTCGGGGGTCGAGACGGCGCCTGGGCGTAAGGACCCGCGTCGCGTGCGAGACTTCGTCGCGAGCGCGTCGGCGTTCTTCGAACACCGAGAGGAGTCGCGTGACTGATCCGCCGCAGTTCATGTCAGCGCCGGACGAGCGCGGGAGATTCGGGCATTTCGGAGGCCGCTTCGTCCCCGAGGCGCTGATACCGGCCTGTCTGGAGCTCGAGACGGCCTTCGTCGACGCGTGGAGCGATCCCTCCTTCCTCGCCGAGTACCACAAGGTGCTGCGCGAGTTCGCCGGACGCCCGACGCCCGTGACGCCGCTGGAGCGTCTCTCGGAGCGGCTCGGTATCCGACTGTTCGCCAAGCGAGAGGACCTCGCCCACACTGGCTCGCACAAGATCAACAACGTCATCGGCCAGACCCTGCTCACCAAGCGGATGGGCAAGCACCGCGTCATCGCCGAGACCGGCGCCGGCCAGCACGGCGTGGCGACCGCGACGGCGGCGGCTCGGCTCGGTCTCGAGTGCACCGTCTACATGGGCGAGGTCGACACCGTGCGCCAAGCCCTCAACGTCTTTCGCATGGAGCTCCTGGGCGCGACCGTGGTACCGGTGACGTCGGGCAGCCGCACGCTGAAGGACGCGGTGAACGAGGCCATGCGCGAGTGGGTGACCTGCGTGGCCGACACGCACTACTGCCTGGGCTCGGTGATGGGACCCCATCCCTTCCCCTGGATGGTGCGCGAAATGCAGAGCATCATCGGCCACGAGGCGTCGCGTCAGCTCGAGGACCTCGGCGTGGGCACCCCCGACGTGGTGGTCGCCTGCGTCGGTGGTGGATCGAACGCCGCGGGCGTCTTCGCGGGCTTCGCCAACACGACGTCGCGCCTCGTCGGCATCGAGGCAGCCGGAGGGTCGGCGGTGGGCAAGGGGTCGCCTGGGGTCCTGCACGGAATGAGGTCGCTGCTGATCCAGGACGAGTTCGGCCAGATCGAGGAGGCCTACTCCATCTCCGCGGGTCTCGACTACCCCGGCATCGGGCCCGAACACGCGTACCTCGCCGAAAGTGGCCGGGCCGAGTACTTCGCCATTGGCGACCAGGACGTCATACCGGCGCTCCAGCTGTTGAGCGAGCTCGAAGGAATCATTCCAGCCCTCGAGACCGCCCACGCGGTGGCGTGGATCGCGCGCGAGGCCGGGACCACCATTCCCCGGGGATCGACGGTGCTGCTGAACCTTTCCGGACGCGGCGACAAGGACGTGGCGCAGGTTCGCGCAATCCTGAACGGCGAGTCGTGAAGAGCCTCGAGGTCCAGCTTCGCCACCTACGCGACACGGGGCGAAAGGCCCTCGTGCCCTACTTCGTCGCCGGCCTCACTCCCGACTGGGTGCGCCACGTCGAGGCGGCGGTTCACGCCGGGGCCGACGCCGTGGAGATTGGCATCCCGTTCTCCGATCCAATGATGGACGGCGTCGTCATCCAAGCCGCGGCGATGCGTGCGCTCGAAGCGGGCACCACCTTGGACTCGATCTGCGCCGACCTGGCGGCGCTCGGCTCGCCGGTCCCGATGATCGCCATGACGTACTTCAACATCTTCCACCACTACGGGCTCGAGCGATCGGCCGGCAAGCTGCGCGCCAGCAACATCATCGGCGCCATCGTGCCCGACCTCGCCCTCGAGGAAGCCGCCGACTGGAAGCAGGCCTGCGACGCGAGCGACGTGGCCACCGTCTTCCTGGTCGCGCCGTCGACCACCGCGGACCGCGTCGCGCGGATCGCGCACGCGAGCGAGGGATTCGTCTACGCGTCGGCGCGCATGGCAGTGACCGGGCGAGCCAGCGACGCTGGCGAGTCGGGGCGCGTCGTTGCTTCGATCCGCGCCGTCAGTGATCTGCCGACCTACGTCGGCATCGGGATCACGACGCCCCAGCAGGCCCGGGAGGCTGGCGAACAGAGCGACGGCGTCATCGTCGGCTCCGCTCTCGTGAAACTCATCCTTGACGGGGGTGACGCGAGCAGCGTGGAGGCCTTCGTTGGCGGGTTTCGCCGTGCGCTTGACTAACGAAGTTGGGACTTAGGTCCCAACTTTGAAATCGACGCCTCGCGACCCAGTCGCACGTCAAGGATTGTGGGCAATCTCCGACAAATACCGGGGGGTAACGTCCCGGCTGGATGTGAATCACTTCACAAAATACCCATCAAGGTCCCAGCGCGGCGGTCCCTCATGGTGTTAAATCAACTTTGAGTCATCAAACCCGGTGACTCGTTGTTCAACCAATTGGGGGGAATTAAATGTCCGAACAAGGAGTTGCTGATCCGGGGCCGTTAGGCCTTGCCGGATTTGCCATGACGACGTTTTGTCTTAGTGTCAGCAATGCTGGCTGGTGGCACGGTGGAGGGGCGGCTGCGGCCTTAGCTCTTGCACTGGTCTACGGCGGCATTGCCCAGTTCGCAGCAGGTATGTGGGAGTTTGTGCGCAGGAACACCTTCGGTGCCCTGGCGTTCACCTCGTACGGCGCGTTCTGGATTGGCTTCTATGTGCTCTTGAAGATTCCGGCCATCCCGGCCGGGACGGACACGGTGGCGATTTACTTGCTGGCGTGGACTATCTTCACGCTGTACATGACGGTCGCTGCGGCCAAGACGTCAACCGCAGTTTTTCTTGTTTTCTTAGTCCTTACCGTAACGTTCATCTTCCTGACAATTGGCAACTGGGGAGCTGGGCACACCGAGATGGTCAAGATAGGCGGATACCTTGGAGTCCTGACGGCGTTGCTCGCCTGGTACGCCTCGGCGGCCGGTGTCATCAACGACACGCACGGCAAGGTCCTGCTGCCCGTTGGTCCGCGCGCATAGCACGCGCGCACGGTGACTCGTCACCGAATCAGTCGCCAACAGCGCCCCTGCCGCACGGCTCGGGCGCTGTTGGCGTGCTGGAGCAGTTCCTGAATCTCCGAGGAGCGGGCGTCGTCCGACTCGGAACCGGTGGTCAGATCAATTCTTCCGTGATAGAACAACGTACGGGCAGTATCTCGTGGTCGCAAAATGCATGGGGGATCAAGCTTCAATCTGAGTGTGTTTACCAGTCATCGGCAAGGTGCTCGCGCGCGTTGCCTCACAAGGAGGGGATGTATGTCAAAAAAGGGCGACAAAGAGGCTGAAGAGTTCGAGTCGGATCAGGCCTCGGAGGCTCAGATCGCGGTGCACTGGCGTGAGGAGGGGTATTACGCTCCTTCGGCGAAATTCATCGGTCAGGCGAACGCCAGCGACCCGAGCATCCGCGAGCGCTTCAGTGAGAAGAACTATCCCGAGTGCTTCAAGGAGTACGCCGACCTTCTGACCTGGGACAAGTATTGGCACACGACCCTCGACACGAGCAACGCGCCATTCTGGAAGTGGTTCGTCGGCGGGCGGCTGAACGCCTCCTACAACTGCGTAGACCGACACCTCAAGACCGACCGCAACAAGGCGGCGATCATCTGGGTGCCCGAGCCCGAGGACACCGACACCGAGGTCATCACCTATCAAGAGCTCTACATGCGCGTCAACGAGTTCGCCGCGTTGCTGAAGGGCTTCTGCGGCGTCGAGACCGGCGACGTGGCGACGTTCCACATGCCCATGGTGCCGGACCTGCCCATCGCGATGCTCGCGTGCGCCCGCCTCGGCGTCATTCACTCCCAGGTCTTCGGCGGCTTCTCCGGCTCCGCGTGCGGCGGGCGCATCGCCGACTCGAAGAGCAAGATCCTTGTGACCATGGATGGGTACTACCGCAACGGCGAGCTCCAGGACCACAAGGCCAAGGCTGATGAGGCAGTAGCGAGGGCCCTCGAAGACGGCGTCACGGTTGAGAAGGTGCTGGTGTTCCGCCGCAACCCCGGCGAGTACGCCTCCAAGAGCCCGATGGTTCCAGGCAGGGACTTCTTCGTCGACGAGATCATGCCCGAGTACAAGGGCAAGTTGGTCGACCCGGTTTCGATGCCGGCCGAGGCGCCGCTGTTCATCATGTACTCGAGCGGCACCACGGGCAAGCCCAAGGGCTGCCAGCACAGCACGGGCGGCTACCTCTCGTACGTGGCGGGAACGTCCAAGTACTACCAGGACATCCACCCCGAGGACACGTACTGGTGCGCGGCCGACATCGGCTGGATCACCGGGCACTCCTACATCGTCTACGGGCCGCTGGCCCTGGGCACCACCACGGTCATGTACGAGGGCGTGCCCACGTACCCCGACGCCGGGCGCATGTGGAGGATCGCCGAGAGACTCGGAGTGACCCAGTTCCACACCGCTCCCACGACGATCCGCACCTTGCGCAAGGTGGGACCGGACGAGCCGGCGAAGTACAACTACCACTTCAAGCACATGACGACCGTGGGCGAACCGATCGAGCCCGACGTGTGGCGCTGGTACCACGAGGTCGTCGGCAAGGGTGAGGCCGTGATCGTCGACACCTGGTGGCAGACCGAGAACGGAGGCTTCCTCGGGAGCACCCTGCCGGCGCTGGACGCGATGAAGCCGGGCAGCTGCGGACCGGCCGTCATCGGCATCTTCCCGCGGATCCTGGACGAGAACGGCGATGAGGTGAAAGCCGGCAGCGGCCACGCCGGCAACATCTGCATCCGCAACCCGTGGCCGGGGATCTTCCAGACCATCTGGGGCGACCCCGACCGGTTCGTCAAGACGTACTACGAGAAGTACAACAAGGACCCCAAGAGCACGGACTGGCACGACTGGCCGTACTTCGCCAACGACGGCGCGATGCAGGCCAAGGACGGCTACTACCGGATCCTCGGCCGCGTAGACGACGTGATCAACGTATCCGGACACCGTCTGGGCACCAAGGAGCTCGAGTCGGCGGCGCTCATGGTCGACGAGGTCGCCGAGGCCGCCGCGGTTCCGGTGGTCGACGAGGTCCGCGGTCACGTCGTCGAGATGTACATCGCGGTCAAGCCCGGGGTCGATCCGGGCGTGGACGTGGCCGAAAAGGTGTCGCGAATGATCGAGACGGAGATCGGCAAGATCGCCCGACCCAAGAACGTCTGGATCGTGGCCGACATGCCCAAGACCCGCTCGGGCAAGATCATGCGCCGGGTCATCGCGTCGATCTCGAACTTCACCGACGTGGGCGACATCACGACGCTGGCCAACCCCGACGTCGTCACGGACATCCGGCACTTCGTTGAGAGCGAGAAGGTGGCGCGAGGGGAGCAGCCGCGCGATCTCAGCGCGGCGGAGCTCCAGTCGATCCTGAACTTCGGCTCCGAGGAGTAAACCTCCTCGGCTCAGACCCGCACAGCAGCCCCGGCCCGAGCGGCCGGGGCTGCTGTGTTCTACGAGTCGAAGCCGACGCCGAGCAGGTCCATCGCCCTCAGCCACAGGTTCCGTCGGCCTTCGTGCTCGTCGGCGCGCTTCAGGGCCCACTGCGAGATTCGGATGAAGATCCAGCGCAGCGGCTCGGGCGGAAACGGCATGGGCTTCTTCCTCACCATGGTGAGCGCGGTGCCTTCGGTCTGCACACCGTCGAGCAGGTCCAGCATGGTCGCCGCACCGAACCGCGTGGAGCCCACCCCGAGGCCCGTGTAGCCGAGCACGTAGGCGACCTTGCCGCGGTGGGCGGTCCCCCAGAACGGGGAGAACCGCGTGCAGGTGTCGATCGCGCCGCCCCAGGCGTGGGTGAACTTGACGCCCGCGAGCTGGGGGAACGTCTTTAGGAAGTGTCCCGCCAGGGTGGCGTAGGTCTCGGCGTTGAACTCGTACTCGCGCCGCACCTTGCCGCGGAAGTTGTAGATGGCGTCGTAGCCTCCCCAGAGGATGCTCTGGTCTTTCGTCAGGCGGTAGTAGTGGAACTGGTTGCCGGCGTCGGCCACTCCCTCGCGGCCGTCCCAGCCGATGCTCTCGAGCTGCTCGGGGGTGAGCGGCTCGGTGACCAGCTGGTAGTCGTACACCGGTACCACGTACTTGCGGGCGCTGCGAATGAGCGAGGTGAACACATTGGTCGCCAGCGCCACCCGCGCCGCGGTGACCGAGCCGTAGGACGTGTGCACCCGCACCCCGCCGGCGACGTCCTCGAGCCGCTCCACCTTGGACTGCTCGAAGATCCGCACGCCGAGCGACAGGCAGGCCCGCTCGAGTCCCCAGACCAGGCGGGCGGGGTCAACCAGCGCGGTCCCGTCGTGGTCGAAGATGCCGCCTTCGTAGAGGGGGGAGTGCACCCGCGCCCTGACCTCTTCTCGGCTCAGGACCTGCACGTGGTCACCCATCGCGTTTCGCAGCTTCGCCTCCTCGTGCATGTCGCGCAGCTGCCACGACGCCACGGCCACCCGCAGCTCCCCGGTGCGCTCGAAGTCGCATTCGATGCCGTAGCGCGCAATGGTCGCCTCGATCTCGTTGAGGTTCTCGCGGCCCAGACGCTCGATGACGTCCATCTCCTTGGCGAACCGGTGCATCCCGTTGGCGAATCCGTGGGTCAGCGAGTAGGAGCAGAACCCGCCGTTACGGCCCGAGGCGCCCGCTCCAGTCTCGAACTGCTCAACGACGACGACGACGCGCTCGGGGTGACGCTCCTTGGCGAGCAGCGCGGTCCACAGGCCGGTGTAGCCGGCCCCCACCACGCAGAGGTCGGCACCGATATCGCCGATCAGCGCGGAATGCGAGGCGGGCTCGAGCGGGTCCGAGTCGAGCCACCAGAGGTCGGGCTGGACGTCGGCGAGGTGACGCAAGACGAAAGGATCCTTCTTCTCCATGCTGTGTCCAACCAGCGGCTGGAATCACCCTCTCTGCAACGTCCTCTTTCGCGCGCATCGCGACACGAACACCGGGTCTCAAGCCGGTCTTGGCAAGGCAATTGTACCCTCCGGGCGGCCTCGGCGACGCCCCTGGACCGAGACGGCTACGCGCGCAGCGTGCGCGCCCGCTCCAGCTGACGGGGCCAGACAATGAACTCGCCGAGCCTCTCGGCCGCCATGAGCGACCACCGGGGATTGCGCAGGTTGGCCCGTGCCAGCATCACCGCGTCGGCCCGTCCCGAGGCGACGATCTCCTCGGCCTGCTCGGGCTCGGTGATCAGCCCCACCGCGCTGGTCGCCAGCTCGGTCTCGCTGCGGATCGTCTCGGCGAAGTGAACCTGGTAGCCGGGGCCCACCGGAATCCTCGCGCCGGCGACGTTGCCGCCCGAGGAGACATCGACGAGGTCGACGCCCAGCACCTTGAGCTGCTTGGCCAGGCGGACCGACTGCCCAAGGTCCCAGCCGCCCTCGGTGTAATCGGTAGCCGAGATCCGAACGAAGAGCGGGACGCCACTGTCGAGCACCGCTCGCACCGCTTCGACGACCTCGCAGAGGAACCTGACGCGATTCTCGAAGGATCCTCCGTACTGGTCCGACCGTCGATTCGACAGGGGCGAGAGGAACTGGTGGGCGAGGTAACCGTGCGCCGCGTGCAGCTCGATGACGTCGAAGCCCGCCGACGTCGCCCTCGTGGCGGCGGCGGCGAACGCCTGGACCGTCGCGTTGATCTCGGCCGAACTCAGCGCGTGGGGCACGTCGTAGCCCTCGAAGGCCAACGCGCTCGGCGCGACGGCCGTCCAGCCGCCCTCCTCCTCGCTCGCCATGAGATGGTCGGCCCAGGGCGAAAGCGTCGAGCCCTTGCGCCCCGCGTGTGCCAGCTGGATGCCTATCTTCGTTCCCTGGGAGTGGGCGAAATCGACGACCGGACGCCACGCGGCGACCTGTGCCTCGCTCCAGATGCCCGGGCAGTTCACCGAGATACGCCCCTCGGGCAACACCCCGGTGGCCTCGGCCATGACCAGCCCGGCACCGCCGGTCGCCAGGACGCCCAGGTGGACGAGGTGCCAGGCTCCCACGAGGCCGTCCACGGCAGAGTACTGGCACATGGGGCTGACCCAGGTGCGGTTCGCGAACTCGACGTCGCGCAGTTGGAGGGATCGGAATAGTTGCGACACGACGGTCCTGACGACTAGGGCATTGCTGAGGACAATGTAGTGCGCCGTCCCAGGGACGTCGCCAGAGCACCGGGCTCCTCGTGCGCAGCCGGTAGCCTTTCGTAAGCCGAAGTCGCCGAATCCAAGGAACCACAGGACCACATGCGCATAGCCAATCTCGACAACCGCGCCACACTCGTCACCGACAATGGCCTCATCGACGTGGAGCGGGCGTCGGCCGGGAGGTTCTCCACGAGCACCGACGTTGTCGTGGGACAGCTCGACGAGCTGCGCTCATGGCTAGCCGAGGCCGGTCCCGACGTCACCGAGCCAACGACGCCGGATGAGCTGCTGGGTGACGCCCGCCTCGGGCCAGTCGTGAGCCGGCCGAGCCAGGTCTTCGCCATCGGACTCAACTACCGCACCCACGCGCTCGAGATGAATCTCACGGTGCCGGCCAAGCCGATGGTCTTCACCAAGTTCGCCTCTTCGCTGGGCGGGGCGAACAGTTGCTTTCCGATACCGTCGTCGCGCGTCGACTGGGAGTCCGAGCTCGTGGTGGTGATCGGCAGGCGCGGCCGCCACGTCTCGCCGGACGACGCCTTCGCGTACGTGGCCGGCTACTGCGTGGGCAACGACCTGAGTTGTCGCGACCTGCAGATGCAGGGACCCTCGGCCCAGTTCTCGCTCGGCAAGTCCTACGAGAACTTCTCGCCGATCGGTCCGTGGCTCACGACCATCGACGAGATCGCCACCCCCGACTCGCTCGAGATCACGTGCGAGGTGAACGGCGTCTTGTACCAGGACTCCAACACCAGCGACATGAACTTCGGCGTGGGCGAGCTCGTGTCGTACATCTCGAGCGTGTGCGAGCTGCGACCCGGCGACATCATCTTCACCGGCAGTCCCCACGGGGTCGGCCAGGGACAGAGGCCGCCGATCTTCCTGAGGGTTGGCGACGCGGTGCTCACGTCCATCGAAGGCCTGGGTTGCATACGAAACGTCGGTGTCGCCGGCTAACGCCGCAACGGCTGCCAGGTGAACGTCCACTGCGCCACTGCGAACCCGACCACGCCCCAGATTCCCAGCACGACGAACGTCCTCAACTGGAAACCGGTCCCGACGGTGCTGGCGAGGGCACTCTGCATCGACTGGGCGAGGGGTTCGAGCGGCAGGTAGTTCGCAACGTTGGTCAGCCAGTGCGGCATCAGGTCCGGGGGCAGGAAGACGCCGCTGGTGAAGCTCAGCGTGATCGTGGCGGTCGGGCCGACCGACGAGGCCATCTCCGGGGTCGTGATGACCTTGGTGATGGCGAGCGCGATCGCGGTGAAGCAGAAGACGCCGAGCAGCGAATAGCAGAAGACGGCCACGAGGGCGACCGTGCGCACGTGCAGGCTGTAGACCAGCGTCGCAATGAGCATCATGACGATCACGAGTCCGAGCGAGATGACGACGTTGAAGATGATCTGGCCCGCCAGGTAGGCGCCGGGAGGCATGGGCGAGCCGCGGAACCTCTTCAGCCAGCCGGCTTCGCGAGCACTGACGACGGCGACCATCACGCCCGTGAAGGTCCCGAGCATGAGGCCGTACGCGGTGAGACCTCCCGCGTAGAACGCGATGGCGCTGATCTGGTAGCCAGCCGCGGCCGCTATCTCGCCCTGGTGAGCGAAGACCCAGCTGAGGATCACCAGCAGCCCGACCGGCATGACGACGCCCAGCACGACGGTGCGCGCGCTGCGCAGGTAGGCCCGCAGGTTGTAGACGGCTTGGGCGACGCTGAGCCGCATGAACCTCATTCGTCACACCCGGTGGCACCCAGGAATACGTCGTTCAGCGTCGGCCTGACGACCTCGAGCCTGGTCAGCACGACTCCCGTCGTCTCGGACCATTGCAGCAGACGCAGCAGCACCTCCGCCACGCCGGTGCCCAGAAGCACCTCGACCAGGTTGTCGCGCAGAATGAAGTCCGCTCCGGCGATGGACCGCAGGGTGGAGACCTCCACGTCGGCCGGGAGCTCGAAGCGGATCGTCGTCGCGCCCATCGCACTGATCAGCGCGGCCGAGGTCCCCTCCGCCACGATCTGGCCCTTGGCCATGATGGCGAGCCGGTCGCAGAGCCGCTCGGCCTCCTCCATGTAGTGCGTGGTGAGCACGATCGAGGTGCCCACCTCGCGCAGCCCTTCGATCACGGTCCAGAACTCCCGGCGGGCGACCGGATCGAAGCCCGTCGTGGGCTCGTCGAGGAAGAGCACTTCGGGGTGGCCGATGATCCCGAGGGCCACGTCCACCCGCCGCTTCTGCCCGCCCGAGAGACGGCCCACCCGTTCACCCGCCTTGTCCGTGAGCCCGACCATTTTGAGCGTCTCGGACACGTCACGCGGGTTCGAGAAGAAACTCGCGAACAGTTTCAGCGTCTCGTTGACCGTGTGGACCGGATCGAAGTCCGATTCCTGGAGCACGAGCCCGATCCGGTCGTGCCAGCCACGATGGGCGAGGCAGGGATTGACCCCCAGGACCAGCGCCGTTCCGTGGTCGGCCCGCTGGAAACCTTCGAGGATCTCGATGGTGGTCGTCTTGCCGGCGCCGTTCTCGCCGAGCAGTCCAAAGATCTCGCCCTGACGAACGCTGAACGAGACGTCGTCGACCGCCGCGAGCTTGCCGAACCTCTTCGTGAGATTGTTCACCTCGATGACGTTCGTCATGGTGTCACCGGTTGAGGGTGGGGCACTCGTGAACGTCCCAGCGGCCACGCGGGAACTGAGAGCGTCCATCGAAGACCTGACCTCGCCGCGGACCTTGGAAGTCGAGAACTGAACACGGCCAACACAGCAGTCACCTTGAGACGAGCGCGTTCGATACGACGGTGCCTATGTTGAAGTCCGGCTCCACCAGACCGCGCCCGAAGCAGGTGACGTCGGCTCGACGAAGCATGAGCGACCGATACACCCCCGCCGAGCGAATGTCGCCGGCCAACTGAGCCCCGATGATCGTCCCGTCGCGCAGGTAAACGGCCCGCAGGCAGCCGGCGGACTCCCATCTCAGTACGTCATCGGGCTTGTCGATAGTCCCCATCGCAACAATCGGGATTCCCAGGTGTTTCAAACTGTTCATGGCCTCTGCCCCGTCGTACGTCAGATTAGCGCCCAGGAGGTTGGCGGCGGCAACCGGGGCCTGCGTGACCGCGTTGGGGAATATCGCGTGCACGAAGCGCTCACCGGTGAGCCAGTCGGCGGCCTCAGCGACGTCTCCCGCCGCCACGATGCCTGGGACCGACGTGCGCATCTTGTTGTCGACGTGGATTCCCCACTCGCAGACGATTGGTGAGTCCTTGAGGAACTCCACGTGGGGCTTGACACCGGTAGCGGCGATCACGAGGTCGGCTTGGAGGATCTTCCCGTCGGCCAGGCGGACGCCGTTGACCCGCGGCGATCCGACGAAGGCCGAGGCCTCGACGCCGAGAAGCAACTTCACTCCTCGATCGACCAGACCCTTCTCAGCTATCGCCGCCGTCGCCGGATCGAGGACCCGGGGCATCACCCAGGGTCGCCGTCCAATGATCGACACGTCGACTCCGAGGCCCACCAGCAGGAGGGACAATTCGACCCCGATCAGGCCATTGCCCACTATGAGTGCCGAATGCGCTTCACCTCGGTGGACACGGCCCACGAGGTCGGTGGCCATTCGCAGCGACTTGAAATCAAAGACGCCCGGGAGGTCCGAGCCCTCAATCGGGGCGTGTAGTCGGCTCCCCGAGGCGATCACCAATCCTTCGAAAGGAATCCGGCTATCGTCGCTGAGCACGACCTCACGGTTGTCCACGTCAACGGCCATGACGACGCTCTCGCGGCGCTCGTCGATTCCCAGTCGCTCCGCGACTCCTTCGCCCTTCCAGTAGAGCGTCTCGTCGCGGCCAGTGAGGAAATGGTCTGCCAGCGCGACGGGGGAGTAAGGAGCGTACGGCTCGCTCGAGAGCGCGACGACCGAGCCGCTCGGATCCAGACGGCGCAGTGTCTCGGCAGCAGTGATACCCGCGGGACCCGTGCCGATGACCACCGCATGCATCAGCGAACCCCCGCCAGAGCGCCCTGTTCGGAACCATCGAGCTGAACCTCGAAGAGCTGGCGACACAGCCGGGTAACGGCCAGCGCAAGAGGCGAGTCGTCCTTCAGCCCGCTGATGGACGGCTCGCACTCCAGCAGCGCTTGGTCGAATGGCAGCGCAGTAATGGAGCCGAACTTCGAATCGTCCATACCTTGCACGTAGGCGAGTGCGCGAGCCAGATCTTGCTGGTCACGGCACCGGTTCACGATGAGGTCAATTGCGACGATGCCCAACTCCCTGGCAAGGCGAGCGGTCTCCAGCCCTACCTGGACCGAGTTGAAGGTCGGCTCGACCACCACCAGGGCCCGGTCGAAGCCTCGTGCGAGGGCGCGGCCGAAGTGCTCGACGCCGGCGTGCGTGTCCATGATGACCATCTCGCCTCGACGCAGGCGCATGTTCGCCAGAGTCGCGGCGAGAAGCGCGTTCTCCGGGCACAGGCATCCGCCTCCGGCGCGCGGCACACCACCCATGACCAACAGGCGTACGCCGTCGGGCGCCGCAACCGCGTGGCGGTCCACCACGTCGCCGGTGTCGGGATTGAGGCGCAGCATGGCGCCAGATCCCTCACCCGGTCGAGCACCGGTCTTCTCCTCGATATAGTCGGCGTCGCCGGCCAGTGGGACGATGGCCGACATCGCCGACGAGTCGAGACCGAGGGTCGCAGCGAGATTGCGCTGCTCATCGGCATCAACGGCGACCACGGTGGCGCCGCATCGGGCCATCGTCCGCGCCAGCATCGCGGTGAGGGTTGACTTGCCGACGCCACCCTTGCCCACGACGACGACGCGCGCGCCCTCGCCAGTCGCCCAACCCACTTCCCGCTCTCGCCGCTCGCCCGTGGAACACACGCTCTCAACTCCGCGCGTTGACGTGAACCGGCTCGCCACCGGATTCGTTCGCGGTGATCAGTTCCGGCGCGGTATGCGAAAGGCCCAACCCTTGGCGCTTCGCCTCGATGTGTCGACGAATCAGCAAAGCCGCCTTGTAGGGATCGGGCTCGACCGCGAACTTGGCACCGACCACTCCGTCGAGCCCGCCGGCCAGTAGGTTCACTACGTTCGAACTGCCAAATATCGACGGCTGCACGCCGAGCACCGTGGTGATTCCCGAGGCTACGACGTAGGCGCCGATGGCGACCGCCTTCTCCGAGTACCACTCCGGGGCCGCACCGGCCAGCGGGAGACTGTCGATGTCGACCCCGAGCGCGTTGGCGAGGGCCGCTGCGAGCTGCATGATGCGACTGTTGTCAACGCACGAGCCCATGTGCAGCACTGGCGGGATACCGAGCGCCTCGCACACCGAGCGCAGTCCCGGACCGGCCAGCGCGGCCGACTCCGGCATCATCTGACCCGCCTTGCCGTTCGCGACAGCGGCGCAGCCGGTGACGAGGACCAGGATGTCGTTCTCGATCAGCGTCCGCGTCAACTCGATGTGCTCGAGGTCCTGGGGAAGCTTCGGGTTGTTGCACCCTACGACCGCCACCGCGCCTCGAATCGTCCCGGCGACGATCGCGTCGATCAGTGGCTGGGGCGTGCCTCCCAGCGCGCCGAGAATGGCCTCGACGGAGAACCCGCCCATCATCCGTACGGGATGGACCGGAATGCGTACTCGGCTCTGGTTGCGGCTCGGATAGGCCTCGACCGCCATGCGCACGATGTCGCGGGCGATCTCCGCACCTCGGTGAGGGTCGAACGACACGTGCGTCGCGCCGGGGAACTTGGCTTTGTCTGAAGTCGAGATGACCTTGGTGTGGTAGCACTTCGCGACGTCGACGACCGACGGCATGATGCACTGGTAGTCCACGACCATCGCCTCGAGCGCCCCGGTGACCAGGACGAGCTCCTGCATGAGGTGATTGCCCGCCATGTGCACGCCCTTGCGCATGAGCATCTCGTTGCCGGTGCAGCACAGACCGACGATGTTGATGCCGCTGGCGCCGTAGGACTTGGCCAGCTCCACGAGCTCGGGCTCCTGGGCCGCCGCCACTATAACGTCAGAGAGCAGCGGGTTGTGCCCGTGCATGGCGATGTTGACCTGATCGGTCTTGAGCACTCCGAGGTTGACTTCCGATATTACCGGCTTCGGTGTTCCGAACATGATGTCCGACAACTCGGTCGCGATCATCGAGCCGCCCCAGCCATCGGCCAAACTCGTGCGAAGCGCGTGCAGGAGCAGGTTGACGTAATCGTTGTCCACTCCCATGTGCGTTCGATGCATCATCTCCACGTTCTCGCGGTCGATGCCCCTCGGCGTGATGGACAGTCCGGCCCACTTCTCGCGACGAATCGCCGGTACTCGACTGACGAAGGAAAGTGATCCCTTAGCGCTGCCGTAGTTCGCCACGAGTTCATCGGCCAGGTCGACTGCCACCTCGGTGGTGCTGCGTCCCTCGGTGGCGATTCCCAGTTCATCGGCAATGCGCCGCAACTTGGCCTCGTCGTTGATCCGGTAGCCACTGGCACCTCCGTGGGCCACTTCGGCGAAGACCTCCAGGACGTCCCGGCCGTGATCCGAGTGGGACGAAGATCCTGCGGCGATCGTGCGTCCGAGGTTTCGGGCCACGATCGTGTCGGCGTCGGCGCCGCAGACGCCCTTCTGAGGACCTTCGCCGAAGGGGTCGATCCGGCAGGGGCCCATCGCGCAGTTGCGGCAGCTGAGACCCAGCTGACAGTAGCCGCATTGCGGCTCTTGGGCGTGGAGTCGGTCCCACACGGTCTCGATGCCCTCGGCGCGGGCTCGCTCAATCATCTGCTGGGCATCATCGTGGACCGTCAAGCGACCGGGCCCGCCAACTTCATTGGTCGTGCTCATTGAGTGCCTTCCTCTTCGTTTCGGATTTCATTCGTCGGCGACCCTGGGTCGCCGACCACGCTCGTCGCGCCCGCGTGAGTGTCTGGCCTGCGGCTGCTTCGCCACTCGACCGCCTCCAGTGCGGCCGCGGCCCGAGCGACACCGAATGAGTGCCACCCGGCGAGTGGGTCGCCGCCGATGGGCGGCGTGGGCGCGGACCCGGCCAAGGCCAGCACCGCTCCGGTCTCACGCAGCCGCCCGCTGGCCATGAGCTCGTTGATCTCTCCGTAGATGAGCGCATTCACCTTGCAGCTCTCGACGCATGCGGGCACCTCGCCCCGGCTCACGCGATCGACACACCCGTCGCACTTCACGGCCACCGCGGTCTCGAGGTCGAGGGCCCCCACCAGCGGATGGAACGTCAGGACGTCAAACGGGCACACGACGGCGCACATCGCGCAGCCAATGCAGCGCATTGGTTCGATTAAGACCAGGTCCCCGTCGTCGGAGCGAGTGATTGCCCCGCTCGGGCATACCTTCTGGCAAGGCGCGGGATTGCAGTGGCGGCACTTGTTCGGATACGCCGTGGTCGGCACTGGACCGGCTTCGACGTGCACTCGCGTGCGTGGAACCGGCGATTCGCGCCAAGCCTGAGCCAGGTCTCGGGTCGCCGAATGCTCGACCGCGCAGGCGACCTCGCACTGCAGGCAGCCAATGCACCGTTCAGGGTTAACGAACACGGTTTGCATCATCCGCCTCCTCCGCTAGAAGCTTCGTCGAGCGTTGCTGCCGACTAAGGGCCAGGACTTCCGCAATGAATTCTGGCTTCAGTATGGCGAAGGTTCTGGATTGACGCTTAGGGGCGAAAGGCCCATTGTCATCGCCAACGCGCATGGCACGTCCGGCCGGGCGCCGGCGGTGCGCTCCACCGGTCCCGCAAGGGCTTTCAGTGACCTTTTGCCCTACAACACCGACCACGAGAAGGAGCAGAATGATTGCGGAAAGTAATGCACCGATTGATCGGAGAAACGATCGTGGAACTCATACGCTGGTTCGAAGAAATACGTCTGGGCGATGCCCCGCTAGTTGGTGGAAAGGGGGCGAATCTCGGTGAACTCACGGTCGCCGACCTGCCCGTCCCCCCAGGCTTCGTGGTAACCGCCGACGCCTACCGGTACGCCGTGGCGAGCGCGGGGATCTCCGAGGCGCTCGCCAAGCTGTTCGCCGACGTGAACGTCGAGAGTACGGCCGACCTCGACCGCGTGTCCGAAGAGGCGCAGAGCCTGCTGCGTACCATTGTGCTGCCGGGCGACCTGTCGAGCGCCATCCTGGAGGCGTACCACCGCTTGGGCGAGACGGTTCGCGTCGCGGTTCGCTCGTCGGGCACCGGCGAGGACGCCGGCGACACGTCGTTCGCGGGGATGAACGCGACGTTCACCAACGTCTGCGGCGATGACGAAGTCCTGACCAACATCGTGGACTGCTGGGCCTCGCTCTACGGAGCACGGGTCATCTCCTACCGGATCATCCGCGCGCTCGACGACGTGCCCGCCATGGGGGTGATCGTCCAGGAGATGATCCCCTCGGAGCGCTCCGGCGTGATGTTCACGGCCGACCCCTCCACCGGCGACACGAGCCGGATCGTCATCGAAGCCGCCTTCGGACAGGGCGAGGTGGTCGTCAGCGGCGAAGTTGAGCCCGACACCTACATCCTCTCCAAGGAAGGACCCACGCTCGCTCACGTCCGGGTGGGCACCAAGGACTTCAAGATCATCCGAGGGCCCGACGGCAAGGACCTGAACGTCGACCTCGCGGTCGGCGAGGCCAGCTCGCGTGTCCTTTCCGACGAGCAGACCCTTGAGCTCGCACGGCTCGGCCTCGCGACCGAGGCGCATTACGGCTCGCCCCAGGACACCGAGTGGGCCATGGCGGAAGGCAAACTGTACCTCGTGCAGTCACGACCGATCACCGTCATGAACACCGTGGCCCCCGAGGCGAAGCTCGACCTCCAGGCGGGACGGCCGCTGGTCCAGGGCCTGGCTGCCTCGAGCGGCCGTGCCGCGGGATCAGTACGAATACTGCAGTCCGCCGATCAGGGCGATCAGTTGGTCACCGGCGAGATCCTGGTCGCCAAGATGACGAGCCCCGACTGGGTGCCGACGATGCGCCGAGCCAGCGCCTTGATCACCGACGGGGGAGGCATCACCTGTCACGCCGCGATCGTGTCGCGCGAGCTCGGCGTGCCCTGCGTGGTCGGGGCCCGCAACGCCACAACGGTGCTGCGCAACGGCGAGGTCGTGACCGTCGACGGGGCCCAGGGCGCGGTCTACGAGGGAGACCTCGTCCACACGTCGGCTTCCGCGGCCACGATCAGCGTCGCCACGGGCGGCGCCGAGCCCCACGCGACAGGCGAGCACACCACTCCGCCACTGGCCACTCGGCTGTACGTCAACCTCGCTTTCGCCGAGCACGCCGAGGAAGTGGCGGCCCTCGACGTCGACGGCGTCGGACTGCTTCGCGCCGAGTTCATGGTGACCGACGCGCTCGGTGGCGTGCACCCCAAGCTGCTGATCGAACGCGGCGAGCAGAAGACGTTCGTCGACGCCATGGCGAACTCGCTGTTGCGCATCACGCGGGCCTTCGGCACCAGGCCGGTCGTCTACCGGAGCATCGATTTCCGCAGCAACGAGTTCTCCAACCTCGAAGGCGGCGAGCGGTTCGAACCGGTCGAGGAGAATCCGATGATCGGCTACCGGGGTTGCTACCGTTACGTGCGCGACCCCGAAGTGTTCCGCCTCGAGCTCGACGTGCTGGCCAAGGTCTTCGAGGAGACACCGAACATCACGCTGATGATCCCGTTCGTGCGCACCAAGTGGGAGCTCGAGGCGTGTCTCGAGCTCGTGGCCTCGAGCCCCGTGGGCGGGGAATTGCCGTTGTGGGTGATGGCCGAGGTGCCGTCGGTCGCGTACCGCATTCCCGAGTACGCCGCGATGGGCATCAAGGGCGTGTCGATCGGGAGCAACGACCTGACCCAGCTGATGCTCGGCGTCGACCGCGACTCCCAGACCTGCGCCGACCTCTTCGACGAGTCCGATGACGCGGTGCTCGACGCGATTGGAACGATCATCACCCGGTCCCACGAATCCGGCATCACGTCTTCGCTCTGCGGCCAGGCGCCGTCCAACCACCCGGAGTTCGCCGAGCGATTGGTGCGCCTGGGCATCACGTCGATCTCGGTCAATCCGGACGCGATCGAGGCGGCCCGACGCTCAATCGCCCGCGCCGAATGGCGTCTGCTCCTCGAGGCGGCCGACCCCGCGCACCGCGGCCATCACGAAGCTGCGACGCACGCGGGCTAAGTGAAGACATGTCGCTCCACGATCGAAGCGGACTTGGACCGAATCTGGACGTGGAGGACCTGGTCGTTATTCGCCCGGACCAGCTGAACGATCTGATAGCCCGCCTGGGCGACCTGGGCTACGAGACCAAGGGACCGACGATTGGTGACGGGGCAATCGTGCCCGGTGCGGTGCGCGGCACGTCCGACCTGCCCGTCGGAGCGCGCGACGCCCAGTCGCCGGGCCGCTACCGCCTTGAGTACTCGGATGACGGTCACCTCTTCGAGTGGGCCGTCGGAGCCAGGTCGTGGAAGGCCGAGTTCTTCGCGCCGCGCGAGCGTCAGTGGCGCGCCGTGATCGTGGACGGCACCCTGCGGTTCACCGAGCCGACGAAGAGCGCCCGGCCGCTCGCCATCATCGGAGCGCGTCCGTGTGAGGTCGCGGCCATCTCCGTGCTCGACGAGGTGCTGATGAACGGAGCGTGCCCCGACACCGGGTACGACGCCCGCCGCGAGGGATTGTTCGTAGTGGTGGCCGAGTGCACGGCACCGGGCGGCACGTGCTTCTGCGCTTCGATGGGCAGCGGACCCTCGGCAGGCCCCGGGTTCGACCTGGCGCTGCTCGAGCTCGACGACGCCGATGGCCACCGCTTCGTGGTGCGCGTGGGCACGGCCCGGGGCGCCGAGGTCATGGCGGGAGTCTCGTCGACCAGCGCCACGGACGCCGACGTCGCGGCGCGTGCACAAGCCCTCGACCGGTCGATCAACCGGATGCATCGTCATCTCCAGACCGAAGGACTGGCGGCACTGCTTGCGCGCAGCATGAAGAGCCCCCGTTGGGACCAGATAGCCGAGCGGTGCCTGTCGTGCGGCAACTGCACCCTGGTCTGCCCCACGTGTTTCTGCAGCGACTTCCGAGACACGACTGACGTGTCCGGAGCCGTCGAACGAACGCGCACGTGGTCGTCGTGCTTCGACCTGGACCACTCGTACCTGCACGGCGGGCCGGTACGCGCGTCGACGTCATCGCGCTACCGCCAGTGGATGTCCCACAAGCTCTCGACCTGGTGGGACCAGTTCGACACCTCGGGCTGCGTCGGCTGCGGGCGCTGCATAACGTGGTGCCCAGTGGGCATAGACATCACCGAGGAAGCCGCCGCGATTCGAGGCGACGACGAGGCGGCCCGAGCCGTCCACGTCGAAGAGGAGGCCCGGTGACGACATCGATGACCCAGCTGCTCGAGGCGTATCCCCTGATGAACGGCCTCTCCAGCGACGCGATCGCCCTGGTCGCGGGCTGCGCGCGAAACGTGGCCTTCGAGCCCGGGGCGCTGCTCTTCGCCGAGGGCGCGTCGGCGGACACGTTCTACCTGCTTCGCCGCGGACACGCCGCGATCGAAGTGCACGAGCCCGGACGTGGCCAGCTCGTGATCGAGACCATCGGACCCGGTGAGGTCGTCGGGTGGAGCTGGCTCATCGAGCCGTACCGCTGGACGTTCGACGCGCGGGCCCAGGACTCGCTCGGCGCCATCGCCATCGACGGAGCCTGCCTGCGGGCCAAGTCGCTGGACGACCCGGCCTTCGGCTACGCGCTGCTGCAGAGGGTCGCGGGCCAGATCCTGGCGCGCTTGCAGGCCACGCGCATGCGCCTTCTGGACCTCTACGGTGAAGCCAATGAGCGCTGAGCGAAGCCCGCGCGGCGGCGGCGCGGCGGCGCGCGCAGACGCTCAGGTCGGCGCGATGACGCCGGTCGTGCACCGCGTCGTGGGCCGGCGGCGAGAAACCGATGACGTCGTGACGATCCAGCTGGAGCCGGTGTCGGGAACTCGTCTCGAGTTCCGTCCGGGCCAGTTCAACATGCTGAGCGCCTTCGGCATCGGAGAAGCCGCCATCTCCCTGAGCGGCGCACCCCGTGACCCCGGCCCGCTGCGCCATACGGTGCGCGACGTCGGTCCGGTGTCGCACGCCCTGTGCCAGAGCGACGTCGGCGACCTGGTCGGGGTGCGCGGCCCCTTCGGGAGCGACTGGCGAATAGGGGACCGCTCCGAGGACGGGCGCGACCGCGACACCGTCGTGGTGGCGGGCGGCATCGGCCTGGCGCCGCTTCGCGGCGCGGTGCAAGAGCTGGTGGCTGCGAGCCGCGAGAATGGCGGACGCGTCTTCGTGCTGGTCGGCGCGCGCGATCCCTCCCAGATCATCTTCAACGAGGACCTCCAGGCGTGGGCCGACGACGGCGCCTACGTCGACCTGACCGTCGACCGCGCCTCGGCGCAGTGGAGCGGGCGCGTGGGCCTGGTGACGACGCTGCTCGGCCGCGCCCCGTTCGACCCCGCCCGCACGAGGGCACTGATCTGCGGGCCCGAGATCATGATGCGCTTCACGGCGCGCGCGCTGGTCGACATGGGTGTCGACCAGCGCGCCATCCTGGTGTCGCTCGAGAGGAACATGGAGTGCGGCCTCGGCTGGTGCGGTCACTGCCAACTGGGTCCGTTCCTCCTGTGCCGCGACGGGCCGGTGGTGGCGTACGCCGGCGTCGTGAGCGATCTGCTGGCGGAGCGCGAGCGATGAGCGAGATCTCGGCGACCGACGCGAGGCCCACGCTGGCCGTGTGGAAGTTCGCCTCGTGCGACGGCTGCCAGCTCAGCCTGCTCGACTGCGAGGACGAGTTGCTGGCCCTCGCCGGCGCTGTGCGCATCGCCCACTTCACCGAGATGTCGCGGACATCGACTGACGGTCCCTACGACATCTCGCTCGTGGAAGGATCCATCACGACGCCCGACGACGCCGAGCGGATTCAACAGGTACGCAGGGACTCGCGTCATCTCGTCACCATCGGGGCCTGCGCCACAGCCGGGGGGATTCAGGGCCTGCGCAACTTCGCCGCCGAGGGAGCCTACGCGGGCACCGTTTACGCCCATCCCGAGTACCTGAAGACCCTCGAGACGTCCACGCCGATCAGCGACCACGTGGCGGTGGACTACGAGCTCCACGGATGCCCGATCGACCGCCGTCAGCTCCTCGAGGTGCTGCTCGCGTTCCTCGCCGGTCGGCGACCGGCGGTCGCGGGCCATTCGGTATGCCAGGAGTGCAAGGGCCGGAGCAACGTGTGCGTCATGGTCGCCAACGCCACGCCCTGCCTGGGTCCGGTGACGCGCGCGGGATGCGGAGGGCTCTGTCCGTCGGTTGGACGTGGCTGCTTCGGTTGCTTCGGGCCTTCGCAAAGCGCCAACACCATTTCTCTGGCCGACCAACTCTCGCGCAACGGCGCCACGGGCGAACTCGTCTCCAGGCTGTTTCGGACCTTCAACGCGAACGCGCCGGTCTTTCGCGCCGAGAGCGAGCGCCAGTCCGCCCGAGGAGACGCATGACGCACGGCTCGAAATCCGACCGCACCATCGGCATCGAGGGAATCTCGCGGGTGGAGGGCGAGGGCTCGCTGCGGGTGGTGATCCACGACGACATCGTCACCGACGTGGCGCTCGAGATATTCGAACCGCCGCGCTACTTCGAGGCGCTGCTGGTCGGTCGTCACTTCAGCGAGGCTCCCGATATCACGGCGCGGATCTGCGGCATCTGCCCGGTGGCGTACCAGATGTCGGCCTGCGCGGCGATGGAGGACGTGTGCGGCGTGACGGTGAGCGAGCGGGTACGGGCGCTGCGCCGCCTGCTGTACTGCGGCGAATGGATCCAGAGCCACGCGCTGCACGTGTACCTGCTTCACGCGCCGGACTTCCTGAGCTGCGCGGACGCGATCGAGTTGGCCCAGCGCGATCGCCGCGCCGTCGAGCGCGGGCTCGAGATCAAGCGCACGGGCAACCTGATCATGGAGACGGTCGGAGGGCGCGCGGTGCACCCGGTCAACGTCAGGGTCGGAGGCTTCTACCGTGCACCGGACCGCGGTGCGATCGCGGCACTGGCCGAGCCCCTGCGCCGGGCGCGTGACGGGGCCCTCGCCACCGTGTCGTGGGTGCACGGCTTCGAGTTCCCCGACGTCGTCGGCGAGTACCGCTTCGTCGCGCTTCACGAACCTGAGCGCTACGCCATCGAGGCGGGCCGGCCCAGCTCCTCGGACGGTCTCGACTACACCGTGGCCCAGTTCGCCGACCTGGTCGTCGAGGAGCACGTCGCGCGCTCGACCGCGTTGCACGCACGCCTGGGCGGCGCCGATCACTACCTGACCGGCCCCCTGGCGCGCTACGCCATGAACAATGCTCAGTTGGCGCCCCTGGCGGCCGAGGCCGCTCGCGCGGCCGGCCTTGGCGACGTCTGCAGCAACCCGTTCAAGAGCATCGTGGTGCGCGCCGTCGAGCTGGTCGCCGCGTGCGATGAGGCCCTGGCACTGGTCGAGGCCTACGAGCCGCCCGAGCCCAGCGCGGACCTCGTGGAGCCGCGTGCCGGCATCGGCACCGGCGCCACCGAGGCGCCTCGGGGGCTGCTGTTCCATCAGTACGAGATCGACGACGCGGGGATCATCCGCAGCGCCCGCATCGTGCCGCCAACGTCGCAGAACCAGCTGACGATCGAAGACGACCTGCGTCGCGTGGTCCAGGGCGGCCTGGACCTCAGCGATCACGACCTGCAGTGGCGCTGCGAGCAGTCGGTGCGCAACCACGACCCCTGCATCTCGTGCGCGGCCCACTTCCTCGACGTGTCGGTGGTGCGCACGTGAGCGCGGCTGCTCGCAGCGCCCGGGTCGTCGTGGCCGGATTCGGGAGCCGGGACCGGCGTGACGACGGTGCCGGTCCGCTCGTCGCAACCCTGATCGCCGAGCAGTGCTCGCTGGCCAGGGACGTAGGTCCGCTCAGCGACCCGCTCGACCTGCTCGGCCAGTGGAACGACGCCGACCTGGTGGTGGTGATCGACGCGCTGCGATCGGGCGCGCCGGGCGGCACGATCCGCGTGCTCGAGGTGGACACGGGCGCGGCGCACGAGAAGACCAAGCCCGACGACGCGTGGGGCGTGACGAGCACCCACGGGATCGGCCTCGCCGGCGTCGTGCGCCTCGCGCGAGCAGTGGACCAGTGTCCAACGCGGCTGGTGGTCGTCGGGATCGAGGGAGAGAGGTTCGACTTCGGCGAGGGGTTGAGCCCCGCCGTGCAGGCAGCGGTTCCCGAAGCGGTCAGCCGGGTGCTCGGCCTGATAGATGAGGTGCGCGCATGTGCATGAGCCGCCTGCACCAGGTCCTTCGCCTCACCGGCGTCGGCGTCGCCGAGGTCGAGGACGTCGACGGCGCGCGCCACGTCGTGTCGCTGCTCGCCCTGGATGGCCCGACACCCGCGCCAGGGGAGTGGCTCACGGTGCACAGCGGCTACGCCCTCGACCGGGTGGACTCGGTCGAGGCACAGGCCGTGCGCAGCGAACTGCGGGGCCGGAACCCTGAGACTCGAAGAGACCACGAAGGTGAGGTGCGTTCATGAACGTCGACAGCCCTGCGGGCGAACGCGCGGCGAGCAAGCCGGTGCGCGGCGTCTACGTCGCGGGCGTCACCGCCGCGATCAGCGGAGTCTCGGTCTTCGTCAACAGCTACGGCGTAAGGGCCGTGTCGTCGCCGGCGGTGTACACCACGGCGAAGAACCTGGTGGCCGCGATGGTCCTCACGGTCGCCATGCTGGCCGCTTGGACCGCTCGGAGCCGGCGGGCCGGATCGATGCGGGCGAACTTCGCGACGCCCCGCGAGACGGCGAATCCCCACGAGCCGGGCGCCGCCGCGACCGCGACCAGGAGCCTCGCGGGCGTGGGTCGCTGGCTGGGCCTGGCGTACGTAGGAGTCATCGGAGGCGGGCTCGCCTTCGTCCTGTTCTTCAATGGGCTCGCCCAGAGCGAGCCGGCGTCGGCGGCCTTCTGGCGCGACACGCTCGTGATCTGGGTCGCCGTACTCGCCGTTCCCATCCTGCGCGAACGCGTTCGTTGGTGGAACGTCGCGGCGGTCGTGTGCTTGATGGTCGGCGAGGTCACGCTCACCGGAGGCGTCGGGCGCCTCTCAGCAAACCGCGGCGAGATGTACGTCCTGGCCGCGACCGTGCTGTGGGCGGTCGAGGTCGTAGTCGCCAAGCACCTGCTGCGCTCGCTGTCTGCGGCCACGCTGTCGGTCGTGCGCATGGGCGTCGGGGCCGCGGCACTGCTGGCCTACCTGGCCGCCACCGGTTCGCTGGGCACCCTGTTGACACTCAACGCGACCCAACTCGGCTGGGCGTTATGGACCGGTCTGCTGCTAGGCGCGTACGTCGCGACCTGGATGACCGCGCTGTCGCGCGCCAACGCGCTCGACGTGACCTCGGTGCTGGTGGCCAGCGCGCTCATCACCTGGCTGCTGGAGTTGGTGGCCGGCACCGCGACCGCAGCCGGGTCATCACTGGGGCTCGTCCTGATCGCGCTGGGAGCCCTCCTGGTCGTGGGGGCGAGCGTCCTTCGCGTGGCGCCACGGGGGAAGCTGCCGGTTAGATCGTGAGCCTCCACGCGCCGAGCGCGCCGCCGACGTCGGGACCGGAACTGTTCGCACGCTACGCCTATCCACCCAACGCGCTCGGCTACTGCGGTCCCAACGACCCCGCGGCGCTGCTCCAGGCCGCCGGCCAGGGTGGCCAGTGGGACCACTTGGCGAATTTGGCGAGGCAGTTCGAGGGCGCCTGGCCGTACCTGGAGCTAATTGCCGGCTGCAACGGCCTGCACGATCCCTTGGACCGGCGAGTCGTCGAGGCCTACTGGGTGGGCAACCGACTGTCGCTCCAGGTTCCGCCGACGGTGCTCGCAGGGTCTCTGGACGAGCGCTTCTCGAGCCGTGCCGGAAGGCGGTTCGAGCCCCTGGTGTCGGCGGCAGTAGCGGGCGGGGTGCCCCAGCACAGCTTCCACGTCTTCGCGGTCTACCCCTGGCTCGGACTGCTGCGCGCCGGCATGGAAGGCCCGCCGCTGGAGGTGCTGGACCGGTGCCGCATCCGCTGGGGGCGGGTAGAGGCCCTGCACGGCGACCTGGTGAGCGTCACCAGCCGCGCGCTGGATTTCGTCGGCTCGCGCCTCGTGCTGGGGGACGAGCGGGTCGAACAGGTTCGCCGAAGCCTGGACGGCGCCGGTTTCGTCGAACATCTGGTCGAGGGAGAGATGGTCTCGCTGCACTGGGACTGGGTGTGCGACCGGCTGACGCCCCGATCTCTCTCGTGGCTCCAGGCGTGCACCCGCCATAACCTGAACGCAGTGAACGCCCTGGCCGAACCCGGCCCGGCCGCGGTGTGTGGCGCCTAGAGCCAGGAAAGAGGTAGTTCTCGATGGAAATTGTCACTGAAGCCGTGGTGGCCGAGCGCCTGCGGGCGTTGCCGGGTGCAGAGCCGCGAGTCGTGGTGTCGGGGAACTACGCCACCCCCTGGGAGTTGGTGCGGATCCTGGAATCGAGCCTGCCGCGGTGCCGGGCCTTCGTGATGAACGTCCAGTCGGGCTGGCCTCGCCGGGACGGCTTCGTCACCGAGACCCCATTCGTGGGCCCCGGCGCGCGCGAGGACGCGATGCTCGACTACCTGCCGATGCGCCTGTCGCTCGTGCCGAGGCTCTTCAACACGACCCGACCGCCCGACGCGGTGCTCGTGCACGCGTCGACCCCCAGGGGAGGGAAGCTCTCGCTCGGCGTCGAGGTCAACATCCTTCCGGCCGCCATCGAACAGGTGAGGCGGCGGGGCGGTCTCGTGGTCGCTCAGATGAACTCTCACATGCCCTACACCCGCGGCGACGGCGTGATCGACCTCGACCAGATCGACGTCGCAATCGAGGTCGATCAGCCGCTGCCTTCACCGTCGGAGAGGGATCCCGACGACGCGGCCCTGGCGATCGGCGAACGGGTCGCCTCGCTGGCGAACGACGGCGGCACCCTGCAGATGGGAATCGGTCAGCTGCCCAACGCCGCCGTTGGCCACATGCTCGGGAAGAGGGAAATGGGCGTGTGGTCCGAGCTGGTGAGCGACGGGGTGATGCGTCTCGACCGCGCCGGGGCGCTCGACCCGGCGCGCAACGTGACGGCGTCGTTCCTCTTCGGATCGCCCGAGTTCTATGAATGGGCCGGCGAGAGCACCCAGCTGGTCATGCGTCGCACCGAGATCGTCAACGATCCGACCAACATCTCGCGGCACCAATCCATGCTGTCCATCAACACCGCGCTGCAGATCGACCTCTACGCGCAGGCCAACGCCAGCTACGTCCACGGAGTCATCTACTCGGGATTCGGTGGGCAACCGGATTTCGTGACCGGGGCCCTGCACTCCGCCGGGGGCCACGCCGTCATGGCGCTTCGCTCCTGGCACGACAAGACCGACTCGTCCACCCTCATCCCGCTTCTCCACGACCCGGTCTGTTCCTTCCAGCACTCGGTGGTGGTGACCGAGCAAGGCCTCGCGTCGCTGTTCGGCCGCAGCGAGCACGCCCAGGCGCGCCTGCTCATCGAGCAGGCCGCGCACCCGCGCGCTCGAGAGTCCCTGTGGAAGGCGGCGTGGTCGCTTGGCTTGCTGCGCACGGGCGACGAACGCTGAGGAACAGGCCCGAGCGATTCCGGATGGATTGAGACCCGGGGCAGGTTCCAGGGCGGACCGAACAGGATGGTCGGACGGCCCCGTGCGCAGTTGATCGTCAGTGAATGAAAGATTTCCCGGAGGAAGTCGCGATTTGGTCAACCTATCGGCTACTATCTCTATATCTGCTAGTGAATTACTAGAGAATATTAGAAGGAGCCTCGTTTATGCAGTTACGCCCGACCAGAAGGTTACGACTCGCGGCCCTAGGCGCCGCCGTGGTCCTGCCGCTCTCCACCCTGGCCTCGGTGCCGGCTCAGGCCGACACGACTACGACAACGACGCTCACGGCTTCGACGACGACGACTCTGCCGCCGACGAACGTGAATGTCGTTGGCTACTCGGTCGTGGGGCCGGCGTACAAGGCACTCGAGGCAGCCTTCCAGGCCACGCCCGCCGGACGTAACGTCACCTTCACGAACTCCTTCGGTGCCTCGGACACCGAGACGCAGAACGTGATCAACGGACAGGCCGCCGACCTGGTGAACCTCTCGTACCAGACGAACGTCACACAACTCGTGCGAGCAGGGAAGGTACCCTCGAACTGGACGAGTCAGGAGCTGACCTACGGCCACGTGAACGCCGCGCTGACCGGCAAGAGGCAGCAGACCAACTACTCGGCCAAGGGCATCGTGACCGATTCGGTCGTGGTCTTCGTGGTTCGCTCCGGCAACCCATTGGGCATCACCAACTGGGCCAGCCTGATCAAGAGCGGTGTCCAGGTGGTGACACCCAATCCGCTGACGTCGGGCAGCGCGAAGTGGAACCTGCTGGCCGGTTACGCCTCCCAGATCTCGCTGAAGAAGAAGCCCAATCAGGCTCAGGCCTACCTGAAGTCGCTGATCGCCCACACCGTCGCCCAACCGACGAGCGGCTCGGCGGCCTTGGCGGCCTTCGTCGCTGGCACCGGTAACGTCCTGCTGGACTACGAGGACGACGCGCTGGCGGCCGTCGCGAATGGCGACGCGGTGAAGATCATCACTCCGCCCCAGACCCTGCTCATCGAGAACCCGATCGCGCTCACGACGACTGGGGTCGCCAACGCCGGGGCCAGCGCGTTCTACAAGTACCTCTTCTCCGCCGCGGGCCAAGGGATATTCGCGAGCCTCGGCTACCGATCGGTGCTGAAGACGGTGTGGACCCAGACCAAGGGCGACTTCGCGGCCTTCAAGAAGCCCACTGACTTGCTGACCGTGGAGAACCTCGGCAGGGACGGCTGGAACACCGTCGACAACGAGTTCTTCTCCTCCAGCGTGCTGTTCCCCAAGAAGAGTAAGACCTACCCGTCCCAGGGGATTGTGACCTATCTGGAGCAATTTGCCGGTACTAGCGCTTAGTACCGAACTCTCGAAGCCCACCGAACAGCCTCCGCGCAAGTGGCGGCTGTTCGGTGGTGCCCGCGGGGCCGCGCGAGTCGTACGAGTCGCGGGCAAGAGCCTCGCCGTCACCTACCTCAGCCTGCTCGTGCTCATTCCGATCGCGGCGCTGGCGACCAACGCGTTCAGCAAAGGCCTCGGCTCCTTCTGGGACGCGGCCACCCAGCGCGAGTCGATCGACGCGCTGCGCCTGACGCTGCTCTGCGCGCTGGCGGCGTCGCTGCTCAACGCGGTGGCGGGCCTGGCGACCGCGTGGGTGCTGGTGCGCGACCGCTTCGCGGGACAGGGGATCCTGAACGCGATCGTCGACCTTCCCTTCGCGCTGCCCACGGTCGTGGCCGGCGTGACGTTCTACACGCTGTACGGACCGCTCTCGCCGTTCCACGTCAATATCACCGGGTCGTGGATCGGCATCACGGTCGCCATCATGTTCGTGACGTTGCCGTTCACCGTCCGGTCGGTCCAACCGGTCCTGGAGTCGCTCACCTTCAACGCCGAATCGGCTGCCGCCACGCTCGGTGCCTCGCCCGTACGCGTCTTTCGCACGATTACGTTGCCAGCGCTGGCGCCGGCGCTGCTGACCGGCACCGGGCTGGCCTTCGCGCGCGCCGTGGGGGAGTACGGCTCGGTGGTGTTCATCTCGAACAACCTTCCCTACCGCTCCCAGGTGGCAAGCTCGTACATCTACTCGCTCGCCACGTCGGGCCAGACCAACAGCGCCGCGTCGGTAGCCGTCGTGCTCCTGGTCCTGGCCCTGGCACTGCTCGTGGCCTTCAGCTACGTGTCGCGACGAATCGCGAGGGCCCGGGGATGAGGCGCTCCTCGATGATCCTGCGCGTGGTCGTGCTTCTCTACGTCGGAGCCTTGGTCGGGCTGCCGCTCGTCTTCGTCTTCCAGCAGGCGCTGATCCACGGGCTGGGCACGTTCTTCAGGGCGCTCGGCGACCACCAGATGGACACGGCGATGATCCTCACCGCGAAAGTTGCCCTGATCGCGGTACCCCTGAACGTGCTCTTCGGCGTCGGGGTGTCGCTGTGGATCGTACGCCACCCCTCGTGGCTGACCAGGGCGATCGACACCCTCATCGACATCCCGCTGGCCATCTCTCCGATTATCATCGGCCTGGTCCTGGAACTCGCCTACGCGCAGAACGGATGGTTCGGGTCCGGACTCGCCGCGCTCGGATGGCACGTGATGTTCTCGCTGCCCGGCATCGTAATGGCGTCAATATTCGTGTCGCTACCCCTCGTCTCGCGCCAGGTCATACCGCTACTGCGAGAGATGGGCAACCACCAGGAGCAGACCGCGGCGACGCTCGGGGCCGGACCGGTGCGCATCTTCTGCACCATCACCATGCGCTCGATCACCTGGGCGACCGCCTACGGCGTCTCGCTGACGCTGGCCAGGGTCATTGGCGAGTACGGGGCCGTGCTCATCATCTCGGGCAATATCGCCCTCGTCACCCAGACGCTGACCCTGAACATCGGCGCGAACTTTGATAATTTCAATGACTACCAAGGCTTCGTGGGCGCTGCGCTGCTCGCGCTGGCCTCGATAGTCCTGCTACTGATCCTGGGCGTAGCCCGGCACCGTGAAAGGAAGCGCCATGACTATCTCGCTTAACGGCGTGACCAAGTACTTCGGTCGCGACCTCGTACTCGACGACGTCAGCGACGACGTGCCCCAGGGCTCGCTGACGGCCCTGCTCGGGCCGTCGGGCTCGGGCAAGTCGACGCTGCTGCGCATCATCGCCGGACTCGAGCCCCTGAACAGCGGCCACATCGAGCTGGGCGGCCGCGACGTAACCAACGTGGCGGTGCGAGATCGCCGCATCGGGTTCTGCTTCCAGGACTACGCACCCTTTCGCCAGTTGAGCGTCTTCGACAACGTCGCCTATGGGCTGAAGGTCCAGCGCGTGCCCAAGGCCCAATTGCGCCGGGAGGTCGATGACCTGCTCAGCCTGGTTCGCCTCGAGGCGTTCGCCAACCGCTATCCGAGACAGCTCTCGGGAGGCCAGCGCCAGCGCATGGCACTGGCCAGAGCGCTGGCCATCAAGCCCGAGGTCCTGTTGCTCGACGAGCCCTTCGCCGCGCTCGACGCCCAGGTGCGAGGCGAGCTGAGGAGCTGGGTGCGCGAGCTCCAGCACGAACTGGGGATCACCACGATCCTGGTCACGCACGACCAGATCGAGGCCATGGAGATCGCCGACCGCCTGGTGATCTTGAACGAGGGCCGCATCGAGCAAGTCGGCACTCCCGACACGGTCTACGACAAGCCGGCCAACGACTTCGTCCAGGGATTCCTGGGTCCGATGACGGTCCTGAACGGCGTCGCCTGCCGGCCACACGACATCGAACTCTGTGACGTTGGACTGGGGATCGACGCCAGAGTCACCGACGTCGTGCGCCTCGGTTTCGAGGTCCGCGTTGTCGTCCAAACTAGCTCGGGGGAGTCGTCGTGGGTGCAGCTCACCCACGCCGAGGCGCAGCGGCGCAGTCCCTTCATCGGCGAGCACGTGTCACTGCGCGTACGAACGACGGCCGACCTCTTCCGCTAGCCCTTCGAGTTCTCGGAACTTGCTCGAGCACAGCTCCGCGTAGGACCGACGTGCATTGCGAGTCGGCCACGGTCGAGGCATCGCGGCCACGTTCACCGGTACCCCGGCCACTGGCGGAGGCCCCATCGTCGGTTGCCAGCACTCGCTCAACGGCGACGGGTGGAAGAACTCTCCCGACCAATCGGGACACAGTTCACCATCGCGAGCCTGAAGACGGGCACGTCGTAGCGGGTGGCGGTGAGGCCACGAACATCGCCGGAGTGAGGGCGTCCGCGTGCGCCGAGAGAGTCAAGGTCAAGCAATAGGGTCAAGTCCGCAGATAGTCCGCTCCATCCAGGAATGCCCGAAGGGGCGTTCAGGAATCTGCCTCCCTGAGCTCGCATCGATACTTCCTACCGCTACAGCTCACCTGAGTCTGTCTTTCACTAGCCGGAATCGTGATCTCTAGCGGAACTGTTTGAGGTGGGGAATTGTGACGAGGGGCCCGAACGGTAATACACCGACCCGGAAGAGGTGGCCACCGAGTCCTGATCGGATAATGGCGACCGGCTTCGCCTTTGTGCTCGTGCGTGTGATTGGTGGCATCCGCACCTCCATCTTCAGCACTGGCGAGTTGAGAACTTCCGCAAGTTTCGCAGTCGTCGGTCTCGCCTCGTTATCCATTGGTTGGAAGCGTGGAGGACGACTGCGACTACAGCGTTCCTGCAAGTAGCGATTCACGGATCCGGGAGAATTGGTTGACTCTCAAAGAACAGATTGCGATCGAAGATGCAGAATGTCTTTCGAGCGGTGTATTTACGTCTCCAACGTTCATTCGGCACGTTGAGGTCGACCCTTCGAAACTATTCAAGGCCATGGACGAGCGGCGAGTTTCACTTTCAGGGCGATATAGCTACTGTCAAATGCAACGATGGTCGTTTGGAATTGGTTGTCGATCACGTCCAGTTGGGCCTGGACTGACTTCGTGTCTTCCACTTGCAGCAACTCGCTCTCCAAGGTGTCGATTGAAAGTTCGTAGCGGTTCAACTGGCTATGCACGTCAGAGGGAAAAATCGTAAATGAGTTGAGGACCGACGATTGTTGCAAGAGGACGTTGTAGGCATCCCGTGCTGCCTGGGACATGCAACCTGGTGACGTCGACGACTGGCAAGTAGACACTGACGAATCGAACTGGTTAATCGCAGCGGAGATCTTGATGTTCGAGCCGTCCACGAGAGCGCGCGAGATGATTGACTTGAACGGTGTCAAGAGCAGGTCGTTGCCTCTGATCTGCAACGCGTAGATCGGAACGCTGAGCAGCAGTGCGATCACGACCATCACTCGGCCGGACTTGATGACGCCCCACCTTGTCGGCCTCGAGCCCGCAGTGAGGGTCGATAGCTGGTCTGCTTTCTGTTCTTCGCCATCGCCCAGGAATCCCTTGAACGGCTGTGTCGGCGTGAGCAGGCAGGCGTAGGCCAAGTACCGAACCTGGTAGCGCATCACTAGGGCGAGCGCTTGATGCAAAGTCCGCGACTCTCGGCCGACAACGATGCCCCAGATCCACATAACCAGCAGTATTGGATACGAGCCAAGAGAGAGCGCTTGGCCGACGATCCCCGCGGGAAAGGCGAGTACGCAACGAAAGAAGACCGACGAACGACGCAGGTCGGCGTGATCGACTTCGATAAGTACCTGGTCGTTCGCTCGTTCGTTGAGCGTGATGCCGGGCCATCGAGGGGTCAGAAGGAATTCGTAGGCGAGCAGGTTCGCGTGGAAGCGAAGCACCTTCGTGAGGAATCGTTGGATGCCTTCGGGTACGCGCTTCGTGAACAGTGCGGCGAACCAGGCCGCGATTGTCGCGAAGAAACCGGCAATCGCGATGAAGAACAGGACCACGAAAAGAGGGAGAGCGAGAATCAGTCGCAAGAAGACCGACCAGCGAGCCTGGCGAGGCGGGTCAAGCGAAATGCCAATGAGTACTTGGGCTTCTTCATTGGAGCTGACTGGCCGCACTGCTGGCATGGCAGCCGCGCGCGTAGGAGCGAGCAAGGCCGTGCCGCACACTACGCAGAAGCGCTGACCTGGAGAATCTTGGGTTCCACAATTCGTGCAGTACGCCACGAGTTACTCCTCTCAAAGACCGACTCCGTATGTTGACACGATTGGCTCAACCTGCCAGGGACCGGGACCCTGAGTCAAACTGGTCGGTCAAAGCGAAGGACTTGGGGCTGCTGACGCTTCGGGGGTCTCAGTTTTGGGGTCGGGTCTCCGACACGAAGTCTGATCAGTCGGGCAACCGCCAGTGTCGGGTTGCAAACCTGCTACGTCGGGCCTCCGACCCAAACAATCGTACCTTGAGACCGACTTCACTAAGCAGCACATTGAGTGAAGGAGTGCCGGAGACTTTCACCTCCCGCGACCCTCAAGCCAGCTGCTTACGAATGGCCATTTGGAGCCGCTCTTCTCGATTCTCGTCAACAATCCCATGACCGCAGCGCGTAAGAAGCCCTTATTGCTCCTGGCGGGTTGATCGCATCCCTTCCCGTGATGGCGACACATGTAGTTGAGCGAACCCTTGCCGTTCTGCACGGCGCCCCTGCGGCGCCCACACGGGCTGCAGAGTACGCGGCCCGAAAGCAGATCCTTGGACGGTTGGACGCCCTTGGCGAGACCCCGTTGCGCGGCGCGGCACTCTTCGTCAGTGATGCTCGTTTCTGACCGAGACGCTCAAAGACGTTGTGCTCGTTCGTTGAAGACACTAACTCGATGCGACAGCATTGTGATGGCCCAGCAGAAGTCACTCGGGAACATTGTCGCGACTGACTTCATCCAGCCGCATTCCATGACCACTCTCGACTTGAAGCGCTGTCTAATTCCGACCAATCTCGCTGTAGAGCACGCACTGTCCCGGGCCACGTTGCTTCGCCTCATACATTGCAGCGTCGGCAGCGGCGACCATTGCATCTGCCTCTGCAAACCCCTCCGGCCCCACGGCGACGCCCATGCTGGTCGTTATGCTCCGCCGGTCAGGCCCCATTTCGTAGGGTTCCCGGAGCGCCGCGTTGAGGCGGCTCGCAAGGACCAGTGCTGCCTCCGGCGACCCCACGTCGTCAAGAAGGACAAGAAACTCGTCTCCGCTCATGCGGGCGGAGCTGTCACCTACCCGTAGCACGCTGCGAATGCGCATCGCCACATCAATCAGCAGTTCATCTCCAACGGCGTGGCCCAAAGTATCGTTGGTCTCCTTGAACTTGTCGATGTCGACAAGGATGACCGCAAAACAAGAATGGCGTCGGTCGGCGAGACTCATGCGATGGGATAAACGGTCCCAGAACAAGGTGCGGTTTGGCAGGCCAGTCAGCTCGTCGTGAAGTGTTCGGCGGGTGAGTTCGTGCGTCATGACGTCAAGTTCGGCAGTTCGGTCTGCGACCTTGCGCTCGATCTCACTGTACGATGCCTCAAGCTCCTCGCCGAGAAAATTGACACCCGCCGCGACAGCATCGACGATGTCCCCGCGGGGGCTGACCTCGGCGCGAGCATCGAACCGGAGAACTGCGAATTCCTGGATCGTGCCCACGATTTCTTCCAGACGCCGCTCAACGTCGTGAATTCGCAAGTCGTCTCGGTCTGGGAGTGGTTCGATGACAGCCGGCGCTGATGCATCCAGGACTCGCGAAGAAGTCTTGTCCTCTGATTCTGGAGTCGTGCTCACTTCGTGAACTTCGTGAGCCAGGTGAGTGCGGAGGACTCATCATCGAATAGCCTCGTCGGTGCCATTGGTTTGCTTACGGCGATGAAGAAACTCCCCACCAACCGGCTGAGTGGAGTACCAGCAAGTATGGCGACGGCCGACACGAGGTCACCCCGGCGTGCGAACTCCGAGCGCGCAGACCGGTCTTGCGGTCCGGCATCGTGTGCGTCCACCAGCAGGGGGCATCGTTGCCCGCCAGTGAGTTTGGCCATTGCGTCGATAGCCGCGATCGCGTCCTCAAAACTCATGACCGTTGCAGGGACCCAGACGAGTTGAACGATCCCGTCGGGCCGGAGCCACATCTTGAACTTAGGGTTAATGATCTCTGCGGATTCGTTATCCATCGGGCGCCCCATGTACTTGAATGGTAGCCAATTCGCTCGCCACTCTTGCGAGCATGCGACTTTGATTGTACTTCCGGCGCTGGCAATCGCTTCGGCCGGTGTCCTCCTGATTCCCCGCCCTGCGAAGAACCACGCATAGCGAGTCCAGGCGCCAGGTAGGGATCATTGTCCCATCACCTGATTCGCCAGTCGATTGTTGCAATCGGTCCTCCCATACCAATCAGGACTTACGCGGCACGAGCCGCCAATGCATGGTGGGTGTCTGTTGCGTCGGGCCTCCGACACTGGTTAAGGATCGCCTCGCTATTCCCTTGAATCCAGTAGCCAAGCGGACAGCCATTGACAGCTTCAACTGGGTTGACGAGAAACGCCCACCAGTTCCCGATCGGATGACGGGCGCACTCGCCAGCGAACCAACTGCCCCGAATCGACCCGTTATGTACGCGCATCCGCGGTCCAAATTGGGTGTTGCAAACTCGACCATTGACTCACCTCCAACAACGTGCGTGCAAATCCTGTATGAGGCTCTGAGGAAGCCTACGGACCCTTGCTCCACCAGTCGAGATCCACTGGCCGGCAGTGCCACCTCGTATCGCGCCGTACTTACGGCTCCTGAGTCGAAGTTGTCGCTTGCTCATGGATCTCAGTGTCGTCACTCACAGAACTCAACTATTCCATGTTGCAAAGGCCTGAGCACGGTCAATTGGATCCCATAATGCCCACTTCCTTGCGGGGCGTCAGCATCTCAGCGCTGCCTCCGGCTTGGGCAAGGTGTCAGTGCCTGGTAGCAGGACGATGACGTCGGGCCACCTACAAAAGGATGTAGGACTATCAAACGAGCGCGACCCACAGCCAGGGCAAGGTGGCACTCCCAATGGGTCTGGTCACGGATTGAAAGGGATGCCAGGGCAGCCGCCTCCAGCCGAAGATCGCTTGCGTCTGACGTCAGACGTCCCGGTCACCTGGGTTGAGCGAAGTCCCCTGCAGTGACGGCCCCCGCCGCGGTGCGTGGACGAGCGCACCGGGTCAGGTCTTGCATCTCCAACTGCCCTTGACGTGAACCGTGCCAGTGGCGGCGCCCTCGTGAGCTCCCAGGGTGAGGTTGACCGTACCACTGTGGCTCGTAATGGTCATCGTCCCCTTGGTAGCAACCCAGGCAGTGAGGTTGCTCGTCTCAAGCACAAAGGAACTTTTCAGAAATTTGAACTTCGTGTAAGTGCCCGGCTTGGCGACGAAGACAGTAACCGACCAGGTCTTGTATTTCTTCGAGGAAAGTGAGGTAGTAAAGGAGCTGAGCGTGACGCCATTAGCACTGGCGTCGCATCCACTGTTAGGTCCAATCTTGAGCGTTCCCGTCAGTGCGCCGGTGACGACTAGGGCGTTCGCGGAACCTGACGCCGACGCGCCGGCGGCTGGCCCAATAGCCAGGGCCAAGGCGAGCAGCGGGACTGCACCAATGGCCACTTTCGATGTACCGCGAGGACTAGTGCAGGAGTCCTTCTTCTCGAAGAATTTCATCATGCCTTCTCTCTAAAGGGTCGGTCACCAATTGGTGATGGTGTTCGCTACGGACACGCGTCCAGTCACATGATGTCCACACTTCAAAACTAACCCAGGTGTCGAGGTCAAGCAGGTGGATCGGTCTTCCGCCGAGAGTCACGTTTCACATGAACCGCCTTGCCGTGGCCAGCGTCACTATCGGCGACACCGCAATCTCGCCACACACGAGGCTCTGAATGGCTGCACCGCCGTACGGTTCCATCTCGAGGTGGAGGTCTTGCGTAGCTAGATCGCCCGGTGGGGTTATCCGAAGCGTGTGGGCCGTCGGACACTTCGAAAGGCCGTAGCCGGTGCTATCGGCATAGCCCAACATGAAGGCCGCAGTGGCACCCGACTTGATAAGGGTGAGTCGCGCAGAGATGAGCGGCACCGTGTAATCCGAACCGAACGTGACCATGGTGGGGACCAGATGCTTCGTGCCCCCGATCATCTGAACGGTCGGGAACCCGTCGAGTTCGCACGTCTTGGCCCCGGTGTTCTTGACGACGAAGTACATCCCGACGTGACCTAACGCGACACCAATATGTCCTAACGTGATTCGCAGCTGCAATGTCGCGCAGACCGGTGTCACGAGGCTCTCCACCGAATGCTTGGCGGGAAGCGTCACCTTCTCCCACTTCACACCGCCGTCTGACGTTTCGTACGTCGTTTCGTATCCGTAGGGGATGGGGAGGGTGAGGAGCGCATCATTGGTGTTCAAAGCAGCCAAGTCCGATTGGTCGGTCGTAGCGGGCAGGTCCTTCATGCCGTAGGTGGTGATCCCAGCTCCGTCGGCGACCACGACCAGTCTCGTGGTCGCGCCCTTGGGCCCCGACTGGAGAATCCACCAGGTCGCGGGACTCGCTGCAGTGACGATAGCCACACGGCCCGACGCCGCGCGAACATCCAGACTGCACACCTGCGTGGCGGTCTGGGGGTCGATCGTCAGTGCTCCACTCACGTCGATTGGCAAATGGGAACCGACCTCAAGTTTCCAGGTCACGCCACCGTCGTGGGTTGCGTAGAAGTAGATGGCCTGGTGGCGGCCGACGGGATAGGCCACCGGCACTACGCCATTGAGACCAGAGAACTCCGGCTCGCCGTAGAGTCCGCGAGCGTTGCGCGCTAACGGGGACGGACGGGGGAGGGTCAACGTTGACCAGTCGACGCCGCCGTCCTGGGTCCACCAGAGGTGAGTGGAGTTGATGGCACTCGCCCACGGTGCGGAGGCGAATCCCACTGACGCCGACGAGAAGACTTCGTTAGTGAACGGGCACCAATTTCGAGGACTGGACGAACGGGTCGACCACGTCATTCCCCCGTCCAGGGTCCGCTGGAGTGCGTAATTGCCGTTGGAGCCAGTGCCTAACTGCTGACGCCACCCAACCTGAGAGTTGACGAAGCTGATCGTCTCCTCTCCAGCGTTGCTCCCCGTGTCGCCACCGGGTTGCGTGATCCAGGTTCTTCCTCCGTCGAGGGTGTGGCGCAGAATCGTCTGGGTGCTTCCTCCATTGCGAGCCAAGAGCCAGCCGACGGCTGGTGAGGTGAAGCTCGCGCCGGTCCAGACGCAGAGGCACGTGCCCTTCGGCATTGTCTTGGGAACCTTGAGCGGCGGGGTGATGTTTCGCCAGTGGATGAAGTCGGTGGTGAGGGAAACCTCGCTGCATCCAGTGTTCGGATTCGCCGTGGCGGCGACTCCGACGCCATGGCCAACGTAGAGAAGGTACGTACTAGTAGTTGCTGAGGTCGTGGCCGAGGCGATGTTCGAGAGTGGAACAACACAAACGAGAGCGAGCACCGCAGTAACCGCAGCGCTAAGCCGGTGCCACGTTGGATGGGTGGATCCGCACCGACTATCGCTCATTGCGGCTGATCCCAGTCCTCGTCGTCACAGCCCTCGAGGTTCGATGTCTCTCGGGTCTCTGAGTTCAATCTATAGGCCGATTTGGCTGTGGGGAGTGGGGATTCGACAGTGCTTAGGATCATGCGGACCCCAGCCGCTAACGCAGGTTGGCGGAACTGCGTCGGGTCAGCGAACGAACGCGACGACCGCCTCGCCGTCGCTTGTATCCAGCGCCCAGGTCGATTTCAAGCGAGGGTACGGTGGTGGACGGCACGGCAGTCTCCCTTGGTGACGGATCGCGATCTTGCGACGACCGACCGTAAGCAGGTCCCGTAAGGGTGATTTCTGGCGGCCCTAAGAAGCGAGAAAGTCTTCACTTCGGCCGCAGCCGTGAACGCCCTTCAAAACATCTCCACCTTCAAAACACGTTCGAACACGCCCTGGTCGGGCTGGGGAGATTCGAACTCCCGATCTCTCGGCCCCCAGCCGAGCGCTCTAGACCAAACTAAGCCACAGCCCGTGGAAATGAAAGCCTAGCCGGTTCGAATCTGGCTACGACTGCCGGTGCGCCCCGTGAGGCTGATCGGGATTAGTGAGCCACGCGCGGGCTTCGCAGAGGAACATGATCGTCTCTCCGGTGGCCTTGGCGAGCAGCGCCTGATGGATCCGCTCATCGAGCGCTTCGACCAACTCATTGACCTTCATGATTCTCCCTCTTTCCTCTAGCCGCCCGCGGCGGCGGTGACTATCTCCACCGAGGCTCCGTCGTGGAGCAACGTCGTGGGCCAGTCGCCCCGGCGCACGACCTCCCCGTCAACGGCGACCGCGATGCCCCGGGGATCGATGCCCAGACGCTCCAACAGGTCCGCCACCGTCTCGTTGAGCGCCTCGTGGCCCTCACCATTGACGCGGATCACGCGCCGCCCTCGACGAACGCCAGGGCGTGGCCCGCGGCGATGGGGGCGAGTGTCACGCCATGACGGTAATGGCCCGACGACCACGCCCATCCGCGCGTCTCGAGCCTCTCGAAGAACGGTCGAAGGTCGGGGCTCGCGGGACGCAGTCCAACGCGGCTCTCGAGCACGCGGGCCGTCTCGAGCTCGGGCACGATATCGAGCCCGTCGCGCAAGAGCCGCTGCAGTTCGCCGACCTGGACGGTCGGCTCGGTGCGCTCCTCGGCCGTCGCCCCGAGCACGCAGTAGCCGCCCGGACGGCTTACCATGTAGAAGGTCCTACCACGCACGAATGCCCTGATGGTCGGCAGGTTCGCGCGGTCGATCCCTTGCACCCGGGCGGTCACGCCGTGGACCGGGCGAATGGTGTGCGGCCCCGAAGACACCGCTCCCGTGGGCAGCCCGAGGTGACCCGTGGCGAGTATCCCCGTGGCTCCTCGGAAGCTTCCCGAGGCGGTCTCGGCGACGACGCCGTCCGCGTCGCCGTACACGCGCAGCACCGCCTCACGGACGATAGGAACCTTCAGTTGCTCCAAGGCCTGGGTCAGCAGCGCCACCGCCTGATCCGGGTCCAGCCACGCGTCGCCGCTGAGCAACAGGCCCTCACTAATACGGGGCGAGATTCGGTCGAAGATATCGGGCGACTCGGCCCGGCTCACCGGGCGACAGTCCGCGTCGAAGGTTGTCGCGACCTGGGCGAACTGGTCGATCAGGCGGCGATCGCTGGCGTCCCAGCCCACGATTAGCGTTCCGGTGTCGTGGATCTCCAGCGTGGATCCGGTCACCGCCAGGAGGTCGGCCGCCGTCTGGCGCCAGGCGGAGACGGCTCCCTTCTGCATCTCGTAGTTGCTTTCCTCGCCGGGCGATATTTCCGCAGATGGAGCGAGCATTCCCGCCGCCGCCCAGGTTGCTCCGCGAGCGGGAGTGGGGTCGAAGAGCGTCACCTGATGGCCGGACTGGGCGAGACGAAACGCACTGGTCAAGCCAATGATGCCCGCGCCCACGACGAGTGTTGAGCGTTGTGTTGAACTCATGCTTCCAGCGTACGCCGCATCCACGGCCGCCGATTTCGTTATAGTTGTTGCAGGGTCAGCGTTGCCCCGACAGGTAACGCTATGAAGAACTCACTCTACGACCCCTCTTTCGAACACGACGCCTGCGGCGTTGGCATGGTGGCGGACTTGACCGCCCAGCCGACGCACGCCACGGTGGTCGACGCCCTCACGATTCTCGAGAACCTCGAGCACCGCGGCGCGACGGGGGCCGACGTCGACTCCGGCGACGGCGCGGGGCTGCTCATTCAGATGCCCGACGGCTTCATTCGCTCAGTCTTCGAAGAGGCGGTCCCGCCGGCGGGCGAGTACGGGGTGGCCCACTGGATGATCCCGAAGGAACTCGACGCTCACGTCGTCTCGGAGACGATCGACGGCGTGCTGTCTCGGGTCGGCCTCGCGTCGATTGGCTGGCGCACGGTGCCGGTCGAGTCGAGCCTGCTCGGACCGACCTCGAGCGCCACGGAGCCGCTGTTCGCCCAGCAGCTGATCGCACGAGCGCAACCGGGCTCGTCGCTGAACCTCGAGCGCTCGCTCTTTTGCGCTCGAAAGGTGATCGAGCACACGCTGGACATCTATGCGTCATCGTGCTCGTCCAACGTGCTGATCTACAAGGGGATGCTCTCCTCGCCGCAGTTGCGCCAGTACTTCGACGATCTGCGCGACGAGCGTCTCGCCTCGGCCATCGCCGTCGTCCACAGCCGCTTCTCGACCAACACCCTGCCCCGGTGGGACTTGGCCCAGCCCTTCCGCTACATCGCCCACAACGGCGAAATCAACACCGTTCGGGGCAACCGAAACTGGATGACCGCCCGCGAGACGTCGCTGCGCAGCGACGTGTTGCCGTTGGCGGTCTCGGAGATGACCCCCATCATCACCGAGTCGATGAGCGACTCGGCCAGTTTCGACGAGGTCGTCGAGCTCCTCGTCCAGTCAGGGCGATCACTGCCGCACGCGGTGCTCATGATGATTCCCGAGGCGTGGGAGCGCTCGACCGCCATGAGCACGGACCGGCGTGACTTCTACCGGTACCACGCGGCGCTGATGGAGCCGTGGGATGGTCCGGCCTCGGTGACCTTCTGCGACGGCAAGGTCGTCGGGGCCGTGCTCGACCGCAACGGCCTGCGCCCAGCGCGCTACTGGGTCACCAAGGACCAGCGAGTCATCTTCGCCAGCGAGGTGGGCGTGCTTGCGGTGGACCCCGCCAACATCGAGCGCAAGGGCCGGCTCCAGCCCGGCAAGGTCTTCCTGGTCGACATCGAGCAGGGACGCATCATCGAGGACGACGAGCTCAAGGACGAACTGGGCTCTCGTGTCCCTTACGGCATGTGGCTGCGAGAGCAGCAGATCTCGCTCGACGAGATCGAGGCCCAGCCGATGCTGACGCCGAGCCACGCGTCCGTCGTTCGTCAGCAGAAGACCTTCGGCTACAGCGAGGAGGACCTTCGCCTCATAGTGCGCCATATGGCCCAGGTCGGCGAAGAGCCGATCGGGTCCATGGGCTCGGACGCCACGCTGCCGGTGCTCTCGAGCAAGCCGCGATCGCTCTTCGACTACTTCACTCAGCTCTTCGCCCAGGTGACCAACCCGCCGCTGGACGCGATCCGCGAGGAGCTCGTCACCTCGACGCGCGTCGCCATCGGCGGCGAGGAGAATCTGCTCACCGAGACGCCCGAGCACTGCCACCAGATCGTGCTGCCATCGCCGGTGCTGAGCACCGAGGAGCTCGCCAAGATCCGCTACATCCACGAGAGCGACCTGGTCAAGGGCTTCAACTCGGTGGTGGTCGACGGGCTCTTCGAGGTCGAGGGGTCCGACAGCCCCGGCGAGCGGCTGGCCCAGGCCACGACCAGGCTCACCGACGAGGTGGTCGAGCAGGTGCGCGGCGGCGCGCACATCGTGATTCTCTCGGACCGCAACACCTCGAGCACGCACGCGGCGATACCCAGCCTGCTGCTGGTCTCGGCCGTGCACCACCGCCTGGTCGCCGAGCACCTGCGCACGAGCGCCGCGCTGATCATGGAGGCCGGCGACGTCAGGGAGATCCACCACGTCGCGCTGCTGCTGGGCTTCGGGGCCTCCGCGGTCTGTCCGTACCTGGCGTACGAAACGATCGACGCGCTCATCGAAGAGGGCGAGCTGACCGAGCTCACCGCCTTCGAAGCCCGCTACCAGTACGGAAAAGCACTCAACAAGGGGATCGTCAAGACGATGTCGAAGATGGGCGTTAGCACCGTCGCGAGCTACGTCGGTTCCCAGCTGTTCGAGGCCGTCGGGATCTCCGACGAGGTGCTCAACCGCTTCTTCCCGGGGTTTCACTCGCGCCTCGGCGGCATCACGTTCGAGCACATCGGACGCTCCGTGCTGGCCCTGCACGCGAGCGCCTACGACCCGGCTCCCGGCGCGGGCGACGGACTCGTCAACAACGGCGAGTACCAGTGGCGTCGCGACGGCGAGCTGCACCTCTTCAACCCGCGAACGGTCCAGAAGCTCCAGCACGCCACGCGCGAGAAGCGCTTCGACATCTTCAAGGAGTACACCCGACTGATCGACGCCCAGGCCGACGGCAAGGTGACGCTGCGGGGCCTGTTCCAATTCGTCGCCAGTCCCAGGCCGATTCCCCTGGACGAGGTCGAGAGCGCGTCGTCGATCATCCAGCGCTTCTCCACCGGGGCGATGTCCTACGGCTCGATCTCCGAGGAGGCCCACTCCACGCTCGCCGTCGCGATGAACCGCCTCGGCGCCAAATCCAACACCGGCGAGGGCGGCGAGGACGAGGACCGTTTCGACACATCGGATCCGAACAACAACCGACGCTCGGCGATCAAGCAGGTCGCCTCGGGCCGCTTCGGGGTCACGAGCCGCTACCTCGTCAACGCCGACGACATCCAGATCAAGATGGCCCAGGGGGCCAAGCCGGGCGAGGGTGGTCAGCTGCCGGGCTCGAAGGTCTACTCCTGGATCGCCAAGACGCGCCACTCCACCCCCGGCGTCGGCCTGATCTCGCCGCCGCCGCATCACGACATCTATTCGATCGAGGACCTGGCCCAGCTGATCTACGACCTCAAGTGCGCCAACGACCGGGCTCGCATCCACGTCAAGCTCGTGAGCGAGCAGGGCGTCGGCACCATCGCCGCCGGCGTCGCCAAGGCCCACGCCGACGTGATCCTCATCTCCGGCCACGACGGGGGCACCGGCGCGGCGCCCCTGACCTCGCTCAAGCACGCCGGCACCCCTTGGGAGATCGGCCTCGCCGAGGCGCACCAGACCCTCGCCGCGAACGGACTGCGCAGCCGCGTCGTCCTCCAGGTCGACGGCCAGCTGAAGACGGGCCGCGACGTCGTCATCGCCGCGCTGCTCGGAGCCGAGGAGTTCGGGTTCGCCACCGCGCCGCTGGTCGTGTCGGGCTGCGTGATGATGCGCGTCTGCCACCTGGACACCTGCCCCGTCGGCATCGCCACCCAGAACCCCGTGCTGCGCGAGCGCTTCACCGGCCGGCCCGAGTTCGTCGAGAACTTCTTCCAGTTCATCGCCGAAGAGGTGCGCGAGTACCTCGCGATGCTGGGCGCGCGCACGCTCGACGAGCTGATCGGCGACACCACGCGCATCTCGGTCGACGCGCCGGACGACGAGTACAGCGACCTCGACCTGCGCCCGCTGCTGCACGCCGTGGCGCCCGACCAGCGACGCCAGAGCACCAAGCAGGAACACGGCCTCGACGGCGCCCTCGACTGGACGTTCCTCGACGACTGCGTCGCGGCCGCGGTGAGCGGCACACGCCTGAGGATCTCGTCGCCGATCCGCAACGTCAACCGCGCGGTCGGCACCCTCACGGGCAGCGCCATCACGCGCGCGCTGGGCGCGCGAGCCCTCGACGACGATCACATCGAGATCGACCTCGAGGGCTCGTCGGGTCAGAGCCTGGGGGCGTTCCTCCCGGCCGGGCTCACCCTTCGCCTCACGGGAGACGCCAACGACTACGCCGGCAAGGGCCTGTCGGGCGGCCGCATCGTCATCCGTCCGTTCGCTCAGTCGACCTTCGCCAGCGACGAGAACATCATCGCGGGCAACGTGATCGGCTACGGCGCCACCGCGGGCGAGATCTTCATCAGCGGGGTGGTGGGGGAGCGCTGCGCGGTGCGCAACTCCGGCGCCACCATCGTGGTCGAGGGCACCGGCGACCACGCCTGCGAGTACATGACCGGGGGCACCGTCGTGATCCTGGGCAAGGTGGGCCGCAACCTCGCGGCGGGAATGTCGGGCGGGACGCTCTTCCTCTACGATCCCGACCGGACGATCTACGACCACTTGAGCGCCGGGGTCTACGAGATCGACCCCCTCGAGTTCGACGACGACGAGATGCTCCACTCACTGCTCAGGCGCTTCGTCGACGAGACGGACTCGAAGAGGGCGGCGTCGCTCCTGGACGACTGGCGCGGCGCCCGGATGGCCTTCGTGCGCGTCGAGACGTCGGAGTACCAGCGCATCCGAGACGAGCTACGCAGTGGGTAAGCCCACCGGTTTCCTCGAGTTCGAGCGCCGGGGGCCCGTGTACCGACCCGTGCCGGTGCGCCTGCGCGACTGGCGCGAGGTGTACGAACCCCAGGACGACGCGGCCGTCGCCCAGCAGGGCGCGCGGTGCATGGACTGCGGTATTCCCTTCTGCATGCAGGGCTGCCCGCTCGGCAACCCGATCCCGGCCTTCAACGATCACGTCTACAAGGCCAGGTGGGAGCAGGCCGCGGCCGCGCTGTTTCGAACCAACAACTTCCCGGAGTTCACCGGTCGGCTCTGTCCCGCTCCCTGCGAGTCGGCCTGCGTCCTCGGCATCGCGAGCGATCCGGTGACCATCGAGCGCATTGAGTACGAGGTGGCCGAGCACGCCTTTTCCATGGGCTTCGACGTCGCACGGTTCCCCGCGAGCGAGACTGGTAGGCGGGTGGCGGTCGTCGGATCGGGCCCCGCCGGACTGGCGGCGGCCGCCCAGTTGCGCAGCGTCGGCCACGACGTCACTGTCTATGAGCGGAGTGACGCCGTCGGCGGGCTGCTGCGCTACGGCATCCCCGAGTTCAAGCTGGAGAAGGCGGTGCTCGATCGGCGCATCGAGGTGATGAGGAGCTCGGGCGTCGTGTTCCGCACCAGCGCGACCGTGGGGGCCGACGGCACACCGCTCGACGAGCTGCGCCGCGACTTCGACGCCGTGCTGCTGGCCATCGGCGCCACGGTGCCGCGGCTCATCGACGTTCCCGGCGCCGAGCTCGAGGGCGTGTACCCGGCTATGACCTACCTCGAGGCCGCCAACCGGGCCGTGGCCGGCGCCGGCGTGTCGCCAATCGACGCCGGTGGACGCCACGTGGTGATCCTGGGCGGCGGCGATACCGGCGCGGACTGCCTGGGAACGGCGCATCGCCAGGGGGCCGCCTCGGTCCTGCAGATCGAGATCATGGACTGCCCGCCGGTGGTGCGGCCGACGGACCAGCCCTGGCCCATGATGGCGAGGATCTTCAAGACCACCCCCGCGCACGAAGAAGGCGGCGAGCGGCGATTCTCCACCGAAACCCTGGAGTTCCGAGGCGACGGCCGCGTGAGCGAGATAGTGCTTCGCGACAACTCGAGCGGCGAGGTCGTCCACGTGCCGGTCGACCTCGTGCTGATCGCGGCCGGCTTCCTGGGTCCCGAGCTCGGTCGCATCGGCCTGGACGGCGCCGAGCTGGTGACGGCCCGTTCGACGCTGTCGGTGTCGGCGAACTGGCTACTCGAGGCGCTCGCCGGGCCGACGCCGGTGTTCGCCTGCGGTGACGCCGTGCGTGGCCAGAGCCTGATCGTGTGGGCCATCGCGGAGGGCCGCAGCGCGGCCAGCGCGCTGGACGCGCACCTGAGCGCCAGGCCCTCAACGCTGCCGGCGCCCGTCGCGCCGTACAGCCTTTCGTGGTAGTGCGCCCCCGAGGCGGCACAACTTTGTAGCATCGTCGTGAGCGCCATCCATCAGGGGGAACCATGAAGAGCACCATGCAAGACGCACCGCTACTGATCAGCGGGATAATCCGTCACGGTGAGTGGGTCTACGGCAACAAGAAGGTGTTCACGGTGACCCCCGAAGGGGTGAACGAGGCGACGTTCTTCCAGGTGGCCAAGCGCGCGGAGCAACTGGCCTCGGCGCTCGAGCGCATCGGCATCCGCAACGGCGACCGCGTGGCCACCTTCATGTGGAATAACCAGTCCCACATGGAGGCCTACGTCGCCATTCCCTGCATGGGCGCGGTGCTGCACACGCTCAACATCCGGCTCTTCCCCGAGCAGCTCGCCTTCATCATCAACCACGCCGAAGACCGGGTCATCATCGTGGACAACACGCTGATGCCGCTGCTGGCCAAGGTGCGCGACCAGATCCCGTCGGTCGAGTACATCATCGTCAACGGCCACGACGAGACCGGCGTCCTGGGCGACACGCTCGACTACGAGACCCTGGTCAGCGCCGAGGAGCCGGGCTACGACTGGCCCCGGCTCGACGAGCGCTCGGCGGCGATCATGTGCTACACCTCGGGCACCACCGGCGACCCCAAGGGCGTCGTGTACTCGCACCGCTCCACGTGGCTGCACTCGATGGCCTCGACCTCGGCGAACTCGATCGGGCTCAGCGAGCGCGACCGTTGCCTGCTCATCGTGCCCATGTTCCACGTCAACGCGTGGGGCGCCGCGTTCACGGCGTTTTTCTGCGGCACGGAGCTGATCATGCCCCAGATGTACCTGCAGGGGGAGCCCATCCTCAAGATGATCAAGGATCTGCGCCCGACCATATCGCTCGGCGTGCCGACGATCTGGAACGACGTGCTGCGCGCGGCCGAGAACAACCCCGACGCCGATTTCTCAAGCCTGCGCGGAATTCTCGCGGGCGGATCGGCCGTGCCCCGCGTGATGATCGAGGCGTACCGTGACAAGTACGGCATCGAAGTGATGCAGGGCTGGGGGATGACCGAGACGAGCCCGCTGGCCGCGGTCGCGATCCCGCCGGCCGGCACCCCCAAGGACCTCGAGATCGACTACCGCGTGAAGGCCGGCCGGGTCGTCGGCGGCGTCGAGTTGCGCCTCACCGCCGACGACGGCACCGTGCTGCCCAAGGACGGCCGCACGGTGGGCGAGTTCGAGCTCCGCGGCCCGTGGATCACCGGCTCGTACTTCGGGGTCGACGCGCCCGACAAGTTCCGTGACGGCTGGCTGCGCAGCGGCGACATCGGCACCCTCGACGGAGAGGGCTTCATGGTCATCAGCGACCGCACCAAGGACGTCATCAAGTCGGGAGGCGAGTGGATAAGCTCCGTCGAGCTCGAGAACACCGTCATGGCCCACTCGGCCGTCTTCGAGGCCGCGGTCATTGCGGTGCCTGACGAGAAGTGGCAGGAGAGGCCGCTCTGCTGCGTGGTGCTGCGACCCGAAGCCCAGGCCACCGCGGCGCAGCTGCGCGACTTCCTGGCCCAGCGCGTCGCCAAGTGGTGGCTGCCCGAGCGCTGGACGTTCATCGAGGCAATACCGAAGACCAGCGTCGGCAAGTTCGACAAGAAGGTGCTGCGCGCCCAGTATCACGATGACCTGCTCGACGTCATCGTCCTCGGCTAGTGGAGTCCCTGGGCGACCTGGCCGACGAGATCGCCAGCGTGCAGAACCGGGTGTCGGACATCATGTTCGACGCGCTGCGCGCCCAGTTGCGCGACAGCAAGGCCGACGAGGCCAAGGAGCTGGAGCGACGGCTCGCGAAGGTCCGCCGGAGCCTGCAGAAGGCCGAGACGCTGCTGCGGGGTGCCAACGAGGACTAGGAGACCCAGCGGTTCGTCTCGTTGATCACCAGGCGAAGGTTGACGAAGTTCCGGCCCTCGAAGTCGAAGGTGATGACGCCGTCCTGCTCCACCCGGAAGCCCTCGCCAGCGGCGAAGCCCGGCGCGAGGGCGACCAGGGCAGCCAACTGATCCGCGGAGGGGAGTTGGCGCACGCTCAGGCGCCCCCGGCCGTCAACGATCTCGAAGGACACGTAGTTCGAGTAGAACCGGTCGATCTCCTCCACGGCCGCCTCGACGCTGTGACAGGTGTGCACCAGGCACATGTCGTCGACCCCGATGTAGTCGTCGGCGGCGATCGCGCTCTGGACGAACGTCATCCACTTCTCCCAGAACGTCCCCGCGGCGGTGTCCACGAGGACGACGGGCACCGGGTCGGTCTTGCCGGTGTGCAGCAGCGTCAGCACCTCGAACGTCTCGTCCATCGTGCCCAGTCCGCCGGGGAAGATGACGAAGGCCCCCGACGCCCTCGTCATGGCCACCTTGCGGGTGAAGAAGTACTTCATGTCCACCAACATGGTCTCGGTATCGATGTACAGGTTCGAGTTCTGCTCGAAGGGGAGGTCGATGTTCACCCCCAGCGTGTGCTCTCTTCCGGCGCCCTTGGCCGACGCCTCCATGATTCCCGGGCCGGCTCCCGAGACGGTGATCCAGCCCTGGTGCGCCATCACCTCGCCCAGCCGGCGGGCCATCTCGTAGAGGGGGTTGTCGGGCTTGGTGCGAGCCGACCCGAAGACCGTTACCTTGGTCCGGTCGACAAACGGCGCGAACACGGCCGACGCCTCGAGCAACTCGTCGAGGGCCGAGGCCGCGACCGCCACCCCCAGCACATCCGAGCCGACCTCGGCGAGCCGGGCCACGCGCGTCAGCAGCCGACGCAACTGCTCCAGCTGCGCCGGAGACTGCGCCGAGCGCGTGGCGAGTTCGGCGAGGAACTGCTCGATCAGCTCGTCGACGCTCACAGGGTCTGGTACAGGGTGCTGCGTTGGTGCAGGGGCCGACCCAGCGGCTCGACCAGGGAGCGCAGCGTCTCGACGTCCATCGCCTGGCCGTGGGTGGCGCCGGCCGCGCGCGAGATGTTCTCGTCCATCAGCGTCCCGCCCAGGTCATTGGCCCCCGCCTGGAGTATCCGCCGTGATCCGGCAATGCCCATCTTCACCCAGCTGACCTGGATGTTGTCGATCAACGTCGCGTAGTGGAGCCGGGCGACCGAGTGCATGAGCACCGCCTCGCGGAAGGTCGGTCCGCGACGCGAGCGGCCCTTCAGGAAGATTGGCGTCGCCATGTGCACGAAGGGCAACGGCACGAATTCGGTGAACCCGCCGGTCTCCTTTTGCAGGTCGCGCGTGCGAAGCAGGTGCGTGGCCCACTCGTCGACCCCTTCGACGGCGCCGAACATGATGGTGATGTTCGAATGCAGTCCCACGGCGTGCGCGGCGCGGTGCACCTCGAGCCACTGGTCCGAGTTGATCTTGTCGGGGCAGAGCACCGTCCTCACCCGGTCGTCGAGTATCTCCGCCGCGGTGCCCGGCAGCGTCTTCAGCCCGGCCTCCTTGAGGCGCGTCAGATAGGTCGTGAGGTCCTGCTCGGACCGGCGCGCCCCTTCGAAGACCTCGAGGGCGCTGAAGGCGTGGATGTGGATCGAGGGCGATCCGGCGCGCACCGCGGCGACCACGTCGATGTAGTAGTCGCCGTCGAACTTCGGATGGATGCCGCCCTGGAGGCAGACCTCCGTCGCGCCGAGCGCCTCGGCCTCGCGAACGCGCTCGCTGATCTCGTCAAGCGTCAGGAGGTAGGGATCGCCTCGAAGGTTGAGCGAGAGTGGGCCCTTGGAGAAGGCGCAGAAACGGCACTTGAAGGTGCACACGTTCGTGTAGTTGATGTTCCGGTTGATCACGAAGGTGACCGCGTCACCGACCAGGTCCTGGCGCACACCGTCCGCGAGGTCCGCGACGGCGTTGAAATCGGCGCCGCGCGCGCGAAAGAGCGTGACGAGCTCGTCGCGGGCGAACTCGTAGCCCGGCGTGTAGCGCGCCAGGATCGACGACACCTCGCTGGTCCTGACCTGGGACGTGGGGCGATCCGGCGGGGCGACGTCCGAACCCGAGAACCACTGGTCGTCGCGAGCCAGCGACGTCGAGTCGGCGTGCGCCAGGACCGCGGGACGCACCTTCTCGTCCAGGAAGTCCGGCGTGGCCTCGACGAACCGCGGGTACACGGTGAGCCGGGGAGCCAGCGTGAAGCCGCGAGCATCGCACTCGTCGCCCAGCACGTCCAGCGCCGGCCACGCCCGCTCAGGGTTCACGTGATCGGCGGTGACCGGCGAGATGCCACCGAAGTCGTCGATGCCGTAGGCGAGGAGCCGCGTGGGATCGTCACTGAGGTTCGGCGGAGCCTGCAGGTGAATCGAATCAGGCAGGATCAGTCGGGCCGCCGCGATGGTCCAGTGGAACTCCTCGTCCGACGGCGCTGGCTCGTTGGCCATGGCGGTACGGGCCTTGGGCAGGAAGTTCTGGATTATCACTTCCTGCACGTGGGCGAACTCCTCGTGTGACGCGCGGATCGCTTCGAGCGTGTCGAGCCGGTCCTGACGGGTCTCGCCGATGCCGACGAGCAGGCCCGTGGTGAAGGGTATCCGCAGCTCTCCCGCGAAGCGCAGCGTGTCGAGACGACGTTCGGGGTCCTTGTCCGGTGCGAGGCGGTGGGCGGGCAGGTCCGCCAACGACTCGAGCATCATCCCTTGCGACGCCGACACCGCGCGGAGCTGCTCGAGTTCGTGGCGATAGAGGGCCCCGGCGTTGACGTGGGGGAGCAGTCCGGTCGACTCCAGGACCATCTGGGCGGCGCTGGCGACGTAGTCGACGGTCGACTGGTAGCCGCGCGCGGCCAGCCAGCGGGCGGCCTCGTCATAGCGGAGCTCGGGTCGCTCCCCGAGCGTGAAGAGCGCCTCGGTGCATCCGGCCGCCAAGCCCGCCTGGGCGACGGCCATCACCTCGTCGAGGCTCATGTACGGGGCGGCGACGTGGGCCGGGGCCTGGGCGAAGGTGCAGTAGCCACAGCGGTCGCGGCAGAGCTTCGTCAGCGGGATAAATACCTTCGGCGAGTAGGTGACCACGTAGCCGTTGGCCCGGCGCGCCTGGGCGAAGGCGGCTCGCGCCAACTCCTCCAGCGGCTCGTGGAGGAGTTCGGACATGGTGGCAGCACCCGCGGGCTTGGTCATTTCAGCATCCTAGGCCTAGGGGAGAAGAACCTGTGCCGCGTCGGCGAGGTCGTCGACGATCAGTCACCGCGCCCGGCGGCCGGCGCGGTTCATGGCGTCGAAGGCGCTCGCGGCCTGGGTCATGCGCAGATCGTGGAACGTACAGCGCCGACCCGAGATGCGAATCGGGTCGCTCTGCGGGCGCTGGATGATCTGCACCAGGGCGGCCACGTCGGCGGGGCCGCCTTGGTGCAGCTGGCCCGTCGAGTGCAGGGAGCGCGGGCGAGGCTCGCGGTGGTGTTGGCATAGAATTCACCCACTGGCTCACGCAGCGCGGCGAGGTTCGCCGCCTCGGCGGGGGCCCGTAGGCCTGAAGCACGCTCTACGTCGAGCCAGCCACCGAGGTAACGCTCGGGGTCGCGCAGCCATCCCAGCGAGTGCGACGCCGTCGGCCCCTCGACCAAGCTGACGTCGCCGGCCAAGAGTCGCCGTGCGACCTCGTCGCCGGCCACGCCTAGGCCTAGCTCTCGAGCTTGGCGGAAACCGTGGCGAGGAGCTCCTCGTAGGAGTCGACGAACGACGACACGCCGTCGAACTCCAGCTTGTCGGTCACCGCGCGAAGTGGCACCTCGGCCGGCAGCTCGTTCAGCCGCGCGGCGGCGGCGTCGATCGCGGACGCGCTCGCCAGCAGCGACGAGCGGAAGTTCCCGTGGTCGAGCACGCCGGCCAGGGTGACGTCGGGCATCGTGTTGACGGTCTCGTCGCCCACGATGTAGTCGACGTAGAGCAGGTCGTAGTACGAGGGGTTCTTCGTCGAGGTCGAGGCCCAAAGCGGACGCTGCACCTGCGCTCCCGCCCACAGCAGCGACTCGGTTCGCGGGCTGCCCATGCGTTCACGGTAGAGCCGGTACGCCGCCGCGACCTGCGCGTTGGCCGTCGTACCCCTGCGCGGATCTCCTTCGGGAAGCAGGGCGTCGACGGCGGCGTCGACGCGCGACACGAAGAACGAGGCGACGCTCGCAATCGAGCCGAGGTCGTGGCCGTTGCGCTGGGCCAGCTGCAGCCCGTCCAGCCAGGCCGTGATGACCTCGTCGTAGCGCTCGATCGAGAAGATCAGGGTCACGTTGACGTTGATCCCTGAGCCGAGTACCTGGGTGACCGCGGGGAGGCCCTCCTTGGTGGCGGGAATCTTTATCATGACATTCGCCCGGCCGACCGAGGTCGCCAGTCGCCTCGCCGCCTCGACGGTGGCGTCGCCGTCGCGCGCGAGCCGGGGCGACACCTCGAGCGAAACGTAGCCATCGCAGTAGCGGCGCCTACCCGAACGGAACTCGTCGCGAGAGCCCTCGTGCACCGCGCCCAGCACATCGCACGCATCGCGCACGTCGCCAACCGCCAGGGCCTCGAAGACCTCCTCAGGGTCGGCGCCCCGCAGGTCCACGAGGTGTTCGTCGTAGGCCGAGCTGGTGGCGAAGGCCTTGGCGAAGATGGCCGGATTGGACGTCACCCCGCGCACGCCCTGGGACACGAGGCGGGCCAGGGTACCGTCGCTGAGCCAGTCCCGACGGATGTTGTCGATCCAGGGACTTTGGCCGTACTCGTCGAACAGGGCGTGCAGCGTCGTCACGTGGACCCTTCCAGCACCTGCTCGACGTGCGAGACCAGCGTCGAGGGAGCGATGTGGAAGTAGTCGAACACGTAACCGCCCGGTGCGGAGAGCCCGAAGGAGTCGATGCCGATCGCCTGGTCGACGTACTTGGTCCATCCAAGCGTCGCGCCGGCCTCGATCGAGACCGATGGCAGGTCGCGGCGAAGTACGCCCGTCCGGTAGTCCGGGGTCTGCGCGTCGAAGCATCTCCAGCACGGCAGCGCCACGACTCGTGTCACGATGCCCTTGGCCATCAGCTCGTCGTGGGCGCTCAGGCAGTGGGCCACCTCGGACCCGGTCCCCATCAGGGTGAAGACGGCGTCGGCCCGTTCGCGCAGCACGTAGCCGCCGCTGCGCGCGCCCACGGCGGAGGCCTCGGCGTCCTCGCCGCCCAGGACGGGCATGTCCTGGCGCGAGAGGATCAGGGCCGTGGTCGGAGGCTCGTGGGCGCTGAGGAACTGCTCCACGAGGTCGAGCGTCTCGTTGGCGTCCGACGGGCGCACCACGTGCAGGCGCGGCATGGCCCGAAGGGCCATCAGATGCTCGACCGGCTGATGGGTCGGTCCGTCCTCGCCCACGCCCACTGAGTCGTGCGTGAAGACGAACAGGACTCCCGCACCGCTGAGCGACGCCAGACGAATCGCGGGCCGCTCGTAGTCGCTGAACACGAAGAACGTCGATCCAATCGGACGGAGTCCTCCGTGCAAGGCCTGGCCCACCATGATCGCTCCCATCGCGAACTCGCGCACCCCGTAGTAGATCTGGCGTCCCCCGGGGTTCTGGGCGGACTGGGCAGTCGAGCCCGACAGCACCACGCCCGTGTTGTCGGTCAGGTCCGCCGAGCCCGCGGTGATTCCGCGTGCCTGGGTGAAGTAGCTGTCCATGGCCCGCTGCATCGCCTTTCGGGTCGCGACCGAAGTGCCCTCGTCGAACGCGGCGGCCCTCCGCGTGACCTGCGCCGCACCATTCGAGTCCAGTTGCTCGAGTAGATGAGCACCCTCGGCGCCCGCCGCGGCGACGCGCACCTCCCAAGCCAGGCGCTCGGCGCGGCGAGCGCCGAGCGCCTCGACCATGCGATGGGGAAGTTCCGGGTCCAGGTGGAAGGCCTCGTTCGGGACACCGAGGATCGCCTTCGCTGCCTCGATCGCCGACGCGCTGAAGGGCGAGCCGTGGGCTTCGCGCCGGTCCATCATCTCGGGCGAGGGAAAGCCGATGTGGGAACGGACGATTATCAGGGTCGGCCGGTCCGTTTCTTCGATCGCCGAGCGAACGGCCCGCTCCAGGACGTCGACGTCGTTGGCGCTCTCGGCGACGTTGATCACGTGCCACCCGTAGGCGGCGAAGCGCGCGGCGGGGTCGTCGTGCAGCGCCAGTTCGGTCGGCCCATCGATGGTGATGTGGTTGTCGTCGTAGAAGACCGTGAGGCGGTCCAAGCCAAGTGAGCCAGCGAGCGAGCCCGCCTCGTGGCTAATACCCTCCTCGAGGCAGCCGTCACCCGCGATGACCCAGGTCCGGTGGTTCACCAGGTCGGGGCCGAAGTCGCTGCGAAGTATCCGTTCGCCGATCGCCATGCCCACTCCGTTGGCGATCCCCTGACCCAGGGGGCCCGTGGTCACCTCAACGGTGGCGGTGACGCCCTTCTCGGGGTGGCCCGGCGTGCGCGAGTGCGCCTGTCGAAAGGCCCTGAGGTCCTCGGGCTGCACGTCGTAGCCGAAGACGTGGGCGAGTCCGTACTGCAGGATCGAGGCGTGCCCGCAGCTCAAGATGAAACGGTCCCGGTCGCTCCACAGCGGGTCGGAGGGATCGTGGCGCAGCACGCGCGAGAACAGCATGACCCCGAGCGGCGCCAGCGCCATGGCGGTGCCGCTGTGGCCAGATTTGGCCGCCGCGGGAGCGTCCATTGCCAGCGCCGAGATCTCGCGGATCGCCCGCCCTTCGAGTTCGCTCGCACCATTGAATAAGTCGTCGACCATGGCTACGACAGTACTGAATCCGCACCCGGGGCTCGGGGAGGTGGCAGTAGCCTTGGACCATGGCTCTGCAGATTCCGCCAAACTGTGACCTCACCCTGGGGCTGAATTGCATCGACAAGTCCGAGCCCGGCACCACGGTGTGGACCATGCGCGTCGACGAGCGTTTCCTCAATCCCGCCGGCATCGTCCAGGGCGGCTTCCTCGCGGCGATGCTGGACTCGGCCATGGGCGCCTCGGCCGTAACCGGGGCCGGGGAGCGCAAGATCAGCGTGGCCAACACCGAGATGAAGATCTCCTTCCTGCGTCCGGTCAAGGAAGGGTCCGAGCTCACCTGCACCGCACGGGTGCTCAAGTCCGGAAAAGTCATCTCGTTCCTGGAGGGGCGGATCGTCGACGCAGAGGGTCGCCTGGTCGCCACGGCCAGTTCCTCGTACCTCCTAAAAGAGCGCGATGAGTAGGCTGAGGACGTGAAAAACCAGTCCTGGCGCAAGTTCCTTCGAGGAGCCACATTCCAGCGCGACATCGAGGAGATCCGCGACCTGGCCATGCGCTACATCAAAGAGGAGACGATCCAGCCCGTCAAGGACATCGGCCGATTCGCCGCCTACGGCGCACTCGGAAGCCTCTTCGTCGGATTCGGCACGACCCTCTTGCTGCTGGCGGCGCTTCGCTTCCTCCAAGAGCAGTTCAAGGTCCTCGACGGCACTCTTTCGTGGCTGCCCTACGTGATTGTCGCCGTGCTGGCGTGCGGGGTCATCGCGTTCACCCTGTGGCGAATAGTGAGCGGTGCCGCCAAGCGCCGACTGAAGGTCACCAAGTGAGCGAGCAGTCCGCGACACGACGCGAGCTCGAGGCATCCATTCGCTCGCTCTTGCCCGATGAGTTGAGCCTCGGCTCAGCCGCCAAGTCCCAGCCGCCCACCGTGGCGGCGGTCGGTCTCGGCGGCCTCATGACCGGCTACGTCTGGGGCTGGTTCCGGGGTCGGCGTTCTCGTTCCGGGCGCAAACGTTGATCCTTCGACGAATCTTGCGGATCGCCACCTGGTCGGCACTCGGGCGCGCCTGGGCCCAGAAGTCGTCCAAGTGGCTCTCGATCGCGGGCGCGCTGGTCCTCTTGCGACTCATCGACCGGCGCGCGGCCAAGGCGGGCGTGCGCGCCAAGGGCGGGAAGGCGACGTGAGCTCCGCGGAGCTGAGGGCCGGCGAGCGCATCATGCTGATCGACGCGAAGGACCGCCACTACCTGATTACCCTGCGCGAAGGCGCCGCGTTCCACACCCACGCGGGCATAATCCAGCACGACGACGTCATCGGAGCCAGCGAGGGCTCGCTCATCAAGGGCAGCACTGAGCGCAGCTTCCTGGCGCTACGCCCGACCCTTTCCGACGTCGTGCTGAAGATGCCCCGGGGCGCCCAGGTCATCTATCCCAAGGACCTGGGAACGATCCTCATGCAGGCCGATATCGGGCCCGGCATGCGCGTATTGGAGGCCGGCATCGGATCCGGCGCCCTCTCGATGACCCTGCTGCGGGCCGGAGCGATCATCACCGGGTACGAGATCCGCGAGGACTTCGCCCAACAGGCGATCAAGAACGTCCACGACATGCTCGGCACGGACGTCGCCTACGACATCCAGATCCGCGACGTGACCCTGGGCATCGACGAGGTCGACCTCGATCGGATCATCCTCGATATGCCCGAACCGTCGGCGGTGGTCAAGCACGCGGAGTCCGCCTTGCGGCCCGGCGGGATACTCCTGGCCTACCTCCCGACGATCAACCAGACCCAACTCCTGCGCGAGACCCTGCGCCAGCACTCCTTCGGGATGGAAGAGACGGTCGAGATCCTACGGCGCACCTGGCATATCGACGGCCGGTCAGTTCGCCCCGACCACCGGATGGTCGCCCACACCGGCTTCTTGACCTCAGCCCGGCGACTGGTCGGCCGGCTCGAGTCCGACTAGTCGCGCTCGATGAAGATGCACTCGCCGGGGCACTCCTCGGAGGCCTCGATGACGGCGTCTTCGAACTCGGGCGCCACGAACGCCAGTCCCTCGGCCCCGCCGGGGGAACTCTTGACTTCGGTGCCCTCTTTGACGTAGGCGAGCCCGTCGTCGAGGAGGGTGAAGACGGTGGGGCAGATTTCTTCGCACAGGCCGTCACCAGTACAAAGATCCTGGTCGATCCAAACCTTCATGTGCTCGCCTCCGTGGCCTAACTGGTCCTTTGACTTTAGCGGGAGGGAACCCGGGTTCGTGACTTTCGCCGCTGGCCCCTTCTCACTAGGGTGAGGTTATGGAGCATTCAGAACGAAACCCTGAGTCTGAAGGCCAGGACAACGACGACCAGATCGTCGTCAGTCCCCGGCGCGAGCACGCCGCGATCGACGCCGAACACGCCGCGCGGCGCATCGAGATGCTCGAGGAGCAGCTGCTCGAGGCCCGAGGCCAGATCGCCCAGACTCGGTCCAACAACGAGAAACTCACCATCACGATCCAGCAGACGCGCGATCAGATCGGCGCGCTGCGCGACGAGGTGGAGAAACTCACCCAGCCACCGGCGGTCTACGGCACGTTCATCGACTTCAACGACGACGGTTCGGTTGACATCTTCGCCTCGGGGCGCAAGATGCGCGTGGCCTTGCATCCGGCGCTCGACCCCGGCCAGATCGAGCGCGGCAACGAGGTCGTGCTCAACGAGTCCTTCACCGTGATCGGCGTGCGGGTCGCCGACGGTCAGGGCGAGGTGGTGACCGTGAAGGAAGTGCTCGACGAGCGTCGCGTGCTGGTCTACGGCCGCGCCGACGAGGAGCGCGTGGTGGAGCTCGCCGACGCGCTTCGCGACGTCAAGCTGCGAAGCGGCGATGCGCTGCTGCTCGACCTGCGCTCCGGCCTGCTCGTCGAGAAGCTCGTGCGCCAAGAGGCCGAGGAACTCGTCCTCGAGGAAGTGCCCGACATCACCTACGCGGACGTCGGGGGGCTCGACGCCCAGATCGAGTCGATCACCGACGCCGTGGAGCTGCCGTACCTGCACCGCGCGCTCTTCTCGGACTACGAGCTTCCCGCCCCCAAGGGCATACTGCTCTACGGCCCACCGGGCTGCGGCAAGACCCTGATCGCCAAGGCCGTCGCGAATTCGTTGTCCCAGAAGGTCGCCGAGCTCTCGGGCAACCGCAACGTCCGCTCGTACTTCCTGAACATCAAGGGTCCGGAGCTTCTCAACAAGTACGTGGGCGAAACGGAGCGGCAGATCCGCATCGTCTTCCAGCGCGCGCGAGAGAAGGCCGAGGAGGGCATGCCGGTCATCATCTTCTTCGACGAGATGGACTCGTTGTTTCGCACTCGGGGCACCGGCATCAGTTCGGACATGGAGTCGACCATCGTGCCCCAGCTGCTCGCGGAGATCGACGGGGTCGAGTCGCTGCGCGACGTCATCGTCATCGGCGCAACCAACCGCGAAGACTTGATCGATCCGGCGATCCTGCGTCCGGGTCGCCTCGACGTGAAGATCAAGATCGAGCGTCCCAACGCCGAGGCCGCGGCGCAGATCTTCCAGCGGTACCTGCACGCCGATCTGCCGATCGATCAGGAGTTCGTGAACGAGTTCGGCGGGGGAGACCGCCACAAGGCAATCGTCGCCATGATCGAAGAGACCGTCGCGACGATGTACCGCGTCGACGACGAGAACCGCTTCCTGGAGGTCACCTACCAGGGCGGCGACAAGGAGATCCTCTACTTCAAGGACTTCGCGTCGGGCGCCATGATCGAGAACATCGTGCGTCGCGCCAAGAAGCTCGCGGTGAAGCGCGAGATCATCGACCAGGGACGCGGCCTTCGCAGCGCCGACCTCACCGAGTCGATCCGCCAGGAGTTCCGCGAGAACGAGGACCTGCCCAACACCACGAACCCCGACGACTGGGCCCGGATCTCGGGCAAGAAGGGCGAGCGCATCATCTTCATCCGCACCCTGATAAATCGAGAAGAGACCGACGTCAAGGGCGGACGATCGATCCAGCACGTCGGCACCGGTCAGTACCTGTAGATCGATGGCCATCCCCAAGGTGCTCGGCATCGAGACCGAGTACGGCATCGCGGGAGGCCCGGAGTTGGACCCGATCATGGCGTCGAGCATCATCGTCAACGCCTACGCCCAGCGGGGCCGCACCAGGGTCAACTGGGACTTCGAGGGAGAAACCCCCGAACTCGACGCTCGGGGGCTTCCCAGCCTCACGTCGTTCGCGCCGATTGTCGAAACCCACTTGGCCAACACTGTCCTCACCAACGGCGCGCGCCTCTACGTGGACCACGCGCACCCCGAGTACTCCTCGCCGGAGTGCCGCACGCCCTTCGAGGCCACGCTGTACGACGCAGCGGGCGAGGAGGTCATGCGCCGCGCCCTGCTGGTCGCCAACGAGTCGCTGCCGACCCACCAGGCGATCACCCTCTACAAGAACAACTCCGACGGCAAGGGCAACTCGTACGGCACGCACGAGAACTACCTGCTGACGCGCACTGTGGAGTTCGGCCACGTCGTTCGCGCCATGGTGCCGCATTTCGTGTCGCGCCAGATAGTCGTGGGCGCGGGCAAGGTCGGTGCCGAAACGAAGTACGGCCTCGAGAGCGACCCCGCGTTCCAGCTGAGCCAACGGGCCGAGTTCTTCGAAGAGATCGTCGGACTCGAGACGACGCTTAAGCGCCCCATCATCAATACCCGCGACGAGCCCCACGCCGACGCCGAACGCTTCCGCCGGCTGCACGTCATCATCGGCGACGCCAACATGAGCCAGGTCGCCACCATGGTCAAGCTCGGCGCCACCGCGCTGCTGCTCAGCGTGCTCGAGGACCGCGGGCCCGACGTCTTTCCGAGCCCTCCGCGTCATCCGGTCCAGGCGGTGCGAGCCTTCGCCCTGGACACCACGCTGACCCGGACCGTGCCCTGCGAGGACGGGCGACAACGCAGCGCCTGGGACTTCCAGGACGAGCTCTGGCACCTGGCCAACGACTACGCCCATCTCTACGGCGGCCAGGCGGTCGCCGCCGAGGACGAGGTCCGAGTCATCCTGGTGCAGTGGCGCGAGATGCTCGATGGCGTGCGCGACGACGCCGACGCCGTGGCCGACCGCGTGGACTGGGTGGCGAAGCTGCGAATACTCCACGGCTACCAGGGGCGTTACGAGCTCGGCGAGGGTGACGCGAAGCTGCGCGCGATCGACCTGCAGTACCACGACCTGCGCGCCGAACGGTCTTTGGCCCAGCGCGTGGGCCTTCGCTCCCTCTTCGATCCCGACGAGGTTCGTGAAGCAGTTCACAATCCGCCCTCCTCGACGAGGGCCTATTTCCGGGGCCAGTGCGTGGCGCGCTACCCCGACCAGATCGTGGCCGCCAATTGGGATTCTGTGGTCTTTGACCTCGGCCAGGGTCCGCTGCAGAGGGTCCCGATGATGGACCCGCTGCGGGGTACCGCCGCACTGACCAAAGACTTGCTAGAAACGAGTCCGACGGCTGATGATCTTCTCGAGAGGCTAGACAGGTAGAACTGAATATATGACTGAACAAGAGCGAATCCAAAAACAGCGCACCGAGCGTGCCGCCCCGGTGCACGATGACGTCTCGGTGGACGTGACCAAGGGCGACCAGCTGAAGGCAGACCTGGACGACCTGCTCGACGAGATTGACGAGGTCCTCGAGGAGAACGCGGAGGAGTTTGTCCGCAACTACATCCAAAAGGGCGGGGAGTAGCGATGGGGCTGCCCCTCTTCAGCGCTCACTCTGACCCGGGGCCGTCTTTCTTCCACTACGCCGAGAAGGCCGGGCTGACCACCCAGGTCGGGCTCGGCGAACATGATTCCGCCCACGCCACGACGGTCATCGCCGTGCGCTACGTCGGCGGCGTCGTGATGGTCGGCGACCGCCAGGCCACCAGCAACTACATTGCGAGCCGGGACGTCCGCAAGATCGAGCCGGCGGACTTCTACACCGCACTGGCCATCTCGGGCACCGCCGCGCGAGGCATCGAGTTCATCCGGATGGCCCAGCTGTCCTTCGAGCACTACGAGAAGATGACCGACTCCGCGCTCAGCCTCGAGGGCAAGGCCAACTACCTCTCGCCGATCGTCCAGCGCAACAACCTCACAACGCCGCTGCTGGTGATTCCGATGCTCGCGGGCTGGGACCCCAGCCACCAGGAGGGCCGCATCTTCGAGTACGACGGGGCGGGCGGGTGTTACGAACGCCTCGACTTCGCCACCATCGGATCAGGGTCACCGTTCGCCGAGAGCACCCTACGACTCGGCTTCCGGAGCGACCTCGACCTCGACGGGGCACTCGACCTCGGGGCGCTCGCCCTCTACGAGGCCGGCGACAACGACCCGAGCACTGCCGGCCCGGACTTCGTTCGCAACCTCTTCCCGATGATGGTCACGGTTAGCGAAAATGGCTTCCAGGAGCTGACCACCGACGAGGTCGCGAGCCGCTTTCGCGTCATCAATGATCGACGGACCCAGTCCGGGGGGATCGCGGGAGGCACGTTGCGATGACCATGCCGTTCTACGTCTCGCCCGAGCAGCTCATCAAGGACCGCGCGGAGTTCGCCCAGAAGGGCATCGCCCGGGGACGATCGATGGTCGCGGCGATCTACGACCGCGGCGTGCTGCTGGTGGCGGAGAATCCGTCGGCGTCGCTCTACAAGATCTCAGAGATCTACGACCGCATCGCCTTCGCCGGTGTCGGCAAGTACAACGAGTTCGACCGACTCCGCGAGGCCGGCATCCGCTGGGCCGACGGCACGGGATTCACCTACTCTCGCGAGGACGTCGACGCGAGGGCCCTGGCCAACTACTACGCCCAGCACCTCGGCGACATGTTCACCGAGGGCCAGAAGCCTCTCGAGGTCGAGATCCTGGTCGCCCAGCTCGGCAGCAACCTGCGCCCCACCAAGCTGTACCGCATCGCCTACGAGGGAACGATCGCCGACGAGCCCCGCTTCGCGATCCTGGGCGGCGACGCCGAGACCATCAAGGCGCGCTTCGCCGAGGCGGACGAGACGGTCCAGCCGCTCGCGCGCACGCTGAAGGACGCGGTGGCGGCGCTGGCCGGACCCGAGCGCACCCTGCCGACGTCCGACCTCGAGGTGGGGATCCTGGAGGACCGCGGGAACCGGCGCACGTTCGTGCGCCTCACCGATGAGCAAATTGACGAGCTTTTGAGCTAAGGGGATCGGCAACTCACCATGCTGCGGCGCATCTACGGGATCGAGACCGAGTACGGAATCACCTTTTCTCTCCGCGGGCAGCGCCGGCTCAGCCCCGACGAGGTCTCGCGGTTCCTCTTCCGCAAGGTGGTCGCGTGGGGACGCTCGAGCAACGTCTTTCTCGAGAACGGCAGTCGCCTCTACCTCGACGTCGGCAGTCACCCCGAGTACGCCACGGCCGAATGCGATTCGCTGCGCGACGTGGTGGCCCAGGACAAGGCCGGCGAGGCCATCCTGCGCGAGCTCGTCGACTACGCCCAAGGCCAGCTGTCCGACGAGGGGATCCGCGGCGACATCTTCCTGTTCAAGAACAACACCGACTCATCGGGCAACTCCTACGGCTGCCACGAGAACTACTGCATCGAGCGAATCGACGACCTGAGCCGACTCGAGCAGGTCTTCATCCCGTACCTGATCAGTCGCCAGATCTTCGCCGGCGCCGGGAAGGTCGTCACCAACGCCAAGGGCACGGCGTACTCGATGAGCCAGCGCGCCGAACACATCTGGGAGTCGATCTCGTCGGCCACCACCCGCAGCCGACCCATCATCAACACGCGCGACGAGCCCCACGCCGACCCCGAGAAGTATCGGCGGCTGCACGTGATCGTTGGCGACTCGAACATGAGCGAGTTCGCCACCTACCTGAAGCTGGGCACCGCGTCGGTCGTGCTGGCGATGATCGAGGACAAGACGACCGTGCTGCGCGACTACAACATGGCGTCGCCCATCAACGCGCTGCGCGACATCTCCTACGACCTGTGGAGCAAAGAGCCCGTGAAGCTCACGAGCGGGCGTGACATGACGGCGCTCGAGATCCAGGAGGACCTCTGCGGGCGCGCGGAGCTGTTCATCCAGAACCACGATCTGCCCGCCGACCAGGTCCACGCCGTGCGGCTCTGGCACGAGGTGATCGAGCAGTACCGGACCGATCCGATGGGCCTCGCCGACCGCGTCGATTGGATCGCCAAGCTCCAGATCATCGAGCGCGAGCGCGAGCGCCGGGGGCTCGAGTTGAGCGATCCGAAGATAGCCCTCATCGACCTGCTCTACCACGACACCAACTACGAACGCGGCCTCTACTACCGCCGCCAGGCGCGGGGGCACTTCCGGCGCGCGGTCACCGACGAGGACATCGCGACCGCATCCCAGACGCCTCCCGCGACGACCAGGGCCCACATGCGTGGCACCTTCATCAAGGCCGCCAAGGAGTGGCGCCGCGACTACACCGTCGACTGGGTGCACCTGAAGCTGAACGACGAGATGCAGCGCACCGTGCTGCTCAAGGACCCCTTCAAGAACAATGACGAGAGATTCCAGAAGCTCCTGGCCTCGCTCGAGCGTCACTAGCGGCGCGGCTAGGGTTGCCGGGTGACTGATTCGACTCCTGACGACCTACTCGGCGACACCCCGCCGGACGAATCGACCCCGAACCCGCGGCCCGTGAAGCACCGGCGCCGGGCCGTGCTCGAGTGGGGCATGATCATCGTCATCGCGGTGGTGGCGTCGTTCGTGGTGCGAACATTCCTCTTCCAGACCTACGTCATCCCGTCGGGCTCGATGGAGCCGACCCTCATGATCGGCGACCGCATCATTGTTGACAAGCTCAGCATCGACTTCGGCACGATCCACACGGGGGACATCGTGGTCTTCAGGGCGCCCGCCATCGCGCTGCAGCAGTGCACTTCGCCCGGCGTCACGGTCTTCGTCAAGCGCGTCATCGGAACCCCGGGCGACCAGTTGACCTCGAAAGGCAACACCATCTACATCAAGACGCCGGGCAGCACCACCTTCCAGGCACTTGACGAGAAGTGGCCCCACACCGAGCCGCTAGGTCCGCCGATCGGGCACGTCACCGTGCCGGCCGGCCAGTACTTCATGATGGGCGACGACCACAACAACTCCTGCGACAGCCGCATGTGGGGCACCGTGCCCAAGAAGAACCTGATTGGCAAGGCCTTCGTGAGGATCTGGCCACTGTCAAGATTTGGCTTCCTCTAGGCAGTCCGCCCACCAACCCCACCTACAATGGGAGCGTGCTCAGTCTTAGCCCAATAAAGATCATGGTGGTTGTCGCCGTGGCGTTGTTATTGCTAGGGCCAGACAAGCTCCCGGAGGTTGCCCACAAACTGGGTTCGACTTGGAGGGCCTTCAAGCAGCTCCAGGAGAAGGTCGAAGCCGAGGTCCGCGAGGCGATCCCCGATCTGCCCAGTTCGAGCGACCTCGTACGCATCGCGCGCAGCCCCGTGAACATGCTCAACCAGCTGGCCAACATGGCCGAGGCCCGCGACGCGGTGGCGGCTCAGGCGAGCACTGACGCGCCCGAGCCCCCGGTGACCGACGATGAGACTGGCGAGAGTCCGCCCGGCCCCCTCCCTCCCGGGCCGCCGCCGCCACCGCTGTCCGTGCGAACGGACTACGCGCCCCCACCGCCCGACCCCTCTCTGAACTAGGGGATCAGTGTCTAGATTCCGAAAAGCCGCGACCGGCATGACCTTGGCCGAGCACCTGGCCGAGGCTCGCTACCGGTTCTTCGTCTCGACGGCCACGGTGCTCGCGCTCGCGGTCCTCTCGTTCATCTTCTATCCGAACATCCTGCACCTGCTCCAGGAGCCCTACTGCCGCGCCACTCCCAAGCGCTGCACCTTCCTGGTCACCAACCCGCTCGACGGGCTGACGCTTCGCGTCAAGATCGCCTTCTACGGGGGCTTCTTCTTCTCGTTGCCCGTGCTCCTGTGGCAGTGCTGGCGATTCATCACCCCGGGGATGAAGGCCCGCGAGCGCAAGTACGCCATTCCCTTCGTCAGCTCGTCGATACTCTTCTTCGCGGCCGGCGTTGCCATCGCGTACTACAGCTTCGGCCACGCGATCCGCTTCCTGGAGTCCATCGGCGGCAAGGAGCTGGTCACCTTCTACAACCCCAACCAGTACCTCAGCCTCTTCATGCTGATGATGTTCATCTTCGGCTTGACCTTCGAGTTCCCCGTCGTCCTAGTCGCCCTCGAACTGGCGGGGATCGTGACGCCCAAGCAGCTGCTCAGATCGTGGCGTTACGCCATCATCGCGATCACCGTCGCGGCGGCCGTGTTCACCCCGAGCGGTGACCCCCTTTCGATGCTGGCCCTCGCAGTCCCGCTGACCATCTTCTACTTCATGGCCATCGGCGTCGGCAAGCTGTGCAAGAAATGACCATCAGCGACTACCGCACCCAGTTCATTGACGCCCTCGGGTTCGGTCCCGACGACTTCCAGATCGACGCCATCGAGGCCATCGACCAGCACGTGAACGTGCTGGTCAGCGCCCCTACCGGTTCGGGCAAGACGCTGATCGCGAACTACGCCATCGGGCGCGTCCTCGAGCGCGGCGAGCGCGCCTTCTACACGACGCCGCTCAAGGCCCTGTCGAACCAGAAGTTCCACGAGCTGAGCGCGCTGTTCGGCGAGCAGCGCGTGGGGCTGCTGACCGGGGACATTTCGTTCAACCGCGACGCCGACATCATCGTGATGACCACCGAGGTGCTGCGCAACATGCTGCTCACCGAGTCCCAGCAGCTGATGACGCTGGGGCTAGTGGTGCTCGACGAGGTGCACTATCTCCAGGACCCGTTCCGCGGCGGCGTCTGGGAGGAGGTCCTCATCCTGACGCCTCCCGCGGTGAGGTTCGTGGCGCTCTCGGCCACCATCGGCAACGCCAAGTTCGTGGGGGAGTGGTTCGCGGCCGTGCGCGGGCCCACCAGCATCGTCGTCGAGGAGAACCGCCCGATCGAGCTGCACAACCACCTCGCCGTCGTGAAGCGCGGCCACACCAGCGCCGACATCCTGGACCTGCTCGACGGCCAGCGGCTGTCGGACGATTCGCGCCGCATCGACAACATGATGAAGGCCACCCGGCGGTTCCGTCCGGGCCCGAGGTGGCAGGGCCCGAAGTCCAGCGCCCCGCCGCCGCCGTTTCGCGCGCCCCGGCGCAGCGAGTTGCTCCTGGCGCTCGAGCGCGACGACCTGCTGCCGGTCATCGTCTTCATCTTCTCTCGCGCGGCCTGCGACGACGCCATGCACCAGTGCCGCCGCGACGGCCTGCTCTTCACCACCCCCGAGCAGCGCCGCGAGATCGAGTCGATAGCGCTGTCGCGGCTGACGGGATTCACCGACGACGACCTCCAGGCGCTGGAGTACGCCGACTTCATCGACTGCCTGCGACGAGGGCTGTCCGCCCACCACGCCGGGATGGTGCCGGCCTTTCGAGAGATCGTCGAGATCTGCTTCGAGCGCAACCTCCTCGCGGTCGTCTTCGCCACCGAGACCCTGGCGCTCGGAGTCAACATGCCGGCGCGCTCGGTGGCCCTCGAGAGGTTCTCCAAGTACTCCGACGCCGGGCGCAAGTTCCTGACCAGCGGCGAGTTCTCCCAGATGACCGGACGGGCGGGTCGCCGAGGCCTCGACGACGAGGGCCACGCGATCGTCTGCTTCGCCAACGAGGTCGCCCTGCACGACGTGGGACGGGTCGCCCTCGCGGCCCCGTCGGACCTGCACTCCTCGTTTCGGCCCACCTACAACTTCACGGCGAACCTGATCAATCACTTCAAGTTCGACACCGCCCTCGAGGTGGTGCAGCGTTCCTACGCCCAGTTCGAGACCGACCGGCGTCCCGCCGGTTCCAAGCGGCCACTCGGCGAGCAGATGGTCGCGCGCCACCGCGTGCTCGAGGAGCTCGGCTACGCCGAGGGCTGGACGCTCAACCGCCAGGGCCAGCTGCTGCGGTCGATCTACCACGAGTGCGACCTGCTGATCGCCGAGTCGATTACCTCGGGGGCGTTCGAGGGCCTCGAGGCCGCCCAGCTGGCCGGTCTGCTGTCGTGCTTCGTCTTCGAGTCCAAGCGGGCGTCTCGTACCTCGAACGCCGCCAAGCAGGTCACCACGAAGAAGCGCCGGTCGCTCAACGACCGCCTGGGCCAGGAGCGTCGCGGGAGCATCAACGAGCGCCTGCGCGCGATCACGGTCACCGCGGCCACGATTCGAGAGGTCGAGGACCGCTTCGGGGTGCCCCACGCCAAAGAACCCGACGGCAAGTTCGCCACCACCATCGCGGCCTGGGCGAGGGGGGCGTCGCTGAGCACCGTCCTGGACCTGGCCGACGTGGAGGTCGGCCAGACTTCACCAGGGGATTTCGTGCGAAACGCCAAGCAGGTGGCCGATCTTTGCGAGCAGCTCTCGCGGATGAGCCACCTGACCGAGGTGGCCGCCATCGCCGGAGAGGCCCGCGAGGCGGTCCTGCGCAGCGTCGTGGCGGGCGCCTCCAGCGTCCACCCGCGCGACCAGTTTCCGCTCTAATCTCGTAACTCCATGCACCCCTACGTCGCCGAAGAGTTCACCGATGCTGAGGTGGCCGTGCTTCGGCGCTACTTCACGAATCTCGAAGGTCCCGTCTTCGCCCTGGTGAACCTGCCCGAAGTGGTGAAGGGGGCCCTCTTCGCACGATATTCACGCTCCTCGAAGAGCCTGCGGCGGCTGTTCCTGGACGAGTTCGTGGGCGACCTCGACCTGACCGGCGACGCGAGCATCGACGCGACGGTTGGCCTGGACCGGGCCGACGAGCTCTACCAGCGGATCTTCTACGAGTACGGCGACGACTCCGTCGCTCAGCTCGGCGGCGTGCACCTGGCCTGCGAGCAGGCGAGCAACGTCCTCACCAAGGTGCTCGAACGGGGCCGCCTGATGAGCTACCTCGAGCAGTCGACCCGTTACCTCGGCTACGACCGGCGCCTCGGCAACGGACACTACCGCTTCTACCGCGACAACGACGTCCTGGAATCGCGCTTCGGCGCCCGCTACATCGGCGAGATGGACCGGATGTTCGATACGTACGCCGAGCTGCTGCCCGAGCTGACTGACTGGCTGGCCAAGAAGTTCCCGAAGACCCCCGACGACACCGACTTCGTCTACCGTCAGGCCATCCGGGCCAAGGCCCTCGATGCCGTGCGGGGACTGCTGCCCGCCAGCGCCCTCTCCAACCTCGGCATCTACGCCTCGGGCCAGGCCTACGAGGCACTGCTGCTGCGCATGCGCGCCCACCCGCTGCCCGAGGTGCGCGAGTACGCCACCATGATGCTGGACGAACTGGTCAAGGTCATCCCTTCGTTCCTGAAGCGCGTGGAGGTCGCCGAAAGGGGAGTGGCGTGGAGCCACTACCTCGCCAGCACCAAGATCGCCACGCACCGCCTCATCGAGTCGATGTGGCCCGACGTCGTCGCCGGCGAGCCGGGCGAGCACGTGCGCCTCGTCGCCTACGACGCCCAGGGTGAGCAGCGAGTGCTGGAGGCGATCGTCTTCGGGAACTCCTCGATGTCGAACGACGAGGCGGTGGCGCGCGTCGCGGCGATGGATGGCGCGCAGCGCGGCGCGCTGCTGTCCACCTACGTGGGCGAGCGCACGAACCGCCGCCACCGACCGGGTCGGGCGTTCGAGCGCACCGACTACCGCTTCGAGCTCGTGACCGACTACGGGGCCTTCCGGGATCTGCAGCGACATCGGATGCTCACCATCGAATGGCAGCCGCTGACCGTGGAACTCGGCTACGACGTGCCCGAGGTCATCCGCGAGGCCGGCCTGGCCGCGCGCTACGAGGAGTCGCTGGCCCGGTCGGGCGAGCTGTTCGTCGACATGCGCACCGAGTTCCCCGAGCAGAGCCAATACGTCGTGGCGCTGGCCTACCGGATCCGCTACGTCATGCAGATGAACGCCCGCGAGGCCATGCACCTGATCGAGCTGCGATCGGGCCCCCAGGGTCACCCCAGCTACCGCCGCGTGGCCCACGAGATGGCGAGGCTCATCCGCGACGAGGCCGGCCACGCAGCGATCGCCGGCGCCATGCGGTTCGTGGACTTTTCCGACACCGACCTGGAGAGGCTCGAAGCCGAGCGCGCATCGGAGCGAAATCGCCTCAATCGGGAATAAAAAAGGTATTTAGTCACTCTTTGGGGCAAATATGCTTGGCGGTCGGTCAAATCGGCCTACAATGCCTGCGCTACTAAGAAGGAATTTGAAGATGAGTGATGGCGACAGAGATGAAGCGTTCGACGAGGAAGAGCTCGCGGAGGGCTTCGACGAGGAAATTGTTATCGAGGAAGAGCTCGTAGACGCCGATGCCGAGGGCGACGACGTGATCGAGGTCGACGACGAGGAGGTCCTCGTCGAGGTCGCGGTGCCCGAAGAGGAGGAGGACGTCCCCGACGACGCCGACGTCGAGTTGGCCCTGGACGAGGTCCTGGCCGAGACCATCCGTCGCACCAGCACCCCCGAAGACGACGACGAGATCATCGGCGAGGTCGACACCACCGTCGACGCGGCCGAGACCATCCTGCCCAAGCAGGACGACGAGTTCCGCTGCTCCTCGTGCCGGCTCCTGAAGAAGACGAGTCAGCTCGCGAACCGCGCCAAGACGCTCTGCCGCGACTGTGTGTGACCGCTAGTCGCCACGGAACGTCACGCGTGATCGTGAGCGTCGCCACGCAAGCCACGCCCGACTTCCTGGTCCTGTGGAACCGGGCGCTCGGCGAGACGGTCAAGTGGCGCGGCGGGCGAGAGGTCGTCGAATCGATTCGCGAGGGTCAGTCCGATGACGAGCGAGCCGAGCAGCTGGTAGCGGCACGCGATGTGTGGGTGGCCCGCGACGAGCACGGCGCGCTCCTGGGTTTCGCCCTCTGCCGCGGCGGCCTCATCGAGCTGCTGCACGTTGATCGCGCGCATCGACGCCAGGGAATCGCTCGCGCAATTCTGACCACGCTCGCTCGCAGCGACAACCCTCCCGTCGACGGCCTCGCGCTGCCGGGGGACAGGGCGACCAAGTCGCTCTACGAGTCCGTTGGCTGGAAGGCGCGGCTTCTTACGATGCGCGGCGAGTAACCGCACGACGCGGCGGTCGCGTCGGAGGCGGTGGCGGTGGCACTTTCATGCCCAAGAGCTTCGCCAGTTCGGGTATGGCTCCTGCGTTCTTGACCGCGAGAGCTTTGCAGGACTCGTCGGCCGGGATGCCTTGCGGCTTCACGTTTCGACGAATCGACGTGTCGACCGCCAAGGTCACGATTTCCTTCCACAGAGCGACGTCCTGCTCACCCGTGAGGGCCTCAGAGGTCAAGGCGACGACCCGGGTCGCCATCTCGCCGCTGACGCGGGTCGACATGTCCGGCGGACTCGCCACCAGTCGCAGAGCCTCGGGAACGTTCTTGGAGCTGATGGCGGTCTCGAGGCGCTCGTTCCACTGGACCCGCAGCGCTTCGAGACGCATCGTCAACGCCGCCTGCAGTTCCTTCAGCTGGGCGCGTGACTCCTCGTCCAACGAGACGGTCTTGGCCGACGTCACGACGGCGCGCAGGTCCCTCAGACGAAGTTCCTTCCCGGCACCGACGGCGCCGGACGCGCGGTCCTTCCAGAGCGCCAGAGTCGTCCTGCCGAGCAGGTCTTCCGCGATCCGGTCAATGGTCGCCGGATCAATGGTCGTGCGGCCCTGGGCGGTGGCGTTCTTATTCTGCTCGGCGACGGCCGCACGAACGGCAGGCATGCCGCCGCGCAGCAGCTGCTCGGCGACGGGCAACTGCTCTGGAGAGAGGGTGGCGAGGAGTGCGTTGCGATGGGTCGTCGTCATCGGCGGCTGGGTGGGCCCGTTGGGACGCTCGCCTCGGCCTGGTCGGCCAGTGCGCCCGGCGTGCTCGCTGCGAGGTCCGCCGCGTCCGGTCTCGACGCGTGGTCCGCCGCGTCCGGCGCTATCACTGCGTGGTCCGCGCTCGGTTCGCTCTGGACGCGGTCCGCGCTCGGTGCCTTCGGCGCGTGGTCCGCGCTCGGTTCGCTCTGGACGTGGTCCGCGCTCGGTGCCTTCGGCGCGGGGCCCGCGATCGGGTCGGTCCGCCGAGGCGGGGCGATCCTTCGAAGCCGGACGACTGGAGGGGCGCTTGGCGCCGTCACGGCGGCCTTCGCCGTCTCGTCGCTCGCCGTCACGGCGCGCGCCGCCCCGTCCCTTGGGCGCGTAGGTCACGATCACGTCCGGGCCGGTCTTGACGGTCGGAATGAGTTCGATGCGTTCGTTGCGGGGGTCGAGGGGAGACGCGGTCTTGGGCGCCATCACCGAGAGGATCTCGATGCCCTCCATCATCTGTTCGATATCGGCCCGATACACGTTGCCCACGACCGGGCCTCCGGGCACCAGGGATGCGCTGAGCACTCCCTTAGGGAGTTTTGCGCCCGCGGCGCGCCACGTTGCGACGTCGCCCTGCAGGCTAGTGATTTCGATCTCAATTCGGCGAGACATAGGTTTCCAATCTAGTCGCTGGGCTACGGCGAGAAATTTCACGCACATTTAGATCAAATTTACGTTGGGGACCTAATATGTCGTCGTGAGCGATATCCCAATTGAGAGCCCTGACAGCACGCCCCAAGTGGAATCCTCTGAAATATCGGACTCGGTCCACGAGGTCCACCCTCCCGAGGTGTCGCTGGAAGGCGACCGGCAGTTGAGCGCGACGCCGCACTGGTCGGGCGCAGACCAGGGGAGTGCCCACGAGGCGGAGCAGGAGTCGGCGGTCCATGATTCCGCTGCGCCGATGGTAGACGCAACGCCGCTCTCCTCTCAAGGTCGTCCTTCGCGGATTCCCTGGTCAGGACGTATTTCTTTGCTACTAATCGCGGCCTTGGTCGGCGGGCTCGCCGGGCACTACGCGGCCCCGTCCTCGAGCGGCCCCGGTGGCGTGACGATCAACGCCGTCACCAACGCACCGGGCGCGGCGGTCCTGCCCAGCGGAATGAGCATTCCTGCCCTCGTGCAGAAGCTGCTGCCTTCAGTCGTCTCCATCGACGTCACCGGCGGGGGATCCGAGGACCAGGGCACCGGCATGATCATCACGAAAGCTGGTCTCGTAATCACCAACAACCACGTGATCGCCGCGGCAGTCGGCGGCGGCACGATCACCGTGACACGCTCGGGGTCCACCAAGAGCCTCCCGGCCACGCTGGTCGGGACCAATCCCATCGATGACGTCGCTCTCATTCGAATCAACGGAGCGTCGAAGCTCCCCACGATCACGTTCGGCAACTCCAACGCGCTCGTGGCCGGTGATGCCGTGGTCGCGATAGGCAACGCGCTCGGCCTCGCCGCCGGCACGCCGACGGTGACCCAGGGGATCGTCTCGGCGCTGGGCCGCACCGTGACGGCCGGCACCAGCACCACCACCGAGACCCTCAACAACATGATCCAGACCGACGCGGCGATCAACCCCGGCAACTCGGGAGGGCCGCTGCTCGACTCGGAGGGTGACGTCATCGGGATGAACACCGCCGTCGCCGGCACGCTGCCCGACGGCACGAGTGCTCAGAACATCGGCTTTGCCATTCCCGCCGCAACAGTACAGTCACTCCTCAAGTCGCTGATGGCCGGCGAGAGCGTGGTGAACCACCACGCGTTCATCGGGGTCGAGATTATGTCGAATACCCCTGCGCTCCAGGCGGAGTACGGCTTTAGCCTCTCCACCGGCGCGGTGGTCATGAGCGTCATCGCCGGAACGGGCGCGGCGACCGGCGGCGTCAAGCAGGGTGACGTCATCATCGGCATCAACGGAACCACCATCAGCGGCGCTCAGGACCTCACAAGCGTGCTATCGGGTATGCACCCGGGCGACCGGATCACCCTGCTGATCGTGCGCGGCACCAAGCACCTCACCCTGCACATTGCGCTGGGCACGCAGCCGTCGAGCTAGGCGAGCGTCGAGATGCCACCGTCGACGGGAAGTACCGCCCCGGTGATGTAGCTCGCCGCCGGTGAGGCGAGGAATATTGCGGCGCCGGCCATGTCCGAAGGGCGGCCGATTCTCTTCATCGGCGCACTGGCGGCGATCTGGTCGCCGAAGGCGTCGAGCGTCGCTCGCATCATCTTGGACTCGAAGGGGCCCGGAGCGATCGCGTTCACGGTGACGTCCGGTGCCATGAACTTGGCGAGGTGGCGCGTCAGCTGGTGCACGGCGGCCTTGGACGCCGAGTAGGCGTAGGTCTCCAGCGCCGGCACGTGCAGTCCGTCGATTGAGCCGATGTTGATGACCCGAGCCGGGCTCTCTGGACTGCCAGCCGCCTCGAGCAAGGGCCGCAGGAACTTGGTCACGTGAAAGACCGCCTTCACGTTGAGCGCCAGGACACGCTCGAAGGCGGCCTCGTCGTAGTCGGCCATCGGAGCGCCCCACGTCGCCCCAGCATTGTTAACGAGCACGTCGAGGCGGCTTTCGCGCGAGGCGACCTCGCCCGCGAGGCGACGGCACTCGGCCTCGGTGGAGAGGTCAGCGGGCAGGGATACGCACGCACCGCTTTTGGACAACTCGGCCGCCAGCAAGTCGCACGCGTCGGCCTTGCGCGACGAGATGTAGACCTTGGCACCGGCCGCTACGAAGCCTCGCGCGATCATCTCGCCGATGCCGCGGCTGCCTCCCGTGACGAGTACGACCTTGCCTGAGACGTCGAAGAGAGGATTCATAGCCGAAGTGTAGAGCAGCGCTAGCCGCTGGTCTCGACCACCAGGAAGGCGGTCCGGGGCCGGGGCAGGTCCGGACGCAGCTCGTGGGCCGCTACGAGTGCCTCGTCGGTGTCGTGCGCCAGAATGACCCCCTGGGTCAGCCCCTTGAAGGGGTCACCCCACAGAACCCGGAAAAGGACCGGTTCGATGGGGCTCACGATCAGTTGACGACGCGCAGATTCGTTATGGCGGTGGCGATCACGTTAGACCGGTCGGCACCAGCCATCTGGGCGTGAATGGACCACACACCATCGGCTGTGAAGTTGAACGCGCACTCCGCATGGCTCTTCTGTATCTCGCGGTATCCGCAGACGAGGTTCGAGACGCCAGAGCCGTTCGGTGCCACCGCGACAATCCGGATGGCACCCGAGGAGCCCCCAGGCAGCACATTGACGATGATGTCGAACGGTCCGCCACTAGCCGAGGCGGCGTTGGAATTATTGCTGTAATCAAAAGAAAGTGAACTGCTCACCGATCCGGAACCAACGATGTCGGCTCCCGCCGGACTGGCAAAGAAGCCGATTGAGGAGACTGCCAACAAGGCAGCGTAGAGAGCTCGACGCATATGAACATTATAGTTACCGCCCTCCATCTGTGACGCCGATAATGTACGTTATGTAAAGTCACACAGAGACATCTCGAGATCGTGAGGTCGATCGATCCGGAGCCCATCTCCCACTTTTCCGGCTCCAGTAGTTTTGAAGTACCGATGCGCGCCCACACAACTCTCAGTCCCAAGCAGCTGGCGCTCGCAGTGCTCGCCGTCGCTTGCGGCGGCGCGGCCGGAACGATCGCCCGCGACCTGCTCTTGAAACTCGAGCCGCAGGCCGTCGGACCGGACTGGGTCGACAGGATTCCCTGGGTCTTGCTCGCGATCAACCTCGTGGGCGTCTACGTCGCCACGAGGCTCCTGCGCGGGCCGCTGCGCCACCATGATCCCAACAACCTCACACGACTTCTCCTGATCACAGGCCTTTTCGGCGGCTTCACGTCCTATTCGAGCCTCTTCGTTGACCTCGCGGCCATCTGGCACGTGTCAGTACTCGGGAGCATTTTCATGGCCCTCATGGCGATCCTGAGCGGCGTGTTCGCCGCGTGGCTCGGGCTGTGGCGGCGTGCGCGATGACCCTGCTCCTCATCGCCGTCGCCGGCGCGGCTGGATGCGTCGTCCGCTTTGTCTCGGAGTACGGCGTGCGTCGCCACCATCCCACGCTGCGCCCGTGGGCGACGGTTGCCGCCAACGCGGTCGGCAGCGGCATCGCCGGATGGGCCGCGTACAGATTGATCGGAAACAGTGACCTACATCTTCACGAGATTGTAATCACGGGTTTCTGCGGGGGACTGACCACGTTCTCGTCGGCCCTGGCGATCCCCGCCCTCCTCCAGCGCGAGCACCACCTGGGTTACTCGGTGGCCCTGGTGGTCACTACCCCACTGCTCTGCGCCGGAGCCTTCGCCGTCGGCATGGGACTCGCCCATTAAGCGATCGAAAAGATCGGACCCATCAGTCCGTCGGACTATGCGATCGTGTCGAGCAGCGTCAGCTTTCACTTGCCGCCCAGCGACGTTTTCGTCGTCTTGCTATCCGTCATTGTCCCCCGATTTGATTCTGATCCGCCCCGTCTGGCTTCAGCCGTTGCGAAGCCGTACGGGGTCAAACGACCTACGTCGAGTCATTTCCTGAGACGAATACCGGCTTCGCGCACGAGCCATACGAACATTGGGTCGGGCGCTTCGAGGAGTTCGGGGTGCCACTGGACCGCGAGCAGATTCCCGTCGGGCGTCTCGAGACCCTCCACCACGCCGTCGGGTGCGGTGGCCGAAACGGTCAGGCCCTCGCCGATCGTGTCGACCGTCTGGTGGTGCAGCGAGTTCACCGGCCACTGCTCGGGCAGGAGCTTCGAGGTCATTGTGCCGGCCAGGACCTTCACCTCGTGGGTGGCGGTTCGCCCGTCGACGTCCCACTGCGGGTGGCCGGACCCCTCCTCGAGCTCGACGTGCTGGTGCAACGTGCCGCCGAAGGCCACGTTCACCAGCTGGAATCCCCGACAGATCGCCAGCACGGGCAGGTCACTCTTTCGCGCCGCCATCAGCAGCGCCAGTTCCCACTCGTCGCGCTCACGTTCGAGAGATCCGAGATTGGGGTGGGACTCGCGACCGTAGAGGGACGGATCCAGGTCCGCTCCCCCGCTCAGCACCAGCCCGTCGAGGCGATCGACGATTCCGTCGACGTCCGCGTCGCGGGCCAACTCGACCGGCAGTCCCCCGGCGGCGGCAATCGACCTCGGATAGTCCGCGAAGTGCAGGTCGAAGCGCAGCGAGCTCATCGCCGCCGGCAGGTGCGACCCCAGGAGCGTCGCTGGCAGCCTGCGCCCGGAAATGCCGATTAGGGGTTTGGCCATGTGGCCATAGTACGGGCCGCGGCCCCAATGTGCCGTAATAGCACAATCCTTTGGAAGCAAACAGAGGCTTTGCTCGAGGGAGCCCCATGACAGAACCGCTGAGAGACATCACTTCGCACGACACGTACGTCGACGGCGTGCCCCACGAAACGTTCGCCTACCTTCGCGCCAATGACCCCGTGCATTGGACCGAGGAAATCGACGGCGGTCGGGGTTTCTGGAGCCTCACCAAGCACGAGGACGTCGTCTTCGCGGGCCGTCACAGCGAGATCTTCTCCAGCCGACAGGGCACCCGTCTCGAGGACACGGACGAGGAGGAGACCGAGGCCCGGCGCACGATGATGGAGATTGCCCCACACGAGCTAATCGGCGGGTACTTTCGATCGGTGGGCACCACCTTCGCCGGCGGCCGAACGCTCGAAGCCTATAGATGTCCAAGAAGATCGCCAGTTCTCGTGCCTCGGTCGTCTCTACGGCTGAGCAGGATATACGCAGCCGCCTCAGCGATCACGAGCTCGACTTCACGGCCATGAGCGCAGTGTCAAACATCTAGCGCTCCGGGTCAGCGATCCGCAACCACATGGAGCGCTCAGTGCTGAGCGACTACGACCTCAGTTGGGCGGCCTTCACTGTGCTGTGGGTCCTTTGGATATGGGGCACCCAGGAGACCGGCCACGTTGCATCTGAAGCCGGCATCACCAAGGGCACCCTCCCCGGAGTGATCAAGACTCTTCATTCGCGTCGATTGATTCGTCGCATCCCCCACCGCGACGACAAACGTCGGGTTTCGATCAAGCTCACCAAGGCCGGCGAGCGTCAAATCGAGACGCTGTTTCCCCAGTTCAATCGCCACGAGACACTCGCCGTCGGCGCACTCACCCCTACCGAGCAACGTGAACTGGCACGGCTATTACGCCTCGTACTCGGCCAAATCAGCGCGGTCGACGAGCCGGTTAGTCTGCCTTCGAACATCCTGGGGACCGATACGGCATGACGGTGCGTGCGGGTTCACGTCGGGCCACAGAGCAGAACCCGCACGGTCTAGTTCAATGGCCGGTGCGTGGTCGCATTCCTAAAGGGTATGGCACGTCACGCCGCCCACTCCGCACACGCCCCAGAATTCATCTCATCAACTCAACAGCGATCAGGATACGCGAGCGACGAACGTCTTAGCGAAAGCGATGAGATCAGATGCAGGTGTCGTGCGGTGAGACTTGACAGTGGCGTCATATGGCCTCCGACACCGGGTCGCTCGATGCTGGCTCTTCTTGCGTGGGATCAACTGTGAAGACCAGCAACTGCCGCGCAACAGAAGAATGGCCACGTCCAATGCGCTTACAGATCCGTGTGACGCCGATCGGCTGAGGCGAGACCACATCCTGTAACGCTGTCGCAACCAAGCAATGGTCTTCTATTTTGGAACGAATACAACGCGACCGAGCGGATTATGTCATGTAATTGTGACGATGTTGACAACTCGACGGCCATATGAGGCGACAATGGAAGATCGATTCACGTCTCTAGGGACTTCGATCGACGATGTCAGCAGTTGATTTCGAACATCAAGTGACATGTGCGGAATAGGTCTTCGCGTGCACATCGCTTTCCGAAGGGCAGAAGCGTATGAATCATGGTCGATAGATCTACAACAAATAGGGTGGTCAAGAATAGAGTCGATGGTTTAGTGACGTCCACACCTCCTCGTCAGAATCTTGGCGCGCGCCTAACTATCACTGATAGTCCGTAATGACGATCGCGGGATCCCCCAACGTGACTGCGCCGGCAAAGGTACATCGCTATCTTCGACGTGCGTCGTCCGACCTATTCCAGTTCACTTCGGAATTGGCGGCGATCCTCGTAGTGGTCACGTACGTGACACTGCTCCTCACCGTTCGTCTCCCTTACTCAATCGACTCGGTGTCGTTGTACAGCTGGTTGGAGTGCCTCGCCCTCATGGCGCCGGTCGTTCCGATTCTGACTCGCCTGAAGAACTACTCTGCGCTACGTGGTGCCTGGCTCCTGATGGGTCTGGGCATCCTGCTCTTCGACCTCGCCGACGTTCTCCGACTACTGAGCCTCGCGGGCGTGACCCCGTTCTCGACCTCTACAACTCGTGACGCCGTTCTCGTCCTGTCCTACTTCGCCGTCGCCGTCGCCGTCGCCGTCGTCATGCAACAGTCCTTCGGCCCTCGAGCTATCAGCGTCCGTCTCGACGGGCTCATCGCTGGCCTGGCACTTGCCGCCTTGGCGTCAACGTATTGGTTCCGCCAGTACATCGAGGTCAGTGGCCGGCCGTTGGTCTCCGAGCTGAACATCTTCAATCCGATACTGGTGATCGTCCTCCTGGTCCTACTCTTCGCTGGACTCATGCCGAGTCACTTCCGCCCCAACAGGCCCACCGTTTGGCTCATCATCGGACTCATCTCGATCGGCCTCGGTGACTTCGTGGAACTCAACCAGGTTGCGACGATGTCCCACTTCGTGGACTCTTTGGTCACCTCGTCACGCCCGATTGGGATGTGTTGCCTGGCGTTGGCGGCGTGGCCCAGGGTCGACCGTCGAGGCGAGTCACGGGAGAGACTTGTTTCCCCTTGGGGTTTGAACCTTATTCCCGTCATCTTCGGAGCCCTGTCGATTGCCATACTCGCCAACGCCGTCCACCGAACGACCTCCAAGGCGACGACGTTCATGGCGCTTGGGTCACTGGTCTTGGTGATTTTTCGTATGGTCATGACCCAGAGTGAGGTGCGCCAGCTCGGACGTTCGCACTTCGTCGATGCGCGGACCGACCACGTCACTGGTCTGTCCAATCGTCGGGACTTCCTGGAAGATGGTGAGTCGAAGCTCGCCTCACTCCGGCCGGATGAACAACTCGCCATCGTATTGGTCGACCTCGACGGATTCAAGGAGGTGAACGACTCGTTGGGTCACGCGAAAGGCGACGAGCTCTTAAAGATCATCGGCCGCCGCTTCGCCAAGAAGATCGGTAACCGAGGACCGATGGCTCGCATAGGGGGCGACGAATTCGCCTGCACTCTGATGATCGAGGCCGAGTCGGACCCGATCGCGATCGCCACTGAACTGGCGAAAGCACTGGCCGACCCGGTGGCGGTCGACGGAACCAAGGTGCGCGTGAGCGCGAGCATCGGGGTCGCCGTCTGGCCCCAGCACGGCACGACGCACGTTGATCTTCTTCGCAGTGCCGATGTCGCAATGTACGAGGCGAAGCGCAGCCGAGACGCTGTGCGCGTCTACAGCGATGGCATAGACGACAACACCAGGGAACGCCTGACAGTGATCAACGATCTGCGAACCGCGATCGACCGTCGCAGTCTGATTTTGCAGTTCCAACCGACTCGCCACGTGCTGACCGGGTCAGTGCACGGGGTGGAGGCGCTCGTGAGATGGCAGCATCCGACACTAGGTCTTCTCCAACCGGACGACTTCATACCGCTCGCCGAGAGAGCTGGTCTCATCTCGCCGCTGACCCGGGCGGTGCTCGACCTGGCAATCCACGAACTAGCCCGCCTTCATCGAAACGGACATGCGCTTCAGATGAGCGTGAACATCTCGCGCTGGGACCTGATCGATCCGCAGTTGCCCGACTCGATCTCTCGCATGCTCGAGTGGTTCCGCCTCCCCGCGGACCGATTAGTCCTAGAGGTCACCGAGTCAAGCCTGACCCAAGACCCAGCTCTGGCGAAGAGGAGTCTCGAGAGGCTCAGATCCTTAGGGATCAAGATCTCCATTGATGACTTCGGGGTCGGATATTCGTCGATGTCACAGCTTCTGGAACTGTCAGTGGACGAACTTAAGATTGACAAGTCGTTCGTCTTGGCCCTCGACACTGACAGCCGAGCGATCTCTCTCATTCGTTCCATGATCGAGATGGCACGCGCCCTTGGCCTTACCGTAGTCGCCGAGGGCATCGAGTCTTCGCGATCCTTCGATTCGCTGAGCAGTGTCGGCGCAGACGTCATCCAAGGAAACTTCGTCGCTTATCCGCTCACCAGCGCTGAACTCGACGTCTTCCTTCTCAACGAGGTGGCTCGGGACACAGTGACGATTGCGGACCCACTACGATCGGCGGTTGAACGCGACCCCGGCATCGCGGCCGTGTGATGGGTTCGACGGTGGTACTGCCGGCCATCGACACACTCCAGGCAGGGCACTCGACCCCCTTCTCGTTCCGGGACTGATTCCGGACTCCGAAGGCTGAACGAACGTCAAGAACCTCTTGGCCGACGGCCGGAATCTTCTCCACCTGATTAGTCTGGTCCACCGTGCACGTGCCACGCTGCAAGTCACCATTAGATTGTGGACGTCGGCCCTCCGACGCTAGGAAGCCGACACATCTTCAACTTCGCCGAGCGCGCGGCATCGATTCAAATCAAACTGGCCCTGCCTTATCCAGCAGAGTCTTCTTGACGCTAAACATAAGTCCAGGACCGTCCGGTGTCCTTGCGGAATCAATTCTGAAATCAGCAACTTTGAGCTCGTTGAAGTCAATTTCTCGATCACGCAACCACTTTGCAAACGTATTTCGCCCGCTTTCGCGTGCTTCGGTATCTGTCCCCAAAACCTTGACTGCGGGCTGCCACTCTGCGGAGAAGTTCACGCATCGAATTGTTACACGAAATTGGAAAGGTCCGTAAGGGTTCTTCACCCAATTAGGTGCCAATGCAAAGTTGCAGATCCAATAGGTCTCTGCAGCCACAATCTCCTGCTCCGTAACTGCGGCGATACAACGGCAATTGAGGCGCCCGGTGTCCTTCGATGCGGCTTGCGTCTGCTGTGAAAAAGGGATGGCAGCCAATCCGCATTCATTGCCACTGGCTCAGCGGCAGGTGTCGCGTCAGCGCGTCAGTCTGAATCGGATTCTGGATGCCAAAACCAATGCATACCGTGCCCATGGTTAAGCCAGGTAGGGCTTTGAGACTCCAGCGATTGCATCCACGCGCGCGCTTCCAGACCGACCTCTTCGTCTATCCACTTTCGAATGCCGGCTCGATGCTCGGACGGCCCGGCCCGGACGGTCAGGACGTACCGAGGCACAGCAGTACGGGGTTCCCGTGCAACGCTAAGACATGGTGGGTGACGAGGGACCCAATCCTTGAGTCCTGCTGTGCTGGGGACCCAGTTGGTGTAGCCGACTCCCGGAAAATACTCCTCAACGTCTGACGACTCGATCGGGAACGACCAGCCCTTAGGGAGTCCTGGTTGCGTTCGCATCAGTTCAGTAGACCAGAACTCTCCGACGCCAACCGCACACCTCGTTCGGGATATTGACCTTTTCCGATCCGCCAGTGCATGGTGGCATTCTGGCTGCGTCGGGCCTCCGATACGAGCCTCCGAAGTCAGGCAGCCGTCACCGTCAAACAACTGGTTGGCAGTGTCCAGCGCCAATTCGGTCTCCGAAGCTTTCCTACTGGAGGGGCTTTCGCTTTACGTTCCCATCCATTGAGCCCCGGCTCCAAGTTTGAAGGCGTTCATTCCGAAGCTAGATTTTTCAGAGAGCCCAGGATGATGAACTCACCTGCAGAAGCACGAGCCGGTGGTGTGGTGAGAGCGAAGGGAGAGCGGTATGCAACTTTTTCGTTCGGAAGCCGATAATCGCGCAACCGTCTCGTGCGCGCGATGTCACTTGTGGGCTGAGCAGTCATGAGCACCGTCGGCGTGCTGATTGCCGCCCTAGCGTTGCTAGTTCTCGTCTTCTCTTGGTCAAGCCGTTACGGAGGTCGAGGAAGAGGGGCCGGAACCTCACTTCGCCGCGGTCCGCGTGCGCACACAACGATGAGTGGTCAGTCCAAGATGGGCTACGCGAATCGCGACGAGGCTGAGGGGCGTGCTCGGCTATTGATGAAGCGAGACGGTGCGCCAATGAGTGTCTATCGATGCGGCACGTGCGCCAAGTGGCACGTGGGTCACGAGAAATAGCGATTGACCATGCGCCGGTGTCGAGCACAAGACTTGCTGCGTCGGGCCTCCGACACCCGAACACAGGACGGCCCAATGAGTCGGGCATCATCGACAACCGAGACGTGCGACCTTTGGATCAATTTGTCAGTCGAAATGACCTGGAGACCGCCGGCGAAACTGAGTTCGCTGGAACGTTCACCAAGATGTCGAACATCGACTTCAGGAGTCGCCGGCAAGAGCAGTCAGAGGTTCATCCGAGCCAGGATCAAGTGGGCGCACTCAATCGCAGACGTGTCAGAAGTGTCAACTTCGACGTCGTAGTTCACTCCTTCGTGTACGAGGCTCGACTGGGTCCTCGCCATCCCCCTTACGCGATTCGGGCGAGACAGCTCTCGCGATGATGCGATCTCCGGGTCGCAATGAACACCTACCCAGAGCACCTTTAGATCGCCAAGCGCCGAACTCAACCGAAACTGGGATGCTCCGCCGCCCAGGAACGCTTCGTCGATGATGACTCCGGTGCCCGATCGAGCAATCGCTGCCAGGCCTTGATACCAAGCGTCCTCGGCTTGACGGAATAGCTCGCCGGCGTCGACCCCACCGTCAGGGCTAAAGGTGATCACCGAACCCGATCCCGTCGCAGCGGGCCCCAAAGCATCTATGAGGTTGTCAACTCCAAGCGTCAACCACGGCTTGGCCAGAAGGGCTTGCAGGGAGCTGGCGATCATCGACTTGCCCGCGCTCGACCCGCCGTTGAGGACAACCACGTCTGTATGCACCCCACAAACCCTACCTCCATGGTCGATTCCCTCCACGAGCTGAGTCAGACGTACTGCCGCTAACTCGACCACAGACGAGGGCAATCGCCGATGCATGGTGATGTCTGTTACGTCGGGCCTCCGCCTCTGGTCAGGCCTTCAGTGGCACAGTCAATCCAAGGTGGCATTTCTTTCAAGTCGAGCCTCCGACATCAGCGAGGTTCAACCTGCGAATCGCAGGAACTGGCGTTAGCGTGAAGAGATGAACATTGCGGACGAGTCGATCTTCGATTTTTCCAACATGGCCGTGAACGGGCTCAAGGTGTTGGCCGAAGGTCTTGCGGAAATGCCGATGCCGCTCGACTCAAGTTCCGTTACCCCCCTCGCTTACTGGAAGGATTCGCACTGCGGAGCGGTTCTCTTCCTTCGTTATTCGACGAACGACGACGGAACCTTGACGCCCGTGGTGATTCGAGGAGCCTTCCGTCGTGAGCGACAGAATTGGAAGCCTCTGCACCACTGGTCCGGATCGGGATGGTCCCATGATCCGATCACAAACCCGGATTCGCTCGCGGATCTCGACGCTCAAGCAATTGGGGCGGGTGGTGGCCAATTCACGGATCAGCCGAAGAGTGACGCACCGGCAATCGTCATCTCGGGGCGCCACTCGCCGGATGTGAAGGATATTTCAGTCATTCAACGGGGATTCAAGCTCACTGCTCCGGCCACCGGTCATTATGGTGCATGGATCGTTTGCCTTGATGAATGGGCGCCGTACGCAATCGAGGCAAGCGACGAGAATGGTGCTGTGCTGGGTCGGCTTCAAGGTCCTCCTCGATTGCCAGGTCGCGAGCGAATGAAATAGGTCTTCCAACTCGGCTCCACGCCAAGGGCCTTCTTCCTACAAGGGCGAGCTGTGAACCTTGCGCTTGGTCGCGCGGAGTCATTCCGACGCAGGATGTCCCCCAGTCGCGCACGCCGTCACGTCGCCAGGGGAAGGTGGCAGCGATGTTGCGTCGGGCCCCTCATGTGAACCCGCAACCAACACGACAGTCGATCGTGTCTGGAGCCTGCCGAGAGTGGGCCAAGCTCTACCGAGAAGCCGCGTCCTCCGTAGGAATCAAGTGGCGCGCCGCGCGCGCTTCGTCGACCCTTGAGACGGGCGTGGTCTGGGGCGCACGATGCAGCGACTCGGGATCGTTGCTGGCCCTCTTCTCGATTCGCTCGATCGCCTCGGCGAGCGCTTCGAGGGTTTGGAGGCTCTCGGTCTCGGTCGGCTCGAACATCAGCGCCTCGTCGACGATCAACGGGAAGTAGACGGTCGGCGAATGGAAGCCCTCTTCGAGCAGGCCCTTGGCGACGTCCAGTCCGCGTACGCCGTACTTGGCCTTCAGCGGCGCCGCGGTCAGCACGCACTCGTGCATGCAGACACGGTCGTAGGCGGCGGGCAAGGTTGCGCTCAGGCGGCTGCGGAGCCAGTTCGCGTTGAGCACCGCGCGCTGGGCCACCCGGGTCAGCCCGTCGCCGCCGTGCACCTCGATGTACGCGAGCGCCCTGGCGAGCACCATGGCGTTGCCGTGCCAGGCGTGCACGCGTCCGATCGACTTGGCGGGCTTGACCCAGTCGTACCAGTCCTTCTCGACGCGCGTGGCCTTGGGCCCAGGCAGGAACTGGGCGAGACGCGCCGAGACCGCCACCGGTCCGGCGCCCGGTCCTCCCCCGCCGTGGGGCGTGGCGAAGGTCTTGTGGAGGTTCATGTGCACGATGTCGAAGCCCATGTCGCCGGGGCGAACGACGCCGAGGATGGCGTTCAGGTTCGCGCCGTCGTAGTACAGCAAGCCGCCGGCGTCGTGCACCGCCGCGGCGATCTCGGTGATCTCCTCTTCGAAGAGGCCCACGGTGTTGGGGTTGGTGAGCATGATGCCCGCCACGTCGGGTCCAAGCGCCGCCTTCAGGGCCGCGAGGTCGACCAGGCCGCGGTCGTTGGAGGGGATGGTCGTCACCTCGTAGCCGCCCAGCGTCACCGACGCCGGGTTCGTGCCGTGGGCCGAGTCGGGGATCAGGACGCGCGAGCGCGGGTCGCCGTTGGCGTTGTGGAACGCGCGCATGAGCAGCAGTCCCGTGAGCTCGCCGGCCGCCCCGGCCGAGGGCTGCAGCGTCGCGGCCGCCATTCCGGTGACGGCGCAGAGCTTCTCCTCGAGGGTCACGAGCAGCTCGAGCCAGCCCTGGGTCAGCTCGGCGGGAGCGCCGGGGTGCACCGAGTTGAGCCCGGGGTCGGCGGCGACCGCATCACAGAACTTCGGGTTGTACTTCATGGTGCACGAACCCAGCGGGTAGGCGCCGAGGTCTACCGAGAACTGGCGGTGAGTCAGGCGCGTGTAGTGCGCGACCAGGTCGCGCTCGGAGACCTCGGCGAGCGCGACGACCTCGGGGTTGAGATGGGCCGCGGGGACGAGCTCGTCGAGCGGCGTCGCCGGGACGCCGGTCGTTCGCAGCTGGTAGGCCGAGCGTCCGGCCACGGACATCTCGAACACCGTCGGCTCGATCTCGTGGCCGAGGATCGGAGCCGACGCGGCGCGTCCGCCGGGCAGAGCATTGCTAGACATCAGTCGACCGCCTTTCGAAGCGCCTTGACGTACTGCTCGATATCGGACCTCGTTCGACGCTCGGTGGCGCTGACGAGTATGACGCGCTCGCTGTTGGCGACCGCGTCCATGGCGCCGCCGGCGTTGAGCGCCGCGTCCGAGAGGCCACCGAGGATGCCCCGGTCGGCCATGCGCGACAGGACCTTCGACGCCTTCTTGGGCACGCGGATCGCGAACTCGCGGAAGAAGGGCTGAGACGAGACCGGCTCGACGCCCTTGATCTTGGTGACCTCGTCGAACAGGAAGTGCGCGCCCTGCGCGCAGCGCGTGGCGACCTCGCGCAGGCCGTACGTACCGAGCCAGCCGAGCTGTATCGCGGCGGTGACCGCCATCAGCGTCTGGTTCGTGCAGACGTTCGACGTCGCCTTCTCTCGGCGGATGTCCTGTTCGCGCGCGCGCAGCGTCGTCACGAAGGCCCGGCGGTCGTTCGAGTCGACCGTCTCGCCGACGATCCGTCCGGGCAGGCGGCGGATCAGTTCGAGGCTGCAGGCGAAGAGTCCCAGGTACGGACCCCCGAACGACACGGACGTGCCGAAGGCCTGTCCCTCGCCCACGAAGACGTCGGCGCCCCACTGGCCCGCCGTCTTCAGCACCCCCGCGGCCACGGGGTCGCACGCCAGCACGAAGAGCGCCTCGTTGGCGACGGCCAGCCTCTTGGCGCCACCCATGTCCTCCATCACGCCCAGGTAGTTCGGGTAGGCGCCGACTACGGCGGCGGCACCGGCGGCGACCACGCTCCCCCAGTCGGTGACGCCGTCCTTCAGCGGGACCTCGACGATCTCGTGTCCCGTGCCCACGGCGAAGGTGCGCGCCACGGCGCGCCAGTGCGGGTGCACTCCGGCCGAGACCAGCATCCGCTGGCGACCGGTCGCGCCCGAAGCCATGTTGAGTGCCTCGACCAGCGCCGCCGAGCCGTCGTAGAGCGAGGCGTTGGCGATCGGCAGGCCGCTGAGCCGCGAGACCATCGTCTGGTACTCGAAGATGGCCTGGAGCACCCCCTGGGCCACCTCGGGCTGGTAGGGCGTGTAGGCCGTCACGAACTCCGAACGTCCCGCGAGCGCCTTCACGACGGCGGGCACCTCGTGGTCGTAGGCGCCCGCGCCGGCGAAGCAGAGCATCTCGGGGGACTTGGCCTGGTTGGCCGCGCTGAAGCGTGCGAACACCTCGGCGACGTCGGGCTCGCTCATGCCGTCGGGCAGGTCCAGGCCCTGGGAGAGTCGCACCGCGGCGGGAATGTGCGCGAAGAGCTGGTCGAGCGAGTCCATGCCGAGGAACGAGAGCATCTCGTCGACCTCATCGCTGGTGTGGGGTAGATAGTCGGCCACGTCACTTTACCTTTCGAACGAAGGGAAGGGGGGTCACCGTCGCAGGGATCTCGCGCCCGCGAAGCGAGACCGACACCGGCGTGCCGACCTCGATCTCGCCGGCGAGCAGCCCCATGCCGATCCCCCTCTGGAGGACCGGTGAGAAGTTCCCCGAAGTGAGCTCGCCGAGCGAAGCGCCGTCGAGCATCACCTGGCCGCCGTCGCGCAGCGGCTGGCGGCTGTCGACGAGCACTCCCGTCAGCAGCCGTCGCGGACCGCGCTCGCGCTCCTCCTCGACCGCCCGGCGTCCGCGGAACGTCTCCTTGTCCCAGCCGAGCACCCAGCCGAGGCGGGCCTCGAGGGTGGTCGAGGAGAGGGTCAGCTCGTGGCCGTAGAGGGGCAGCGCCGCCTCGAGGCGCAGCGTGTCGCGCGCGCCCAGCCCGGCCGGCGTGATGCCCGCGTCGACCAGCGCCCGCAGCAGCGCGTCGGCGGCATCGTTGGGCACGGCAATCTCCAGGCCCGCCTCGCCGGTGTAGCCGGTGCCGGCCACGCGCACCTCGACGCCCCGGTAGTCGAACCGGGTCACACGAAAGCGCCCGACGTCGGCGAAGCGCTGGTCCACTGCGGCGACCTTCGCCCGCGCCTCGGGTCCCTGAACCGCGAGGATGCAGCGCTCGGAGGTCACGTCGACGCCCGGCAGCGCCGAGGTCACGCCCGAGGTGTTCGAGGCATTGGGCATGACGTCGAACTCGTTCTCGCCCACCCACCACACGATGATGTCGTCCACGACGAATCCCTCGTCGTTGAGCAGGTGCGTGTACTGCGCGCGCCCGGGACCGATCTTGCGAAGGTCGTTGGTCAGGGTGCCCTGGAGCGCCTGGAACATGTTCGGGCCGTCGCAGCGCACCGTTCCGAGGTGGCTGACGTCGAAGACCACCGCATCGTGGCGGCACGCCAGGTGCTCGCTGACCGTCCCGGAACCGTACTGCAGGGGCATCTCCCAGCCGCCGAAGGGGACGATCCTGGCCCCCAGTTCCACGTGCGTCTGGTAGAGAAAAGGACGGCGATCACTCATGGGACCAACTCTAGGCTGCGTCTCCCGTGCGACCATCCAAACCGTGTCGCGCGAGCAGCTCGTTGAAGCCCCGCTGGTAGACGACGAGGAGCTTCACCTCGGGGTAGAGCACCCGGAACTGGCGGATCTTCCGGTTCTTCCGAGTGACGTTGCGCTGCTCGAGCACGGTGAGCTCGATGAAGAAATTGCGCTCGGGAAGGTAGAAGTCGGGACGGAAGGCCCGGATCGGTTCCCCCTCGTCGTTCCACACCAGGGGGAACTCGATCGGCTCGTAGACCCACTCAATCCCGTAGAGGTCGAGCAGGTTCGCGAAGACCCGCTCGCTCGGGTTCGCGAAGACAGCGCTCGTGGCTCTCGAGCCGCTCGGGTGTCGACGACGAGACTCATCGATCGACAATGGATTGGTCACGCCGTGAGCGACTCCCTCTCCGACGTTGCGAGCTGCGCCTGACGGATCGTGGACGTAAGTTCGGCGACCACGCCGGCCAGGGGGATGATGTTGAAGACGCCTTGGCCGCCGCGAAGCAGGTCCACGAGGTCACCGTCACTGTGCGCGAGCACCGATCCGGCGTCGCTCATGACCAGGCTCGCGGAGGCGAGGTCGGCGCCAAGCGATCCGCGCAGGCATTCAACGGCCTGGCGGGCCCGGGCCAGCGACAGGCCCGAGGTGAGCAGCGACTTGATGACCTTCACCTCCAGGACGTCGGCGTAGGAGTAGGCGCGCTTCGAGCCGCTGCCATTGGCCGCCGTGATCGAGGGTGTGACCAGGTTCGTGCGAGCCCAGTAGTCCAGCTGACGGTAGGTCACGCCCGTGAGGCGGCACACCGTAGGGCCACTAAATCCAGCAGTTGGAGAATCTGTCATATGGGGTCACTCCCGACCGAGTCAGGTCCAGATTACCGCGAAAGACTACATGATTGTAGTTACGGGCCGACTATTCCACAAATAAATCTGGACGGCCCAGCGACGGCGACGAGGCCTCCGCCTGCAGCCGGGGCGGGATTCGCCCGGCCCGCCGGGCCAAATACCCACTCCAGACCGCGTCGCGGATCGCCTCGGCCATCATCACCGGGTCCAGGGCGCGGTTGATGGCCGAGGCGACCAGCACCCCGTCGCATCCCAACTCCATCGCCAACGCGGCGTCCGAGGCCGTGCCGACGCCCGCGTCGAGCAGGACCGGGACGCTGACGCGCTCGGCGATCAAGGAAATCGCGTGGGGGTTGCGGATGCCCAGACCCGATCCGATCGGCGAGCCGAGCGGCATCACCGCGACGCAGCCGAGCTGCTCGAGGCGCAGCGCCGCGATGAGGTCGTCGGACGTGTACGCCCAGACCTCGAAACCCGAGCGCACCAGCCGCTCGGCGGCGACCAACGTCTCGGCCGTGTCGGGAAGCAGCGTCACGTCGTCGCCGATGACCTCGAGCTTGACCACGTTGGTCGAGAACGCCTCGCGGGCGAGCTCGGCGACCTTCACGGCCTCGCCCGCGCTGAAACAGCCGGCCGTGTTGGGCAGCAGCGAGACGTTGCGGCGCTCGAGCAGGTCGTAGATCGAGCCTTCGACGCTCGGGTCCACCCGTCGAAGCGCCACCGTGGCGATGGTCGCCCCCGACACCGCGAGCGAGGCGTCGAGGACGTCCATGGAGCGGAACCCGCCCGTGCCCATCACGAGCCGTGACGTAGAGCTGATCGATCCGACCTGAAAGAGTTCTCCCACGGTCCCAGCGTACTAACCCCCGCGGCGACGTCGGTAGGGTTGACGGCGTGGAACCAATCGTCGCCCTCACCATCGCCGGGTCCGACTCCGGCGGAGGTGCCGGCATCCAGGCCGACCTGCGCACGTTCGCGGCGTTCGAGGTGCACGGGACCTGCGCGATTACCGCCGTCACGGCCCAGAACACGCTCGGCGTCAGCGACGTGCTCGCCGTGGACCCGGGGCTCGTCGAGGCCCAGGTGCGCGCCGTGGTGGAGGACTTCGCGGTCACGGCGGTCAAGACCGGGATGCTTGCCCGCCCGGCCACCGTCGAGCGCGTGGCCGAGCTCGCCCGCGAGGGACTCCTCCCCCACCTCGTCGTCGATCCGGTGCTGGTGTCGTCGACCGGCCACGCCCTCATGGACGCCGGCGGCGCGAGGGCGTACCGCGAATCGTTGCTCCCCTACGCCACGGTCGCGACACCCAACCTGCGCGAGGCCTGCGTCCTGAGTGGCGTCGACGTGCGCGACGTCACGACCTACGACGACATGGTGGCGCTCGCCACCACCCTGCTGGCCTTCGGTCCGACGTACGTGCTAGTCAAGGGGGGCCACTTCGCCGAATCGACTCTGACCGAGCGGCGCGCCCCGGACATCCTCGTCGGCGCCGGCGACGTGGTGGTCTACGACGCTGAGCGCGTGAGCACGTCGAACGACCACGGCACCGGCTGCTCGCTGTCAGCGGCGATCTGCGCCGGGCTCGGGCTCGGCCGTTCGCTGCAGGACGCGACCCGCGACGCAAAGTCGTTCGTGCTCGCCGCTCTCCTGGGCGGCGCCTCGTGGCGACTGGGCGCGGGGCACGGGCCCATCGACCACCTAGGGTGGAACAAGTGAATGACGAGATCAAGCCCCCCCTGACGACGACCACCAGCATCTGGCCAGCGGCGGCGGTACTGATCCTCGCGGTGGTGATGCTTTTCGTGTTCATGGCGATAAATATGATTTCTGATCAGGGAGTAACCACGACCTCGACGACCATCCCGGTCGTGGTGGGAGGGCTCGGCACCGACGCGACGAGCACCGTCCTGGAGAACTGCCACCAGTCCGCCAACCCGCCCTCGGACATCGTGCGCGCCCTGATCGTGCCGCTGAGCACGCACTCCACCGGTCCCACAGTCCTGCCCAACGAGGGCGCCGGCGACTTCGACTGCTACCGCCCCCTCGTCACCCAGGCCAACGCCAGTACGCTGCTGGCCTACTACGCCGCCCACCTTGAGGCGCTCGGCTGGAACCTCTTCTCGACCGGCGCCAGCAACGGCTCACCCCAGTCGCTCTTCCAGAAGGGTGGCTCGGATGGCTTCTACTGGATCGTGGGGATCACCGTGAACTCGTCCACCAAGTCCAGCTCGAACTGGACGTACCGGATCTACCAAAACTCCGAGACCATCTGAACCGGCACGGGCGGTGACGCCACGGGCTCGCGACAGACCCAGGACCAGAGCGCGAAGTTGATGGGGTAGATCACGTAGCCAATGCGCGTCGCCGACGCCACGCACATCAGCACCGCGAAGCTCAGGCTCATGAGGCCCAGCAGCTGGGAAAGCGAGAGGGGCCAGTGCCGCTGGAGGTACTTGGCCACGAAGTAGCCGCCGAAGACGAAGGTGACCGGCGCGAGGATATGCCCCAGCGGAGACCACCACGTGGTCAGGATGTGCCCGGGCAGCGCGCTCGCGGCCGGCGAAGCCACCCCGGCGAGGCCCAGCGGGAAGGCGAAGACGTTGGAGACGAAGGCCCACGGCGCGTGCAGGACGAAGGGCGTGACCGTGACCACGACGATGGCGGTGATCAGAATGGCGACCTTGCGCCACGCCGTGCGGCCGTCACGCTCGCGCGCCACGAGCAGCGCCCCCGCGGCCATTGGCCACGCCGTCAGCTTCATCGCCGCGGCCAGCCCCATGCTCACGCCGGCCACGTAGTTCGACCGACGCTGCAGCCCCGCCACCCCCAGCAGCAGCAGCGCGAGGATCGGCATGTCGTCGCCGCCGGTCGCGAGGAACAGGGCGCCGGTGGGCAGCGCGAGCAGCACCTGGGCGATGCGGACCTTCTGCTTGCGCGATGCGCGCAGCAACCCCAGGGCCAGAACGCTGGTCAGCAGCGTCATCAACGACATCACGATCCGCGCGTCGCTGAGTTCGGTGGGCTTGCGGGTGAGCGCCGAAGGGAGCCCGAAGACGCTCATCAGCGGGAAGTACGGGAAGAACGACTCGTACGCCGGCCGCCCGGGCACCTCGTCGACGACGCGGCCGTCCTTCACGTAGGCGCGGTAGGGATCCTTACCCTTGCTGACCAAGGCGGCCGAGCGCTGGATCACCGCCACTTCGGGCTGGGCCTGGCGCCATCTGGCCTCGAGGCCCAGGGGGATCGCCACCGCGCCCAGTACCACGAGCGTCAGGAGCGCGAGGCGCGCCATCGCCGCGCGACGCAGCCTGAGCCGGCTGAGCACGAAGGCGGCCGCGGCGACGGCGAGGTAGGGACCCGCCGCCAGGTAGCCCCAGTGCCACTGCGCCGCCTGGCCCGACGTCCAGCCCAGCACCAGCGCGAACACGCCCGAGGCGGCGTAGAGAAGGGCGTCGCTGCCAAGTCCGTTCAGCGCTACCCACCGGTGAACGACGTGAGTGCGCACGTTCGAGAGCCGCGCCAGCATTGCATCAAGTGTAGTGACCGAGGCCGGAATTTCGCGGCTTGGCCCCCGCCCGGCCTAGGGAGGCGCGCGCCCTCAGTCGTCGTCAGGCTTTCGCCTGATCGGCATATAGGTCTTTGGGGGGAGTTGCGACCGCAGGAAGTGCCCGATGATGCGGCCGCTCTCCCTCGGTCGCTCCCTCAGGACCTCGTGCGAGGCGCCCGGCACGATGCACAGCTGGGCGTCGGGTATCGCCTCGTACATCGAGCAGGTGTGCGCCAGGTCGATCGGCTCGTCGTCACCGGCCATCACGAGCACCGGCGCGGTGATCGACGCCATGTCTTCGACCGTGAGCGTTGGCTCGGTGGCGAACATCTTGAGGGTCTTCTCGACGACGACGCGTGCGTGGGCGATGCCGTCGGGCGACTGCTTGGCGTACTGGCGAGACCACTTGTCGAACGATGGTCCCTCGACCTCGAACGAGTCGATCGGGCCTAACGCGCGGTAGTGGTAGTTCGCGCCGACCGCGACGACGCGGCGCACCAGGTCGGGGCGGCGCATCGCCACCAGCAGCGCCACGATGGCGCCGTCGCTGTGGCCCACCAGGTGCGCCGGCTTGGCCAGGTACTCGAGGAACGCGATCGTCTCACTGGCCATCAGGTCGTAATGGAACGGGGCCGGCGTGTCGCCGGTACGGCCATGCCCGCGCCGGTCGAAGGCGCAGACCCGGAAGCTGCGCGCCAGCCGGGGACCCACCGTGCCCAGCATGCCGGCGCTGCTGTCCATTCCCCCGTGCAGCAGCACCACCGTCGGGCGCTTCTTCTTGCTGATCGAGGCCCAGGTGGGATGGTCATTGAGCGCGAGTGTCGTCATGAGCCAATGGTATTGGTGCTGGCCACCCGCTCGCCGTAACCTGCGGGTATGAAGGCCTTTCTAGTTAGCGAAGTTGAAGGTGTGCTCAGTTGCGGGGTCGACGAGGTCGAGCCGACCCCGAAGGACCCCACGGACATCCTGGTGCAGGTGGACTACAGCGGCGTCAACTTCAAGGACGCGCTCGTCGCTACACCGCGCAGCCGCGTGCGCCGATTGGCCCACATCGTGGGCGGCGTCGACGCCGCCGGGGTCATCGTCGTGTCGTCGGACCCCGCATTGCCGGTCGGCGCAAGGGTGGCCGTGCACGGCGGCGACATGGGTGTTGGCCGCGACGGCGGGTTCGCCCAGTTCGTCTACACGACCGCCCAGTTGGTCAGCCACCTCGCCCCGGCACTCAGCACCCGTGACGCCATGATCATCGGCACGGCCGGCTTCACGGCCATGGAGTCGGTCCTCGCTCTCGAAGCCCACGGGCTCGACCACGAGGGCGAGGTGCTCGTCACCGGCGCGACGGGAGGCGTGGGATCGCTGGCGGTGGCGTTGCTCGCCGCCAAGGGGTACCGGCCCGTCGCTTCGACCGGCTCGTCCGATGAAGCAGCCTGGCTCCAGGGACTCGGCGCGACGAGGATCATCGCCCGAGACGAGATCAGCGACCGGCCCGATCGAGTGCTCGGCTCGGAGCGCTGGTCGGGCGCCATCGACTGCATCGGGGGCGACACCCTGCACCAGATCCTGCGCTCGCTGCGCTACGGAGGAGCCGTCGCGGCCAGCGGACTCATCGCGGGCACCGACCTCACCACGACGATCTACCCGTTTATCACACGAGCGGTGAGCCTGCTCGGCGTCGACTCGGTCGAGGCCACCAGCGCGACGAGGGCGCGGGTCTGGGCCGCGCTCGCCGAAGTTGCCCCCTCGGTCGATTTCGACTCCTTGGTCGACCGTGTCGTGACCTTGGAGGAACTTCCCGAGGCCCTCGAATCGATCAGGAACGGCGAAACCCGGGGCCGGATTCTGGTGAATCCAACCCCGGGCTGAGCCGTTGGCTCGCTGAACTATTCGTCGGCGACGATCGAACCCACGCGCTCCCCGATGCCTGGGTCGCGCTTCACGAGCACCGATGCGTAGATGAACGCCAAGACCAACACGCCGAGCGCGATGTAGGGGTACCAGTTGAAGGGAGTCGGCTGGCCGGGCTTGGCGAGGTAGTAGAGCGGCACCAGGATCACGATGATGCCGAGACCCGGCAGGACACCGTGGCGGAAGGCGTTGAACTTATCGGGGTGGTGCTTCTTGTAGTAGAAGGGCAACGCCAGGTTGCTGAGTCCATAGACGATCAGCACGAGGATTGTTCCGAAGGTCGACGATTCGACGAACATAGTCAGCGCGCTCATCTGGCTCGACTCCGGGTGCCCACCGATGATGTGTCCGAGTCCCCACACACCGATGATCAAGAGGCCCAGGCCGAGGAAGGTAAACAGCGCATTGACCGGCGTGCGGCGCGTGCTGTGGACCTTGCCGATGAACTTCGGCAGCAGTCCCTCGCGCCCGGCATTGAAGAGAAGCCGGGCCTGGGAGTTCGTGCCTGCGATCAAGGCGCCAAGCGTCGAGGTCATCCCAGCCAGGAACGCGAAGAACAAGAGCACCGCGGCGACTTCACGAGCCACGGTTAGAAAAGGAATGATGCTCGGATTCGACAGTTTCGTCACGTTGTCGGAGAAGCCGACCACGGTCGAGAACGCGAAGAACGTGTAGGCCACGAGCATGATGACAATCGAGGTGAAGACCGCCTTGGGCACGTTCTTGCGGGGGTTGTCCGTCTCTTCTGCGAGCGCCGCCGAATTCTCCCACCCGATGAAGAGGTAGATCGCCAGTGGGAATCCTTCGGCGAGGCCCTTGAAGCCGCCAGTGATGTTCTTGGGTTCGAACGGGGTGAAGTTGATGTGCGCGTGGAACTTGACCAGCGACACGATGCTCACGATGATCATGATGATCATCTCGAAGGCGAAGAAGAACCCCGCCAGCTTCGTGGAGATCGAGATTCCTCGCACCATCATGAAGGCGGCAAAGGCGAGGAAGATCATGACCCAGATGATCCACGGCACGCTCTTCAGTCCGCCGACGTTGTAGTTCTGAAGGATTATTTGGAAGAAGCCTCCAACGATCGCGATTACCGACGCCATGGCGGCGATGTATCCGGCGCCCGTGAGGATGGCGGTCGTGACACCGGTGCGGGCGCCGAACGTCTTACCGATGAAGGAGATGAACCCTCCAGTCGACGGCATGACCTTCGTGAACTCCGAAAGCGTGTTGCCGAGGAAGAGGATTGCGATACCGGCCGCGATGATCGTCAGCGGCGAGGCGAGGCCCGCGGTGTACGCCAGGAAGCCGAATCCGAAGTAGAAGCTCATCGCCGGACCGATGTTCGCCATGGTCGCTGCGGCGATGTCCAAGAGACCAAGGACTCCCCGTCGGAGACGCTCATGCTCGCCCGGGACGAACTCCAATTTCGCGCCTAATGATTCTGGTGTAAATCCTTCACTCATAGCTCCCCTTTGAACCGATCGGTGATCGATCTTCGACGCACTGGTCAGCGTCTCGAAATCACTTCATCTGAAAATAGCGGAGATTGACACGTCGCAGCGATTACTGCTCCGTATTCCTCGGGACTAAAGGCCCTTGTAGAAGGGGCTCGCGTAGATTTGGCCGTTGTCGCACGGCTGGAGGGAGTACTGGGGCGTGAGGGTCACGGTCGAACCGCCCGCGGCGATCTGCACGCTCAGGGTCACCGCCGACGGGCACGAGGTCTCGTTGCCGGCCGGTACGTCGGAGTAGGCCAGGGAGAACGAGGCGGTCGAGCCGTGCAGCAGCGTCAGCAGCGCGGGCGCCTGGCTGGCCTGGGTGGCCTGGTACTGCACCGGTGGATTCACCGCGGTGTCGACGGTCGACGAGTGCAGCAGCGCGCCGGTCTTGTCCTGGAGCGTGAGAATCGGCCAGCCCTTCATCGAGCACGAGCCCGGCGTCGTCTTGGTCAGCGTGACGCTCGCGGTGATAGTCCCCGCCGCACCCTGTCCTTCGTTGTAGGTCGCGCTGAAGTCGCTGCCCTCGCAGGACGCGGCCTTGGACGACGTCGTGGTGGTGGTGACCGAGGTCGAGGAACCGACCGGCGTGGTAATGGTCGTGGTGGTCGAACTCGGGCTGAGGGCGTGGCGGCTCAGCGCGTAGATCGCCACGAACGCGAAAAAGATTGCCAACGACTTCAGCGCTCTGCTCACTGGTTGAAATCCTCGGGCCGGATCGTGTCAAGAAAATCGCGCAGCTCCGCCACGAGATCCGCCTCCGAGCGCCCCTCTGCCTCGTCCAGGTCCTCGTCGCCGTCCTCATCCTCGTCGTCGAGGCTCATGACCCGACCCTCGGCGGCCATCAGCTCGTCGTTGACCAGGATCGGTGCGCCGACGCGAAGCGCCAGCGCCACCGCGTCGCTGGGACGCGCGCTCACGTTTATCTCGGCGCCGGACCGAAGCAAGCGAAGGTTCGCGAAGAAGGTGTTGTCGTTCAGTTCGGTGATCTCGACGGCGAACACCTTCGCGCCGAGCGCGGCGATCACGTTGCCCAGGAGGTCGTGCGACATCGGGCGCGGTGTCGCGACGCCCCCGAGCGCGTAGGCGATGGCCGTGGCCTCGGGAGCCCCGATGAAGATCGGCAGAACCCGGCTGCCACCGACCTCTTCGAGTAACAACAAAGGTGTCGACGTTCCTACGTCGACCCGAACCGCCCGCAGTATCACCTCAACCATGCAACCAGCCTAGACCTCGGGCGGGCGAAATGCGGGCGAGTCAACCGCGCAGGTACTCGCCCAGGGCGCGCTCCATGAGAATCGAGCGCAGGACCGCGACCTCGGTCGCCACCGAGGCCGCCACGTCGTTGGCCCCGCGGGCGCGAACCTGGCGCACCCGCACGCGCAATGGCTGGGCGAGGTCGTCGATGACGCCGATCTCGCGCTCGACGTTGCGGCGAAGTGACCCCAGCAGTCGGACGTCAACACCGCGCCCGAGCAGCCCGCTAATCGCGCCGGCGACCCGGACGTCCAGGGCGGTGAAGGCCGGCTTGCGCGCAATCATGACCGGCGCGAGCAGACCCAGCGACTCGAGCTGCGTGACCTGCGCGTGGTCGAGTCTCGTCGTCTTCAGGAACTCGTCCAAGGACCAGTGCTGCCCTCCGGGGTGCGCGGGCCGCGACGAGGGGTGCGCGGGCCGCGGCGAGGGGTCCACCGGCGGCGAGGGGTCCACCGGCGGCGAGGGGTCCACCGGCGGCGAGGGGTCCACCGGCGGCGCTACGGCCGCAGGCACCACCTTCAGCGCCGGCCGAGACGCCGGGTTGGTCGTCGTGGTCGTGGTGGTCGCGGTGGGCACCGCGATCGAGACCGCGTTGGCGCTGGCTTCGCGCGCGACCTGACGAACCGACGGCGACGTGGGCTCGTCGTCCAAGAGTCCCTGCTCGATCAGCCGCACGCGCACCACGCGCAGCGGCACGAACTCCTCCTGGGCCAGACGAATCGCTTCACGAAGGCACGCAACGTCGCGTTCGGAGTACAGGCGGTACCCCTTGCGGCTGCGGGCGGGCTGGACCAGACCCTTGTCCTCGTAGTAGCGGATCTTCGACAGCTCGATATTGGGGTAGTCCCTGCGCAGCAGCGAGTGCACTTGTCCAATACGTATGGTTCCTATGTTCACACTCACAGCGTTGCCCCCCAAAAAACAAGCTTAAATTTGCCAATCTGCACCTCGTCAGCCGAGTGCAGCACCGTCTCTTCGACCCGCTCGCCGTTCACGTAGGTCCCGTTCAGCGAGTTCAGGTCGCGCAGCGTGATCCGTCCGCTGGCCGTCCGGGTGAACACGGCGTGGCGACGCGAGACCGAGACGTCATCGAGCAGGATGTCGCTTGCCTCGTGCCGGCCCACCGTCGTCATCTCGTCCTTCAGCTCGAACCGGCTGCCCGCCTGCGTACCCGAGGCGATCACCAATTCGTCACGGTGTTCACCCATTGGATTCTTGTTCGCCTCGGGATGCAGCTCCTCGAGCGTGTTGATCACCGGTACGGCAATCGTCTCGGGCGACCTGGTGTCGAACTGCGGAGCCCCGCACGACCAACAGAAGCTGGCGTTGGCGTTGAGGATTTCACCGCATCGTCGACAGTTCACGGAATCACCCTACTGAAATTTCCACGGGCCTGTCTGAGTTAATTATTCGTGAGCGTTTGGTACGCGGTGGCGTCGAGCAGGGCGTCGAAATCGCCCGACGTCGACGTCGTGATCTCGCAAATCCAGCCCCCGCCGTAGGGGTCGCTGTTGACCAATTCCGGCGCACCGGTGAGCGCGTCGTTCACGGTCGTGACCGTCCCCGACACCGGAGCGTAGATCTCGGAAACCGACTTGGTCGATTCCACCTCGCCGAGCGTTCCACCCGCGCTCACCGCCAGACCGATCGTGGGCAGGTCGACGAACACGACGTCGCCGAGGGCGTCCTGGGCGTAATCCGTGATGCCGACTCGGACAATCTCACCGGTGGCCCTGGCCCACTCGTGGTCACTGGAGTATCGAAGTTCGTCAGGAATGTGCATGGGGAAAATCTACAAGATTTTCCGACCCTGGCGCCCGGACCTCAGGGCCGCCAGCGCTGGCCTCACGTAGCCAAAGAGCACCAGCCAGGCCAGCGCCAGTCCGAAGACCCCCGCGACCCAGTTGAGGTCACGCACGACGTGCTGCCAGGTCGCGAGCGGCGCGTGGTGCGGATTGGTCGTGAGCAGGAAGATCGGGTAGCACGACATCAGCACGAACGTCGACACCTTGCCCCACCACAGCACGTCGATCCGGGCGGCTCCCAGGGCCGCCAACGCGAGGGTCAGGCCCGAGACGAGCAGCTCGCGCGCCAGCGTGGCGATGGCGAACCACCACGGCACGCCGGCGGCGGCCGCCACCGCCAGCAGACCGACCATGACGAGCAGCCGGTCCGCGACCGGGTCGAGTATCTTGCCGACCTTGGAGACCTGGTGCAGCCTGCGCGCCAGGTAGCCATCGACCCAGTCGGTGGCGCCGAGGGCGGCTAGCATCCACGCCGCGATCGCGCGGTGGTCCGTGGAGAACAGGAGCCAGACGAAGACGGGCAGCAGGACCAATCGAATGGTCGTGACCAGGTTCGGCCACGTCCAAGGACCGGCGTCGGCGACCTCGTCAGCGCTCATGGCCGAGCGCGGCTAGGCGACCGTGATCGACTGGTCCAGGTAGACGTCTTGGACCGCGCGCACGAGCGCCGCGCCGTCGTCGATTGGACGCTGGAAGGCCTTGCGGCCCAGAATGAGGCCCTGTCCCCCGGCGCGCTTGTTGATGACTGCGGTGCGCACCGCGCCGGCCAGGTCGTCAGCCCCCTTGGACTCTCCACCCGAGTTGATCAGGCCAATGCGCCCGGCGTAGCAGTTGACGACCTGCCAGCGGGTGAGGTCGATGGGGTTGTCGGTCGTGAGTTCGGAGTACACGCGGGGATCGGTCTTGCCGAAGTGCAGCGCGTTGTAGCCGCCGTTGTTCTCGGGCTGCTTCTGCTTGATGATGTCCGCGCCGATGGTCACACCCAGGTGGTTGGCCTGGCCCGTCAGGTCGGCGCTGACGTGATAGTCCACGTCCTTAGTCTTGAAGGCCGGATTGCGCAGGTAGCACCACAGCACGGTGAACATGCCCAGCCGGTGCGCCTCGGCGAAGGCCGCCGAGATCTCCTGGATCTGGCGACCCGATTCGGGCGAGCCGAAGTAGATCGTCGCGCCCACGCCCACCGCGCCGAGGTCGGCCGCCTGCTGGGCCGAGGCGAAGGGGATTTCGTCGTAGGTGTTCGGGTAGTTGAGAAGGTCGTTGTGGTTGATCTTCACGATGAAGGGGATGCGGTGAACGTAGCGCCGCGAGACCGAAGCCAAGGTCCCGAAGGTCGAGGCGATGGCGTTGCAGCCGGCGGCGATGGCCAGATCGCAGAGGTGGGCCGGGTCGAAGTAGCTCGGATTGGGCGAGAAGCTGGCCGCGGCCGAGTGCTCGATTCCCTGGTCGACGGGCAGGATGGAAAGGTAGCCGGTGCCGGCGAGGCGACCATGGTTGTACATCGTGGCCAGGTTGCGAAGCACCGTCGGAGAACGGTCGCTCTGGGAGAAGACGTCATTCAGGTAGTCCGGACCGGGAAGGATCAGCATCTCCTTGGGGAACGCGGTGGCCTGGTGATCGAGTAGTGACGACGCTTCGTCACCCAAAAGTGCGGCAATGTCCATCTACCAATCCTACAAGATGGTCAAACGGCTCCCGGGCGCCGGGTCGGGGCCGCCGGGCGTCGTTGCGCAATACTTCGACCATGGGCCTTGCGTATCGTTCCTCGCTCCTGCGTCGCCTTCGCGCGGTGCACTCGCTCTACGCGGACGCCTGCGACACCATGACCCTGGAGCAGGTCAATCGGGTCACCCTGCCCGGGGTCCTGCCGATCGCGTTCTCACTCGTCCACCAGGTGCTGATCGAAGACGCGACGGTGGTGTTCGCCGGGGGGCCGTTGCCGCAGTTCGACGAGCAGTGGGCGCAGCGCATGGGTCTCGCGATCAATGACCACGGAAAGGAACGCCCGGTCGAGGAGATGGTGCGCCAGCGTATCGGCGACTACGGGGCGTTCCGGGAGTTCCAGGGCCTGGTCTTTCGAGCCACCGAGACCTTCGTGGATGCGATCGATCCCACGAGCTTCAGCGACATCATCGTTCCCTACCCCTACGTCGCGAGCGTCGCCAACACGTTCTCCGCGCGGGTCGCAGGTGAGGCGGGCATCAGCCGCAGCGACGCCGTGGAGTGCTGGATCTACCAGCACGCGCTTCGCCACATGGGCGAGATAGAGCACGCTCGTGCCCTGGTCGGCCTGGCGGGCATGACCTCGTAGGTTCGTGACGGCGCCGGTCGCCCTCGAGGCGAGCATCGCCGGCGAGGAAAGGTCGCGGGCACTACGGCGGATGAGAAATCGCGTTCGCACCACTGGATGATCGCCCTCTCCGAGGAGGTTTTGGGACGAAGTCTGCCCGGCGCGATTGGGAGGCTCGGCTCGTTGACAGATTGGTTACTTGTTTCTCTCGTGGAAGATGGATCGGCCTTTCTGGACAGCCACTCCCACGAGACGGAATCGTTTGCCACAGATGCCTCCTGCGCCGATTCCTCCGGCCGGATCATTGCCCGACGAGGCGTCGAGACCGGCATCGCCCACCTCGGCGGTGACTCCACTCGTCTTGGCCGCCTGGCAGAGGCAGAACGGATTGCCATCGAATTGGACACCACTCGTGGGCCGGAAGGTTTAGCCCCCACAACGGGGACATCTCTGGGGGCTGAAAACGGATTGGCTGACCGAGCATATGTGGGCGATCCGAAAATCGTGAAACCCGACCCCTCCGCACTTCTCGCAGGTCTCCGTCCGATGCCTCCATCCCGAGACACCTCAACCTACCCGTCGGTAGCTGCGCCAGTCCGGGCGAACGGACCGCATCAAGTGCGAGAAGCCGAGCCTGGTGCTCCCGCTCCGCTCAGCAGCGGAGGAGGCCAACGCGAGGCCTCACACGGACAGGGTTCGCTCCCGATTCCGATGGCTTGTGTTCGACGGGGACCAGAGTCAATTGACGGTGGAGAAACTACCCCATGCGAAGGCACCGTCGGCGGCGAGACGAGGGACCGCCGTGGCGCTCTCGCGGGAGTTCAGTCGACCTTCTTCTTGGACACCGACGTCGTGCGGCGCTTGCGGTTCTTGCGCGGCGCGCCCGCACCGAGCTCGGCCAGGCGGGCCGCCGCGTCGTAGGCCTCGGGTTCGGCGATCACCACGCGCGCGAAGAGCTCGCGCGCGCTCGTCACGTCGCCGGCGCGGTCGAAGATGTCCGCGAGCGCGTACCAGAGGCGAACGTGGCGAAAGGACGGATTGCGCAGCTGCTTGGTGCCCCCGGCCCGGGTCAGCAGCTCTATGGCTTCGGCGTACTTCTGCTGGTCAGCCCAGGCCGAGGCCATGACGATGCGGCCTTCGATGAGGACCTCAGCCGTGGGTTCGCTCTCCTCGAGCAAGGCGAAGTTCTTTTCGACCGCGCGGTAGCGGCGACTGGCCCGGTCGCAGTCCATCACCAGCGGAAGGTGCTCCGGATCGCCGGTGATCGTGAAGTGGGCGCTCAGGTGGATCTTGGCCATGTTCCAGCGCTCCGCCCGGTAGGCCGCGAGGCCGGTGAGCTCGCGCACCGACGCCACGCCGGGCGTCGCGTCGGCGACGGTCCGTCCCAGCCGCAGGGCCTCCTCGTAGCGCTTGCGGTCGTAGGCCTCGGCCGCCCTGGTCAGGGTCATGACCATCTTCTCGCGCATGTACGCCGTGCCGATGAAGGCCCTGCGCACCTCGGCGGCCACGTCCCCGGGCAAGGCGTACTTGACCTTCGGCTTGGCCGTGGCGAGCGCGGCGGCCCTGGTGGGACGGACCTCTTCGACCCACTCCGAGAGCGGGTCCGGCGTCAAGCCCGCGGAATGCGTGCTCTCCATCGCCGGGCCTTCGCTGCGGATGCTGACGGCACCACGGCGCGCGACGCCACCCCAGCCCTTCTTCTGGCCGTGGGTGTCGGCCTTGCGGCGCTCAATCTCTTCGGGCGTGAGCTCGCGTGGCGGTCGCGACGACGGGCGACCGCCCGCGAATCGCCCGCGGTCGCTCGGGGTGCTTCGCTGCCCTCTCGGCGCCTCGCTCGGGCGCCGGTCGGTGCGCTGGTAGCGCTCGTTTTCGCCGCGCTCACCCGATCGGGTCTCGTAGCGTCGGTCCGAGGACGGCCGGGCGTCACGACCGCCGGGACGCACCGAGGGGCGGGCCCCACCAGGACGAGGACGCCGGTCGGCGTCGCTTCGCTCGTAGCGGTCGCTCGGTCGACCTTCGTTTCTGCGCTCCGACGAGGGCCGGGCGTCACGACCTCCCGCGTAGGGAGGACGGCCCGAACCGCCGGGACGGGGACGGCGCTCAGCGTCGCTTCGCTCGTAGCGGTCCGAGGACCCGCCGGCGTAGGGAGGGCGCGGCGCGCGCGGCGCATCATCGCGGTCACGCCGCGGCGCCCCCGTTCGCGAAGAACCCGATGCGCTTCGGTCAATTCGCCGTTCCGCCCCGTCGCGCGGGTCGCGGCGTGCACCGCCCTGCCCGGCGCCTTGGCGAGTACCACCCGATCCCCGCGCACCGGCTCCGCTGCGGCCACCCGACGGTGGTCGTCCGGCCCCAGAGGCGCGACGGGGTGCGGGCTTAGGTGAAGGCATGCATCAATCCTACTTGGGCGTCGGGCGCCCGCAAGAAATGGCGCGGGCTCCCGAGGGGCTCCGGCTCCCGTGCGGCCGGACCTCGCGCCCGTGCGCCGCTCACGACGACGATCCTCCAGGGGTCGACGATCCCAGCGTCGGCAGCTTCTCGTAGAGGGCCACGCCGTCCCTGCTTCGCACCACCCGATACTCGACCGATATCGACCCGAAGACATCCGGGTTCTCGCTGCTGTCGAGCGGATAGGGAAGCATCAGGTATTGAACCTGGCTCGCCACGGGGAGGCGGGCCCCGGTGTCGGTCCCCAGCCCCCAGTTGGCCGCGCTGAAGGGCGTGGGCCACACGTAGACCTGCGTGCGATGGTCGACGTGGGCAACGTACGGGTACCACGCCGAGACGACGGCGTTCGCCGGCAGCGCCTGCTCGACGTAGGTCACGGCCCGGCCCAGTGCGCTGTTCGGGCTCCAGCCGGGCTCGATGGCGTTACGCGAGAAGGGCGCCAGTCCCCAGAGCGCGCACGAGCAGAAGGCGCTCGCCGCCACGAACACCGCCACCAGCGTGCGACGCTGGACGTTCTTCACCGCGCCCAGCGCAAAGACGGTGCCCATGGCGAGGACCGGCACCAGCGGCATCGAGTAGTGGTACAAGATCTGGTGCATGTAGGGATCGTTGCTCATGACGTTCTCCAGGAGCACGAGGAACGCGATCGCCGCGACCTCGGGGGCCAGCAGGAACGCCCATCCGAAGGACGCGCTCATCTGCCACACGTAGAACGGCCGCCCGCCCGACCAGATGTACGAGAAGAACTGGGCGGGCCTCTCGAAGGTGGTGCGCAGCAGTCCCCCGAGGCCGCCGAAGGGGATCCGGCCGGTGTAGAAGGTGTTCGACCCCAGGAAGCCCGGGATGATGAACTCGTTGGCCACGTACGCCCACAGCACTCCCGCGCCGACGATCCCGAGTCCCACCTTCCTGTTGCGCCGCCAGGCCACCCAGAGCCCGAGGGGCACGACCAGCACGGCGGCGTCCTCCTTGACGAGCAGGGCCAGCGCGACCATCACGCACGCCAGCACGAGCCTCGACTCGATCGCCGCGTAGATCGCCACGCTGATGATCAAGACCTGGAGCGCCTCGGGGTGGAACTGCTCCAGGTTGCCCTGCTGCAGGGCCGGGTTCAGGAGGTACGCGGCCACGACCAACGTGGCGGCCGTGGTGCTTTTCACGAGCTTCGTGGCAACCAGGTAGATGGGCACCGCCGCCGCGCCGAGGGCGACGGTCTGGATGATCAGGATGCCCTGGGGCTCGGGGAACAGCCGGTACAGGGGTGCGATGAGCAAGAGGATGAAGGAGGTGTGGTCCCCGAAGAGGTTGCGGCCCATGACCGTGACGAACGGCGTGTGGAAGTGGGTGATGAGCCACAGGCCCTGGTCGAAGATCGCCAGGTCGAAGGGCGGGTCGCCGTAGCCGTTGTACAGCTTCAGGCTCAGGTAGCTGAACCACACGACGTAGGCCACCACCAGCAGCGCCACCGGGAGGTGCCTGCGCCTCGAGTCCCGCGCCCAGGACCCCGGGAACGTCGCGGCCGTCCCGGCTTCCACGCCGCCACCGAGCGTTGCGTGCCCGGCGCGGAGGTCGACCTCGTCGGCGGTTCGATCGGCGCGCGGCGGCCCAGTGATCAGTTCAGCGGCGCCTTCGCCATCGTTGGGCAACACCCGCGACTCCTCTCGCCTCCCTCCATTGCAGCCCACGCGAGCACCAATGTTCAAATCCGGCGCCGGGCGACCGCGGCGAGCCGGCCCGACGCGCTAGATCTCACTCGCGGCGACCAGTCCCTCGAGGACCGCCTCTTCGAGCGTTCGCGGGGCCACGCAGTCGCCCACCCCCACGGCGGGCAGCCCGGACCCCTCCAGTTCCGTGAGCAGTCCCGACACCGACTCGTGGCCGCACGCCAGCACCACGCCCGAGATCCCTTCGAGGACGATCGGCTCTTCGGTCAGCACGTGCTGGAGGTACACGCTGTCGCCATTGACGCCGAACAGTCGAACCAGCGCGGTCACCTCGATGCGCTCGCGGTGCAGGGCGGCGAGCTGCGCGTCGCGCACGTACTGCTGGAGCGACTCGCCCGCGCCGTAGCCGTTCACGCAGAGCGTCACCCGGTGCCCCCGGGCCGCGAGCGTGCGCGCGGTGCCGACGCCGGTCCAGTCCCCGCGCCAGTCCACCACGACCACGTGTCCGCCCGGGAGACTCTCTCCGCGCAGCACCTGCCAGGCGTCGAGCACCACCGGCTCGCCCATCAGCTCGAGGGCCGGGCGATAGGGGCGCGCACCGGTCGCCACGATGACGACGTCGGGCGCCAAGCTGCGCAGCTTCTCGACGTCCAGCGGGCTGTTCATGAGTACTTTCACCCCGGCGCGACGCGCCTCACGCTCGAGGTTCATCGAGGCGCCGCCGAACTCCTCCCGGCCCGGCAGCAGCTGGGCCAGCAGGACCTGGCCGCCCAGGTGGGCGGTCGCCTCGTGCAGCGTCACCCGGTGCCCCCTCTCGGCGGCGACCGCCGCCGCCTTCATGCCGCCGGGACCGCCCCCAACGACCACGACGTCGCGGGCGGTCCGCGCGATCTGGCGCCGGCCGTAGCGAATCTCCCGGCCGGTTTCGGGGTGCTGGACGCACGAGATCGGATAGCCCGCGTGGAAGTGGCCGATGCACGCCTGGTTGCAGCCGATGCAGGCGCGTATGTCCTCGTCACGGCCGGCCGCCGCCAGGTTGGCGAGCTCGGGGTCGCAGATGAGCGCCCGGGTCATGATGCAGGCGTCGGCCTGACCGGCGTCGAGTATCCGCTCGGCCTCCTGGGGCTGGTTGAGCCTTCCCGCGACGAAGACCGGCACCGCGACGCGGGCCTTCATGCGCTGGGCGAGCGGCGCCGTGTAGCCGTTGGCGAAGTGCATCTCCGGGACGATGTGGTCCGAACCGGCGAGACCCGCTGACGTGCCGCTCGTCACGCTGACGTAGTCCACCAGACCCATCCGGTCGAGCGACGCGCACGCGTCCAGGGCAATCTCCTCGTTGAGACCGTCGGGGTCGTGCTCCCCGAGCGAGATGCGCAGCCCGACCACCAGCTCCTCGCCCACGCGGCCTCGAATCTCTCTCAGGACGCGCTCGAGGAAGCGCAGCCGGTTCTCGGGAGTCCCCCCGTACTGGTCGGTGCGCAGGTTCACGTGGGGGTTGAGGAACTGGGCCGGCAGGTAGCCGTGGCTCGCCACGATCTCCACCCCGTCGAGGCCCGCGCGCGCCAGGCGCTCGGCCGCGCCCGCGTAGCCGTCGACGATCTCGTCGATCTCGCCGGCGCGCAGGGCCCGGGGCATCACGTGGAACCGCTCGTTGGGCACGGCCGAGGGCGCCAGCGCCACCGGCATCGAGCCGTCCTGGGACTCCATGACCTCGCGGCCAGGATGGAACAGCTGGCCGAAGATCTTGGCACCGCCGGCGTGCACGGTGGCGGCGAGCCTCGCGTAGCCGTCGACGCACGAATCATCGGTCGCCATGAGGATGTGTGCGGTGTAGCGGGCGCTCTCGTGCACCCCCGCCACCTGCACGACGACCAGCCCCACCCCGCCCTCGGCGCGCGCGGCGTGGTAGGCGATCAGCTGCTCGGTGACCGCTCCGTCGTGGACCATCACCGTGTCGTGGCCCGAGGACACGATGCGGTTCCTGATCGTGCAGGCGCGCAGCGCGAGAGGACGAAACAGGTTCGGGTAGCTGCTCATGATCTCCTGATCCCTACGTCGGTCCGCTCTCGTTCCTAGCACCCTTGACGCGACCGCGACAAACTGGCGCGGCGCGGCGGCGAGGGCTGCAACGCCTATTCACGACGCCCGGCGACCGCGACGTCACCAGTCGTCGATGCGAACCATGCCGCACCGGCGCAGGATGTTCGCCGCGGTGCTCACCGCGCCGAGTCGTTCGCGCAGCTCGCGCCAGTTCACCACTTGAGACTGGAATGCGAAAGACCCCCACCGTGAGGTGGGGGTCTTTCTAGAAATCCCGGCGGCGACCTACTCTCCCAGGGGGGGACCCCCAAGTACCATCGGCGCTGGTGGGCTTGACTGCTGTGTTCGGAATGGGAACAGGTATATCTCCACCGCCATAACCACCGGAAACCTTGCGCTCGACCACTTCCGTGGTCCGAACGGGCGTCAGCCCGCTCCTTGAGCGTCCTAGAACGAGCACGAACATCAAACTCCAAGCCCTCGGCCGATTAGTACCGGTCAGCTGAATGGGTTACCCCACTTACACTTCCGGCCTATCAACGTGGTGATCTCGCCACGGGCCTTACCTGGTTAACCCAGTGAGTGAACTTATCTTGAAACGGGCTTCGCACTTAGATGCTTTCAGCGCTTATCCCACCCGCAGGTCGCAAAACAGCCATGCCCTTGGCAGGACAACTGTCACACGAGAGCTGCGTTCGTCCCGGTCCTCTCGTACTAGGGACAACCTTTCTCAATTCACTTGCGGCTGCATCGGATAGGGACCGAACTGTCTCACGACGTTCTGAACCCAGCTCGCGTACCGCTTTAATGGGCGAACAGCCCAACCCTTGGGACCGGCTTCAGCCCCAGGATGCGACGAGCCGACATCGAGGTGCCAAACTTCCCCGTCGATATGGACTCTTGGGGGAAATAAGCCTGTTATCCCCGGCGTACCTTTTATCCGTTGAGCGATGGCGCTTCCACAAGCAACCACCGGATCACTATGCCCTACTTTCGTACCTGCTCGACCTGTAAGTCTCGCAGTCAAGCTCCCTTGTGTCATTGCACTCAACAGCTGATTGCCAACCAGCTTGAGGGAACCTTTGGGCGCCTCCGTTACATTTTAGGAGGCGACCGCCCCAGTCAAACTACCCGCCTGACGCTGTTCCTGATCCGGATTACGGACCAAGGTTAGGGTTCCGGCGTAGAAAGGGTGGTATTTCAACGTTGGCTCCACACCGACTAGCGTCGATGCTTCAAAGCCTCCCACCTATCCTACACAAACTAAACCAAAACCCAACATCAAGTTGTAGTAAAGGTGCACGGGGTCTTTCCGTCCTGATGCAGCTAACGAGCATCTTTACTCGTACTTCAATTTCGCCGGGTCCGTAGTTGAGACAGTTGGGAAGTCGTTACGCCATTCGTGCAGGTCGGAACTTACCCGACAAGGAATTTCGCTACCTTAGGACCGTTATAGTTACGGCCGCCGTTTACTGGGGCTTAGGTTCTCAGCTTCGCCCGAAGGCTAACCGATCCCCGTAACCTTCCAGCACCGGGCAGGCGTCAGAGCGTATACAGCGTCTTACGACTTAGCACGCTCCTGTGTTTTTGGTAAACAGTCGCTTCCCACAATTCTCTGCGACCTTCTCACGCTTCGGACGCGAAGTCCTACACGCTAATAAGGCCATCCTTCTCCCGAAGTTACGGATGCATTTTGCCGAGTTCCTTAACTACGGTTATCCCGATCACCTTGGTATTCTCTACCCGCCCACCTGTGTCGGTTTGGGGTACGGGCGCCGTGTTCACTCGCTAGAAGATTTTCTAGGGAGCATGGAATCAGTGACTTCGCCTATTGGCTCGGCATCGTGTCTCAGGCTTAATGAAGCGCGGATTTGCCTACGCCTCGCCCTACGCACTTACCCCAGGACAACCAACGCCTGGGCTCACCTATCCTCCTCCGTCCCTCCTTTGCTTTCCGCCGCAGGGCTGGTCGGTTCGACCCGAAGGTCAGCCCCTTAGTATCCCCACTTTGGAATGGACGCGAACGCGGCGGTACAGGAATATCAACCTGTTGTGCATCGACTACGCCTCTCGGCCTCGCCTTAGCTCCCGACTTACCCTGGGGGGATTAGCCTTCCCCAGGAACCCTTGGGCTTACGGTGGAGGGGTTTCTCACCCCTCTCTCGCTACTCATACCAGCATTCTCACTCGAATGCGCTCCACGTAGGTTCACACCTCCGCTTCACTGCACATTCGACGCTCCCCTACCACTACACACATAAGTGTGCAATTCTAAGCTTCGGCTCTGGACTTGAGCCCCGTTACATTGTCCGCGCAAGACCACTCGACCAGTGAGCTATTACGCACTCTTTAAAGGATGGCTGCTTCTAAGCCAACCTTCTGGCTGTCTGAGCGTTCTCACATCGTTTTCCACTTAGTCCAGAATTTGGGGCCTTAGCTGTAGATCTGGGCTGTTTCCCTCTCGACCAACGAAGCTCATCCCCCGTGGTCTCACTGCCAGTCTCTGGAGCATCGGCATTCGGAGTTTGGTTGGGTTCAGTAAGCTTGTAGGCCCCCTAGCCCATCCAGTGCTCTACCTCCGATGCTGAACGACTGACGCTGCACCTAAATGCATTTCGGGGAGAACCAGCTATCACCGAGTTTGATTGGCCTTTCACCCCTAACCACAGGTCATCCCCCTCATTTTCAACTGAGGTGGGTTCGGTCCTCCACGGGGTTTTACCCCCGCTTCAACCTGCCCATGGCTAGCTCACTCGGCTTCGGGTCTGCAGCACGCGACTGATCGCCCTATTCAGACTCGCTTTCGCTTCGGCTACCCCTCTCGGGTTAACCTCGCCACGTACCACAACTCGCTGGCTCATTCTTCAAAAGGCACGCTATCGAGGCCACATCCGAAGATGTGACGACTCTCTAACTGATTGTAAATCAACGGTTTCAGGATCTATTTCACTCCCCTCCCGGGGTACTTTTCACCTTTCCCTCACGGTACTTGTTCACTATCGGTCGTCTATGAGTACTTAGCCTTATCAGATGGTCCTGACAGATTCACGCCGGCTTTCCCGGATCCGGCGTTACTCGGGTGTTTACTCAGAGATCTCAACGTTTCGCGTACGGGACTATTACCCCCTTTGGTCTACCTTTCCAGGTAGTTCTGCTACGTATCGATTTTGTAACTCTGTGAAGATTGCTGGTTCCTTCAAGTAAATCCCACAACCCCGAACTGGCAACGCCCAGTGCTTTAACACCAGCTCGGTTTAGGCTCTTCCCGTTTCGCTCGCCGCTACTCAGGGAGTCACTTTTGTTTTCCTCTCCTCGGGTTACTGAGATGTTTCAATTCACCCGGTTCCCTCTACCCGCCCTATATATTCAGACGGGAGTTACACCCCATAACGGGTGCAAGGTTTTCCTATTCGGACACCCATGGATCAATGCTTGGTAGACAGCTCCCCATGGTTTATCGCAGTCGCCCACGTCCTTCTTCGGCTTTAGACGCCAAGGCATCCACCGTTGACTCTTTGTAGCTTGGAGAAATTGATATTTTTAGAAATATAGATGCTCGTGCTCGTTCTAGAATTCTCAAAGATCAGCGCTACGACGCTCGACCTACGTCCAATCTCCGGACAGTAGGGATCATCGTGGGACGAGAGGCCCGGTGTTCGGGGCATCGTCCAAGGAGCTTGTCGCTCCTCCAAAACGGAAGACGAGAGTCCAGACCTACGTAGCAGTCACCTGACGGGCGCGGTGCGGAGTACAAGTACTCGGGACCGTTAACCCCAGTGGTATGACCACGTAGCCGACTAGCCAGCATTCAACTCGGTAGCTGTCTGTCCCTAGTGGACAGATGTGCTCCTTAGAAAGGAGGTGATCCAGCCGCACCTTCCGGTACGGCTACCTTGTTACGACTTAACCCCAATCACCAATCCCACCTTCGACGGCTCCTTCCTTACGGTTAGGCCACCGGCTTCGGGTGTTACCGACTTTCGTGGTTTGACGGGCGGTGTGTACAAGGCCCGGGAACGTATTCACCCCGGCAATGCTGATCCGGGATTACTAGCAACTCCAACTTCATGCAGGCGAGTTGCAGCCTGCAATCTGAACTGAGACCAGTTTTAGGGATTGGCTCCACCTCGCGGCTTAGCAGCCCTCTGTACTGGCCATTGTAGCATGTGTGCAGCCCTAGACGTAAGGGGCATGATGACTTGACGTCGTCCCCACCTTCCTCCGAGTTGACCCCGGCAGTCTTCTACGAGTCCCCACCATTACGTGCTGGCAACATAGAACAAGGGTTGCGCTCGTTGCGGGACTTAACCCAACATCTCACGACACGAGCTGACGACAGCCATGCACCACCTGTGCTGAGCCCCGAAGGACACCGTATCTCTACGGCTTTTCCCAGCATGTCAAATCTAGGTAAGGTTTTTCGCGTTGCATCGAATTAAGCCACATGCTCCGCTGCTTGTGCGGGCCCCCGTCAATTTCTTTGAGTTTTAGTCTTGCGACCGTACTCCCCAGGCGGGGCACTTAATGCGTTAGCTGCGGCGCGGAAACCGTTGAAAAGTCCCCACACCTAGTGCCCACCGTTTACGGCGTGGACTACCAGGGTATCTAATCCTGTTCGCTCCCCACGCTTTCGCTCCTCAGCGTCAGTATTGGCCCAGATCACCGCCTTCGCTGCTGGTGTTCCTCCTGATATCTGCGCATTCCACCGCTACACCAGGAATTCCGTGATCCCCTACCAAACTCTAGTCACGACAGTTTCGGATGGCTGCCACAGGTTGAGCCTGTGGATTTAACACCCGACTTATCGAACCGCCTACGAGCTCTTTACGCCCAATAAATCCGAATAACGCTCGCACCCTATGTATCACCGCGGCTGCTGGCACATAGTTGGCCGGTGCTTCTTCTACAGGTACCGTCATTATCGTCCCTGTCGAAAGAGGTTTACAACTCAGAAAGCCTTCGTCCCTCACGCGGCGTTGCTGCGTCAGACTTTCGTCCATTGCGCAAGATTCCCCACTGCTGCCTCCCGTAGGAGTCTGGACCGTGTCTCAGTTCCAGTGTGGCTGATCGTCCTCTCAGACCAGCTATCCGTCGATGCCTTGGTGGGCCATTACCCCGCCAACAAGCTGATGGACCGCGAGCCCCTCCCGAAGCGAAAAAACATTTCTTCCATCGACCATGCGGTCATTGGAAGGCATCCAGTATTAGCACCGGTTTCCCGGTGTTATCCCAGTCTTCGGGGCAGGTTGCTCACGTGATACTCACCCGTTCGCCACTAAATCTTCCAGAGCAAGCTCCTTGGATTCCGTTCGACTTGCATGTGTTAAGCACGCCGCCAGCGTTCATTCTGAGCCAGAATCAAACTCTCCATCAAGATCTTTCAGGAACCGAAATCCCCTACGAATCAGAGAGCCAGATGAAAGACTCTAAGTTTCATCTGACAACAACGAGATTCACTAGGTGAACCCGTTGCCTACTACTTACTTCTTTTGACGAACGACGCGTCCGGTTAGATCCGTCCATCGTCGCCCGTACTGGCTTTTGGCTCTCGTTCTTCCGTTTTCAAGGAGCGACGACACACGCGAGCAAGCTCGGAGGTGTGAAGTACACCATCTCGGGATTTCTCCCTCGAATCTGCGGTTGAGTTACCTCAACCTCAGGGATGCCCACCTTACCAGCGCGGTCTGCCTTCGTGCAAATGCACTGGCCGCCGTCTCTGTGGTGGGATAACCACTGTATCAGTTCCGAGCGGTCCTTCGTACCACTTCGAACCAACTAATTTCCGCTCCGCAGCGCGGCCCCATCGAACCGCACGGCCGGCGAGCCCGGCGACGCAGCGCGTGGCTCGTACCGCCGGTCAATGTGAAGATTCTCACTAAGGACGCCGCCGCGAAGGCGGCTGCGCGAGTCTGCAGCCAGGAGCCCGCTCGCTAGGGCGCGGCGTGCTCGACGAAGGCGCTCAGGGTACCGATGAGGCGCATCTCTTCGATGGTGCGCGCGCGAGAGTTGAGCAGGTCCTCGGTGCACACCAGGTACGCCAGGCAGCGGGCCCGGCTGACCGCGACATTTAGGCGATTCCTCGAGAAGAGAAACTCCGGGCCCCGGGGCATGTCATCTCCCGAGGACGTCGTCATGGTGAAGAACACCACCGGAGCCTCGCGCCCTTGGAACTTGTCCACGGTACCGACCTGGACGCCGTCGAGGGCGCTGGAGCGGCGCAGCTCGCGCTCGATCAGGCGCACCTGGTCGTTGTAGGGCGCCACCACCATGAAGTCGCTCGCCAGCAGCGGCGTCGCGCCTCCCGCCTGGTCGGTCCTGGTGGATCCGAGCATCGACAGGATCTGTCGCGCGACGATGTCCGCTTCCTCCTGGGACTCGGTGGAACGCTCGGCGTGGTGCGCCTCGAGCCAGCGCAGGCCCGTGCCGAACTCGGTGGACTGCTGTGCGCAGCTCTCGTGGCTCGACAGGCGGCCTTCGTAGATCTGGGCCGAGATGAAGTTGCAGACGTCGGGGTGCATCCGGCGGGTCTCGGAGATGAAGACTCCCTGGGTGGCCGGAATCGTCGCGTGGCCGCAGAGCACGTGCTCGAGCACGCTCGCGCCCGATCCCCCGGGATGCTCGGCCTGGGACACCTGGGCGAGCTGCAAGGGGTCTCCGAGCAGGATCAGGTTGCGCGCGCCGTTGGCCGCGGCGATCGTGTCGGCCAGGGCGAGTTGCCCGGCCTCGTCGACCAGCAGCACGTCGACCGCGTACGGGCGCATCCCCTGGCGGGCCCAGAGCCACGTCGTTCCGGCCACCAGGTTGTAGGCGTCACTCTCGGCCTCGGCGGGCTTGGCGGTGTAGCGAACGCCCTCGAGCGGCCCGTCCTTGGGCTTGTCGCCGCGGCGCAGCGCTCGCAGCAGGTGGAGCTCTCCCTTCTCGGCGAAGACCGCGTACGCCGCGTGGAAGAGGTTGTCGATCGCCGCGTGGCTCATAGCGGTGATGCCGACGCGCTGACCTTGCTTGATCAGCTCGTAGATGATGTGCGAGCCACTGTAGGTCTTGCCCGTGCCCGGCGGCCCCTGGATGGCCACGTAGCTCTCGTCCAGGTGACCGACCCACGTGAGCGTCTCTGAAAGGTCGTCGGTGAACACGCCGTCTCGGGGACCGTAGCCGGGCTCGAAGCTCGGCCGCTGCCGAGCGAGCAGCGCCATCGAGACCCGGCTCGGCGGGTCATCATCGTTCGCGGCCAGGACCTGCTCGGCCAGGTGGACGAGCACGCCGGGCTTCTCGCCCGGATGCACGTAGTCGTTCACCGCGACGACCGCGGGCACGCCGGGCGACTGGTCGGGGCCGTCGCCCCAGGTGAGCGTGAGCGTGCGCCTGGCTGGGTCGAGCTCGGGGGCGTAGGCGTAACCCTGCTCCACCCCGACGCCGGTGAAGAGCAGTTGGGTCTGGCGCTTGAACGACTGGTCCACCTCCTGGTCCGGCCAGGTGAACGACGCTCGCTTGCGTCGCCGTCCCCTGGCGTCCTCGGACTCCTCGATCGTGGTGGTGGGCATCAGGTTCGCAATGAAGTCCCTGTTCGGGTAGAGCGAGGCGAAGTCCGACGCCGCCTCGGCGAACTTCGGCGTGGAGCCGGCCACCCGCTCGCGTCGCCAGTAGTTGAGCAGGTCGCCGAGCAGGCGCTGAGGGCTGCCCTCATCGTAGACGCTCAGGCCCTGGACGAGCTGGTCGGTGTCGAGTTCGAACCCGGCGACCTCGATCACGTCCTCGCGCCATTCGAGATCATTGGGGCGCTGGGCGACCAGCCAGTCGCGCAGCGCCATGGTCGCTCGCACGTCGTCGTCGTTGTAGCCGGCAATCTTGGCGAGCAGCTGGGGATCCCTCGTGCGCATCCACTCCTCGTACTGCACCACCGCGCCGGCTCCCCCTTCGATGTCGCCGCTGCGCTCGTAGCGGGCGAGGCGCTCGAGGTGCTTGAGGCCGTAGGACTCGGTGCCGACGCGCACCGCGTTCCGGGCCACTACGAAGAGGTCCACGAACAGGCCGCTCTCGGCCAGCTGGCCGAAAAGGCTCTCGGTCTCGGTCCCCTTGGTGAGGCGCTCCAGCGAGGAGCGCTCGGTGTGGTTGTAGTGATAGACGTGCATGCCGGGGAAACTCCGGCGCCGAGCCGCGAAGTACTCGACGAGCTCCTTGATCATCAGCCTCTGCGCTTCGAGGTCGTGCGCCCAACGTGCCTCGTAGGACCACCGGCCTGACGGGTCGCGCAGGCAGAGTCCCGCGAGGAAGAAGAGGTCGTGCTGCGCGGTCCAGAAGGGATGGCCCTCGAAGTCGAAGAAGACGTCGCCCTCGTCGACAGCGGGCATCAGGTTGAAGCCGTGGCCGTAGACCGGGTCCTCGCTCGGCGCGACAACCTCGAATACCGGCGGGGCGTCCGGGTGCTCGCGCGAGAGTACCTGCAGCGCCGCCTGGCTCGTCAGCCGCGCGAGGCTCTCGTCGTTGACGTTCGCCACCGGCGTCTCGCGCCGGGCGAGCTCGACCACCGTAGAAACGCCCGCGCCCTCGAGCGCCGCGCGTTCCGGGGGACGAATGTTGGCGACGTAGACCAGGGAGTCCTGGCTGCGCCACTCCCTCTCGCACTCGCCGGCGAACTCGCAGATCTCGCAGTGACTGCACGGTTCGGGTCGGGTGTCGGCCGCCTGCTCGTCCTGGTTGAGCAGCACCGAGAGCTGGCGGCGCAGCCGGCGCCAGTAGGGGCTGAACTGCTCGACGACGAGCGTCTCGAGTTCGCCCGAGCCGAGCCATAAGTGCATCCGCCTGGGCGCGGCGCCGCTCAGGGCGGCGATGGCGTCGGCGTAGAAGCACAACTGCAGCACGTGGCCCGGCTTGCCTTCGGATCGGGTCAGCTTCGCGTCGATCGGCTCGTAGCGCGAGAAGCCGTCCTCGGCCTCGACGCGCACCAGGAAGTCGGCGATGCCGCGAATGCCGTCGTGCACGAAGGGCATCTGGTAGATGACGTCGTGCCCCTTCTCCATGGGACTGCCGATCCGCGCCACCCACTGCGCGAACGACTCATCGGGACTTCGCCCGGGCACCTGGTAGACGGAGCGACCCTGTCGTTCCAGGTCGGCGAGGCAGTCGCGTTCGTGGGCCGAGCCCTTCTCGACCAGGAGTTCGGCGAGCTCGCCCATGGGTGTCGGCTCGACCCGCAGGGTCCCGGCGTCGGCCCGGTTACGCAGCGAGAGAAAGTGGGCGCACTCCAACCACGCGGTGATCTTCGAAGGGGTGAGAAGACGTTCGGACATGCAACCTCACTGTAGATTCGTCGCTGGCGAAGAAGCGCCATCGGGTCCACTCTGTCGCGTGCGTGTGACACGCACGCGACAGAGCCGAGTCCGTCGCCATGTCTCGCTAGCCCAGTCGACCGCTGGTCGCCTTCAGCGCGGCGAGGAGCCGCTCGGACTGCTCGTCGGCCGCCAGTGGTCCCGACGCGCCTGGCGAAGTTCGACGCTGCAGTGCGCTGCCGGCGGCGAAGAGGTGGGCGAACTGGGCGAACTCCTCGTCCGTCGCCACGACCTCGCCGAGCGACTTGCCCTCGCGCACGGCTTCAGCCACGAGCCGGCCCACCTTCTCGTGGGCCTGTCGGAACGGGACGCCCTGCTCGACCAGCTTCTCGGCGACGTCGATCGCGACGAGGAACTGGTCGTCAGCGGCGAACTGGGCGACGCCCTCGTTGAAGGTCATCGAAAGGTACGCGCCGGTCATGGCCGAGAGCATCAGGAAGATCTGCTTGATGGAGTCGAACAGCGGCTCCTTGTCCTCTTGCAGGTCGCGATTGTACGAAAGCGGCAGCCCCTTCAGGGTCACGAGCAGCCCCGTGAGGTTGCCCACCAGCCGTCCGCTCTTGCCCCGGGCCAGTTCGGCGACGTCGCTGTTCTTCTTCTGGGGCAGCATCGACGAACCCGTGGTGAAGTCGTCGCCAAGGGTGGCGAAGTTGAACTCGGCACTCGTCCACAGCACCAGTTCCTCGCCCATCCGCGAAAGGTGGATGCCGACCATCGCGATGTCGAAGAGGGTCTCGGCGACGAAGTCGCGGTCGCTCACGGCGTCCATGGAGTTGGCGAAGGGCTCACGGAATCCCAACAGGTCCGAGGTCACCTGGGGCTGTATCGGCAGCGACGTGCCGGCGAGCGCGCCGGCACCGAGCGGCGAGATGTTCATCCGCTCACGCGCGTCCAGGAGCCGCTCCACGTCGCGCAACAGCGACCAGGCGTGCGCGTTCAGGTGATGGGCGAGCAGGACCGGCTGGGCGCGTTGGAGATGCGTGTAGCCGGGTAGGTACGCCCCGGGGTGCTGCGCACCGACCTCGATCAGGGCGTTGATGAGCTCCAGGGTGTCCTGGGCCACCGCGGCGACCGCGTCGCGGGTGAAGAGCCGAAGGGTCGTCGCCACCTGGTCGTTGCGGCTGCGCGCGGTGTGGATCTTCGCGCCGACGTCGCCCGCGATCTCGGTGGCACGGCGTTCAATGGCCATGTGGATGTCCTCGTCGCCCTCAGCGCGCACGAAGGCGTCGCTCTCGAACTCCTGGGCGATCTGATCCAGGGTCTCGAGCAGCAGCTGGCACTCCTCGGCGCTGAGCAGGCCGGCCGACTCGAGACCGCGCACGTGGGCCTTGGAGCCCATGATGTCATGGGCGTAGAGGATGTGGTCGAAGGAGTAGCTCTCCGACAGGTCCCACAGGGCCCGGGCCATTGGCGTCGAGAAGCGCCCGCTCCAGAGCGTCATGACGCGGGCGGCGTGGCGTTCTTGGCGCCTTGGCGAGCAGCCCACGTCTTGACGCCCAGGCCGTAGATCTTGACGAAGCCCTCGGAGTCGGCGTGGCGGAACGTGTCGGCCGCGTCATAGGTCGCCAGTCCGTAGTCGTACAGCGCCACGGGGCTGCGACGTCCGACGATGCGCATCAGGCCGGGCGCTTCGAAGCGCACGCGGACGTCGCCGGTGACGTGTCGCTGGGTGTCGGCCATGAAGGCGTCGAGTGCCTCCTTCAGCGGCGAGAACCACATGCCGTCGTAGACCAGCTCGGACCAGCGAGACTCGAGGCGGGCCTTCTCGTGGTGCAGGTCGCGTTCGAGCACCAGGTCCTCGAGGTCGGCGTGCGCCGCGATGATGGCCAACGCCGCGGGACACTCGTAGACCTCGCGGCTCTTGATGCCCACCCGGCGGTTCTCCACCATGTCGAGCCGTCCAAAGCCCGTCGCCCCCGCTCGCGAGTTGAGTTCCTGGATCAGGTCGCCCAGCGACGACTCGCGACCGTCGACGGCGACTGGCAGCCCCCCGCGGAACGAGACCGTCATCTCGACGGGCTCGAGATTGGTGACGCGCGTCAGCGTGTAGGGCTCGTCGGGGGGCGCCACCCACGGGTCCTCCATCGCCCCGCACTCGATGGCGCGGCCCCAGAGGTTCTCGTCGATGGAGTAGATCTTCTCCTTGGTGGCCTTGATCGGAATGTCCCACTTCTCGGCGTAGTCCACCGAATCGGCTCGGGTCATGCCCCAGTTGCGCGCCGGCGCGAGCACCTCGAGGTCCGGTGCCAATGCGTGCGTGCCCACCTCGAAGCGGACCTGGTCGTTACCCTTGCCGGTGCAGCCGTGCGCCACGGCCTGGGCATCGAACTTGCGGGCCTGGTCGACCAGGTGGCGCACGATGACCGGGCGCGACAGCGCCGACACGAGCGGGTACTTGCCCTCGTAGCGGGCGTTGGCGAAGATGGCGGGCGCGCAGAACTCCTCGGCCATCTCGTCGCGCGCGTCAACGAGCACGCAGTCGATGGCGCCGGCCGCCATGGCGCGACGCTTGATGTCGGCGAGGTTTTCGGAACTGTCGCCGTCCTGGCCGACGTTCACGAGCACGCAGGCCACCTCGACGCCCCACTCCTCGATCATCCATCGCACGGCGACCGAGGTGTCGAGCCCTCCGCTGTAGGCGAGCACAACTCTCTTGGTCATGATTGTCTTCCCTTCTTCGTCGGCACCACTGCTTCGTTGAACCCCGCCAGCGCTCGGAATTCGGCCGCGAGCGACAGGCCGCCGCGCTGCTCGCTCGCGATGACCAGGATCGTGTCATCCCCCGCCACACTACCGAGCACGCCGTCGAGCACGCTTCGGTCCAGGGCCGAGGCGACGACGTGGGCGCAGCCGGGAGGCGTGCGCACGACGACCAGGTTTCCCGAGCTGTCCACCGAGACGACCCACTCCCCCATCATCCGGCGCAGGTGGTCGACCGGCGCGGAGGTCATGTTGGGAGCGCTCGCCACGACAATCCGTCGCGACCCGTGCTCGTCGCGGACCTTGATCGTGCCCAGTTCCTGCAGGTCGCGCGTCACCGTCGCCTGCGTCGCCGAGATTCCCTCCGCCTGTAGGCGGGCCACCACCTGAGCGGCGGTCGATATCACGTCACGCTCGAGCAGCTCGCCAATGCGGTGCTGACGCTGTGTCTTAGTCATTACTCTCCCCTTTGATCCAACGCAGGATTCCGATCATGGCCGATCTGCGGTGAAAAACCTGGCGCCACACGAGCGAGCGAGCGCTGTCGAGCACGTCGTCGGCGATCTCGTCGCCGCGGTGCGCCGGCAGGCAGTGCATCACCACCGCGTGGGGGGCGTGGCTCATGAGCGTCGCGTCGACGCTGAAGCCGGCGAAGTCGTTCCGGCGTTGGGCGGTCTCGGCTTCGACCCCCATGGAGACCCAGGCGTCGGTGTAGACCACGTCGGCGCCCGCCACGGCGTCGGTGGCCGAGTCGGTGAGTCGCAGGGTCCCGCCGCCCTGGACGGCCCGGGGGTCCTCCGCGCCGCCGGCGACCAGCTGGTACGCGTCGGGGGCGCCCACGGTGACGTTCACCCCGAGTCGCAGCAGCGCCACGCAAAGCGACCGGGCCACGTTGGTGGCGTCGCCGACGTAAGCGACCTCGAGGCCCTTCATCGCCGTGACGTCCCCTCCCGCGAAGTGCTCGGCGATGGTCAGCACGTCGGCGATGGCCTGGGTCGGGTGGGCCGCGTCGCTCAGTAGGTTGATCAGCGACAACCGGTCGTCGGTCGCGGCGCGCATGCGCTCGAAGACGCCGTGGTCGCGCACTCGCAACGCGGCGATGGCGTACATCTCGCCCAGGGTCCGGGCGACGTCCTCGGCGCTCTCGCGCCGGTCAAGTCCAATCTCCTCGTCGCTGAAGAACGTCGCGAACCCGCCGAGCTCGTGCACGGCGGTCGAACTCGACGCGCGCGTGCGCAGGCTGGGGCGCTCGTAGACGAGCGCGACGCCCTGGCCCTTCAGCGTCTCGTCGTCGAACGGGCCGATGGCCAGCTCGCAGACGGCCCGCAGGTCCCGCTGGTCCTGGCCCTCGATGGTCATGAAGTGACGTGTCATTGCACTACCTCTGTCGTTGGGATCGATGCCTCCAGGGCCCCGCGAAGCGCGTGGGGGCGGGTGCCGTTGGCCATGAGGATGCGCTGGGCGCCGCCCGCGAGGGCGTCGAGCGCGGCGATCATCTTGGGCCGCATGCCCTCTCGCGCGGCTCCCGAGGAGATCAGATCGCGCACCTGGGCGCTGGTGACCAACGCCAACGCCGACGCCTCGTCGTCGGGGTCGCTGCGCAACTGGTCGATGTCGCTCAGCAGCACCAGCGTGGGGGCGCCGAGAGCCGCGGCGAGCGCGCCGGCGGCGGCGTCGGCGTTGCAGTTGAGCAGCTCGCCGCGCTCGTCCACCGCGACCGAACTCACGATCGGGGTGAGACCCGCGGCCCACAGCGCGGCCACGACCTCGCAGCGCACCTTGGGCGCGCCGCCCGCGCGGTCCCAGGGGCTGCCCAGCGACGTGGCGCTGAACAGCCCCGCGTCCACGCCCGAGAGCCCGGCGCTGGCGAGCCCAGCTTGGTTGAGGGCCGCGCACAGATGCAGGTTGACGCGGCTGAGTGCCATGGCGACGTACTCCATGCTGAGCGGATCGGTGACGCGCAGTCCGTCCTGGAAGCGGCTCGCGACGCCCACGCTGGCGAGCAGCTCGGCGATCTGCGGTCCGCCGCCGTGGACCAGGACGACGTCGGTGCCGACGGCGCGCAGATCCTGCACGTCCCGGGCGAGGTCGACCAGCACCGCCGAGCGCGGGCTCAGCGAGTCCAGGGCGTGCCCGCCGAGCTTGACGACGAGTCGGGTCACGGGGTCACGCCCGACATCGGAAGCCCGGTCGTCTCGCCGCGACCGGTCGCCACGTTCCAGGCCTGGATAGCCTGGCCCGCGGCGCCCTTGATGAGGTTGTCGAGCGAGCTCATCGCCACCACCCACCCCGTGCGAGCGTCCACGCGCGCGCTCACGAGACAGAGGTTGCTCCCGACGGGGTCCTTCAGCGTGGGCGGCTCATCGATCACGACGATGCACGGGTCGTGGGCGTACCTCTCGCGAAGCACGCCCAGCGCGTCGGCGGTGCTCAGTGACCTCGAGGTGGCCCGCCCGTAGGCGGTGACCAGCATGCCGCGGCTCGCGGGTACCAGGTGCGGGGTGAAGAGCAGTTGCGCGCCGATCTCCTGCTCGATCTCGGGGGTGTGGCGATGCCGGAGCAGTCCGTAGGCCTCGGCGTTGCCCGTCATCCGCGCGAAGTGCAGTCGGTCGCTCGGCGCGCGTCCGGCGCCCGAGACGCCGCTGAGTGCGTTGACGACGACGCCGGTCCTCTCGATGAGCTCGGCGTCGAGCAGCGGCCCGAGGGCCAGCGCGCTCGCGGTTGGATAGCAGCCCGGCGCCGCGATCAGCGACGCGCCCACCAGCTCGTCGCGGTGGCGCTCGACGAGCCCGTACACCGAAAGATCGAGCAGCTGCGGCGCGAGGTGCGCCGCGCCGTACCAGGTCTCGTAGTCGGCGGGATCCTTGAGACGGAAGTCGGCGCCGAGGTCGACCACCTGCACGCCGCCGGCCATCAGCCGAGGCACGAGCTTCTGGCTCTCGCCGTGGGGCAGGGCGAGGAACACCACGTCGAGGTCCGCATCGAAGACGGCCTGGGTCGGCGCGAAGACCAACGACGGATACAGCGCGCCCAGCGCGACGACGTGCTCGGCGACGCGCCTGCCCGCGTTGGACTCGCCCGTCGCGACCACCACCTCCAGGTCAGGGTGCGACGCGCACAGCCGCAGGACTTCCGTCCCCGCGTATCCCGTGGCACCGACAACTCCGACTCGCATATGACATTTTATGCACACAAGATACTAAAAGTGCAAATTGGCGCCGCGACGCTAGGCTGAGCCCATGTCGAAGCGATCGTGGGCCCTTTTCCTGGCCATGGCCGTCATCTGGGGAATCCCCTACCTGCTGATCCGCGTAGCGGTGCGCGGCCTCGATCCCGGTGTGCTGGTGTTCTGGCGCACCGCCCCTGCCGGCCTCTTGATGCTGGCGCTGGTGGCGCACCAGCGCCAGTTCCAGGTGCTCCGCGACAACCTGAAGTGGATACTCGTCTTCGGGGTCATCGAGTTCGGCGTCCCCTGGTACCTGATGGCCACCGCCGAGAAGCACATCACCAGTTCCCTGACGAGCCTGCTGATCTGCTGCGTGCCGCTCATGGCCGTCGTGGCCCAGCTCATACGCCGCACCGAGGAGCGCATCGCCCCTCGTCGTCTGGCCGGGCTCGGCGTGGGCGCACTGGGCGTCGCGTTCCTGGTGGGGCTCGACCTGGGCGGAGGCTCGATCAAGTGGATCGGGCTGATGCTGGCGGTCTGCGTGGGCTACACCATAGGGCCGATCATCCTCGCCACCAAACTGCCTCACGTACCCGGCTACGTCATCGCCGCCGGGGCGACGTCGTTCGTGGCGCTCTGCTGGACCCCGTGGGCGTACGTCCACTGGCCCCACCACATCTCGGGCGAGACGTGGAGCTGCGTCGCGGTGCTCTCGCTGGTCTGCACCGCCGGGGCCCTCATTGTCTTTCAGAAGCTGGTCCAGGCGATCGGCGCGTCGAGGAGCGTGGTCGTCACCTACTTCAACACCGCCATTGCGGTGGTGCTGGGGATCGTCTTCCTGTCCGAGCCGCTCACCGCCGGCATCATCGTGGGATTCCCGCTGGTGCTGATCGGCTCCATCTTCGCCACGAGCAGGAGGGCCGAGGTTCCTAGCTCGGTGGGCTGAACCGCCCCGAGACCCTGACCGAGCCGTCGACCGTGAGCCACAAGTGGCCCGCACTGGTCACCAGGGTCACGTCATCGCCGTCCTCCACCGAACCGTGGTGGACCATCGACGCCGAGGCGAGGAGGCCGGTTGCCACCTCGCTCATCGCGAGCCAGAGCGCGGCGTTGTTCACGTGCCCGAGAATGTCGAGGTCGCTGCGCCGCAAGAGCCACGGGCGCCTCGCCGCGTCGTCGGGCACCGACGCCAGCGCCACGCGACCCGAGACCTTCCGACCGCCCACCGCCTCGCCGTAGGCGTCGAGGAAACTCTGGCGCAGGCGCTGTATCCGCCCCGTGGCATCGATGGGCACCCACAGCGACGCGGTCTCGATCATCGTGCGGCCGCTGACCTCTATGTCCGTGCGCCGCTCGGCCCACGCGCCACCCGTACCGCCGCACCAGGTCGTCAGCGTCACCAGCTCACCGTAGAGGGGCCAGCGACCGCCCTCGGTGACCCGCAGCACCGTGCGCCGCACGACCCACGTAAGGTCGCGGTCGATGTCGAGCTCGTCGTAGTCGTCCGTGGCGACGTCCTGGAGGAAACGGGCCGCGCCGTCCGGGCGCAAGCTGCCTCCGGGTCCAGCGTCGCCGAGCCGCACGCGCCGGGTGTGGCTGAAGCGCCGACCACGCTGCGGCCGGGCGACGAACTCGGTCACGGGCGGGACCATCCGAGTCGGCGCGGCGCTCGCATCTAGCGAAGTACCGCGCCGAGGCGCGCCGCGGTAGCGATCAGTGCCTCGCGCAGCGCGCCGATCTCCTGGTCGCCGAGGGTCCGCTCGGGCGAGCTGAGCCGCACGCCGTAGGCCACGCTGCGCGTTGCCTCGGGCAGGTTCGCGCCGCGGTACACGTCGAAGAGCGTCACGTCCTCGACGAGATCGGAACTCGCGACCAACGCGCACGCCAGGTCCTGGGCGTGCACCGAGGTCGGCGTGACGAAGGCGAGGTCGAGCGCGGCGCTCGGAAAGCGGCTCGGGACCACGGCGATCTGCGAGCGACGCGTCACCCGCGACCAGTCGGCCAGGATGTCCATGTCGACGTCGAGCACGCCCAATCGGCGATTCACCACCGACGGGACGAGCGTGGTCACGAACTGGGCGTCGACTTCGCCGACGAAGCCGAGCCTCGTGCCGGTGACGCGGTCCACCAGCGCCGCGCTTCTCGTGGGGTGGAATCCGGCGGGCGCGTCGTCCACGCTGCGCACGACCACGTCACTCAGGCCGAGGCGGTCGCCCAGCGCCGCCCACAGCGCGACGCTGGTCGTCGCGTCGTCGTCGGCGCGCCCCAGGACGATCGTGAGTCGCTCGTTCTCGTAGGGCAGGCTCAGAGTCACCGAGCCTCCGACGCCGCCCTTGGTGGTGCGCGCCTCGTTGGTCGAGCCGGGATGGGTGAAGACCATGCCGATCTCACCGAGCACCACGTCGCCGGTGCCGCGCTCGACGTTGCGGCCCCACGCGTTCACGAGGCCGGTAAGCATGGTGGCTCGCAGCACGGACTCCTCGGAGGCGAGCGGGTTGGTGACGCGCACGCGCTCGCGGCCCGCGCCCAGGAGGTCGAAGTCGGCGTCGCTGCCGAGCGTCGGGGTCCAGGCCTCGCACATCCCGAGGTCCACCGCCACGTCGCGCACGAGCCTTCGCATCTTCTGACGCGGGCTGAGGCCACCCGGCTCGGGCCACGTGGGGGTCTGGCGTGGCAGGCGGTGATAGCTGTGCAGGCGCGCGATCTCCTCGATGACGTCCGCGCGCCCCGCGGCGCCGCTTCGAACGTCGAGGCGCGACGAGGGCGGTGTCACCAAGAGGCTCTGATCTCGCGCCACGACCTCGAAGCCGAGTCCTTCGAGGAGAGAGGTCACCTCGGCGCTCTCGAGGTCGACGCCGAGGCCCCGCTCGATGTCACCGGACCGCAACTCTATCGTCGGGCGCTCGGGAATGGCCCCCCACACGTCGAGAGGGCCGGCCAGCCACTGCAGGTCGGGAACGCTCTGGGTGAGGATCTCCACGAAGCGCGCGGCGGCGCGCAGGGCCAGGTTCGGGTCGACGCCCCTCTCGAAGCGGTTCGAGGCCTCGCTGCGCAGGCCGTGCCGCTTCGACGAGCGCGCGATGGTCATCGGGTCGAAGAACGCGGCCTCGAGCAGGACGTCGATGGTCGAGTCGCTGATCTCGCTCGACGCGCCGCCCATGATGCCCGCGAGGCCCATGACCCGGTCGTCGCCGTCGACGATCACGAGGTCCTCGCCGGTGTCACCGAGACCTCGCCCGGCCCGGGCCAGTTCCCGGGTCACCCCGTCGAGGGTCTCGAGGGTCTCGCCGGGGGTGGCGCGACGCACGCGGATCGCGTGGCCGGCCACGTGGTCGGCGTCGTAGGGGTGGGTCGGCTGGCCGAGCTCGAGCATGACCAGGTTCGACGCGTCCACCACGTTTGAGATCGGACGCATCCCGGCGCTCTTGAGGCGCCGTGCGATCCACGAGGGCGAAGGTCCGACCGTCACCTCGCGCAGCACCGAAACGGTGAGCCGCCCGCAGAGGTCAGGGTCGTCGACCGCCGCCGAGGCGAACGTCGAACTCTGGAGCGGCGAGTTGGGGATCGCCAGCGACGGCGCGCGTAGCGGGCGGCCCAGGCGCGTCGCGAGGTCGCGCGCCACACCCTCGACCGACCAGGCGTCCGGGCGGTTGCCCTCGACGCTGATGTCGAACACGACGTCCGGCGTGATGCCGAGGCACTGGAGCAGGCCCTCGCCCACTCGCGGCGTCGTGAGAGCGTCGAGCACCATGAGTCCCTGGTGGTCGTCGTCGAGTCCCAGCTCGCGTGATGAGCAGAGCATTCCGTTGGAGGTGACCCCGCGCATCTTGCGCAGGGCGATTTCGAAGCCCCCGGGCAGGACCGCGCCCACGGGCGCGAACGGCACGTGGTTGCCCACCTCGAAGTTCGTGGCGCCGCAGACGATCTCCACCGGGCCGTTTCCGGCGTCGATCACGACGAGACGAACGCGGTCGGCGCCCTCGATGGCCCGCACCTCGTCGATGCGGGCGACCACGACGTCGGCAAGCCCCTCACCCACGCGCTCGATGCCCTCGACGACCAGGCCGAGGTCGTCGAGGATCGTGCGCAGGTCGTCGGTACCCTCGGTGAGGTCGACGAACTCCTCGAGCCACGAGCGCGGGATCCTCACGAGAACTGCCTGAGGAATCGGGTGTCGTTCTCGATCAACGCTCGCATGTCGGCGATCTCGTGGCGCATCTGGGCGCAGCGGTCGATGCCGAATCCGAACGCGAAGCCGCTCCATTCGTCGCCGTCGATGCCCACGGCGTCGAACACGGCGGGGTCCAGCATGCCGCAGCCTCCGAGTTCGATCCAGCCGGTCTGGGAGCAGGTACGACATCCCCCTCCCCGGCAGATCGTGCAGGTGACCTCGAACTCCGCGGAAGGCTCGGTGAACGGGAAGAAGCCCGGGCGCAGGCGCGACTCGATGTCGGGTCCGAAGTAGGCCCGCGTGAAGGTCTCGATGACGCCCGCCAGGTGCGCGAAGGTGATCCCCCGGTCCACGACCAGCCCCTCGATCTGGTGGAACGTCGCCAGGTGCCGGGCGTCGGGCGTGTCGCGGCGGAAGCACCGCCCCGGCATCACCGAGTGGATGGGCAGGGTGGCGGACCTGACGGCCTCTTCCATCAGGTGGATCTGCGTCGGCGACGTGTGGGTGCGCAGCACCACGGTCTCGGGCTCGCCGAGATCGACGTAGAAGGTGTCCCACAGACCCCTCGCGGGGTGCGCGGGAGGGATGTTGAGCGCCTCGAAGTTGTACCAGTCGCTCTCCACCTCGGGTCCGTCGGCCACGTTGAAACCCATGGTGACGAACACATCTTCGAGCTCGCGCTGGGTCGAGGCGACGAGTCCCGGGTGCCCGACCGCCGCCGGGACGCGCAGGGCGCCCAGCACGACGTCGCCGAGGTCGAGCCGGTCCGCCTCGAGCAGCCGCAGCCGGGCGTCGCGAGCGAGCAGGGCGCGGCGCTCTTCGAGCGCGGATTCGACCACTCTGCGGGCCTCTTGGAGCAAGGCTCCGGCCTCGCGACGGGCCTCGGGCTCGAGCGAGCCGAGGGACTTCTGCAGGCTCGCGAGGACCGAACGCTTGCCGATCAGTCTCGGCTCGGCCTCGCGCAACTGCTCGAGGGATTCCAGCGCCGCTATCGAGGCGAGCAACTGGGACTTCTGGTCGGCGAGACCGGCGAGGGGCGAGGACGTCATGACCCCTCAAGGCTAGGGCGTGGCGGCGAGGAAGTCGCGTCTTCACGCTGCCACAGAGCCTCGAACGCGATCAGCGACGCGGCGACGCCGGCGTTCAGCGACTCGCTCGCCCCCGTCATCGGAATACTCAGGCGGTCCTGGCACATGGCGATCGCCGCCTCGTCCAGGCCGCTGGCCTCGTTGCCGATGACGACGACCGAGGGGCCCGTGAGGTCCACGCTGCGCAGGCTCGCTCCGCCGTGCACGACCGTGGCGAACGTCCGCGCGCCGCGCGCGGCGAAGTGTGCGAGGGTCTCGTCGAGCGTGCTGACCGCGACCGGCAGGTGGAACACCGAACCGGCCGTCGCACGCAGGGTCTTGGGATTGAAAGGATCGACCGATTGCCCGGTGAAGACGACGGCCCGCGCGCCAGCCGCGTCGGCCGAGCGGATGATCGTCCCGGCGTTGCCGGGGTCGCGCACGTCGTGCAGGACGAGGACCAGGCCATCGGCCGGCACCTCATTGAGGTCGGTGACGGGCAACCGGACAGCGGCCAGCACGGGCTGGGGGGTCTGGGCGTCCGCGACCTTCTCCAGGACTCCCGGGGCCAGCGCGAACACTCGCACCGACGACGATGACGCTCGCGCGACGACGTCGGCGACCTCGCCGGCGCTCGCCTGGGCGGCGTCGACGAAGATCGCCTCGAATTCGACGGCGCTGTCGAGGGCTGCGAGGACCAGGTCGGGGCCCTCGAGCACGCATACCGCCTCGCTCCACCGCAGGGAGCGCTTCTGGATGAGGCGTCGGAGCCGACGCACTCGCTGGTGTGACGACCCCAACGCCTCGATCAGGACGGCCTACTTCGCCAAGGCGGCGCTGGCCTGAGCGACGATCGCGGCGAACGCGGCGTTGTCGTTCACGGCCAACTCCGCCAGGATCCGGCGGTCGACTTCGATTCCCGCGGCGTTCAGCCCCGCGATGAAGCGGCTGTAGCTCATGCCGTGTGCGCGGGTCCCGGCGTTGATCCGCTGGATCCAAAGCTTGCGGAAGTCGCCCTTACGCGCGCGGCGGTCGCGGAACGCGTACACGCCAGCGTGCTGGACCGCCTGGTTGGCGGCGCGGAAGGTGCGGCTGCGGTCACCGTAGTAACCCTTGGCCTCCTCCAGAATCGCCTTGTGGTGCTTCTTGGCGTTTACCGCCCTCTTGACACGTGCCATGTCGGTCTCTCTTTCCTAGCTCTTTCTCTACAGGCCCATCAGGCGCTTGACCTGCTTCTCTTGGCCCGGTGACAGGTCCGTCTGGCGACCGAGGCGGCGCGCGCGTACCGAGGTCTTGCCCTCCATCAGGTGTCCTCGAAAGGCCTTGCCTCGGCGAAGCTTCCCGGTCCCGGTGATCTTGATCCGCTTCTTGGCACCGCTGTCTGTCTTCATCTTTGGCATCTCAGCCCTCCTCAGGCGTTACGTCTGCCGAAACACTCGGCACGACCTCTTGTTGCACGATCCCTAATATCTCTTCTTCTGACGCAGTCTCCGGCGCCGCGGGCGGCTCCGGCGCCGCGGGCGGCTCCTTGGCGGCCTGCGGCTTCAGCGCCGGCTTGGCGCCCTCCTCGCTCTTGGGCTTGGGCTTCTTGTCCGGTCCGAGCACCATGATCATGTTGCGCCCATCGAGCTTCGGTGCCGATTCGACCTTGGCGATGTCGGTCAGCCGCTCGACGATGCGGTCCAGTATCTTGGCGCCGAGCTCGGGGTGGGCCGACTCGCGTCCACGGAACATGATCGTGACTTTCACCTTGTGACCTTCGGTCAGGAAGCGCTCGACGAGCCGGGTCTTGGTGTCGAAGTCACCGGGGCCGATCTTCGGGCGGTACTTCATCTCCTTGACGCCGACGTGCTGGGTCTTGCGGCGCGACTCCTTGGCCTTTTGGGCCTCGTCGAACTTGAACTTTCCGTAGTCCATGATGCGGCACACGGGCGGGCTCGCCGTCGGGGCGATCTCCACGAGGTCCAGGTCCAGGCTGCGCGCCAACTCCAGCGCCTCGCGGGCCGATACCACGCCACGCTGGTTTCCCTCGTTGTCGATGAGACGAACACTTTCCACCCGAATGCGCTCATTGACGCGGTGGTCTCCAGGCACTGTTGCGATAACTCACTCCTTGCTCTACGCGACGCCTAGATGGCATCGCCACGGCAAGCGGGGCGCAAACTCCTGGGAACCCATGGCACTCTTCATGCCTAGGTGGACGCTGGCGATGCCAACCTCACTTGCTGTGAACTGCCCAATAACTGTAGCAGAAGGCCCGTCACGGTCGGCTCATCTCAAATCCTCCGATAGAGGGCTATTTTACTTCTCATGACCGACCAGCCCGAGACCAGCGAGAACCTCAACGACGCCGACGAAATCGAGATGCTCCGCTCGACGCCGGTGGAGGTGGTCCTCGGCAACCACATCTTCCACCTCGTTCAGTTGGCCGCGGTGCACCTCGCCTCCACCCCGCCCCAGCTCCCCGAGGCGCAGCTGACCATCGACGTGATCGCGGCGATGCTAAAGGCCGGCGGTGAGCGGCTCGGCGAGCACGTCGACCTCTACCGAAACGCCCTCGCTGAGGTCCAGCAGGTCTACGTGCGCGCGGCGACGACGGCGCACACCTAACTGGTGGCGACGAGCGCGTCCGACGACACCTCCCCTGGAGGTTCGACGCCGCGAGGCGCGCACGCGCGCCGGCCAGCGGGACCTACACGAAGCAACGCCCTCCGTCGGTTGGACGAAGGGCGTTCACCTCAATTTCTCTGGGAGAAGAGAGCCCGAGGGGGGACCCGGACCCTCTTCTCTCAAACCTTGTGCTGGATCTCGGCGTCCGGGTCCACCTGGCGGTAGTGGCGCACTCCGAGCAGCGTCAGCACCAGCATGCACAGTCCGAGCACGAACGACGCGATGGCGGCGTACAGGGCGATGACCCCGATGAACCCGAAGGCGTACGCGTTCAGCAGCAGGCCGCGCAGCGTGTCGCCGCGAAAGACGAGCTCAACCTGCGAGGCCAGCCCGGCGTTCGAGGGGTCCTTCTGCGCGGCGGTGCTCAGTTGCGAATAGGTCTTGCCGCCGCTGATCTGGTTGGTGTCGACGCCGATGATGTCGTTGGCGAAGATCTGTGCCTCTGATCCCGTGAGTACCTGCTCGCCCGCGTACTGGGTCAGGTGCGCGCTCACGAGGTCCTGGTAGTCCTGTCCTCCGACCTTGGGGAAGAAGACCTTCTGTTCCAGCAGCTGGGACTTCACCTGGTTCGACGTGAAGGTGTAGCCCACGATCAGTCCCGCGCCCGCTACGAAGAGCATCAAGGTCAGCAGCACGCCAACCCAGTTGAGTAGTAGGTCCAATGTCTTACGGCGCATATCAACAACTCCTATGGTTTCGAACTCTCAATAGACTGTCATGCGCTCAACGAACGACCGTAGGGCAGAAGGTCCTTTTGGATGCATTGTTCGCTGCCGGCGAGGATGATTGCGCCGAAATGTGACTAAAGGCCCGGGTGAAGAACCGGCCGCAGGGGCCGTCAGCGTCGCGGGTCAGATGAGCGGACCGGTGCTGCGTGGCCCCGTGTCCGGCCCGAGATGGGACCGCTCCCTGATGACCCTCTGCGCGGCGTCGGGATCGTCGGGGGTGATGAACGGCTTGACCCTCTTGCCCAGGTCGAGGATGAGCGCGACCCGCTTCTTCGGTCGCTGCGGATCCAGGTTGGCCCAGTAGCCCGGATTGGCTGTGCCCCAGATTCTGGCCCGGCCGGTGAAGGTCGCGATGTCCACGCTGCGAACCCCTTTGATCGAGCCGTAGGGAATCCGCTTCGTCCCCCACGGGAAGTAGTAGCCGCGAAGGCACACGCCACTCGCCACGCACTGCACCCTGGGGTCCACGTAATCGTCCACGCTGGCACCATACTTCGACGTCGCACGCGTCGGTGACCTTGGTGTCTGGCACCCGAGTCGCGGAGGTCGCCCGTGGCGCCCGTCAGGCCAGCGAGCGCACCGAGACCACCTCGTCGTGGCCCAGGTGACCGACGGCCCGGCGCCCCTCGGCGCGCACGCCCGGTGAAATAGAGCGCGAGCCGTCGGCGATGGCCACGCAGTGGAAGTAGAAAACGACGCCGTCGCCGCTACGCAACAGTCCGTCGCCGCGGCGCTCGTCGAACGACTCGATGACCCCGGTGATCACGCGTGGCTCTCGAGCGACCCCTGGCGCAGCAACGACACCATCTCCAGAGCGGTCAGCGCGCACTCGCGGCCCTTGTTGGCCTCCCCCGGCGCGGACCGCTCGAGGGCCTGGGCCACGGTGTTGGTCGTGAGCACCCCGAAGGACACCGGCACGCGCGTGCTCAGCTGCACGTCCTGGAGTCCGCGAGCGCACTCCCCCGCGACGAACTCGTAGTGACCGGTATCGCCGCGGATGACCGCTCCGAGCGCAATGACCGCGTCGTAGGGGCGGTCGCCGTCGGCGTAGGCCAGGGCCAGCAGCGGAATCTCGAAGGCCCCCGGGACCCAGCCGACCGAGATGTCCGACCGGTCCACGCCGGCCTCGCTCAGCGCGTCGAGCGCGCCTTCGAGCAGGCGCGTCGTGATGGCGCCGTTGAAGCGCGCGCACGCAATGGCGACGCGCAGCCCACGGCCGTCGTTCTGCCCCTCTAGGTACTCGCCGACCCGCCCGCGCAGCGCTCCGGCCTTCTTCGGGTCGAACTTCGTGTCATCCGCCGAGGTCATCTAGCCCCCCGAGCAGGTGACCCATGCGCTCCCGCTTGGTGCGCAGGTAATCGATGTTGAACTCGGTCGGCAGGCTTTCGATCGGCACGCGTTCGACGATGTTGAGCCCGAAGCCCTCGAGGCCGCCGTACTTGCTCGGGTTGTTGGTCATCAGGCGCATCGAGGTCACGCCCAGATCCACGAGGATCTGGGCGCCGATCCCGTACTCGCGCGAGTCGACCGGCAGGCCCAGCTCGATGTTCGCGTCCACGGTGTCGTGGCCGTTCTCCTGGAGCGCGTAGGCGCGGATCTTGTGCCCGAGCCCGATCCCGCGGCCTTCGTGGCCGCGCAGGTACACCACCACCCCCGCGCCTTCGGCCGCTATCTTCGCGAGCGCCGTGTGCAGCTGGGGACCGCAGTCGCAGCGCATCGATCCCATGACGTCGCCGGTCAGGCACTCCGAGTGCACGCGCACGAGCACGTCGCGCGTCGTCTTGAGGTCACCGTAGACCAGGGCCAGGTGCTGTTCACTGTCGAGCACCGACTCGAAGACGTACGCCTGGAACTGGCCATGCTCGGTGGGCAGCGACGCCTCGGCGACGCGCTTGACCAGCTTCTCGTGGTGGCGACGGTACCGGATGAGGTCGGCGATGGAGATTATCGGCAGGTGGTGCTTCTGCGCGAAGACCTCAAGCTCGGGCAGGCGCGCCATACCGGCCTTGTCGGCGGTGACGATCTCGCAGAGCACGCCCGACGGGTACTTGCCCGCCAGACGGCAGAGATCGACCGTGGCTTCGGTGTGTCCGGCGCGCTTCAAGACGCCGCCCGGCCGGTAGCGAAGGGGGAAGATGTGACCGGGCCGGCTGAGGTCGGTGGCCCTGGTCGCGGGGTCGATGAGCGCACGAACCGTCGCCGCGCGGTCGTGGGCCGAGATGCCCGACGTCGTACCGTGGCGGTAGTCCACGGTAACGGTGAAGGCTGTGCGCTGGGCCTCGGTGTTCACCACCACCATCAGCGGCAGGTCGAGCTCGTCGGCCCGGCTCGATTCGAGCGGCACGCAGAAGACCCCGGACGTGTACTCGAGGAAGAATGCCATGCTCTCGGCCGTGACGTCCTCGGCGGCCATGATGAGGTCGCCTTCGTTCTCACGGTCCTCGTCGTCGATCACCACCACCATGCCGCCCTTACGCAGCTGGTTGAGCGCCTCTTCGATCGTTGATAACGCCATTAGACCTCCACGTCCACACGTACATCTTCGCCGATTCGGCGAAGATCCACCAGTCGACCCCGGCGAAGCACGCTGATCGTGGGCGTCGACAGCCCCCGAAGCGCTCCGACGGTGCCTTGGCTACCGCCAAACGCCGGTGCCTGGTACCAGACCACGTGATTGACGAGCCCGGCCTCGAAGAAGGCGCTGGTGGTGGTCGGTCCGCCCTCCACGAGCACCTGGATCACGTCGTGGTGCGAGAGTTCATCGAGGATGAATCCGAGGTCACCGGACCTTTCGAGGCAGGGTCGAACCTTCGCGTCGTCGGCGGCGCGGCCGAGGACCACCCGCAACGGCTCAAAGACGATGTCGTCCAGACGAGCGGTAAGGCGGGGGTTGTCGGCGCGCACGGTTCCCGCGCCGATGATGATCGCCTGGCTCTGGGCGCGCAGCACGTGCGCGTCGCGACGCGCCGCCTCGCCGGTGATCCACTGGCTGGTGCCGTCGGCCATCGCCACGATCCCGTCGAGCGTCGAGGCGATCTTGGCCACCACGTAGGGCCGGCCGGTCACCCGGTGCCACAGGTACGACGCGAGCTGGGCGCGAACGACCTGCTCCTCGACGCCGACCTCCACGTCGACGCCCGACGCGCGCAGCAGCTTGATCCCCTGGCCGTTGACCCGGGGATCGGGATCGATCGTCCCGACGACGACCTTGGCGATACCGGCCTTGACGATCGCCTCGGTGCAGGGTCCGGTTCGGCCCACGTGGCAGCACGGCTCGAGCGTCACCACGAGGGTGGCTCCCTTCGCCCGGTCGCCCGCGCGGCGCAGCGCGTCGATCTCGGCGTGGGCCTCGCCGGGGACCTGCGTGTGGCCCTCGCAGATCACGACACCATTCTCGTTCACGACCAGGGCTCCGACCCAGGGATTCGGCGGCGCGAGGTAGCGGGCCTTCTCGCCGGCTTGCACGGCGAGCAACATGAGGTCGATGTTCGAGTTCATCGCCGGCGCCCGGCCTCGGCCGCGGCCCGCAGGGAGTGGGCGGCCTCGAGAGGAGCGGGACGCGAGAAGATCGCCGAACCGGCCACGAGCACGTTAGCCCCGGCGCGCACCGCCACCGGCGCGGTGTTCAGGTCGATGCCCCCGTCCACTTCGATGTCCACGGGCAGCGACTGGACGTCGACCTCGCGGCGCGCGGCGCTGACCTTGGTCATGACGTCCTCCATGAACGATTGGCCGCCAAAACCCGGAAAGACCGTCATCAGCAACAGGAGGTCGATCTCGCCCAGGAAGGGTGCCACCTTGTCGAAGGGGGTGTCGGGGTTCGCCGCCAGTCCCACGCGCAGTCCGAGCGCCCGAGCGTCGCGTATGAGCGACGCCGTGGCGCCGACCTCGACGTGCACCGTGCATCCGTCGGCGCCGGCCTGGGCGAATGCCTCGAGGTAGCGCCCTGGTTCGCTCATCATCAGGTGGCAGTCGAAGAAACGAGTGCTGTAGCGACGAAGCGACGCGACTACTGGTGGTCCGATCGAGACGTTCGGCACGAAGTGGCCGTCCATCACGTCGACGTGGAGCCAGTCGGTCTCGGCGTCGATCTCGTGCACCGCGTTGGCCAGCGAACCGAAGTCCGCGGCCAGGATCGACGGAGCTACTCGCAGGGAGCCAGTGGGACCGGCATCGATCAATGTCACGTTTTCAGCCTAGGGCGCGCGCCCGGCGGCTACGTCCACTGCGAGCCGTCCTCGCTGATGCGCGCACCGGCCCACCACGCCGACACCGCCATGGGCCTCGAGCCTTCGGGCTGGACCTCGTCGAGCGCGATGCCCCCGTCGTTCGCCACGAGGCACACCGAGTTGTCGACCACGGCCAGGGAGCCGGCAGCCCCCTCGAGCGGTCCCACGGCGTGCGCGCGCAGCACCCTGATCCTTCGCCCGTTGATGAACGTGAACGCCCGCTCCAGGCGCACGGTCGCGAGCAGCGCGGACTGGCTCATCGAGGGCACCAGGTGGAAGGTCTCCTTCGTCAGCTTCTCGGCGTAGGTGGGCGGGCCCTGCTGGGGGGCCGGATGCTCGAGCAGCGCCGGCGAGCCCAGCACCTCGACCAGCGCGGCCGCACCGATGTCGGCCAGCTCGCTCATGAGCTCGTTCGACGTCTTGTCGCCAACGGCCACGCGCCGCTCGAGGTGGACCGGACCGGTGTCGAGCTGCGCCTCGAGGGACATGACCCCCACGCCCGTCTCCTCGTCGCCGGCGAGAATCGCCCGCTCGACCGGTGCGGCGCCCCTCCAGCGGGGCAGCAGCGAGAAGTGCACGTTGAGCATGGGGATGCGTTCGAGCACCGCGGCGGGAATCATGGCGCCGTAGGCCACGACGACACCGCGTTCGACGTCGAGTCCTTCGAGGTCGCTCACGCGGTGTCCTACGCGAAGTCCCAGCGCCAGGGCCTCGGCCTTGACCGGACTGGGTGAGAGTGCGCCGCCCCGACCGCGCTTGCGGTCGGGGCGGGTGATCACGATGACGATGTCGTGGCCGACGTCGACCAGTGCACGAAGCGAGGGAACGGCCGCCTCGGGTGTTCCGAGGAACGCGAGGCGCATCTACTCGCCGAGTAGCCGGTGCAGACCGTCGGGGTCGTTGGCGCCAATCTTCATGCGTTGCTCGCGCAGCAGCTTCTTGGCCGCACGCCTCTGATCGGCGTCGAGCCGCTCGATGAGCAACACCCCGTTGAGATGGTCCATCTCGTGTTGGAAGATCCGTCCTTCGAACTCGTCGGTCTCCACGCTTATCTCTTTGCCGTCGAGGTCGAAACCAACCAGGTGGATGGCGTTGGGCCGCGTGATCTCCCAGCTCAGGCCCGGCACCGAAAGGCAGCCCTCCTCGTAGGTCCACTCACCGTCGGATTCGACGATGGACGGATTCACGACCACGACCGGCCCGTCGCCCTTGTCGTAGACGAAGATGCGCTTCTGGATACCGATCTGGTTGGCCGCGAGCCCGACGCCCGGTGCCTCGTACATGATCTCGATCATCGTCTCGGCGAGGACGGCGATCTTCCCGTCGATGTTCTCTATCTCGGTCGAAACCTCGTTCAGCACGGGGTCGCCGTAGAGACGGATTGGAAGGTTGCTCACGTCTCTACGATACCGCCCTCGTCGCGAAGCGGGCTCCCTCACCGACGCGACAGTGGCGCGCCTCGCACACCGGCCCCTCGCGGGCGCCGCGGTGCGCTCAGCAGGCCGCGATGACCGCGATGGCGCAGGGAGTCTTCGGGGACTGCACGCAGACGTAGCCCGTTGAGGTTCCCGAATTCGCCGTCACCTTCGATTCGAACCCCGCCTTCCCGCCCTGGCCGGCCTTGAACGTCGGCTTGACCATGACTTGAAACATCGCGGCCGTCGCGCCCACCACGTCGTTGCCGTCCACGGCCCGGCCGTGCTTGGCGGCGCGCCACGGCGTTGCGACTCACCTCAAGCGCGGTGTCGTCGAGCAAGGGGGTCGTCTGCGCGGAGCATGGAACAATGCTTGGGGCCCCGTTGACCTCGCTCGGGAAGCGCACGCAGATCGTGCGATACGTGGTCGGGTTCATGAGCCCGACCACGCGGGTGTAGCCGGGTAGCCCGCCCAGGTTGAACATGAGGCTGAGTCCGGCGGTGTTGACGAGCGTGGCGGCGACGGCGTACCTGACGATCGTCAGACTCACCGGAGTCGACGTCGCGTCAGTGGCCGGGACCGCGACACCGAGCAACGCCGCCGCCGCCGTGCCGGTCACCAGCGCGTGCGCAATTCCTCGCACCGCGGAGAAGCGCCCTGGGGTCGTGCGCACCTGGTCGACGCCTCATCCTCGTCTCCGCTCCATCTGAATGTTCATGGGACTCCCCTGTTCACCCTTGTCCCCTCGTGCGGGCCGCGTGCATGAAGTGTCCGCTACTCGACCGCGATGCGCAGTTTGCCGGGCGGTCGTGGCGCGGCGCGTAGGGCCGACGTGAGCGTGTCGACGTCCTTGGCGCGCACCACGTAGCCGTCGGGAGTCTCGTACGTGGTCAGTTCGCCGCCGGGCAACTGCGCCACGAACGCCCCCGCGGCGTCCCCGGTCACCTCGGCCATCGCACCGTAGGGCGCCAGCGCCAGCAACTGGGCGGTCGCCGAGTCCTCCTCGACGATCGCGTCGAAGTCCGCCTCGCGAAGCGCGGCGATGACCTGGTCGTCGCCCCGCCTCGTCTGCAGGACGACCTCGCCACGCGCCTCGCGCCGTGAACCCACCAGGCGCCCCGCCTTGCCGACCGCGGTGACCGCCGCTCGCCGGGCCGACTCGCGAGGCGCCAGCAGGTACTGGTCGAAATCGACGAAGATCACGACCCCGCACCGGCGCACCCGCTGCCAGACCGCCTCGGTGCCCACGACGACGCGCGCGAGCGGGGCCTGCGCGTCAGAGCCGGCCGTCACCTCGCTGACCGGCTGGGACAGCTGGGCCGCCACGTCACGGGCGAGCGTCGTGACCCCGACGCGCACGCGCTTGAGGTTCGTCGCCCCGCACGACCGGCAGAAGTTCGCGCGCAGCTCGTGGCGGTCCCGGCAGGCCAGTTGGCCGTCGACCTCCTCCTCGCCTTGGGCGCACGTGGCGCAACGAGCCAGCTCGCCGCACTTCTTGCAGGCGAAGAGCCGGCCGGTTCCCAGGCGCTGGAGAACGACGCAGACCGCCACGGGCTCATCGCCGCGCAGCGCCCGGTGCGCGGCGTCGAGCGCGGCGCGAGACAGGGCGCCGTCGCGCGGGTCGCACATGCGACGGTCGACCACCTCGATCCGGGGCCATCCGCCGACGAGGTCGCCGTCCTTCTCGTACGCGCCGCGGTCGAGCAGCGACGGCGAGGGGATCATCGAGGTGCACCATAGCGGCGCGCCATCGCGCGCGCAGCGCTCGCGAAGCATGGTCACGGCGTCCCAGGTCGGTGCCGCCTCCGAACGGTACGCCTCGTCGTCGGCGTCGATGACGACCGCCCCGGCGACCCTGGGAACCGGCGCCAGTGCCGCGCCGCGAGGCCCCACCACGACGGGCCATCCGGCGCGCATCCGGTCCCACTCGCCGTCGCCCGAGGCCACGTGGCACCCGCGCTGCTCGAGTCGGCCGCGCATCCGCCCGGCCCAGGCCTCGGTGGGCACGAGCACCACCAGCGAACCGTCGCGCGCGAGAGCGTCGCCGTAGGCGCCGAGAATCAGGGGCAGCGGATCGGTCGTGGGCGCGAGCTGGAGCACGCCGGGGCGCCGCGCGACGGCCTTGGCGGCGACGACGCTCGAGAGCGGGGCCTTGGGCGCGGGCTCGGGCAGGACCGTGATGAGTCGCTTGGGCGACGTCGAGACGAGGAAGCGCGACAGCGGGCTGCACCAGCGCCCGCTCGCCCACGAGAGCAGGTCGAGCAGCGACGGCGGCGGTCCGTACCCGAGCCACTTGGTGAGGGGCTTCAGTTCGCGATCGGGCTCCACGTCGCCGGTAACCCAGCCGCGCACCGATCGATTGTTGAAGTCGACGCGCACCCGGTCGCCCGGCGCGACCTGGCTGGTGACGTCGGTGACCGCGTAGTCGAACGGACGGTCAACCGCGGCGACCTCGGTGACGACACGAACCGCGCGCGAGGCGCTCACTGGGGAAGTGACAGTTCCCGGCGTAGGTCGTCGAGGCGGGGCGTCTGCTCCCAGGTGAATCCCTGATCGCTTCGCCCGAAGTGGCCGTAGGCCGCGGTGCGCTGGTACATGGGCCGGCGCAGGTCGAGGTCACGGATGATGGCCGCGGGACGCAGGTCGAAGATCGCGTCGACGGCCTTGGCGATCTTGGCGCGGTCGACCCGCTCGGTGCCGAACGTGTCGACGTTCACCGACACCGGGTGCGCCACGCCGATCGCGTAGGCGACCTGCACTTCGCAACGCTGCGCGGCGCCCGAGGCCACGACGTGCTTGGCGACCCAGCGCGCCGCGTACGCCGCGGACCGGTCGACCTTCGAGGGGTCCTTGCCCGAGAAGGCGCCGCCGCCGTGACGGGCCATGCCGCCGTAGGTGTCGACGATGATCTTGCGTCCGGTCAGGCCGGTGTCGGCGTGGGGCCCGCCGAGGACGAACTTGCCCGAAGGGTTCACGTAGACCTTCATCGAGCTGGTATCGAGGTCGCTGGGCAGCATCGGTCGGATCACGTGCTCGAGCAGGTCCGGCCGGATGACCGCCTGGGCGTCGTACCCGTCCTCGTGCTGGGTGGAGATGAGCACCGTGTCGATCGCGACCGGACGCCCCTCCTCGTAGACGACCGTCACCTGGGTCTTGCCGTCGGGACGCAGGTAGGGAACCTGCCCCGAGCGGCGCACCTGGGCCAGGCGCATCGAGAGCCGGTGCGCCAGCCAGATCGGCAGCGGCATGAAGTCCTCGTTGTCGTCGCAGGCGTAGCCGAACATCATTCCCTGGTCGCCGGCGCCCAACGCGTTGAGCTGATCCTCGCCGCCCGTGCCCGAACGCTGCTCGAGGGCGATGTCGACGCCGTGGGCGATCTCGTGGCTCTGCTGATCGATGGAGACCAGCACGGCACAGTTCCTGCCGTCGAAGCCCTTGGCGCCGTCGTCGTAGCCGATGTCGATGATGGTCTTGCGCGCGATCGACTGGATGTCGACCGTGGCGGTCGTGGTGATCTCGCCGGCCACGATGCACAGCCCCGTCGTGAGCAGCGTCTCGCAGGCCACGCGCGCCATGGGGTCCTGGGTGAGAATCGCGTCGAGCACGCTGTCGGACACCTGGTCGGCGATTTTGTCGGGGTGTCCTTCAGTCACCGACTCCGAGGTGAAGAGGGTGCGGTCGCTCATGGGGCTCCTTGGGATAACAATGAAGCCACCCTAGTCAAGATCTCAAGCGAAATGGCATCTTTCGAGCGAAGCGAGACCGTTTGGGCGACCTCGTCGCGGTCCAGCAGCGTCACTTCGTTGGTCGAGTGCCCGAAACCGACCCCCTCGGCCGACACGTCGTTGACGACCAGGAGGTCGACCCCCTTGCGGCGCAACTTGGCCAGGGCGTTCTCGACAACGTTGCTCGTCTCAGCGGCGAAGGCGACGATCACCTGGCCGGCGTGGCGGTGCGTCACGAGGTCCACCACCACGTCGATCGTCGGCTTCAGGGCCAGCGTGGGCGGACCAGCGTCCTTCTTCAACTTCTCTCCCGCGGGACTGAGCGTGAAGTCCGACACCGCCGCGGCCATGATGACTACGTCGGCGTCCCTGGCCCGCGCCATCGTGGCCTCGTGCAGCTCGGCGGCCGTGCTGACGCGAACGAGCTGCACGCCGGCGGCGACGTCCAGGGCGAGCGCCAGGTCGACCGTGGAGATCAGGGTCACGTCGGCGCCGAGACGGTGGGCGACTTCGGCCAGCGCGTAGCCCTGGCGGCCCGAGGACCGGTTCGCCAGCACGCGCACCGGATCAACCGGCTCGCGAGTTCCTCCGGCCGTGATCAGGACCTTCTTGCCCGTGAGCGGCCCGCGGTACCCGCGCACAATTCTCTCGATCAGCTCGAAGATCGCTTCGGGGTCCGCGAGACGGCCGGTCCCCTCGTCCCCGCCGGCCAGGCGGCCGCTGTCGGGTTCGAGTACCAGCACGCCTCGTCGTCGCAGCGTGGCCAGGTTCTCTTGGACCGAGGGGTGTTCCCACATCTCGGTGTGCATCGCCGGGCACAGCAGCACCGGTCCGCGAGAGGCCAGCAGGGTGGCGCTCAGCAGGTCGTCACCGAGGCCCATGGCGTAGCGGGCGATGAGATGAGCCGTCGCCGGAGCCACGACGATCAGGTCGGCGCGCTGGGCAAGGTACGTGTGGGGAATCGGCGTCGAAGGGTCGCCGTAGAGGCTGGTGCGCGCGGGTTCGCTGGCGAGCGCCGAGAACGTCACCGCCCCCACGAAACGCGTGGCGTCGGGGGTGAGCACCGGGGAGACGAAGTAGCCGCCGTCGCGCAGACGGCGCAGTAGCTCGACGGACTTGTACGCGGCGATGCCGCCGGCAACTCCTAGGACAATGCGGGGCGCGTGCGAACTAGGCGTCGCGCAGGGCATCGGTGAAGGCATCCAGGTCGTTGTTAGCGTCCTGGCGTGCCTGCTCCAACGCTTCAACTTGTAGGCGCTCGGCTTCGATCTCTTCGGCGGTGGGTCGGTGGAACTCGAGCTTGCCCTGGTAGAGCTCCTCGAGGGCCAGCGACAGCGACTTGTTCGACAGCGACGTGACCTGCGGCGGGATCAGCGCGCCATGTCCCTGTCCCAGGCCGTTGTAGTACTCGTTGATCTCGCGCGCGCGGATGGCCGAGACGGCGACCAGCGTGAACTTCGAGTCGCCCACCTTGTGCAGCAGGTTCTCGATAGGTGGGTCAACCAGTGTGGGGCGTTCTGCGCTCACGGTATTAGTCCTTTTCCGGGGGGTTTCGTCGATGACGGCGAAGTTCCTCCAGTATAGAGAGGATTTCGTCCGCCGCCCGCTCGACTTCGTCGTTGACCACCACGTAATCAGCCAATTCGTGGCCCCTGGCCAGCTCGTGGGGCGTGCTCGAGAGCCGCTGGGCGACGTGTTCCGGGCTGTCGCCGCGGCCCCGGAGGCGCTGTTCGAGTTGGTCCATCGAGGGGGGCAGGATCAGGAACACGACCGAGTCGGGGTTGTGGCGGCGCACCTGCTCGGCGCCCTGGACCTCGATCTCGAGCAGCACGTCGGCCTCGCTGGGCGAGGTCGGCAGCGGAGTGCCGTACAGGTTGCCCTGGAACTCGGCCCACTCCAAGAACCGGTCGTCGTCGATCGCCGACTCGAACGTGGCCCGTTCGACGAAGACGTACTCGTCGCCCTTCTCGGTGGCCCGCTTGGGACGGGTCGTCCAACTGCGGCTCAGCCAGAGTCGATCATCCTTCTCGACCAGGCGCTGGGCCAGCGTTCCCTTGCCCACTCCACCCGGGCCGATGAGCACCGCCAGCAGCGGCTCAGCGCACAAGGGCCCGGAACAGTTCTGCGCGCTGCTTGGGTCCGAGTCCTCGGATGCGGCGGGTCCGGGCGATCGACGCCTTGACCATGATCCGGCCGGCCTTCACTTCGCCGATCGCGGGCAGGGCACTGATCAGGTCGTAGGCGCGCATCTGGGCGACGCACTCCTCGTGATCGGCCAGCTCGAAGAGCTCCTCGAGTGAAAGGTCTCCGGACTTCACCAGGCGCTTGACCTCGGCGCGGCGTCGGCGATTGGCGACCGCCAGGCGCGATGCTTCGACGCGCTGCTCTTGCGACAGTAGTGGAGGAGTGGGAGTCACGCGCCCAGTTTACTCCTCTTACGCGCCCCCTTCCTAGAGCAGGGCTGCGCTCAGATCATCGCGCCAACGCTGGGCTGCGTCGCGTAGCGCGGCCCGGTCCGGTCCGGCTTGGAGAATCGCCCGCGAGACGCTCGCCAGCACGGTGGCCGGGGGGCATCGGTCGAACAGTCGCGCCACGTTCTGCGCGTCGGCCCCCTGGCTGCCCACGCCCGGCACCAGGAACGGACCGCCCAGCGACGGGAGGTTGAACTCGGGATGGTCGCGAGTCGCTCCGAGGACGACGCCGAGCGAGCCCAAACCGTCGTCGCGCCGGTTCAACTCGGCGATCGAGCGCAGGATCAACTCCTCGACCCTCTCGTTGTCGTCGGTGCGCGCGCGCTGGAGCGACCGTCCCGCGTCGTTCGAGGTCGCCGCCAGCACGAACACTCCCCGACCGTTCGCGCTCGCCATTTCGAACAGCGGCGCCAGGGCCGCCACGCCGAGATACGGGCTGGCGGTCACCGCGTCGGCCACCAGCGGCGAACGGTGACCCAGCCACGCCTCGGCGTAGCCATCGTTGGTCTCGGCGATGTCGCCGCGCTTGGCGTCGGCCACGATCAGGATGTCGGCGTCGCGGGCCTCGGCCATCAACCGCTCGAGGACCCGGAATCCCTCCGAGCCGAAGCGTTCGAAGAACGCGACCTGGGGCTTGATCGCAGCCGCTGTGTCGAGCACGGCCTCGAGCACGGCGAGGGAGAAGAACTCCAATCCCTCGACCGAGTCGGGGCGGTTCCACGACTCGAGGATCTGGCGGCTGGGATCGATGCCGACGCAGAGCGGGCCGAGAGCCCGGATCCGTTCCTGCAGTCGTGCCCCGAAGGTGTCAACCATGCGCCGCTCCCACTATCTCGTCGAGGGACGTGACCCCGTGTCGCGCCATCCACTTGGCCAGGCCCTCTTGAACCATCCACGGCGCACGAGGGTTGGCGAACGTCGCGGTGCCCACTTCCAGGGCGTTGGCCCCCGCCATCAGCATCGCCACCGCGTCCTCGCCGCGGCTGACGCCGCCGACCCCGACGATCGGCGCATCCGGGAAGGCGGCGCGACACTCGAAGACGGCCCGCAGCGAGATCGGCAGGATCCCCGGTCCGCTCACGCCGCCGCCCCCGTTGCCCAGCGCCGCGCGACGATGCTCGATGTCGATCGCGAGTCCGAGCACCGTGTTGACGAGCACCAGGGCGTCGGCCCCGGCGTCCAGCGCGGCGCCAGCGACCGCGACCAGCTCGGGCGTGTTGGGGCTCAGCTTCACCCAGAGGGGCACGCCCGCCGCCCGGCTGGCCTCGACGACCGCGCGGGTGGCCTCGGGCGAGTGCGCGAAGATGAGCGAGCGGTTCTCCAGGTTGGGACAGCTCGCGTTGACCTCGAGGGCCACGACGCCGGCGCCCCTCATGGCGTCGGCGGCCTGGGCGAACTCGTCCACGTTGCGGCCCCAGATCGACCCGACGACACGCGCTCCTCGCGCTTCGAGCTTGGGCAGGTACGTGGCCCGCCAGGCCTCGACCCCCGGGCCCGCCAGTCCCACGGCGTTGAGCATGTGCTCGCCCGACGCCGCGACCCTCGGCGGCGCGTTGCCCTCCCAGGCGAAGGCGGCCAGCGACTTGACGACGACCGCGCCGAGCTCGGCCAGGTCGCCATAACCCGCGAGCTCGTCGCCGTATCCGGATGTCCCGGCGGCCGTCAGCACGGGGCTGGGCAGGCGGACCGCGCCGACGCTGGTGGCGATGTCGGGCCCGCTCACGGGTGCAGCTCCTGGAGTGACCGCACGCGCCATCCGCGCGTACGGGTGTCGGAGATGCCCTTGGCGGCCGCGAATCCGGCGCTGAGGGTCGTCAGGCACGGCACCGAGTGCACGATGCACGCGCCCCTGATCTGGGCCCCGTCGGCCCGCGCCCCGCTGCCCGAAGGGGTGTTCACCACGAGATGCACCTCGCCCGATGCGATCATCGACACGGCGTCGACGCCCAGGTCGGCGAGTCCCACCTTGCCGACCAGCGTGTCCACGGCCACGTCGTTGGCCCGCAGGAACCCGGCGGTGCCGACGGTCGCGGCGATGGTGAAGCCCAGCGAGGAGAGCTCTCGCGCCAGCGCGAGGCCGCTCACCTTGTCACGGTCGGCCAGCGACATGAAGACCTGGCCCTCGTCGGGCAGCTTGGCGCCCGCGGCGAGCTGGGCCTTCGCGAAGGCGATGCCGAAGCTCTCGCCGATGCCCATGACCTCGCCGGTGGAGCGCATCTCGGGACCGAGCACGGTGTCGACGCCGGGGAACCGGTTGAACGGCAGGACCGCTTCCTTGACGCTGACGTAGGCCGGCACCGGCGTGGTCGCGGACACGAGGCCGGCATCTCGCAGCTGGGCCAGGGTCTGGCCCATCATGACGCGAACCGCCACGTCGGCCAGGGCAACGCCGGTTGCCTTGGCCACGAACGGAACAGTGCGGCTCGCGCGCGGGTTGGCCTCGAGCACGAAGACCTCCTCGTTCTTCACGGCGAACTGGATGTTGATCAGGCCCACCACCTCGAGCGCGTCGGCGATCTTCTTCGTGTACTCGCCCAACGTGTCGAGCACAAGCTCGCTGAGCGACTGCGGCGGCAGCGCGCAGGCCGAGTCGCCGGAGTGCACGCCCGCCTCCTCCACGTGCTCCATCACCCCGGCCACGTAGAGGTCGCCGGCCGCGTCGCGCAGCGCGTCGACGTCGACCTCGATCGCGTCCTCGAGGAAGCTGTCCAGGAGAATCGGACGGCTCTGCGAGACGCCCCCCTCGCGCGCGAGCGATCCGCTCACGCTCGTCAGGTCCTTCATCACCCGATCGAGCGCCGCGTCGTCGTAGACGATCTCCATGCCTCGCCCTCCGAGCACGTAGCTCGGTCGCACCAGCACGGGGTAGCCGATCTTCTTGACCACCGTGCGCGCCTGGGCGAGCGAGAGTGCCACGTCGCCGGGGGGCTGGCGCAGTCCCAGCGACCGGCAGATCGCCGACCACTGCTCGCGGTCCTCGGCGGCGTCGATGGACGCGACGGCCGTGCCCAGCACGAGCGACGCGTCGATCGAATGCGAGAGCTTGAGCGGCGTCTGGCCGCCGAGGGCCACGATGACCCCGAGCACGCGCGCACCGTCCACGCAGGCGGCCTGCTCGGCGAGGATCACCTCGGCCACGTCCTCGGGCGTCAACGGCTCGAAGTAGAGGCGGTCCGAGGTCGAGTAATCCGTCGAAACCGTCTCGGGATTGCAGTTGACCATGACGGTCTCGTAGCCCATGTCGCGCAGCGCCATCGACGCGTGCACGCAGCAGTAGTCGAACTCGATGCCCTGGCCGATCCGGTTGGGACCCGAGCCGAGGATGATGACGCGGTCGCGCGACGACGGCGCGACCTCGCTGGTGTCCTCGTAGGTGCTGTAATGGTACGGCGTCGCCGCCTCGAACTCGGCGGCACACGTGTCGACGGTCTTGAAGGTCGTGTGAACCCCGGCCGCGCGGCGCAGCTTGGTCACCTCGATCCTCGTCGTGCCGGCGAGCCCGGCGATCTGGGGGTCGGAGAAGCCCCACTGCTTGTACCGGCGCCATCCCCGCGAGTCGAGGGTCCCGAGGCTGAAGCCGCTGGCGAGCTCGCGCTCGCGCTCGATGATCCCGGCGAGCTGGTGCACGAACCAGGGATCGATCCGCGTCCGGCGCGACACCTCCTCGATCGAGACGCCACGCCAGAGCACCTCGTGCAGCGCGAAGAGCCGTTCGGGGGTCGCCACCTCGCATCGATGCCAGAGCGCCGCGTCGTCGAGTGCGCGGAACTCGTTGTCGACGCCGAGCGCGAAGCCCAGGCGCCCCTGCTCGAGCGAGCGGATGGCCTTCTGCAGCGACTCGGCGAAGTTGCGGCCTATGGCCATCACCTCGCCGACGGACTGCATCCGCGTGCCCAGTTCCGGCACCGCTCCCGGCAACTTCTCGAAGGCCCAGCGCGGGATCTTGGTGACCACGTAATCAATGACCGGCTCGAAGCTCGCCGGAGTCACCTTGGTGATGTCGTTTTGGATCTCGTCGAGCGTGTAGCCGACCGCCAGCTTCGCCGCGATCTTGGCGATGGGGAAGCCCGTCGCCTTCGAGGCGAGCGCGCTGGAACGGCTCACGCGCGGGTTCATCTCGATCACGAGGCGCTCGCCGTCGAGCGGGTTCACCGCGAACTGCACGTTGGATCCGCCGGTCTCCACCCCCACCCGGCGCAGTACCGCGAAGGCGTCGTCACGCATCGCCTGGTACTCGACGTCGGACAGGGTCTGGGCCGGCGCGACGGTGATCGAGTCGCCGGTGTGCACCCCCATCGGATCGAAGTTCTCGATGCTGCAGATGACCACGCAGTTGTCGGCGACGTCGCGCATCACCTCGAGCTCGTACTCCTTCCAGCCGGCGATCGACTTCTCCACGAGGATCTCGCCGATGGGCGAGGCGGCGATCCCCTCGCCCGCGAGGCGCGTCAGGTCGCCGTCGTCGTGGGCGATTCCCGTGCCCGCCCCGCCCAAAATGAAGCTGGGACGGATGATGATCGGATAGCCGATCTCGTGGCCGATGCGCACGGCCTCGTCGACCGAATGGGCGAAACCCGACTCGGGAACGCTGAGCCCGATGTCGGCCATCGCCGCCTTGAAGAGTTCGCGGTTCTCCGCGGTCTCGATCGCCTCGGGGCGCGCGCCGATCACCTCGATGCCGAGCCGCTGGGTCACACCGCGACCCACGAGCTCCATGGTCAGGTTGAGCGCCGTCTGTCCCCCGAGCGTGGGCAGCAGCGCATCGGGTCGCTCCTTCTCGAGGATGTCGGTCAGCACGTCGGGGTCGAGCGGCTCGACGTACGTGACGTCGGCGGTCGCCGGGTCGGTCATGATCGTCGCGGGATTGGAGTTGACGAGGATCACCCTGTAGCCGTCGGCGCGCAGCACCTGGCACGCCTGGGTGCCCGAGTAGTCGAACTCACAGGCCTGGCCGATCACGATCGGCCCCGATCCGATGACCATGATCGAGTGGATGTCACCGCGACGGGGCATTACGCGCTCGCCATGACGCCGAAGGTCAGCAGCGACTCGAATCGATCAAACAGGTACCGCGAGTCGTGCGGACCGGGACCCGCCTCGGGGTGGTACTGCACGGAGAAGCAGCGGTCCGCCGGCGAGGACACGCCCTCGATGACCCCGTCGTTCAAGTTGACGTGGCTGACCACCCCGCGCACGAGCGACTCGGGCGTCACGGCGTAGTTGTGGTTCTGCGCGGTGATCTCAATGCGGCCGGTCGCGAGGTCGTGCACCGGATGATTGCTGCCGTGATGGCCGAAGGGCAGCTTGAACGTCGAGGCCCCCAGGGCGAGCGAGAGGAGCTGGTGTCCCAGGCAGATGCCGAAGATCGGCACGGTGCCGAGCAAGTCTCGAAGCACCGCGACGTTGGCGCCGAGGGCCGCGGGGTCGCCCGGGCCGTTGGAGAGGAACAGCCCGTCGGGGCTCAGGCTTCGCACCTCGTCGGCGGTCGTGAACGACGGAACGACCGTGACCCGGAAGCGCTGGGCCAGCTGGGCGACCATGGCCGCCTTGATGCCGTAGTCGAGGGCCACCACGTGCAGGGCACCCGCGCCACGGGAGTAGGGCTCGGGGGTCGTGACCTCTCCCACGAAGTCCATGCCGTCGGTACCCCGGGCCGTGGCGGCGGCCGCGCGCACGGCGGTCGGGTCCGCGTGCCCGAAGGCGCCCGCCAGGGCGCCGTGGGCCCGCAGGTGACGGGTCAGGCGCCGAGTGTCGACGCCCACGATCGCGGGGACGCGGTGGCGCGTCAAGAAGCCCTCCAACGGTCCCGTGGATCGCCAGCTCGACGCCAGTTCCGACAGCTCGCGAACCACGATCCCGCGGCACCACGGTCGCGGCGCCTCGTCGTCGAGCGCGGTGACCCCGTAGTTGCCGATGTGGGGGTAGGTGAAGGAGATGACCTGGCCGGCGTAGCTCGGGTCGGTGATCACCTCCTGATAGCCGCTCAGGGCGGTGTTGAAGACGAACTCGCCGGTCGTGACGCCGCTCGATGGGAGGTGACCGGCGGCGTAGCCCTCGAAGGTGGCGCCATCGGCCAGCACGAGAACCGCGGGAGTTCGGATCACGCCAGCTCCCCCTGATCGACCACGAGGCGGCCCCTCGCCAGAGTGGCGCGCACCTTGCCGGTCATAGCACGCGCGTCGTAGGGGGTGTTGGTCGAACGGCTCGCCAGGTCCTCTCGGCGAACCGTCCAGCGCTGGCGCGGATCGAAGACCACCAGGTTCGCGTCGTCGCCCGGGTTCAGGGCGCCGCCCTGCGCGCTGTGGCGGACGCGGTGGTCCCCGTGACGCAGCTGGGCGATGCGCGCCGGTCCGCGACTGAGCAGTTGGAAGAACGTCGTCGGATCCGACGACTCCGCGCCGAGAGCCTCGTAGGTCAACGAGGCCGCGTGCTCGAGGCCCAGCATTCCCGCGGGAGCCTCGTCGAAGGGCAGATCCTTCAACTGGGGCGCGTGGGGCGCGTGGTCGGTCGCCACGGCGTCAACGTCGCCGCTCACCAGGGCCGCGCGAAGGGCCGCCACGTCGCGCAGGGTCCGCAGCGGCGGGTGCACCTTGAACATCGAGTCGAAAGTCGCGCACGAGGTCTCGTCAAGGGTGAAGTGGTGCGGAGCGACTTCGAAGGTCACCGGCAGCCCCTCGCCTCGCGCCGCGATGGCCATGGCCACGGAGCGCTGGGTCGAGAGGTGCAGGAAGTGCACCGCGCCGCCCGTGAGCCGCACGAGTTCGATGTCGCGCAGCACCATCAGCTCCTCGGCGAGCGCGGGACGTCCGACGAGGCCGAGCCGGCTGCTCACAGCCCCTTCGTTCATCGAGCCGGCGCCAGCGAGGAGCTCGTCCTCGCAGTGCTGGGCCAGGCGCACGCCCAAGGGCTTGGCGTAGGTCAGCGCGCGACGCATGAGAGAGGGATCCTGGACGCCAACGCCGTCGTCGGTGAACAGTCGCACCCCCAGCGCCGCCATTTCGGCGATCGGCGCGAGCATCTCGCCGCGGCGACCCTGGGTAATCGCCCCCGCGACCGCGATATCGATGGGCGTGCGCGCGCCACGGTCCAGCACATAGGAGACCAGGGCCACGTTGTCGAGCGCTGGTTCGGTATTGGGCATGGCCACGAGAGCGCTGTAGCCCCCGAGCGCGCCGGCCAGTGCGCCGCTTTCGATCGTCTCAGCCTCTTCGCGCCCCGGTTCGCGCAGGTGCGTGTGCAGATCCACGAAGCCCGGTCCGACCCAGCATCCCGTGGCGTCGATCTCGTGGGCTCCGTTCGGGGCATCTATCCGCGTTCCTACCGCCGCCACCAAGCCGTCCACCACGAGGACGTCACCGACCTGAGGTGTCGCGCCATCGACGATCAAGCCTTGGCGAAGAATGAATGCCGTCACTTTGGCGACCCTTCCTTGGACCCGGCCACCGTCAGATACAACACCGCCATGCGAATCGGAACGCCGTTGGTCACCTGGCGCTCGATGACCGCTGCGGGCAGGTCCGCCACTCGCGAGTCGATTTCCACGCCGCGGTTCATCGGCCCGGGATGCATGATCAGCACTTCCGGACGCAGCCTTCTCGCGCGCTCGAACGTGAGGCCGTGGGTCTGGGTGAACTCGCCAAGACTCGGCACGAACGAGCCGCTGCCGCGCTCGCGCTGCAGGCGCAACAGCCCCACGACGTCGGCCCACTCCAGAGCCTCGTCGAAGTCATCGGCCACGCTCACCGGCCAGTTCTCGATGTCCTCGGGCAGCAGGGTTCCCGGCGCCGCCACGCGGACCTGGGCGCCCAGCGCCACGTAGGCCGCGATGTCGCTTCGCGCGACCCGGCTGTGGCGGATGTCGCCCACGATCAGGATGTGCAGATTCGCAAAGAGCGCGGCCCCCGTCTCCAGCCCCGTGGTGCCCCGGCGCTCGGCGAGCGCCTGACGAATGGTGAAGGCGTCAAGGAGCCCTTGAGTGGGATGCTGGTGCAGACCGTCGCCAGCGTTGATCACGCGCACGTGCGGCACGTAACGACTGACCTGCAGCGCCGCGCCGCTGGACTGGTGGCGCATCACCACCGCGTCGATGCCGAGCGCGTCGATGGTCGCGATCGTGTCGCGCAACGATTCGCCCTTCTTCACGCTGCTCGAAGCGACCGCCAATGACAGCACGTCTGCGCTGAGCCTCTTGGCTGCGGTCTCGAAGCTCAGTCGCGTGCGGGTCGACTCTTCGAAGAAGAGCGAAGCCACGACGCGCCCCTTGAGAGCAGGAACTTTCTTGATGGACCGCTGGTTGACCTCGACGAATGATTCGGCGGTGTCGAGTACCTCGACGATGGCCTCGCGCGAGAGGTCGTTCAGGGATAGCAGGTTGTCACCGCGGATCGAGTCGATCATGCCGGCACCTGCGTTCCGATCCAGACTCCGTCGAGAGTGGCGACGATCGCCTCGTTGTGCGACGTGGGGAGATTCTTGCCCACGTAGTCAGGCCGGATGGGCAGCTCGCGGTGCCCGCGGTCGACCATGACCGCCAGTTGCACCGACTGAGGCCTGCCCCAGTCCGAGAGAGCATTCAACGCCGCTCTGATGGTGCGGCCCGTGAAGAGAACATCATCGACCAGCACCACCGTCTGGCCCGTCAAGTCGTGGTCGATCGCGGTCGTCGACGACACCGGCACCGGATTGATGGAGAGATCGTCGCGATAGAACGACACGTCAAGGAGGCCCAACTGCACGCTCTCGCCGAGGATCTCCCCAAGGAGAGAGGCAATCGTGGTGGCGAATGGAATCCCGCCCGTCTGCAGTCCGATTACCGCAAGGTTGCTGTGCGAGTGATTGCGCTCCACGATCTCGTGGGCCATTCTTCGCAGCGCCCGACTGACGTCATCGGCCGACAAGAGCTGGCTCTTCGCCAAAAACGTCAGGCCGCCTTTTCGCGCCTGACGTTGTTCATTGATGTTCATGGTTCTCCTGTCGTGCAAGCCTCACGGGACTCGCTTCACGACGCTCGGTCACCACGGTATCAGACGAGACAGGAGTTTCCAGCATTCCGGATTGGAAGTTGGCACCGCTGCGCCCGCGCGCCCGCGAGGTTTCCCCGGCCCGCAGGACCGTTCGGCTGCTCGTCGCTGGCCACGCGATCGCGTCACGGCGAGGTGTCGGAGCCCTCCTTCGGTGGCTCCGGTGCCGGGGAGGACTTGGCCTGCTCGACGGCCAGTGCGCGCTGGTGCTCTTGCCAACCCGCCAGCATCCCTTCGTACTCGGGCGCAATGGCCGGCTTGGGTTTCTTGCTCTTCTTTGCTCCGTCGCCACCCGGGTGCAGGAATTTCCACCACATATAGACGGCGAATACCGCGAGCAACGGCCACTCGAAGACGTAGGCCCAGCTCAGCGAGTTCCCTCGTTCGGCGCGACCGAGCTCGAACCAGAAGGCGAGGGCGCACAACACGAGTCCGCTCACCAACGTCGCGTGGAGTTTCACGGCCGCGAGCCCCGTCAGTCGGTGTCTTGCGGCCTCGCTGGATGCCCCGGACTCGGCGTTCTCAACGTCATCCACGTGTTCAGGCTACTCTCGAACACCAATCAACCGCGCTCAATCTGCGGGCTTGCGCGCAGCTGGCGTCGTGCAATGCACGCAGGGTTGGATGGTCGAGGAGACGGGGACCATGGCCCGTTGTCCGTTCGTCGCCTTCAGTAAGGTACATGGAAACGAGGAACGAGTGGCAACACGATGACGAACAGCAACGCAGAGCCGCCGGGCCCCTCCAAGGAACTGTCGGAGGAAAAGCGTGCGGCCGCCCTACGCGCGGGTCGCACGCCAGTACCACCCAAGTTCATCATGTGGGCAGTGGTTACCTTCGCCGTGCTGGGACTGGGAGGAGTGGTCGTCGACCACTACTTCGGCAGCATCGCGCCCACGCCGACCACCGTCCCTACGAACAGGGCGACGACCACGACGCTGGCCGAGCCACCAACGTCGGCCCTGACCCCCGCCCAGTACATCGGACTGAAGCTCATCGACAACACCAAGGAGTTCCCCTTCACGCTCTACGACCAGTCGGGCGGTCGATGGAACCTCGCCAGTACCAAGGGCAAAGTCGTCGTACTGACCTTCTACAACTCGATCTGCAACGACATCTGCCCGGTGCTGGGCAGCGAGATCAGCCAGGCGATAACGCTGCTCGGCCCAAAGGCCGCCAATGTTGATTTCGCCATTGTCAACACCGACCCCCATGACCTCGGCGTCGCGTCCCATCCCAAGGCGCTCAGCGTTCCCAAACTCGCCAGCACGCCCTCGGTCTACTTCTTGACCGGACGACTCAGCGCGCTCAACTCGGTATGGTCTCGCTACGGCGTCGTAGTGAAGGTTGGTGCCATCGCCACTGAGGTGACGCACACGAACGTGATCTACTTCATCGCTACGAACGGCAGCATCGTTTCGCTCGCCGAGCCATTCGGCAAGCCCAGCCGGTCCGGAACCTACAGTCTCCCCGCCGCTGATGTCCACCGTTTCGCCACGGGAATCGCTCAGACGGCAAGTAGTCTTGTCGGATGACGAATGGCGAGAGCTCGAATCAGACGACGCCCTACAACCCCGCCTCAATGCCAGCCTCTTCGCTGGGATCAGTCAAGGCCATCTGGTACAAGCGACCCTGGTTCTTGACAACCGTGGCCATCGTCGTCGTCGTCGCAGTCTCCATCATCACGGACCTGCCTCATCCAATTTCGAGGGCCGAGGATGCTTCCTCGCAGAACGCCAGCATCAAGCAGATCAACACCGACACCGCTCCCTGCGCCTTTGCGGTCAAGGAGGCCTTCAGCTTCTACACCGAGGACGTCACGGGCAAGATGAGCGCTGCCAACCGCCCCCAGGCCGTCACCCTTCTCGTCGGCGATCAAACAGCGTGTTCCTTCGCCAGTGGCGGGCTGTCCGACTTGACCAACAACCTCCAGGTGAATCTCACGGCAGCCGGAAAGTACATCGTCAGCATGGGCAGGGCGGTTCAGATGTGGATGACCGACTACTCCCTGGCGGCCATCGAGGACATCCAGTACCTCTTCGTTCATCCCGGAAACCAGAAGAAGATAGCGGACCTGGCCGCCGAAGAGGTCCAGTTGTCCGCCACTCGTCAACAGGCGTACGCCGACCTTCAGCGCGCCGAGGCAATAGTGGCTACCACCCTGGTCCAGATCAAGCTGCCGGTGCTGGCCCACCTACAAGGCACCTGAGAACACTGCCGCTTGACTGAGAATGGCGGACCAGGCCATGCCTGTGCTCACGACATGGCCACTGCAACTCACACTGTCGTAATGGCGGAGACTGAAGCAATCGTCAGCTAACTGTTGGTACCGAAGAACCCGCGAGTGTGATCCTGGCGGACCAGTTGGTAGAGCTCCGCATCAGGATCCTCTTCGGACTGGAGCCAATGAATCAAGTTCCAGAAGACCACCGGCAAGAAAGCCGACGCGGACAGCAGCCACATGAAGCCGGCCGTCAACTGCTGATCCGCCGACAGTGAAATACCTTGACCCGCAACATGGTGAAACGCGCTGTACCAGGAATCATGCGACATCGCCTGCAGATACGCGACAACCCACACGGTCCACATCGCAGCCGCAGTCATGCCAATTCGATACGGTCGTGCAGTTGCCGGGCTCACGGGTGGCGACTCGATCAGGTCCAGCCACAGCACGATCCCTGCAACCAACATCGTGCTGGCTTCAACGATCTCCAGCCACGGGTGGCGCACCATTGCATCCGCCACCGGTGCAGAGCGCCACAGGATTGTCAGTGCGATGAACGAGAGGACCTCCAGCACCGCCCGGTTGTTCCCCCTTCGTCTCGCACGCGCGAGCGCCATCCGATCGACGATCAGTGGCTTCGTCGGTGATATCAGGGCCCCGTCGGGATCGAATCGGTACGGGGTGCCCGAGGCAAGGCCCAATCGGCGCCAAGGGGATCCCGCGACAAATAGTACGGGCACCACGATTGCGAATACGTCGAACTGAATTGCCTGGACGAAACCGTACCTTATGGACCAATTGGTGAACGGAGGCGTCAAGCAGACGAGCAGCAGCAGCAATCCGAGCACCGTCAGCACGTTGCGGAACCGGCGATGGCCGGCAAGCTCACTGACGGAACTCATCGCGGTCACTCGGACGGACGACGCTGGAAGAACCCCCACAGCACTACACCAATGAATACTCCCAGCAGAACCACCATCGTCTGCACTTGCGGACCAATATAGATATCGATACCTTGCATCACCACCACACCTTTATGGGTTGAACAGCCGTCTCACAATCAAACTCCGATCTGCCACCCTGGCAGTTCGAACTACAGCAGATAGAACATCGCAAACAACAGCGTGCCGCCGAGGGCCACGAATCCCATCCAGTACGTCATCGATGCGACGTTCGCCCTGAACGACTGCGCCGAGGCGTGCATCGAGAGTTCCGGAGTGGCTCGTCCGAACTCCTTACGCATGCGCAGCGAACGCGCGAGCGTCGTCTCCAGCCAGTAGACCGAGATGGCGAGCGTGCCGATATTGATGACGGCGTAGCCAATGAACGACGACGCGTAGCCGCTGGATCCCGGGGCGAACGGGACGGCCGTGAACTCCCAGACTTGCAGGAAGAGGGCCAGGAGTCCCGCGCCGAAGGCCGTCCAGCCGGCAACTTGCCAGTCAATCACGGCGCCCTTGCGAAGACGCCACTGTCCGTAGATCACCATCAGTGCCGCCAGAAGCGTCAGGGAGTAAATGGTCCAGCCGTACGCCGTGGGCGCCGTGACGTGATTGGGGCGCCATAGCAGTCCATTGTTGCTGGACCTCAGGTAGAAGTACGAGAAGGCCAGCGATGCCAGCAGGAACGTATACATCCCGATGAAGAGTCGACCCCCTGACCACAGCGAGCCGATATGTGCTCGCAGTTCGAACTCGCGTTCCTCGGGGGTTTCACTCATTCCCTTTGGTACTTTGGATGCTTCGGTCATAGCGCTACTCTCCACTCGCTACTAGGCCGGGTCGCTGCCGGTGGTTGAAGAACTGCCTAACGGGGCTGGCGGCCCATCGCCGAAGTCGGCGAGCGCTGGCGCGCCCACTTCGCCGTAGTGATAAGGGTCGGTCATGATCACGGGAATACGCTCGAAGTTGTAGCTGGGAACCGGAGTGGCCGTCTGCCACTCAAGGCCCAGGGAATCCCACGGATTCGCCGGAGCCATCACCGGGTTGATGTACATCGACCACATGAAGTTCACGAGGAAGACGAGGAACGATGCTCCCAGGAGGAACGCACTGACGGATGAGAAGTCATTCAGTCCCTGCAGGTTCTTGGCGTACGTGAAGACGCGACGTGGCTGTCCGAGCAGGCCGATGATGAACATCGGGAAGAACGTCAGATTGAAGAACACCAACATGGTCCAGAAGTGGACCAGTCCGAGCTTCTTGTTCATCATTCGACCGGTCATCTTGGGCAGCCAGTAGTACAAGCCACCCATGAAGGCGAACAGTAGCCCTCCCATGATGGTGTAGTGGAAGTGCGAGAGGACGAAGAATCCGCCGTGGACGGTGACGTTGACCGGCACGTCCGAGAGGAAGACCCCGGTGATGCCGCCTATGAGGAAGTTGAAGAAGACGGCCATGCAGAACAACATCGGAACCTCGAAGCGGATCTTCGCTCTGTAAAGGGTCCCCATGCCGACCAGGAAGATGAAGCCGGTCGGGATCGAGATCAACTCGGTGGTGAGCATGAAGAGCGGCCGCATGTCGGGGTTGATCCCGCTCTGGAAGAGGTGGTGCTGCCACACGAAGAACGACAGCAGGGCCACGCCGATCATTCCCGCCGCCGCCACCTTGTAGGCGAAGAGCGGTTTACGGCAGAATACCGGAATCAACTCACCGACAATGCCGAATCCCGGCAGGGCCATGATGTACACCTCGGGGTGGCCGAAGAACCAGAAGAGGTTCTCCCACAGGAACGAGCTACCGCCGTGCTCGGTGACGTAGAACGCGGTCTGGGCGGTCTTGTCGAGCAGGCCGAAGAGCCCGCCGGCGAAGAGGACCGGCGTCGCCAAGGTGAGCAGCGCAGCGGTGGCCAGAAGCGACCATACGAATATCGGAACGCGGCTCCAGGTCATGCCGGGAGCTCGGTAGTTGATGATCGTCACCGCAATGTTGAATCCCGCTGCCATCATGCCTAAGCCGATGACGGCGAAGCCCAGCAGATAGGAGACCATGCCCGGACCCGCCTGGGTCTGCAGCGGCGCGTAGCCCGTCCAGCCGGTAGGGAAACCGCCGTACGGCAGCGCCGAGAAGATGACCATGTAACCCGCGATGAAGACCCAGAAGCTGAACGCTTCAATTCTCGGGAACGCCATGCGCCGCGCTCCGATCATGAGCGGAACCAGGTAGTTGCCCAGCGGACCGACGATGATGGACGTGGCCATCATCATCATGATGGTCCCGTGCTCGCTCACGATCTTGATGTAAGTGTCCGCGCTGAAGACGTGGGTCGTGGGGTTCAACAGTTCGGTGCGGATCGCCATCGCCAGCAGACCACCGGTGAACAAGAACAAGAGCACGCCGACGATGTACTGCATTCCGACGACCTTGTGGTCCGTGCTGTAGCGGACATACTTCGTCCAGCCCTTGGCAATCACTTCCTCCGGAGCTGATCGGCCCACGATCTTGGCCAGTGGGTAGTTCAAGGCACCGATGCCCAGCAGCCATCCGAAGGTCATGAAGATCAGCGCCAACGCGTCGGCAATGGAGTTCTGCCCGCTGTTGGCGATGTAGGTGTAGCCACTCGCTACGTAGTTTCCCAGCCAGTGGCCGAATACGTAGCCCAGGACCGCTCCCACGATGGCGGTACCCAGGTGCTGGCTTAGCCAGCCGCTTCTCTGGCTCCACGGCGTTTTAACCGGCGACGACGGTGGCACCACGGCGCTGGTCACAACTTCCGTCGTTGGTTCAGCGCTAATTGTCATCGCGCGATCTCCGTTTCTTTCGTCATTGCCAAATCGTCATTGGTGGTCGTGTCGTATCTCACGGTGCGGACTGCTTCGAACCGTAGATTTCGACCGTGCTATAGGGAGTTACGTTCCCGTCCGTGTAGTAACCACCGGCGGCTCCGTTGGCGTCGGGAACGTAGGTCCAGGCGAACGGGGGCAGGTCGGCCGTGTTCTGCGCGTTCGCTTGCTCGGTCGACTGCGCCCAGCTCATGAATGCGGCCTCGGACACGACCTTGCCCGAGTTGAACATCGTGCCGTGCCAGATGCCGCAGAGTTCACTGCAACGAACGGTGAAACTACCCAACTGCTTGGTCTGGGTGAAGGCCACGTCGTTCTGCTGGGGGTTGGCGTCGGCCTTGACGTCCAGTTGGTACGCCCAGAAGCTGTGGATCACGTCGAGCGACGTCACGTTGAAGGCGATATTCGTGTTCGCGGGAAGGACCAGCTGGGTGGTCTCGAAACCGCCGAACTGGGGATAACGGTAGGTGAACTTCCACTGCTGGGCGATGACCTGGACCGTCAGGACCTGATTGCTGTTCGCCGACCACGAGGCCTTGGGCGTGAGGGCGGCGGCTTCGGCCTTCGTGGCACCAGGGGGCGTCCAGATGGGGTTCGGGCCTTCGCCGCCACCCGATCCCTGGCTAATCACCAGCTCGACCGTACCAAAGCCGGCGAGGAAGAGAACCGCCACTGAGGTGATCACGATCCACGACACCTGGGCGGTCTTGTTGGTGCGGGCATTCGGTCCCGTCATCGGCTCTTCGGCACCCGGCCGCTTGGCGCTCCAGATCCTAATCGCGTAGCCCATGTAGACCCAGACGCCGATGAGCACCGGAAGGGCCATGAGGCACAGGAACGTGAAGTCGAATTGGTTGCCCTTGGCCGAAGACGTCATCGTCCCCGGGGGAACGTGAGGACCGACCAGGAACCAGAACAGTAGGTCTACGATCACCGACAGGATCAACCAGATCACCGTGATGTTTCGCAGGTGGTGGGTCTCGTTCGTTGAGTTCTCATTCGCCATGGCTATTGCACCACTTCCAGTTGACCGCCCATGTAGTTCAGCGTTGACATTGGCCCCCCGTTTCCGAATAAGTAACCGAGTCCGCAGGGAACGAAGCACTGCCAGGAGTAGCTACCCGGTCCTGGCGTCTTGAAGCTGAACGTGATCGTATTGTGCGGTGAACTCGTCATGCACGGCGCGGAACCGCACACGCTGTCGCTGCTGTTGACGCCAATCAACGGCACGCTCAGGCCCAACGCCGGCACCGTGAAGGTGTGGCCGACGCCGGTGCCGGTGTTGGAGTTGTAGGCGCTGTAGCTCGTTCCGTTCAACGTGGCGGTTCCGCCGATCGTCCCCTGCACCTGCCCCCATTCCTGGTTGCGAAGCGGGCTGCCGGAGTCGTACTGGAGAATCGTCATGTCGATCACGCTGTTCGCGGGGAGCTTCCAGGTCGTGTCCTGGACCCACTTGCCCGTCGAGGGGTCCTTGACCAGGTAGGACACCCACGTCGGATGGGGTCCGAATCCAATCGCCCCCACGGTCTGGGCCGTCAGATCAACCGGCTGGCCGGCGGCGTGGCCCTGGGTGAAATCCATGACTCCGCCGGGCACGCCCGGACGGATGAAGGACACGACGCCCCAACCGGCCAGAGCAACCGCAACCAGGAAGAGCCCGATCACCGTTGCAAGTCTCCCTCGCATAGACATACATGACTCCTTGCGACGTGGCGTTTCTCGTGAAACTCACACCCGAGAGTAACGTTTTGCACAACGAATGTTAAGAATTACGTTGGAGGAAACTAAGAGAATTCTTGGATTCAGCGGCGGTCTTATCCCCAACGATCGAGCTCACTCTCCTGCGCTCGCCATCGCATTGGACAGCACACCCGGCGTCAATTTCGGTGGCCAGGAGCGCGTCGAGAGATGGTCAACGCTCTGCGCGCGCCGTCTATACGTGGTACAAACACACGAAACATACGTCCGAGCCGCCCAACCCCATCTGGACCGGCGCAGCCGATCCAGACGATTGCGCGCCCACGCTACCAACGAGTAACTCAGCCAAACGATCCGTGCACACGGCGGCGCACGCCTTCACCGGTGTCGTTTCTCCTGAGAATGCTCTCAATCTCCTGGCGCGGCGCGATTGGGAAGGCGCCGAAAAGCGACGGGCTGACCAGCCTCATTGGTTCGACTCGAAAGATGCTGGCGCACCTACGTGGTCCTCTAGCGAACGCCCGACGACGTCAGGAGACTCACGAGCTCCGATACGGCCGATGCCTGGCCGGAGCTGCTGGCGATCGGGTCGTCGGGAATGACCCAGCGCAACTGGCCGTTGGGACCGATGATGAACATGAAATCCGAGTGGATGCTCATCTTGTCGGTCGGCTTCATCGTGACACCGATGCCGTAGCCCGACCAGACTTTCTTCACCACGGCCAACTTGCCCGTCACGAAGTAGAAGCTCTTCACGTGTTCGAGGCCGTGGATTTCCATGAAGTGGCGCACGTCCGATATCTGTTCGTGATACGGATCGGCGGCCACGGCAACGATGTCGAGGTTGGCGTTGGCCGAGAGCTTCGCACGCACCTGGGCGAGCTGATTCGCGAGCAACGGGCAGTCCGTCCAGCAGTGAGGGTCGAGGAACGTCAGGAGGGTGTAGTGACCCTGGTGCTCGCCCAGCGTGTACGGCTTGTCGGACTGGTCGACCAGGCTGAAGGTGGGCGCCGGACCGCTCGTCGCCGACGCGGGACCGTTCTGAGCCAGAAAAAGGGTGGTCTCGGCACCCGCGAACGAGGCCCAGGCCATGGTGACGCTGGCGAAGAGGATCATGACCGATCCGAACGTCGCCACGACGGCGCCCGCGCTGCTCGTGATCTCGCGCTGGATACGCCGCTCGCGCGCCTCGAGGGCACGCAGGCGAGGCGAGGCGCACCACGCCAGCAGCGCGAGCGGCAGCAGCGAGTTGACGTCGGTCGCCAGCCCCCCGAAGAGGGAGGTGTCCTCGCCCACGAACCAGAAGAAGACGCAACCGATGACCAGCGTGCGCACCGGCCACTGCCAGCCGGTGTGCGCGGACCGCCACAGGCCGAACGCACAGGCCAGCAGCCACAGAATCACCACGATGTTGAAGCCGCCGCCCATGAGCGCCGAGAGGTCGCCGACGTGGCGCAGCGACCAGGCCAACCAGTGGGGTTGGGCGATGCTGGTCATATACGTCGTCATCTGGGTCATGGCATTGGCGTTGCCACCGTGCCAGAACCCGGCCGAAGGCAAGCACTGGAAGAGCACCGCGACCGCGAGCACCACGCTCACGAACCGCAGGGTGACCCTGGAGAACTGTTCGCGAAACGTTGCGGGCTTGACGAAGAGCCAGAAGCCGGCGATGGCGTAGAACAGCGTCGCTCCAGGCCAGCCGAAGAGAATCGTGGCTCCGTGGACGAAGATCCCCCCGGCACCGTTGCCGATCAGCCATATCAGCGCGGCCCACAGTCCCGCGATGCCGCCCACCCACCGGCCCGTTCGGCCGTTGGAGACGAGAAGAATCAGGCCGATCCCGACCTGGAACCACGCGACGCCCACGGCCATCGTGATCGGATGGCTGTTCCAGATGAAGATGCCGTGCTCCATCAGTGAACGCAGGAAGCCCGGTGTGCCGGTGGTCATTGGCGCGACCACCTGGTTCGCGAGCCCAAGCGGCATCGATGCCTGGAACTGGAGGATGCCGTCGATGAGCCAGAGGGCACCGAAGCCCCATCGCAGGTACGTTCGCGCCCGCGGCTCTGCGATCCCGTCGGGCGACATGTTGAAGCGCATGATGAGCTTGGTCGCCACGATGACCACCATCAGGGCCACGGCCAGGCCCGAGAACCAGAGGAGACTGGTGGCAAAGAGCGAGTGGCGAAACAGCGACACCACCAGGGCGTTGGTCAGGTCGAGGGACCGCTGGCTCATGCCCGGCACTGCGATTCTCCTTTACGGGTGGACGGGTATCACTCTAGATGCGCCGCACAAGCCGCCAGGACTCCGTTGACGAACGAGGCCGATCCGTCGGTCGAGTAGACCTTGGCCAGCTCCACCGCCTCGTCCAACACCACCGCGATCGGCGGGCCGTCGTCCATGAGCATCTCGCCGATGGCGATTGTCATCACGAGTCGGTCGACGAGAGCTATTCGCTCCAGCGGCCAATCGATGGAGTAGCGCGAGATCAGGGAGTTCGCCTCCTCCTGGTGGGCCTCTGCGGCGGTGAGCACCTCCACCGTGTACTCGTCGGGTCGCACGGTGAGCTCGTTCAGCACGGTGGCGACCGAACGCCCCTTGATGCTGGCTTCATAGAAGATCTCCAACGCCCGCTCTCGCGAAAGATGGCGCTGGGCGCCGCGATCGCCCACCCTACGCTCGCGTCATGTATTCGCCAGTCCGCGTGTCGACCTTGATGCTCTCGCCGGGGCCGACGAAGAGCGGAACCTGCACCACGAATCCCGTCTCCAGCGTTGCGGATTTGCGGGCCCCCGATACGCGGTCGCCCTGGACGCCGGGCTCGGTCTCGGCTATCACGAGTTCCACCGACGCCGGCAACTCGATGCCGATGATCTCGTCGTTGAACTGGATCAGCATGGCCTTGCCCGTCTCCTTCAGGAAGTTCGACGCCTCGCCGAGGCTGTTCGAGGGTACCGCCACCTGGTCGTACGTGACCTGGTCCATGAAGATGTAGTCGTCGCCGTCGCGGTACAGGAACTGGGTGTCACGCTTGTCGATGATGGCCTGCTCGAGGCGCTCGTCGGATCGGTAGGTTCGCTCGATGACCGCGCCCGAGCGCGCGTTGCGCAACTTGGTGCGCATGAACGCCCCGCCCTTACCGGGCTTGACGTGCTGGAACTCTATGACGGTGAAGAGCCCCTCGTCGATCTTGATGGTAATGCCGTTCTTGATATCACTCGTAGAAATTGCGGCCATGAGCCTCGAAGCCTTTCGCGAAAGTTGCCTTTCCCAGTCTAGGCAGCCGGCCCGAATGGCCTACTGCGCGCGACCCTGCAGCAGGCGTCGCACCGCCTCGAGCGCCAGGTCGTAGCTCGTGGCGCCGAATCCGGCGATCGTGCCGTTCACGACACCCGCCAGCGTGCTCACCTGTCGAAACGGCTCGCGGGCAGCCGGGTTGGAGAGGTGCACTTCGACCTTCACCCCGGGGAACGTCGCCAACGCGTCGGCCAACGCCCAGGAGGAATGCGTCAACGCGCCGGCGTTGAGCACGATCGCCACGGCGCTGGCGCGTGCCTCGTGCACCGCCTCGATCAGGTCGCCCTCGAAGTTCGACTGAAGGTGGCGCACGCTGTAGCCGTGCGCGCTCGCCTGCTCGGTGAAACGTGCGACGTGCTCGTCCAGGGTCTGAACGCCGTATATCTCGGGGCTGCGCGAACCCAGTTGATCCAGGTTCGGTCCTGACAACAGCAGAATCTCGTTCTTCATTGCTCTCCTCGAAAGCTCGCCAGCGCGTCGGCCACGACCGAAGGGTCCACGGCTCGAACCACCTCGAACCCGTCGGCGCCGTTCAGCACGAACGTTAGGTCATGGTTCGCCTTCTTGTCGTGGCCCATGGCGCGGATCAGTTCATCGACCTCGAACTCCTCGGGCAACCATCCCGAGAGCCCCAGCGCCTTCAGGACCTCGTCGTGGTTGACGATGTCGTCGGCGCCGACCCGGCCGAGGGCGTGGGCTAGACGAACCGCGAAGGCGAGGCCAATGGCCACTGCCTCGCCGTGGCGCAGGTCATCGGTGCCGCGCTTGAGAGACAGAATCTCGAGGGCGTGCGCCAGGGTGTGCCCGTAGTTCAGCAAGGCGCGCTCGCCCCCTTCGAACTCGTCGCCCGAGACGACCCTCGCCTTCAGGCGCACTGACATCTCCACGAGGTCGCCCGTCGACTCGTTCGTGAGCTGGCCCGCCCGGCGACCCTCGAGCAGCCAGCACTTGGCGACCTCGCCGAGGCCCCCCAGGCGTTCGCGCTCGCTCAGGGTCTCTAGGGTCTCGAAGTCGCAGAGGACCCCCAGCGGCTGGTGGAACGAGCCGACCAGGTTCTTGCCGGATCGAAGATTCACCGCGGTCTTGCCGCCGATGGCCGCGTCCACCTGACCGACGAGCGACGTCGGCACCTGGACCAGGGCCACTCCTCGCAGGTAGACCGCCGCCGCGAATCCGGCTAGGTCGGTGGTGGCTCCACCGCCGACCCCGACCACCACGTCGCTGCGCGACAGGCCCAGTTCGGACAGTCGCTCGCAGAGCGAGTCGAGGACCGTGAGCGTCTTGGCCGACTCGCCTTCGGGAACCTCGAGCACGTGCTGGACGAGGCCCGTTTCGAGGTCGAACCACGGCTGGCGCGCCAGCGACGGCGAGGTGACGATCGCGGCCGCCCGGGCCCGAGGGGCGCGCTGGCTGATCAGCGCGGCGAGCTGGCGCCGCGCGCCGTCGCCCAGCACCACGTCGTAGGAACGACCGGCGAGATCAACCGTGATCCTCACTGGTCGAGCCCGCCCACCGCGTCAAGTATCAGTGCCGTCACGTCCTCCAGTGTTCCCGACGCATCGATTCGCGCACGCGATACCTCCTCGTACCACGCGCCTCGCTCGTCGCGAAGCGCGCCCAGCGACGAGAGGGGTTCGTCGCCCAGCAGGGGGCGGTCCGCGTCACCGAGTCGCGGCGCGATCGCATCGTCGTCGCAGTCGAGCCAGAGCGTCACTTCACGGCCCAGCAGCTCACGGGCGCGCGGGCTGGTCACCACCCCACCGCCGGTCGCCACGACGGCGTCGCTCTCCAGCGCCGTCTCGAGCGCGGCGAGCTCGGCCTGGCGGAAGGCCTCGACACCCCTGCGGCGCAGGTACTCCCCGGCCGCGCAGCCCACCGCCTCGGCGAGCACGTCGTCGGTGTCGAGTGCGCCACAGCCCCAGACCCGTGCCACCCTCTCGGCCAGGGTCGTCTTGCCCACGCCGGGCAGCCCCACCAGGACGAGCCGGGCCACCGCTACTGGCTGCGCGCCGACGACGACGTGGAACCCAGATTCGCAATGTACGACGCGTGGTTGCGGGTGAACTCCTCTACCGAGTCGCCACCGAACTTTCGTAGCGCCTCGCTGGCCAGCACGAGGGCCATCATGGCTTCGCTCACGACGCCGAGCGCCGGCACGGCCGTCACGTCGGTGCGCTCCCGGAACGACACGGTCGACTCGCCGGTGGCCACGTCGACGGTCTCGAGCACCGGGCGGTTCAGCGTGGCGAGCGGCTTCATAGCCACCTTGGCGATGATCGGAGCGCCCGAGGAGATGCCGCCTTCGAGCCCACCGGCGTGGTCGCTTCGTCGGATATAGCCGCCCCCGCGCTCGAAGGAATCGTCTACCGCGATCGCGTCGTGGGCCACGCTACCGCGCTGGGCGGCCTGGGCCATGCCGTCGCCGATCTCCACGGCCTTGACCGCCTGAATGCTCATCAGCGCGCCGGCCAACAGGCCGTCGAGCTTGCGGTCCCAGTGGACGTAGCTGCCCAGCCCCACCGGCACCCCGTACGCGATGACTTCGACGATGCCGCCGAGCGAATCCCCTTCTTTGGCGCAGGCCTTGATCTCGCGGATCATCGCTTCGGCGCTCGTCAGGTCGAAACAGCGCACCTCGCTCTCGTCGACCCGGTCGCGCTCGCCCGGCACGGGCCGCACGTCACCGGGCGTCGACACGGTGCCGATACGCACCACGTGGCTCAGTACCTCGACGCCGATGGTGGCGAGCAGGGCCTTGGCCAGGGCGCCGACGGCGACGCGGGCCGCGGTCTCTCGGGCGCTGGCCCGTTCGAGCACGTCGCGCGCGTCGTCGAAGGCGTACTTCTGCATTCCGGCCAGGTCGGCGTGACCGGGGCGCGGCTTGGTGAGCTTCTCGTTCGGAGTGCCCGGGGCCGGCGACATCTCCTGCTCCCATTTCGGCCACTCGGAGTTCAGGATCTCGATCGCCACCGGCGAACCGAGGGTCCGTCCGTGGCGCACGCCCGCGCTGAGGCGAAGCTCGTCTCGCTCGAAGCGCATCCGCGGCCCGCGGCCGTAGCCGAGACGTCGGCGCGACAGCTCGTCACCGATCTGTTCGGCCGTGATGGCCAGACCCGCGGGAAGACCTTCGACAATGACCGTCAGCGACGGCCCGTGGCTCTCGCCAGCGGTAAGGAAGCGCAACATCGTCCAATTCTAGGGCGCGTGCCCCGGGACCTAGTTCTCGTTGGCGTAGAAGGGGTTGTCACCCAGGGCGTGGTCGGTGACGTCTACCACAGCGGTCAATTCGGGAATGGCGTCGCGTAGGGTCGCCTCGATGCCCTGGGTCAGCGTCATGCGGCTCATCGCGCAGCCCTGGCAGCCACCCGACATCTTGATGTAGGCGACCTTCTTCTCCTCGTCGAGCGCGACGAGGTCGGCGCGTCCTCCGTGCGAGGCGATCGAGGGATTTACCTGCTGTTCGAGCACGCTGATCGCGAACACCGCCGTGGGCCCCTCGAGTCCGAGGGCCAGGATCTGCGCCGGCACGCCCGGGTTTACCTCCTCGGGTGTCGGGATGTTCGGGTTGACGAGGACCAGCCCCCCACCGCCCTCGCTCGCGAACTCCAGGCGGCTACCGCGAAGCCGCTCGATGCTCTGGGCGGGCACCACAATGGTGATGTCGCCGTCGTGGCCCACGGCGGCGTCGCTGGGCGCGTCGCTCAGGTCCGAGAAGAAGAGATCGTAGGAGTAGCCCGCACCGCGCGTGCCAGTCACCTCGATCCACAGGGCCAAGCCCTCGCCCTGGTCCTCGCTGGCGAGCGCATCGAGCACCACGTTGCGGGCCTCATCGGTGAGCTTCAGGATGTCAAAAGTCTCTACGGTGGTCATGGCTCCAGTGTAGAGGTGGCTCGTCACTTCGCTCACGCCCACTAAGTTTCCGTCTGTGACTTCTATTCCGAACGACGCCCACGAGTGGGTCAGCTTTGAGGACAACAAGCGCCAGCGCACCTGGATGTTCGACGTGACGTTCCTGGAGAGCAACTGGACGTGCATCTTCGGCAATGGCTGCCAGGGCGTGCTCACCGGCCCGACGCCCGAGCTCGTCCAGGGCTGCTGCAGCTACGGCGCCCATTTCACCGACGAGAAGGACCGCCAGCGGGTCGAAAAGGCCGCCAAGCGCCTGAGCGCCGACCAGTGGCAGTTCAAGTCCAGGGGCAAGAACGGCACGACGCGGGTGAAGAAAAACGGCGAGATGGTCACCAGGCTCGTACAGGACGCCTGCATCTTCTTGAACCGTCCCGACTTCGCGCGCGGCCCCGGCTGCGCGCTGCACGTCATGGCCATCGACAACGACGAGAGCTACATCCCGTTGAAGCCCGAGGTCTGCTGGCAGCTACCGCTGCACCGCTCCGACGAGGTCGAAGAGGGCGGGCACGTCATCACGCGCATCTCGCAGTGGAACCGCAGCCACTGGGGCGAAGGTGGCGACGAGTTCCACTGGTGGTGCACCGAGGCACCCGAGGCCTTCGTCGGCAAGGACCGCGTGGTCGACACGATGGCCGAGGAGCTCACGGCGATGGTCGGCAAGGTCGTCTACGGCCAACTGCTCGCCTACATGGACAACCGGACCGCCCAGCCCAAGGCCACGCGTCTCGAGCATCCGGTACTGCGACGAAAGGCCTAGCCTTCGGCGTTCAGGGGATCTTCCTCGTTGAAGGCGGTTCGAGGCAGCGAACCGAGAATTTCGTCGAACCGATCTTCTTCGGCGAGGCACCACTCCGCATGGACGTCTTCCGGTGCGGCACCACACTCGACACACGTGGTGGCTCGGGGTCCAGTTGAATGCTTGAGTTCGCGAGCCTCAACAAACCGACGATGGCGGCCTTTTTTCACGTTAACTCCTCACTGGTCGCGGGCCATAACTGGCAGCGACCGTGGCGCAGCGAGACTGCGCCCGAGTAGCCATGATACCAACTCGGCGGTTCGAAGCGAACCCTCGGAGCTCTATCATTGCCCTGTGAGCGAAGCCTTTGATCCAAACGAGATGATCCTGCGGTTCCGTGAGAGGGCCGAGGCCGTGCGGCGCCGGGGCCTGCCGCCGGTGGAAGGCCCCGAGCGCCAGCTCTTCCTCGAGGCCGCCAAGATCGACTTCCAGGACTACGCGATGCTGGGCGACGCCACGGCCACGCTCGAGGACGGCATCCTGCGTCTCGAGATCGACCTGCGCCCGCCCGAGGCGGGCTAGGGAGCCTTTCCCGAGGCCACGTCCACGCGAGCCACGGCTTCGGACAGGGTCCCCATGCCCTTGGCGAGCGCGGCCAGCGCGCGCTCTCGCAGGCTGGCGCTCGAGGCGGCGTGGTAGCACTCGCTGGCGCCCACTCCGAACTGACCGTAGGCACGCGACAGCAGTTCGGTCGCCTGGTTGTCCGGTGTCGGCAGCGACGCGTTGGCCTCCTCGAGCTCGAACTCGAGCACGCCGCACACCGTGTGCAGGTCACTGCTGGTCATGGACTTGTTGTCGAGGGCCGTGGCCGAATGCCGCACGTCGGCGACGATTGACGATCCCGTAGTAGAGAAGCCGCTCTGGGTGACCCAGGTCTGCATCGCCGAGGCGAGCGAGACCGATCCGCACCCCGCCAGCACGAGCCCCGCAACGACCAACGCCGCGAGGCGTCTGCTCACGCCACGACCACGAGGTGCATCTGGCGTCGCCCGCGGCGAACGACCAGGTAGCGATCGTGCAGAACGCTCGAGGAGCCGACCATCGTGGCCGGCTCGATGCGCACGTTGTTGATGTAGACGCCACCCTGGTCGAGGAAGCGCCGCGCTTCGGCCTTGGAGCTCGCCAACTCGCAGCGCGTCAGCAGCGCGACCGGGTCAACGCCCTCGATCAGCTCGCCGCGGGTCATCGTCGACGAGGGGGCGTCGGCGACGACCTGCAGCAGCGTCGCTTCATCCAGGTCCGCGATGGCCTCACTGAAGAGCGCCTCGCCTGCTCGCTGGGCGTGCAGGGCCGCCGTCTCGCCGTGCACCAGGCTCACCACGGCGTTGGCCAGGGCCCGCTGCGCGCGTCGCTCCTTGGGCGCCACCTTGGTGGCGCCGTCGAGCTCGGAGATGGTCTGGTGGTCGAGGAACGTGTAGAAACGAAGCAGCGACGGGGTCATCGCGTCGTCGACGTTGAGCAGGTACTGGTGCAGCGCGAAGGGCGAGGTCATCGAGGCGTCCAGCCAAACCTGCTCGTTGCCGACCTCGGACTTACCGAACTTCTGTCCGTCGGGTCGCAGTAGCAGCGGCGAGGTCAGGCCGGCCGCCGAGGTGCCGGTGACCTTGCGCACCAGCTCGGTGCCCATCGTGATGTTGCCCCACTGGTCCGAACCGCCCAGCTGCAGCGTGCAGCCGTGGTCCTGGTTGAGGCGCAGGAAATCGTAGGCCTGCAACAGCATGTACGAGAACTCGGTGAACGAGAGGCCCACGTCGTCACGGTCCAAGCGGCTCTTGACCGATTCCTTGGCCACCATCTGATTCACGGTGAAGTGCTTGCCGACGTCGCGCAGGAAGTCGGTGAGCGGGATCGTCGTGAGCCAGTCGGCGTTGTTGAGCAGCAGCGCCCGGGACTTGCCAGCGTGCGGCGAGAAGTCGAGGAAGCGGCCCAACTGCTCGCGGATTCCCTCGATGTTGGCGTCCAGCTGCTCGCTCGTGAGCAGCGGCCGCTCGACGGCCTTGAAGCTGGGGTCGCCGATGAGGCCCGTGCCGCCCCCGGCGAGCGCAATGGGCCGGTTGCCCGCGATCTGGAGACGGCGCAGGTTGCACAGCTGGAGGAGGCTCCCCAGGTGCAGCGACGACGCGGTCGGGTCGAAGCCGATGTAGGCCGTGACCCCGCCCTCGCTGAGCCGCTCGAGCACGCCGTCGTCGGTGGCCTGGTGGACCAGCCCCCGAAATTCCCAGTCATCTCGTAGTTTCATGGCGCCAGTCTACGGGCCGACCTGAACTAGAAAGGGGCGTTAGTGGCGGGAACGTGGATCTGGAGCCAGAGCACGAACGCGTGCCACACCCCGCTGACCTCGGCTACGCCGATGAGTATCAGCAGGACGCCGCCGACTCGTCCGATCGCCTTGTGGTGGCGGCGAAGCCAGTTCGACGCCGTGGCCATCCACTCCGTGGCCATGGCCGCGGCGACAAAGGGTAACCCGAGCCCGAGGCAGTAGACGAAGGCCAAGATCGACCCGCGAAGCGCCGTGGCTCCCGACGACGACGCCGCGAGTCCGTCGATGGCGGCGATGGTCGGCCCCAGGCACGGCGTCCAGCCGAGGGCGAAGGTGAAGCCCAGCAACGCGGCGCCGAACACTGACACGCGCGGCACGCGGTGGACCCGGAGGTCGCGCTGGAGCCACGACGACGGCCACCAGCCGGCGAAGAACAGGCCGAGCAGGATCGTGACGACGCCGAAGACCACCTCGAGACCGCGCTGGTGGGTCTTCAGCGCGCCGCCGAGCCCGCCGAACAGCGCACCGAAGCTCACGAAAACGACCGCGAATCCGATCACGAAGGCCAGGGCGCCCACCACCGCGCGGCCGCGGCCGCTACGGCCCTCGATACTCCCGGTCGCTCCACTCAGGAAGGCGACGTAGCCCGGCAGCAGCGGCAACACGCACGGCGAGACGAATGACACGAAACCGGCCGCGAAGGCCAGCGGGAAAGCGGCCAGAAGCGGGGTCGCGTTGGTCAGCGTCGAGATCATTCGCTGCCTGAGCTCCAGCACCGCTGAACCGCTTCGTTGAGCCGCTCGTGGCGACGGACGTTCTCCTCGCGCGACGGCACCCGAGCAACGACCACCGTCACGCCGTCACGCTCGAGGCCGGCGTCGATGGCCTCGCGCAGTTTCGAGCGCGTCGCCGCGACGGCGCTCGAGTGGCCGAAGGCCGTGGCGATGGCGGCCAGATCGTGGGGACGCGGGGTGCCGAAGAGCTGCTCGAAGCGAGGAGCCGGCAAGGCGGCCGCCTGCGGCAGGAAGGAGAAGATTCCTCCCCCGTTGTTGTCCGCCACCACCAGCACGCAGCTCCCGGCAACGACTCCCAGGCCGTCGACCAACCCCGACACGTCGTGCAGCATCGTCAGGTCGCCCACGAGTCCGAGGCCGCGGGCGCCGGCGCACACTCCCAGTACCGTCGACACGACGCCGTCGATCCCGTTAGCCCCTCGGTTCGAGTACGTGGGGCTTCGTCGCGGCGGCGCCCACCACTCCACGTCGCGAAACGGCATCGAGGATCCGATGACCAGCGGCACCTGGTGGTCACCGCTGGCACGCACCACGGCGCGAGCGACCATGGGTTCGTCCAAGACGTCGTCGTCCGCTTCGTTCGAGTCGAGCCACGCGCCCACCCTCCTCGAGGCGTCGCTCCAGGTCGCCACGTACGCGGAGTCGCCCCGCAGGCCCGCGACGTCGCTCCGCGGAAGTCCTCCGACGGTCTCGTCGACGAGCCGACCAGGATCGGCGACGAATCCCGCGCCGCTCAGCGCCACCGTGCGGACGTTCCAACGGTCCAGCTGTTCTTGGAGCACCTTGGAAGCCGCGAGGCCGCCGATGCGCACCACCAGTTCGGGAACGACGGCCGCGGCGAAGCGCTCGTCTCGTAGCAGCGGATCGAAGTAGGGCACCGTCCCCTGCGAGGTGGCGTCGCCCAGCACGACCCAGTCGAGCGCGACGCAGTGCGCCACCGTCTCGGCGTCGACCCCCGGTCCGACGACGGCCAGCACGCGCTGACCGTTCACTTCCAGCTCCGCCACCACGTGTTCCTCGGGGTGCGCCGTCGCGCCGGTGTCGTCGCGCCGGGGCAACTCCAGCGTCTCGCCGACCAGCGGCTCGACGAACGCCGCGTTCAGGTGGACCGGTCCCTGCGAGCCCGAGGCGCCCAGGGCGTCGAGCCATAGACGAGCCGCGAGCGGTCGCCACGTCGGCGCGCCCTCGGCGCGGGCCACGCCAGGATCCTCGAAGCGGCGCACCATCGCTGCGTAGAGGTGGCCCTGCTCGATGGTCTGGGGTGCCCCGACGCCGTGGAGTTCGGGAGGACGATCGGCGGTGAGGACGAGCAGGGGCACGTTGGCGAGGTCGGCCTCGGCCACGACCGCGTGCAGTTCGGCCGCCGCCGTGCCGCTCGTCACGACGATCGCCACTGGCCGGCGCGTCGCCAGTGCCCGGCCGAGGGCGAAGAATCCGGCGCTGCGCTCGTCGATCCGCACGTGCAGCGTGAGCTCGTCGCGTGTCGCGCACGCCAGCGCCAGCGGCGTCGAACGCGAGCCGGGGCTAATGACGACGTCGCGTAGCCCCCGGTGGCACCACTCATCGAACAGAGTGGCCGCAAACGTCGCCTGGACGGCGCTCGGGCTCGGTACGCTCTGTTGCAATGTCACTCCTCAGTGTCCAACGCGAAGGCTCCGGTTCGAGCTTCGTCTGGCTTCACGGTTTCACCCAGACCAGAGCCTCGGCACACCAGTTCCGCTCCATTCTGGCAGGTGACCACGAACTGTGGACGCTGGACCTGCCGGGCCACGGCGCCGCCGGGTCGCTTCGAGCGTCGCTCGACGAGACGGCCGACCTCGTGGCCGACGTGCTCCCCGTCCAGCCCGTGGCGCTCGGCGGCTACTCGTTCGGCGCCCGCGTGGCCCTTCACGTGGCCCTGCGCCACCCCGGCCACGTCAGCGCCCTGGTGCTGCTCGGAGCGTCGCGCGGAATCGAGAACCTCGACGAACGCCGTGAACGCGTCGCTCGCGACGAGGCGCTGGCGCGCCACATCGAAGAGGTGGGCGTCGAGGCCTTCCTCGACGAATGGCTCGCCCAGCCCATGTTCGCCTCGGTGCCCGACGATCCCCTCGAGCGCGCGTCGCGTGCGACCAACACCGCGCGAGGACTCGCCGACTCGTTGCGACTCGCGGGCACGGGCACCCAGGCGTGGCTCGCACCGTTACTCGGTGTCGTCGACGCGCCGACCCTGGCGCTCGCCGGGGCGCACGACGCCAAGTTCACCGCCGAGGCCCGGGCCATCGCGCTCGGGGTCCAGGCGGGCTCCTGGGGCCTGGTCGCCGATGCCGGACACGCTGCGCATCTGGAGCAGCCCGGTCCCACCGCGGCTCGCGTCGTCGAGTTCCTCGACGGCTAGGAACCGACTGAGCGGCCGGCACTTGCTCACCGTCCGGATGCTGGCCCACTGGGACCGACACTTGCCGGCTCCGTCCAAGGGCCCTACCTCCTTCGAGGTTTGCACGGGTAGGCAACAGCTCTTCCCGCGTGCTTCGCCGTGCAGGATTCACCGCGCCAAGGCACCGTGAATCCAATTGCGAAAGTGCCGGCAGGGTGCGGCAACACTCGAAACTCGCCCAGGATTGAGAAATTGGACGCAGCATCTAAGGTCGCGTTGGTGGTGGACTGTTCGATTCACGCTGCACCGGCGAGCGCCAGGTGTCACGCCGATTGCTGCGCCGACGGTTCCACGATGTCATTCGACGGCGCTTGCGGGGCCGGCCAACCGTACTCGGCTGCGGGGCCGGGTGGGCATGCACACGTTCGGCGCCGCTCAAGGAACTGCAGACGGGATTTGGCTTCACCGCCGCCAGCGTCGCTCACGTGGCGCGAGAGACCCTCGCTTCGTCAAAAGGAGAGTAATGAAGGCAACTGAAATGCTGCACGACCGAGGCCAGAGCCTCTGGCTCGACAACATCACCCGCAGCATGCTCGACGATGACCAGATCCAGCGCTACATCGATACCCACAGCGTGACCGGGCTGACGTCGAATCCCTCGATCTTCGACAACGCCGTCGCCACCGGCGACTATGACGAGTCGATCAAGGCCGTGTCGCAGCAGGGCCTCTCCAGCGAGGAGATCTTCTTCAACCTGGCCACCGCCGACCTGCAGCGCGCGGCCGATCTCTTCGCGCCGGTCCACGAGCGCACCGGCGGCGTCGACGGCTGGGTCTCGCTCGAAGTCTCCCCGCTGCTCGCCTACGACACGGCCAAGACCGTGGAGGCGGCCAAATCGGTGCACGCTCGCGCGGACCGCGCCAACCTCTTCGTGAAGATCCCCGGAACGCCGGAGGGACTGCCGGCCATCGAGGAGTGCATCGCGTCCGGAGTTCCCGTCAACGTGACGTTGCTCTTCGACGCGGACCAATACCGGGCCGCCGCGGACGCCTACCTGCGTGGAATCGAGCGGCGCGTCGCCTCGGGCCTCAATCCCGCCGTGGGCTGCGTGGCGTCGGTGTTCATTTCACGCTGGGACACCGCAGTGGCTACATCAGTGCCCGACGAGCTGAAGAACCAGCTCGGCCTGGCGGTGGGCCTCGAAACGTATCGCGCGTACCGCGACGTCATGGAATCAAGTCGCTTCCAGCTCCTCCAGAACTCCGGAGCGCGCATGCAGCGTCTGCTGTGGGCGAGCACCAAGACCAAGGATCCCGCGGCACCGGACACGCTGTACGTGCAGGGTCTGGCGGCTCCCCTCACCATCAACACCATGCCCAACAGTACGCTCGATGCCTTCTTCGACCACGGCCAGGTCGGCGAGCCGCTCGCGCGCGACGGCGGCGACTGTGACGTCCAACTTCAACGCTTCGCCGCGGCCGGCGTCGACAAGAAGGCACTGGCGCTGAAGCTCCAGGGCGACGGCGCCGCGTCTTTCGCCAGCTCGTGGACCAATCTGCTCTCGAGAATTGACGCCCAGCGACCCAGCGCCAAGCGGGTCCTATGACGTCCCCCCCTCCTCCACGCCAGCGTCCGGCCTGGGAGGCCCTCGAGGCCCATCACGTCGAGGTCGCCTCGCTCCACCTGCGCGATCTCTTCGCCGCGAATCCCGACAGGGGCCAGAGGCTACGGGCCGAAGCCGAGGGTCTCTACCTCGACTACTCGAAGAACCGCATCACCGACGAGACCATTGGCCTGCTCTTGGACCTCGCCCGCGAGTCGAACCTCGCCGGGCGACGCGACCAGATGTTCCGCGGCGATCATGTCAACGTTTCAGAGGACCGGGCCGTGCTCCACGTGGCGCTGCGGATGCCCAAGGGCACCTCGCTGGTCGTCGACGGGGTCGACGTCGTCCAAGAGGTGCACGCAGTCCTGGACCAGATGGCGGCCTTCGCCGACCAGGTTCGCTCCGGCAAGTGGAAGGGCCACACCGGCAAGCCCATCAAGAACGTCGTCAATATCGGCATCGGCGGCTCGGACCTCGGACCGGTGATGGCCTACGAGGCGCTGCGCTTCTACTCGCAACGCGACCTGACCTTCCGCTTCGTCTCGAACGTCGACGCCACCGACTTCGTCGAGGCGGTGCGCGACCTGAATGCCGACGAGACACTGTTCATCATCTCGTCGAAGACCTTCACCACGCTCGAGACGCTCACGAACGCGCGTTCGGCTCGCGCCTGGCTGATCGACCAGCTCGGCGACGCCGCCGCCGTTGCCAGACACTTCGTGGCGGTATCGACCAACGCACCAAGTGTGGCGGAGTTCGGCATCGACACGGCCAACATGTTCGGGTTCTGGGACTGGGTAGGCGGCCGCTATTCAATGGACTCCGCCATTGGCCTCTCGACAATGATCGCCATTGGCCCCGAGGGCTTCGCCGAGCTGCTGGCGGGCTTCCACGCCATGGACGAGCACTTCCGGACCGCTCCGTTCGAGGAGAACCTCCCGGTGCTGATGGGAATGATCGCGGTGTGGAACCGCGACTTCTTCGCCTGCCCGACGGTGGGGGTGATGCCCTACGACCAGTACCTCAAGCGCCTGCCTGCGTACCTCCAGCAGCTCACGATGGAGTCCAACGGCAAGCATGTCTCACTCGACGGCACGACGGTCGCCTGCGAGACCGGGCCCATCTACTGGGGCGAGCCAGGCACGAATGGTCAGCACAGCTTCTACCAGCTCATCCACCAGGGCACGACCGTGGTTCCGGTCGACCTCATCGGCTTCGCCAAGAGCCTCAATCCCCTGGGCGAGCACCACGACATCCTGTCGTCGAACGTCTTCGCCCAAGCCCAGGCGCTCGCCTTCGGCAAGACCGAGGACGAACTGCGCAGCGAAGGCACACCCGAGCACGAGGTCGCCCACCGCGTCATGAAGGGGAACCGGCCGACCAACGTGCTCCTGGCCGAGGTGCTGACTCCGCGCCTGCTGGGTTCGCTCATCGCGCTCTACGAGCACTCCGTCTTCACCCAGGGCGCCATCTGGGGAATCGATTCCTACGATCAGTGGGGAGTCGAGCTAGGCAAGGTCCTCGCGGTCCAAATCATCCCCGAACTCGAATCCGGCTCCGAGCCCGTTCTCAGCCACGACTCATCAACCAACGCGCTCATCGAGCACTACCGAGCACTCAAGAGGAAAGAGGACCCGGATGGCGACCGATAGACCGATGCAGCTTGGAATGGTTGGGCTGGGGCGTATGGGGGCGAACATCGTCCAGCGCCTCGTGCGCGACGGGCATAACTGCGTTGTCTACGACGTGAACGCCGACGCCGTGCGCGCGATCGAAGCAGACGGCATCGTCGCCGCGACGTCGCTCGGGGACCTCGCCGCGAGGCTCGACGGTCCGAGGGCCGTCTGGCTCATGCTGCCCGCGGCAATCACCCAGCGCGCACTGGACGAGCTGGCGAGCCACCTTGGAAGCGGCGACGTGATCATCGACGGCGGCAACTCCTACTACCAGAACGACATCACCCGCGCGGGCCAACTCGCGCCACGCGGTCTCCATTACGTCGACTGCGGAACGAGCGGCGGCGTCTGGGGTCTCGATCGGGGCTACAGCCTGATGATCGGCGGTGAGGACGACGTCATTTCCCGGCTCGATCCGATCTTCCGGTCGATCGCGCCGGGCCCTGACCGTCGCCAGCCGACACCGGGACGCACCCGGACCGACGGGACCGCGCCCGAGGGGTACCTGCACTGCGGGCCCAGCGGCGCGGGGCACTTCGTGAAGATGGTGCACAACGGCATCGAGTACGGAATGATGGCCTCGATCGCCGAGGGTCTGAGCATCATCAAGCACGCCAACGTCGGGCGAAAGAAGGCGGAAGCGGACGCGGAGACCGCCCCCCTGCGCGACCCCGAGTTCTACTCGTACGACATCGACGTCGCAGAGGTGGCCGAGGTATGGCGCCACGGATCGGTCGTCAGCTCGTGGCTGGTCGACCTGACCGCCGACGCACTCGCCCGCTCGCCCGAGCTCTCTGAGTTCAGCGGCCGGGTCTCGGATTCGGGCGAGGGGCGATGGACGGTCGAAGCGGCGATCAACGAGTCGGTGCCCGCGCCGGTCATCAGTGCGGCCCTCTGGCAGCGCTACGACTCACGAGGAGAGGGCGAGTTCACCGCTCGGGTCCTCTCCGCCATGCGCTCGGCGTTCGGCGGCCACGTCGAGAAGCCTTCCTGAAGTGCGCCACGAGATTCGCGAGTTCGCTGACGTCGACGTCCTCGCCGCGGCGGCGGCGTCCTTCGTGGCCGAGCGGGCGCGCCGCGCCGTCGCGACCACGGGCAGGTTCCACTTTGCCGTGAGCGGCGGACGAACCCCGTGGAAGATGTTTGCCGACCTGGTCTCGCGCGACGTGCCGTGGGAGCAGACGGTGATCTACCAGGTCGACGAGCGGGTCGCCCCCGCGGACGACCCCGAGCGCAGCCTCACCCACCTGCGCGAGGTGTTCGCGACGGTTGATCCGCTGATCGAGCAGATGCCCGTCAATGACGACGACATCAACGCCGCCGCCCAGCGCTACGGCGCGCTGCTGCCGGCGCGCCTGGACCTCGTACACCTGGGCCTCGGTCCAGACGGCCACACCGCGTCGCTCGTTCCCGGTGACCCCGTGCTCGACGTGACCGATCGGCTGGTGGCGATCACCGGGTTGTACCAGGGTTGCCGGCGCATGACCCTGACGTATCAGGCGCTCATCCGGGCGGACCAGCTCCTGTGGCTCGTGACCGGTTCGGACAAGCGCGAGCCACTCTCGCTGCTGCTCGGTGGCGACGCGTCGATCCCCGCCGGGCGAGTTGAGGCGTCGCACTCGCTCATCATGACCGATCAGGCAGCGGCCTGACCCATGAACATCGAAGAGGAGAAGCGACTCGCCGCGGAGGCCGCCGGCGAACTGGTGAAGGACGGCATGCGCGTTGGCCTCGGTACCGGCTCGACGGTCGCATTCCTGCTGCGTGCGATCGCCCGTCGGGGCCCCAGGGCCAGCTTCGTCGCGTCGTCGCCGCGCACCGAAGCCGCCGCCCGCGCGCTGGGTCTCCACGTCGAGCCGTTCGACAAGATCGACCGCCTCGATCTCGCCATTGACGGCGCCGACCAGATTGCGCCCGACGGGTGGCTGATCAAGGGAGGTGGCGCGGCGCACAGCCGCGAGAAGATCGTCGCCGCCTCCGCCGAGCGCTTCGTGGTGATCGCCGACTCCACCAAGCTCGTGGAGGCCCTGCGCCCCCCGGTGCCCCTTGAACTGCAGGCCTTCGGCCTGGCGGCGACACTGCGCCATCTCGATCCGACGCAGCTGCGCGACTCGCCGGCCAGCCCAGACGGGGGCATCATCGCGGACTACCGCGGGCCCGTGCTCGAACCCGCCGAGCTGACCCGCCGGCTGTCCGAGACCCCTGGCGTCATCGCCCACGGGCTGTTCGCTCCCGGGCTGGTGAGCGAGCTGCTCGTGGGCGTTGGAGATTCTGTCCGCCGATCAACTATTGGAGGTACGCAATGAGCTCCCCGCCGGTCCAGCCGGATTCCCAGGTGCCCGACAACCACGTCATCGTGCTGTTCGGCGCCACCGGTGACCTCGCGAAGCGCAAGATCATCCCCGGGCTGTTCCACCTGGCGTCGGCGGGCCTGCTCCCGGAGCGCTACCGGATCATCGGCTCCGCGCCGGCGGCGTTTGCCATGTCGAGCGACGCGTTCCGCGCCTACGCCCGCGATGCGGTCGAACGGTTCGGAACGAGCAAGCCCGAGGGCGTGGTCTGGGACGATTTCGGACGGTCGCTCTCCTTCGCCGTCGCCGACCCTGACGATTGCGCAGGTCTGCCAGAAGCGGTCAAGGACGCCGAAGCCGAGATCGGCGGCCACGTGCGCCGTCTCCTGCACCTCGCCGTTCCACCGGACGCGGTGCTCGCGATGGTCCAGATGCTGGGATCGTCGGGCCTCAACGAGAACTCCCGCATCATCTGCGAGAAGCCCTTTGGGGTCGACCTCGCTTCCGCGCGCAAGCTCAACGGCGTGCTCACCGCCAACTTCGACGAGACGCAGATCTACCGCATCGACCACTTCCTGGGCAAGGAGTCGATCGACAACATCCTGGCCCTGCGATTCGCCAACCGGCTCTTCGAGCCTCTCTGGAACCGCGACCACGTGTGCTTCGTGCAGATCGACGTCCCCGAAACTCTGTCGATCGAGGGCCGCGGCGCCTTCTACGAGGAGACCGGGGCCTTTCGTGACATGGTCGTGAGCCACCTCTTCCAGGTACTGGGCTTCATCGCCATGGAGCAGCCGACGTCCTTCGAGGCCCGACCACTGCGCGACGAGGTGCACAAGGTCTTCGAGACGCTGCGCCCCATCGATCCCGCCAACGTCGTTCGCGGCCAGTACGACGGCTACCTGAGCGAACGAGGCGTCGCCCCGGATTCGCAGACCGAGACCTTCGTCGCGCTGCGTGCAGAGGTGGAGAACACCCGATGGAAGGGGGTCCCCTTCTACCTGCGCACCGGTAAGTGCCTCGCCCAGAGCCGCCAGGTCATCACCATTGGCTTCGATGAGCCGGTCATGCGTCTCTTCCCGATGGGCAGGGGGGCGCCGAGGTGGCGCGGCAACAAGATCGTCGTGGACTTCGCCGACCCCGGCTCCATCCACGCCCACTTCCTGGCCAAAGAGCCCGGACCGCGGATGAACCTCGACGCGGCCGAGATGACGTTCCACTACAAGGACTCCTTCCAGGCGGCCAACAACCTCGAGGCGTACGAGCACCTGATACTCGAGGCCATGCTGGGCAATCGATCGCTCTTCACCCGTTCGGACGGGATTGAGAGGCTCTGGGAGGTCGCCACCCCGCTGCTCGAGAATCCGCCGCCGGTCGAGCGCTACGCGCTGGGCTCGTGGGGACCCGACTCCATCGAGCGCGTCATCGCCCCGCACCACTGGTGCCTGCCCCAGTGAGCGCGACCAGGGTTCGACTCCTGCTCTCGGACGTCGACGGCACGCTCGTGACCTCGGAGAAGCGCCTGACGCCGAACGCCGTGCTCGCCGTGCAGCAGCTGCGCGACGCCGGCATCGTTTTCGCCTTCACGAGCGCCCGTCCCGCGGGGACTCTCGATGTTCGTCGAGCCGCTGGGGCTGACCACCCCTCTCGCGGCCTTCAACGGAGGGCTCCTGGTCGACCCCGACATGAACGCCATCGAGGAGAAGACGATCCGAGTCGACCTCGCCGCACCGATCATCGATCTGCTGCACGGCCACGGCCTCTCGGTCTGGGTCTACCAGGGCGCCGACTGGTTCGTGCTCGATAAGGATGGCCCGCACGTCCAGCACGAGTCGAGGGGATGCGTGTGTGCGCCGACGAAGCTGGCGAGCTTCGAGGGAGTCGACGACGGCATCACCAAGGTCGTCGGCGTAAGCGACGATGCGAGCGCCGGCGCGGCGGCCGGCGCGGCGATGCGGGAACAGTTCGGCGAGCGCGTCTCGGCGACTCGTTCGCAGTCATACTTCCTCGACGTGACCCATCCAGACGCCAACAAGGGCCACGTCGTCGAGTACCTGTCGACGATGTACGACGTCACGACCGACGAGATCGCCACCATCGGCGACATGCACAACGACGTCTCGATGTTCGCCGTTTCCGGGCTCAGCATCGCGATGGGCAACGCCGAGGCTTCGGTCCAGCAGGCCGCTCACCAGGTCACGAGGTCGAACGATGACGAGGGTTTCGCGTACGCCGTCACCGAGTTCGTGCTGCGGTCGTGATCGGCATCGCCTGCTCGGCACCGGTTCTTCCAGCGCGGCGGCGACCTGTGCGCGGCGTGCCCCGGCCGAGACCGGCGCCGGCGCGGCCCTCTTGACAATCGTCGACGGGAACTTCCGCGACATTCCTCCCATTGAACCCGTCGCGAGCCTGCTCGGGGCGGATCTTGTACTGGACGTCGCCACTCGCTCCGGCGATTCTCGTCATCACGTCGCGCGACGCAGCGCCGACCCTGGTCGCCGTGACCAACCTGCGCCAGGTGGCTAGCCTCGAGTTCGCCCACGACCGCGACGGGCAACTCTCACCTGAAAACGGGGCGCGCAAGTCCAGGTCGTCAATGGAGGGACCACTTCACGGGCAATGCCCAACTGGGTGGCCGACTTAAACCCTCTTCACGCCGACGCTTCAGTTCAGACATACCTTGGACTTGCAACTTCCACCGTACACGCCGTATGGGCGTGATTCAAGGGCTGTCTAGCGGGTCAGCGCGAAGGTCGCCACCAGCACGGCGCCAATCGCCAACTGGGTTCTAGCCGAGATCTGCAGCAGCACGAGCAACTCGCGCCCCGTGCGCCTCGAGAAGGCGATCTGCAGCGGACGCACGTAGAGGACCAGGGCCAGGGCCGCCACCAGGGCTTCGCCGCCGGCCGCGATGCCCAGGACCACGCCGACGACGCAGATCGCGTAGAGCCACGAAGCCCGCACGCGACCCAGTCGCGCCGCCAACGTCTTCTTTCCCGCCACCTGGTCCCCTTCGACGTCGCGGAGGTTGTTCGCCTCGAGCAGCGCGCAGGCCATCGATCCGCTGGCGAGACCGAACCACCACGACGATGCGGGAATCGAGAGATGCTGGACGTAACTCGTACCGACCGTCGCCACGAAGCCGAAGTAGATCATGACGAACAACTCGCCGAAGCCGTAGTAGCCGTACGGCCTCGGGCCACCGGTGTACAGCCATCCAGCCAGCATGGCCGTGACGCCGATGGCCACCAGCCACCACGAGGTCCGAGACGCCAGCCACAGCCCCGCCAGGCCCGCGAGAAAGAACCAGGCGAACGCGGCGGAGCGAACCCTCGACGGCGCCACCAGCCTCGACGCCGCCAGCCGGAACGGCCCCACGCGCACCGCGTCGGTTCCGCGCACGCCGTCGGAGTAGTCGTTGGCGTAGTTCGTGCCGATCTGCAGCGATAGGGCGACGAACGCGCACAGCGCCGTGTTGACCCAGCAGACCGACGTCGGCAGGACGAGGCTGGCTCCGACGCCGACGGGCACGAGCGCGGCGGGCAGCGTCCGGGGCCTCGCCGCCAGTACCCAGCGGCGCAGTGGTCCCGGAGCGTCGCTCACGGACGCTTGGGGAACTTCGAAAAATCAGGACTGCGGTGCTCGACGAAGGCGTTGCGGCCCTCTTGGCCCTCTTCGGACATGTAGAACAGCATCGTCGCGTCGCCGGCCAGCTGCTGGATGCCGGCGAGCCCGTCGTCAGCGGCGTTGAAGCCGGCCTTCAGCATGCGAAGCGCGATCGGTGACAGCGTCAGCATCTGACGGCACCACGCCACCGTCTCGCGCTCGAGGTCCGCGAGCGGCACGACCGTGTTCACGAGGCCCCACTCCTCGGCCTTCGCGGCGTCGTACTGACGGCAGAGGAACCAGACCTCCTTGGCGCGCTTGGCGCCGATCGTGCGCGCGAGCAGCGACGATCCGTAGCCGCCGTCGAAGGAACCGACGCGCGGGCCGGTCTGGCCGAAGCGAGCGTTGTCCGCGGCGATCGAGAGGTCGCAGACCAGGTGCAGGATGTGCCCACCGCCGATCGCGTAGCCGGCGATCGATGCCACCACCGGCTTGGGCAGGCGGCGGATCTGGATCTGCAGGTCCAGCACGTTGAGGCGACCGACCCCGTGGCGGGCTACCTCGTCGTCGCCGAGGTAGCCGTCGTCGCCGCGGATCTTCTGGTCGCCTCCGGAACAGAACGCGTCCGGTCCCGCTCCCGTCAGGATGATGGCGCCCACCGTGATGTCGTCGCGCGCGCGCTCGAACGCGTCGGAGAGCTCGAAGAGCGTCTGGGGGCGAAACGCGTTGCGCCGCTCCGGTCGGTTGATGGTGATGCGCGCGATCCCCTCGGCAACCTCGTAGATGATGTCGTCGAACTCACCACGCTGCTCCCACTGGGGCAGGGGCCACGAGCGGAACTCGTCGACGGGGTCAATGGGCGAACCTTTGATAACGGTCTCTGACATAGGGACCACGCTACCTTTCGGTCAGACCGGCGCCATCACCTCACCGGGAACGGCCCGCTCGCCGGGCCGGTCCTCGTGCGCGCACAGGCGTTCAGCGAGCGTCGCGCGAACGCCGGCCAAGGCCGGGTCATCGAAGCGGTTCACCCGCTGGAGCGGGTCGTCGACGAGGTCGTAGAGCTCGCCCTCGCTGCCGTCGTGCATCGTGCCGGATCGGTACTCGGTGTAAAGGTGCGTCGCCGTCACGACCGAGCGCACGTGCACAGAGACGCCGAACAGTGCCGAATCCCACTCGGTCACGGTCGAGTCGAACGACAGTGAGCGGGCGTCCTCGTCACTCGTCGGCAGCGCCGAGCCCTCGACCCAGGCCGGCGAGGGCTGGCCGGCGACGTCGAGGAACGTGGCGGCGAGCGAGACCAAGCTGACGGGCGCGCGCACCACGGCGGGCTCGAGCCTCACCGAACGGGCGGGGCGCCAGATCAGGGGCAGGCGCATGAGCGCGTCGACGTGGTAGGGGCCCTTGAAGAGCAGGCCGAAATCGCCCTGCAACTCGCCGTGGTCGCTGGTGAAGATGACGTCGACGTCGTCGCCCCAGCCCTTGGCCTCGATGGCCTTCAGGACGCGGCCGACCGCCTCGTCGATGAGTTCGACCTCGACCGCGTTGAGGGCGTTCACCTCGCGCACCTGATCGGCGCTGAGCGTGGCCGGCACCCACTTGGCCGGCGCCTCGTAGTTGCTCACGACCCGCCCGTCGTACCAGGCCCGCCAGTGGCGGGCCTTCGCGTCGAGCAGTGCCTCGCGCTCGCTGGCCTTCGAGGGGTAGTTGACCGGCAACGGGACCTCGCGCCAGGGAACGCGCGCGATCTCGGACTTCGGCGGGTCCCACGGATGATGCGGATCGGGAAAGCTCATCCAGCAGAACCAGTCCTGCTCGTCGCCCTGTCGCTCGAGCCAGGAGATCGTCCGGTCCGCCACCCAGTCGGTGTGGTACCACTCGCGCGGCACGTCGTTGAACTTCACCTGCGGCGCCCCCGTGTCACCGCCGCCGGCGGCGTTCACGTTGAGTTCCGCGTCGACCACCATGTAGAAGCCGCCCATAACCTCGGGGTGGTGTTCGTTGATCCACTTGGCGTAGTGCAGTGGTCCGAGGACTCCGTGCGTGGCGAACTCGAGGTGGTCGAATCCGCGATGCACGCCACGGCGCCCGTCGAACCAGGGCTGTTCGATGGTCGGGACTCCCAGGCTGGCCAGGACGTTCTCGGCGTAGCGGCCGAAGGGGTCCATGAAGGGCTCGAAGTGCGCCTTACCGATCAGGGCCGTCGCGTAGCCCGCGTCGTGCAGGTTCTCCGCGACCGAGGGTGCATCGATCGCCAGCGGCACGCCGTTCATCCATGCACCGTGCGTCGTCGGGAACTGTCCCGTGAGCATCGACGCGCGAGAGGGCATGCACACCACTGATGTCGGCTGGCAGCGCTCGTAGCGGATCCCCTCGGCGGCCAGGGCGTCCAGCACCGGCGTTCGCGAAAGCACCCCGCCATTCACCCCCAGCGTGTCGTAGCGCTGCTGGTCGGTCGTGATGAAGAGGATCTTCCTACCCACGGCTACTCCTTGGCTGCGGCTTCGCTCAGCCGTTGAATCTCAACGAGGGCGCCAATCGTGCCGCCGGCGATGATCAGCGCCAGCGTGTCGGGCTCGGCGGTCGTCGAGTAGATGCAGAGCGTGTCATTGACGCCCAGCTCGATGACGTCGATCACCCCGAGGTGGAACCGGTAGATCGGGGCCGTCATGCGGTACGCGAACCTCCGAATGAGCGGATCTATGGTCAGTATCTCTTCGGGCATCTCGATGCCCGACGCAGTCTTGACGGTCCGGATGTTCCCCTCGACGGTGCACAAGACGATCCCCGGAAACCAGTCCGGAATCGTTTCGGGCCGGCAGATCGTGTTCCACACCACGTCGGCCGGAGCCGCAATTCGCCGTTCATGTCGCAGCGACGCCATTCATCACCGTTCCTTTCCGTCTTAACCTAGTTCGCTACGGCCTATTCTCACTGCGTGCGTTCATTGCTCGCCCTCGACTTCCCGCTCGGCCCCGAACTGGAGAGCGCCCTGCGCGAATGCGTGGACACGGAGCAAGCATTCTGCGTCCTGGACCAACGCCTGTCGCCACGTCGCAGGGTCGAAGAACTGGAGCTGCTCGGAACCACGGCAATCCTCGACCCCACCGGTCGCTCGACCTTCGCCTCCGGTCGCAGCGTCGAAAACGACATCGGCCTGGTGATGCTGACGTCCGGCTCGAGCGGGCCGCCCAAGGCCGCCCAACTCTCGTGGGACGCCCTGCGGGCCAGCGCCGAGATCACTCAAGCCACGCTGCGAGGTGAGAATCCGCCCGTCTGGTACCCCTGCCTTCCGGCCAACCACATCGGCGGACTCGCGGTGCTGCTGCGCGCGATCCTGAGCGACGCCACGCTGCTCTGGGGCGACGCCGACCAACTCGACGACGCTGCCGCGCGAGGGGCCACCCACGTCGCGGTCGTTCGCACGCAGTTGGCCCGCCATGATCTCAGCGGCTTCGCGAAGGTCCTCTTGGGTGGTGCGCGCCCGCCCGCAAAGTTGCCCGAGAACGTGGTGACGACCTGGGGAATGACCGAGACCGGGTCCGGCGTGGTCTACGACGGCTACGCCCTGGCCGGCGTTGACGTCGCCAGTGTCGATGGTGAATTGATCGTGCGCGCTCCGACCCTCTTCACCGCGTATCGAGACTCGCCGCGGCCATGCTGCACCGGACCCGATGGCCGCCACGACTGGTTCCCCACCGGCGACGCCGGCGGCGTCGTGGACGGTCGAGTCTCGGTACGCGGACGATCGGGTTTCATCATCAATACCGGCGGGGAGAAACTCTGGCCCGAGGACCTCGAGGCGGTGCTCTCAACCTTGGAGGGCGTGCGTGACGTGGCCGTTACCGGCGTCGACGACCGCGAGTGGGGCCAGCGGGTCGTTGCGCTCGTCGTCAGTGACGGCAGGACGTTCGACGGCGAGATCCGTGCGCTGGCCGGTGAACGTATTGGTCCTTGGGCGAGGCCCAAGGAGATTCGCTACGTGGCGGCGATCCCGCGAACCGGAAATGGCAAGATTCGTCGAAGTGAACTCGGAGATCTCTCCTAGACAGCGTCGCCCCACGACCCGTAGGACGGGCCACCGTCGACCACGATGAATGTAGGGACAATACAAATAGGAACAAATAGGAACAAATAGGAGCGTCGCCACAACGTGAGCGCCACCGTGGCCACGTCATCGAGTCCCCTGGGCCGTTAGAGCGCGAAACGAGAGGCAGCCACGACGTGATTCTCTAGTCCAAGTCTTCGATTATGCCGCGCAGGCGCTGTTCCCGCGACTCCGCCATTCACACGCTTGCGGGTATAGTCTCGGACGCCAACCGTTTCATGGGATGAATGACGGCGACTCGGGCCACGCCGTACCAGCCAAACCGAGATTCGAGGCCTGCTCGTGGTGCCGGTGCCAGGCTGAGAGCCACCCGTCATCTGCTGGCGTGTCCGGTGGCAAGTTGTGCCGGTTCATCGAGCAGACTGACAGTTCGGTGCACGCCAGACCTCCTGACGGCGAGTGTTGATTTTCGTGCGTGCCGTTATCCAGGTGAGTCCGAGAAGTCTCAACGCGGTCGCTCGACGCATCGTGACCGAATTCGCTTTTCTCGTCCGCAGAACGGGCTCATGAAAAGCGAATACATTGTCACTAGAAACTCGCAGACTATACGGTGCACCCCCACGCCCGAGAACGCGAGGAAGCTGCGCGTCCCCGCCGCAGTGAGCAGTCACTCGGGTCCGCCGATGGCCACCGAAGTCACCACCGCGCGCCCGGAGCCAGCGGTGGCGAATGCCCCTGACAAGACGCTGCGATGAGCGGACAAATCGTCTTTCCCGAGAGTTTTCTGTGGAGCGTTGCCACCGCCTCCTATCAGATCGAGGGAGCCGCCGACGAAGATGGAAAGGGCCCCTCGATCTGGGACACGTAGACCCAACCGGTGAAGGTCTTCACGTAGGTCAGGTCCGCCACCCAGAGACGATTCGGCGCTGGGGCCACGAACTGACGATCCACGAGGTCGCTCGGTCAGTGCTGGTTCTCGTCGCTGATGGTCGTCAACTTGAACTAGCGGCCGCGCCTGGCACCGCTGAGTCCCTCATCTTTCATCAGGCGCCGCACCGTGCAGTGCGCGACCTCGACCTTCTCGCGGTTCAGCTGCTTCCAGACCTTCTTGGCGCCGTAGACGCCGTCACAGTTGGACTCGTGCACGCGCAGGATTTCGGGCTTCAAGGCTTCAAGGCTTCGTGCGTGACCTGGCGCGCGCTCGGCGGCCGACCCTGGTGGCGTAGTGCGTGCTGAGAGTGAACTGCAAGACTCTGCAGATCGGCTCGACCCCCCATCGACCCTTGCGTGAGTCGATGTAGCGCACTACTTCCTGGTTTGACCGTCGAGCTCGGCCGCAAAGAAAATCGATGCGTCCTTCAGAATCGCGTTGGCGCGCCGCAGGTCCTTGTTCTCGCACTCGAGTTGCTTGAGTCGCGCTCGCTCGTCCGTGGTGAGTCCGGGACGAGAGCCGGTGTCGACCTGGGTTCTTCGAACCCAGGTCCTGAGCGTTTCCGGAGACATGCCGAAGAGTTTCGAGATCGCGGTCATCGCGGCCCACTCGGACCGGTAGTCCTCGCGGTTATCGATCACCATCCTCACGGCTCGTTCACGCAACTCGAGTGAGTAACGGGTTGGTCCTGACATGGAGACCCCTAACCGTCAGGCCCGCGTGAGACACCCGCTGACAAATTTCATTTCATAAGGGCGAGACAAGAGACACCGAAGATCAATGACTGCTACCAATTCCACCCAGGCGGTTTCGCGTGACCAAGATGGTGACGTGGATAACAACAATGACCCCGCGGCTCGGCCAACGAGACGAACATTCAGCACCGAGGAGAAGTTGGCACTTCTCGCGGCCTACGAAGCCTGCGACCCGGGCACCAAGGGCGAGTTCGCCCGTCGCGAGGGGATCTACTCGAGCCAGCTGACCGAGTGGCGACGCGCCCGCGACGCCGGCACGCTCGCGGCACGTGAATCAGGTGCGTCGCGTCGCGACCGACGCGAGTTCGACAAACTCGAACAGAAGAACAAGAGGTTGGAAGCCGAACTCGAGCGCACCAGACTGGCGCTCGACATCGTGGGAAAAGCGCACGCGCTCTTGGAGAAGCTCTCCGAGAGCGCGGACAACGAGTAGTGGTGGACGAACTGATGGGAGTCTTTCACGAGGAGCTGCGCCACGTGGTCGGCGTGAAGAAAGCCTGCGTGCTGCTCGGAAGGGTGCGCTCGAGCTACTACCGCCGAAGAAAACCGGTAGTGGCCAAGGAACCAACACCTCGACCCGCGCCGCCCAACGCGCTCAGTGACGCCGAACGCGCCAGTGTTCTGGCGTTGCTGTGCGAGGATGACCACGTCGATTCCTCGGTCGCCCAGGTCTACGCCGAGACCCTCGACGAGGGCACGTATCTATGCAGCCAGTCGACCATGCTGCGGATCTTGCGAATAAACCGTGCGACGAAGGATCGTCGGGGCCAACGGTCTCACCCGGCCACCAAGCGACCGGAGCTGATCGCGACGGCGCCCAATGAGATCTGGAGTTGGGATATAACGAAACTCCACGGACCCACCCGCGGCCTCTTCTACGACCTCTACGTGGTGCTCGACATCTTCAGCCGCTACGCGCCGGGCTGGTTGGTGGCCGCGCACGAGGACGCCGAGTTGGCCAAGGAGTTCTTGGAGGACGCGATTGTCACCCAAGATGTTCCACCGGACCAGTTGACGATCCACGCGGATCGCGGCGGGTCCATGCGTTCCAAGCCGGTGAGTCAGTTGATGATGGACCTGGGCGTCACGAGAAGCCACTCGCGGCCTCATGTCTCGAACGACAACCCGTTCTCCGAGACGGCGTTCAAGACCCTGAAGTACTGCCCGACGTTCCCCGAACGTTTCGGCTGCATCGAGGACGCCCGCGCGTTCTGCGAGGAGTTCTTTGACTACTACAACCACGTTCATCGCCACTCGGGGATTGGACTGCACACCCCGGCCTCAGTGCACTACGGCACCCACACGGAAGTTCGCGAGCAGCGACAGGCCACGTTGAACGCCGCATTCGAGTTGAACCCGATCCGCTTTCGTCGCATCGCGCCACAGGCGCCCATCATCCCCGAAATCGTCTGGATCAATCCGCCGATCAAGGAGGTGCTCGCTAATATCTAAAACGACCGAGTGTCTCATTCGACCTGACGGGTTCCGGACATCCTCTCAAAGGATTCACTCTCCAGCTTTCCCGGCACGATTCAAACACTTGCTGAATCTCCTTGTCATCATTTCCAAGATCTCACTTCTGGTCAATTGAAACTACTTGCCTGAGTCCGAGTCCTGAATCTTGCTGGTCTTGTCAGTTCCATCATCTGAAACTTTGACGCTCTTGAGACCTTTTTCAAACTCGGTCTTCGCCGAGCCAAGGTTTCGCGCCAACTTTGGAATCTGTGATCCGCCAAAAACTACAATGGCAATAACTACGACCACAACTAAAAGATCTGGGCCTAAAATTTCACCGAAAATCACAACCACCTCCCCCTTCGCATAAACCTAAATGGTAGCGCATTTGCGGATTCCGGAGGTTATGCCGAGTTCATGATTATGCCGAGGAACGTGTCAAAGACCGGTAAATAGTTGGGAACGCATTACGGGTCGCGCTCGAGCGGAGCCGCGACCGGCTGCTGTGATTAGTAAGAGAAGCGTCACGACAACAGAGTTGTGGTCACTCAGTTCTCGGATGACAGCACCACTGAAATGGGATTCTACTAGCGGGAGTTTCCGACCTAGCTGATTCTCGAGCCTGATCGAGGGCTCCAGAAGACTTTCAAAAGTTGGCGTGACCAGCAAATGTCTTCCCTCCCCATCCCCGAATACGGGTATCGAATGTGGTGGTACCTAGATATGGCATTTATTGTTGGCAAGAAGCAGGACGGCAAGATCTACTACTACTTGAGCGAGTCGGCCCGGGTGAATGGCAAACCGCGCATCGTGTCACAGAAGTATCTGGGGAGTGCCGAGGAAGTACTGGCCCGCTTGGAGGGCTCGTCGGGCAATCCCACGAGTTCCGAGCACCGGTCCTTCGGCGACGTCTGCGCAGTCTGGAGCGTGCTGGATCGCCTCGGAGTGATCAAGATCATCGACGAGGTCATCGGCCCTCGTCGCAGCGACACTCAGGTCTCCGTGGGTACCTACATCGCCCTGGCCGCGTTGAACCGGGTGGTGGCCCCGTGTTCCAAGTTGGCCTTCTCCGAGTGGTGGGACACTACCGCCGGGGACCGTCTGGTGCGTCTCAGCGCACCCGCTCGTGATCATCGTCGGTTCTGGGACGCGATGGACGCCATTTCACCCGAGCAGCTCGTGGAGATCGAACGACGCTTGAGCTCGGTGATGGTCGCTACGTTCAACCTCAACCTCTCGGGTCTCGTGCTCGACATGACCAACTTCGCCACCTACATCGATTCGGGCAACGAACGAGCACCGATTGCCCAGCGCGGACACGCGAAGCAGAAACGCAACGACCTGCGTTTGGTGGGACTCGGCCTGGTGGTGAGCACCGACGGTGCAGTCCCGTTGCTCTCTCACGCCTACCCCGGCAATCGCCACGACGCCACGCAGTTCGCTGACGTGCTCGCCGCGTTGGTTACCCGCTGGGGCGCACTGGCCGAGAACACCGACCAACTCACCCTCGTCTACGACGCCGGTCAGGACTCCGAAGCCAACCAGAACGCCGTGGCATCAAGTCCGCTGCACTTCGTGGGCTCCCTGGCGCCCGCCCAGCACCGTGAACTACTCGCCATTCCCCTCACGCGCTACCGGGTCGTCGACGCCGAACATTTTGGCGGGCTGCGCGCGTTCGAGACGAGGGTGGCGGCCCTCGGGGGTGACTACCGAGTGCTCGTTACCCACTCGGACGCTTTGCACGCGAAGTAGCTTCGCGGGTTCGACCAGACCCTCGCGAAGGCCACTGGTCGACTGAGCGAGCTGGCCCAACGTCTTAGCCGAACTCGGACCCGAAAGGATCATCTCGGGGTCGAAGCCGAGATCGCGCGCATCACGAAGCCCCGTTGGGTGACGCGAGTCGTTACCTGGACGCTCTCGAGCACCGGTCCCCAGGACTTCGCACTCACCTTCGAGGTGGACGAAGAGTCACGCCGCCAACTCGAAGAAGAACTCTTCGGCAAGCGGATCCTCTTCAGCGACCGCGAGGACTGGAGCATCGCCGACGTGGTCGGTGCCTACCGCTCCCAGCACCACGTCGAGTCCGACTTTCGCCAGATGAAGGATCACCGAGTGGTCTCGTTCCCTCCGATGTTTCACTGGACCCACCAGAAAATCCGCGTGCACGTCTTTTACTGCGTGCTGGCACTCGCTGTGGCGAAGTTGATGGCTCGAGAGGTCCAACAGTCTGGGCTGGACTTGAGCGTGCGCGAGATGCTCGCCACCCTCGGGGGGATCCAAGAGACCATCCTGCTCTACAAGGCAGACCACGGCCGACCGCGGGCGAGGCGGATGATCACCGAGATGAACCCCACTCAGCAACGTCTTTATGACGTATTTGGTCTCGGAACCTACGCCCCGAAGCGCTGAGATAGGTACTACAACTGCTCTCCACGAATATCACCACTGACCAGCGAGAATGCAGAGACACTAACGGATATCTCGAAAACTTACGCTAGGTTGATCAGAGAACAACCGCGGCCGCAAGGCACGGTCAATGAAGGGAGACGCCATCGTGGAGAGTGAGCGACCCCGCATCGGCATGCTCGGCATTATGCAAGAGCTCTACGACGAGATGATTCCTCGCATTACCGAACATCAAGCAGAGTTTTCAAGAGCCCTCTGTGAACAGCTCTCTCCCGCCGCAGACGTCATCTTCACCCGACCTGCACGCAACCGCGATGACATCGAAGAGATCGTTCGAGACCTCAACACCAAGGACCTCGACGGCATAATGATCGTGATGCTGACCTACGGACCGGCGATGCGTACTCTCCGTGCTCTTCAACAAAATCCACTCCCGTTGCTGCTGGCCAATATTCAGCCCGAGCCGGTCGTCACCGCGCAATGGACGATGGACGACCTCACCTACAACCAAGGTATCCATGGAGCTCAGGACCAGTCCAACGCCATGCTGCGCGCCGGACTCCCCTACTCCGTCATCACTGAAGAGTGGCGCTCGCCGGAGTTTCTGGCGGCATTCGAGTCATGGGCGCGTGCCGCGCAGACCGTAACCAAGCTCAAGCACACCAAGATCGCCCTCTTTGGATATCCGATGAACGGCATGGAAGACGTGTTGTATGACGCAGCGGCGCTGCTTAGAAAGATTGGACCGACGATCATCAACGAGAACCTGGGTGATGTCTTTGGGCACATGCAGCTCGTCGAACCCGCGGCCGTCGAAGTGATGCGCTCACGGCACACCGTGCAGTTCGAGATGGATCCGAACCTAAAACCTGAGAATCACGAGTACGCGATCCGCTTCGAGATCGCTCTCAGAGAGATCATCGCCGAAGGCAACTATCACGGCTTCTCCGTACACTTTGAGCCCGTCGGAAAAGATGGGCGATTCAAACAACTTCCGCTACTTGCCGCCTCGAACATGATGGCCGATGGCTACGGCTACGGCGCCGAGGGCGACACCAACGCCGCGACCCTCATCTGCGCGAGCCACACCCTGATTGGCGATGCACACTTCAGCGAGATGTACGCAATGGACTACGAACTCGACTCAGTACTCATCAGTCATATGGGTGAAGGCAACTGGCGCATCGCCCGTTCCGACCGCCCCATCCGACTTGTCGATCGACCGCTCGGCATAGGTGGCCTCGATAATCCTCCGACGACGGTGTTCTCCGCGGAGCCCGGTACTGCCACTACAGCGACGTTGATCGCACTCGAGGGCGAGCACTACCGTCTCGCTGTCGCCCGCGGAGAGATCCTCGACACTCCAGAGCTGCCCCTCGTACAGATGCCGTACTTCCACTTCCGTCCAGACTCTGGCATGCGCCACTACCTCACGGCATGGCTCCGAAACGGCGGAACACATCACTTCTGTCTCAATCTTGGCGACCACGTCGAGCGCTGGCGCATCCTCGCCGAACTGCTCGATATCGAATTCGTCGAGATCTAGCCGATGCCCTCTCCCGTACGGTACCGCGAAGGTCTTCGAGAGGAAGTTCTTGCTGCAAACCTCGCCTTAGTCCGACACAATCTGGTCACCTTGACATGGGGCAACGCGAGCGGGATCGACCGGGAGACAGGTCTCATCGCGATCAAAGCGAGTGGTGTGGCCTACGACACCATGGGGATCGATGACATCGTCGTCCTTACCCTCAACGGTGAGATCGTAGAAGGTGACCGCAGGCCCTCAACTGACACGCCGACGCACCTTGAGCTCTATCGCTCATTCTCCGAGATTGGCGGCGTGATTCACACCCACTCCACGTGGGCGACTTCTTGGGCTCAGGCCGAACGGGAGATTCCCATCCTCGGAACTACGCACGCGGACTTCTTCCCAGGTCCGGTGCCACTGTCGCGCCACCTCACTGCCGAAGAGGTGGCGAACGCCTATGAACTCAATACCGGCGTTGCACTAAAGGAAGTCATCGATGAACACGGCATCGAAGACCTTCCCGCTGCACTCGTCCCTGGCCATGGCCCATTCACCTGGGGCAAGGATGCCAACCAAGCGCTTGAGCGCGCGGTCACACTCGAAGCAATTGCCCACATGGCGTTTTTGAGCGTGGCGCTTCGCCCCGACATACAACCACTGGCTTCGGTGATAATCGATCGGCACTTCACCAGAAAGCACGGCCCTGGCGCCTACTACGGACAAGCCGACTGAGCGACCAGCCCCCTCTGTGGTGCCAACATTGCTAGGCAGAGATCTCGGCCATGACCGACGCAACGGCCTCGTTGAGCAGTCCCTGTCCCTCTAAGAAATCAATCACGGTGTAGCGAGCCCGAATGCGGTTCGCGAATCGGAACGTCGCCGAGAGCGTTGCGACATCAAGGTCCAAAAAGCCCGGAGTTGTCGGGATCTCTGCGGTGAGCAGCGCGCCTGCGACAAGCGGAGCAATGCTCCTCGCCTTCGCGGTACCTGCCCGAACCAACTCCCACCGTGACGAACTCGTCGGCCACGCATCGCTATGTGCAGCCACAAACGCTCGCTTTTCGTCCATAACTGCCTCAACCTCGGTCTCATGACCTACAAACCATGAACGTGCCTCATCACCCTCTGGCCCTATAGGCAACGGGAGCGACGGAGCTATGGCACTCCCGCCGAGTGCCCACTCTTGAAGGCGAAGTGCAAAATGAGTTGCGTATCCAACCTGAAGTCCGTGGGGGGCGTGTTGGTGACGACCCATTGAGGCCAGAAGATCCCAAAAATGCGATGCGTGGTGTTCACATCCGCTCGCGGGTCGCGAAGTTCCCACCATCGCCATGCCGATGCCGGACTCGACAAGACCGCGAAGGAGTTGCGTTACTCCCTCAGGTGACTGCTCAAGGATCTCACGTACGTGCGTCGCGACGTCTACAAGTGGCTCAGCAACTCGTCGTTCGACCACGTCACAGAGTTCTTCACCCCAGAGACCGTGCGAGAGACGCCAGTCCACATGCGCTGACGCCTTGCCAAGAAGGTCTCCGATGCCTGCACGGGTCATGTCCCGAGGCGCCATGGCAATGACGTACGGGTCAGCGAAGATCGCACTCGGAGCAACAGCAGACGACGTCGTCTTCATGCCACCAAACTCCATCGCCGCGACGCTTGAGGCGTAGCCATCCATCGAGGCCGCGGTTGGAACACTGACGAAGTCGCGCCCGAGGAGATGCGTGACAAAGCGCGTGATGTCCGTAATCACTCCCGAGCCCACTGCGACCACCGCATCTGCTGAGGACGGTTTGAGCATCGTCTCCAAACGACTCACACTCGTCTCATCGGCGAGCAGTCCGTGGCGCTCTGGAAAATAGAACCGCTCGGGTCGCATCCCTGCATGGCTGAGCGCGGTGATGACGCTAGAGCCGAGCACTTCTTCTGTATTGGCATCCATCACGACACACGGCCTTGACCATCTGTGGCTCTGTCCGTAGGCAACGAGCTGGTCAATCGCCGTATGGTCGATGACAACGGTACCGACAGCGACGTGATGGATCGCGCCACACGAGCAGCGGTCCTCATCAGAGAGATTGGAGAACCCAGGGTTAGATGGATTCGAATCTGATCGCATCGCGCTACTACCACCTCTTTGCTCTTCATAGCGTGCTTGTCCGTACTCTAGTGATCCTTCCACGCTTCTGCACTGCTGTTACCTCATGACGTCACACGTCGAAGAGGAACGACTCCTTCTTGGTCACATCGACCGCAGTAGAATGAAGGCAGATCAAACTCTGAGGTCTGAATCGACAATCACAGGGGGCTGGAGTCCAGTGAGAAAGACCACCACCACTCTCGCTGATGGCCGCAATCTCATCTACTTCGACGAAGACGCCAGACCGCTCAGGACCACGCATGACACACGAGACCTCCCGAGCGTGCACCACCAATCTGAGCTCCGCTACGACCTGCTCACCGAGACGTGGGTCACGATCGCCTCACATCGCCAGGACAGGATCTACCTGCCAACGGACGATGCTTGCCCCTTCTGTCCTTCAAGTGAACACAACCTCTCAGAGATTCCCGAAGCCGACTACGACGTTGTCGTCTTTGAGAACCGGTTCCCGTCGTTTTCGGGCGCTGGTGCCACAGCTCCAAGGGCCGGTATTGGAAACGACGAAACCCTCCCTGCGGTAGGTAGCTGCGAGGTGATCTGCTTCACCTCGGACCACAACAGCTCGTTTGGCGCGCTTTCCCCAGATCGAGTTCGACTCATCCTCGATGCTTGGGTCGACCGCACCGCTGCACTCACCGGGCACGAAGGCATTGCCCAGATCTACTGCTTTGAAAACCGCGGTCCAGAGATCGGCGTCACCGAACAGCACCCACACGGTCAGATATACGGCTATCCCTACATCACACCGCGTACCACCCGCGTACTTGCCGCAGTCCGGCGTCACGCGCTAGCAACCGGAAAAAATCTCTTCGATGAGGTTCTCGCAAACGAACAAGACGATGGCACCAGACTGGTCATCGCCGGCGAGCACTGGACCGCTTTTGTCCCGCACGCGGCCAAGTGGCCGTTCGAAGTCCATCTCTATCCAACGATACGGGTCCCGAACCTCACCGCACTCAGTGACGCGGCAAAGACTGAGTTCTGCTCGCTCTACCTTGACCTCTTTCGGCGCTTTGATGCGCTGTTTGGTATCCCGATGCCCTACATCTCTGGATGGCACCAGGCACCATCTGGCACTGAAGAGGAGTTCGCACTGCACCTCGAGATCTTCTCGATCCGCAGGACAGCCGACAAACTCAAGTTTCTCGCCGGATCAGAGTCTGGGATGGATGCCTTCATCTCTGATGTTGTTCCAGAGTCCGCAGCCGAGCGACTGCGATCAGCCTGATGCGACTACTCGTCACGGGGGCAGCCGGCTACATCGGCTCAGTCGTCGTCGCTCGCCTTCTCGAAGAGGGGCACCACGTCACGGTGCTTGACGATCTGTCAAAGGGCTATCGCGACATGGTGCCGGCGGGAGCGCGCTTCGTACAGGGTCGAATCCACGACGCCGCACGCGTCATCGACGGTGCAGGCTTTGAGGCAGTAATCCATCTTGCGGCATTTTCACGCGTCGGAGAGTCCGTCGAGCGCCCTGCCAGATACGAGGAGAACAACGTCCTTGGGACGGCTCGCCACTGCAATGCCATGCAGACCCTTGGAGTTAACAAGATCATCGTCTCCTCTACCGCTGCCGTCTATGGAGAACCAGACGTCGCGATCATCACTGAGGAGACCAAAACGGCACCGGTGAATCCGTATGGAAGCTCCAAGCCCGCCATTGACAATGACCTTGCGCGGAGAACATACGCGGGCGAATTTGCTGCAATCAGCCTCCGCTACTTCAACGTTGCAGGTGCCTACGGCTCCTACGGAGAACGACACCGGCAGGAAACACACCTCGTCCCGATCGCCCTCGAGGTGGCCTTGGGCAAGCGAGCGTCGCTCACGATCTTTGGTGATGACTTTCCCACTCCGGACGTCACCTGCGTACGCGACTGCATCCATGCCTTCGATATCGCGAACGTCCACGTGCCTTCGCTGGCAACTCTAGAGGTTGGACAACACGACATCGTGAACCTCGGCAACGGCTCGGGCTTCTCCGTTCAAGAGGTCGCAGAGGCCGTACGCAACGTCACCGGACACCTACTGCCGACCAAGATTGGTCCCCAGCGCGCCGGCGCTCCTGCCGTACTCGTAGCTTCGAACGAGCGAGCAAGAACCCACCTCGGCTGGATCCCAGAGCATCCAGACGTCACCACAATGGTCGAAAACGCGTGACGTTTCGTCCAAGAACGAGCAGCATGACCAGGGGCTTCTTCGAAGCCTTTGGACGCGACCCAGAAGGCATCTGGGCCGCTCCTGGGCGCCTGAACATTATCGGAGAGTTCACCGACTACAACGACGGCTTCGTTTTACCAATGGCCATTGATGCCGTAACGACGGCAGCAGTCGCTCGACGCCGCGACGATGTCATTCGAGTTTCGTCCTCAGGTGCCCCCGCCACCACGACCCCCATAGCGTCATCTCGAATTTGCAACCTCACACCCGGGAACACGGCATCGTGGTCGAGCTACGCATTCGGCGTCGTATGGGCGATGACGGAGGCTGGCCATGCCATAGGTGGTGTGGACGTCTTCATCGAGAGCAACGTGCCGATTGGAGCAGGCCTGTCCTCATCGGCCGCACTGGAGTGTGCCCTCGGTCTTGCGCTCCGCGATCTCTTCGCATCGACAATATCCCTGCAAGACCTGGCTTTCTTGTGCCAACGAGCAGAGAATGCGTATGTCGGTGTCCCTTCTGGGATCATGGATCAAACAGCGTCTCTCTGTTGCACCGCAGGTCATGCGATCGAATTTGACACGCGCAGCGGCGAGATCGAACAGCTTGACTTTAACCTCTCGGCAGCAGGACTTGAACTCCTTGTTATCGACACGCAAGTGCGCCACCAACTTGCGACCTCCGCCTATGGCGATCGGCGATCAGCCTGTGAGCTCGCAGCGAAAGCCATCGGGGTCAAAGCACTCAGAGATGCGACGCTCGCTGATCTCGACAAGATTCCCGATGACGTCGTGCGCCGTCGAGCTCGCCACGTCATCACTGAAAACGAGCGCGTCTTGAGCGTCGCGGCGCTCTTGAGATCAAAGCGCTTCATTGAAGTTGGACCAATTCTCTCCGCTGCACACCAATCCCTGAAAGATGACTTCGAAGTCTCCTGTGCAGAGTTGGACCTCGCCGTCGATATCGCGACACATGCGGGCGCTTTCGGCGCCCGCATGATCGGCGGGGGCTTCGGTGGCTGCGTGATTGCGCTGATCCGCTCCGAGGATCAGCGCACGATTGAGCGTTCCGTGACAGCCGCATTTGCGTCCGATGGCTTCACGCCACCGCGGATCTTCGGTGCGCTCCCTGCTCCCGGGGCGCATCGCGTCATGTGAATCACCGTGTGTCCAGGATGAATCCGCCACCAGCAAAGCATCAATCAAGTCGAGTGGGTCATTGGCGCTTTGACCGTGGTCGTTCTCCTCTCCTTGAACTTTACGTGGTTCACGTATCCCTGGAACGGAGGCTACGAGTTCTACTCCGGTACCGAGCGCGCATTCGCCGCGCCGTGGGATGGCGGCCTCAAGATGAGAAGAGCCGGTGCTTTCGCACCGGCTCTGACCTACATCTTCTTGGTGGCGGGGGTCACGTCCCATCGTGCACGTTCGGGCCTCAAACCCGACATTACTGCTGGTCAGCGTGGACTTGCACTTCTGGAGCGAGGAGTTACGGAAACAGGCCTTCGACCGAGAGGTAGCGCTCTCCGCTGTCTGCGTAATCCGACGAATTCGACCATGCAGCCCGTTTCACGTCGTCGGCGCTAAGTCCGAGTGCTTGTAAGTCGGCCTCACTGAGCCACTGGGATGGCACCGCTTCAGCCGTATGCGGCTTTTTCCACTTTTTCGTGATCCACGTTGCCGAAGAGGAGCACATGCCGCAGTTGCCGTCGTAAATCAGCAGCGCGTGATTGGTGCTGTACACGTTCTCAACCTATCGGCGACTACGCCTCAGTGATCGAAGCCATTCGTCGAATGCGCTTCAGGTTGTGAAGCCACTCGACGTGTTCTGTTCCCAACGTGTCATGAAGGCCGCGATAGACCGAGTAGATCTCGTCGTAGATGGGCTGATTCGCTGCTATTGGTTCGTAGCGACGTGCCGTGGCCGGTCGGAGCGCGGTGACTGCCTGGAAGATGTCGTCGAAGCCACCGCGATCTGCTCCAGCGGCAAGAGCTCCAAACAGGGCCGAGCCACGAGCGGGAATCTGGCTGGAGTCCGGAATCGTCACCGAGAGTCCTGTGATGTCCGCTAAGAGCTGCATCATGAGCGCGCTCCTCTCCGCGATGCCACCACAGGCCACGATCTCAGTAAGGGCGATGCCATGCTGAAGGAAGTTCTCAATGATTCGGCGTGTGCCAAAGGCAACTGATTCAAGGAGTGATCGATAGATTTCGGCTCTCGTGGTCGCGAGGGAGAGGCCAGCTATGACTCCAGAGAGGTCGGCATCACCGAGAATTGTTCGATTTCCGTTCCACCAGTCCAGTGCGACAAGACCACTTGATCCCGGGTCAAGTGCTCCAGCCTCCGCATCAAGAGCTCCATGCCAACTCTCGCGAGGTGACGAACCCGACGCCTCAAGTTTGAGGAGATGATCACCAAACCACGCGAACATGTCGCCGACAGCTGCTTGGCCAGCCTCGTAGGCGAAGTATCCCGGGATGAAGCCGTCTTCGACCACGCCCGTGATTCCGGGCAGTCGGATCTCGTGGTCGTTGAGCACAAGATCACAGATCGAGGTCCCGATAACCATCACGAAGGTGCCAGGGCGCTGGACTCCGACGGCTGGGAGCGCCACAAAGGCGTCGACGTTGCCGATCGCGACCGTGACGTCGATGGTGAGCTCGAGCCGTTCTGCCATCGATGGAGCGAGTCTGCCAGCGGATGTTCCGGGCGCAAAGAACCTCGAACCCAGCTTTTCATAGGGATCGGGGAACCCCGGAAACGCCGCTTCGAAGTACTCCTGCTGGGGAAGACCCTCACTCGCCGACCAGCATGCCTTGTAGCCAGCTGTGGAGCTGGCACGAGAGAGCGAGCCAGTGAGCTGCCACACGATCCAGTCGGTCGCTTCGACGTAGGCGTCCATCGCGTCATAGAGAGGCCGGTCATAGAGCCAGGTCTCGATGAGTTTTGGGAAGTACCACTCCGATGAGAGTCGCCCGCCGTAGCGAGTGAGGAAACTTTCGCCTCGTTCTTTGGCCACCGTGTTGAGGCGGTCCGCAATGGGCTGGGCACTGTGGTGCTTCCAGAGTTTGACCCACGCGAAGGGATGATCTCTCCAGGCCTCGAGCTCACACATGGGAGTTCCGTCTCTTGTGACTGGCAACACCGTGCAGGCAGTGAAGTCAACGCCGATGCCGACGACCTCATGTCCCGCGACATTGCCTGCGGAAAGCGCAGCAGGGATTCCCTTGTACAGGACTTCGAGGTAGTCACTTGGCGCTTGGAGAGCAGTGTCTGGAGCAAGTGCGATGTCGCTGAGTGGCAGTCGTTCGTCGATGACCCCGTGCGCGTAACGAACCTCTTGAACGGCGATCTCCTCACCCGTGGCGAGGTCCAACAAGAGCACGCGCCCGGACTCAGTTCCAAAGTCCACGCCGATGCTGATTCGCCGTGCAGCCTTGACGTCCGTGGTGCTCAACGTCCGTTGTCCGTTTTGCTAGGCATTGCAACCAGTCGGGGCGAGGTCATCTCTTGCTGTCGTGCTCTGGAATATCGGCGGTGAGGTTGGCAACCTCGTTGTAACGAGTTCGCACAGCATCCAAGGGTGCCGCCTCAAAGGTCTCATAGGTCGCTGCTTTCCAGACAGGGGGGATGGCCGTGTCGCTCAGTGCCCACGCGGCCTGTCGTGCTGCGCCGATGGCCGCATGCTGCGCTGCTTCTGGGGCAACGACGGGTTGTCCAAAGATTCCTGGTGCAATCCGACGGACCGCTTCTGAGCGACTTGCTCCGCCAATCAAGATGACACGGTCAACGGGGACATTGTTCGCGAGCAGGGCATCGATACCGGCAGCGAGTCCACAGAGCATGCCTTCGAAGGCAGCGCGGGCGAGATTACCGGGCGTCCACGATGAAAGCCGAAGGCCATGTACCGCCCCTGTGGCGAATGGTCGATTGGGCGTGCGTTCACCTTCTAAGTAGGGAACGACAACGAGGCCCTCTGCCCCTGCGGGGGTCGCGAGTGCGAGGTCGGAGAGCCCTTCGAGGTCAATGCCAAGGAGCGCTGCGGTGGAGTCCAAGACTCGAGCGGCGTTCATGGTGCAGACGAGGGGCAAGAAGCGGCCGGTTGCATCAGCAAAGCCGGCGATGATGCCCGAGGCATCCGCGGTGGGTTTGTCGCAGACGGCAAAGACCGTGCCTGAGGTCCCGATCGAGATGATGACGTCGCCTGGTCCTGCGCCAACGCCTAGTGCAGCTGCCGCGTTATCTCCTGCCCCGCACCCCAAGAGCTGCCCGGTTGGAGTATCACCTGCGCTGGCGGATGGCTGAAGAAGTCCCGGAAGTCGCGGCGTGTGCCCAAAGGCTTGTGTTAAGAGGTCGAGCCGGTAGGTCCCGCTGACGGGGGAGAAGTATCCGGTGCCGCTTGCCTCGCTTCGGTCCGTTGCCAACGCTCCGTCACCGAGCGTCCGATCCCGTCGTGCGCCCCCCAGCTGCCAGGTGATCCAGTCGTGGGGTAGGCAGACCGTTTCGGTACGCGCAGCGTTCTCCGGCTCGTGTTCTAAAAGCCACCGTAGTTTGGTGACGGTAAAGGAGGCCACGGGGACACTTCCTATTGCGTCTGCCCACGCACGGGCACCCTCCGTCGGGCCCCCAAGTTCGTTCACTAGTTCCGCAGCGGCGGTACCTGATCGTGTGTCGTTCCAGAGCAGTGCAGGACGGACGACCCGGTCATGTTCGTCGAGGCAGACCATGCCGTGCTGCTGTGCGCCGACGGAGAGGGCGGCGACGTCGCTCAGCCCGCCAGCTTCTTTTATCGCTGCGCCTAGCGCAGTCATCCAGGCAGCTGGGTCGACTTCAGTGCCTACAGGGTGTGGCGCGGAACCTGAGCGGAGCACAACTCCACTCTCTGCGTCACAGATGACGATCTTGCTGGACTGGGTGGAGGAGTCAACTCCGGCGACGAGGGTCACCACTTCGCCTGTCCAGCGAACACCGTTGAGCACACATTCACTTGCCGCTACTACTTCAAGCGAGCGCCGAGGATGTGCTCGATCGCAAGTTGGTCGAGATGCACCATGCCGTATCCCTTGGTAGCCGCCGGCTCGACGTCGTAGTTCTCGTAGGCGCTGACGTCACTGCGGAGTTGTGCAGCGGACTCGCCTGCTGCAAGAGTTGGTACCGAGAGTTCATCGACCTGGCTGGCCTTGAGTGCTGCTTGCACTTCAGGGTCGCTTCGGAAGGCCTTGGCCCGTTCCTTCAACAAGAGGTAGGTCTGCATGTTCGACGAGGCGGCAGCCCATACGCCGTCCATGTCTTCGGTTCTCAGTGGTTTGAAGTCGAAGTGCCGTGGTCCCTCGTAAGACATACCTCCGCCTGGTCCGCCATTTTCAAGCAGATCGACAAGGAAGAACGCGTTGAGAATGTCACCGTGGCCAAAGACAAGGTCTTGGTCGTACTTCGCGCCGCGCTGACCATTGAGGTCGATATGAAAGAGCTTCCTTTGCCAGAGGGCCTGGGAAATGCTGTGCATGAAGTTCATCCCAGCCATCTGCTCGTGGCCGACCTCGGGGTTCACGCCCACCATCTCGTGATGCTCAAGGGTAGAGATGAATGCAAGCGCACTGCCTACCGTCGGCAAAATGATGTCGCCGCGGGGCTCGTTGGGCTTGGGCTCGATTGCAAATCGAATGGGATAGCCCTGGTCGATGCAGTATTGAGCGAGGAGATCGAGACCTTCGCGGTAACGATCAAGCGCTGCCCGGACGTTCTTTCCGGCATCGCTCTCGGAGCCTTCGCGTCCACCCCAAAAAACGTATGTCGGTGCACCGAGCTCTGCGGCAAGGTCGAGGTTCCTCATGACCTTACGAAGAGCGTAGCGGCGCACTCCCCGGTCGTTTGCGGTAAAAGCACCTTCTTTAAACATGGGATGGGTAAAGAGGTTTGTTGTCATCATGGCGACCACGACGCCGGCGTCATCAGCTGCCTTACGGAATCGCTTGATGAGTCGCTCACGCTCACTCTCATCGCTTCCAAAAGGAATGAGGTCGTCATCGTGGAAACTGACACCCCACGCGCCAAGCTCGCCGAGGTGGGAGACGGACACAACCGGATCAAGAGGAGGTCGTGTGGCGTCACCGAAGGTGTCGCGTGCCTGCCACCCAATTGTCCATAATCCAAAGGAGAACTTGTCTTGCTTGGTCGGCTGAATCATCTGTCCGCCCTCTCAGTTCATGTGGTGTTCTTTAATCTACCTCGGGACCCCTTGCCCCGGGTTCCTTTGTCAGACGCAGTGGTAGCGAATCAGTTGTGAAATGGCGCGAGAAGTGACTCGTCAGCCTCGCTCAGCCGCTCTGAGGCAGAAGCCGCCTGATGCCAGTAGGGGTAGATCAGTGGCAGCGCACTGACGGTATCTAGCGTGGCTCGCTCTGTCTCGCTGAGCTCCAATTCGACGGAGCCGATGTTGTCGAGGAGCTGTTCTTCGTTTCGCGCACCAAGGATGACGGATGAAACTGCCGGCTTCCCAAGGATGTAGGCGAGTGCGACTTGCGCGGGCGAGACCCCACGGCCCTCGGCGACTCCAATGAGGGCCTCAATGATGTTGTACATCCGCTCTTTGTTGTAGACCGGTGGTTCGCCCCACTCTGTCGCCATCCGTGAGCCCGCTGGCGGTTCGACGCCGCGACGAATCTTTCCCGAGAGGAGGCCGCCTGCGAGTGGACTCCACACGAGGATGCCCATCTTCTCTTCTATTGAGAGCGGAACGAGTTCGTACTCCACGTCCCGATCTAGCAGGGAGTAGTAGATCTGCTGGGTGACGTAGCGCTGTAGTCCCTGTCGCTCGGAGATGCCGAGTGCCTTCATGACGTGCCAGGCAGAGTGATTAGAGACGCCGATGTAACGGACCTTTCCCTGATGGACAAGGGTGTCGAGTGCATCAAGGGTCTCTTCCATGGGAGTGATACCGTCGCGTTGGTGTACCTGGTAGAGGTCGATGTAGTCCGTCTTTAGACGGCGCAGACTCGCTTCACAGGCCCTAATGAGATATCCGCGTGAGAGGCCACCGTCGTTTTGTCCGGTACCCATGGCAAAGCGGGCCTTTGTGGCGAGGACGATCTCGTCGCGGCGACCAGTGAGGACTTCGCCAAGAATCTCCTCTGAGCGACCAGCGGAGTAGATGTCTGCGGTGTCGATGAAGTTGATGCCGCCATCAATGGCGACGTCGACGATTCGCCGAGCCTCCTCCGCTTCCGTTGCTCCGACGTAGGCAAATTTGCCTTGACCACCGAAGGTCATCGTTCCAAGGGCGAGCTCCGAGACACGGAGCCCTGTGTAGCCAAGCTGACGGTACTTCACTCTGCAACTCCTTTCAGTGCCCGGGGCGAGCCCTCCGGGCGAGCCGCGCGCTGTGTGCGTTGGAAGACGGACGATTCATTGCTCGAGCAGCTTCTGGCCCGCGGCGAGCTCGCGGCGGTACTGGGAGACCATAAACTTGGTGAGCTCCTCGACCGAGGTGTCCTGCACTTGCTGGTCGAAGGCGATGCGGCCCTGTTGGATGACGTTGAGCCGGTCGCAGAGCTCGAAGAGGTGCGTGTAGTTGTGGTCGATCACGATCATCGACACACCGAGGTTGCGGGAGAGATCCTTCACGAGATCGACGATGAGGGCAGACTCCCGGGCGCCCATCGCCGCCAGCGGCTCATCAAGCAGGAGGATCTTGGCGTTCTGACGGGTGGCCCGGGCAACCGCGATGGCCTGGCGCTGGCCGCCCGAGAGCGACTCGGCCTCGGCGTCGATATCGGGGATTTCGACCTTGATGTCCTCGAGGTAGTTCTTGGCGAGCTGGCGCATCTTACCCGCGGAGAGCCAGCCCACCCCGCCGAACAGGGTGAGCTCCCGGTTGAGGAAGAGGTTCTGCGCGACCGTCAGCTGTGGGACGAGAGCGAGGTCCTGGTAGACGGTCTCGATGCCGAAACGGCGCGCGTCGGCAACCGACCGGAACGACACCTCCTTGCCCTCGACGTAGATCTTGCCGGTGTCGGGAGGCTGGAAGCCGCACAGGATCTTCACGAGCGTGCTCTTGCCTGCCCCGTTGTCGCCAACCAGGCCGAGCACCTCGCCTCGCCGTAGCTGCATGTCGATCCCGCGCAGCACCACCACGGCGCCATAGCTCTTGGTCACCCCAACAGTCTCGAGCACCACGTCGGACACGGCGAGCGTGGCGTCGCGCGTCGGGCTCGCCTCCACCAGCGGCGACTCCGCCTCCGTCATCGGCGAAATCTCCTGGCCACTATGCCGAGCTGGGTGTTGGCGACCATCGCCACGAGGATCATGACCCCCTCGGCCAGATAGAACCAGTTGGCATTGACACCGATCAGGTTAAAGCCATCCTCGAGCACGCCGAGGAAGATGGCACCGAGGGCTGCTCCGAAGATCGTGCCGCGACCGCCGGCCAGCGCAGTGCCGCCGAGCACGGCCGCGACGATACCCGGGAGCACCGTGTCCAGGCCCGAGCTTCCGGGGTTGATGCTGCCGATGCGGATCGCATCGAGGATCCCGATGAGCCCGGAGGCGGAGGAAATGATTATGAAGCACCACACCTTCACCCGCCGCACCCGGATGCCCGATTCCGCCGCGGCGAGCAGGTTGCCACCGGTGGCGGTGATGTGGAGGCCGAAGCGCGTTCGCTTCAAGAGCGCCCAGATGGCGAGCATCATGGCGGCGGCCCAGAGGATCGTCGACCAGGCGCCGATGCCGAAGATAATACTGAAGTGGCCCGTTTGGCCTGGCATGTCGACCTGGATATCATTCGACTTGATCAGCACGATGCCGAACAGCGCGTAGTTGACCGCCAAGGTGACGATCAGCGAGGAGACGTTCAGCCACACCGTTATCAGCCCGTTGACCATGCCGATGCCGGCGCAGCACGCCACCGCGGCCACGATCGCCCAGCCAATCGGCATCCCGCTCGTCCAGAAGAAGTACATGAACCAGGGTGAGGACAGATAGACCGCCCCGGCGGAGAGGTCGATCTCGCCGAGCACGAGGATCAGCACCTCTCCGAAGCCGATCACGGCGATGGAGGCGATGTACTGAGCGACCGTGATGATGTTCGCGGTCGTGTAGAAGGCCGAGTTGGCGATCGAGAAGTAGATGATCACGAACAGCGTCACCAGGACGACAGTGAGCTCGCGCTGCTGCATGGCCCGCTGGACGAGCCAATACGCGACAGACCCCCGCCCCTTCGGAGCGGGGGTCTGTCGCGTATTGCTATCTGACGCGATGGCGCGAGCCACGATTCGGCCCTCGTCTCCTAGATCAGTACCCGATAGCTAGTGGCGGCGCGTAGGTGGTCTGCTTCGCTCCGCTGCCTTCGAAGCGTGTCGCGTGTGCAAGGTACGGGGCCACGTTGGCTGAGGTAACGAAGCCGAGGCCCGTGTCGGTGTTGCACGGCTTCATCAGGCCGGCAGAGATTTGGTACAAGAACAGCTGAATCGTCGGGATGAATCCCTGCAGGTAGGCCTGCTGGTCAATGGTGAAGCTGAGTTCGCCGTCCTTGACACCCTGCAGCACCGGGACCTCCACGTCCCAGCCCGAGCCCCCGACCTTGCCCTTCAAGTTGTACTTCTTGATCGTGTCCGCCACGGCCACCGAGTCTCCGTCGTCCACGGAGTAGAGGAACTTGACGTCCTTGTGGCCGGTGTACCAGGCCTCGACGGCGGTGATCTCGCCGGGCTCGAGGGCGCCGCCGGCCACGACCTCGGTGTGCAGACCGGCCGCTTTGAGGATCGGCAGGGCGCCGTCGATCCGGGGCTGGATGTTGCCCGAACCCGGTGTCGCGATTACCATGCCGACCAGGCTACCCTTCGGCACCGCCTTAGCGATGCGCGCGGCTGCCGCCGCGCCGGCGGTCAGGTTGTTCTGGCCGATGTAAGCCAGTCGGTTGTTCTTTAACTCGTCGGCGTTGTAGGAGATCACCGGGATGCCCTTGGAGAGGGCGTGGTCCGTTGGCGCGTTGAAGGCGACCGGGTCGATCAAGGTCGAAGCGATGCCGTTCACCCTGGCGGCGATTGCCTGGTCGAACGCCGTCACCATCTGGGACACACTCGAGACCGCCGAGCCCGTCCACAGCGGCGTAGGGATGCCGAGGAGGTTCGCTGCGTCGGCCATCCCGTACTGGGTCGGGGTGAAAAAGCTGTTGGTGGTCACGTGGTTCACGAACGTGAACTTGTACGAGGGGTGTTTTGCGAGCAATGGGTGGGACTCGTCGTGGAACGTCGCAGCCGCTGCTCCACGCTCGGTCAACACTTCCATCATTCCGCCGACCAACGGAACCGATACCGCCATCACGCCAGCGTTGCGCAGGAAGCGACGCCTTGACACCTCATACTGCCTTGGATCTACCTCGTGTGGCTCGAACTTACTCATCCGTTTTCCCCTTCCACCCTCACCGACGTTATCTTCACGGTATCTCGAAACTACCACCAAACTTCCAAGGTAAAGGGATGAAATTATTAGGGTCTTTCGACCCAAATTCGTGTGATCAATTGCTTCTGATTCTTTGTTGAAGACGCGATCGTAGCCCGAAAGCATCGTCCGACCTCTGAGGAGGTGACGCCGCGCTCTAGCGGGTTCATTTCAGATGGCGACGGGCGCCTCGACCTTCAGGGTCGGATGCGGAGACGTTGTGGATCCAGCGAGCAGTCCGAGGTAGCCGAGTAGTTTCACCGCTCCACAGCGTAAGACGAGGTTGTGTCACTGACAGGACTTCGCGGGTCATCGTGTTCGTGGCCCTTCCCGTCGTGCTCATAGCGGCACTCGCTCTGACATGGCTTTGTAGAGGAACTCTTCCGGGGCAAGTGGCTCCCGGACGGTCTGGGGAGCAATAGGCTCGACCGGTAGCCGGAAACGACGAAAACATCCCGTCGACGACGAGCGCTGTACTCGCTGCAGTCGGAGTTGCTGCTGCAGCTGGAACCGGTCATCCGCTCGAATCGCTTCTCGGAGCCGCTGGCTTCACCGCCCTCGAGCCTGTGCTGTCGCGGGTTTCAGTGGATCGTCGATGTCTTAAAGCGCGGCGCATCGCGAAGCGGCCAGCCGGTCGGAGATCTAATCATCAGCCTGGATGCATCCCCCGAGCAGCAGGAGTTGCTTATCAAGGCTTTGGAACTGGCGCGGTCTAGGTCCCTCGCGGCGAAACGCGGCGCCATCGCCGAGGCACTCGCTCACGGGTCGACCTCATCCGGTGCTGCCATCAGCGAAACGGACTTCTTACGTCTCATCGAGGACCTCGACGTCGCACACTTCGAGGCATTACGGGTCCTCGGTGAAGCGCGTGACGTCCACCTAATGCCACGTCCGGCGGGAACCATCAGCCCGTGGCACTACGAGGTCGACGACATCGGCAAAATCAACCCGAAGCTCAAGGGACAGGAACATCGCCTGCTCGCTGTTCTTGCCGGCCACGGACTGGCCGCCCAGCACGACGAAGAGAGCTTCCACATCATTCGAGGATGCTGGAGCATCACGAGTGCAGGCATCGAACTCCTTCCTCGTTTCGAGGCGGTCGAAGGAGAAGGCTGAACGACGCGCGCATTGAGCGGCTCCGTAGTAGTCCAGCTGGGGTGCCATCCCGGACGCGATACGCCAGTCGGTGGCAGAGTCGGTGCCTGTGCAGACGACTCCACTCTGGGTGCCCATCGTCATTGCTGCCGTCGGCGTAGTTGGAACTTTCGGCGCCGGCGTGACGGGTGTCTTGATCACCCAGCGTCGCGCTGACCGACGCGATAGCGACGCATGGACGCGGGAACGCGAACGCGAAGCGGAGCGATGGGCACGAGAAGACGAGATGCGCACCTTCGAGCACCGTCGAGAGGCTTATGCAGACTTCGACGAGTCGCTGAAAGAGATGGCTCGCGCCGCCTATGACCATGGCTGCGGACTCACCGACGAGTCTGAGTTGCCGTGGGATTGGCAGTGATCCACCTTTCGGAAGCTGCAGCGACTGAGCCTCTTCGCGACCCCGGTAGTGATGGAAGCAGCTACTCGTGCATGTGACGCGGCGTGGCGCTGGGGGCATGAGACACCTCATAGCGACCCCGAGAGCCCAAAGTTCGGGGAGCTGCAGGAGCGATACGACGAAGCCGAGGTAGAGACCCTCTTCGCAATCCGAGCCGACTTGGCGATCCCTGGTGGCGAGTTAGGGGGCTTGCCGTAGGCGCAGCGCCCGACGAGGCTCAGTGCAAGGACGGCTTGGCCAACTGCCGAAGCGCCATTCTTCTTCGGGTGATCTGCTTCACGTTTTCAGCGCGGAGCGGTTGCTCCTTTTAGCGGTAGTTCGCGCATGAACATCGTCGGGAAGAGGAGCCAGAACTCGATTCTCCGCCGAGACTGTTCAAACGATCCGCGACATGAACGATCCTTCCTGGCCCGTCGAAGTCCGCTCACTTGGTCGGACTCTCAAGCGCTGGCGCGGTCAGATCATCGCCTGGCACCGGGCCCACTTTTCGAACGGGCCTACCGAAGCCGTTAATAATTTGGGCGCTACGTCGCTGAACGGACGTTTTAGTTCTGAATCGGGGAGGTTCGAATTGATTGAGGGGTGATCCACGTGCGCCCGCGACGTGCGAAGAAGCGTCGTTGCGGCCTCTGTGTGCGGCGTCCCTCCGGTTATGACCAGGGAGAGGGACGCCCGAACTGGCGAGCCCTCAATCTCGGCGTGACACTCCGTGGGTCACGAGAAGAAAGTGGGCGATTTCGCGGGGGAACTCCCCGTCGGTGACGCTCACCGACCCTGGGGACGCTCGGGCGCTACCGGCCCAGCAAGTCGCTCCGGAGCGCCGCCCATCGCAGCGAATCACGGATCCCGTCGGTCACGGACCGGCTGGCCGTCCACCCAAGCAACCGCTCGGCCTTGGCGCGGCTGGCGTAGGCGCCGGCACTGTCCCCCGGCCGACGGGGAGCCTCAACGACCGTGAGAGGGGTGTCGACCACGGCGTTGAACGCGTCGACCAGTTCTCGCACGGTCGTGCCCCGTCCCGTGCCCAGGTTGATCACCTCGTGTCGCCGGTTAGAGGAGAGGATCTCGTCGAACTTCTCCAGGGCCAGCAGGTGGGCCGCCGCCAGGTCCCAGACGTGGATGTAGTCGCGCACCCCGGTGCCGTCCCTCGTGGGGTAGTCCGTGCCGGTGATCTCGAAAGGCACGCCCTCTTCCATGGCAGTGATCATCTTTCCGAGGGCGTGGCTCGGGCGTGGCAACTGGAGCCCGGTGCGCAGATCCGGGTCGGCGCCGATCGGGTTGAAGTAGCGCAGCGAGAGCACCCCCAGGGGCGAGGCGTTGGCGACATCCTCGAACATCCACTCACAGACCACCTTGGTCCGGGCGTAGGGACTGAGCGGGTCCATGACGGCGTTCTCGTCAACCTCGAGCGTGTCCCCGGTGCGGTAGACGGCGGCCGACGAGCTGAAGACCAGCCGAGTGCAGCCGTGGCGGATCAGGTGCGACACCAAGCTGAGGCTATTCGACACGTTATCCCTGTAGTACCCGACGGGATCGGAGACTGACTCGGGGACATTGATCAGCGCGGCGCACAGCACGACCGCGTTGATCTCCGGATGCTCCTGGAACACCCGGTCGATCAGGTCACCGTTCTCGATGCCGCCCTCGTAAAAGATCCGGTCCCTCGTGAACTCGCGACGTCCGGTCGCCAGGTTGTCAACGATGACCGGCGTGACGCCCGCGTCGAGGCACGCCGAGGCGATGGTGCTGCCGATGTAGCCGGCACCTCCCGCAATGAGGACCTTCACTATGGATAACCCCCCTTCTACGACGGTCCAGCCCACCCTACCAACGCGCCCCCGTGCGCCTGGACTTCTCCCCCGGCTGTCGAGGCTGGCCAGAGGACCGGTCGGGCGGGATTCTATCCGTGGCGCGCGCTCGCGCCGCTGCGAGCCGAGCTACGAGGGGCCCGTCCCCCGGGTCTCACCGGCGGAGCGGAGAGGAGCCTCGCCGCGGATAATCGTTTCGTGCGCTCCTCATGTCGGAGCACTTGTCACAGGTGAACCATCGAGACGAGCCATCGAGAACCCGCCGACCGACTGGCCTTGACCCCGTTCGGTAGACACGGTGGCGTTGACCCCATTTTTTGGACCGCGTTTATGCGAGTGAGGCTTGGGTTTCACTCAATTGTAGATTCTCGAATTCTTCTAGTGTGAAATAGCTGAGCGAACTGTGGCGACGGCTGAGGTTGTAGAAGTTCTCGATGTAATCGGCCATCGCCACGGACAATTCGACGACGGTCGTCCAGCGCTGTCGGTTGAGCAGTTCGATCTGCATTGAGCCCCAGAATGATTCCATTGGCGCGTTGTCGTAGCATTAACCGGCTAATCGTGGTCGAGGCTTCGCCTTTAACCTTCCAGCTTTCAGTTGGCTTTGCGCCGCGGGCGAGGAACGCTTTCGAACTGACGGAGTTGTTCCTCGTGGTGACGGACCCGGTCGGCAAGAAGTTCGACGGCAGTGCGAAGGTGATCAACTTCTCTCGTGAGCCCGGAGAGGGTGCGGGGATCAACGTGCGCGGCGCGATACTCATCAACGACGGCGCGTAGGGACGGATCACGATAGAGACTCGTGCGGCTGACGCCCGCGAGGGTTGCGACGCTCACGAAAGTGATCGGCTTCTCGTCTCGGTGCAACGCTGAGCACGCGTTCTCAACACGGGCAAGTGTGTCCGGCGAGGTCACCCTGTCACCTGCTCTGCGATCAGCGTGTCGAGGCGACTGATGAGACGACGGTGCCGGTCGGCCTCGTCGCTCCACTCGCGTGCGTCGGCGTCGGTAACGAGTGCCTCGGCATCCACCCGTTGGGCGGCGAGCACTGCGACGGTGCTGGCGTCGACATGAAACGTAGGACAGTATTCGCAGATGTTCGCGTAAGTGCACGATCCTTGCGCCGGTGAGCGAAGGCAGTAGCCGCCGGAGAGCCGGGTCTTGATGAGCGGAGCATCACGCCAGTTTCCCTCACCAGTAACGGGGACGCGTTGCGCGGGCAGTGGCCCGATGCGGGCCTTGGCCAGATCCAGTGCTCGCTCGTACTCGGCGCGCACCGTGGCATCGAAGAGCCGTCCGTAACGAAGGCTCATCTCGGCAGAGACGTGCCCGAGCAGGGCCATGAGCGCCTGGAGCGATACTCCGGCGTTGACCATCACGGTGGCAAAGGTGTGGCGGAGTTGATGCGGCGTGACGTGAGCGATGCCCGCGACCTGCGCGGCGCGATCGAGTTCCAGGCGCAACGCCTGCTGAGCCAGGCGCCGGCCGTGGTGGGTGAAGAGGAACTGCGCGGGTCGTCCACTTCGAGGGTGCGGAAACGCTCGGCCCTCGGAGCGTGTCGCGGTGATTCGATCGATCAGGGTGACGGTCTCGTCGTCCAGGGGCACCATCCGCTCGGTATCCAGCTTGCCCAGAGGAACCTTGAGCCACGCTCCGTTGCCGGGAACTTCGTGCACGCAATCGAGCTCGAGATCGAGGAGCTCACCAATGCGCAGCCCGCAGGCTCGGGCCAGTAGCAGCGCGTCGGCGGCGAGACGAAACTCGGACCCTTCGAGCGCCTCACCGAGACGCCGGTCAACGTCAAGGGGCAGGTAGCGAGGAAGAGGTTTGGGTAAGCGCGGGAGGTCGGAGCGAAAGACGAGACGCCGTGTTGGCGCGTCGACCCATCCCCACTCGGTGATGTCGTTGAGGAAGCTCGACACCGTCAGTACCCGTCGTGATTGATCGGCGGTCGTGACTGGATCACCGTTCTTGGAGTTGATGGCGCTGGCCACCGAATTCAGGTAGGGCTCGATATGGCGCTGTCGGTCAAGCTCAGCCAGTGACCTCAGTTCGGGGTCGACGTCAGCGAGGAAGCGACCGAAGTGAGCGAGTCGCGTGGCAAGTCCCGTGACCGTCTTGGCGTGGCAGGTCCCGGTCTTGCGCTCGAGGTAGGCCACGAACGCAGGTCGAAGGACTGGTGACACGTCGGCCATGCGCGCTTCGAAACTCTTAGGCCCCTGACCGTAGGGCGGCGGCGCCGCCACGATACCCAGATGGAATAGAACTCGCTGCGCGGCGCTCAGCGCGCTCCGGTAGTGCGTCCAACCCTCCGCCGTGCTATGCGTGCGCTGTCGACAAGCGTCGATGAGCTCGTCGAAATCTCGCAGCGTCAGGTCGTCGAGGTGCCCGCCGCTTTGGATGAGCAGGCGCCCCACCGACTGTGACGCCACCCGCAGGCTTTGGATCGGCGTGTAGCCAATGGCCTCGGCGCCCTCTCGAAACCGGGCCATGTCCGCCTCGAGAGGACTGGCGACGATGTCACGCCAAAAGCCCGACAGCTTGCGAGACACGAGGTAGTCGTAGCCCGGTTGGAGCCAGCCGTGAATCATCAAGAAACTGAGGAAGGGCCGAAGCTGTGGCCCGGCTCGAAGACGCTCGGCCAGCGGCTGATCTGCCCAGTCCGGTGGAACCGGCCAGTGCCGTAGGAAGGACCGAGCTGCGCTCGTGTAGGCGCTGTTGCCCCGGCCCGTCAGGGCGAGATGAGTCGCGTAGTCGGCGAGCAGGTCCCTCGCCGGTCGCTCAACGGAGGTCGCGTTGACGCTCGCGAGCGGCATCGAACTCCTTCTTCACGTGCACGGGGGCGAGATGGATATAGCGGGCGGTGGTGTCGACGTGGGCGTGACCGAGCAGGGCTTGCATCACGGCCAAATCCACACCCGCTTCGGCCAGCGCGGTGCCGAAGGTGTGGCGTAGCGCGTGGGGATGACCGGCGGGAACGCCGGCGAGCATCCGGTGGTAACGAAAGATTGTGCGCAGGCCTGCGCTCGTGAGTGGTTGGCCGCGAGTCGGGCCCTTGGCCACCACGAACAGCCGGGGAGTCTCGGTCTCGGGCCGCTCGCAGAGCAGGTACGTCTGAATGACGCCTGCCACGTCGACGTCGAGTGGGACGCGGCGCTCTTTGGATCCTTTGCCCGTGACGCGCAGCCATCGTCCCCCGATATCCACGTCGGTGACGTCCAGAGCCAGCACCTCTCCGGCGCGAAGTCCGCAGTACACCATCAGTCCGGCGATTGCCCGGTCGCGCCAGGTTCGAAGGCTCCCCACCAGCGCCACGACTTCGTCGCGATCAAGAGCTCTGGGAAGACGCTGGGGCTCTCTTAGTCGCAACACTGATCGCCGCTTGGGCCGACGCGCCACGTGCGCGAGCAGGCCGTTGCGCTCGCCCGCGGACAGTCTTCTCGCCTCCTTGCCCCTCGGCACCGGGTTGGTGGCGTGGGGACTGCGCATCATGCGGAACTCGAACAGCCCCGAGATCGCCGCCAGTCGATGGTTGAGCGTCGCCGCGGCGTACCCGTCGACGCGCCGACCATCCAGGCGCACCACGTTGGGACCGGGACGCCCGGGCACCGTAGTCTGTCGGCACGCGGCCAGATATTGAAGCAGCACGTCGGTACTCACCATGTCGAGCGCGATGTCCTGGGTCAGTAACCACCGACAGAACGCCAGCAGCGAGAAGCCGTAGACCCGGACTGTCTGGGGCGAGTAGTTCCGGTCCGACAGGTAACTCAAGTAGTCGTTCACCAACGCGAACTGGCTAACGCCAGCACCCGCCAACGCCCAACTACCGGCTCCTTGCTCGAGGTGAAGTTCTGCATTCGTCACTGCAACATCTGTAATCGAAAGTGTCCCAGAATGCAAGTATCAAGTGACTACATCTCCATTAGTTTCTTGACACTTCTCCGACATGCCTAGATGGATTAGCCGGTAAATAGGCAGTCACCGATGGTGTCCATCGAACCCAGCAGTCCGTAACGACGGACGTTTTCGGTGAAGGCCCACGAGGTGAACTGGCTGCCGTGGTCGGAGTGGATGATCGTCCAGGGTGACGTGACTCGTTCGCGGCCGGCCATCGAGAGCGCGTCATTCACCAGCGCTGTCTCGCAGCGTCGGTCAATCGCTCAGCCCACCACCTTGCGGCTGAAGATGTCTAAGACCACGCAGCAGTAGACCCTGCCCTCGCGCGTGGGGTGCTCGGTGATGTCGGTCAACCAGAGCGCGTTGGCACGCGTCGCGGTGAAGTTGCGCTGCACGAGGTCCTCGTGGGTGGCTTCGTTCACGAGGTTGCGTCGGGTCTTCTTGGGCCCCGGTAGGCCCTGAATCTGCAGTTCTCGCATGATCTTGAGGATCAGCTTTCGATTGACAATGAGTCCCTGCTCGATCTGGAGCGTGGCCTTGATCCGCAGCATCCCGTAGGTGGAACGCGACCTTGTGTGCACGTCAGCAATAGCGTCGGTGAGCAGCAGGTGGCGGATCTCGCGGTCACTGGGCGTGTGATATTTGATGTCGTAGTAGGTCGAGCGATCGAGGCCCACCACGCGACAGGCCGTGCGTTCGGAGTAGCCCAGGTTGCTCAGCCCTCGGGCAACCTGGAACTTGCTTTTGGGCTGATCGGCTCGTTCGCGTTGAAGAGATCACTCGCGGCCTTCACCAGTGCGAGCTCCGCTTCGAGGTCGCGGATCGTTCGACGAGCCTGCGCGAGCGTATCGACTTCAAAACTTTTGGTCCCCGGCCGTTTGCCAGCGTCAATGAGGGCCTGATGCTTCCACTTATAAATCGTCGCTCGGCTGATTGAGAGTTCCTCGGCCAATGACCTCACGGACTCGCCGGCGAGTAGTCGCGCGTTGACGTCACGTCGCAACTCGGCTGAAAACTGCTTGGGCACGTCTACCTCCTGGTAGGACACGACCAAACTCACATACGTGGTCCACTTTTCGGGGTCAAGGTCAGATTGCCTGTAGAAGTTCGGCACATTCTTGCCGAAACAGCTTCGGGACATCCTTTACACAGCTTCAGGACTTGCTTGACGCCACAGCCGCCATCGGCCTTTGCTCTTCAGTGAGCGGGAGGTGGCCCAATGCTTTGGGAGTCAAGCAAGATGGAGCAACTTTACGACGCCGTGCTCGGCGTCATTCGAGATGGTTTCACGTTGAGCGATCTCGATCGCAGCGTCACCTGGTACGAGCGGGTCTTTGGATTCGCCAAGGGCATGGAGGACAAGCGCCCGGACGGGACCGGATACTTTGTGTTGCTCGGCTCGGCCGACTTCGCGGTCCTGGTGGGTCTGTTCGTCCATCCGTCCAACGATAAGGAGCGTTCCTCCGAGGCGCGCACCGGGCTCGACCACGTCGGTTCTACCGTCGCCAGCCACCTCGAGCTCGAGGAGTGGGAGGCGCGGCTCACCGAGCTCGACATCGAGCATTCCCCGTCAACGACCAGCCGGGCTACTCTGTCGTCGTCTTCTGCGACCCCGACAACATCCAGCTCGAGTTCATCGCCAAGGGCTGACGTCGGTTGCGGCCCTAATGCAGCAAGCGATATCCGCTAGGACAAACTGGTTGCGGTGTCTCACGCGCCGAGAATGCCCTTTTTCGATTCCTTCTTAACGTGCTTCTCGTTGCGCTTTTCCTTCAGCGACTTACCGACCTTCTTGACGTTGTGTTGGTTCGGTGATTTATCGGCCACGGTGACTCCTCTAGTAGGCGACGTCATTGTTGGCGACGCCGAGATCACAGATTGTGAGAGACCACCCATGAGGCCGTATGACCTCGAGGGGCAACTCTCTCATCTGGATCGTCATTGCCGACCTTAATCGGCGCCAACACTGTCAGACCCATTGTCGTGTCGAAAGGAAGCGTTTATGGCCACGATTGCTCCGAAGCTGGGGAGGTTCAATTTGCGTGGAGGTAGTCGAGAAGTTCGCGGTACTCGACAAGACGTTCGGTCAACCAGACACGGTCGTCCTCGCTGAGCGCATCAAGAGCCGTGGCCCTTTTTGAGGGTGTTGATTGCGCTTGCTTTATGAACCAAGGTAGCTGTGCCATGCGACGTGGGTGCCGACTGAATTGGAAAGGTCAACTGTCGCTACGACTGAGGCGTACTCGCTCCACTGAAGGGTTCAGTGCATGGTGACAGTGCCGACCCTCTACCCCCAGTTGGGCGGCACGCGGGCGAGCAGGGCCTCCACCTCGTCGGCCGGTACGGCGGGTGAGAAGAGGTAGCCCTGGCCGAACTCGCAGCGCAGGAGGCGCAGGCGCTCGAACTGTGCCCGCGTCTCGATCCCCTCGGCGAGCAGGGTCACGTTGAGCTTCTGACCCAGCGAGACGATCGTCTCGAGGAGCGTGTCGTTGCGGGCGCTCTCCTGGGGTGGGCTGACGAAGGAACGGTCGATCTTGATGATCTTCGGGTGCAGCAGCGCGAGGTAGGAGAGCGAGGTGTACCCGGTTCCGAAGTCGTCGAGCGCGATGGCAATTCCGAGGCGATTGAGGTGTTCAATCACGTCCAACGTCTCAGCGACGTCGAGCAGGGTCACGCTTTCGGTGATCTCGATGATGAGGCGTTCTGGGATAAGTCCGCTCGTCCGCAAGACTCCTTCAATCATCGATACGAGGCCCGGGTCGTGGAACTGGTGTGCGGAGAGGTTGACCGTGACGTAGGGTCGGCCGGTCCGAGCACCTGTTCGATCCCAGGAAGTTGCCGCGCTCACGGCCTCGCGCAATGCGAAGGCACCGAGCTCCAAGATGAGTTCGCTCTGTTCGGCCAGCGGTATGAACACGTCGGGGGGCACCCATCCCCGCTCGGGGTGTTGCCAGCGCATCAGCGCCTCGAAACCGACCACCTCGGTCGTGGCGAGATCGACAATGGGCTGGTAGTGCATCGAAATCTCACCGGCTTGAAGAGCTTGGCGCAACTCCTGCAAGAGCGCGAAGCGGCTGGTCGCCTGCTCGCGCATGCTGGGAGCGAAGAGAACATGGTGGCCCTTCCCCTCGCGTTTGGCCTCGTACATGGCGACGTCGGCGTCCCGGATCGATTCGGTGTAGTCCGTGCTCGTTGCGTCACAGACCACGACCCCGATGCTCGCGTGCTGTGCAAGGTGCGCCCCAGCGATGGAGAACGGTTCGACGAGCGCACCAAGAAGACGTTTGGCTACCTGCTCGGCCTGAGCCGGGGAGGTCAGTCCCTCGGCCAGGTAGAGGAACTCGTCGCCACCGAAGCGACACAGCGTGTCCGAGGAGCGAGTCACCTGGTCGAAGCGGCGCGCAATCGCCACAAGCAACTTGTCGCCAACGAAGTGGCCGAGGGTGTCGTTCACGCCCTTGAAGTCATCGAGGTCCACCAACAACACCGCGTTGAGCCCGCCTTGGCGAACGAGCTTCTCGCGCGCCTGTGAGAGCCGGTCTTCAAAGAGCACGCGGTTGGCGAGTCCCGTGAGCGGGTCGTGCAGCGCCTGGTGGGAGAGCTGGGCGGTGAGCGCCCGCTCCTCGGTGATGTCGCGCTCTGACATGACGAAGTAGAGCGTCCTTCCTTCGGCGTCGCGGGCGGTGGACCTGTGCACCTCGGCGACCATCACCCGCCCGTCCCTGTGCACGTAGCGCTTGGAATAACTCACTTGATCGCTCTCGCCGGAGGTCACGCGTCGGTGGGCCTCCTCGCTGATGCCCAGGTCCTCGGGATAGGTGAATGGAGTCGAGTCGTGCCCGAGCAGTTCCTCCCTGGTTCGTCCGACCATCTGACAGAAGGCGTCGTTGACTGCCAGGATCTTGTCCTCGAGATCGGCGAATACCATGCCGGCTACGTTGTTCTCGAACGCGAGGCGGAAGCGCTGCTCGCTCTCCGAGAGCGCCTCGGCGGTGGCCAGCGCATGTAGTTCGAACTCGGTGTGGACTTGCTCCGATGCCCTCCGGGCGCGGTCATCGCGGATCATCGCTACAACCCACTCCTTGCCGTCAAGGGCGATGGGCGAGAGGGCGATGTCAACCGCGAGTTCGTTGCCGTCGTGACACAAGATCGTGAGACCTAGGCCGCGCCCCATCTCACGTGCGCTCGGGTCTCGGGCGTACTCGTCGCGATGTACGAGATGCGTATCACGTTCCCGCGACGGCACGAGTACCTCAACGGCCTGACCAACGAGCTCGTCGTGCGTGTAGCCAGTCAGGACCGTGAGGTGCTCGTTTGCGTAACGGATCATGCCGTGCTCGTCGACGAAGGCAATTCCGTCGGGCAGCACCTCAAGCAGGTGGTTCCAGGAGACGGGATAATCCTCTAAATAGCTCACGATGCGCTTGCTCCCATCCGACTTCCTGAACTAGCGAAATGCAACGTCTACCCTGCATACTGACACAAGAACGGAACCGTTTCCGTGGGAGAGATTCATGGGCGTATTAAGCAACGAAGCCTGCATCATTCGGACCTTCCTGGTCGAATCCGCCAACCGCAGACTGTTGATGTCGGTCCTTCGCCAGGAACATGGACACTGCATGATCGCGTTCAAAGATCCCACGTTTCATCCCACAGACCAAACCGTCACCACCGGACCAAACCGACTGAGTGCAGCCACCTCATAATCCCTCGGTCGTGGGTTCGATCCCCATCAGCCCTACCGAATGGCCTATGCCCCGTTGAGTGGACCACGCTTATGAGAATGTGGTCTGAGTTTGGCTCAAGTGTAGATTCTCGAATTCGTTGGGCGTGAGATAACTTAACGAGCTGTGTCGTCGCGGGTTGTAGAAGTTCTCGATGTAGTCGACGATGGCGACAGAGTGATCGACTTTCGTGGTCCGGCATTCGCGGTGACGTTCCTGGGTGGCCCTGGGCCGACCATTTCGCTCACACAGTCCAGCGGGCTCGTTGCTCCAGCGCATCACATGGGGAGTCGATGCGTCCGCCGCCGTTGTGCTCACCCGGCGATCCGAAGCAGCCCAACAATTCCGACTGCGTAGAACAACAGCGCCAAGATTGATTCGGGTCCTAGTCGGTGCGGTCGCGAAGGACGCACGATCACACCGCCGACGTACATCACGGTCAGCACCAAACTGAGCGAGGCTAGCCATGCGATTGCGGGACCGGTTGTCGGCAATACCGGTTTCGCAGCAACGAGGTCTGCCAGCACGAATAGACACAGCTGAAACGCATTGCCACCAAAAATGTCGCCCATCGCGAGTTGATGGTCGCCGAGACGTACGGCTTCGATTCCCGAACTGATCTCCGGCAGTGCTGACGCTAACGCCAGGACGGTCGCACCGAAGACCACTCCGTTTATACCGGCGCGGTTTGCCAGTTCGTTACCGCTGATCTCGAGCGCCACACCCGCCATGAATGTCACCGCCGCCGATACGCCGAAGAGTATCGCAACACGTGTCGTTGAATGCTTTGCGCGCGCGGCGTCGGCGACCGGATGACGGACGCGGCGATGAGGACGCCCGGGCTGACTGCCCGCCATTACCACCTCCCACTTTGGATGCGATCGTGTACGGTTCAGTACCCAGATTCCGCCGATCCAGATGACCACGACCGCCAACGACGCCGGACTAAAGCGCCCCGCTATGACTATTGACTTCGGCAGCAACGCGCCCATGAGCACCACTGACACGGTGAGTACAACCAGCAGTCCCTCAAGAACTGGCACGAGGGAACCGACGAGGAATGTCAGAGGTCTCGGGGCAAAGAGATCACACAGGACAAGCACCATCGTTGCTGTCGCTATGCCGCCGATCAGGTTTCCAGCCGCTAGGCCGAGGTGGCCCGACTCTGCCGCGGAAATCGTGATCGCCAACTCCGGCAGGCTGCCGGCGATAGCAAGCAGCACCATCCCGCCGATTGCGTCACCGATTTTCAGGCGTCGATCAAGTTCGTCCGTTGATTTCGAAAGTTCGACACCGGCAACCCAAGTCGCCCCAGATGCTGCGACGAACACGAGGATCACCAGAAATATGGAGACAGACGACACATTCGAATTATCGCCGATGCGATCGGCGGGATCGGTGATGAGACGCAGATCTCAACGCTGGCACGCTTCGGTCATGCCGAGCTGCCCTCGACCCTCTCTGGTTTTGCGGTGTGGTACTACAGCGCGAGTTAAGTCACTGAAGGATCAAGACTCCAGTGCTTGGTGGCAGATCGGGGGTGTCCGGCCCCGACACGAACCCACACGTGATGATTCCGATTGAGAGAATCCCACGTTTCATCCCACAGACCAAACCGACCTCACCGGACAAGTTCTCTTTCAATTCCGAATGAATCCGATACCACCGGACATTCAGACCGAATGCAGCCGCCTCATAATCCCTCGGTCGTGGGTTCGATCCCCACCGGCCCCACCCGTCATACGTGTCCAATTTGAGCCAGTGCTACAGCCGTCGTACGCTCGGATCCCATTTCAGTTTGAAACGCAGCACGTTGAACGCACACACGTTTGGCGCCGAAACCGTTCCAACAGCAGCAATCGTCTTTTTAGCGATGAGCACCTTCGGTCGCAGGAAGTGAAGGGTCAGCGTGAAGGGCGTCGTGACCGAGACGTTGGACTGCGTGTCGTCGGGCGTCAGCGTCAAGGTCGCGCTGTACGAGATTGACCCTCCGGGAGATATTCGTCCCGGCAGCGGCTGGGGAAGTGGAATGTACTGCTGGGCCGTGGGCATCACCCCTTGCGCAACCAGTGCGGCGTTCGGAGCGCAGGCGGCCCCATACTCAGTGACCCTCGTCCCATTATCGCCGACAATCAACTCCACCGCGTTCATCGGATTACCTTCGGCGGTCATGACGTACGCTCCGTCTGAGGCTCCCCAGGGAAAGTAGACACTGGGTTAAGCAGACTTCGCTACTTGGAGCAATGCTAATTCGTAGTTGACGGGACTGACGTTGCCGATCGTGGAGCAACGCCTGGTGGTGTTGTACCAGTTGATATACCACTCGATGTCGGCGCGCAGCTCGTCCATGTTGGCAAAGACGTGACGGTAGAAGTACTCGTGTTTGGTGTGTCCTGAAAGGGGAGTGATGACGATGTAGAAAGTCGCTAGCACGAACCGTGCTGTACCAGTGATGGAGGTAGGCCCTCCGGGTTCGCCGTGCAGGCGGAGATCCCAAAGCGCCGCAGTGTCATGTCGGTTAAGAGCCGGGGTGGGAAGCGACTGCGGAAAAGGCTCGCTAACAGCGGGTCAGTTGTGTAACGAAAAGACGAACGTGTGTGAACCACTGCTGACGCATCGAAAGGTACAAAGATGACATCGAAACCAGGGTTGCAAGCAGCCCCTGGGAAAACGGCATGCCCTCGTGGCGTGTCCTCAGCCGGGGAGCGACCTGCTTGCGGCCCTGGCGGTGTCCGGTGTTTAGGTGGCGTGAGTTCGTTACAGGCGCTGGTACGGAACAGGAGAACCTGTCGTCTCGATATCGACGGCCAGATACAAGAGGTGATATTGCCTCTCTGGTCATCAAGAGGGAGAACCTCGCGTGGTCAAGGCCGCGCGGGTAAGAGTACCGACGCGAGGCACAGGGGCGGACCGACCCGCAGTAGTGATGAAGGTTCTGTAATGGAACTGGAGCGAAGGGGTCGGGCAGGTCAGGTCACCCAGATGTCAACCCTACGGGGGAGGAACTGATGGACGGACCACAGTTGAAAGTGAAGTCGTTTGACATTCCCAAGCGCCTCGTCTTTGAGGCGTGGAAGAAGGTCCAAGCGAACGGCGGAGCACCGGGCGTGGACGCCGTGAGCATTGAGCGGTTTGGCGACGAGGAGACTGACAATCTCTATCGCCTGTGGAACCGCATGAGTTCGGGGAGTTACTTTCCCGGACCAGTGCGCGCGGTGGAGATACCGAAGGATAATGGGGCCGCGTTGCGGGTATTAGGTGTGCCAAATACGGCGGATCGAATTGCTCAAACGGCAGCGGCGATGATGCTGGAAGAGAAGTTAGAACCGATCTTCCACTCAGACAGTTACGGCTACCGTCCGGGGCGAAGTGCCCTGGATGCAGTGGCGGTGACGCGCAAGCGCTGTTGGAAACAAGACTGGGTGTTGGACCTTGACGTCCGGGCCTTCTTCGACAGCGTCCCCCATGATCTGTTGTTAAAAGCGGTCGCTCACCACACCGACGAGCGATGGGTCCTGCTCTACATCGAACGGTGGCTCACCGCCCCCATGCAGATGCCAGACGGAACCCTCGTCGCTCGGGAGAAGGGAACCCCACAAGGTTCTCCGATCTCGCCGCTGCTCGCGAACTTATTCATGCACTACGCGTTCGATAAGTGGATGGACCGGGAATTTCCGGGCTGCCCTTGGGAGCGCTACGCCGATGATGGAGTAATCCACTGCAACACCGAGGCACAGGCTCGAAGTCTTTGGACTGCGCTTGCTGAACGACTCGGGTCCTTAGGACTTGAGTTGCATCCCGACAAGACGAAAGTCGTGTACTGCAAAGACGCGAACCGTCGAGGGAATTCGGAGCACACCAGTTTCGATTTCCTCGGCTACACCTTTCGCGCTCGTCGGGCTAAGAGTCGGCACGGGGACTTTATGAGTTTCTCGCCAGCCATTAGCACCAAGGCGAAGAAAGCGGTCGGCAAGAAGATTAGGGACTGGCACCTCATCCGTCGCAGTGGAATGGACCTAGCCAGTCTCGCTCGCGAGATTAACTCTCAAGTGCGGGGCTGGATCAACTATTACGGAGCGTTCTACCGCTCTGCGTTGTACTTCATTGCGAAGCGTATCGATGAGAATCTTCTTCGATGGGCGATGCGGAAATTCAAGCGGTTTCGAGGATGTCCAGTGAAAGCACTGGACTGGCTCAGTGCTGCTCAACAGCACAATCCCAGTCTCTTTGTCCACTGGTATCTCATCCCATCTACTGACAACCGACCGGCAAGAGCCGAATGAGTTGAGAGATTCACGTTCGGTTCCGTGAGAGCCGGGGGGTGAAACTCCCCCCGGCTACTCGACAAGATCGACCAGAACGATTCGGCGGTCGCGTGGTCGTAGGCGGTTCCCGTTCTTCCCATGGAGCGAACGATGTCGAGGTGCTCACAACGCTCCTTGATCTTGCGGTCACTGAACTGACTGCCGCGGT
>Ga0224555_1000005_pt1 | contig 240566 bp, 222 predicted proteins | sample 714S23034metaG_FD_180687 | JGI IMG/M metagenome (GOLD analysis project Ga0224555, IMG submission 180687) | Peat soil microbial communities from Stordalen Mire, Sweden - 717 S2 30-34 | ecosystem: Environmental > Terrestrial > Soil > Wetlands > Peat | place: Sweden: Norrbotten County, Stordalen...
GGGGTTTTAACCCCCGTGTAAAGCCATTAGAATCAGTCGTGGCTTTAGCCACGGAGGGACGATTTTCGCACATATTACCCGGAATCAGGGGTTTTTCCGCAGCCTGTGAAGTCGTGCCCTGATACAAGGCATTACTAGATTGCCTTGCGTCGGCATCAATCTTGTGCAGACCAGTAGTGAGCCATTCGGGAGGATTGTTCTTCACAAGAGCCGCCAGCCCGGCGATGCTGGTTTCGATATTGACCTTGCTGTTGTGGAAGAGGTCGTCGTTCTTTGTGGCCGTCCCCAGCTTGGCTGCGGCTTGCGGTGTCACGGCCCACAGGTGATAGCTGGTCGTCGCCGGGCCGCTCAGCGCCGGATTCGCGCCCCCGTTCTGCGACTTCTGCTCACCCCAGCCCTGACGCGCAATCTGCACAGAGCTGCGGCCCAGCACCGGGTCCAGCGTGCCAACCTGGATCGTCACATCCGCCGAGAGCGCGCCTTCGCTCCATTCGCCGGTCACGTAATTCTTGAAGCGCGCCGGCGCCCATTTGCCGGTGGCGTAGTCGAAGATGCCCTTCTCGGTGATGGGCGCAAAGGGGACCATCGAGTAGACGGCCAGCGGCTGCCAGGGCTGCAAGCCGTCTTTAAGCTGGTCTGGAAAGACGGTTGGATCGGCTGCGGCTTTGAAGGCCTCTTGTGCGATCTCGCCGGAGACCTGGTGGTGGCCGTGGCCGTCGCTGACCCCGCCGACAAAGGTAGAGACGATCAGCTGCGGGCGCTCGCGGCGGACGGCCAGCACGGCGTCGTAGAGCACGCGGTCGTGGCTCCATTTGGCAAAGGATTCTTCCTGAGTCTTGGAGAAGCCGAAGTCCGCCTCCGTGCCCCAAAGCTGCTTGACGCCGTAGAACTCATCGGCGCGCAGCAGTTCGTTGGTGCGCATGAGGCCGAGCGCGTCGTCGGCGTCGGCGGAGATGGCGTTCTGGCCGCCCTCGCCGCGATTCAGCGTCAGCAGCGTCACGCGCGCGCCCAGGCCGCGCGAAAGCCAGGTCAGCAGCGGGCCGTCCTCGTCGTCGGGATGGGCGACGATCATCATCACGCTGGCGGTGGTTCCGAGCCGTCGCAGCGATTGTTCCAGAGCCGCCGCGCCCCGGTCTTCGGGCAAGGGGAGGGCGATCTCGCTGGGCTCGGGGAGAGGAATGGAAGCCAACTGGGACGCTGGTTTTGCCACTGGCTGCGCGGCCTGCTGCGCCATCAGGGGCAACGCGCCCGCTGCCATCAGACTCGCAAGAGCCGCGAATACGACTGCACGAATTGCTTGCTCGATTCGAATCATACCTGTCGCCAGTGTACAATCCGGGGAGCGAAAGAGCCTCATGCCCCTGGCCTCCTCCAACTCCGCCGCCCCCCTCCAGCGCCGCATCGGCCTGCGCTCGGCCGTGGCTTTCAACATGCTGGAGATGATCGGCGTCGGCCCCTTCATCACGCTGCCGCTGGTGATTGCCGCGGCGGGTTACCGGCTCTCGATGTGGGCGTGGGTGCTGGGCGCGGTGATCGCGGTGGCCGATGGACTGGTCTGGGCCGAGTTGGGCGCCGCCTTCCCGCGCGCTGGCGGATCGTATGCTTTTCTGCGCGAGATTTACGGCCCGGAGCGCGCCGGAAACTGGCTCAGCTTTCTCTACGTCTGGCAGGTGAGCTTCACCGCGCCGCTCGCCATCGCCTCGGGCTGCATCGGCCTGGCTAGCTTTCTGGCGTGGTTCTGGCCGGGGCTGGATCAAGCGCCCTTCGCCGCCTTGCCCGCGCTGCACGGTTCGAACTTCGCCGCTGCCGCAGCCTGCCTGCTGGTTACGGCGCTGCTCTATCGCAATTTGAGTTCTATTACGCGGCTGGCCTGGGTGCTCTTTGCCGGGGTGCTGGCGGCGATTGCCGGGGTGATCGTCTCCGGCTTTGCGATTGGCGGCGGCGGGCTGTTGCCCGCGTCGCCCGCCGTGCCGCTGAGCCTGACGCTGGGCGGGCTGGCGCAGGCCACGCTGCTGACGACGTACTGCTACTGGGGCTACTACAACATCTGCTTTCTGGGCGGCGAGGTGAAGAGGCCTGAGCGGACGATTCCGCGCGCCATTCTGCTCTCGGTGCTCTTTGTCTCGGCGTTCTATGTGGCGATGAATCTGGCCGCGCTGCCCGCTTTGCGAGAATCGATGCGCGACGCGGCTGCGCACGCCAGCGCGGGCGCTGCGGTTCGCTTGCAACTGGTGGCCGACATTGCGCGCTCCGCCTTTGGCAGCGTGGCCGGGCGGCTGATGGCCGCGCTGATCATCTGGACGGCCTTTGCCTCGGTCTTCTCGCTGCTGCTCGGTTACTCGCGCGTGCCTTACGCCGCTGCCCGCGACGGCAACTACTTCCAATTTTTGGCCGCCGTGCATCCGCGCCACGGAATTCCGCACCGTTCGCTGTTGGCGCTGGGTGCGGTGGCCGCCTGCTTCTGCTTCTTTTCGCTGGCACAGGTGATTACGATGCTGGTGATCACGCGCATCCTGCTGCAATTCTTCCCGCAACAGGTGGGAGTAATGCTGCTCCGGGCACAGCGGCCGGAGCTGGCGCGACCGTTCAAAATGCCGCTTTATCCGCTCGCGCCGCTGGTGGCGATGGGAGGTTTTGTCTTCCTGCTGGTCAACCGCAGCCACGCGCTGGGGAGTCTGGCCTTAGCGGCGGGGATTGCCGTCTCCGGCACGCTGATCTATCTGATTCGCGCGCGGCGGCTGGGGCAGTGGCCGTTCGCGCATTCCTCATGAACGAAGCTGGTTCGCGGTTTCCCGCCTTTGCGCCCGATAAGAAGCGCAAGAATGGGAAACCTCAAACTGATTTCGGGCCGGATCAATAGTTGCTACTTCACGCGCACCTTAGGCTCGACTGAAAGTCCCGGCCTCAGCTCGTGGTTGGGGTCTTCGCCGGCCAGGTCGTTGAAGTCGATGCGCACCGGAACGCGCTGGACGACCTTGACGTAGTTGCCCGTCGCGTTCTCCGGCGGGAAGAGCGAGAGCACCGAGCCGGTCGCGCCGCCAATCTGCGTCACCTTGCCGTGGTACGTCTTGCCCGTCGAATCCACTTCGATCTCCACAGCCTGCCCGGCGGACATATGCCGCAGTTGCGTCTCCTTGAAGTTGGCGGTCACCCACAGCCCTTCCAGCGAAACCAGCATCAGCAGGTTCTGCCCCGGCGCGACGTTCTGGTTGATTTCGACGCTCTTGCGGGTGATAATGCCGGCCGTGGGCGCGACGATGCGCGTATAACTCAAATTCAGTTTGGCCATGTCGAGCTGCGCCTGGGCTTGCTGCACCTGCGCCTCGGCCTGCTTGGCGCGGGCACTCTGCGCCACCACCTGCTCGGGCCCGGTCTGGGCGTACTTCAAGCCGGCCTGAGCCTGCGCCTCGCGCTCCATGGCTACTTTCACACCATCGACGGCAGCCTGCTCGTTGGCGCGGGCGTCGGCCACGGCGGCCTTGGTTGCGTCGGCGGCGGCCACGGCGGCGTCAAATTGCTGCTTGCTGATGACGTCTTTTTCCACCAGCGGCTTGTAGCGCTCCAGATCGGCCTGCGCCTTGGTGTAGTTGGCCTGGGCCTGGGTCACGCGGGCGTGCGCGGCATCCAGTTGCTTCTCCGCCTGCCCCACGCCGGCCTGCGAACCGCTCACATTCGCGTCCGCCGAGCGCAGATTGCTGCCGGTGTTGACGGTGGTGATGGGCACATTCACGCTGGCCGCCGCGGCGTTGGCCTGGGCGCTGGCCAGAGCCGCCTCGGCGTTCTCGACGGCAACCTTGTAGTCCGAGGGGTCCAGCTCGGCGATCACGTCGCCCGCCTTCACCAACTGGTTCTCCTCGACGTAGACCTTGGCGACCTGGCCCGCCACGCGCGCGCTCACCTGGATTAGGTGGCCGTTGATCTGCGCGTCGTCGGTGTCCTCGGTATAGGTGGAATGCCACCAGAGCCCGGCGGCAACCAGCACGAGGAGCGCAACCACGACAGCGATGATGACTCTGCGGCGGGTGTTCGGTTGCGCGATCTCGTCGCCCTCGTCAGGATCGATTTGCGTTGGTGTTGGAGTAAAATCCGCCACGTCTACTTTCCTCCCAGATAATTCTTGTAGTTCTCGCCCGCTCCCAGCGCGCGCGCCAGGCTGAGCTTGGCCACATTGTGCCGGTAGAGGCTGGTCACGTATTGATCGTTGGCCTGGGCCACGGACTGTTGCGCCTGGCTGACAGCCAGGTTGTCGCTGACGCCGTTGGCGTAGCGCTGCTGCGCCTCGCTGAGCGCCTCGCCCGCCAGGGCAACACTCGATTTGGCCACCTCGACCTGCTTTTGCGCCGAGGCAATGTCCAGCAGCGCGTCGCGCACATCGGCGTCCACCTGAGCGTTTTTGTCGCTGAGTTTAGCTTGCGCGGTGTCCAGTTGCGCCTGCGCCACCTGCGCCTCGCCGCGCAGCCCGTATTCTTTGAAGAGCGGAACGCTCAGCGTGCCAGCGGCGTCGCCGGTGCCGTGCGAGTGCGACAGCGTCGTGCCAATGTCGCCGTAGTCGCCATTGAAGGTGAGCGTGGGCAGCCGGTTAGCGGTCGCCGCCTTGCGCTGCTGCTCAGCCGCCTGGGTTTGCTCCACCATCGCGGCTAAATCTTTTCGGTTGGCGTGGGCCTCGCGAATGGCCTTCTCCACGTCAATCTGGTCGAAGGCCGCGTAAGGCGCCTTGTCGGCCAGAGTGAAGCTCTGCGCCAAAGGAAGCCCAATCGCCCGCGCCAAGGCCAGCTTGTCCTTCTCCAGAGCGTTCTTTGCCACGATCAACTGCTGATCCAGAGATTGTGAGTCCACGCGGGCGCGCAACTCATCCAGCAGCGGCGCGGTTCCGGCTTTGTGATTGTCAGCCGCCTGGTTGAGAGAAATTTTGGCCGTGGCGACTTGTGCTTCCACGCTGGCCACTTGGGTCTCATCGGCCAGCGCCAGCAGGTAGGCGTTGCCCACCACCAGCACCACCATCTCGCGCGCGTCCTGGGCGGACAATTGCGCGGCGGCAAAGTTGTGCCGCGCGGCCTGATAGTTGCGCAGCGAAGCCACATCGATCAGCGACCACGTCAGCGAGGCCCGCACATCGGTAAATCCAAAAGGTCCGATGACAGTGGGGAAGCCGGGAATGCGCAACCCCTCGGCGGCCAAGTCCACCTGCATCACGGATTCCTTGGCGCTGCCGTCCACCGAGGGCAGCAGGGCTTGCAACTGGCTCAGCCGTTCGCCGCGCGCCTCGGCCGTCTGCGTGCCGCTCAGGATCACGCCCAGGTTGGTCTTCAGGCCTCTCTGGATGGCGTCGTCGAGCGTGAGCGCGACAGGCTGCGCCGAGATCTCGCCCGTAACCACGCTGCCTTGGAAGGGAGACGAGGCCGGCGAGACTGACTGGCTGGGCGGCGCCTGTGCGGCCAGCCCGCAAGCAAGCAGCCCCGCGAGGCTCAGCGCCAGGGCACAGGCTACGCTACGGTTCGAGTTGTTGCTAGATGCAATGGAGGACATCAAGGTCGTTCGACTCTCAGCGAAGAACTGCGGCCCGGAATCTTCGCCCCACAACGGATGCGATTGACCGGCGGCAGCTTCGTATCTATAGTGTATCGAACAAGAGGGGTGGGCGTCTGGACTCCGCCGCAAACACTTGACCCGATTGGGAAGCCAGGGCCTGTCCCGTCCCATTTACGAATACGGAGAGGAAAGGAGGTCGCGGAGGCATTGCATGCGGCTGAATTCGGGTTCGTGGTCTTCCTGTTCCCTATTCCCTATTCCCTATTCCCTATTCCCTGTTTCTCAGCAGTTGCGAGGCCAGCGAGCAGAGTCCCTGGCGGAAGACCTCGCGCGCCGCCTCCGGGGTCCATGCGGCGGCTTGCGGCCCGCCGTGCGCCTTCAGCAGCGCGGCTGTCTCGGCGGCGTTGAAGCCGGCCACCGCGCGCAGCACGAAGACGGTGCGCATCCATGCGGGCAGGCCTTCCAGCCACTCCCTCACCCGGTCGCGCTCCGGCCCGGCGATCATACCTTCCAGCTCCTCGCTCGAGATGCCCGCCGAGGCCAGGTCGTCCTCCTCGATGCAGACAGAAGCCGTCGTCAAGCCCTCAGGCGCGGCCAGGCTGCCGGGGTCGCGCTGGGCCAGCAGCTCCAATGCCGCGGCGCCCAGCGCCCGCCGGCTGCTCTGCCGCGCCACCATCGGATCCTGGCAGACGGAGACCTCCGCGCTGGCTACCGCCGCCTCCACCAGCCGCATGCTCTGCTCGCCTTCGCCCACCAGCATCGAGGCCAGGCTGTAGAGCCCCGCGGCAACCAGCTCGAAAACCTCCTCCATCCCCTCGAAGGCTGGAGAGCCATCCAGGATCGGCGGCAGCGAAGTCAAGTGGTCGTTTGTCCTGTCGTTCAATAAGGCGGATTCCTGGCGCATGAAGACGGCTCCTCTCTCAGTGTGAAGCAAGCTGCTCTTATCCTCAACCCGCCGGGTCACGCTGGTCAATGCGAAGCGATGATCGCAAATCCCGGAAAGCTCCAGCCATCCAAGCCTGGGTGCCCCATTCTTCGCGCTTTTTGCGAAGGGTGGGAGACCACGAACCCCATCCGGCCTCCAGCCATCCATGCCTGGGTGCCCCATCCATTCCGCGTTTTTTGCGGAATGGGTGGGAATCCTCGAGCCCAACCGGCCTCAATCCCTCCAACAAACAAACCAAACCCTCGGATGAATCGCCCGCGTTATCATGGATTCGTATGGCTTTTCCAATTAAAACCTGTGTCATTTGCTCCGAAGAGTTCGAGTTGAGGCCAGACAAACCCGGCTTCGCCAACCGCTGCCCCGCGTGCAGCGCCCCGGAGTCCGCCGAACCCACCGCCAAGGACCACCTCGATGCCGCCGCCCGCAAAGCCGAAAGCGAATTGAACGAGGAGAGGCGTAGAACCATTCGCGATATGCTCTACCGCAAAGAGAGCTGACGGCGCTCGCGCGTGTGCCCCAAATTTGCTGGGCGGCACTAAAATAAGTTTGCAGGAGAGTAACCGTCATGCGCCTTGCTGTTTTTACGCCGCTGTTGTCCCAGCTTCCGCTGGCCTCCGTTCTCGACAAACTCAAGCTGCTCGATATTGATACCGTCGAGCTGGCCACGGGCAACTATCCCGGCGACGCGCACTGCAAACTCTCCATGCTCGAGGACAGCGCCGCCCTCGCCGAGTTTCAAAAACTTCTGGCCGATCATGGCGCGTCGATCAGCGCACTCAGTTGCCACGGCAACGCGCTGCATCCCGACAAGGAACGCGCCCAGCACGACCGCGAGGTCAGCCGCAAGACCATCTTGCTGGCGGAAAAACTCAACATTCCCGTGGTTGTGGATTTCTCCGGCTGCCCCGGCGACTCGCCCCAATCGACCGCTCCCAACTGGGTCACCTGCCCCTGGCCTCCCGACTACCTCAAGGTGCTGGACTGGCAGTGGAATGAAGTGGTGACGCCTTACTGGATCGAGCACGGCAAGTTTGCCGCTGACCATGGCGTGAAGATCGCCATCGAGATGCATCCCGGCTTCGTGGTCTATAGCCCGGAGACGATGCTGCGGCTGCGCTCCATCGCCGGCCCCAGCGTCGGCGCCAACCTCGATCCCAGCCATCTCTTCTGGCAGGGCATCGATCCCATCGCCGCCATTCGCGTGCTCGGCGACGCTATCTTTTACGTTCATGCCAAGGACACGCAGCTCTACGCCGCCAATCTGCCGCGCACCGGCGTGCTCGACACCAAACCCTACACCGAGGAGCGCAATCGCGGCTGGATCTTCCGAACCTGCGGTTACGGGCACGGCGCTGAATGGTGGAGCGAGTTCATCTCCACGCTGCGTATGTTCGGCTACGACTACGTGCTCTCCATCGAGCATGAAGACAGCCTGCTCAGTGCCGAAGAAGGCCTGACCAAGGCGGCCAGCTTCCTTGGCGGTATTGTGATTCGCGAGCAGACCGGCGCTGCCTGGTGGGTCTGATGAAGCAACAAATGGTGAAACGATGAAACCAACTAAAGTGGCAATCTTCGGCACCGGCTTCATGGGCCGTGTTCATCTCGACGCGCTCAGGCGGCAGGAATCTGTCGAGATCGTGGCCATAGCAGGCAGGAATCTGGAAGTCGCGCGGAAGTTGGGCGCGGGCTTTGGCGTCTCGGCTATTACCGCCGACTATCGGGAGATTCTCCGCGATCCGGCCGTCGATGCGGTCCACATCCTCACCCCCAACGCGCTGCACTATTCGATGGCCAAAGAGGCGCTCGAAGCCGGCAAGCACGTGGTCTGCGAAAAGCCGCTGGCCACATCCGTCCGCGAGGCGCGGGAACTGGTTGCCCTGGCCGCGCAAACGGGGCTGCGCAACTGCGTCTGCCACAATCTGCGCTACTACCCCATGGTGCAGCAGTTGCGCCGCATGAGAGAGGCCGGCGAGTTGGGCGAGATTTTCTCCGTGCAGGGCGGATATTCGCAGGACTGGCTGCTCTACGACACGGACTGGAACTGGCGCATCGACTCGCAGGCTGGCGGCGCGTCGCGCTGCATGGCCGATATCGGCTCGCACTGGTTCGACATGGCCGAGCACGTCACCGGCCTGCGCGTCACCTCGCTGGTCGCCGACTTGCAGACCTTCCACGCAACCCGCAAGCAGCCCAAACACTCCGTTGAGAGCTTTGCCAACAAGCTTCTCGGCCCGGAAGATTACATTGTAACTCCGGTAAGCACAGAAGATTTCGGCACTGTCCTGTTTCACATGGGCGCGCGCGCGCGTGGAAGCGTGGTCGCCAGCCAGGTCTCCGCGGGACGCAAAAACCGGCTGCACATTGAAGTCTACGGCAGCAAGGCCGGGGCGGCATGGGATCAGGAACGCCCCAATGAACTCTGGATCGGCCACCGCGATACAGGCAACCAAATCATTCTCAAAGACCCGGCGCTGCTCACCCCCGAAGCGCGCGCCTACGCCGACCTGCCCGGCGGCCACACGGAAGGCTACGACGACGCATTCAAGCAGCTATTCCGCCGCTTTTACGCCTCCATCGCCACGCCCGGCCTCACTCCGGAATATCCGCAGTTCGCCGACGGACTGCGCCAGTTGGTGATCCTTGATGCCGAGCTGGAGAGCCATCGAACGCGCGGCTGGATCGACGTTCCCGCGCTCGATTGATCTGGCCCATACATACTGGGTGCTCCACCCTCGCGGCGCTTATGTTTTTTAAAGCTAGTGTCCTGAGTCTGAAGTTTGTGCACAAAATGAATTGTCATCCTGAGCGAAGCGTTCTTCAGCGGAGCCGAAGGACCTGCTTTTCCGTCTCTTGAGCCCTACTACGAACTTCTGACTCACTACACCAGGTTGTACCCCGGCCTGCCTTCTGTCCACAATCGCGGTCAATGGGCGGTCTGGCTCGTATGCAAATCCCGCAGCGGCGGGTCGAACGGCCGCCGCTCCAGCCACAGTCCGCCCTGACCCCTGATCCCTGACCCCTGATCCCTGACCCCTGATCCCTATTCCCTGTTTCACCAAAAAGCTGTAGACTGCCAACACGGCACGAAACGGACTTCATGGCAAGAACTACGCAGAAACAAAAGCTCTTCAATGGTCGGGACCACTCCTGGATGGAGTTCAACCGGCGTGTGCTTGAAGAGGCCGAGGATCCCACCAATCCGCTGCTGGAGCGGGTCAAGTTCCTCGCCATCACCGCCTCCAACCTCGACGAGTACGTGGAAATCCGCCAGGCCGGCCTCTTGCAGCGCATCGAGGACGGCTACCGCGAACCGGGCTTCGACGGCCTGCGCCCCGACGAATCCCTCTCCGCGCTGACCGCCGAAATTCACAGCTTTGTGGACGCGCAGTACCGCTGCTGGAACGAACACCTGCTGCCAGATCTGCGCCAGCAGGGCGTGCGGCTGCTGGAGTGGGAGGAGCTGGACGCCGAGGCCCGCGACTTTGCCCAGGAGTACTTTCAGCGCGAAGTGGACCCGCTGCTGACGCCCATCTCCATCGATCCGGCCCACCCCTTTCCGCGCGTGCTGAACATGGCGCTCTGCCTGGCGCTGTTGCTGCGGCTCAAGCGGCGCAGCTCCGGCCCGCAAGTTCTGGGCGTCGTCACGGTACCGCGCGCGCTGCCCCGCTTCGTGCGCCTCCCCTCGGCCGACGGCGTGCATGACTACGTGCTGCTGCAAGACCTGATCGCGCAGAACCTGGCCGGCATGTACCGCGGCTATGAAGTGCTGGCCCGCGCCGCCTTCCGCGTCACCCGCAACTCGAATTTGTATTTCGAGGAGGAAGAAGCGCGCTCGCTGCTGGAGACCATTCGCGTCGAGCTGCACAACCGCCGCAAGGGCGACGCCGTGCGCCTGGAGATCGAGACCGGCGCCGATCCCGAGATCGTCGAGCGTCTGCGCGTCAACTTCGAGCTGGACGAGGATCAGGTCTTTCGCGGCGACGGCCCGGTGAACCTCTCGCGGCTGATGTTCTTCTATGGCGATGTGCAGCGGCCCGACCTCAAGTTCCCGGTCTTCACGCCCAGGCCCTTCAAGTTGGGCCGCAAATCCGCCACCATCTTCGACGAGCTGCGCCAGCACGACGTGCTCTTTCATCATCCCTATGATTCGTATGATCCGGTCGTCGATTTCATTCAGCAGGGCGCGGAAGACCCCGCCGTGGTCAGCATGAAGCAGACGCTCTATCGCACCAGTCACGACTCGCCCGTCTTCCAGGCGCTGATCGAGGCCGCCACCACCAAGGAGACCACGCTTGTGGTCGAGCTGATGGCCCGCTTCGACGAGGCCTCGAATATCCGCTGGGCGCGCAGCATGGAGGACGCCGGCGTGCAGGTCTTCCACGGCGTCGTTGGCCTCAAGACGCATTGCAAGCTGGCCATGCTCGTCCGCCGCGACGAGGATGGCGTCACCCGCCGCTACTGCCACCTGGGCACCGGCAACTACAACCCCGTCACCGCCCGCTTCTACACCGACCTCAGCCTGCTCACCTGCAATCCGCGGATGACCGAGCGCGTGCACATGGTCTTCAACTACCTCACCGCCCACGCCGAGATCGACGACTATCGCCCGCTGCTCGTCGCGCCGCTGACCATGGCCGAGAGCTTCCTCGGTCTCATCCGCCGCGAGCAGGAGCACGCCCAGGCCGGACGCCCCGCCCACATCGTCGCCAAGATGAATGCGCTGCTTGAGCCTTCGGTGATTGAGGCGCTCTACAAAGCCTCGCAGGCCGGCGTCGAGATCGACCTGATCGTCCGCGGCCTCTCCATTCTGCGCCCTGGAGTGAAGGGCCTCTCGGAGCGCATTCGCGTCCGCTCCATCGTCGGCCGTTTTCTGGAGCATTCGCGCATCTTCCACTTCGCCAACGGCGGCAACGACGAAATCTATCTCGGTTCGGCCGACTGGATGCCGCGCAACCTCTTCGAGCGCTGCGAGGTAGCCTTCCCGGTCCGCGATCCGGCGGCTCTGGCCCGCATCCACGACGAGATTCTGCCCGCTTACCTTGCTGACAATGTAAAGGCCCGCCTCCAGCAGCCCGACGGCAGCTACCTGCGCGCCAGCAAGCTGCTCAAGGACGCCAAGCCCTTCGCCAGTCAGGAGTTTCTCATGCAGTTGGCCGAGGGCAAGGCGGAACTGAGCGCCCTCCCCAGGCCCGCCGGCAAGCCGCCGGCAAAGAAGGCCACCGCCGCTGATTGAATGTATTTCATTGAGTAGCTCGACTTGCTGCGAAGAATTACGCCAGCAATGAACCCGCGAACTTGCTAACTTGCTATCACCGCGAAGCGGTGGCTAACTTGCTAACTGGTTAACCAGTCCTGTTTATGAGAAGTCAGAGTGTTGACGCTTTTTCGGAAGTCAGATGACAGTCGTGCCGCCTGTTGCGCGGACGTCACCCGCTGCCCAACTCTGCGTGCCCAGGCTCTGGCAGGAGAGGCTTGCGATCTGCGCGGCGCGGCGCAGTGCCGGCTCAAATCCATCCCCCGATGCGAAGTAATACGCGAAGGCCCCGTGCAGCACGTCTCCCGCGCCCAGCGTATCCGCCGCGTCGATCCGCGCGACCTCAATCTCGAAGCGGCGTCCGCGCTCCCAGCCGAGGATAGGCCTTGCGCCGCGTGTAAGTGCGATGCAGGCAACGCCCCTCGCCGCAAACCAGTCGAAGAGCGATTCCGGATCGGCGGCTATGCCGGGAACGGCAAAACGCTCGCTGCAAATCGCGACGGAGAGCAGGGGAGCCACTTCCGCAGTTCCCGGCTTCCAACTGCCCCCGTCCAGGCAGATCGCTGCTCCCGCAGCTTTGCAGGCGGCGAGCAGCGGTAAAGTCTCTTCGAGATGAAAGCCATCGGTGAGAACAACCGGGGGAACAGTTCCCCAGTCGGAGGGTACGCTCTTCTCCCAGCTTTCTGCCAACGGCGTAAGCCGCACCGCGGAAAGAGGCGGATTGAGAATCGTGCGGCTGCCGCTCGCGGCATTCACCAGCACCGTGGTCAGCGGCGTCTCGTAGGCCGTGCCCGCGGCCAGATCAAGCAACGCAATGCCGTGGCTTTCGATTTCCGCGCGCACCGGAGCGGCCCACGGCCCTCCGCCGATGGCGCTGATCAGCATCGATTCGCCGCCCAGCAGCGCATGGGTGATGGCGGCGTTCAGCGCCGGCCCTCCCGGCGCTGCATGGAACTCGCGCGCGTAGGCCTTGGCGTCCTCGGCGGGAAGATCGTCGAGGCGATAGAGAGCGTCAAGAGTGCTTCGGCCGAGAAAGAGAACGCGCGCAGGATTCATAGGCGGATCAGGCAGCGACAGCTTTGACGGCGTGGACTTCGAGAACCATGCAGTCGATCTTCTGCAGCAAGGCAACCATATCGAAGAGATTGCGGGCCTGCGGATTGACCTCAGGGCTGAGCATGCGCATAAGGCTCTTGGGCGACTTGGAAAGCGCGTCTCCCAGCGCGATAAAGCCAACGGTTCCGTTGATGTATTCGCGCAGGACCGCCTTGGCCGTCTCCAGGTCGCCGGCAACCATGTTGGCCACCGCCTCGCGCAGGAACTCGCGGCGAAACTCCACGCTCGCGAGCTGTTCTGTGATCGTCTCTCTGAAGCTCCGTGTCAGGGGCATTTATTCCCGTCCTTGCAGAATAAAATGGATGGGCACTCAACTATGGTGCGACTCCGATCAAGACGAGTGGAACAGCCGGTACGCCCCGGCCCTCACGAATCAGGTTGTAGAGTTCACCCTCATAATAAGCTGGACCGGAGGACATTTCCTCTTGGAGTTCCTTCATAGGCAAAATCTCGATACCTACGTCAATGAGATCACCTACGAAGAATGCCATGTGCTTGACGAATAGATAGTAGGCAACGAGTGAGTTTGCCGGTCGCTCATCTCGAAAAGGTTTTCTATACTTCAGGAGTGGGGCGCAGTCGCACGGATTCCATGCGCGGTGGTGAAGGAACTTGTGCGCTTACTTGCGCCGGCCTCAACAGCGCTTGCAATTATCGCCTCCGCGCTTGGCCTGTGGCCGCAATCGAAACACTGAAAAAACTCGTCGTATTCAAGCGTGTCCACGCTGAGGAGTTCAAGACTGCCGTCTTCCTTCACAACCGGATTCCGCACCACGTATGCATCGGTGTAGTGACTCACGCCACCGCCTCCACATTCCGGGCAAACAACTTCCTTCATACGGACCTCCCTTCATATATGTCCCCGTTCAAACCACGGGTATCTCCCTTGGCCACGCGCATGTGCCAGTCAAGGACATTGGAATACTCAAGGAAGCTCGTAAGCTCGGCAAGCCCACTCTTTCTGAAAGTGGGTCGAAAGAGTTGCCGCGAAAACAAGGCGCGTCTGGTCTCGTTTGAAACAATAGAAAACCGGGAAACTTTTGGGTCAGTTAGCAGTATGTCGTTAAAGCGAAGTAGTCCTGAGTACACCGTAGTCGTGTGTTCCACTTCAAAGAGGCCCTCAATTGCCTCGCCTCCACGTGCTATCCATATCACGTCAATTTCCGACAATATTCCTTGAACTTGGCCGAACCCGGCGGGAATGCTGCCCCTTAAAGCGAATTGGCCGGTCAGTGACCAGTCCAATTTGCAGGCGTCGTGTTCCGGCACGTACACATCATATTTCTTAAAATGCCCGATGCCTGCCAGGAGTGTCTGCACTTGTGGGTGGGTTAGGTTATGTGCCTCGCGCAGTAGCGCGGAGTTGAGACTGCGTTCTATTGGCTCCAATCCCACGTAGCCCTCGACATTGAAGCGTCCTTGGCGAGCGACATAGAGCTCCAGTCCGTCGTTCCGGGAGAGCAGTTGAACCTTGTACTGGCCGTCACTCGCCGTTTGCGCATTCCGAAAAATCTCTTCAAAGTCCCCGTATGGCACAAACAATGGCGCAAAACCGTCGTCGAGTACAAAGCAGAGAAATGCGTTGTGCCCTTCTAGTTGCCGTAGGTCGACTTCGCGGAGTCCGAAGAAGGTTCGGCCATGGGGATGCACCTTCGAGTAGCGAAAATAGACACGCGCCGCGTCGTCGCCAATCTTGAAGAGTGATTCGCTCCCACTGATCTTATGGACCTCACCAAAGCGCTTTCGGAGCGTTTCGAGGATGCCGAGTTTGTGGAGATTAGGCACGTTTCAAAAGTCTATCAGACTCTGTTGTAGGGAGGTGAAGTAATGACCAACTGCATGGACCCAGCTTTAATATGCCTCATGAACGACAGATTGTCCTGGCATTCCATGAATGCTTCTGTCTCGCGATGAAACTTGAAGAGAGTTGCAGGACCCATTGCCTTCCTTGTTTATATCGTACATAGGAGAGGCGAGCCGTCGTTCTGTGGGAATCAGGGCAGTAATTAGGTTGGACCCAATATGGGACATTTCTTGGAGATTTCCCATACCCAGGCTCGGCACCTTCACACCTTCTCCGTCAGGGCGTCGGTGGATTTGCTCATTTTTGCCGTGCGTTCCAGCTTGTCCCAGTTGAAGGGCTTGCCGTCGATGGCGCGCTTGACCGTCTTGAAGAGCACGATGGAGAAGACCTGGCGGTAGGCGAAGCGTTGCAGCCAAATGTGGAAGAGCAGCCAGCCGTCGCCTTTGTTGGCGGGGTGGCGGCGCTCCAGCGAGAAGGCAATCGACGAGGTCACGAAATCGATGACCAGGAAGCCGAGGAAATAGAACAGCAGCTTGTCAAAGTCGGCGGCCGAGGCAGTCTCCGGGTGGAAGTGTCGGTCCATGAAGTAATTGATGATGCCCCAAAGGAACATCATGTCGATGAAGGGAGAGACCAGGGGCAGCAGCATTTGAAAAATAAGAATATTGGGAAGGGCGAACAGTCCCATGGCCTTGTTGCGCACAAAGGCCAGGCGATGCTTCCAGACCGCTTGCAAAATTCCGAAGGACCAGCGGAAGCGCTGGCGCATCAGTCCCTTGGCGTCGATGGGGGCTTCGGTGAAGGCCAGCGCGCGGTCTTCGTAGACGACCTTGAGGGTCAATTCGAGCAGCGCCATGGTCAGGTCGGCATCCTCGGCGACGGTGTTGATGGGATAGCCGCCAACAGCCTTGACGGGGCCGGTGCGCCATGCGCCGATGGCTCCGGGAACCACAACGACGACGTTAAATAAATCAAGCGCCCGCCGCTCGAAGTTTTGGCTGGTGATATATTCCAGGGCCTGCCAGCGGGTCCACAGGTTGACGCGGTTGCCAACCTTGGCGTTGCCGGCGACGGCGCCGACCAGCGGGTCTTCAAAGTGCGGAATGAGCTTGCTGATGGCGTCGGCGGCGATGACGGTGTCGGCGTCGATGCCGACGTAAAACTCCTCCGTCATGCGGTCGAGGGCGAAGTTCAGTGCGGCGGCCTTGCCTCCGTTGGGCTTGCTGAGAACCTGAACGCGGCCGGCGGCGATCTGGGCGGCGTAAGCCGCGCGCGCGACTTCCGCGGTGCGGTCGCTGGAGCCGTCGTCGATGACCATGATATGAAGGTTGGCGTAGTCCGAGTTGAGCACCGAGCGGATGGTGCGGACAATGACCTTTTCCTCGTTGTAGGCGGGGATGAGGACGGCTACGCGGGGATTGAAGCCGGGCGAAGCCACGGCGTGGGGGCGCAGCAGGCGGTCGATGATGGCGAGGATGCCCACCAGAATCAGCCTCGCGCTCATCAGAATGTCGCCCAGGAAGAAGACCAGCACGATGAACTTGCCGATGATTGCCATGCTGGAGAAGGCGATGGAGTCCGGCAGGGCGCGCAGGTATTGGCGGAAGGTGAGCTTGGGCATCACTTGAGCGGTGGTTTTACCCATCAGCGCGGAGACTGGAACGATGGTGTAGCCGTTGGCGCGCAGTGCGTCGATCAGCACCGGCAGCGCGGCCACGGTGGCGGAGCGGTCGCCGCCGCCGTCGTGCAGCAGGATGATGGAGCCGCGGAACTGCGGCTTGGCCTTCATGGCCTCCAATTGTTTGAGGATGGTCTCGGTGATCTCGGCCGGCGACTTGCGCGGATGCTCGTTCCAGTCGTCGGTGTCCAGCTTGTTGCCGACGATGGTGTACCCGGCCTGCTGGATGCGCTCCACAGGGGCGGCCTGGTCGTCGGTGTCCGGCTCCTCGTCGATGTCGTAAGGCGGACGGAAATAGAGTGGCTGAATGCCCAGCTTGCTGGCGAAGAGCCGCTCGGTCAGCTTGAGTTCGAGGTCGAGTTGACGGTTGGAGATTTCGCTGATGTCGGGATGGCTCCAGGTATGGTTGCCGATCTCATGGCCCTCGCGCACCACCCGTTGCATCACGCCAACGTACTGCGCGGCCTCCGCGCCGATCAGCATGAAGGTTCCCTTGACGTTTTTGTCGCGCAGAATATCCAGTATCTTGGGAGTCCATTTGGGGTCGGGTCCGTCGTCGAAGGAGAGCGCGACTTCGTTGGCGTGGTAGCCGTACTGTTCGATGGTATAGGTGCGCGGATAGACGTCCATGTGCTCATCGATGATGAGCTTCTTGCGCGGATCGAGCTCATCGCTATCAACCTCGATGGTGCGCTTGCCCGACTGGGGCAATCCGGTCACGCGGATGATGTCGCCGTCGCCCTCGTTGTCCACGTCGTGGCCGGGCAGTACGGAGCCCAGATCTTGCAGTGCGTCCGGGCTGGTGGGCTTGTCCCAGATATTCCACAGCGAGCTGTCCTCCTCGCCCAGCCGCCAGAGCGCAAAGGTTTGCAGGCCCATGGCGCGGGCGGCGCGCAACTCGTTCAGCATCGTCACGCCATCCAGGAACCAAACGATATGGCGCTGGTTCAAGTCCTCGTCAATGTACTCGAAGTGGGGATTGAGGGTGTCGTAATCCAGGTTCAGGTCGGCATCGGCGTCGGAGGCGCGCTGCCACACATCGGAGACGTGCAGGTCTTCGGTCGCCATCACAAGATTGGGATGCTTGCTGGCTACTCTCTTGTTTTTGGTTGGGGCGGGGATCGAAAGCGTCCAGTCGTAGCCGTAGTTGCCCACCGCGCAGATCAGCTTCTCCTTGGGCACCAGCGTGAGCACGCGCCGCAGGTTGCCGACGAACCACTCCTGGCTGGCGATGGGGCCCGGCTGGCTTTCAATCTGGTGCTCGTCGTAGTTCATCAGGATCACGCCGTCGGAGTTGGCGGCAATCCCTTTGAAATCGTCGTCAGTGGTCAGGATCTGGGTGTTGACGTACAGCTTCAGATTGCGCGCGTGCAGGTCGCTGGAAAGCTCCCGCAAAAAGCTCATATACGCCGGGCTGGCCTCATCGGGCAGGTTTTCGATGTCCAGTGAGAGGCCGTGATAGGCCGGGAAAGCGGCAAAGAAGCGTAGAATTTGCTGGCGCAGCGCGGCGCGCTTGCTTGGGTCGGCCAGCATCGCAGCGATGGCCGGATCCCAGCTCTGGGTGTTGGGGTTGAAGTTGTTTAGGTGTGGAAAGATTTCCGTGTCTTCCTTGGCCGCCTGGATCACCCGCTTGATCCTGTTCTGGTCGTCGGGATCATGCACGGTGTTGCCTTCAATCACCGCATACTCATGGTGATTGTCGCTGCTCATGGCCAGCAGCGTGGCCTGAGGAGCGTCGATGTGCAGCCATTCGGGGAAGAGCAGATCGATCTGATGGACGTGCGCCTTGAAGGAGGAGTAGCTGGCCGGGTCATAAGGCACGTAGTAGGCGGCGCGCAAACCTTCGCCGGTGTTGAAGGGAATCTCCGAGGGCTTGCGGGCGGTCTTGCGCCGCGCCGGGCGCGGGCCTTTCGGCGGTATGCGCTCCGGCAATGCCTTGTAGTTGTGCTTGGGGGTGGCCAGCAGCAGCTCAGGCAGCTGCTGAAAGCGCAGCACGTTGAAGATGAAAACCGCCAGAACCAGCGTGAAAACCACGGCCGTCACATCGAAGATGCGGCGCAACCGCTTCCATCGCTTGCGTTGTGGATCGAAAAAGATCTGTTTATCCGGCATAGATGCTCTGGCTTATCCTGATTGCGAAAACGGGAGCTGCGGAAAGCCGTGAAACCGTCTACGCTATACATTACGAATCGTATGGAAGCTGACTCCACTAGTCAATCCGGAACCCGCCGCTGGGCTTTTGTTCCATCGGCTCCGGTCCTGTCCGTCTCGCTGGCCCTTGCCGCCGGCCTGGCGCTGCGCCTGTGGATGCTGAAGAAATACTTCCTGGTCAATGGCGACTCGCTGATCTACGGCGACATGGGCAAGAACCTGCTCCTCCATGGTCAGTATGCGCTCACCGGGGTCGGTGGCAGGCTCAATCCGACACTGATTCGCCTCCCCGGTTATCCGCTCTTCTTGGCGCTCTGCTTCCGCGGCTTCGGCATGGAAAACTACGCCTCGGCAGCCTGGGTGCAGATTGCGCTGGAGCTGGCCGGCTGCCTGCTCCTGGCCGATTTCGCGGGCCGCATCGCGCCTGTCGCGCTCCGCGGCGGCTTCGGCTGTGGAGCGGGATTCAGCCGCGGCGCCGCACACGCTACGCTGTGGCTGGCCGCGCTCTGCCCCTTTACGGCGATCTACGCCGCCGCGCCGATGCCCGAGGCGTTGACGCTGTTCATGATCGCACTGGCGCTGTGGTCCGCGGCGCGCTTCCGTGAGCGGCCGGGATGGGGTCCGGCGCTCTGCTTTACCTTTGCCGTCACCTATGCGGCCCTGCTCCGGCCCGACGGCGCGCTGGTCGCCGTAGCACTGGCCCCGGCGCTGTTTATCGTCCTGCTGCGCACAGATCCTGGGTGCCCCATCCTTGCGACTTTTTTCTGTCGCAAGGGTGGGAAGCCCCAAAGCCTGACCAGCCCCTGCCTAGCCCGCATCGCCGTGGTCTGCCTGCTCCTGGCGCTCGTTCCCTTTGCCGCCTGGACCCTCCGCAACTGGCAGGTCTTCCATCTCTTCCAGCCGCTGGCCTCGCGCTACGCCAACGACCCCGGCCAGGAGACCTATCCCGGCTGGCAGCGCTGGGTCAAAACCTGGTCCCTGGACTTCGTCTCCACCTACGATGTCTATTGGGAGGTGCCGGGAGCTCCGCTCGACCTGGCCAAACTTCCCAGCCGGGCCTTCGACTCGCCCGCGCAGTACCAAGAGACCGCCGCTCTGGCCAGCAACTACAACGACCGCGACAAAGCCAGGGACATTGTGCCGGATGTGGATGCGCGCTTTGGCAAGCTGGCCGACGAGCGCATCGCCGCCCATCCGCTCCGTTATTACCTCTGGCTGCCGCTGGGGCGCGTGGCCGATATGAGTTTGCGCCCGCGCGTCGAAAACATGGACATCGATCTGGACTGGTGGGTCTACGCGCATCACCGCGCGGAGACCCGCTTCAGTTGGGCCTACGCCGTGCTGAACGCGCTCTATCTGCTGTTGGCGCTGGCGGGGCTTTCTTTGCGTCCGCGCTTCTGGCCGTGGATAGTGGTCTACATGGTGATGCGCTGCGCCCTGCTGATGACCGTCGAAGCTCCCGAGGCGCGCTACACGCTGGAGTGCTTTCCCATGCTCTTTGCGCTGGGCGGAATCGCCGTCTGCGCGGGCTTTATAAGTCGCTGCAAGAACAGGTAGCGCCGGCCTCCCGGCCGGCTGTCGCGTGGACCTCCCGGTCCACGCCGGACTCTACACCAACAGGAAAACGCACTCGCTCTCTACAGAGCCAGCCCCTTCAAGTACGCCCGGAACGGCGGCCCAAGATCGCCGCGTTTCAGCGCAAACTCCACTGTCGCCTGCAACATTCCGAACTTATCCCCGACATCGTACCGCTTGCCATCAATAATATAACCAAAAACCTTTTCTTCCTTGAGCAGCGCCTTGATGCCGTCGGTAAGTTGTATCTCGCCGCCCGCGCCGGGCTTGGTCTCCGCCAATAACTCGAAGATGCGCGGAGTAAGTATATAGCGGCCGACAATGGCCAGCTTCGAGGGCGCATCGGCAAACTTCGGCTTCTCCACCATTCCGGTGCAGTTGAATATCCGCCAGTTATCAGGATCCTCAGAGCCGGCCAGCACGCCATACGCGCTGATTCCTTCGCCCTCCACAGTCTGCGCCGCCAGCACCGCGCCGTCCCGCTCGTCGAAAACGCCCATCATCTGCTTCAGGCAAGGAACCTCCGCATCGATCACATCGTCAGGCAAAAGGACGGCAAAGGGCTCATCGCCCACCAGATTCTTGGCGCATAGCACGGCGTGGCCCAGCCCAAGAGGCTCCTTTTGCCGCACATAACTGATCTGCGCCAGCGACGAAACGCCCCGCGACACGGCGAGTAACTCATGCTTCCCCTTCCGTGCCAGCGCCGCATCCAGCTCGAAGCTATGGTCGAAATGGTCCTCCATAGCGCCTTTGCCGCGCCCGGTCACGATGATGATGTGCTCGATCCCCGACGCGACAGCCTCTTCCACGCCGTATTGGATGACAGGCTTGTCCACCAGCGCCAGCATCTCCTTGGGAATCACTTTGGTGGCCGGCAAAAATCGCGTGCCCAGCCCACCCGCCGGAAAAACCGCTATTCGCACCTGCTTGCTCATCTCATCGCCCTCATCTCAATAACATCCCTATGGGTGCCCCTGGGATACGATACTGCTGGGTGCCCCCGGTCTCGATTCTGAGACCGGGGATACTATACTGCTGGGTGCCCCATCCTTGCGGTTTCCTTCTGCCGCAAGGGTGGGAAACCACACCGCTCACAGCGCCGGCGAATCATCCCCCAGCAGCGCCTCCCGCACAATCTTGATCGGCGGAAATCCCTGCCGCAGGAAGTTGTTATGAAACTCCTCCAGCGAAAACGCCGCTCCCTGCTTCTTCTTCAGATCCTCGCGCAGCTTCATGATCTCCAGCTTGCCCAGCGTGTAGTAGAGATAAGTCGGATCACCGGCTCCGCGCTTGGTCTCCACCGTGGCTGTCTCCTTCGATTGATAGCCTTCTTTCTGAAAAAACGCAATAACCTCATCAAAACTCATCTTGCCGCTGTGCATTTGAATGCCAACGATAAAGCGCGCGTTGCGCAGCAGCGCGTCCTGTAGTTGGCCGAGTCGCAGAAACTTCGCTTCGCGCTCATCCTTCGCTCCCGCTCCCGGCTGACCATATCCTTCGTCGAGCATCATCTGTTCGGTGTAGTGCGCCCATCCCTCCACGTCGGTGTTAGCGCCCAGCAGTTTGCGCACCCGGCTGGGCGCCTGCGGCAGCCAGAGAAACTGAATATAGTGGCCCGGATAAGCCTCATGCACCGCCGTTGAAATTACTGTGCCGATATTGAAGGAATGCATGTAACCCTCAACCTGCGCGGGCGTCATCGACGGATCGGGAAGAGTTACGTTGAAGTAAGCCTCCGTCGCATGACTCTCATACGGCCCCGGCGTATCCATGCTGGCAAAGGTCGTCGCGCGCATGAACGGTGGCGTCTCTTCCACGATGGGCCGCACATCCGAGGGGATAGTTACAATATGATGCGCGCGGATAAAGCCGATCAATCCGTCGAAGGTCGCGCGGAAGCTATTCAGCAATTGATCCGGAGCGGGGTGATTCTCTCCTAACTCTTCAAGCACCGCGATGGGCGTCTTGTCCGGCTCCAGTTCCTTAGCAACTTCGTTGAAGTGCGCCTGGTTCTTGCGCAGATCGGCCCAGCCAATCTCAAGCAGCTTGTCCAGCGGAAAATCCACCATTTCGTCATACTGGAGCTTCTTCGAGAATGTCTCCGCGCCGATGCGAAAATCTCCGTTGGACTGCGGCAATAGGTCTGTCTTCAGCCAGGCAAGATAACTGTTCAGTGCCGCAACCACCGCCGCGTTCGTTTGCGCAAACTCCGCCTTCAGCGCCGGGTCCTTGGCGTCGGCAAAGGCCAGCGGAACATCGTGTTCAAAGAAAGTTATAATGTCCGGTAACTGCTCAATGGCAATCTCCGTGAAAACGCGCGGCGGATTCTTCAGGTTCACGCGCGCCTCGGTCAGCACAACCGGCATCTGTTTTTCCCGCGCGATCAGCGAACGCAGCCGCTCATCCGGCGTGGCGAACTTGCGCTCCATCAGCACAAACGCCCCATTCGCGCAGGTGCCCGAATAATTGTCCGCATTCTTCTCCCATGGCCGGATCGTTTCCAGAGTCAGGAGCGTGGAGCGAATATTCGATAACATAATCTCGCGGTCGCTCCTAGGAACAAAGTCCGCCGCGGCTGCATTGGGATGAATCGCCTCAATGCGTTTCTCGATGCTCTTGAGCGCGGCGATCTCCGCGTCGATATTCTTGCGCGAGTAATCTTCTAACTGCGTGTCGTACTGGTGATAGCCAACCTGAGTTCCACTTGTCGGGCTATAGTGAAAATACACCTGGTCGAAGTAATCGTTGGAAACCTTCTCGAACTGCTGCTTCCAGCTCTCATTCGCGGCATAAACAGGATTCGTCGAAGCCATAAACACTCCAATCGCCAACAAAACAGCAAATTGCCTCATAATACTCCTCGCTATCTGACTTCATCTCTTCTTAGGCGTTCACCGGCGCGGGCGCCAGGTTGGCCAGCAACTCGTGAATCTCCAGCAGCACTTCGTCGCTCCGCGTGGCAGTCAAAGGATACTTCAATAGGCCCTGCGGTGTGAACTGCGCGCCGCGTTTTGCATTCCGCGCCACCAGGCGCATGAGAGTCTGCGGTTCGATAGCCGCATTTTCCATGAAGCGAATATGCAGCTCGGTGCGCTTGCGATCCACCTGCGCAATGCCGATCCGCTCGCATTCGAGCCTGATCAGCGACGCCTCCAGTAGGTAAACCGTCGCATCCGGCGGCGCGCCATAGCGGTCTTCCATCTCCGCGCGCACTTCGTTTACCGCGACTTCACTGGCAGCTCCGGCGATCTTCTTATAGAGTCGCAGCCGCTGATTCTCTTCCGGCACATAACTCTCATCGATCCGCAATGCAATTCCCAGGTTAAGCTGCGTCGCGGGCCGCTCCTCGCTCGCCTCTCCCTTCATCTCCTTCACCGCGGCCTCCAGCATCGAGGTGTATAACTCGAATCCCACCGCCTCGATGTGGCCGCTCTGTTCGCCGCCCAGCATATTGCCCGCGCCGCGCAACTCCAGGTCCAGCGCGGCAATCTTGAAGCCCGCGCCCAGGTCGCTGAACTCCTTCAGCGCCGCCAGGCGCCTGCGCGCTATCTCCGTCAATTCCTGCTCGGGCGGAATCAGCAGATAGGCATAGGCGCGCCGGTTCGAGCGCCCCACGCGGCCGCGCAACTGATATAACTCGCTCAGCCCGTGCCGGTCCGCGCGATTGATGAGCATGGTATTCGCCAGTGGAATGTCCAGCCCATTCTCGATGATCGTCGTCGCCACCAGCACATCATACTCGTGCCGCATGAAGGCCAGCATAACCCGCTCTAACTCGGATTCGCCCATCTGCCCGTGGCCCACGCAAACGCGCGCCGCCGGAACTAACTCCTGAATCCGCGCGGCGATCTCGTAAATGGACTCCACGCGGTTATGCACAAAATAGACTTGGCCGCCGCGCTCTAACTCCACCTCGACCGCCGAGCGAATAATCTTTTCGTCGAATTTGGCCACCACGGTCTGAATCGCCATGCGGTCCTTGGGCGGCGTCTCGATTACGCTCATGTCGCGCAAGCCCACCAGCGACATGTGCAGAGTGCGCGGAATCGGCGTTGCGCTCATGGCCAGCACGTCGATCTCCTTGCGCATCTGCTTCAACCGCTCCTTGTGGCGCACGCCGAAGCGCTGCTCCTCATCCACCACCAGCAGGCCCAGATCCTGAAACTTGATGTCCTTTGAGAGCAGCCGGTGCGTGCCGATCAGAATATCGACCTTGCCTGTCTCCACCCGCTCGACAATTAACTTTTGTTCTTTTTGAGTTCTGAAGCGCGAAATCATCTCAACATTAATGGGAAACTGCGCAAACCTCTTCTTGAATGTCTCAAAATGCTGAAAACTCAGAATTGTCGTCGGCGTCAGCACCGCTACCTGCTTGCCGTCCTGCACCGCCTTGAAGGCCGCCCGCATCGCCACTTCGGTCTTGCCGTAACCCACATCGCCGCACAGCAGCCGATCCATCGGCCGGGTGGATTCCATGTCATATTTGATGGCCCGGATCGCCGAGATCTGGTCGTCGGTTTCGCTATAGTCGAACGAGTCTTCAAACTCCCGCTGAAACTCGTTGTCCCTGGAGAAGGCCGTCCCCTCTGCGTTGGTCCGCTCGGCGTATAACTTCAATAACTCGCCGGTCATATCCTGCATGGCCTTGCGCACGCGCGTTTTGGTCTTGGCCCATTGCTGCGAGCCAAGCCGATTCAGCACCGGCGCAGGCCCCGCGTCCGTCGAACGGTATTTCTGAATCAGGTCCAGCCGGGTCAGCGGCACATATAACTTGGCAGCTTCGGCAAACTCCAGGATCATGAACTCCACCGAGAGTCCGTCCTGCTCAATTTCCTTCAGTCCCTGGTATTGGGCAATCCCGTGCTCCACGTGAACTACGTAATCGCCCACGCCCAAATCGCGGAAGTCCGAAACAAAGGCCGCTGTCTTTGACCGCCTAGGCTCCGGCCGCGCCGCCACATCGGCGTCGTCCGATAGATCATTGGCCCCAAACAAGAAGAGATTCGAGTCGAGAAAACTAACTCCCGAAGCGATCGGCGTGCGCACAATCACCGGCACGCGCAAATCGCCCTCCATATAACTCGACTCATTCAGCATCGTTTCGCCGGGATGCGGATTGCGGCTGCCAAGCCGATAAGGAATCTGATATTCGCGCAGCACCGTGGCCAGCCGCTCAACGTCGCCCTGGTGTGGCGCGGCCAGCACAATCCGCGCCTCCGAGGCCATCAACGTTCGCAGCTGATCAGTCAGGGCCGGAATCGACCCATGAAAGCGCAGTGTGGGCCGCGTGTTCAGCTCGATTTCGCCCAGCGTGTTGTCCTCGTCGAGCACATCCACCACGCCTAACTGATCGAGATCCAGCCCCATCTGCCCATCCAGCGCCGCTTGCAACACTTCGGGCCGGAGATAGATGTCTTCCGGCCTGATCAGCGAACCCATCGCCGACCGCTCATGCCGCTGCTCCACCTTGTTCCACCAGCGATCAATCTGATTGCGCACCATCGCCGGCTCTTCGATGAACAGCGCGCACTTGGGCAGCAGAGTCAGCAGCGACTTATCCGCTCCGGCCACTGCCGCGAAAAACTCCCAGCCCGGAAAGACGCTCACTCCGCCGGCAGAGGCCAGCTCGGCAGCCATCTCCTCATCTTCAACATCCACCCGCTGCCGGCTAAGCCGCCCATGCACCGCGGCCAGCAGCCGCTCGGTCACCGGCGTCTCCGTCAGCGGCAATAACTGCGCTTCGTCCAGGCCACTCTGCGAGCGCTGCGTCTCCGGATCGAATTTACGTATTGTTTCTATCTCGTCGCCGAAAAACTCGATGCGCACCGGCCGGTCGGACTCCGGCGAATAGACGTCCAGAATCCCGCCTCGGCGCGTAAATTGGCCGGGCATTTCCACCAAATCCATCTGCGTATAGCCCACACTGGCCAGGTGCCCGGTCAGCACCTCCACATCCACTTCTTCGCCGCGCTTCAAAGTCACCGCCAGGCCGGCGTAGTAGTCGCGGTCAAAGAGCCGGAGCGCCGCCGCCTCCACCGGAGCAATCAGGATCGACACCGCCCCGGTGGCCAGTTTCCACAGCGCCGCCGCCCGCTGCTCCTGCACATCCGGATGTGGAGATAGATTTTCAAAGGGAAGCACATCGTGGGCCGGCAGCCGCACCACCAGCGCTGGGTCCACGGCCCCGGTCAGTTCGCAGCCGGCGCGCAGCATCGGCTCCAGAGCCTCGGCGGCCTTGTTATCGGCCACCAGCACAATCACCGGCTGCCTTGCGGCCCGCGCCATCAGCGGCAGATACACTGCCCGCGCCGTAGCCGTCAGCCCCGACACACGCCTGCGCCCCGCACCCAGGCTCAGATGCCTTTGTACGCGCTCAAATCCCGAAGAGTGCTCCAGATCCGCAAAGACTTCACGGACAAACGGGAGAATCATTGCTACCAGTTTAGCAGCGATGGGACTTTACCGCATGGGTGGAAAGCACTGAGTTTTCCCGCAGCCAGAAAGCCCGCGCTTGTCATTCTTTGTTGCTGAATTAGATGCGCCGGACCGGCGATTGCGGCCTGTCATTTGTCAAAGTGCCGTTCTTTGAGTATTGTAGTTATGTGCAAGTGGCTCACATTGGGGTTAAGACTTAGCCCGCGGAATTTGAACCAGTTGCCTATAACAATCAGGGAGGAAGCATGGCAATTTCAGAGATTCTGGCAACCATCGATCATGAGATCGCTCAGTTGCAGCAGGCACGCGCACTGCTGAGCGGCGGCGCGGTAGCGGCGCCCAAAAAGAAAGTCGGGCGTCCCAGGAAGATAGTGGGCGCTCCGAAGAAGGCCGCGGTCGCAGCTGCACCCGTCGCCGCGAAACCCGCGAAACTCGCGAAGAAGAAGAAGAAGAGGAACCTCTCACCCGAGGGGCGGAAACGCATCGCCGAGGCAGTCAAAAAGCGCTGGGCGGCGCAGAAAGCTGCCGCAGCCAAGTAACTGGCAGCCTGCTTTACGGAATTGAGCTGGCGTAGGGTCTAACCCGCGTCAGCTCGGTTCTCTTCGATTGTTTCTTCCGGCCAAAGCGGCGGCTGAATGGCGCGTGTTTTCTGGTGCCTGAGGTCGGATAGGATACGAGTCCAGTAAAGGATGCTTCGCTCTGTCCGCGACTGTCGAAGTTGCGCCGCACGGAGTTTGCCTTCGGCGTAGCGCATTCGCCGGCGCAGGATTGGATCGAGTTGTGGAGCATCGCGCATAGGGTATCCAAGCTGAATATAAAATTATACGTCGTGGCGCAACGACGTCCGGCTTCCATGCTAGTTTGATCCATTCTGGACCGTGGCCTGAATCCCATTGCAAGCGGATGACCATCCAGCATCCCTTGATTGAAACACAAAACTGAACCCCAGCCTCATCGCTTTTTTGCGTCTAGGGCGCGAACCTGGCGAGTCGCTGGAACCGGTGGCCCCGCCGCTGCGTATCCTACTCCGAGCGCCCTCCCCCGGCGTCCAAACGCTATGCAATCATTCTCCGACACTCTCGGCCAGGTCTACCGCGCCATGATGGCGAACAAGCTGCGCTCCTTCCTGACCATGTTCGGGATCGCCTGGGGCGTGGGCTCGCTGCTGGTGCTGGTCGGCCTCGGCGAGGGATTCCGTAGCGGCCAGCATAAGCAGTTGGAAAGCCTCGGCAACGACCTGGTCATGCAATTCAATGGCACCATCCCCGCCCTGGCCAACCAGCACACCGGCATGCGCCCATACGAACTGACGCTGGGCGACGAGGAGGCGATGCGCCAACTGCCGGAATTGCGCGCCGTCACCGACGAGATGAACCGCAACGATCTCTATGAAGTCAGCCAGTGGAGCAATACCTCCAGCCACGTGATGGGAACCGAGCCGAACTACCCGGTAGTCCGCTTTATCCCCATGGATCAGGGCCGCTTTCTGAACGATCGAGATCTGGCCGAACATCGCCGCGTCGCGGTACTCGGTTCAAAGGCAGCCCAACTCCTTTTTCCCGGCCGGCCTCTGCTGGGAGAAAACATCACCATCAACGACGTCGGTTTCACCGTGATCGGCAGTGTGCAGCCCATCGGCCACGGCAACAACGATTACGACAATCAGAAGGTCTACCTCCCCATCACCACCATGCAGGAACTCTTCGCGATGAAGGGCGACAACATCCCCCGCGATGCGTTGACCTCCATCCAGTACCAGCCAACGACCAAAGGTGAGATTGACGCGGCGGTCAATGCGGTTCATCGGGTGATTGCCAAGCGTCATGGCTTCGATCCCTCGCTCATCGATGCTTTCAATGAGATGAACACCATTCAGGATGAGAAGATCATCGCGACAATCTTCAATGCCATGGATGTTTTTCTGGGCGGGGTGGGCATTGTGACGCTGGGCCTGGGCGCGGTGGGCATCATCAACATCATGCTGGTCTCGGTGACCGAGCGAACCCGCGAGATCGGCTTGCTGAAGGCCATCGGCGCCACCAAGCGCAGCATTCTGGCGCAGTTCTTCTGGGAGGGTTTGCTGTTGACCGGCATCAGCGGGGGCATCGGCATACTCGTTTCATGGGCCTTCATGTGGCTCTTGCAGCAGGTGCTGACCGGCAAGATGCCGGGCTGGGATCCGCCCCGCCTGGTCCCATGGTCGGCGGCGCTGGCTTTGGGATCGCTGGTCCTGAGCGGCGTCGCCGCGGGATTGTATCCGGCCAGCAAAGCCGCCGCGCTGGACCCCATCGAGGCGCTGCGCAGGGAGTAGTTGTCAGTTCTCAGTTCCCAGTTCTCAGTTCACAGTTCTCAGTTTTGAATTCAGCGAGGTTATTGTATGGGACAAGCATTTCGTGATTTGCAGGTTTGGCAAAGAGCAATCCAGTTGACGGTGGTAATCTACCGCCTGACCCGGGGTTTTCCACGCGAAGAAGTCTATGGATTGTCCAGTCAGATCAGACGCTCGGCAGTTTCGATTCCAAGTAATATCGCCGAAGGGCAGGGACGACTCACTGTCGGTGAATTCAGACAATTTCTGGGAATCTCTCGCGGTTCAAATCATGAATTGCAAACCCAACTGGAAATCGCACGATCGCTTGGATTCGGCGATTCGGCATTAATCAATCAAGCGGAAAGCTTGTCACAAGAGGTTGGGAAAATGATCTACGCGCTACTGGAATCTCTCCATGAGTCAACTTCACTGAAAACTGGCAACTGAGAACTGTGAACTGTGAACTGTGAACTGAGAACTGAGAACTGAGAACTGTGAACTGAGAACTGAGAACTGTGAACTGAGAACTGAAAACCGGAGCGCATCGACCATGCTCAAAGACATTCTCGGCCAGGCCTGGGAGGCGATGCTTTACAACCGCCGCCGCACGGCCATCACGATGATCGGCATGGCCTGGGGCATCGCCACGGTGGTGCTGCTGCTGGCCTACGGCGCGGGCTTCAGCCGCGCTATTGAGACCATCTTCGCTCAGTGGGGCACCAACACCATCGGCTTCTTCCCCGGCCGCACCAGCGAGCAGGCCGGCGGCGACAAGGCCGGCGTAAAGGTTCGCTTCACCCTCGACGATGTAGACCGTGTTCAGGCCAGCGTCCCAGGCATCACCCATATCTCTCCCATCGTCTACTACGATTCGACCGTCCGGAACGAGCTGCACACCTACGCCTGGACCGTCGCCGGCATCCGCCCCGCCTACCAGGACATCATCAAGCTCGATGTCGATCAGGGCCGCTTCTTCAGCGGCGCCGAGGATCAGCAGCGCGCCCACGTCTGCGTCATCGCCAGCGAGGCCAAGACCAAGCTCTTTTCCGGCGAGTGGGCGGTAGGCGAGACGATTCGCCTCAACGGCGTCCTCTTCACCATCATTGGCGTTCTGCAACCCAAGATGCAGGAGGGCGACAACAACATCAACCGCATGATTTATGTGCCCTTCAACACCATGAGCGATCTGGTGGACACCAAGTACCTGGGCGGAGTCTGGTTCAGCTACCGCGGCGATTACATACTGATCGAAAAGATGCTGCGCGAGACGCTGGGCGAGGCGCACCACTTCCGTCCCAGCGATCACAACGCCCTCCACGTTGCCAATCTGATGACCCAGTTGCACCAGTTCCAGATTTTATCCATCGCCTTGCAGGTGCTTCTCTCGCTGGTCGGCGCGCTCACGCTGGGCATCGCCGGCATCGGGCTGATGAACATCATGCTGGTGGCCGTGCAGCAGCGCACCCGCGAGATCGGCATCGAGAAGGCTCTGGGCGCGCAGCGGCATCACATTCTGATCCAGTTCCTCGCCGAGGCTCTGGCCATTACCACCGTGGGCGGCGTGGCGGGCATCACTCTGGCTTACACGGTTTCTCTGATGGTGGGGCGAATTACGTTCTACAGCGCGCTGGCGAAGAACGCCGAGAGTGCCGATATTCAACTGCTGATCTCGCCTTCCTCGGTGATCATCGCCACCGCGATCCTGGTCTTGACCGGGCTGATCAGCGGCATGATCCCCGCCATCCGCGCCGCCAACCTCGACCCCATCGAGGCGCTCAGGTACGAGTAGCGGGCCTCTACTACCGTGACCGCAAGAATTGGTAATGGCCAGAATGTAGCGCTGGCCTCCCGGCCGGCTGTAGCGCGGACGTCCTCGTCCGCGTTTGTCTGGGAGCAATCATCAAATCATTCGGTCTAAGCACTACAGCACCCGCGCCAGCCACTTACCGGTGTGCGAGTGCAGATTCGCCGCAATCTCCTCCGGCGTTCCTTCGGCAACAATTCTGCCGCCGGCCTCGCCGCCTTCCGGGCCTAAGTCGATCACCCAATCGGCGCACTTGATCACGTCCAGATTATGCTCGATGACGATCAGCGAGCCGCCGCCGTCGATTAGCTTGCGGAAGGCCGTCAGCAGCTTCGATACATCGTCGAAGTGGAGGCCGGTGGTGGGCTCGTCGAGGATGTAAAGGACGCGGCTGGCCTGGGAAGGCTTGGCGACGGCGTTGGCGGCGCGCACCTGGGAGAGATGGGCGGCCAGCTTGACGCGCTGCGCCTCGCCGCCTGAAAGTGTCGTCGCCGATTGGCCGAGCCTGAGGTAGCCGAGGCCGATCTCGTCGAGGACGGCGAGCTTGTCCAGCAATCGCGTTTGTCCGGCGAAGAAGTGCAGCGCCTCCTTCACCGTCATTTGCAGCACATCGTGGATGTTCTTCCCCTTGTACTGGACGTTCAGGATTTTGGCTTGATAGCGGGTTCCGTTGCAGTCCTCGCAGGGTAGCTCGACGTCGGCCAGGAATTGCATTTCGACGGTGACGGTGCCGTCGCCTTCGCAGGTGTTGCAGCGACCGCCGGGAACGTTGAAAGAGAAATGCCCCGGCGTGAGCGAAAGGCGCTTGGCCTCGGGCTGCGAGGCAAAAAGTTCGCGGACCAGATCGAAGCCCTTGATGTAGGTGATGGGATTGGAGCGCGGGGTGCGGCCGATGGGCGTCTGATCCACCAGTACCACGTCGTTGATGCGCTCGACGCCGGTCAGGGATTTGTAGACGCTGGAGGGGTCCGCGCCGTCGCCCTGGCCCAGCGCGCGCGCCACCGCGCGGTAGAGCACCTGGTGAACCAGCGAGGACTTGCCGGAGCCGGAGACGCCGGTAATGGCCACCAGCATTCCCAGGGGGATTTCCACATCGAGACCGTGGAGGTTGTTGGCTGTTGCGCCGCGCAGGATGAGGCGCTCCTTGCCCGGCGGACGGCGGCGCGCGGGCACGGGGATGGAGAGCTGGCCGGAGAGATAGCGGCCGGTGAGAGAGTTGGGGTCGGCTTCGATCTCGGCCAGTACGCCCTCGGCGAGCAGCTTGCCGCCCTGTTCGCCTGCGCCGGGGCCAAGGTCGAGCAGATGATCGGCGGCGCGGAGAATGTCGGCGTCGTGCTCGACGACGATGATGGTGTTGCCCAGGTCGCGCAGCTCTTTCAGAATGCGAATCAGGCGGGCGGTGTCGCGCGTGTGCAATCCGATCGAAGGCTCGTCGAGGACGTAGAGCGCGCCGACCAGTTGCGAACCAAGCGATGTGGCCAGTTGAATGCGCTGCGCCTCGCCGCCGGAGAGCGTGGAGGCAAGGCGGTCGAGGGTCAGGTATTCCAGGCCGACCGCGTCCAGAAAGTTGAGCCGCTGGCGGACCTCATGGAGAATGGAGCCGGCGATCTCCTCGTGCATCGGCGAGATGCGCAGCGCGTTGAAGAACTCCTTGGCTTGGGCGATAGTGAGTGCGGTGGATTGGCAAATACTTAATCCGTTAATGCGGACGCTGCGGGCCTCGGCTCTCAACCGCTGGCCGCGGCAGTCGGGGCACTCGGCGTAGCCGCGATACTTGCTCAGCATGACGCGCACGTGGAGCTTGTACTTCTTGCGCTCCATCTGCGTGAAGAAGCCGTAGACGCCGGCGAAGGTCCCCTTGCCGCGCAGGACAATCTCGCGCGCGGCTTCCGGCAGCTCGCGCCAGGGCACGTCGAGCGGCACGCCCAGCTCCGCCGCGTGCTTGCGGAACTCCGTAAACCAGGGGCGGTATTTGGGGCGATTCCAGGGGTCGATGGCGCCATCGGCGAGCGAGAGGCCTTTGTCGGGAATGACCAGGTTCAGGTCGAAGTCCATGGTGTTGCCAAAGCCCTGGCAGCGGGGGCAGGCGCCGAAGGGATTGTTGAAGCTGAACAGGCGCGGCTCCGGTTCGCGGCCGGGGCGATGGCAGCTCTTGCATTCATACGCGCCTGAGAAGCGATGGCGCGGGCGCGGGGCTGCCTCGTCGCGCGGAAGTTCTTCAAAAATGACTTCGCCGGCCTCGCGATAGGCGATCTCCGCGGCATCGACGATGCGGGCGCGGTTGTCCTCGCTGACGACAATCCTGTCCAAAAGAACAAAGATGGGCAGCGTGAAATCCAGGTCGAGAAGCGATTCGGGGGTGGAGAACTCGAAGATGCGGCCCCTCTGATAGAGGCGGTTGAAGCCGGAGGCGCGCAGCTCAATGAGGCGGGCTTTGAGGGCTTCCGTGAGCGGAGATTCAGGAGCGGGCTTGGCGGCGGATTTGGCCGCGGGTTTCAGAACGCGGCGGGCGGGCTTGGCTTCGGCATCCGGCGGGACCTCGGCGTGACGCACCGGGAAGAGCACATTCAGACGGGTTCCCTCGCCCAGCGCCAGCGTGGCTTCGGCGATCTCGTCCATCGTGTCGCGCTTGACCAGACCGTCGCAGTGGACGCAGTGAACCGTGCCGCAGCGGGCGTAGAGCAGGCGCAGATAGTCGTAGATCTCGGTGGCCGTGGCGACGGTGGAGCGAGGGTTGCGCGTCGAGTTCTTCTGCTTGATGGCGATGGCCGGAGCCAAGCCGTCGATCAGGTCCACGTCGGGCTTCTCGATGCGCTCCAGGAACTGCCGCGCATAGGCGGAGAGCGACTCGACGTAGCGGCGCTGCCCCTCGGCGTAGATGGTGTCGAAGGCCAGCGAACTCTTCCCCGACCCCGACACGCCGCTGATCACCGTCAGCATTCCGTGGGGGATATCGCAGGAGATGTTCTTCAGGTTGTGTGTCCGCGCGCCGCGGATGATGATGGCGTCATTCAAAGGGAAGCACCGGGTGAGAAATCGCGCCGGCTGCATCGCTGGCCCCACTGCGAGGCTCAGAGCACAGACAGCCATTTTTTATTATAGGGTGCAGCGCAAGAATTGCCCTTAACCTACAGAGAACGCTCCAACCCGTCTATCGGGATGCGGCTACCCTGTAGCTACGCGACCTGTTCGTAGGGGCGATGGTGAAGGCGAATCATCTCGTCGGAGCGCAATGCTGCCATGGCATAGGTTCGCCCTTGATCGTCGCTGAACTCGACCTCGGCAACTGAGGGGGAAAACACTTCGACGATGGTTCCTACTTGGCCTCGCAGGAGGCCATGCTCGGGCAAATCGCGCAGTACAGCAACTTCTGAAAGAAGATCCATGAGCGACATATCCTCCTCACCCTAAAGAATATAGCAAGTGACAAACCGCGGAGCAATCTCGCCATTCAGGACGATCCAGCAACTGCGAATATTGGCAGCCCTACCGCCCCGCCTAAGCTCAAAGTCTATTATGTACCGAGTTCCGTACTGATCGGAAGCCCCGAGTATCGCATTTTCATTCAGGGCCGCCTCGATCAGCGCTGCGCGGAGTTCCTCAGAATGCGCAGCGGTCATTCCCACCCAGAACGGAGAGAAACACGCGCGCTTTATGCCTTCCACGCGGATGATCCAGGTTCAGGCAATAATCCCAAAGTTTTTCGATCTCGACAATGGATGCCTCGCCGTTCGGTAGCTTCATCCATCTCCTTATCCCACGGCTTGATGGGGAACTCAGAATCGTCCGCTGCCTTTCATTATGCAACGAATCGCGGAGCCGCATTCTGCCTCAGGCGTTCAAGCCGCCAGGGAAGGGAATTGGAAGAGATTCAACGCTTCGGCCTCTTCTTTGCGGCCAAAGACGCCCGCCAGCCCCATCAGAGCCTGAGAGGCGCATGAAGGGCAACGCATCGAGTTGCTGCCAACGGAGTCGCAGTCCTGGCACAGGTAGGCGCGGGAGAGCGGAATGAAATGCCGGGCATCGGAGGTCATGGTCTCACTCTCTATTTCAGCCATGGATCAGTTCCTTTCTTGCCCCTTATTCCGGGCTAAACGTCAGGAAATACGGATTACTTTGTAAAAAGGCTGCTGTTTTCCTCGTCGAACTTCTGCTCGATTTTTGCGGATTTCTCCGCGGCCTTTTCGGCCACCAGCTCGACCTTCTTCTCTGTTGACGTACCCTGGACTGTCTCTGTTTTCAGTTTTTCCTCTTGCGGATTTTCAAATTGCACGGGCATGGTTGATCTCCTTATCCCAACTATGAACTTCCTGATAAGCGCTATTCTGATCTATTCTGCTCCATACCCGTACCGTCCTCGATTCCCTCCGCGGCTGGCGCGCGTCGAAGCATCGGTAGACGCTCCGTCTCGGTAAACTGTTCAGAGAGGTATTCCGTGCTCCGTTTTTCATTTTTCGTTCTGCTCTTCGCCTCGCTTGCCGCATTCGGCCAGAGTACCGCGCGCAAACCAGGAGCGCAGCTTCCCGCTGCCGCGCCTCAGTCCATCCCCGCGCAGGTGGCGGAGGCGGAAGCGGCCATCGTCAAGTCCGACTGGAAGGCGGCGGAGGCCAGGCTGAACCCCTGGCTGGCTGCTCATCCCAGCGATGCGCGGGCGCTCTTTGACGCGGGCTACGTGGCCGACGCCGAGAACCGGCTGGACGATGCGGCCGCGCTCTACCGGCGGGCTGTCACGGCAGATTCGCATTCCTTTGAGGCGCATGTGGAGCTGGGGTTGCTGCTGGCGCGGCAAAACAAACTCTCAGAGGCGCGGATAGAGCTGGCGGCGGCCACCGAGCTTGATCCCGGCGAGGCTGGAGCCGTCGCCAAGGCGCGGGCGTGGCGGGCTCTGGCGCAGATTGACCGCGCGGACAACCCGACGGAGGCGTCAAATGATTTGCTGGAAGCGCTGAAGCTCTCGCCGGAGATGCCGGCCGACACGCTGCTGGCCGCGGAACTCGCCGGCCAGGCAGGGCAGTTGGACGACGCCGAGCAAGCCTACCGCCGCATTCTGGCCAAGGACGCGGGCTCCGCCCCGGCCAGCGCCGGCCTGGCCCACCTGTTGATTGCGCGCAAAGAGTATCCCGCGGCGGAGACGCTGCTGCGCAAGGCGCTGGAGCAGTCGCCCGACGACGAGGCGCTGACCGCGCAACTGGCCACAGTGCTGGCCGCCCAGGATAAGGCCGAAGCGCTGCCGCTCTTGCAAAAGCTGCACGCCGCCCACTCCAGCGACAAAGCCATTACTCATATGCTGGCCGAAGTGCTGGACGACGCCGGGGAAGCGGTGGAAGCGGACAAGCTCTACGTCGTGCTGCTCGTGGCCACCCCCGATGACCCGGATCTGCTGGTGGCGCATGGGCAAGACCTGACGCGCCAGCTCAACTACGCCGCGGCCTTCACGGTCTTCGACAAGGCCACACGGCTCGACCCGGCCAATGCCGATGGCTGGAGCGGGCTGGCCTTCGCCGCCTCGCGCACCAATCATCCTGAAATCACGCTCCACGCCCTGACCATGCGGGCCAAGTATCTTCCCGAAGTTCCCTCCAGTTACTTTCTTTGGGCCACCACCTACGACAAACTGCTCCAGAAGCCGCAGGCGATTGCCTACTACCATCACTTTCTGGAATCGTCCGCGGGAAAGTTTCCCAATCAGGAGTGGCAGGCGCGCCAGCGGCTGATCATTCTCGAGCGAAAACCGTGAGAGGTGCAGCCGTCAGCCGTCAGCTTTCAGCGATCAGTGTGCCGGAGGGTCACAGCAAGAAGCTGATAGCTGAAGGCTGAAAGCTGTAAGCTATTCTCAGTGGCCGCCGATTTTGTTCCCATCTTTCAGGAGGAGTACCGGGCGTTGCGCCCCAGGGCGCCGATGCCGCCCATCGTACTCCGTTTCCGCCGCTATACCTCGCTGAATACCCGGATTCGGTTGCGCGCGGGGGAGATTCTGGTCAGCCTGTCCGACCTGCTTGAGGGCGCGCCGGAGCCGGTGATTCACGCCATCGCGCATATTCTGCTGGCCAAGCTCTACGACAAGAAGAAGCTCGACCCCGCGCAGGAACTTCGCTACAAGCGGTTTTACATGAGCGCCGCCGTCACCCGCCAGACCGAGCTGATTCGCGGCGCGCGCGGCAGCAAGCGCTTCTTCGGCCCCGAGGGCCACTATTACAACCTCGAAGAAGTCTTCGACTCGCTGAACGCGCGCTTCTTTGGCGGCCTGCTGGGCCGGCCCGAGCTGACCTGGAGCGAGAGCGTAGCCAAGCGCTCGCTGGGCCACTACGACGCCGCTCACAACACCATTGTGGTCAGCCGCGTCTTCGACCGCCCGTCCAGTCCGCGCTACGCCGTCGAATACCTGCTCTACCACGAGATGCTGCACCTGAAGCACCCGGTAAAATTGCGTGGGCTGCGGCGGTGCGTGCATCCGCGCGCCTTCAAGGACGAGGAGAAACTCTTCCCGCAACTGAAAGAAGCGCAGGCCTTCATCAAGCGTCTGTAGCGGAGGGTGGCTCAGGTCTCGATTTTGAGCATTAAACCGGTTTTGGCCGGTGGAGACGGGAAGCAACACGTCACTTTTCCCGGATATTCGGGCGCAAATCATTCTCTCGTAAGTTATTGATATTACAGAGTCAGGAAAAGTGTTCTTAGGAAAAGCCAGTCTTGCCGCTACAAGTTACGCCAACAATGAACCCGCTAACTCGCTAACTCGCGATCACCGCGAAGCGGTGGCTAACCCGCTAAATGGTTAACCAATTCTCGCGAGTTTGGCGTAAGCATATAGAGGACCCAAGTCTCAACCAGTTTTGTTCATGAGGAGACCTGGGAAACGATGAATCCCTGAACAGAAGGCCGCAGCCCTCCAGGCCAGTTCTTCGCCGCGGTTTTTTGCCGGCCCCGATTCCCTTCGCCGCCAAAATCCGTCACAATAATGCGTGGACCCTCGATCAATCAATGAACGCGCGGGCGGCAAGCTCGCCACTCGGCCAAGCCATCGGCGGCTGGCGACGCGGACCTTGTGCGCGGCGTTTCTGCTGGCTGCAACGCTGGCTCCGGCGCAGGAGCCCCAGCCAGAAGAAGCGCCCGCACCCGCGCGGACGGCCGTGCATGGCGTCGTGCGCAACGCCGCCACCGGCGCGCCGCTGCCCAGGGCGCTGGTGCGCATCGAGGGCGACTCCGGGATTGGCGTGCTGACCGACGGCGAAGGCCGCTTCGAGCTTCCCGGCGTTCCCATCGGCCCGCGGATCATCCGCGTGCGCAAGCCCGGCTTCAACGACCGCCCTTACGCCACCGAAGACGTGGGCTATCAGGGCGACGGCCCGGCGCACAGCGTACTGGTGGCGGCAGAAATGCCGGATCTGGCCTTCGCGCTGACGCCCACCTCGGCGATTCACGGCCGCATCGAGCTATCGAGCGGCGACCCCGCGCAGGGCATTGAGTTGACGCTGCTCAAGCAGGTGGTGAGCAACGGTCGCGCCATCTGGGCGCAGAACGGCATCACCAAAACAAATGGCGACGGCGCTTACCGCTTTGCCGGCCTGCCCGCCGGGGTCTATGCGCTCTTTACCAAGCCCACGCTGGAGAGCGAAACGGCGGCAACCGCGGTGGCGGCTGGAGCCAAGGTCGCCTGCGCCGGCTATCCCAGCCTCTTCTATCCCGAGGCGCGCGAGTTCTCCGGCGCCGCGCGCATCCGGCTCGCGGCGGGCCAGCAGGCCGAGGCCAACTTGCTGCTGCCGCTGGAGCCTTTCTACATCGTCACAGCGACGCCGATCCTGCCCAGCGGCAAGCCATTTGAGGGCAAGGGGCTTGAACAGAATTTCTTCTCGTCAGAGCCGGTTCTTGCGGCTTCGGTTTTGGACGCGGCGGGCCATCCGCTGCCTTACAAAGCCCAGTTCGATCAGAGTAAGGGCACTCTCCAGGCCACTCTGCCGGATGGCGCTTATTCGCTCTTTGTCGAGCTCTCGTCCCGTGGATCGAATGCCCTCGGCCAAAGAAATTCGGCCGAAAGAGCAAGTCAGCAGCCAACACTATTATCGGGCTATACAGAGCTTTCCGTGGACGGCCACACAGTTTCCAGTTTGCGCATTCCGCTGATTGTCACGCCCGGCTGGCCGATTCATGTGCGCGTTGTGCGAACCAATACCCAGCCGGCCCAGTCCAATTCAAACGCCGGTCACGAACTGCAAAAACTGGTCACGGTGACGGCCGCCAATGCCGGCGAAGCGCCTATGGACAGCGGCAGCGGAGACACCACCGCGGACGAATCGGAACCGGAGCAACTGGAGATGAAGGGCGCTGGTCAAGGCCCGCATTGGATCAGCGTGCAGCTCAACGACCGCAGCCTCTGCGTGGACTCCTTCTCGGCGGGAGGCGTCAACCTGGCCCGCGAGCCGCTGAATGTAGCCCTGGGCGCTTCGCCGCCGCCGATGGAGCTGACCCTGCGCGACGACTGCGCCAGGCTGGCCCTGACGCTGCCGCCGATGCTGGCCGCCTTCCTGCCCGGCGACGAGCCCTTCTACACTGTTTATGTCGTGCCCGACTTCGACACCACCGCCGACATTCCGCCGATGACCGTGCATCCCTCCTCCGGCGCAACCCTCACCGTCGATGGCCTGACCCCCGGTAGCTATCACATTTACACCTTCGACCGCCCCGTGCGCCTGGAATACCGCAACCCGGCAGTTCTGGCCGCGCTGCCCACCCCCGGCCAGCAAGTCACGCTCTCCCCCGCCTCCACCACTAACCTCATGCTCGACATCCCAGGGCAATGAGGAAGTCCCTACTCCCCGGTCCCTGATCCCTGACCCCTGATCCCTGATCCCTGTACTACCGACACTACTGCGCAGACCGCCAGAATCCCGCCCATCACCGCCAGCGAGAGCGTGATAGGCACCTCGATCCAGCGCGCCCCAAGCATCTTCAGCGCCACAAAGGCCAGCAGCGCGCCCAGCCCGTAGTGCAAGTAGCGGAAGCGGCCCAGTAGCGAGGCCAGCGCAAAATACAGCGAGCGCAGGCCGAGGATGGCGGCAATATTCGACGTGTACACCACGAAGGGATTGTGGCTGACGGCCAGCACGGCGGGGATCGAATCCATCGCAAACAGCACATCGGTGAACTCGACGGCCAGAATCACCGGCAACAGCGACCCCTTGGCCGGTTGCAGCTTGCGAATCCACTCAGGAATCGCCGCGTTCGCCGAGCCGCCGCGGATCAGCCGCCACGCCGCATAGAGCAGAATCAGGCCGAAGATCCAGGTGATCCAGTCAAAGCGCTGTAGTAGCGTGATGCCCGCGGCGATAAACAGTGCCCGCAGCACCACCGCCCCGGCCACGCCCCATAAAAGAGCATTGTGCTGGCGCTTCGGGCTGATGCGGAAGCCCTGAAAAAGCACCATAAAGACAAAGAGATTGTCCACGCTGAGCGAGGTTTCTATGGCGTAGCCGGCCACGAATTCCAGCGCCGGCTGATGGCCCTTGGCAACTGCGATCCATGCCGCAAAGCCGCTGGCGGCGAGGACCAGCACTCCGGTCCAGAGCCACGCAAAGGCCTGCGGGTGCCGCGTCGCTCGCCGATGGCCGGGCAGCAGCGAGTCGGCCACCAGCAGCGCCGCCACCACCGCGTGAAACCCCAGCCACCAAACCCACGAAACCCCTGCAACCATAGATAAATGCTACAGCAGGCAGGGAGCAGGGTCAGGGACTACTGGTGTCCGCCGCATAGATGGTCGTTTATGTTTTGAAAGGGCACGACTTCACAGGCTGCGGAAAAACTCGTTCGGGCGGTAGGCCGGGGATTTATCCCCGGCATAAAGCCCATAGAATCAACCGGGCTTTAGCCCCTGAGGGAAGACTCTTCTATGAATTCATCCCATTTGCGGGCACGGTAAATGACCCTATTTGCGGCGGACACCACCAGCGAACAGGAGGCCCCTGGCCGGGGTGAGGCCGTTTCCCCGGTTTCGCAGGCGAGACGCTCGATACGGAGGGAGGCGGGGGTTTCAACTCCCGCAAACCTCCATCCACCGGATTTTGGAAATCAATCCACGCGGCGAAGCCGCGCTCAAACCCCTGCCCTTGAAACCCGTCTGTTCGACCCTCCAGCCAACGCCCCAATCCGCGATAGGCGAAAAAAACCTTCGACAAGCCGACATAACGGGAGTTAAGCCGTCGCGTAAGGAATGGGACTGTTCAAATGTGTGCAATCTACTCTGGGCTCCATTTCGAACTTATCGTGCATTGTCCTCAAGCGGCCCTCTCATTTCGTCAAGAAAACGGCGAAGAATCTTATCAACCGAACCCAATGGCGGATATTCGGCGAGATGCCGCGCGATGTCCTTGACGATCTGCGTTTTTGATCGCGCGTCCATCATCTTCGGGTCTCGGTGCGCCCAGTCGCGTCCAGGATGCAACGTATCCCAAGGCGACCGCAGATTTGCACGGGTCTCCGGTGCATCCCCGTGCTTGCCGAATCCGTAGCAAATTCCGACTTCGTTGTTCCAGATTGGCTTGAAGAGGTCGATCAGATAGTTTTCCGCAGCGCTTTGCCATCCTGTTTGGACCACAAGAGCGCGGTATTCAAAGTCCTCCAGCCGTAAAGTGGAGGTCGCCTTGACGATGTTCTTTCGATGTTCGCTTAGGCGACCAGACAGCTTGTCCCCCTGCTCGAAGAGGGATTGCACCTCCCTCAGACCTGTCATCCTGAGCGGAGTTTGGCGCGCTCTTTGCGCCAAACGTAGTCGAAGGACCTGCGGTAGATTTTGCTCTTGCCTTTGTCCGTTTCAGCCCAAATGAGGCCGGACCAATAATCAACGGAGACTCCACTGATACGACTGGCGAATGCTGATCCTGTTGAAACATGAAATTGACAGGCACTTTGACCTGCCAGATAGACGCTCGTTGACTTATACTTCACATGCGAGGTGAAACCAGCCATGGGCAATGATCTTAGTCCGATTCGACATCCCGCCCCAATATCCGGCGGTAAAGTAGACGCTGCCAGGGCGGCTTACATTACTGTCGCCAGGCAGAGGTATACCAAATCAACCTACGACATTGAAATTGACGACGATCCAAGCGTGGGCATTACGGAGAATGGCGGCTGGGTTGCCGCTTGGTTGTGGGTGAGTCAAGAAGAAGCGGGTCTGTGCGAGGAAGAAGCGGCTTCTTGCTGTGAAGCTTAAAAAGACGCGCGCCACGTCTCTGGCACCATGTTGAGCGCATCTTCAAGGGGCGGCGATATTGTGAAAATTCGCGGGTGTTTGGCGAACAGGTGTACCCGGTAGATGCACCAATCATTGGGGCGCTCCGCTGCAAAATCGCACTCATTACGACTCAGAAAGAACGGTGTCCGTACGGCTCCATTTGTGGTTTTTACCTCGATCAAACGTTCGCGGCCATGCGGGTCAAAAGAATGGACGTCGTAGCCTGCCCCGTCGCCGTCTTCTTCTGAGACCCATCTGACCTTTCGCGCCAAATCGACGCGGTCAGCTTGAGCAAGTTGCTTCCGTTCGACTTCGACTACAAAGGCTTCGCCGGCTTTACCCAGAGAGCGGTTGCGGTGGTCTCGCTCTACGGGATCAAACTTCCGTACAAGACGTTTCAATCTTTCTGGGATAGGTTGTTTCGCCGCCGCTGGTGAGGGTGCATCAACAAAAATGGCCGACGGCGCGACCGACTCAGTCTGCGGGGTGGGAGCCGGTACCAATATCTCTGGATGATGGGTGAGGTGTCGGTCAATTGCGTCGAAAATCGCGTTCTGATAGTTCCTCTTTGGCATATAGCCTGGAATCCACGGAAGCCCCAGTTCGTCAAGTACGGCCGAGATATTCTGGTGCTTGAACTCGACTGACCGGTGTGTGCGACCGATCTGCGCCATAAGGGCTGCACTATGCCTGGATTTTATGTATGGCTTTCCCGCGAGATCTGCAGCGAGCATGGCGAAATAGTCCGCAATGATGGCATCGAGTTCGTCATCTCGCCAAGGTTTTCCGATCTTTTCGTCATCAGCCATTTGACTTGTCCAGATTCTAGCGGAAAAAGCTTCGGGGCGCATTATGTAACATTTACCGGTCACCGACTTGAACACGGTAAACAGCACCAACATTTCGTCCACCGATCCGGTCGTATTGAGATGTAACGGTGAAGGACAAAGGCAAAGGCAGCCGCAGGTCCTTCGACTACGTTTGACGCAAAGAACGCGCCAAACTTCGCTCAGGATGACAGATCAGTAGTGGAGTCGCCGTTTGCGGCGGGGTCAGCGATAGGAGCTAGCATAGCGCTCGCTTGTTGCCATCGTTAACGATTTGCGATAGATTCTCGCTATGGAAGAGAGGGTCTATTGCACCTATATCGTGGCCAGCCGGAGCCACACGCTTTACATCGGCATGACTGGCAATCTGCTGAAGCGGGTTTTCGAGCACAAACAAAGGACTCACGAGGGATTTTCATCAAAATACAACTGCAATCGGCTCGTCTGGTTCGAGCGGTTCACAGGCCCTGAAAGCGCAATTGCGCGGGAAAAGCAGCTTAAGGGGTGGATTCGCGCGAAGAAGATCTCTTTGATCGAAAGAACCAATCCTACATGGAATGACCTGAGCGAAGGTTGGTATGTAATTGATCCGACTGTTGACAAACTGGGCCAACCGGGCAGGCCGCATCTGAATGAAGCTAACGCTCCACGTTCATAGCATCTCGTTGTCTATTGCCCTCCAGTTTAGGCCCCCAGAATTCCCGTCGGGATTTCGGCATCCGCGCCAAAGCACAGTTTTCGTGCCGGTGCCAAAAGCAGCCATGGACGAAAATGGCTTTCTTGCGTGAACGGAACACGAGATCGGGGCACCCAGGTAAGTCTTTAGCGTGGAGCCGGTATCGATACCCCATGGCGAAGACAAGTCTACGGATAAGCAATTCGGGACGAGAATCCTTGGAACGGACCCGTGCCATGACCTCGGAACGCTTGGATGGAGGGATAGTGTCCACACCTTCTACATTTCTCCTGATTGCCGGAAGAGCAACGGGTTGTCCTCATTACAGCACGATAAAGCGTTCTACAACCTGTGCAAATGATGGCCGGAATCCATTAAGGAACTACGGGGAAATGCGCGATTTCCGAATTGGGAATTGGAGAGCCGAGGAACCGGCTAGCCGGGCTTCATCAACGCGAAAACACAATAGATACTGGCAAACGTCCTTCCGTTTAGGAAGAACTCCACCCCCGAATCGCCGGGAACCTGCTGGGCGCCTCACCATCGTTTGGCCTTCTGAGCGAAGCGCATCAGAGAAGATCAACGAAAGGCCCGTGGCTCAAGCCTCTTGGATTGTTCGTCTGCTTTCAGGAGCCTGAAGGCCCCTGCTCCCCCCGTCCCTCAGGGGTTGAAAGCCCGGCCTGCCAGACCTATTGACCCCCAAAAACACCCATAAATCTGCCAAAAAGAACCTTCCGCGCGCCGTTTTTGCCGAATCCTTGGCCAAAATTATGCACGATTCGCTTCATCTCGATGCATAGGATTCTCGTCTCGTTTTTCGCAAAAAAAGTGGGCCTGAAAGGCTACACATTGCACCCGGATCGATCCAGCCCCTCAATGCACATCCGGCGGCAGCGGCGGATGCTTCACTGGCTTCTTGAACAGCCACGCGGCCGCCGCGCAGAAGAATGCCAGCAGCGCCGTCCAGCGAAAGACATCCACGTACGCCATCAGCGCCGATTGCTGCTCCATCAGCCCGTAGATCAGGCCCATGGAGCCGGGGCGGCCCTGCGCGGGGCCAAGCTGGTGGCCCACGTAAGCCGCGATCGCCGCCGACTTCTGCTGCAAGACCATATTCGATGAGCCAAGCTGCGCGCCCAGCTCGTTCTGATGCAGCGCGGCGCGGCGAATCAGTGCCGTCGTCGCCATCGAAATCCCAATCGACCCGCCGATATTGCGCAGCATATTGGCGAGGCCGGTGGCGTTGCCCATCTCCTTGTTGGGGATGGTGGCCATCATCATTGTGGACAAGGGGACAAAGACGAAGCTCAGCGCAAATCCCGTCACCGTAATCGGAATCAGCAGCGTGTAAGGGCCGATGTCCAGGTTGATCATGCTGAAGATCAGCGAGCAAATAGCAAAGCCCAGAAAGCCGGCCGAGAGCAGCTTGCGGTTATCGATGCGCGAGCCCAGAATGCCGATAATCGGCGAGCCGATGAACGACCCAATGCCCCGCGGGCCCACCACCAGCCCGGCGGTAAATGCCGTGTAGCCAAGGATTTCCTGATAGTAAAGCGGCAGAATGGCAATCGTAATGTAGATGCACATGCCCAGCATGGCGATCAAAAAGCATCCTGTCCGGAAGTTGCGGTCCTTCAGCACGTGCAGATCGACCAGCCCCTTGGGATGCGTCCACGAGTGCCAGATCCACAGCACCAGCGAAGTCGCCAGCGCGGCCACCGCCCAGCGCACCCAGGCGGCGCCGAACCAATCGTCCTCCTGGCCCTTGTCGAGCACGATTTGCAGGCTGCCGGTCCACACCATGAGCAGCCCGAAGCCGATATTGTCGAAGGCGCCCACCTTGGCGTTCTTGATGTACGGCGGGTCGTGCACAAAGCGGGTGATCAGGATGAACGCCAGAATGCCGAAGGGAATGTTGATGTAGAAGGCGTAGCGCCAACTGAACGTATCGGTCAGCCAGCCGCCCAGCGTCGGTCCAATCACCGGGGCCATCACAATTCCCAGGCCATACGCGGCCATCGACATGGAGCGCTTCTGGATGGGAAAGCTTTCCAGCAGAATCGATTGCGAGAGCGGTTGCAGCGCCCCTCCGCCCGCCCCCTGCATCACGCGCGCCAGCAGAATCACGCCCAGCGAGGGCGCAGCGCCGCAGAAAAACGATGCGACGGTAAAGATCGTCACGCAGATCAGCAGGAAGCGCTTGCGCCCAAAGCGCCGCGCAAACCAGTTCGACGCCGGCAGAATCACCGCGTTGGCCACCAGGTAGCTGGTCAGCACCCAGGTCGCCTCGGAGTTCGACGCCGACAGCGAGCCGGCAATATACGGCAGCGCGACGGATGCAATGGCGGTGTCCAGCACCTCCATGAACGTCGGCAGCATCACCGCGACGGTCACCAGCCACGGGTTCACGCCTTGGGTGAGCGGGTAGCGGGCTTGGGCGGCGGCGGTCGTCATGGGGCAGGGACATTTTAGAGAGTAAATGATAGGGAAGGGAATTGGCAGCCGCCCTTCCGTAAGCCAAACAAAATAAAGGGACTGCGCCGGTTGACATCCGTAAGAGAGGCAATGGATCGATCCCAGCGCAATCTGTAGCCTTCCAGGCCCACTTTTTTTGCGAAAAACGAGACGAGAATCCTATGCATCAAGCTAGAGACAATCGTGCATAATTTTGGCCAAGAATGCGGCAAAAACGGCGCGCGGAAGGTTCTTTTTGGCAGATTGATGGGTGCATAAATGCTTGTCATCCTGAGCGGAGCGTAGCGGAACCGGGATCCCCAGCGACAGGTCTACGTCGCTAGGTGGGGAGTCGAAGGACCTGCTTTTGTTCTTGCTTTTGCTTTTGATCAGCGAAGGCCACGCACCAATGGCGTAATACGAATCTCGAAGAAATGCAGCTTGGGGTTCATCGTCTCCCAGGTCTCAAATGCGAGACCTGGGCCACCCGCCCGCCCGCTCATCATAAAACCGCGATGAACGGGGCACACTTTTTCAAGGTTAAGGGGTGATTCTTCGGGGCTGATGAACGGCCACCTTGCGGCTACTTGGTATGTTTCTTCCTAGAGGGCCTGGGGTTTTCGCCGAAAGGCTCGGTTGCTCGGCTGCAAACCCTTTTAGAACAGCCTTCAGAAATCCGGGGAATACGGCTTCCACTTCCCGCAGTCGCAATGACATCATCAGACTCGTCCCGTGCTTTTCCGCGGCTGTCAATCCTGCTTTGCGCAATTGAGCGTAGTGATAGCTGAGTCGTGTTTTCGTCCCAAGATCCCCAAACCCCGTGCACAGCGTAGGCTGGATCGAGAGCCTGTATACAATTTGCTGCCGCGTCTTGTCACTGAGCGCGTCCAGAAGCGCTGCCATCGATAGATCGCCGCCTTCTTCGATTTCACATGAATTGACCATCTCTTCATGGTATGTCATATTTCTTTCCCTCAAGGTTCAAATATTTTTGAACCTTGTTGATCGTTCAAGGCATCTACTTGGGTATAAGGAGTCCTATGACGATCAATCCCCCCATTTCCGTACCCTCGCTTCTAAGCAGGCGAAGGTTTTCAGCACACACCCGAGCATTCCTTCAAAAGATCGCAAAGTTGGGGCTTACTTTCGGTTTTCTGCCCCTGCTTCTGCCAGCTACAGCGCAGATTCCGAATGCACCACTGACCAAGAGCCAGGCCGGTTATTACCGGTCCATGGTCGGCGACGTAGAGGTCATTTCCTTGTCTGACGGAACGATACCGCTGTCGGCGTACGATTTCCTCACGAATACGACACATGCCAAGATCGAAATCCTGCTGGCCGCCGCTGACGTAACCAACCCAGTCAACGTCCCTGTCAACGGGTACCTGGTTCATCTTGGCAGCCATGTCATTCTGATCGATGCAGGTGCGGGCGCTCTTTATGGTCCTAAGCTAGGCAAACTGGAAGCAAGCCTCGTCATTGTCGGCTATCAACCGGAGCAGATCACCGACATCGTGTTGACACATATCCATCCCGATCATACGGGTGGTCTGGTCAACGGTCAGACGAGAGTCTTTCCCAATGCAATCGTGCATCTCGACAAACGTGAGCTGGATTACTGGTTCAGCAATGCGAATGCCGACAGCGCGCCGCAAGGGCAGAAAGGTTTTTTTCAGCAGGCGATTCAGACCATCAAGCCCTATGTGGACGCTGGCCGGGTGAAGACGTTTGACGGAGCGACGGAACTGTTTCCCGGCTTCCGTTCAATCCCCGCGCCAGGCCATACGCCTGGACACACCTTTTACTCGCTTGAGAGCAAGGGCGCCAGATTGATCTTCTGGGGCGATGTCCTTCATGAAGAGGATGTTCAGTTCCCTGATCCGTCCGTGACTGTGGCTTTTGATGTGAACCCTGCCGAGGCGATGCAGACCCGCAAAGCCGCATTTGCAGATGCGGCCAACAAAGGTTATCTTATAGCTCCGGCTCACATTAACTTTCCTGGGATCGGTCATGTTCGTGCGGAGGGAGATCACTATCGCTGGCTTCCTGTGCCGTACGTGAACGATGCCGTGGCAGCTAATGCCGTTGCTCAAAAGTGAGAGCTGATGGAATAAGAGTTGAGAGCATCCCCGCCCGTAAGGGCGGGAGCCAAGAGACGGATGCTATCTATGGCTTGGTATCTATTGCGGCCAACAATGACCGCATTTCGACAAAGAAGAGGACCGGGTCAACGAGCCATGGAAAACGAAGTCTGCGCTCTGTTCAATAATGGGGCCAGAGGTAACTTTTCGACAATTATGTAACCGTCATGGTTGCAATCTGTCGAAGCTTATCGGACGCCCTACAACACCAATGGCAACATCCGTAGCGGAGGCTCTGAAGGCGTGAAATGGTGACGGCTTAAAGCACCTGACTGGCTGAGTCGTGGAGGAGGCTTGCAAATTAGCCTCCTCAACGGGCGCAAAATATCTAGTACCGTATCGACAGTGTTCCGCGTGCAGAGGTGTGCGCCGCAAGATTAGTAACGATAAGTCGGCTTGTCGGAAGGGCTCTTCTTGCCTATCAGCCTGTGGTGAAAGTTAGGTTTTGAAAGGGCACGGCTTCAGCCGTGCCGTAAATGATTGATAGGAAAAGACGGGCTTTAGCCGCTGAGGGATGGTTTTCGGCATTTTCGACTTTCACCACAGGCTGCTATCGGGTATTGGGGCGTTGGCTGGCGGATCTAACAAACCGGTTTCAAGGGTAGGGGTTTGAGCGTCGCTTCGCCGCGTGGATTGATTTCCAAAATCCGGTGGATGGAGGTTTGCGGGAGTTGAAACCCCCGCCTCCCTCCGTATCGAGCGTCTCGCCTCCGAAACCTGGAAACTGCCTCACCTCGGCCAGGGTCATCCTGTTCCCTAGAAGCCATCACACAAATGCCATTCAGTTCATGTAAAGCGTTCCTCAGAGATTAAAGCCACCTATGATTCTATTGGCTTGATGCCGCGGATAAATCCCCGGCCTACCACCTGAACGAGTTTTTCCGCTGCCTGTGAAGTCGCCTGATACAAAGCGCGGGTTGGGGTTCATCGACTCCCAGGCCTCCTAAGCAACTTCCCTGTAAGTTGTTTAGAATCTTCACCGGCCAAAGCCGGGTTCTTGCTCAAAAAGCGAGACCCGGGCCACCCGGATTTATGGTTGTTCAGACCTGGGCCACCCGCGGGCCACCTGCCTGTAGTGGAACTCTTAAAGCCATCGCCCCAGGTATGTCTTCGGATCGACCTTATTGCTAGGTTGTCTTTCAGAGATTTTACCGGAGTGATCAGTGATGGCAGTGTGGGCCTTCGAAGCTGTGGTCACTTTAGGGCTATTCGCATCTTCTTTAACGGGATGATCGGCAAGGTACTTTTTCTGAAGCTTGACAAGGCCATCGATCAGCTCCCCGATCAGTTCATTCAGTTGCCTTAGAGTTCTCTCGCTTACCTGAAGGAATTCAAATCCAACCAGCACTGTCGATCGAACCGTTCGTACGTTCCCGCGAACGCGGAACGGCAACTGGTTGACAGTAAAGATCAACTCGACGATCTGGTCCACGGCGAGGTCCAGGTGTCCCTGCATTTCCATCAGGCAACCGCCCACGCTTAGATTCAGGATGCGGGCAGGACAGGATGGCTGACAAATGGGCAGCGTTTGGATCGCGCCCATGCCTCCGCACCCGAGACGGGGGCTTTGCCGAAGTTCCTCGCCCCTCTTCGGCTTCTCGGGCGTCTTTGATTCTTCCGGCGACTTTGATTCCTCGGACGTCTTCTGATCTTTTTCCATCCCTATCGACCCCATCAGGAAGATATTTGGTTGGAATCTCTCCAACGGTTGCACAAATCCGTAATCGCAATTGGCTTCAATTGCCCCCCGGTCAGCATGGAACCGGCGCCCCCAAGTTCGGTATTGGCCATTGCACTATCGGCATTACGACTCCGAATTTTCTCTACGGCTTTGGATCAGGGATGATCTCCGTGATGGCCACGCTCACCGGAAGGATTCCGGGAGATAATGGGCCTATGCGCTTTTCACAGCGAACCAACTGGGACATGGAGGAGAACGAGCTGGCGCGGGCCCACCGGCGGCGTCTGGCGGCTGGCCTGCCGATCGCCGATCTGACGGCCTCGAATCCCACCCGCTGCGGCTTTGCCTACGATCCCGGCTTGCTGGAGGCGCTCACCGATGCGCGCGCTCTCGACTACGATCCGCAGCCGCGGGGATTGCTCAGCGCTCGCGAGGCGGTCTGCGCCTACTATGCCGGCCACGGCGTTGCGCTCACGCCTGCGCAGATCTTCCTGACCACCAGCACCAGCGAGGCCTATAGCTTCCTCTTCCGGCTGCTCTGCGATCCGGGCAGCGAGATTCTTATCGCCCAGCCCGGCTACCCGCTCTTCGACTTTCTCGCCGTGCTGGACGATGTGAAGCTGAAGGCGGCGCCGCTGGTCTACGACCATGGCTGGCAGATCGATTCCGAAGGGTTTCGCCGCGCCATCACGCTGGAGACGCGGGCCATTGTCCTGGTGCATCCCAACAACCCCACCGGCCACTTCACCAAGCCGTGGGAGGTCGAGGAGCTGGTGCGGCTCTGCCGGGAGTTCGACCTGGCGCTGATTGTGGACGAGGTTTTTCTCGATTACAGCTTTGGCGGGGCAGGGAAGAGCTTTGCCGCTGGCCTCGAGGGCATTGCGGTCTTCGTGGTCAGCGGGCTGAGCAAGATTGCCGGGCTGCCGCAGATGAAGGCGGCGTGGATTGTCGCCGCAGTACAGGAAGCTTATACGGAATTGGACCGTTTGGAGGTCATTGCCGACACTTTTCTCTCGATGAACGCGCCGGTGCAATGCGCGATGCCGGCCTGGCTGGAAGGGCGCGAGGCGATTCAGCGGCAGATTCGAGCGCGAGTGCGAGCCAACCTCGACGAGCTCGACCGGCAGCTAGCTCAACTGCCTGAAGTGAGCCGCCTGGAGGTCGAAGGCGGCTGGTACGCGGTGCTGCGCATTCCGGCGCTCGCGCCCGACGAACAGACGGTGCTGGCGCTGCTGGAGCGCGGCGTCTGGGTCCATCCCGGCTATTTTTTCGGAATGGCCGAATCGGGCTGGCTGGTGGTCAGTCTGCTGGGGCCGGAGCAGGAATTCAGCGCCGGAATTGCCCGGCTGGTGGATTATTTGCGAAAGCCGCGATGAAATCACTTTCTTCCGTTTGAGCGCTTCCCAAATCACTACCCAAGTAAAAAGGGATTGCTGCGGCGTTCCGCGCCGATGGTGGTGGCGGGGCCGTGACCGGTGAGGACGCGGGTCTCGTCGGGCAGCGGGAGCAGCCGGGTGTGAATCGAATCGATGATCTGATCGAAGTTGCCGCCGGGCAGGTCGGTGCGGCCGATGCTGCCTTCAAAGAGCGTGTCGCCGGCGATGAGCAGCTTGAGCGGGGCAAAGTGGAGGCAGACCGAGCCTTGCGTGTGGCCGGGAGTGTGCAGCACCTGCGCGGGATAGCGAGCCAGGCCGACGACGAGGCCGTCCGTCAGGCTTGCATCGGGCGGAGCGGTCTCCGGCGTCTCTGCGCCGATCCAGCCGGCTTGCACGTCCATCATTTTCAGCAGCGGCAGGTCGTTCTCGTTCAGCAGGATGGGCGCGCCGGTGAGCCGCTTGAGCCGCAACGCGCCGCCCACGTGGTCAATGTGCGCGTGGGTGACGAGAATCTGCTTGAGCTTGAGGCCGAGTTCGGTGAGGCGGCGAGCTATGCGCCCCACCTCATCGCCGGGATCGATGACGATGGCCTCGCCTGCCTCTTCGTTGCCGAGGATGGTGCAGTTGCAGGCCAGCGGGCCAACGGGAAAGGTTTCCAGAATCATGGTTCTATTTTAGTCCCCCACCGGCGTTGCCGACTCGCGAGGAATGAAACCGCGATGACCACCGAAGTCCGCTAACTTGCTAACTTGCTAACTCCCGCGAAGCGGGTGCTAACTGGCTGCTTTTGTCCAAATCCTCACCTACTGCTTCCCTCTTGTTTTGTCGAATTTGCATTTTTGTTTCTTCCTAGGCCCGCAGCCGGCTTGCGGAAGGTGAGCATGTACCATTCGCCGGTTCTCCCAATTTCGAGATGAATTTCCTGCATCTCGGGCGGCACCAGATCGATGGGCGCACTGACCGGTTCCTTGCGATTCTTGTAGAGGTGGCCGCCGGGGCCTTTCTCATAGATTTGTTTCACGTGCTTCTCGGTTTCATCGGCGATGAGCAGCAGGCTGCCCGGCTTGGCGACGCGAATCATCTCGCGGATGGCTTTGGCGCGGTCGTTGAAGAAGTTGATTCCGCCCACGTGAAAGACAACGTCAAAGCTGGAATCCGCGAAGGGCAGGCTCTCGGCATTGCCTAGGTACAGATCCGCGTCCATCTGCCAGCGGCGCAGGTTGTTCTGGCAGTTGGCCAGCATCTCTGGCGACAGATCAAGGCCGGAGAGCTGGACGCCGCGAGGCAGGTACTTGAAGTTGAGGCCTGTGCCCACCGAAGTCTCGAGCACGGAATCGCCGGGTTTGGCTTCGAGCAGGCTCATGTAGCTGCGGAAGTAAACGTCCCGGTTGAACCCTTTGAGAGCAATGAAAATGCGCTGGGTGTCGTCATAAAAGCCGCCAATGACTTGGTACAGGTGATTGTATTTGCCGTTGTCGCCGGTCAGGTCTTCCGGCTTGAGGAAGGCGGGGATTCCGTTGCGCACCGGGAAGCGCTCGCCCGTCGAACTTACCAGCGCTTCACGGCCTTGCTCGCTAACCACATGCAATGGCTCTCCGGTAAACGGGCTTTGCAAACGAGCAATGGTCTCTGGCCGGCTGGCCCAGCTCCTCTGTTTGATTGGGCGGAAGAGCGCCCAGACGCTCAGGAACAAGGCTGCGCCAAGGCAAATCCAGGAAAACGTTGCGCCTATGAGCAGCTCGCCAACTCTTACAAGATTGATCGGCAGCGCGACGTCGCTGAAAGGTCGGAAGAGCCTGAAGCCGCCGACAACGATGAAGCCCGCTGCGAAGACAAACTTAGTCGCGCGAGATTCCTGGTTCCACAACCACACGATCGTCGCCGCAAACCAAAAGATGAGAAAGGTGGATGGTCTGATCATGGAAGCTGCGCCGATGTGCAGCGCCAGGGCAAGCGAAGGAATCGCCACAGCCGCCAGCGATAACGGAAGCGTCGAGAGGAATCCAGGCAGGCGCGGGCTGACCAGCCGGTGGAAGGTGAAGGGCAGAACGCCGAGCACAGCGGCCAGCAGAGTCCAGCCAAGATAATGGAGAGCCTGCTCCGGGCCGGTCAGCGGAATCTTGCGCCAGCCGAAGATCAGGCTGGGAATAACGCCGAAAGCTATCATCCATAGGAATCCACGCCGGAGCTTTTGCGTGCCGACGAACCACACGCCCATAATGGGGCCGGTCCACACACCCACCGGATTGAAGAAAAAGCCGAGAACAAAAAGACTGGCGACAGCCCAGGCCACGATCTGCACCCGGCGGCTGGATTGAATGTTGGTAGGCATTTGCTTCTCCTTTTTTGTAGAAAATCTCAAAATTGATGGGTGCCCCAGGTCCGGATTTTCTCGCCTGGGATACCATAAATCCTCCGTGCCCCATCCTTCGCGCTCTGTGCGAAGGGTGGGATACCAAGAACCCAAACAGCACGGGTTTGTGGCACAGTAATCGAACTTTATGAAGAAGGCTCAGCCTCCGAAGTTTTCAGCGGTTCACCAGCGTCCACATCCATGGCGGCAAGCTCTGCCAGCGCCGATTCGCCCCAGGCAATCGCGGCGCGGGTCAGCGCCAGACCGAGTCCCAGAGTCAGCATCCAGTACGGCAGATTGGGATCGTGCGAGCCGCTCGCGCGAGCCATCTTATCAATCCCCTCCAGCGTGGCCAGCATCTGCCGGTTGCGACGCTCTAGCTCGCGCACATGAGCCAGTGCAACCCCCGGCGCGGCTTGGCGGCCAAAAAACAGCTTGAGCATGAATTCATTGCGCGGCGGATCGTTCTGGAAGGGCAGGGCGAGCCACTCGCGAAGGCAGACGCGCCCGGCTTCGGTCAGCGCATACGTCTGCCGCCGCTTTTTGCCGGCAGTAGCCGAGCCGGCAGCCTCGATCAGGCCTTCGGCGACCAGCCGCTTCAGGGTGGGGTAGATTTGTCCGTAGCTCTCGCCCCAGAAGCTGCCGAAGTTCTCTTTAATGGCCTGGTGAAGCTCATAGCCGGAGAGATTCGACTGGATGGAGAGCCCGCCGAGCAGGACGTAGGCTGTGCGACTGTTTTTCATATAGCTGTAAGATATATCTGAAAGATATTCTTGTCAACAGTAATCTTCAAAATAATTTTCGTAGGCAGACGCAAACGCAAAAAACGGCAGACCATGCGGCCCGCCGTTTCTTGCAGAACTGAGAGGAGGAAAGGGTTGTGGCTACTTGCCGGATTTGGCGGGCGCGGAGACAGGCGCGGGCTTGGAACTGTCCAGCACCGAATGAGAGCCGCTACCGGTGCGCACCATGAGTACGGTCAGAGAGATCGATGTGAACATAAAGACGATCGCAGCCCACGTGGTAAGCCGGGTGAGCACGTTGGCCGCGGCGCGCGGGCCGAAGGCGGTCTGCGAACCCTGGCCGCCGAAGGCGCCCGCCAAGTCGGCCGAGCGGCCCTGCTGCAAGAGGACCACAAAGATCAAAACAATGCATACTGCGATATGCACGGCGACTACGAAAACCAGAAGAACATTCATCTTTTAAGCTGCTTTCCAGGTCAGTCCGGCTGATCCGGACGCGAGAGATTTGGTGCGGAAGAGGGGACTTGAACCCCCATGCCTTGTGGGCGCCAGCACCTCAAGCTGGTGCGTCTGCCAATTTCGCCACCTCCGCACTCAGGTGAACTCTACGAGTATAGCAAAAGTAGGGGACGGAAGGAACAACTACCCGCAGCGCAAGCGGAACGCCGGCCAATCTCCGCCGGAACGTTACAGTCGTGTTACTATGGAGCCTCAAGGAGCAGGCAGCCCCCTTTACGACCCCGCCGGACCCATCCCGATGAACCTCTACCTAATGCGCCACGCCAATGCCGGATTGTCACGCGGGAATCCTACTCTCGACGCCAAGCGAGCCCTCGTCAAAGACGGGAAGGAGCAGTGCATCCTGATGGCGCGGCTACTGAGCGCGCTCAAGGTGCAGGTGGACGTGATTGTCTCCAGCCCCTTGAAGCGCTCGCTGCAAACCGCGCAGCTTGTGGGCACGGAGATGGGCTACGATGCCCGTGTCGAGATCAGCCCGGCGCTTGAGCCGGACGCCGATTACGCCGACTTCCAGCAGATGCTGGCCCACTATTCCGGCTATGAGGGCGTGCTGGCGGTGGGACACAACCCCAACGTCTTCCAGTTTCTGGGACGGCTGGTCACCGGCAACGGCGGCGCCGCGATTCGCATGAGAAAAGGCTCGGTGGCCCGCGTCGATCTGGACCGCCATCCGCCGCTCCTGCAGTGGCTGATCGATCCGCGCTCGGCGCGCGCCATCTACGCCAGCGTGCAGAAGAGTTCGCGCCCGAAGACATCGCGAAAGTAGGCGGCCTCCTTGCGCAGCGACCACAGTTCCAGTTCCGCCCCCGTCCGCCCCGGCTCAATCTCCAGATAAACCCGCTTGGGATAGACCTTGACCGCGACGCGCAGCACGTCACTGGCGCGATCCTGGTTGAGCGCCACGGCCAGGCGCAGCAGCACCACCGCGCGCTGCACATGCGGATGCTCGCCGGCGGGAATGTTGCGCAGGGCGCGGTCGCCCGGCTGCGGTCGGCTCTTGCCCAGGTAGCGCGCAATGGCCGAAACCAGCGTCCGCTGCACCGGCGTATAGCCGAAGAGTTCGGAGCTCGAAACGATGTACTGCGTGTGCCGGTGATGGCCCTGGTGGTTAATGAACTTTCCGGTGTCGCGCAGCATGGCGGCGGCGCCCAGCCAGCTTTCGTACTCGGGCGGCAACTGGTGCAGCGCCTGCAATTCACGATAGAGCTGCATCGCGTGGGCGCGCACCGGTTCGGCCTGCCGCAAATCGACCCCGTAGCGGCGCGCCGTGGCCAGCACGCTCGCCCAGCGCTGGTGCTCGAACTCGCGATGGACGGCGGCGCGGGCGTCCTGCTCGGCCAGCATCTGGGCCAGGATGCCGTCGCGCAGCCCTAGCGGGGAGTAGCGAAAACCCTCCAGCCCGAAGCTCTCCAGCAGCTCGGCAAAGACCTGCGCGCCGGCCACGATGATCTCCGCCCGCCGCGGCCCGATGCCTTCGACCGCCGCGCGCTGGGCGAGCGCCATCGGAGCCAGCTTCGCGGCCAGTTTGCGCACTGCGCTCGTGGAAGCAATTCCCTCAGGCGCGGTGATGCCGGCTGTCTTAAAAGCAGACTTCTTGCTTGCCTTCGCTCTGGCCTTCCCTTCCGCCGCAATCGCCTCGCTCAACGCCGCGGCTGTGCCCGAGGTGCCGATCACCAACGACACGTTCTCCGGCTGAATCTTTTGGTGGGCCTGGCGCAATTCGCGGTCGATGAACTGCCGCATCCGCGCCAGACCCTCAGCCGGGGCCGGATCGGCGTTGAGGAACTCCTCGGTCAAGCGCACCGCGCCCAGCGGCAGGCTGACAGTCTCCAGGATGTGCTTGCTCTCGGAAAGAGTGATCTCGCAGCTTCCGCCGCCCAGGTCCACCAGCAGCACGCGGCTCGCCGCTCCGGACTCCGCTTGCGGCTCGGTTCCGGCTTCGGCTTTGGGTTCGGCATCGGCGACGCCCAGCCCCATCACGCCCAGGTGAATGAGCCGGCCCTCCTCCAGGCCGGAGATGATTTCCATATTCCAGCCGGTCTCGGCCTTCACCCATGCCTGAAAGGCCAGCCCATTGCGGGCGTCGCGCATCGCCGAGGTGGCCACCACGCGAATTTGATCCGCCCCATGCAACTGCACTGCCCGCTGAAAGCGCTTGAGCGCCTCCAGCGTAGCCGTCATCGCCTCCGGCGACACCATCCCGGTCTCGAAGACGCTTGCCCCCAGACGCGTCACCTCGCGGTCCTCGTGCAGCGTCTTCAACTGGTGCGCCACAACCTTGGCAATCTTCAATCTGCAGGAGTTGGAACCGATATCGATGGCGGCAAAGGTGGGCATGGGGCTGCGCTCCGTACAATGGAATTGGCTCTGGGGACAAGATACACGACCGGGCCGGATCACCGCTGCTGATTCAGGCACAAGCAATAGCTTCTATCCCGCGGCAGGAAAAATGAATTGAAAACCTACGCTCAGTTTCCCGCCCGATACCATTCGCTGGTCGCATCGAATCCCGGCAGCATTCTGCTGCAAACCTCGCGATTCGATGACGAGAATTATCGAAGTTACCTCTTTACGCAGCCTGCGCGGATGCTCTCGATCAGCAGCGGCTTGTTTGGCGAGATCGAACAGGCGTTGGCGAGCGGTGCTTATGTAGCCGGTTATCTTGCCTATGAGTGCGGAGAAAACCTGCGAAAAATGGGTCATCGCGGCCAGCAGAATACGAAGTTGCCTCCCGGCTGGTTTGGCGTATATTCCAAAGCCTATATCTTTGACCATAGAACAGGTGAGTTTGAGGGCGATACGCCAGAGAAAAATCCAGCAGAAGATTCCAACATTGATCAAAGTTTTGCAATCCAGAATCTGCGCCTCGGCATTGATGAGAAGAGCTACGCCCAAAAGATCGCGGCGATCCAGGAGTACATTCGCGCGGGCGACACCTATCAAGTGAACTTCACCGATCAGGTGCGGTTCGACTTTTCAGGTTCCGCGATGGCTCTCTTTGCAGCGCTGATCAATAGCCAGCCGGTGCGGTACAGCGCCTTCCTTCATGCAGAGAACTGGCAGATTCTTTCGTTTTCGCCGGAGCTGTTCTTTCGTCTGAAAGACCACAGAATGACCACGCGCCCGATGAAAGGCACCGCGCGGCGCGGCGCGGACCTCGTGGAAGACGAAAATATCGCCTACTGGCTGCAAAATGACTTGAAGAATCGCAGCGAAAACGTGATGATCGTAGACCTGATGCGCAACGATCTGGGCCGCATTTGCGAGTACGGAAGCGTGCGGGTTGACCAGCTCTTCGCGGTGGAAAAATACGAGACGCTCTTTCAAATGACTTCGGAGGTTTCCGGCACGCTTCGTCCCGGTGTGCGTTCTTCCGATATCTTCGCCAGTCTTTTTCCCTGCGGTTCCGTAACAGGAGCGCCAAAGCATCGGACAATGGAAATTATTCAGGAACTGGAGAGCGGGCCGCGCGGCGTCTACACCGGCGCAATCGGTTTCTTTTCGCCGGCGCGCGAGGCTGTATTCAGCGTGCCCATTCGAACCGTTGTCCTGGAGAACAACTGCGGCGCGATGGGCGTGGGCAGCGGCATTGTCATCGATTCGCAGGCGGAAGAAGAGTACCGTGAGTGCCTGCTGAAATTCGAGTTCCTGACCCGCCGCGAAGAGACCTTCCAATTGCTGGAAAGTATTCTTTGGAACGATGGTTACAGTTTCTTGCCGCTGCACCTGGAGCGGATGGAATCATCGGCAGCGTATTTTGGATTCAACTTCAATCGCACATCCATCTTTGAAGCATTGGAAGATGTGGGCAAGCGACTTGCATGCGGCGCGCGGACAAAGGTTCGAGTTCTTCTGGAGCGCTCCGGCGCGGTGAAGATCACGCACACCCCAGTGGCGGAACAAACAGGCTCGGGGACCGTTACGATTTCCACGATTCGAGTTTCTTCGAGCGATCGCTTCCTGCGGCATAAGACGACCCGCCGCCAGCTTTACGACCGGCTATACGAAGAGGCGCTGCGGCGCGGCGAGGACGAGGTTCTATTTCTGAATGAACGCAGCAAGGTGACCGAGGGCGCCATCAGTAACGTGTTCATCGAAAAAGACGGCCAATGGTTCACGCCTCCGGTGGAGTGCGGATTGCTGCCGGGGATTTATCGGCGGCATCTGTTGGAAACCAAGCCCGCAGCCGCGGAAAGAGTATTGCACCTGGAAGACCTTGCATCCGCTGACGCAGTGTACATCTGCAATGCCGTGCGCGGTTGCAGAAGAGTTACAGTTGTACCGGCGAATCACCCCTGAGCGCGGTCAAGTTGCCGGAGTACCCTGAATCTCCATCGATGCGGCGCAATCTACCGCGCGGCTATGTGTTAAGCCTCACCCATCCAAGCGGTTCCCAAGACACTACTCCACGCACCCCATCGCCATTCGCACCATTCCGGCCAGACGGCAAATCTGCGCATTCGTCAGCGGCCGATGCCCGGCGACGAGCTCTATCAGTTGTTCCTTTGCCACCACGCCTATGTTCTCGGCCCAGGCGACACTGTCCTCGCGCAGGCCGGTTTCTCCAGCTCGTAGCAGCAGGTGGGCGGGCCCGGGTTTGTGAATCGAGGTGGAGAGGGGGATCGCCAGCACGGTATCCGCGCGAGGATGAGAGTTGCGTCCATTGTGGGAGACAATAATGGCCGGCCGATTCTTCCCTGGCTGATCGGGGGAAAAATGCGTCCACCAAATCTCACCGCGCAGAGGATAGCGCCGCTCCGGCGCACTCATTCCGGAACCTCAAGCCACATATTCGGGGCGGTATTTTCAGCCCAGTCGGCTTGTTCTTTGCGCTCCTCATCGGAGATCGAGTCGTAGTATGCCGTGATGCTGGCCTCGAGCTCTTGCCGCTTGACTTCCAGCCTCGCTTCGCGCAGCAGCAGGTCCAGTGCCTCTGAGTCGGAACCCGCGCGCCGCTTCTGCCGCGTATCCGCAACAAACGCCACGGACTCCGGCGTCAGGGTAAAGCTTCTTTTCATCTTGCGTGCTGTCGCTTGCATTGTCATACTTTTTATCGTACTCAAGGTATGCCTGTTTGTCCACGTTCGATTTCCGCCCCCTTCCGCCATCCCATCCACGCGGCTGTTATCCTGTTTGGAATGGTATTCCAGCAATGAAAACTCAAGCTTTAACGCAAACTCGCCCGCAAGCCGAGCCCTCGACGCTGGCTGTGTGGCTGCTTTTTGCGGCGATCTTTGCCGCCGTGCAGATTGGCTCCCTCTTCAACCCGCCGCTGATGGACGACGTGGACTCATCCCACGCCGAGGCCGCGCAGCACTTCTCCGAGAGCAGCGACTGGATCACCGCCAAGGTGAACGGCATCCGCTACATCGAGAAGCCGCCGCTGCCTTACTGGATCTCCGGCGCGCTCTACAAGGTCTTCGGCCAGAATGTCTTTGCCTCGCACCTGCCCAATGCGCTGGCCATGCTGGGTCTGGCTTGGATGGCGTGGCTGTGGGCACGGCGAGCATGGGGCCCTCGCGCCGGGCTTTACGCCGGGCTGGGCGTGCTGACCGCGGTCGGCCCCTTCCTGTTTACCCGCTTCATCATTCCCGAGGCGCAACTGAGCCTGTTTCTACTGATTGCGCTTTACTGCCTGCTGACCGGCTTCGAGCCGGGCCGGGGAGCGTGTTTTTACTGGATGTGGGCGGTGCTGGCGCTGGCAGTGCTGACCAAAGGGCTGATCGCGCCAACCTTCTTTATCGGCGCGGCCATTCCCTACCTGATTCTTTCCGGCCTGTGGCGGCGCTGGCGCGCTTTGAAGCCGGTCACCGGGCCGCTGCTCTTTCTGGCTATCGCCGCGCCCTGGCACATTCTCTGCGGCTTGGCCAATCCCGATCAGGGCCACCCCATCGGCAACCACCCCTCCTTCGGCAACGTGCACGGCTTCTTCTACTTCTACTTCATCAATGAACATGTGCTGCGCTTCTTCGGCCAGCGCTATCCGCACGACTACAGCAAGCTGCCCTTTGCCGCCTATTGGCTGCTGCACCTGGTCTGGCTCTTCCCGTGGAGCCTCTTTCTGCCTGCCTTGATCGCCGTGGCCTGGAAGACTCGCCGCCATTGGAAGCAGTACCTGCGCCACGACTCCGGTCAGGCGGTGGACTTTTTCCTGGATTCGACTATCCGCGCCGATGTGGCCGGCCATCTTTCTCAGCTCAAGTTCCGCGCGCGCACCATCTGGCTGCTGAGCCTCTTCACGGCCTGGACCCTGATCTTCTTTTCGATCTCAACCAACCAGGAATACTACACCTTCCCGGTATGGACACCGCTCTTCATTCTTATCGCCGGCGTAGTGGCGGGAATCGAGGAGAATCGCGGCGCGGATTGGACTTCGGCCGACAGCCCGGAGAACAGCCACTCGCTGCTTTCAACCGCATGGCTCACCGGAGCGCAGGCCGTCTTCACGGTGGTGGGCGTGCTCTCCACCGCGGTCCTGGGCTGGGGACTGTGGGAGTCGCGCCATCTTCCCTTTGTCGCCGACATCGGCACCCTGTTGGCTCGTCGCGGCGTGGGTAATTATGAGCTCTCCATGTCGCACTTTTTCGACCTCACCGGCGCTTCGTTTGCCGCGCTGCGCCTGCCTGCCGCCCTGGCTGCCGTTGCCCTGCTCATTGGTCCGGCCGTGGGCCTGGTGCTACGCCTCAAGCGAAAGCAGATTGCCGCCACCGTCAGCGTCGCGCTGACCTCGGCCGTCTTCCTCATCGCAGCGCACATCGCCTTTGCCCGCTTCGATCCCATGCTAGGCTCCAAGCAGATGGCCGACACCATCATGGCCAAAGGCTCGCCCAGCGACACCTTCATCATCTACGGCGACCAGACCTTTGCCTCTTCCATCGTCTTTTATACGCACAAGTTTTTCCGCGGCAGGCCGGCTCTGCTGGTGCTCCACCGCTGCGGACAATTCGGCGAAGGTTCGACGCTGCTGTGGGGCTCCTGCTATCCCGACTCGCCCGACATCTTCCTCACGGAAGACCAGCTCAGCAAGATGTGGGGAAGCGGCGAGCGCAAGTGGCTCTTCGCCGATAGCGACAATTACAACGATCGCTATAAAGCCGAGCAACTGCTGGCCGGGCGTCTGATCTTCGTCCAGGCTCTCGCCGGTAAGAGCCTGTGGACCGACCGGCCGCTGCCGTAATAACAGCCATCAGCTTTCAGCTGTCAGTTATCAGTTATTAGCTATCAGCTTTCAGCCGTCAGTAGTCAGTTATCAGTTATCAGTTATCAGTGGACAGCATGGACTTTCAGAAACATCTAATTAAGTCCATGTTTTGAAAGGGCACGAATTTATTCGTGCCGCAAATGGAACAAAATTGGCCTGGGCTTTAGCCCCTGAGGGATGTTTTCATCAAGATTTCCCGAAAATCCCAGTTTTTCGACTGAGAACTGAGAACTGTCCACTGTCCACTGGAGACCCATGACTGTTGATACCTTGGTCGTCGGAGCCGGTTTTGCCGGCGCGGTCATCGCCGAACGGCTGGCCAGTGCCGGCCGCGAGGTGCTGGTCATCGACCGGCGCGATCACCTCGCGGGCAATGCTTTCGACCACCCAGACAGCCACGGCGTGCTGGTGCATCGCTACGGCCCACATCTCTTTCACACCAACTCCGATGCGGTCTTCGAATACCTCTCGCGCTTTACCGAGTGGCGGCCCTACGAGCATCGCGTTCTGGCCTCGCTTGACGGCCAGCTCTATCCGCTGCCCATCAATCAGCGGACCATCAACCAGCTCTACGGCTTGAATCTCGACGAGGCCGGTGTCGAGCGATTTCTGGCCGGCGTCCGCGAGCATCGCAGCCCGGTTCTTACCAGCGAGGACGTGGTGCTGAACGCCGTGGGCCGCGATCTCTGCGATAAGTTCTTCCGCGGCTACACCCGCAAGCAGTGGGGCCTGGAACTCAGCGAACTCAGCTCCAGCGTGCTGGCGCGCATCCCCACGCGCACCAATCGCGACGACCGCTACTTTACCGACAAGCGCCAGGCCATGCCCGCCGAGGGCTACACCCGCCTTTTCGAGCGCCTGCTCGCGCATCCCCGCATTCGCGTGGAAACCGGCGTGGATTTCGCCACTGTTCGCGAACGCATTGGCGCAGGGCTCACGGTATTTACCGGCCGCATCGACGAGTACTTCGGCTTCCGGCTGGGCAGGCTGCCCTACCGCTCGATCCGCTTCGAACATCAGCACCTGCCCGGCGTCGAGCAGTTCCAGCCCGCGGCCACCGTCAACTTCCCCAACGACCACGACTACACGCGCATCACCGAGTTCAAGCAGATCACCGGCCAGCGGCACACGGGTACGTCGATTGTGAAGGAGTTTCCCACCGACGAGGGCGATCCCTATTACCCGGTGCCGCGTTCGGCCAACCAGGAACTCTACCAGCGTTACCGCGAGCTGGCCGCGAGCGAGACGAATGTCGTCTTTGTCGGGCGCCTGGCGCAGTACCGCTACTACAACATGGACCAGGCCGCCGCCGCCGCGCTGAAGACCGCCGCGGAGATCGTGGGCGGCTGAAGCCGGCTGCCGCGCCATTTTCGTTGACATTGAATGTAAAGGATGTCACGCTATTCATAGGATTCGCTGTTCTATGAAAGGCGTTTTCCTGCTTTGGACCCAAGGCTTAATCGGGCGGCTACAGTGCGTTATGGCTTGTGTTAGAGCCGACTAACGCTGGAGAAGAGGTCATTATGGCAGCGCCACTTACGGATGAGGGAAGGTTTCCGGCAGTGCAAAAGATCACCAAGGCCGAGTACGATCACTTCGTTAAAACCTGCGCCCAGCAACCCAAACCCAGCCAGAATCTGATCGCCTTGATGTCCGCCTTCAAGAGAGAAAAATAGGCTTTGCTGAAAGACATCAGCAACGTCCATATTGTGCCCCTCCGTTCGGCGGAACACATACGGAGGGGTTTCTGTTGCAGTGTACAGAAAATTCAAAACTACTGCCGCAATAACATCCACAGACAGCATGATGCCTATCAGGTACGCGCCTTCGTTGCTTGTGACGGCGATTCTCTCGATGTAATCGGCTTCTATTATCTCTGCCTGACTTCCTTTGTAATTGGCAAGATCGACGATCCGTCCGATGATAAGTTCGATCGTGTCAAAGCCGTTCCGGCTGTGTATCTCGGGATGATCGCGGTCCATGATGATTACATTGGCTCTGGTGTTGGGAAGATGCTTATGGCTCATGCCTTGCACACAACAACCGAGATCGCGGATCGAGCCGGAACTTATGCGCTGACGCTCGACGCACTTAACGAAAAGCTCGTTGAGTATTATAAAAAGTTTGATTTCCAGACCTTCAAGCAGGGGGAAACCGGGCTGGAGATGTTTCTTCCCTTGAAGTCCATCCAGGCTGCAATCGCGGCATCTGAACTGACGACGATGCTGCCGGAGAAGCCCGAGGCAGCCGGCTAAGCCGCTTTCCCGCCCGTGCCCGGCAGGTGCATCGTCCCTCCCGGCTCCAGCTCGAAGACCCTGCCGTGCCAATGCAGCTTGTTGCTCAAGTAGCTGGCTGCCCACAGTAAAAAGCCAATCAGGTCGCGCAGCGGGTATAAGAAGCCCAGCAGCACCGATTCACGGCTGCGCACCACCAGTCCGCCCACGATCATCGAATGCGCGGTCTTGAGCAGTAGCGTAAAAACGAGCAGCGCCAGGCCCAGCAGCGGACGGCCCAGCAGCACTCCGGCGATCAGACCCAGCAATCCGAAGGGCACAGAAAAAGTCAGCACCGTGCCCAGGTGGCCCATGGGCCGCGAAAAGCGCGTGCTGCGCATCCAGCTCAACTGGTGCTCAATCGACTTCCAGAATCCCGAGCGCAGAATCAGGTGTTCGACGACGAGGTCGGAGATCGCCACCGTTTCGCCAGCCTCCGCCACCAGGTGGCCCAGCATATAGTCGTCCGCCGCGTAGCCGCCCAGCCGTTCGAATCCACCCATGCGCTGGAGCGTCGACTTGCGCACCGCCGACGAAGGCCCCAGTGTGAAGCGCACGCCTTCCAGCATCTCGGCCACCAGCACGCCCGATGTCATTTCGACAGACATTCCCAGCGCCTCCAGCCTCTCGCCAAAGCCGCCATCAATCGGAATCCCGCGATAGAGGCTGAAGGCCGCGCCCACTGCGGAGTTCCGGAACGGCGCAACCATCGCGCGCAGATACTCCGGCCCCACGGGAATGTCGGCGTCTGTCGCCACCAGCAGTTCGTACCGCGCCGCCTCGGCCATCAGGTGCATCGAATAGCAGCGCGCGTTCATCCACGGCGGCTCGCCGGAGTGGAGAATCGTCACCGGAATCTGCTTGTAGCGCGCCGCCAGCTTGCGCGCCACCGCCAGGCCCGCGTCATCCTCGCGCCGTGCGCAGAAGATCAACTCATACTCCGGATAGTCGAGCTTGAAATAGCCTTCCAGGCACTCTTCCAGATGAGCCGGCGAGCCGTGCAGCGGCTTCAAAATACTGACCGGAGGCGTGTAGTCGAGCGCCTGCCGTCTTCTGCGGCGTCGGGCAAGCAGATATTTCCAGGTCGCGACAAAGGCCATCATGGTAAAAATCGTGGAGGTCAGGATTCCCGCTGTGCTGAGGAACAACAAAAAATATGCCACGACGACGGCTCCTTTGCCGCTTTGAAACGCGCTGTCGTTCACTCTATCGGATGAGGAACCCGGTGTCCAGCCGCGCAAAATTGCGCCCGCTTTGCATCGAAGTTCTTCCCTCGACTGCGATAATGAATGCACGGAGCCGCACGCCAACTGATCGGCTTTTCCCTTGCTTTCCTGAGCTTCGGAAGGTCCCGAGTGAACTTCGGAGCGCTGAGATCGACCTTGCTGCCATGACCTTTGGATCCATTTTTTTCGACGCTCTGAGCACGCTGGCTGTCTTTGGAGTGGCCACCTCGACCATCTACAGCCTGATGGTTGCCGTTGGCGTCCTCCGCTTTCGCCGTCGCGCGGCTGCCGCCGGATCGCGTCGCTTTCAGCCCCCGGTCAGCGTCTTGAAGCCCCTGCATGGCGATGAGCCGAATCTGGAAGAGAACCTTGCCAGCTTCTTTCAGCAGGATTATCCGGAGTACGAGATTCTCTTCTGCGCGCGGAAGAGCGACGACCCCGGCCTGGAGACGGCTCGCCGGGTTGCCGCTCGCTTCCCCCGTGTTCCGGTGCGCATCCTGGTCTGCGGTGAGCCGCCCTGGCCCAATGCGCGCACTTACTCGCTGGAGATCATGCGCCGCTCGGCGCGTTTTCCGATTCTGGTCGCCACCGACAGCGATGTGCGCGTCGCGCCGGATTACCTGGCTACCGTGGTCGAGCCGCTTAGCGACTCGCGCGTGGGCATGGTCACCTGCCTCTACCGCGGCGTTGCCCGGCGCGGGTTCTGGGCGCAACTGGAGGCGATGGGAATGTCCGTCGAGATGACTTCGGGAGTTCTGGTGGCCGAGATGGTCGAAGGGATGCGCTTCGCGCTTGGCCCTTCGATGGTGATGCGCCAAAGCACCATCGAGAAGATCGGCGGCTTCGAGCCGGTGGCGCAATTCTTCGCCGATGACTTTGTGCTGGGCAACAGGACCGCCAAGGCCGGAGAAAAGGTCGTGCTCTCCTCCTGCATCGTCGAGCACCATGCCGTGAACGCCTCGTTCACGAGCATCGTGGCGCATCAGCAGGGCTGGGCCACCAGCACGCGTTTTTCCCGGCCGCTGGGCCACATGGGATCGGTGTTGACCTATGCCGTTCCCTATGGCCTGTTGGGGCTGGCCGTCCTGAGCGCCGCCGGCCACGCGGCCCTGGGAGCGCTGCTGCTGGCCATCACGCTCCTCGACCGCGTGCTGCTCTGTATGCTGGTGGCGGGCTGCGTGGTCCGCGACCGCTCCGCCCTGCGCAAGGCGTGGCTCTACCCCTTGCGCGACCTCATGGGTTTCTGCTTCTGGTTGAGAAGTTACTTTGGCTCGCGCCGCCTGAGTTATCGCGGCGATCCCTGCGAGCTGCTGCCCAAGGGAAGGATGCGCAAGCTCATCCATGAGTCAGTAAAGAATTGAACAGACCCGATAGGCACATCCACTTAGGCTACAGCCAAACTCCGGCGGCCAACGGAATCGGCGGCTGGAGTCAACTTGATTTCAATGTCGTAGCCGAGGCGATTCAGGCACTCCATTAACTTGTGCTCGGAGAGATTGGAAAAATCCCCGCGCAGCAAGCCGGATACCTTGGCTTGCGAAATTCCCATGCGGCGGCCAGCCTCTTCTTGAGTCAAGTTGAGACGCCGCACCGCACGAGTAATTTCAATCACTAGTCCGGACTTGATTTTGAGTTGCTCGGCATCCGGCAACCCAAGGTCCGCAAAGACATTGCCGGAACTGGCTTCGACTTCGATACCGTCAAGAATGCGCTTTACCATCTCTGATCTCCTTTGCCACTGCCTCGGCAACCTTGAGCCGTGCATGAATGACCTCCATCTCTTTTTGCGGAGTGGAGATTCCGCTCTTGCTCTTTTTCTGAAAGCAATGCAGGACAAATACCGCTTCCTTGAACTTCACGGTGTAGACGGCTCGGTACGTCCCATCGGCATCATCTTCTACCAACTCCAGCACTCCAGCGCCTGCGAAACCCTTCAGGACCTTGGCGGCTTCGTGCTGCTCGCCCAGTTGCGCAAAGTTCAAGGCATGACCGAAGAACCTCCGCACATCGGCCGGAAGTCCCATCAAATCCTTCTTGCTGCTCCCAATCCAGTAAAGCGGCCTTTCGGAAGTATGCACAGGTTAAGTATACTAGAACAGGTATGAGGGTAAATCTCGGCAGAAACCAAATTATTTATTTGGGCAGAATCGTCAAAGCGTCTTCCCAGATCGAACCGCCTCGATACGGCCCATCTCCATAAAGTCACGGCTTATGCTGAGATCCGTTTTTTGCCACCACCAACGGCTTCACGATCCCCGGCTTGCGCAGCGGCACCATGGCCGCGCTGGTCCCCGGCGCTGCCTGCTGGAAGCGCGCCAGCATCTCCGTCCGCACATACTCGACAAAGCTCTGCATCTGCCGGTTCATCTCTTCCATGCGCTCGCGCATTTGCAGGATGATGGCGATGCCGGCGATGTTCACGCCCAGCTCGCGCGCCAGGCTGAGGATGAACTCGAGCCGCTCCAGGTCTTCGTCGGTGTAGAGCCGCGTGTTGCCCTCGGTGCGCGACGGCAGCAGCAGGCCCTCGCGCTCATAGAGGCGCAGCGTCTGCGGATGTATCTCGTACATCTCGGCCACCGCCGAGATCATGTATGCGCCCTTCGATTTGCGTTTTGCGGCCATAGGTTTCTTGCCCTTCAAACGGTCTGAAGTTTTTCCCGCCACCGCTCGGTCGTCATTTTGTATGGCTCAAGTATTTCCTTCAGCTTGGCCCCTGCATCGCGCACAAAATAATAGCCGCCGTTCTTCCAGGAGTCCGTCTTCGCGTATCCCTTCTTCTCCATAACCTGCAAGGCATCATTGAATGTCAATGCATATACACTACTCAGTGCGGGAGTTTGAACATTCCATACGTACGCAATAAGAAGATGAGGAAATCGCTCATATTTTTTGTCCAGCGAAAACGATTCATGCGAGGATGCCTTCAATTGAATTAAACAGGGCACGTAATCCTTTGCATCTTCTCCATCCTTATAGACAACCAGATCAACACCTCGATCCCGCACAGGCTGCGCAACTTCAAAGCCGGCGGACACAAGATGAGAAATCAGCAGGTTTTTTCCGAAAACTTCTGTCAGTTGTGAGTCACCATGACTAATGTCAAGAGGATCTTCCATATCGGGATCGCCGTCCAGGAGCGTGACACCATGGTTCTGTTCATAGCGATCGGAGAACCTGCCGCGTGTCGCGCTCGAAAAATCAAATCTGCTGCGCATTTCAACTTCGTTCCTGCTCATTTCCGGTTTCATACTCATTCCTTTCCCATCGTTCCGCCAGCCGCGCACTTATAATCCGTATCTTCCTGGCCTGGAACGTGTAATAGATGCTCAAAATGCGTCCTTGTTTCGATCTTCCAATACCGAGATAGCGCTGCTCGTCGTCGCTATGCCACTGATCTGGAGCCTCGACACGCTGCGTATCTTTGAAGATTGTGCAGGCTTCCTCAAAGGAGACCTTGTGCTTCTTCAAATTTGAAGAGGCTTTGATAGGGTGCCACTCAAAACCTGACATTTCTTCATCAGGCTTGATATTTCGCCGTTCCTCATCTTGACGCCCAGACATTCGAGGACACCTGAAAACTGAGAAATCACTGATTCGAGCTTAACAGAATCACAGCTTCTCAAACAGCGCCACGCGCGGATCCTGGTTGTTCAGCTTGGCCAGCTCGCGCATGATCTCGCGGCTGCGCTCGTCCGAGAGCTTAGGTACCGTGACCTCGATGGTCACAATCTGGTCGCCGCGCTTGCCGGGGTGCTGGGAGCTCTCCACACCCCGCTCCCTCATGCGCAGCTTCTGCCCGCTCTGCGTTCCCGGCGGAATCTTCAACTGAGCCCGCCCGTCAATCGTCGGCACATCCACCTTGGCCCCCAGCGAGGCCTCCGGCATGGTCACCGGAACCGTCAGTTGAATGTCGTCGCCCGCGCGCGTGAAGACCGGATGCGTACCGGTGCGGACAATAAGAAAGAGGTCGCCGGGCGCGCCGCCGTTCAACCCTGCGTTGCCCTTACCTTGCAGGCGAATCCTCTGCCCGTCGCGCGTGCCGGCCTTGATGCGAAACTCGACCCCCTCGTCGCGGTCGACCAATCCCTCACCGTGGCAAGTGGAACAAAGACTCGTCGTGCGCCCCGTGCCGTTGCAGCGAGGGCAGTTAATGTTGAACTTCATCCTCCCGCCCATCTGCGTCACCTGGCCCGTGCCATTGCACTCCGAGCACTGCGTGGGTCCGCCGGTCGAGGCTTGGCCGTGGCAGGTGGGACAGACATCCTGGCGATGCACGTCGAGCCGCGCCTGACCGCCGCGAATCGCCGTCCAGAAGTCCACCGTGGCCTGATACTCCAGGTCGCTGCCCGGCTGCGGGCCACGCGGCTGCTGCTGTTGCGCCCCGGTGAACATACCGGAGAAAATGTCCTTGAAGCTCCCCCACGAAGCCGAATCCGCCTGCGAGCCCGCACCCGCGTGCTGCCCTCGGCGCTGCCCCGGCCCGCTCTGAAAGCCGGAGAAGTCGAAGCCGCCAAAGTCCACCGGAGCGCCGCGCCCCCCGCCGCCCTGCCGCGCATAAGCCTCGGCCGTCGCCGGGTCGATCTGATCCGAATAAAAGCCCACCTGGTCGTAAATCTTGCGCTTCTTCTCGTCGCTGAGCACGTCGTTAGCCTCGGAGATCTCCTTGAACTTCTCTTCGGAGCGCTTGTCGCCGGGGTTCACGTCCGGGTGATACCGCCGCGCAGCCTTGCGGAAGGCTTTGCGAATCTCCTCCGGGGTGGCCGTCTTCTTCACGCCAAGCGTGCCGTAATAGTCCTTGTTCGTCGTGGGCATGGTCTGTTTGGACTCGTTTCCTGGTTATGTGCTAGTTCTTCTTTTCCATCCTGATGAGTGCTGAGAATCCGCACTCCTTGACCGCAATCCGGTCAAGCAACCACTCGTTGATCCTCAAAAATCGTGTGCGGCGCGCGAGGTCGAATTGCCTCGTGAATCGCTGTCTCCGCCGCATCCGATGCCGACTCCAGATCAAAATCCATCTGCAAGCGCATCCAAAACTCCGGCGACATATTGAAGTAGCGCGCCAGCCGGAGCGCTGTATCCGCGGTAATTCCGCGCCGCTCCCGCACAATCTCGGAGATCCGCGTCACCGGCACGCGCAACTCCATCGCCAGCGCATTCGACGATAACCCCAGCGGCTTCATGAACTCCTCGCGCAGCATCTCGCCGGGATGCAGCGCAGCCATCCGCGCGCGCGCTTCCAGCTCAGAGCCCGCAAGCGCCGGTTCAGTGGTAGTCGACAATCTGGACCTCATAGGCATCCCCATCCCTCCACTCAAAGCAGACTCGCCATCGATCGTTGATGCGCAGGCTCCACAGCCCTTCCCGATCACCCTTCAGCTTCTCCAGCCGATTGCCCGGTGGCTCGCCCAGCTCTTCCACCCTCGAAACGCTGTGAATCTGCCGCAACTTGCGCAACGCCACCCGCTCAAACGCCGCATACCGGCGGCTGGGTCGGCGGTCGAAAACCTGCTCGGTATCTTCATCGGCGAACGAGCGAATCATGTTTAACGCTTATCGTAACACGGGAAACGTTCAATCAGCAACCATGCCCTTCGGGCGACCGTCGTCGCGGAAGAGCTAACCTGCCAAAGGCTGAGCGCCCGCCGTTGTGCCTTCCATGCACCCGTCCTGCCGCACTCGCCGAAGATTCCACGGCAAAGGCTCAGACGCAGACGCGCGCATTGACAACCGTTCAGAATTCAGCTGCATTTGCACACCTCTCCAAAAAAACCAGCAACTCCCCCGGCGGCCTGAGCCAAATCTCTGCTGCCGTCTCGCGGAATTCACGCCGCACCAGCACGCTCAACCCGCGCTTGCCAATCCGCCGCACTGCCCGGAAGGCCGCCTCGTCGCTGAGATCGTCGCCCAGAAACGCCACTGGCCCAACGCCTCCAGCCTCCGCCAGAATCGCCTCGACCGCTCCGCCCTTGTTGCGCCCCGCGCGCAGCTCCAGGCCTGCCTCGAACTCCAGCAGCGCCAGCCCCTCCATCCGCGCCAGCGGCTCGAAGAGCGCCCGTGTCCGCTGTTCAATCTGCGCAGCCTGCTTGCGCGAAGCCCCGCGCCAGTGCATCACCACCCCGTTGGCTTTGTCCTCGAAGAGCCCGCCCAGGCTGTCGCGCTTCAGAAACTCCCGCAGCTCTTCCAGCTTCTTTTGTGTGGCCGCCGGAGCCTGCTCCAACTCCCGCCGCCCGCCGGGATAAAGCCGCTCGGCTCCATGAAGGCCCCAAACCTCCAGCGGCGCGTCAAGCCCGAGCATCGGCGCAATCTCCGCGGCCGGCCGTCCGGTTATGACCACCGTGCGTGTGCGGCCTTGTCTTTGAATCCGCCCCAGCAGCTCTTGCACCCCCGCCCACGGCCGCGCCTGGAAGCGATCCACCCGGAATGGCGCCAGCGTGCCGTCGTAGTCCAGCAGCAGCAACGGGCGCGCGCCCTCCGTAAACCCGCCAAAAAATTCATCCAGCCTTTTCGCCGCTTCTGAGGTCAACCTTCGCTCGCTTTCCAAGCCAAGTTTATCGCGCAACCCGCCCGCTGTCAGAACCGGCCCGCTCCCTGATTCATGATTCCTGACCCCTGGAATGCGTTATCCTGTCGATGAGAGCGGCGCAATCCTTCACCCCGCAGGCCGGCAAACGCGATGGCGATACAAACGATCGAAAAAACCGCCAAGAATCTTGTCCTTACGGTGCAGGACTACTCCCTGTTTGCCTGGCGCGCTTTCACAAACCTCTATCGTCCTCCCATTTACTGGCCCGAGTTCCTGGTTCAAGCCGATATCATCGGCTTCGGCTCCATATCCATTGTGGTGCTCACCGGACTCTCCACCGGCGGCGTGCTCGCCCTGCAATCCTCGGCCACACTAGCTCAGTTCGGCGCCACCGCCATCACCGGACAGTTTGTCTCGCTTACCATGATCCGCGAGCTGGGTCCGATCCTCACCGGCGTCATGGTCAGCGGCCGCAACGCCTCGTCGATGGCCAGCGAACTCGGCTCCATGGTGGTCACTGAGCAGATCGACGCGATGCGCGCCTTGGGCGTGGACCCCCTGCGCAAACTCGTCACTCCGCGCATCGCTGCCACCATCACCATGCTCTTCTTCCTCACCATCGTTTCCGACGCCTGCGGCATCGCCGGCGGCGGCCTGGTCACCGTTCTCATGAACCACCAGAACGGCACCCAGTACCTGAACATGGCCTGGGAGCACCTGCGCTATCCCGACATCATCCAGGGATTGGTCAAGCCGCTCTTCTTCGGCTACATCCTCAGCTCCATCGGCTGCTTTTACGGCATGAGAACCACCGGCGGCACCCAGGGCGTGGGCCGCTCCACCATTCAGGCCGTCGTCTGGGCTTCGGTGCTCATCATCTTCGTCGACTTCCTGCTCACCCAGGTGCTGCTCACTCTCATGCCGCCTATATGAACGAAACCGGAGCTAACCCCCAGCCCGACCAAGAGCAGGCACCCATCACGGACGCCGGCCCGGTCGTCGTCTTCCGCAACGTCACCATCGCCTTCGACGGCCCGCCAGTACTGGAAGACGTCAGCTTCTCCATTGCGCCCGGAGAAACCCGCGTTCTGCTCGGCCCCGCCGGCGTAGGTAAAAGCGTCCTGCTCAAGCTGGTCAACGGCCTGCTTCGCCCCGATCAGGGCAGCATCCTGCTCTTCGGCGAAGAGATCTCCCACATGCCCGAGCAGAAGCTCTTCCCCCTGCGCACACGCGTCGGCATGGTCTTCCAGGAGGGCGCGCTCTTCGATTCGCTCACCGTCCGCGACAACGTCGCCTACCAACTGATTCAGGAGCAGGTTCCCGACGCTGAAATTGACCAACGCGTTCGCGATGCCCTGCGTTTTGTCGAGTTGGAGGAGACCTTCGACCTCTTTCCGGCCAGCCTCTCCGGCGGAATGCGCCGCCGCGTGGCTATAGCCAGAGCCCTCATCCGCACTCCTGAATTGCTGCTCTACGACTCGCCCACCGGCGGCCTGGACCCGCTCACTTCGACCACGATCATCGAACTGATCGTCAAGGAACGCGACGTCAGCCACACCCCCTCGCTCCTGGTCACCCATCGCCTGCAGGACGCCTTCATCCTCTGCAACCACCGCTTCGACCCTGAACAAGGCCGCATGGTTCCGCTGCCCAAAGGCGTGACCGATCCCGGCACAACCTTCTTGATGCTCGAAGAAGGCCGCCTGATCTTCGATGGTTCGCTGCACGAACTGGTGAAGAGCAAGAATCCGTTTGTGCGGGAATTTCTGGAGTAATGCATTCTGTTGCTTGGTTCGAGGTTGCCGGTCTCTGCAAGAACAGGTAGCGCCGGCCTCCTGGCCGGCTGTCGCGTGGACCTCCCGGTCCACGCCGGACTCTACACCAATAGGAAAGTCACATCTAGCGCTTGGCGCCGGAACCAGCGGCAGCCGGCTCGGGAATCTCCGCCACTTTCAACCCCGCCGGCGGCTTGAAGAGCGCGGGGTCCGGCTCGGAGCGATCGACGTTGCTCAACTCGGTGGTCACCGTTCCGGTGCGCGGATCGCTGCTCATCTGGCGCACCGTGGTCTTCAACTCCGCCGAGGTCCAGGTCTCCGCGACCACCGTGAAATCGCGGTCGTTGTCTACAGTGCCGGCGGCTATCACCTGCGTGGCGCGCGTGCCCGCAACCTCCAGGCCGGCGATGGTCTCCGGCGACAAGGTTTCCGTGCGGAGGTTGGCGCTCTCTTGACTTGAAGAAGCAGAAAGCGCAACCGGCGTCTCCGCGGTTCGCTGCAACGGCGTGCGCGCGCCGGTCGGCGAGGTCGAAGGCGCGGAAGCATGCGAACTCAGCCAGCCATTCAGTTGCGACTCGGGGAGATGAATCGCCGTGGCAAAGGTCACAGCGGAGTTGCCGGTGACCCAGGAGATCACCCTTCCCCCCGCTGGATTCCAGACGGTGACAATATGACCCTGCGGCGTGGCCCCGGAGTTCAATGTGCTCTCGGCGCGCATGCGTCCCTCGGAGTCGCGCCAGAGCTGCACCTCGACGGTGCTCTTGATGACCGTGCCGTCGGAGAGCGTCTGCTCGCGCACCGTCGTCTCGGTGGCGGAAAACGGCAGGCCCTTCACCGGTCCCCAGTTGGCCACTCTCGGCATTACCGCGGAGACCACCGCGTTGATAGCCGGGTCCGGCGCGCTGGTAATGGAAGCGGAAACGGGTTGGGCGGCGATTACCTGAGTTCTCTGCGCGCTCAGGATGGGTGCTAGAGTGAGGGTGGCGACAAGGGTCCAGGTGATTTTGTGCATCATTTGTTCCTCGGAAGCAGTCCTACTCGCTGCTGCAAGTTACGCCAGCAATGAACCCGCTAACTCGCTAACTCGCGATCACCGCGAAGCGGTGGCTAACCTGCTAAATGGTAAACCAATCCTCGCGAATTTTGGTGAAAGGATGGAAAAGGCCAAACTCTCAACCGGTTTTGTTCATTTAGAGCAGACTCGACGGGTTCATGGTATCCCACCCTGGCCGCAAAAACAACGACGCGGCGAGGGTGGGGCACTCAGTTTCTGCGCCAGTTTACACTTCGCTTGCGTTCAATCGCCGCACGATCCGCGGCGCGGCTCAGGCTCTCGGCCAGAAGTGCTCCTCCGTGCAATCGCGCAGCCGCTGGGCCGCGTCCTCGGGGGTGATGTCGCGCTGCGGCATGGCCAGCATTTCAAAGCCCACCATGAATTTGCGCACCGTGGCCGAGCGCAGCAGCGGGGGATAGAAGTGGGCGTGGAAGTGACTCTCCGGATGCGCCTCGCCATCGGTGGGCGTCTGGTGGAAGCCCATCGTATAGGGGAAGCTGGTCTGGAAAAGATTGTCGAAGCGTGTGGTGATCCGCTTGAGGGCGTCGGCTAGGCCGTCGCGCTCATCGCCGTTCAACTCCGGCATTGAGCCCAGATGGCGGCGGCTGACCAGCAGTACCTCAAAGGGCCAGATCGCCCACCAGGGGACCAGAGCCATGAAGTGCTCATTCTGGAAGATGATGCGGGCAGGTTCGTTTTTTTGCGCGGCCTCTTCGGCAGTCAGGTAGTCGCACAGCAAGCAATGGCCGGTGCGGGCGAGATGCTGGCGCTGGGCCGCGACCTCGGCGACCGGCTCGTCGGGAACAAAGCTGCTGGACCAGATCTGGCCGTGGGGATGCGGATTGCTGGCGCCCATCATCGCGCCGCGGTTCTCGAAGACCTGCACGTACTTGATCCAGTCCAGGCCGGCCATATCCTCGTACTCCTGCGTCCATGTATCCACCACGCGGCGAATCTCCGGCTGGGTCATGCGGGCCAGGGTCAGGCTGTGGTCGGGATGGAAGCAGACCACCTTGCACAATCCGCGCGCCGGCTCTGCAACCAGCAGCGGCGAGGCCGGCGCGGCATTCTCTGAAGACTGGGGGAGATCCGGCGAATCCGGCAGCAGCGCGGCGTAGTCGTTGATGAAAGAGAAGATGCCCTCGTAGGCTGGGTTTACGGCCCCGCCGGCCCGCTGATTCCCCGGACACAGGTAGCACTTCGGATCGTAAGCCAAGCCGGAGGGCGCGGCCTTCTGACCAACTTCACCCTGCCAGGGGCGCTCGGTGCGCTGCGGCGAAACCAGCACCCACGACTGCCGCAGCGGATTCCAGCGCCGATGCGGAAACTGCCATTTCTTGTCCACGATTTCTCCCGATCTTCATTTTAATGCGAGGGTCCGGGGCCGGCTGTCGCCTCCGCCTTCAGCAACTCGCGGACAGTGGCGCGTCGTGACGCTGGCTGGGCGAGAAAATCCCGCATGGCAGGCCGGCCATCGGCATCTCTCCAACTGTGCGCGACTGCCATTTATCTTCCTCGGTAACCCTTACGGCGACTACCCGTTCGACTTTTCAACGCTTGCTACAGATAAAGCATGATTCCAATATGAGCTATTTCATCTATCGACGAACAACTGACAACTTTGCGACGATAGTTCTACCATAGACGCTTGTACCAGAACTCAGGCGCTTGCGCCAAGCCCACACAAGGAAAGTCCAAATGCTATCGGCAGAGGAAATCGTCAGCCAGCAGGATCGCGAGACGCGCGCGTGGCACCAGGCGGCAGCCGGAGCCGCGAAGCCCGGCTCCGGCACGGATTGGCTGAGCCTGGTCAGCGGCCAGCACTATGCAAACTTCGAGCTGTGGCACATCGAGGATGAGGCGCGCGTTCCCGGCGCAACCGACGCGGAGATCGCCAGCGTGAAGCGGCGCATCGACCCGGTCAACCAGCGGCGTAACGATCTGGCCGAGGGGATGGACCGCGCCCTGCTGGCCTGGCTCGCAGCCCGCGGCCTGCCCAATCCGGCGGCGGCCCTGCACTCCGAGACGCCGGGGCTGATCATCGACCGGCTCTCGATCCTGGCGCTGAAGATTTATCACACACGCGAAGAAGCGGAGCGCGCCAACGCTCCCGCGGGCCACGCCCAGCGCAATCTCGACCGGCTCGCCATCCTTGAAGAACAGCGGGCCGACCTGGCCGCCTGCCTGGATGCCTTGTGGGGCGAAATCCTCGCCGGGACGAAGCGATTCAAGCTCTATCGCCAACTGAAAATGTACAACGATCCGTCGCTGAACCCCGCTGTTTACAGCACTTCTGGAGCTGCCAGGCAAGCGAAATAGTCCGGCGAATCAGGCTAGCGTATCGGTCCGCCTTGACGTGAGGCGGGGTTATGCGTATAAAGAGTGCCTGAGCAGCCAACTCCCAGACGCGGGTTTTCTGCCGGACTCGAACCGGCTCACCCGCTCCTGAGATGAACAGATTTTTTGCAAACTGATGAGGCAAGAGGCCCGATCCTTGGCGCACGACCATAAGAAAGAACCTTCGCCGTCCGGCAAGCCCGGCGGACACTCCAGCGCAGGCGCGGCTGCGGCCGTGCAGCACTATCAGGCCGCCGTGCTCCTGCTGCAGCAGGGCAAGTACGACAAGGCGCTGGCCGCTTTTGAGAAGCTGCTCCCCGCCGCCCCCGCCGAGCTCAAGGAACGCTGCAAGATGTACATCAGCACCTGCCAGCGGCAAATGGAAAAGCACAACCTGACCTTTCTGACGCCCGAGGAGCACTACGACTACGCCGTCTCGCAGTTGAACACCGGCTACTACGAGGAGGCGCACGAGCAGTTCAACCTCATTCTGGCCGATTATCCCAGCGCCGACTTCGCCTTCTATGGACTGGCTCTGCTGGACGCGATGACCGGGCGCACCCAGGACTGCCTCAGGAATCTGGGGCGGGCTATCGAACTGAACCACAAGAACCGTCTCCAGGCGCGGGTCGACAATGACTTCCAAAGCATGGCCGACGACCCTCGGTTTACCGAGCTGTTATATCCCGAGGTTCCCTAAGGTCTCCTTGATTCCCGCGACCATATCGTCGAATCCCGAACCGCTTCCGCAACAGATTACTGGGACTGTGCCGGCCCGGCCGCTGCGCGTGGTGGCCATTGGCGGCGGCACAGGCCTTTCCACGCTGCTGCGCGGGCTGCGCAGCCATGTGACAGCGTGCGCGCCCTGCGAACCGGGCCTCATCGGCGATCTGGCCGCGGTGGTCACCGTCACCGACGACGGCGGCTCCAGCGGGCGGCTGCGCCAGGGCTTCAATATGCTGCCTCCCGGCGACCTGCGCAACTGCATGGTGGCGCTCAGCGAGGAAGAAGACCTGCTGGCCAAGCTCTTCGCCCATCGCTTTCGCAAGGGCGATTCCCTGAAGGGACACAACTTCGGCAATCTCTTTGTTGCCGCGCTCACCGAGATCACCGGCGACTTCGGCCAGGCCATCCAACTGGCGTCGAAGATTCTGGCCACGCGCGGGCGCATTTATCCGGTGACCACGGCCAACGCCTCGCTGGTGGCGCGCATGGACGACGGCTCGCTGGTGCGCGGCGAAACCAAAATCACCGCCAGCCGCAAGCGCATTGTGGAGCTGATGCTAGACCCTCCGGACGCGGCTGCTTTGCCGGAGACGCTGGAGGCCATCGAGCGCGCCGACCTGATCACCGTGGGGCCGGGGTCGCTCTACACCTCGCTGATCTGCAACCTGCTGGTGCGGGGTATGCCCGCGGCGCTGGCCAACGCCCGCGGCGTGCGCGTATACATCTGCAACCTGATGACCCAGGCCAACGAGAGCCTGAATCTGACCGCCTCCGAGCACATCGAGCGGATTTATGAGCACACCCGCGCGCCCATCTTCGACTATGCCCTGGTGAACACCACGCCCTTTTCCGCGGAGACGCTGGCGCGCTACGCAGCCGAAGGAGCCTCGCCCATCAAGGCCGACATCGACCGCATCGAGGCGCTGGGCGTGCGCGTCATTCCCGGCAACTTCGCCAGCCCCATCACCAAAGAAGACGGCGTGGTCCGCCACGCCGCCGGCCGCGTCTCCGGCGCGTTACTGGCGCTGGGGCAAGCGGCAGTCGCGGAGCGGCGCTGATTTTTCCTCTTCCCAGCCGATTGCGCGTTGCGTTAGAGTGTAGACGCGCGCGGCCTCTAGCAAAACAACAATAGGTGTACCCAAGGCTACGACTCTAAAGTGTTGATTTCCTTAAGAAATCAACACCTTTGATGAGGCTGTTACGGATAGGTAAATTGTGGTTTTGCTCTCAGGCACGCGCCATCCAAGAGGAGGTTTCATGCGCAAGACTCGAGTTTGGATCACCCTGAGCTGTTGCCTGTTTGCTCTGGCAATCTTTGCCTGGGCGCAGGCCAACAGAAAGCCCGGCCTGTGGGAGATGACCACCAACATGACCTGGCAGCAGTCGCCTATGCCGGCAGGCATGACGATGCCCGGCGGCGGCCCGCACACCATGCAGGTTTGCCTGACCCAGGCCATGATCGACAAGTACGGCGCCCCCATGCCGCAGAGCCGCAACGGCGAATGTCAGATCAGCAACGTTGTGATGCATCCCTCCAGCATGACCGCCGACTGGGTTTGCAGCGGCAGGATGGCGGGCAAGGGAACCCTGGAATCCTCGTGGACCGATCCCAATCACGCCAAGGGTAAAGTTCACTTTGTCGGAGCGATGCCGATGGGGCCGAACACCATGACAATGGAATATACCATCGAGTCCTCCTCCATCTACAAAGGCCCGGACTGCGGCAGCGTCCAGCCACTGTCCATGCCCAGCAACTAGCGTCGAGGCAATCGCCGCCAGGCACAGCGGAGGATGGTCAAGGTGTCTCTCTGAGAACTGAGCGGGTGCCCCATCCTTGAATCGCTTTTGATTCAAGGATGGGATTCCACAAACCTCCACGAACCCTGTTCCTTGCCCGGATATCCAGCGAACAATTGTGCTCGTTAAGATGTCTTTCCCTATTCCCTATTCCCTGTTCCCTGTTCCCTGTTCCTCATCATCCCTGTTTGCGCCGATCCACCCCACTGCGTCTTTCGACAGGCACTTCTGGAGGCGTTCGTGCAGGCCCAACGCCTTGCCCCCCGCCGCGCCTGTCCGTGGAGGAGGAGCCTGCGCCGCTGGTCAGCAACCTGCTCAGAGTCGGAAGACTGGAGCGTTGCGTTTCCACAAAGTCCACGCCCTCTGCCGTCAGAGTCAATGCTGAGTTGTCCGCCCGGGAGATGTATCCCTTCTTGAGAAGATACCAAAGCGTGAATTCCAAATAATCGCGCGGAAACCCCATGCTGCTTTCGATCGCGGAAAGGGAAACCTCCGGGGTGTTGGGGTAAGCGCGGCGGCGGATATAGAGCACCGCCAGCACTGCCACCCGCCGGTTCAATTCGCCCTCCAGGTTGTCCATGAAATCCATCGAACTCGACAGCGGGTCCGTTTCGGGCGTCTCCTTGGTATGCATCGCATCGTATTCGGCACGGCGCGCTGGATTGGACAAGACGTCGTAGGCTTCTTTCAGCAGAGTGAACTTATCCGCATTGCCGGTCTCCGGGTTGTCCGGGTGTAAGCGGGCCGCGAGAAACTTATATACACGGTTGATTGTGTCAGGCTCGGCATTTGGGCTGATTTGCATGAATTCGTAGTGATCTTGATGTTTCAAAAGGACTCCTGGGGAGAGACGCTTCCCTTTCATTAAGATACGCCGTTCGCTGGAGACTCATCGAAATTGAGGAAATATGCCTCCTCAAGTTCTCTTATAGGAAAGGAAGTTGCATTTCCGGGAAACGCTGGCTCTTTCGGGCATCAATGGAAAGCGCAGCCGGCGGACGGATGATTAATGGTGACCTTTGTGCTACTATATAAATGTGATTGAGATTCGCCAGTACGTTGATCGCCAGGGGCGCAATCCATTCGAACGATGGTTCGATAGTCTCGATGATGGCGCTCAAGCCAGGATTGCCGTCGCATTGGACCGGCTGGAACGGGGTAACATTTCCGCGACGAAGAGTGTCGGCGCGGGCGTGCAAGAGTTGCGGTTGGATTTCGGACCGGGCTACCGAGTTTACTTTGGTTGGGATGGAGAGCGGCTTGTGATCTTGCTGGGCGGTGGAACCAAACGGCGTCAGCAGGCTGACATTGACGCGGCGCACACTCTCTGGCAGGAATACAAGGAACGGAAGCGGGAGGAATAATGGTGCTGACAAGAAGTTTCAATGACACGATCAAGAGCCGGATTCAGCAGAGCGAGGGATTTCGCAGGGCGCTGCTTCGCGAAGCCATCGGCTGCATGATCACCGGAGATTTGGAAACGGGAAAATCCGTGCTCCGCAAGTACATCAATGGCACGGTTGGTTTTGTGAAACTGGGAGCCGATCTTGGCCGTTCTCCCAAGGTGCTGATGCGCATGTTCAGCTCGACCGGCAATCCGCAAGCGAAGAACCTCTTTGAGATTGTCGCCTATCTGCAAAAGATTGAGGGAACTGTTCTGGAAGTTATTGATCGGGCTGCCGCATAGAATCGAATCCCAAGTCTCAAAATCGAGACAGAGACACCCTCATTTGTAACTCATTGGACCTGCACCACTCGTCCCACTTGCCAATAGTCTCTTTCATCATTGACCCGCTGCTGCCCAACGTCCGAACAGCAAGCTCGAAACCGCCTTCCACAAAGCTGACCACTCTATCCAAAACATCACTCAACTGCTCGAAGCTGTGTGATTTTGTTGAAGTATTTCTGTTTACGAATGCGGCGGTAAGAATCTAACAGCCAGAATCTGCTCTTTACACGCCGATCACGTCGCAAAGCTCCTTGACGGCCGCGGCGCTCTTCATCAGCGCGGCGTGCTCCTCATCGCTGAGCCTGATCTCGACGATCTGTTCGAGGCCCGCGGCGCCCAGTTTGCACAGCACGCCCATGAAGTAGCCGTTGACCCCGTACTCGCCTTCCAGGTAGGCCGCGCAAGGCAAAATCTTCTTCTTGTCTTTGAGGATAGCCTCGGCCATCTCCACCGCCGCCGCCGAGGGCGCGTAGTAGGCGCTGCCCGTTTTGAGGTACTTCACAATCTCGCCGCCGCCGTCGCGGGTGCGCTGGATGATGGCGTCGATGCGCTCTTTGGAGAGCAGTTCGGTGATGGGAATGGAAGCTACGGTGGTGTAGCGGATCAGGGGAACCATATTATCGCCGTGCCCGCCCAGGACCAGGCAGCTCATATTCTCCACGCTCACCTGCAACTCCTCGGCGATGAAGCTCTTGAAGCGCCCGGAATCCAGGATGCCGGCCATGCCGATGACCCGTTCGCGGTTAAAGCCCGAGAGCCGGTAGGCGGCCTGCACCATCGCGTCCAGCGGGTTGGAGACGACAATCAGAATCGACTCCGGCGAGTAGGCGACCACGTTCTTGACCACATCGGTCATGATCTTGAAGTTAGTGTGCAGCAGGTCGTCGCGGCTCATGCCGGGTTTGCGGGCAATGCCGGCGGTGATGATCACCACGTCGCTGTTGGCCGTATCGGCGTAGTCGTTGGAGCCGGTGATGTGCACGTCGGATCGTTCAATGGGAAGAGCCTGGCGCAGGTCCAGCGCCTTGCCCTGCGGCACGCCCTCCACTACGTCGATCAGCACCACATCGGCCAATTCCTTGGCCATCAGCCAGTGCGCTGCCGTTGAGCCGACGTTGCCGGCGCCGATAATACTGACTTTCTTGCGCATGAGTTTCCTCCTTGGGGAATGGAAAACCAGTTCTCAGTTCTCAGTTTTCAGTTGCCGAGTTTTTACTGAGAACTGAGAACTGAGAACTGAGAACTGCTTTACATATTTCCGATGATGCGTGAAGCAAACTCGCTGGTGCCCACCTTGGTTGCGCCCGCGGTCTGGCGCTCAAAATCGTACGTCACGAACTTCTGCAGGATGGTTTTTTCCAGCGACGCCTCAATCAGCCGCGCCGCTTCCTTCCAGCCGATGAAATCCAGCAGCATCACGCCGGAGAGAATCACCGAGCCGGGATTGATCATGTCCTTGTCGGCGTATTTGGGAGCGGTGCCGTGCGTGGCCTCGAAGACCGCGTAGCCGTCGCCGATGTTCGCCCCAGGAGCGATGCCCAGCCCGCCCACCTGCGCTGCCGCCGCGTCGGAGATGTAGTCGCCATTCAAATTAGTTGTCGCCAGCACGCTGTAGTCCTCCGGGCGGATGATGATCTGCTGGAAGATGGAGTCGGCGATGCGGTCGTTGATGAGCAGCTTCGACTTCCACGCTCCGTCGCCGTGGGATGGGCCGATGGTACGGAGCACGCCCTCGATCTCCAGATAAACCGAGTCGCGGTAGCTCGGAGAACCCATCTCCAGGCCAGGCTCAATCATCGCGGCATTCTGCTCGACGGTCAGTCCGGGGTAGGCATCGTTGTTGCCCAGAATCCAGCTCTCGCGCTCGGTGACGGTCTGCTCGCGGAACTCCTGCGTGGCCACTTCATAGCCCCACTCGCGGAATGCGCCCTCGGTGAACTTCTGGATGTTGCCTTTATGGACCAGCGTGACGGTCTTGCGCCCCTGCTCCAGCGCCGCGCGGATCGCGTAACGCACCAGCCGCTTGCTGCCAAAGATCGAGATCGGCTTGATGCCCACGCCTGAGTCTTCGCGCACTCTCTTCTTGGTTTCGGACAAGAGGTCGTTGTTGAGAAAAGCAATCAGCCGCGCTGCGTCCGCCGAGCCTTCTTTGAACTCGATGCCCGCGTATACATCCTCGGTGTTCTCGCGGTAGATGACGATGTCCACCCGCTCGGGGTGCTTCACCGGGCTGGGAACGCCCTGGTAGTACTTGACCGGCCGTACGCAGGCGTATAGGTCGAGCAACTGCCGCAGCGCCACGTTGAGCGAGCGAATGCCGCCGCCCACCGGCGTCGTCAGTGGTCCTTTAATCGAAACGCGCAGATCGCGGGCTGCGGCCACCGAGTCGTCCGGCAGCCATGCGCCGAACTGGCGAAAGGCCTTCTCGCCGGCGAATATCTCAAACCAGCGAATCGCCCGCTTGCCGCCGTAAGCCTTCTCGACCGCGGCGTCGAAGACCCGCTCGGAGGCCTTCCAGATGTCGCGCCCCGTGCCGTCGCCCTCGATGTAAGGAATGATGGGATGGTCGGGCACCTCAAACTGCCCGTTACTGTATTCGATCGGCTGGCCGTCCTGCGGCAATTCCAGTCCGTTATAGGTGGCTTGCATTGTCTTTGAAGTACTCCTCTTCCACAATGTTAGAGGATGAGGCTGACCTCTGGGATTCACGGATTGCATGGCGGGGAATAGACAGATGGTTGGCTTCGGAGAACGCATCCCCAAAATGCTGCCACCCCGGGATGGCTGTTTCCAGACCGACGATTATCTGCTCCTGGCGATACAGTTGAATACTCAGGTTTGAGCGCTGCTTCCGCCTTTCGCGTCTATCGGTTAGCACGGCAGCGGGCGGGAACTGGTAACCTGAATCCTGAGAAGAATCACCCGGAAGAGCCGGAGCGTCTCACCCGGCGGGCAAATTCATGGCGGAGTTCATCATCAAATTGGCCGACGAGCGCGGCCGCGTGCAGGAGCAGGCGCAGTCGGCGGCGACCGCCGAGGAGCTGCGCGCCCGCTTTGTTCATGCCGGCTACCACGTCTTTTCCATCAAGGCGCGGTCGGGATTGGGCGGCCTCAAGCGCGGCAAGGTCAAGCTGGAACCCTTTCTCATCTTCAACTCGCAGTTTCTCACGCTGATTCGCGCCGGGCTGCCGATTATGGGCTCCATCGAGATGCTGGCCAAGAACCAGAAGAACGCGCATTTTGCCGCGCAGTTGTTCGACGTGGCCGAGCGGGTGAAGACCGGCGACGCGCTTTCTTCGGCCTTCGAGGCGCAGAGCGGCTTTCCCATCATGTACACCACCACACTGCTGGCCGGCGAGCGCTCCGGCAACTTGCAGGAGGTGCTGGAGCGCTACGTGAGCTTCCAGCGCATCTCGCTCACCTTCAGGAAAAAATTGGTGGCCTCGCTGATCTATCCCGGCGTGCTGCTGACGCTGGTTACCGGGCTGATCTTCTTCATGTTCGTCTTTGTGATTCCGCAGTTTGCCGAGCTCTATGACCAGATGGGTTCGAAGCTGCCGGCGATGACGATGGACCTGCTCTCCTTCGGCAAATTCCTGCGCCACTACCTTCTCTGGATTCTGCTCGCTATGGTTGGGACGGCCTTCGGCGCCTACCGCTTCTCCATTACAGACAAGGGGCGCGACTTCATCGACGGTTTCCGCATCGGGCTGCCCGTCTTCGGCAAGATCTGGCTGAAGTACCAGGTGGCGCTGTTTGCGCGCACGCTTTCCACACTGCTGACCGGCGGATTGCCGCTGGTGCCGTCGCTGGAAACTGCGGCCCGCTCGATCAGTTCGCGGCGTGTCTCGCGGGCGGTGATGCACTCCATCACCACGGTGCGCGAAGGCAAGAGCCTGGCCGATGCGCTGATCCAGACCAAAATCTTTCCCGATCTGGCCGCCGAGATGATCTCGGTGGGCGAGCAGACCGGCGCGCTGCCGCAGATGCTCAACTCCGTCTCGGAATTTTTTGAGGAGGACGTGGCGACGGCCCTCGCTGCTTCTCTGGCGCTGATTGAGCCGGCGATCCTGATCGTGATGGGTGTGGTCGTTGTCTTCATTCTCATCTCGCTTTACCTGCCCATCTTCTCGCTGGGTCAGACGCCGGGAGGTCAGTAAACATGGCTGCCGCGACACATTCTGTACCGATTCCGATGCCCGTTGGCCCGCTTCCAGGCTCTCAGGAAGAACGCGACCAGGCGGAACTTCTGGCCGCGCGCTATCACGCCGAATTCGTTGACCTGAAAAACTTCAAGATTCAGCACGACCTGCTGCGCACCGTGCCGGTCGAGCTGATGTTCCGCTACAACTTCGTGCCGATAGAACAACAATCTGACGCGCTGGTGATTGCCGTCAGCGACCCTTCGCGGCTGATGATCCTCGACGAGATCGCGGGCCTGCTGGGCCATCGCATCATCCCGCGCGTGGCCACGCTTTCGCAAATCACCGACCTGCTGAAGAAGACCGAGCAGTCGCAGCGCGTGCTGGACGAAGCCAGCGAGGGGCTGACCTTCGACGTGCTCACCGGCGACGACAGCTCAGACGAAAATATTTCCATCGAAAAGCTGACCAGCGAAGAAGACATCAGCCCCATCATTCGCCTGGTGGACACGACCATCTTTACCGCTCTCGAACGGCGCGCCTCGGATATTCACATCGAGACCTATGATGATTCCGTCCATGTGAAGTACCGCATCGACGGCGTGCTGCAAGAGGCCATGGCGCCCATCGCGCGCGAGCATCACTCCACCATTCTCTCGCGCATCAAGATCATGAGCGAGCTGGATATTGCCGAGCGGAGAGTGCCGCAGGACGGCCGCTTCCGGGTGCGCTACAAGACCCGCCTGATCGACTTCCGCGTCTCCATCATGCCGACGATTCATGGCGAAAACGCCGTGCTGCGCGTGCTGGACAAAGAGTCGATGAGCGAAAAGTTTCACAAGCTGACGCTGGATGTGGTGGGCTTTGCCGATGCCGATCTGAAGCGCTTCCGCCGCTACATTCGCGAGCCGTACGGCATGGTGCTGGTCACCGGGCCGACCGGCTCCGGCAAGACGACCACGCTTTACGCCGCGCTGAACGAGATCAAAAGCGACGAAGACAAGATCATCACCATCGAGGATCCGGTCGAGTACCAGATTCGCGGCATCACGCAGATTCCGGTGAACGAAAAAAAGGGTCTTACCTTCGCGCGCGGGCTGAGGTCGATTCTGCGCCACGACCCGGACAAGATTCTGGTGGGCGAAATCCGCGACAACGAGACGGCGCAGATCGCCATCAACTCTGCGCTGACCGGGCATCTGGTCTTCACCACCGTCCACGCCAACAACGTGGTGGACGTGCTGGGCCGGTTCATCAACATGGGCGTGGAGGCCTATAACTTCGTCTCCGCGCTGAACTGCATTCTGGCGCAGCGGCTGGTGCGCACCATCTGCGAGCACTGCGCGCGCCCCGTCCAGCACAGCGACGCCGAGCTCGTGGCCAGCGGCATGAATCCGGAGCAGTGGCACGGCTTTGAATTCCGCGAGGGCCTGGGCTGCATGGAGTGCGGCGGCACCGGCTACCGCGGACGAACGGCGATTCATGAGTTGCTGGATTTGACCGACCCCATTCGCGAACTGATTCTGGCCAAGAAACCCACCTCTGAAGTGCGCAAGCTGGCGCAGAAGGAGGGCATGAGCTTTCTGCGCGAGTCGGCGCTGGATCGTGTCCGCCGCGGCCTGACCACGCTCAAGGAGATCAACAAGGTTACGTTTATCGAGGCGTCGCGATGAGACAAGCTGTCAGCTGTCAGCTCTCAGCTATCAGTTTTTACTATTAGCAATCGGAATTTTGATGTGGACTTCAGCTTTTTGCGGTTAGTTTTTGTGGCTAGGGAAGATGGACGAATGAGAGATACAAAGCTGAAAGCTGATAGCTGAACGCTCGCTGCCAAGAAGATCGAGGAAACAAAGGAATTGAATTCGATTCTCAGCAAGTCCGGCTCTCAAATTGGCGCGCGACCGCCGGTGGCCGTGGAGCTGTCACCGCAGGGCGTGCTGGCTGCCGCATCGCCGGGGCCGGGCAAGCCGCCGGTTTACGCCTTTGAGCCGTTGCCGGAGGGCGCGGTCGTACCCGGCATCGGCGAGCACAATCTGCGCGCGCCGGAGTTGGTGGCCAACGCGATACGCGCGGCGCTGGGGCAGGTTTCGCCGCGCACCCGCGCCGTCACGCTGGTGGTGCCTGACACCGTCGTCCGCGTCTTCGTGCTGGACTTCGATTCGCTGCCGGGCAACGCCGCGGAAGCGATTCCCATTCTGCGCTTCCGGCTGCGCAAGATGGTTCCCTTCGAGGTGGAGCACGCCGGACTGAGCTACCAGATTCTGGTCGAGACGAAGAGCGAATGCAAGGTGCTGGCCGCGGTGATTCCCGGCCCCGTCCTGCAAGAGTATGAGGCCGTGGTGCGCAGGTCCGGCTTCGAGCCGGGAGCCGTGCTGCCAACGAGCCTGGCGGCTCTGGGCGCCATCGATTCAGCCGAGCCGGTGCTGATCGCCAACCTGAGCGCGCTGGCCCTGACCACCGCCATCACCCACGGCCAGGACCTGCTGCTCTATCGCACCCTCGACCTGCCCGAAGAGCCAACGCATCGCCTGCAAGAAGTCCAGCGCGGCATCGCCGTGGCCGCCGCTTACTATGAAGACAAGCTAGGCGTCCGTCCCCGACTGCTGTACTACGCCGGAATCGGGGCTGGCGGCAACAGTACGGCGGAGGACTTTGCCCGCTGGATCGACGATCCGGAGCTGGCCGTGGCCGATCTGGCGCCGCTGCCTGAAACCGGAGCCGCAACGCCATTGGGCAACCTGATGAGCCTGGCCGGCGTGGTCGGCGCGCTGGCGGGGGCTTAGGGCCTGCTAACCCTTATAGGACGGCAGCGACGAGAGCGGATTTTTTTGAGATCAAGGAGTGAGGAGCGAGATGTACACGATGTACTTAAGCGACGAGCGACGCAGAGATCGAGAAAATTCGCCTCGTCCCTTCGGGTTGCGGAAAAAATCGGGCCATACTTCGTTGTCGCCCTCGTCCTTGGAACCGCCAAAGCCTTCGGACTCCGCCTCGTCTGGCCCGATTTTTTCTCGCAACGCTGTCCGCCCTATAAGGGTTAGCAGGCCCTAACCATGCGCATCTCCGTCAATCTCGCTACACGCCCCTACTCCGATCTCGGACCGGCCCTCAAGCGTCTGCGCATCGCGATGGCCGTGCTGGTCGTGCTGGGCATCGCCCTCGGCCTCGGCCTGCGCGCCGTTCACCAAAAGGCCGAAGAGGCGCGCGCCACCGAAGCTCGCGTCCAAAGCCAGATCGACGCCATCAACCAGGAACGGCTGGGTTACCAGAATAGGATGCGCCAGCCGGAAAACGCCCAACTGCTCAATCAGGTCGCGGCGCTCAACCAGCTCTTCGACGAAAAAACCTTTTCCTGGACGCTGGCCATGGAAGACCTGGAAACCGTTCTGCCGGGCGGCGTGCAGGTGGTCAGCCTGGAACCCTCGCGCGACCCCAAGACCGGCCGCATTACATTGAAGCTGCGCGTCATAGGAGCACGCGACCGCGCCGACGATCTGGTCCAGAACCTGGAACACTCCCGGCACTTTCTGCTGCCCCACATCGTGAGCGAAAGCTCCGAATCCACCGGCGGACCCAACGAAAAGTTGGAGGCGGTGAGCGCCTCGAACCGTTTCAACTTTGATCTGCTGGCCGATTACAACTCGGCGGCGCCGGTGGAAGGCAACGCGGAAAAGAAGAATGTGAAGCCGCAAGCCGCCGGAGAGCGCGCCGGACAGAGCACGCCGCCTCGCCGTGCGATTCATCCGCTTCCTGTTCCCGCCGCTCATGGACAGCAGAACGGCCAGCCGCCCAACAACGGCCCTGGGTTCGCCAAACCCATTGCCAAACCCAATCCCTATGCCAAGCCCAATGCAGGAGGCCCGCGATGAGCAGCAGCCAAACCCCGTCCCTCCTGCGCGAACGCCTCACCTCCCCGCTCACCTGGCACTTCGTTGCCTTTGCCGTGCTGCTGGTCGCGGTCACCGGCCTCTCCATTCGCTTCGGCCTGGACTGGAAAGCCACCAACGGCAGCTCCAGCGACGCGCTGCTAGCCAGGCAATTTGAGTTGAAGGCTCTCGACCTGCAAACCGCCCCCCTGCGCGGCCTGGACAACCGCGTCGCGGACTCCCGCGCCCAGATGAATGCCTTCAATGACAAACGCATCCCGCCCAACTACTCCTCCATCGACCGCCGCATCGGCGAGTTGGGGGTCAGTTCTGGCGTGCGGCTCACCAGGGTGCAGTACACGCAAGGCAAGCCCGGCTCCGATCTCACAGAGATTTCCATGGACGCCAGCATCACCGGCAACTATCCGCAGATCATGCGCTTTGTGAACAGCCTGGAGCGCAACCAGACCTTTTTCGTTATCCGCGGCTTGACGCTGACCAGCCAGCAAGGCGGGCTGGTGAATCTGCGGCTGCAGGTCTCCACCTGGCTCAGGCCGGCCGATGCGGCAGCCAGCGGTTTGCCGCCCACTCCGCAACCCGGCGATACGCAAGCCGCGCCCTCCGCGCCTGCCAAGCCGCAGGGAAAGGAGGGTGAATAGCCATGGCCCTCCAAAAAGGAACGGAAAACAAGAACCAGGTCCGCATTCTGATCGTCCTCGGCGTGATCCTGGTTTGCGTTGCTGTCTACGTGATCAAGGATAACTTCTTTGCCAGCGCCCCAGCACCCGCGCCGCAGGCCGCCCGGCCCGTTGCCTCTCAGCCTGGCAAAGCTCCGGCCAACGCTCAGAAGACCGCGGCGACCCCCTCCTCCTCCGCCGCACAGGAAGCGCAGAAGCTCTCCAACGCCGGCATCGACCCCGCGCTGCATCTCGACATACTGGCGCAGACCGAATCGGTCGAGTACCTGGGCACGGGCAGAAACATCTTCTCCGCCGAGTCGGCGCCCCCGCCCATCGAAAAACTGGCAGCCAGCCCTCGGCCCGGCCAGCCTGGCCAACCCGGCGTAAACGCTGCCCCGGCCGCGCCCATAAAACCCGCTCCGCCGGCGATCGATCTGAAGTACTTTGGCTACTCCCAGGCCAAGGACAAATCGTTGCAGGCCTTTTTCGTCCATGGGGAGGACATTTTTGTCGCCCGCAGCGGCGAGGTTGTGAACCACCGCTATAAGGTGGGTGTCATACTGCCGGGCAGCGTCGAGGTGACCGACATGGGCTATAACAACACCCAAAAGCTGCCGTTGCAGACGAACTAGCTTTTAGCTTCTAGCTTCTAGCTTTTGACTTCCAACTGTTCATGTTTTTTACGATTTTCCCAAATGCCACAGAAGCTGACCACTGCAAAGATCAGCTAATAACTAGGAGTTAGAAGCTAGGAGCTAGGAGCTAGAAGCTAGAGGCTAGGAGCTAGGAGCTAGAAGCTAGAGGCTAGAGGCTAGGAGCTAGAAGCTAGAGGCTAGGTGCTAAAAGATGAAACCCGCCCCAATCCGCCGTCCCCAGCCCTCCGAGGAGGGCTATATGCTGGTTGCGGTCATCTTCCTGGTGGCTCTGCTGACGATCTCGCTGGCCGTCGCCCTGCCCAGGATTTCCAAAGAGATTCAGCGCGACCGCGAAGTCGAGACGATGCATCGCGGCAAGCAGTACATCCGCGGGATCAGGATGTACTACAAGAAATTCGGGGCCTATCCGCCCAACGTCGATGCGCTGCTCAAGGGCACCAACAACATTCGCTTCCTGCGCAAGAAGTATACGGACCCGACGACCGGCAAAGAGGATTGGAAGCCAATACACTTTGGCCAGAACAAGGCTCCTACAGCGATGGGCTTCTTCGGGGTGCCGCTGGGCGGCTCGACGATTGCAGGCACCGGACCCGGCGCGACGAGCCCTGGCTTCAATCCATCGGCAACCACACCGCCGGTCGATCCCAACGCGCCGCCGGTGGACCCCAACAATCCCAACGCCGCAACTCCGGCCGCCGGTCAGCCCGTCTCGCCCGGCCAGACCTTTGGCGGAGTGGGCATTATTGGCTTCTCTCCCAACAGCCCCAGGAAATCCATCCTGATCTACAAGACGAAGGACCACTACAACGAGTGGGAGTTTGTCTACGATCCGATCGTCGAGCAAATGATGATGCAGGGCGGCAACACGGGCCTTGGAAGCAACAATAGCCTGGGAGGCAATACCGGCATCAGTGGCAGCAACGCCATCGGAGGCAGCAACGGCATCGGAGGCAATACCGGCATCGGCGGTAATTCCGGAGGAAACACAACCCCTCCGCCAGCTTCGCAATAGGCCAGGCTACCATCCAAACGCGGCAAGGCCCGCCCCCGCGAACGGGGCGGGCCTTGCCGCATAAGCGAACCAAACTGAAAAGCCGGCCGGAGCTAAGTGCTGAAAGACGAGCCGCAGCCGCAGGTGCTCTTCACCTGGGGGTTGTCGAACTTGAAGCCGGCGGCTTCCAGGCTCTCGACGTAATCCACGGTGCAGCCGTTCAGGTACATCAGCGAGGTGGCATCGACGAATACCTTCAGGTCCTCGAAGCTGAAGACCTTGTCCATCATGCCGGCCTGGTTCTCAAAGGCCATCGAGTACTGAAAGCCGGAGCAGCCGCCGCCGACCACGCCGATGCGCAGCCCCGCGGGCAGTGGATCCTGGGTGGCCATGATCTCCCGAACCTTGGCAATGGCCGGGGGGGTCAGGGTAAGAGGCGCTTTCTTGACGGTTTCCTGTGCGGGGGTAACGGTTGCTGTGGCCATGAATTCTCCCATAAAAGTGAAATACTTGCCGGAAACTTAACTCTACCGCTCCGCGAGCCGGGATTCAAGGCCCCGCAAGCGGCTTCGTCTCATTGGATGCGACGGAAGAGGGGAAAGTCGCAGAAGAGGCGGCCCTTGTAGCTGAGATCGACTTCCCTGTTCGGGACAGAACTGGCGAGGAGCGGGAAAGCGAGTGCTCGGCTCAATGGCCTCCGAAAATATTGTCTCTCAGCGGCACGCATTGGGGGTATGATGGTCAACCAGATGGCTTCTTCGCTGAACGGAGTCGTGTAATTTTTTGGATTCCGCCCGTGACTGAAGCTGAGAAGTCTTAGGGAGGTGGGTTCATGACGTTCTATCCGGTGATGTTGTCAATTTGGGGAGTGCTGGCGGTGGTTGTGGCCGCTCTCTTTCTCTATCGCACCAGTTTGACTCGCGACGAAGACGACCAGATCTACCTGGACGATGCCTTCCAGCACGAGAAGGCCGCGCAGGAGGCCATTATTGCCAAGGTCAACAAGATCGAGCCCGCGCTGCGCATCTCCCTCTGGGCGGCGGGGACAGTGACGGTGCTCCTGGTCGTGGTTTATTTCTGGAGCTTGATCGCCGAGTTCGTGAAATAATCGCTGATTTTTCTGCAATATGCGTGGCCAGCGGCGTCCTGAGCGCATCCGCTGGCTGGCGTGTCACACCGTTTGCGCTAGAGTACTGCCCGGCCCCGTCTATTCCACTTCCTGCCTGCGCGGTAGCCTTCGCGGGCGGCGCTTCGATCGGTTAGACGCAAAACAGGCCGCAAGGATGGCCGGGGGCGCCACCTCAGCCCGCTCAGAACCCGCTGGCCACCAGCCAGGCCTCGGTCAGCTCCAGCTCGGGCTTTTTCTCGGCCAGCATTTGGGCGTGGGCCAGCTTCACCAGCACATCCGCCTCCACATTCACCGGAGCGCCGACGTTGAGCGTGTGCAGATTCGTCCGCCAATAGGTCAGCGGCAGAATCGCAATGGTGATCGCCTCGCCGTCAAACTCCGCAATCGTCAGGCTGATGCCCTCGACGGCCACTGAGCCTTTATGGACCATCCAGGGACGCACCTTTTCGGGGACGCGCACCTTCAGCGTCCAGTCGGTGGTCTGCTTGTCAAAGTTGGGGCTGGATTCCGGGATGACCGGGTCGAGCGCGGTCATCGTACCGCAGCCGTCCACGTGGCCTTGCACAATGTGGCCGCCCAGCGGACTGCCGGCGGCCGTAGGCAATTCCAGGTTGACCTTCGCCCCAGCGGTCAGCGCGCCCAGCGAGGTGCAGTCCAGCGTCTCCTGCGCCAGATCGGCGTGAAAGAGCGTAGGGCCAACGTCAAGCGCCGTAAGACAGACCCCGGAGACGCCCAGCGAGTCGCCCTCCCGCAGCCGCCCGGCGATGCCCGGAGCCTCGACGGTAATGCGCCGCACCCCGCCCCGGCTCTCCAACCCAATCAGCGTACCCGTCACTTCGATGATGCCGGTGAACATGGTTCTATTTTACAGAGATCAGGGATCAGAGGTCAGAGATCAGTTTTGCGCATGAACGATAGAAGACTGCTCTATCGCTCACGATTGCCCGGTTTTATGATCGATACAAATGATTTCTATCGATCATGTAGAGGATTCCGGCCACGGATCCTTGAGCAGCGAACATAGCCCCAGATCGTTGCCGTAACGCTCGACCTCGACCTCGGCCATGCGGATAAAGCTGGCCATGCCTTTGAAGGCGGGCACGGCGTCGGAACCCATGATCTGCGGGGAGATGAAGAAATGGACGCGGTCAACCAAACCAGCGGCCAGCAGAGCGGTGTTCAGCCGCGTGCCGGTCTCGACGAGCAGCGTGAGAATACCCTCTTCGCCCAGCTTGTCCAGCACCTTGCCGAGCGGGACGCGGCCAGCTTCGGCGGGCAACACCTCGACGCGGACGCCGCGCTGGCGGAGTTCATTGGCGCGAGACTCGTCGCTGGAGACTGTAAAAACGACCAGATCGTTCTGCGCCGTGGCCACCATCCCCGAAGCAACCATTTTCGAGTCGAGCGGCATACGCAGCGCCGAGTCTAAGACAATTCTCAGCAGCGGGCGGCGGCGGCGCAATCCGCTGCGATCCGTCAGCAGCGGGTCATCGGCCAGAACCGTGTCCACGCCGGTCAGCGCGGCGTCGGCCTGATGGCGCAAGGGCTGCACGGCGGCGCGGGCGGCTTCATTGGTAATCCAGTAGGGCGCGTGCAGTTGGTGCTCTCCGGGCGGCGGCGCGATGCGGCCGTCCAGCGTCATCGCCACCTTCATCAGGACCAATGGTTGATGGTGCTGGCTCCAGCGGGCAAAGCCCTCGTTGAGGCGGCGGGCTTCGGTCTGGCAGACTCCAAGAGCGACTTCGATTCCTGCGGCGCGCAGGCGGTCCAGCCCGTGGCCGGCGACGGCGGGATTGGGGTCGATGGTAGCGGCGACAACGCGCTTGAGTCCGGCAGCGATCAGCGCCTCGGTGCAGGGTCCTGTGCGGCCGGTGTGGTTGCAGGGCTCCAGCGTCACATAGGCCGTGCCGCCGTGCGCGCGTTCACCGGCGGCCTTGAGTGCAACTACTTCGGCGTGGTCGAGAAGGTCGTATTCATGCCAGCCCTCGCCGGCTAACTGGCCCGCACTGTCCAGAATCACGCAGCCGACAGCAGGATTGGGCGAGCTGACGCCGATGCCGCGCCGCGCCAGCTCCAGCGCCCGCTGCATCCAGGATCGGTCTTGTTCTGAAGTATTCATTTTATTCCAGTAGCGAATCCACAAACTCCTCCGGCGAAAACTCCAGCAGATCGGTCATCTGCTCTCCAACCCCGGCGAAGAGGACGGGCAAATTGAGTTCCTGGGCGATGGCGACGGCGATGCCGCCCTTGGCCGTGCCGTCGAGCTTGGTAAGGATGATGCCGGTAACTCCCGCCGACTCCGTGAACTGCCGCGCCTGGTTGAGGCCGTTCTGACCGGTCGTCGCGTCCATCACCAGCAGCACCTCATGGGGCGCGCCGGGGATCAGCTTGGCCGCCGTGCGGCGCATCTTCTCCAGCTCGTCCATCAAGCCGGTCTTGGTGTGCAGGCGGCCGGCAGTGTCCACAATCAACTCATTGATATTGCGGGCCTTGGCGGCGGTAATTGCGTCGTAGAGCACGGCCGACGGGTCGCCTCCGTGGCGGGTCTTGATCATCTCAACGCCGGAGCGCGCGGCCCAGATTTCCAACTGCTCGATGGCCGCCGCGCGAAACGTATCCGCGGCGCAGAGCAGTACGGATTTCCCCTGCGCGCGGTACCAGGCGGCGAGCTTGCCCGCAGAGGTGGTTTTACCGGTGCCATTGACGCCGACCAAGAAGATGACGTTGGGACTGTCGGCTGACGGCAAAACGTTGGATTTGTTGGCGATCGGCGCTTCGAGGATGGCGCGGATCTGGGCCTTGAGCAGGTCGCGCAACTCTTCGCCGCCCTCGATGGCCTGACGGCGGGCGCGGTCGCGCAGAGCTTCCAGGATGGCATTAGTAGTTTGCACGCCCAGGTCGCTGGTCAGCAGCGCCGATTCAAGGCTTTCCAGAGTGGATTCATCGACCGTGCGGGTCAGCGCGACGAGCGTCTCGATCTGCGTGGAGAGCGACTCGCGAGTGCGCGCGACGGCCTGCTTCATGCGGCTGAAGAGGCTGGATTTGGGAGCCTCCTCCGAGCCAGAATCGGGCGCGCCTTGAGTAGAGTTCGCGGGGATGTCTTTTCTGCCGCCGAAAAACTTCATCATCGATGGGTTCCAGATTTGAGTTTAGAGCATCGGGGCGGCGGAGTTCGTGGTTACGAGGCGGGGATCAGGAGCACCGCTGGCAAAGAGGCCTCGGTCGAGGTTCGTGGTATCCCACACTTGCAACAGAAATGCGAAACGCAGATCCTTCGACTGCGCTGCGTTCCGGGTGATATGCAGTTTTTTAGCACTACCTTCAGGATGACAGCCAAGGCGTGGCGGCCGGCTATTGAACTCTGTTCAATATCATGTCGGTGGACCCTGCGCCAAAGTCTCGTCGGGGGTCCCCTTTGAATCGAGAACATTGGCCAGCGACCAGGGAGTGCCGGTCAGATCATAGTGGAACTCTCCTTGCTTATCGATCACGAGCTTACTAGCCGGATACAGAAATCCTGTGCTCTTGGTATTGTCGGTGTCATTCAGGTCGAATTGGCCAACCGCCAAGTCGAAGGACTGAGACGATGTATCCGATTTGACTTCTCCCATTTGAGGCGGGCGGTTGGTGATAAAGGTGATCTTCCGCCCGGTTGGCGTTACAACCATCTGGATGAAGGCGATGTCATAGCTGAGAGCCCCGTTAATCGAGCAATGCCCGACCGCTTTCGTTTTGGAAAGCGCGATGACCAATGCACGATCCTGGCCATCTGCAAATGCCTGTGAAAGAGTCTGCACGTCCGATGGAGCGGAGTAGTCGTCAATGGTCAGCGTTACGCTGATCATGTTATCGGCTTGGGCGTATGTGGCCTGAATCGTCTCAGAATTCGGGCTGGCGGAGAATCCCTGAGTGGTTCCCAGCGTGAAAGTACCCACCAGCAACAGACTGGAGAATCCCAACTTGCGTGCGCATCGAATTACGCTCGTGCGTGGTCCCATGTTGTGATTCTCCAGGGCACCCGGTTTAGTCAGACCCCTTCGCGCCGCAATACTCAAAGTTATGCGGCGACTTTGCGTTCGCTGGGCTCTTGCTCCTGGAGTAGCTCATCGAAGATGGCGCGGTACTGGATCATGGTGGTGCGGAGTTCTTCGGTAGAGGCTTCATTGTCGGCGAGCCGGACCGCGACGGCGTGCGCCAGACGGTAGTTTTCCACGACGTGAGGGTAGGCGACGGAGAGGTCGTCTGCGCGCTGCTCGAAGCCGGAGCCGGTATAGCCGCGCGCTTCAAGGAGTGCGTTGATCATGTCGTCAGCTTCTGTAACGGCGGCCTTGGGATGATCGACGAAGCGGGATTGGACGGTGTTCCATTCAGAAGCGAAGCGATCATGTTCGGGGGCGCCGAGGTTGCGGATTTTGAGGGCAACGACGCGGGATTCGCGGTCGGCCAGCTTGGCTTCGGCTTTGTGCGTAGTGCCGAACTTTGTAACGGCGCGGTCATATTCAGCTCCGAATCTCTCGCGCAGGCCCAAGGTCTTGGTTTTGCGGTGCTCCAGATAGGCGGCTACGGCGATCAGAACCACGACGATGAGGACAACCGCGGCTAAGGCGAGCTGGGTATTCGTGAAGTGATAAAACACTCCGTTGAATTGAAACTGCATTGCATTCTCCTCTGCGGGGCTTCCGCGACGGCAAGGGTTTGGTGGGGGAGTCCCTTACGGAGATGATGCTAGGCCGGGAGATGCGGCTATGCTGACCAGAATTGCTCGGACTGGACTAGGGCCTGTTCACACTACCCCGGTGGGCGGCGACGGGAGCCAATTTTTCTCAGATCGAGGAATGAGGAGTGACGGATACCGGGCGTATCCTAGCGACGATGGACGAAGAGCTGGGGGAAATTGGCCCCGTCCCTTTGGGCTGCGGCGAAAAACCGGCCATACTTCATTCTCGCCCTCGACGGTGGACCCGCCACAGCCTTCGGGCTCGGCTTCGTCTGGCCGGATTTTCGCTGGCAGCGCCACCCGCCGGGGTAGTGTGAACAGGCCCTATGAAGAGAAGGGGCGCGTAGGCCAATCCCTTAGTGCTCGTCCTTGCCGGGGCGGAGCATCAGGGCTTTGATCGCTTCGCGGGGATCCTTGCCTTCGTTCAGGATCAGTTCCATCTGCTCGGCGATGGGCATTTCGATGCCGTGCTTGCGGGCGAGGCCCAATGCGGCGCGGGTGGTCGAAACTCCCTCTGCCACTTTGCCGCCCAGGCCGGCTAGGATATCGGCGAGTTTGCCGCCGCGGCCCAGCTCCTGGCCCACAGTGCGGTTGCGGCTGAGCGAGCCGGTGCAGGTGAGAATCAGGTCGCCTACGCCGGAGAGTCCGGCGAGGGTCTCGCGATGGCCGCCGCAGGCTACGGCGAGGCGGGTGATCTCGGCGATGCCGCGAGTCATCAGCGCGGCGGCGGAGTTATAGCCGAGGCCGACTCCGGCAGCGACGCCGGCGGCGATGGCGATCACGTTCTTGAGCGCGCCGCCCAGTTCTACGCCGATGAGATCGTTGCTGGTGTAGAGGCGGAGGGTTTCCGAAGAGAATTCGGTCTGGATGCGGGTGGCGATGGCGGCGTCGCGGAAGGCGACAGTGAGGGCGGTGGGCTGGCCCTGGGCGACTTCCAGCGCGAAGCTGGGGCCGCTGAAGGCCCCTATGGGCAGGACTAAGCCGGGGAGGGTGAGGCCGATCTCAGCCAGACTGGCGGCGATAACCTGGGTCATGCGCAGGTAGGTGTGGTCCTCGACGCCCTTGGTGGCGCTGACGATGATCTGGCCGGGATGGAGATGAGGGCCGATGCGGGCGAAGGTGGGGCGGAGAAACTCCGAGGGAACAACCGAGACGACGATCTCGGCGTCGGCTACGGCGGCGTTGTCGCCGGTGATGGCGATCTCGGGCGGGAGGGGAAAACCGGGAAGGAAGAGCTTGTTTTCGCCGTCGGCGATGATCTCCTGGGCAAACTCGGGGCTGTGCGCCCAGAGTGAGAGCTGGTGGCCGCCGCGGCGGTGAAGTGAAAGGGCGATGGCGGTTCCCCATGCGCCGGAACCTAAGATGATGATGCGGCTCATGCGGACTTCTTCTTTCCGAAGCGGGATTCCGTGCCGGCAATCAGGCGGCGGATGTTCTGGTAATGCTTGACGATGATGATGAGGGCGACGGCGATCTCCACCGCGATGAAGAACGGGGGGCGGTCGCCGCGGACCAGGAAGGTTGCAAACAAGGGAAAGCTGGCTGCGCCGAGGATGGAGGCCAGCGAGACGTAGCGGCTAATGGCGAGAACGAGGAAGAAGACCGAGATGGCGGCCAGAGCGGCGAGCGGCGTGGCGGCTAGGAAAACGCCGAAGCCGGTGGAGACGCCCCTGCCGCCGCGGAAGCGGAGCCAGACGGGAAAGACGTGGCCGAGGACGGCGACCAGCGCGGCCAGAGCTTCGACGTTGTAAGGCGAGCAGTGGGGCAGCAGCAGGCCGCCGAGCAGCGCGCCGAGCCAGACAGCAGAGCAGCCTTTGAGCATATCGAGCAGGAAGGTGACCGCGCCCAGACCCTTGCCGCCGGCGCGCAGGACGTTGGTGGCGCCGATGTTGCCGCTGCCTGCCTGGCGGATGTCCTGATGGCGGAAGAGGCGGACGAGCAGGTAGCCGGTGGGGATGGAACCGAGCAGGTAAGAGGCGGCCACGATGAGCAGAGTTGCGAGGACCATCACGAGAGAGAGTTTAGCAGGTGGAGGCGTCTGGCGGCGGAGGTTTTCAGGAACACGTGCGACCAAACGGCGGTGAACTCCGGCAAAAAGTAGCGAGTCCCGATCTTCCTAGCAGTTGGAGAGCGCATGGCGGGCGGAACGGACCTCAGCGGCCAGTACCTCGAGCATCTTGAGCGCCATCAGCGGTTTGGTTTGCATCAGGCTGGTGAAGTCGTCGCGCGAGACGAAGCTGAGGCGCGCGCCGTTGCGGGCAATGGCGGTGAGCGTGTAGGGTTCGCCGCTGATCAGTCCCGGCAGGCCGAGCAGCGAGCCGGCGGACACCTGCATTTGCATCACCTGCTCGCCGCTGGGCGCGGTCATGGTGAGGGCGAGTTCGCCGCAGTTGAGAATGTAGAGGCCGTCAGGGATTTCTCCCTGGCGGAAGAGAACGCGATCTTCGCCGCAGGAGATGGGGTTGGAACCTTTTTCGAGTGTCTGGATCAAATCCAGATCGGCGACGAATGCAGACGGGTCAAGTTTCACGTGCGGCCTCCATAGATGAAAACGGGGAATGTATGGGCAATAAATGAATCTGATGGCCTGAAAAGCTATAGTTTCATCGCTGGGGGCTTGTATTTAGTGATGGGCGTCACATATTGATGGTTAAATCTGGCGCGGGAGAGTCGAAGGCGCACAGATCGCCTTTCGTCAGGCCATGGAATTCAGCAAGATTTGTAAAGTGAATGGGGAGGCTACACCCCCTGGGAACGTTTTGAAAAAGCCTGGTTTTGTGTCAGGGCACGGCTTCTGTGTATGCGGCGGAGCAAAAATAGGCAAAAAACTAGCTTCCAAAGCCTTCCACCATCAACTGTAGCCGAATGAGCCGCCGCCGTGGAGCTTTGCTTGCACTTGCCTGGATGGTAGCGGCTCCGATGCGCATTGCGCTCACCGGAGCCGCTCAAAACAATTACCGGCCGCGTCCGCGAGAACTGCCGCCGCCACCACCACCGCTGCCTTTGCGCGCCTGGTAACAATCCCGGCAGAAGACCGGGCGGTCGCCACGCGGTTCAAATGGCACTGTTGTAGGCTGGCCGCAACCCGAACAAATCACAGGTGTACCCTGTGCCGGAGCCGAACGGTAGCCGGACCCCCCCTGATCGTTCTTCTTTGCCTGACGGCAATTCTTGCAACGCTTTGGGGTCGAATAACCACGTTCCTGAAAGAACGTCTGATCAGCAGCGGTGAAGGTGAAGTCCTGCCCGCAATCGCTGCACGTAAGTTGCATATCTCCGGCCATGGGTCTCCTCGTGGAAATTGTACAGCCCAATGTGCCATTTGCATACAAATAATCTTTTGAAAATAAAAAACTTGTGCCGTCAGAGGGTTTTTGGGGAGTTTTTTATGGTTTTGAAGGGCGCGGCCTCGGGAACAGCCCGGCTTGCCGTTGCAAGATACGCCGGCATTGAACCCGCTAACTCGCGAACTCGCTATCACCGCGAAGCGGTGGCTAACCTGCTAAATGGTTAACCCATCCTCGCGAGTTTGGCAATAAGGATGAAGAAGACCCAATTCTCAACCATCTTTGTTCATCAAGAGACCGCGCCGGCTACAGCTCCCACCAATCCAGCAGCGCCATGCGCGGATAGTAGAGGCCGGCGAAAATGCGTGCATCCGCGCCGAGCAGGTTGCTCAGCACTTCGCCATAGGCTTCGACCTGGGGTGCAAAGAGTGAGCGGAGCGCGGGCTGCGCCATTGCCGGGTCAAGTTTATCCGCGTGGGCGGTCTTGTAGTCGATGATCCACCAGCAATCGCCCCCCTCGCTGCCCGGCGTGGGGCCGGCCTGGAAGACGCGGTCCACGCGAACCGAGCGCAGGCTGCCGCCGACGACTCCGGCCCAGCCAGCCTCGCTGGCGGCGCTCCTGTGGGGCGAGAGAATCCACGAGCCGATGGGGTCTTGCGAGGCGTTGAGCGCAAGCTGAAGCGCCTGGGCGGCGACGCGCTCGGCCTGGGACTGGTCCACGCCGACGGCTCGAACCTGGGCGGCGATGCGCGGCTCAAAACGAACGAGCGCCGCGCGGGCGGCCTCCCATTCTTGGGTCAGGCGCAGCCGCGCCAGCTCTTCCAGCAGCGCGTGGACGGCCGTGCCCAGTGCGCGGGAGAGCAGACCGCCCTCGTGGCGCGTGTAGAGGCGAGCGGGGCCGCTTCCATAAACGGCTGATTCCGCGGCGGCTTGCGAGAAGGCTTCGGCGGGCGCAGGCCGGTACTCCATCGGCAAGCGGCGCAGCGCCGTGGGCAGGATAGGAGGCGGCATCACCAGCAGGTTGCTCTCGGCGGAGGCGGCGATCGACGCGATCTCTTCTTCCTCACCGGTCTCTACGGTGGCTCTTTCGGCCTTCCATTCCGCAAAGCGCGCGCGAACCTCCGCTTCCAGCGCCGGCCAAGCCGTGGCCAGCAGGCTGCCGGCGGGTTCCACCAGCGTGTAGCTCCCGTCCTCCTCCTTGCAGGCGGGACGGGCGAAGAGGTGAAGTTCCTCGCGGGCGCGGGTAGCGGCGACGTAAAGGATGCGCCGCGCCTCCTGCGACTCGCGCTCCCGATAGACGCGATCCACCCAGGCCTTTGCGCTTCCTCTCTCCTCGCCTTTGCGCTGAAACGGCGCGATCAGAAACTCGGTGATCTCGCCCGAATCGCCGGGCTGGGCGAGTCCGCGCTCCAGCCAGGAAAGCATTGTACGGCTTCCTCGCCCCACCCCGGCCTGCAGCTCCGGGACGATGACCACCTCGAACTCCAGGCCCTTGGACTTGTGAATGGTCATCAACTGCACGCCGCACTCGCTGCTGCTGGCAGGGTCGGGCAGCGCGGTGAGCTTGTCGAGCGCCGCGCCCAGGCCGGGGCCGAGCAGGTCCTCTTCGCCGCCCGGCAGACGGTCGAGGCAGCTCCAAAGCAGGTTGAGGTTGGCGCGGGCGGTCTCATCCACGCAAGCCGCGCCGCCCACCAGCAGCCAGACCGCTTCGAGCCAGCTTCCGAGTTTTACGGTGGGTTGAGCGGCGCGCAGATCAGAGGCCGCAGCCAGCGCGTGTAGCACGCGCGCGGCGGCGGGTTGGCCCGCGTCGCTGAGTAGCGAAAGGCGCTCTGCCAGCAGTTCCGGAACGGGGCGGGTGAGCAACTCCGGCTCGCCTGTCAGTGTATTCAGGTCGTCGAGCGAGAGGCCGCACCAGGGTGCGCGCAAGACTCCCAGCCAGGCGACACGATCTTCGGGATTGAGCAGCGCGCGGGCCAGTGCGAGCGCATCGAGCACCTCTGGGCGGGTTGCGAGCTTTTCCAGATCGACGGCGCGAAAGGGGATTCCCGCCTCGCGCAGAGCCGCGGCGACGGGGGCGAGTGCGGTGCGCGCGCGGCCCAGAATGGCGATGCGGAATTTCTCGCCGCTTGCCTTCGCTGCTTCGATGCGGCTCAGCTGTCCGCGAATCAGAGCAACGATTTCTTCGATCTGCGCTGCGTGGGCTGCTTCTTTTTCGTCTTCGGCGGTCTGTCCGCGTCCGGCCTGGGGCACGAAGTCAAGGTGCAGCACGAAGGGCGGCGCGGCACTGAGCATCTCTTCCCGAGCCGGATGCGCAGAGGAAAAAGTTACTCCACTGCCGTCATTTGCGGCAAAAACCTCAACAAAAATCTCATTGTTTTTCTTTACCAGATCAGGCGCCGTGCGGAAGTTGGCCGTGAGAGAAACAGAATCGAAAAGCAGCGGTTCCTCGTGCGCGACTTCCAGGCCCACAGCCTTAACGCGCGGAAAGAGTTCGGCGTCGGCGTCGCGGAAGAAATAGATGGACTGCATGGGGTCGCCGACCACGAAGCAGGTGCGCCCCTCGCGCTCAGGCCATGCGGCAATGAGGCTGGAGAGCAACTGGTGCTGGCGGCGACTGGTGTCCTGGAACTCATCGACCAGCAGGTGGCGAATGTTGTCAGAGACGGCGAGCGCGGCGTCGGTGGGCAGGCCGTCTTCGCCGCGTAGCACGCGCTGGGCGATCTGTGCGACCTCGGTAAAGTCCACCCGGCCCGCCTCGGCAAAGGCGATTTGCACTTCGCCTGCGGCCTGGCGCAACAGCGTGAAGCAGGAGCGCACGATCCGCCATTCTTCCTCGGTGTAGCGAGCCGGGGGCAGGGCACGGACGCCGGCGAGTGAGTCTCCGAGGCCGGGGACAGCGGCGAGCGCGGCAATCAGATCGAGGATGCGGGCTTTTTCACGCTTCTGATCGGCGGGAAAGCCCAGGCGTTTATCGACTTGTTTGCGGAAGGCGCCGTCGCCGGTGAGCAGCAGCGCGGCAAGGCTCAAGTGGGCCTGGCGAGCCTCTTCAAAATCGCTGCTGCCGGCGAACGGAGCGGCGGGAAACTCTACCAGCTCGGCGAGTTCCTGATGAAGCTGGCCGCCGCTCTGCTCGCAGGCAAAGCGCGCCAGCTCCAGCGCTTCTTCGCGCGCTCCGGCAACGCGGTCGAAAAGCTCACTCAACTGAATGAGCGCGTCGCGCACGGCAATCGCAAAGGGCCGTTCCAGCCGCTCGCGGAGCGCCTCCCAATCCGGCTCGCGCTCCAGAACAAAGCCGTGCATCCAGCGGTCGCGGCTCTTGAGCATCGCGATCAGCAGCGCTTCCATCTCCTGCCAGCCGTTGTCGCGCCACAGCAACAGCTCTTCAATGGCCGCGCCGAGGGCCGAGCCGGTCAGATCGATCTTCCGGAGTGTTTCGCGGGCGGCGCGGCGATAAAGTTCGTCGGGCTGCTCGGCGATCTCCAGGCCCCCGCCCAGGCCGGAAAGCAGCGGCTGTTGCAATGCCAACTCACGGCAGAAGGAATCAATCGTCATAATGCGCAGTTGGGCGGGCAGGTCAAGCAGCTTCCAGCCGAGCGCTTGCGAGTGTTCCAGGGCGCGTTGGGCGAGGGGGTTGGGCTCATTCTTTCTCAACTCATCCAGAATCCGGTTGCGCATCTCGGCGGCGGCGGCGTTGGTGAAGGTGATCGCCACCACCTGCCCTGGCTCCTCCACTTCGGCCAGAAGGCATAAAAAGCGCTCCGTGAGCAAGGTCGTCTTGCCCGAGCCGGCTGGTGCCTGCACCAGGATCGACCGGCTGGGATCGAGGGCTAGATCGCGCTGAGTCTGATCGGGAGGTTTACTCATCGCTGCCCTCCTCGTCTTCCGACTCATCTTCAGCCGTGAGCAGAGCCGCGTTCTCCTGAATGCGGCAAATGGTTTGCAAACCGCAGCGTTCGCAGGTCTTGGGAGCTTCGCGCGGGTCGACTTCAGCCCGTCCGGCGAGGAAGTCCCTGGCAAGCTGCTGGATGCAATCCCGCCAGTCGAGAAGCTGCTCGGCGGTGAAGGGGTTCTTCACCAGCGGGTTGCCGCCCTTCAATCCGGCGAAGAGCGTAGCCGCGGCGTCGCCCACGCGGCCGGCAAACTTCATCTCGCCGGCGCGCACCTTGGCGAAGACCAGTCCGCCGAGCACCTCATCGGCTTCGAGGGCGAATCCCGCATAGAGCGGCAGTTGCACGTCGTCGGGCCGTGGCAGCTCCCACGCGCTGGGCGAGACGTTGCCGGATTTGTAGTCGATGACCAGTTGGGAGCCATCGCGGAGCAGGTCAAGACGGTCCAGGCGCAGGTCGAAGGTCAGTCCGTCGATGTGAACTGTGCGTTTGACCTCGGTGCCGGCGACCACGAATTCGATGCGGGTAGCCTCGTACTCCAGCCACTCGGTGACCAGCCTGGTCAGACGCTGTGCTTCCAGTTCCAGATAGCGGCGGGGCATCAGATCGCGCAGGTGCGGACGCAGCTCCCGCGCCATAACGCGCTGAACGTGGGCGGCGACGAACGCCTGCCGGTCATTCAGGCTCATCAGTTCAGCGGAACTCCGAATGCCCTCCGGCGGTCCTGCCCACACAGCGTGGAGGACAGCATGGAGCAGGCTGCCGCGCTGCGCGGCGGTCAGGCCGGCATCGGCTGGCTTCCACTCCTGCGCTGCCAGGCGAGCTGTGGCAAAAGCCTTGAAGGGGCACTGCGACTGCGCGGTGAGAACAGCAGCGCCCCCCGCGACCTTGCCTGGAGGGAAGGGAATGCGGCTGAAGTCCTCAAAGGAAACGGTCAGCGGGGGCGGCGCGGCTGGCGCGGCCAGCTCTGCCGATAGCTTTTGTGCCTCGCCGGCAAGCTGCGCAATCAGCCGCGACGGGCGGGCTTCGGCAGCCTCGTTTTGCATGGCAAAGCTGAAGTGGACCTCCGGCGCGGCGGCCAGAATCCGTCTGGTGATAGCCGCGGCCAGCTCCCAATCGAGCTGCGGAGTGGCGTGGGGCATTCCCGCCTCGCGCTGAACTTCGACGGGCAGCAGCGGATGCGTTGCGCCGTTCGCGGGCCAGGCGTCCTCATCGGCTCCCAGGAACCAGATGGCGTCGGCGGTGAGCCCGGCCGACTCGGCGGGACCGGCGATCTGGATGGGCGCGTCGCGCGACTCGGGAGCGAAGAGCGTCTCGTCCAGCGTGCGGTCGAGTTGCGAGAGGAAATCCTTCCAACCGATGCGGCGGCCATCGAAGCCCAGCGAGCCGCAGCTTTCCACGGCCTGATTCCAGCGGCGAAGGGCCTGAAACTCGGCGCTCGCCAGCGGTCGCGCCCCGGCAAAATGAAGCTCGTCGAGCAGACGCGGAACCAACTCCGCCCAGTCGAGCGGACTTTGCGCGCGGCGCGCGAATCCGGCCAGAAGGCGTTGCGCCGCGCTGATGCGCTCGACCCACGAAGCTGGAAGCAGCTCAGCGGCGCACCGCTCGCCGAGGAAGGCCGCCAGAGTCCAATGCGTCCGCTCCAGGCTAAAGCGGCGCAGGGCGCGCATGGTTGCTTGCAGCGCCGCGGACTCCTGGGCGCTGGCGGCGGCGTGGCCGGTCGAAAGCAGCCAGTCGAGTTCCTGCTCGGCAAGAGAACCGTCAAGCCAGCGCAGCAGAAGGTGCGCCGCGCGCGCCAGCGCAACCTGGCTGAGCGGTAAGCCCAGTGAAAACTCGAAGGCCGGGCCAGTGTGCCGCTGGAAGGCGCGTTCGATCTCGCCACGGCGCGCGCTGGCGTCCTGAGTAACAACCAACAGGCGAGCGCCGGGGTTGGCCGAGAGCTGGCGGCCACACCAGATCGCGCAAGCCGCGATTTCGGCTTGGGCGTCGGCGGCTTCATGGAACTGGACCTCGGTGGCCGGTTCGCTTTGGGCAGCCTCGCTCCACGTTCCCCACGCGTCGAAGAGGCTGCGCTGCACAGGCAGAATACGGTCAAATCCGGCCAGAAGCAGCGGCGGACGTTTCGCCGTCTCCGCGAGTAGCAGCGGAATCAGCTCGTGCGGCAGGCGGCTGGGGCTGATCAAACTCCCCGCCCGGCAGGCTTCGTCGAAGCCCCTAAGCCAGCCGCTGAAAGCCGCCGCGTCCTGCTGCCAACTGGCGCGTGTGGACGGGCGCAGGAACTGCGGCGCATAAGCGCACAGCAGTTCGTGTGCCTCCATCGCCAACGCCCCCAACCGGTGGCGCGGGCCTTCGAGCAGCGTGGCCAGCGAGCGGTCCGCCCCGGCGATCTCCACCCACAGCGCCTGCTCCTGCGCGGGATTCAGCAGCAAGCGAGCGTCGGCGGTCCGTTGCTCCCAGGTTCTTCGGGCAAAGCTCTTCCAATCGAGAATCTTGGGCGCGGGCCACGCGGTCAGCCCCTCGGCTCGTCGTGCCTGATGGAAGCCGGCGGCCAGCGAGCGCGTGGCGCGGTCGCTGGCCGTGACCACCACGCCGCCCTCGCGCAGCCATGCGTTAATCTCGTCTGCGGCCAAGGCTCCCATTTTGTCGTTATACTCCGTTGGGCCGCGAGCGTGCCATGCCCTGTTGCCGAAGTTGAGTCCATGATGAACGAGGTTCGGCGGCGCGCGCGGCGTCGTCGCAGGCAGCCCAAGGCGCGGATAATCGTAAGTGTGGAAACCTCGCGCAATCTACCGCTTCTGAAGGACTACCAAGCCTATCTGCGCGTGGAAAAAGGCCTGCGTCCGCTCACCTGTGAGGCCTACGACGGCGACCTGAAGACCTTTGCCGAGTTCATCGAGGGGCGCAGCGGCGTGCTGTTGACGGCGATGCAGCAGGATGTGGCGGCCTTTCTCGAGCATCTGCGCGCCCACGGCATCGACCAGCGTTCGGCGGCGCGCAAGCTGAGCTGTCTGCGCGGCTTCTACAAATGGCTGCTGCTCGACCGGCGCATCCATCACGACCCCACTGTGAAAATCGAGTCGCCCAAGGCCTGGAAGGTGCTTCCCAAGTCCCTCGCCGAGCCGGAGGTGGCGGAGATGCTGGAGCGGGCGCAGATGAACGCCGAGCATCCCCAGGCGCGGGCCACCGATCTGCGCGACCGGGCGATTCTGGAGCTGCTCTATGCGGGCGGATTGCGCGTCTCCGAGGTCACGGCCCTCTCCACCAGCGATCTGGCGCTCGACCTGGGCCGCGTGCAGGTGCGTGGCAAGGGCGACAAGGAGCGCATCGTCCCTCTCGGCCGCGCCGCCGTCGAGACATTGGAGATTTATCTGCGCGAGGGACGGCCCCACCTGGCCCGCATCAGTTCGGCTCGCATCAGCCCAGTCCGCCAGGCTCCCGCGGCGCGACAAGACTCGACCCGCCTCTTTCTCTCCTTGCGCGGAATGCCGCTGACCCGCCAGTGGGTCTGGCACATCGTCAAAATGTCCAACGCTCAAGCCAGCCCGCACCGTCTGCGCCACAGTTGCGCCACGCACATGGTCGAGCACGGCGCCGACCTGCGCAGCGTGCAGTTGCTGCTCGGCCACGCCGACATCTCCACCACCCAGGTCTACACGCACCTGGCGCTGGGCCGGCTCAAAGAGGTGCATCGCCTGCACCATCCCCGCGCCACCCGCCAGCGGGTCGAGGTAGTGGGTGCCCCCGGTCCCTCGCCTTTGGGGACCGGGGAGGAGCAGCCTCCGGTCGCGGCCAAGAGTGTGCGCAAAGGCCTCCATCTGGTTTCCAGCGCCAGCGAATCTAGTAATCCGGACCGTCCAATAATCTTCCGTGCCCCATCCTTTCGCGTACTTTGCGAAAGGGTGGGAAACCAAGAACCCGACCCGCCCCAATTCAACCCCACCAGGCGTCCCGCCGAGGAGCCGGCATGAGCGCCGCGGCCGTTCCCATCCTCGCCGCCACGCTGGATTCGCTGGTGGCGGATTTCCTGCGCGTGCTGGCCAACGAGCGCGGCGCATCGCCGCACACGCTGCGCGCCTATCAGCGCGAACTGCACGGTTTCACTGCTTACATTTCCGAGCACTATGGAAAGGATCAAGGCCCGGAGGGCATCGAGCACACCCACATCCGCGCCTACCTGGGCACGCTCTATGATCGCGGACTCGCCAAGGCCTCCGCCGCGCGGGCTTTGGCGGCCATCCGCAGTTGGTTCAAGTGGCTGGCTCGCACCGGGCTTCTGGAGCAGAACGCAGCCTCGCTGGTGGCCACGCCCAAGCTGCCCAAGCACTTGCCCCGCGTGCCGTCCATCGAGCAGTTGAATCGCGTCGTCGAGTCGGTGCGGGAAGACGCCGCCAGTTGGCCGGCGCGCGACACGGCGATTCTCGAACTGCTCTACGGCTGCGGCATCCGCAACGCCGAGCTGGTCGGTCTCAACCTCGAAGACATTCACTGGGCCAACGAAGCGATCCTGATTCGCGGCAAGGGGCAAAAGCAGCGCTACGTCCCGCTGGGCGACGCGGCGGCCCAGGCCCTGCGCGCCTACATGGCCGAACGCGCGGCGCTGCTGGCCGCCGCCGACAAAGGCTCTTCTGCTTTACAGGCTGCGAAAAAAACCAAAACGGAGGGAGACGGGGGTTTTAACCCCCGTGCAAGGCGAATATATTCAGCGCCGGCTTCAGCCGCGGAGGGACGATTTTCGCCATTTTTGTCCGAAAACCCAAGTTTTTCCCCGGCCTCGAAAGGGAAGGGAATCGAGACCCCCGCGCTCTTCCTCAACCTGCAACTACGCGGCCTCGGCAAATCAAGCCAGGCCCGTCTGACCACGCGCAGCGTCGGACGCATCGTCAAGCGCATCGCTGTACTACGAGGCCTTTCCGCCGACGTGCATCCGCACACGCTGCGCCACGCCTTCGGAACGCATCTGCTCGAAGAAGGCGCCGACCTGCGCGCCATTCAGGAGTTACTAGGCCACGAGCGCCTCTCCACCACCCAGCGCTACACGCAACTGACCACCGCGCAGCTAACCGTCGTCTACGACCGCACGCATCCAAGGGCGCGGTAGGTTTGACGAGTCAGACGCGAAGAGTCCGTTGACTTCCAGATTTGTAGTTGCGATGCTATGCTATTGAATCATGACGGATAAAATCACAAGCAACGAGCTGTACTTCGTCGTTCTGCCTTTAATCCACTTCGGGGGCCAGAACCACGGCCTCACTGAGCAAGTGTTGACCCTAATGCCGGACAGGAACTTCGCCTCCCGCTTCTTTCCGGAAGAGCTGAGCGGGTACATTGCAACGTTCAAAAACCGTATTGAGCTTCTCACAAGCGGACACGTCAAAGGCTTCGAAATCCATCCAGAAGTTGAAGAAGACGGGCGTGTGATAGTGCGAGTAGTTCAAAATGTTGGATAAGCCCAAAAAACCGAGCGGCCCCAAAACGCGGCCAACCGCCTACTCGCCCTCATTGACCCTAGACGACTTTCAAAAAATGAGCGAGATATTCAAGTCCTGGATCAAGGAGGAGAAGCTTAAGTGGTGGATCATAGCCGCCGGTGTGGGTGGCATAACCGAGTTGCTTCATACTGCTTGGTTGGCTGCGCGGTACGTGTTCAAGTTTTAGATGGCAGGTGGCCCGCTCATCGACCCCGATGAATCGCTATGAGCCGTGAGAAGCTGTGCCCCGTTCATCGCGGCACTATCGAGATGAGCGGGCGGGTGACGCAGGTCCGGGGGATAAAAAATGAGGGCGCCCCAGGTCCAGATTGTCTGATTTGGGAGGTCATCAAACTATGTCGATGTCACCGGAGGAATTTTAGATTATCGTAAAAATCGCCTTACCGCTCAGGACACATTACCGATACTCCACCCATGCTAGCATTGTTAAACCAAGGAGGCCGGTATGTTGGCTAAGATTCGGTGTTTGGGCAACTCGCAGGGCATTCTGATTCCCAAGCCGCTGCTACAACAAATCGGGCTGGTGGATCAGGCGGAGATGCGCGTCGAAGGTGATGCGCTGGTGCTCCGCAAGCCCAAGGCCGCCCCGCGCAGTGGTTGGGCCGAAGCAAGCAGGAAGCTGGCCGCGGCTGGCGACGATGCGGCATGGCTGCCGGAGTTCGCCAATGAAGCCGATGCGGAGTTGAAATGGTGAAGCGCGGCGAAATCGGGCTGGTGAATCTCGATCCCTCCGTCGGGCGCCCCAGCTCTCGATTGAGACCCGGAGCGCCCGCCCGTTCCATTCCGCGATCCAAATGAGCATCGCATCAAACAACAGTCCCTCAGTCCCTCAGTCCCTCAGTCCCTCAGTCCCTTAGTCCCTCAGTCCCCGTCTTCCTCTTCTCCCTGCCACTTCGGCTCCGCCGCCAACCGCTGAGCCGGGCTAAGTCCGCGCCGCCTCTTCACCGGCGCCGGGATGGGTTGCTTGCGCTCCGCAAGCCCAAACAGCACCTTGGTGCTGGCCAGGTCTCCTTCGAGCGCCTTCCCCTCCAGCAGATCGGCCAGTTGCTCCGAAATTCGGCTCACTCGCCTGTCCGCTGCCTGTCGCAGTTGCTCCGCTCCGTCCTTGCGTGCCGCGCTTCCCCGGCTCGCCCGTTGAACTGCCTTGTGTTTGCTTGTCCTGCCTGTTTTCCTGCTCGCAATTTCTGTTCCCAACTTCTGCTTTCCTACGGCCATCTTTCCGCCATTCCCGGCCAACGCTCCACGGACTCTTACGCCCGCAGTCAAGGAGCATGGCGGCGACTCCGCACCGGAATCGCCCCACAGCGGCTCTTCAGTTGCCCCGTCAGGAACCAGTTTTCCCTGAAGGCCTTCCACTAGGCTAAAAACGCCTCGTGAACTAAAGAACTGCTCAAAAACGCATCGTCAGAATTGTGTTGTCGGCATTCCGCGAATGCCGGTGCTTTTCGTCTCCCCTGCGCGCGTGCGCCGCGGAGATGGCCTGTCCAAGTCCTGGAAGGCGCAATCCCGCCTTCCGTTCTGCGTACTTCCCATTTCCGTCTCTTTGTCCCAAGCGTACCGGAAAGCCACACAATTTTCTGCAAACGCTTCAAGTCTCTATTCTTTAGTCCCAAGTCCCTGGTCTCTGACCACTGAGAACTGACCACTGCGAACTGACAACTGAGAACTGACCACTGCGAACTGACAACTGAGAACTGAGAACTGCGAACTGAGAACTGAGAACTGATCACTCATCACTGACCTCTGTCGTCACTTTCAACAACGCCGTCCACAGCCTCTCTTCCGCCAAATCCTCCAGCTTCTTGCCGCCTCTCGGCACAATCCCGTACACCAGCTTGCATCCCATCGCCTCCGCCACGCGCGACAACGTCCTCAGCGTGATGGTGTTTTTTGGCTCCCGCTCTTCCATGTCGAAGATCGCCGAACGGCTCACCCCCATCTTTTCCGCGATCTCCGCCACCGGTACACGCAGCACCTGCCGCACCGTCCGCAGCAGTGCATTGGTAGGATTCTTCTCCCTCCCCGCCTGCCGAAAGGGCCGCAACTCCAAATCCAGCTTTCTCCGCGCCATTCTCCGTTCCCGTTCCCGCATCCCCCACCCCCAGCCTTCTCCTCAGCTCCCTGACCACTAATCACTGACAACTGAGAACTGAGAACTGAGAACTGACAACTGTTTCAACGCTACGCAATCTCACCGTAATTATGCGCAAATGACAGCCAAATACACGCTAAAAACAGTCAATTTTGAGTTGTTTTTGATCTTTTGATCAACTCCGGCACGGCCATTTCCAGGTAAGTTCTCAGTCCATGCATCAGCATTTTCCGAAAACACGTCTACCACGCCCAGAATGTAGTCGTATCTACCGCCAAAATTCCTTTTTATGTAGGCGTATGCGCCCAGCGAAAAACACGTTGCGCTAAGTGTGCAGGCTTTCAAAAGCTGCGGAAAAACGCATTCAGGGTTGCAGGAAGTGTCAGGGCACGACTTCACAGGCTGCGGAAAAACTCGTTCAGGCGGTAGGCCGGGGATTTATCCCCGGCATAAAGCCAATGGAATCAGCGGTGGCTTTAGCCACTGAGGTATGCTTTTCGTGTGATTAGCTTGAAAACAAGCCTTTTTCCGCTGCCTGTTTAGCCGGGGACATTCGCATCTTCTACCGCATCGCTCCACTGATGATCGCAGCTTTCGCAAAGCCAGCTATTGACCGGATCGACGCCTTCGAGCAGCGGGTCTTCGGCGCCGCACTTGGGGCAAACAGGCGGTTCGTACTCCTCTGGCGGCATCTTGGATTGCTCGACGATGGCCTGCGGAATCGGCCTGGCAGCGACCTCGCGCGCCTGTTCCAGTTGATCGGCGGCAACCAGAATCCGGGGGTAGCTTGCCTCGGCAGCAATACGGTAGCCTTGTCCTTCGATCCAACTCTCAATTCCCGCTTGCCGAAGCGCCTCGCGGACCTGCCACGCTTCATCGCTGTCATTACATTCGCAGAGCAATGTCTTCCAGGTGTATTCGCGCGGCAGATCGCTCTCCGCTGTTCCGTCTTCGGCCTTGGGCGCATCGGCGTAAGAATCCCAGGCCGAAGCAGCGGAGATATCGGTCTCTACGTTTGCTGGGCGCGGCCGTGTAAGCCCGCGTGTCTTCATCTCGTCGCGGAGGACCTGTTGCGCTTGTTCGGTTAGGCCGGCGAAATCATCCTCCAGCTCGTACAACTCCTCGTCGCTCATCTCCCGGTAGAGCTGAGTGAGACGCCGCCATTCCTCGGAAGGGTCGATGCGCATATGCAGCAGTATAGCTGCTGGGATGCTCAGAAGTTGACCTTGCGCTCCGGAAACCAGGTGAGCTGAATAGTGGTGTTCGTCACGGTCTGCGACCCAGGGAGGTAAATGGGGGCTTTCCAGTGTTCAATTGCAAAGTTTCCGTTGACTTCAAAGTCCTTGCCGAAGCGCTTGACAACCTGGAAGTTGAAGTCGTTCAGCGTAGTCCCCCCAGGCGGAAGACAAGGGCTATTAGCCGAGCAGGGAGAGCCGGTATAAGTAACGCTAGTTGAGCCGGGGATAAAGTTGCTGGTGGCCTTTTGATTGCGGTAGCCCGCCTGGAGCCATTCGTTGCCGCTCAGGTGCCAGGTGATCCAGGCCTGGCCGCCCTTGTCCTCGCGTCCGATCCAATCGCCGAAGAGCTGGCCCTGGTTCGTATAGCCCTGTCTCTGGACGCCTTCGTAGTACATGAAGTGGCCGTACTCTCTGTCACCAACAGTTGAACTGGACGGGTCGGTGGAGGCGGCTTCGGCGCGGATGTCCAGCTTGGGAAGGCCGGGCACATGGGAGAGGTAGAGACCGGGCCGGTAGGCGGCGCGCCGGGGAGCGTCGATGGGGGAAACATCATCATGCACCTCCGAGTCCGTATAGAGCGTGAGCCAATTGCGGACGAAGGGCAGGCGATAGGAGAAGTCGAAGGCGCCAAAGCGCGCGCCGGGATCCATTGAGTCGTTCTTGTCCGCGCCGGAGGGAGAGGTGACGCTGAAGAAGCTCCTCAGGAAGCTCTTGACGTTGACGGCTCCGTGGCCCTTGCCGGCCCAGATCACGGTGCGCTCGAAGCCGAATTCGAGGTTCACCGTGGGCCGGAAGCTGACCTTCTCGACGTGGACCCATGGGTCGCCGGGGTTGATTACATTCGCTCCAGATTTGGGATAGTTCGGGTTGGGCATATAGGTGTGCCCACGGAGCGCTCCGACCAGGAAATCGTAGCGGAAGGGCCCGGTAAGCCGGGAGAGTCCGGGAACGTGCAGCGGCTCGATGCGGTTGATGCGGAAGGAATAGATGTTTGCGGCATTGTTGGAGTATGCCATGCCGCCGCCCAGGCCAGGCCCGAGCCAGTCGTCCTGTCTGCCGAAGGAGATTTCGTGGTTGAGGACGTGAGCGGAGACGAAGGCCTCGATCACCCGCGCGTCGGCGGTGGTGGCGATCGGTCCCATGGGAATCGTGGCCTGATTGTAAGGGAGCCCGGTGGCGGCGTTGAGGAAGGTGGTGGAGTCTACCGTGCTGAGCGCCTGGTCAAGAGCCTGCGAGTAGCCGGTGGCCGAGGGCGCCGCCTGAAACTCGCCGCGCGCATAGAGCACGAAGCGGCCGGCGGAGGCATAGCCGCTGGCGCCGGTGTAGTTATTCAATCCGCTTTCGTAGGGGCGGCCGTAATCATTGATGACGGTCGAGCCGAGGTGATAGCTGTCGCGCAGCGGGGTGCCGCTGATGCCACGCGCCACCGAGTAAACCGACTCCATGCGGGCGACGCCCTGGTGCGCCATGCAGGGGCCCTGGTTGTCATAGCGCAGTTCATGCAGCAACGCGTCGTAGATCCCCTGAGCCTCGTCGGTCGCCGCTCCCTCGTCCGCGTCCTCAATGCGTGCGCCGGCCTGCTCGACTATGCGGCCCAGGCTGGCACGCGTCCAAGGGCGCATGCCGAGAAAGACATCGTCCACGTAGCCGAGCGAGTAGAGCCGCAGCATGGCCGGATAGACCCAGCTGTCAACCGGAATGTAGGGTGAACCGAGCGCGGCAGGCGCGCAGATGGGCGCGACGCCGCGGTCGCCGCGGCTCCAGTGCCCGGTGCCCTCTGGCGCTGCAGCTTTGGGCGTGGCGGGCTGTTGAGCCCCGATGGGGCCGGCGGTCAACAGAGAAAGCGCCGCCAGCAACATCGCGCAGGGGAGAAGAACGGCCAGATACCTATGTTTGCTCAAATTCATATTCCTCACTTTATCACTGGTTTACCTTGATTGGATGCAAAAAAAAGGGAGCATGAATACAAACTTCCTGCATTGGCGCAACGATTCCTTATTCACGGAGTAACCATCGCTACCCGGAGGAATGCTCTTCGATTCCAGCGCAAGATCCTCTTGCCTCTGCCCCAGGAAACGATACTCTTTTCAGCATCGGCAATGCTTCAGAAGCTGACCTTGCGCTCCGGGAACCAAGTGAATTGGATGGTAGTTGTAGTTACGGTCTGCTGGCCGCCGGCCTGGGTGTAAATGGGAGCCTTCCAGTGTTCAAAGGCGAAGTTGCCGTTCACCTCGAAATCTTTGCCGATGCGCTTGACCGCCTGGAAGTTGAAGTCATTCAGAGTGGTTCCTCCGGGGATAAAGTGGCTGGTCGCTTTCTGATTGCGCATGCCCACCTGCAACCATTCGTTGCCGCTCAGGTGCCAGGTAATCCAGGCCTGGCCGCCCTTGTCCTCGCGGCCGATCCAGTCGCCGAAGAGCTGGCCCTGGTTGGTGTAGCCCTGTCTCTGGACGACCTCATAGTACTCGTACTGGCCCCCGAGATTGTCATTGGGGGTGACGACATCGGTGTTGACGGCTTCGACGCGCAGATCCAGTTTGGGGATACCGGGGAGATGGGAGAGATAGAGGCCCGGCCTGTAGCAGGCCTGTGAGGGATGTTGGAGTGGCGTGGCTTGGTCGTGCGCCTCAGTGTCGGAGTAGAGAGTGAGCCAGTTGCGCAGGAAAGGCAGCCGGTAAGAGAAGTCGAAGGCGCCAAAGCGTGCGCCGGAATCCTGGGGGCTGAACTTGGTCTGTGGGTTGTCGGGGGAAACGCTGAAGAAGCTCTTCAGGAAGGTGTGCAGGTTGATGGGCGCGTGATTCTTGCCTCCCCAGATCACGGTGCGCTCGAAGCCGGCCTCGAGGTTTTTGGTGGGCCGGAAGCTGAACTTCTCGATATGCACCCAGGGGTCGATGGGATAGGCGTGGCCCTTGAGCGGGCCAACCAGGAACTCATAGCGGAAGGGTCCGGTGAGCCGGGAGAGCAGTGGAATGTTCAGCGGCTCGACGCGGTTGATGCGGAACGCATAGATGTTCTCGGCGTTGTTGGAGTAGGCCATGGCGGCTCCTTGGCCGGGGCCGAGCCATTCGTCCTGTTTACCGAAGGAGATTACATGGTTGAGAAATTGGGCGGAGAGGTAAGCCTCGATGAAGCGCCCATCGGTGGTGGCGGCGATCGGTCCCACCGGAATGGTGGTCAACTGGTTCAACGGGATTGCCGGGGTTGGGGGAAATGTGGGGTAGGTTGTGGTGTTGGTGTAGTAGTTGGTCGTTCCGTCAATCGTGCTGAGCGCCTGGGCCAGCGCATTGGAGTAGCCGGTTGCCGAGGGCGCATCATGAAACTCACCGCGCACATAGAGCACGAACCGGCCGGAGGACGCGTAGCCGCTGGCGCCGGAGTAGTTGTTGAATCCGCTTTCGTAGGGACGGCCGTAATCGTTGATGATCGTCGAGCCAAGATGGAAGCTATCGCGCAGGGGCGTGCCGCTAATGGCGCGTGCCACAGTGTAACTCGACTCGACGCGGGTGTCGATCTGGTGCGCCTGGCACGATCCCCGGGCATTGGCGCGCAATTCGCGCATCAGCGCATCGTAGATTTCCTGCGCCTCGTCCTTGGTTGGATCCCCATAGGTATCCGCGTCCTGGATTTGCGGGCCGACCTCCTCAAGCACATGGCTGATGCTGGCGCGCGTCCAGGGGCGCATGCCAAGGTATACCGTATCCACATAGCCCATCGAGTACAGCCGCAGCATGGCCGGGTAGACCCAGCTATCAACCGGGATGTAAGGCGAACCGAGCGGGGCATTCTCGCAATCTGGCGTGGAGCTCTCAGGCGCGGCGGCTTTGGGCGCTACGGGCTGTTGAGATGCGACGGGCCCGGCGGTCAAGAAGAAAAGCGTCGCCAGCAACGTTGCGCAGGGGAGAAAAGCAGCCTTGAACCAACGTATGCTCAAATTCATATTCCTCATTTTATCACTGGTTTACCTTGACTGGATGCAGGAAAAGACGGAGCAGATACAAATCGGCGGGACATTCTGAAAGGTCAACTCAATCATCGGGCCGCCGCTTCGACGGCGTTGTCCAACTCCCGCTTGAAGGCGGCGGCGACTTGGTGCTTACCTTCCTCGCTGAAGAGGCCCTTGCGGGTGAGGTAGGTCTCCATCTTCAGGATAGGGTCGCGGGCCTCTGAGTGCTCGATGATGCACTCGATGAGGGTAGGTCCGTTGCCCTTGCGGGCGTGGGTGATGGCCTCGGTCGAGACGCGATAGACGGCAACCACGTCACTGCCGTCGACGGGGATGACGGGAATGCCGCAGGCCGCAGCGGCGATCTCCGCGGCTCCGGTTTGCTTGTTGCCCCGCGGCGGCTCGACCGTGAGGCGAGTCTGGCGAACGAAGAGGATGGGCAACAGCCGCTCGTTGGCTGCCTTGAGCGCCTGAGGGGAGAAACCGGAGCCTTTACTGGAGATGGCCAGGGCGATCTGGCCGTTCTTTGCCGCCTTGTTGGCTCGGGCCGCTACAGTAGCGAGCTTGAATTGGGCGGCAGGGCTGGGACGGGTGGCGCGGGCGTATAGGCGGGCGAAGAGTTTGTCCAGCGGCTCACCCTGTATGAAGTTGACGATCAAGTCGCCAGGCGGGGCAGCGACGGTGTCCTCCGGCAGCAGGTCGATGGCTACCCCCACTGCGACCGCCTCACGGCTGACGGCGCCGCGCTTGCCGGTGAGCTTGCTCTGCGGGAAGAGAATTTGCACCCGCTCTTCAAGCGCGCGGCACTTCACCATGGCGGCGTAGAGCTGGAGCAGCTTTTCGTTGGAGATGATGGAGAAGTCGGGTTTGCCGGCCAGCGCGGCGGCGCTCTGCTCTTTCGTTCTGGTCATCGTTGCGGGTTCCTCGCCGGTTTCTGCGATTGTAAACGGGGACGGGACTGATTGCGAGTGAGGCGTGCGATTGGGGAGTAAAATTCACTTTGAGAAGTTTTTCGTGAGGGAGAAAACGATGCAATATCGCAGTTTTGGACGGCTTGACTGGAAGGCTTCGGCGCTCGGTTTTGGCTGCATGCGCCTTCCCACCTCTGATGGAGAACGCCTCAGCCCCAATATTGTCGAGGACGAGGCCATTCGCATGATTCGCCGCGCCATTGACTCTGGGGTGAATTATCTTGACACAGCTTATCCTTATCATGGCGGCCAAAGCGAAGTGATTGTGGGCAACGCGCTCCAGGAAGGCTATCGGGAAAAGGTCAGGCTGGCTACCAAGCTGCCGGTGTGGGAGGTGCAGAGCGCGGCGGACTTTGACCGAATCCTCAACGAGCAGTTAGTGAAGTTACAGACTGACCACATCGACTTTTACTTGTTGCACGCGCTGAGCCACAACCGGTGGCAGGATATTGTCCTGAAGCATGACCTGCTAACTCGCGCCGAGGCCGCGCTGGCCGACGGGCGCATCCGGCACCTCGGCTTCTCCTTTCACGACGAGTATGAAGCATTCGAGGAGATCGTCAAAGGCACGGAGTTATGGAGCTTTTGCCAAATTCAATATAACTACATGGACACGGAGAACCAGGCGGGCGTGCGCGGGTTGAAACTCGCGGCAGAGAAAGGCCTGGCCGTGGTGGTGATGGAGCCGCTGATGGGAGGCAGGCTGGCCGATCCACCGAAGGACATACTGGAAGCCATGAGTAACTTTCCGGTGCGGTGCTCGCCGGTCGAGTGGGCCCTTGAGTGGCTCTGGGATCAGCCGGAGGTTTCGGTCGTGTTGAGCGGCATGAGTAACATGGCCCAGGTGGAAGAGAATCTACGCTACGCCGATAGTTCGCGCATCGGGGCTTTTGGTCCCTCGGAGCAGGCGCTGATCGCCGAGGTCCGGGAAAAATACAGCGCGCGGATGGTGATTCCATGCGGCAAGTGCAATTACTGTATGCCCTGTCCCAATGGCGTGCAGATTCCGGCTAACTTCGAGTTCTATAACTATGCGCACTTATTCGATGACCTTGCGGGAGCGCGCTTCAAGTACCAGGTCTTTCTCACCGAGGCGCAACGCTCCAGCGCTTGCATCGCCTGCGGCACCTGCGAAGGATTGTGCCCGCAGCAGATCGCGATCAGCGAGTGGATGCCCAAAGTGACCGCGCTGCTGGCGTGAAGGGCAGGGAACAGGGAACGTAAAGATCCGCTCTGCTGACTCCTTCGATTGTGCGCCGAAGGAAGGCTATCTTGCTCAAAGAGAGTAATGAATGTTTGTGGTTTCTCCGGTTGCGGAAACGGGATCTGGGGTAACCGGCCCGCACATCAAAATAAATCCGCGTGTGATCCGGTGCGAACGAGGTAGAGGTCGTCGCCATCGATCTTGTAGAGCAGGAGCCAATCGGTTTCGATGTGGCTATCGCGATGGTGTTCCCAGTTGCCGCTCAGAGGATGGTCTTTGTAGCGCGGCGGCAAGGGGTCGCCCTCAATCAGGAGGAGAATCAGCGCGCGCAGCTTGGACATATCTTTACCGCGCCGCTGGGCCTGTTTGACATCGCGCCGGAACTTGGTGCCGAGAATCGGATTGCGCACGTTCAGATCCCCAAGTCCTCAAAGAGCGCTTCGGTAGTCTTGAAGCGCTTTCCCTTACCTTGATCCGCAGCCCGCATGGCCTTGACGGTGGCGGCGTTGGGAACCCTCACCTCGAAGGGCAGGGCCTTCTCCGCCGCCACGCGGACCAGCAGCATACGCACCGCGTCGGAGACGGAGATACCCATTGCGGCCAGCGTCTTTGCGGCATCTTCCTTCACCTTTTCGTCCACACGGATGTGTACCATTGTCGTTGCCATGAAATTGCGCCTCTGCGATACATTGTATCTCACGTTTCTTTCTTTAGTCCAATTCATGTTTACCTCCCGAGCCAAGCGGGGAAGCATCCATTATAAGACTTAATCGCACGATGTGGGATTTCACCCCCGTGATGTGCTTTGCATCACAGCGAGTCTGCCCCCCGGAGATGAGACTCAGAGGAGCGGCAGATTTTCCGCCGGCCGCTCTATGAGGGAATTGGTAATGAGTGAAAAGAGCATGGTAATCCTGGATGGGAACGAGGCGGCCGCCTCGGTTGCCTATCGTCTCACCGAAGTCGTCGCCATCTACCCCATCACCCCCTCGTCGCCGATGGCCGAGTGGGCCGATCAGTGGCGCTCGGAGGGGAAGAAAAACATTTGGGGCGCGTTGCCCATCGTGGAAGAGTTGCAGAGCGAAGGCGGCGCGGCGGGCGCGCTGCACGGCGCGTTGCAGGCTGGGGCCTTCGGGACCACCTTCACCGCTTCGCAGGGCCTGCTGCTGATGATTCCCAACATGTACAAGATTGCCGGCGAGTTGACCCCGGCGACGATGCACGTGACGGCTCGCACGCTGGCCACGCACGCGCTGTCGATCTTCGGCGACCACAGCGACGTGATGGCCTGCCGGATGACCGGGTGGGCGATGCTGGCCTCGAATTCCGTGCAGGAAGTGGCCGACATGGCCTTGGTGGCGCAGATCGCCACGCTGGAATCTCGCATCCCGTTCATCCATTTCTTCGACGGCTTCCGCACCTCGCATGAGGTGGGCAAGATTCTCCCCATCAGCGACGAGACGATCCGCGCGCTGCTGGACGACAAGTACATCATCGAATACCGCCAGAGAGCGCTCAGCCCGGATCGCCCGGTCATTCGCGGCACGGCGCAGAATCCCGATGTCTTCTTCCAGGCGCGCGAGGCTTGCACGCCCTTCCACGCCGCGGTTCCGGGGATTGTGCAAAACGTGATGGATCGCTTTGCCAAGGAGACCGGCCGCGCCTACCACCTGTTTGATTATTACGGCGCGCCGGATGCGGAGCGGGTGATTGTGCTGATGGGCTCAGGCGCTGAAGCGGCCGAAGAAGCCGTGGACCTGCTGGTGAAGCAGGGCGAGAAGATCGGCATGGTCAAGGTTCGGCTCTATCGTCCGTTCGATTCGCAGGCCTTCCTCGCCTCGCTGCCCACGACCGTGAAGTCGATGGCGGTTCTGGACCGCTGCAAGGAACCGGGCGCCACGGGCGAGCCGCTGTACATGGACATTGTGACGGTGCTGGCCGAGAACGAAGCCGCGCTGCCCTTCGCCGCCAAGCCGACGGTCATCGGCGGACGGTATGGACTTTCATCGAAAGAATTTACCCCGGCGATGGTCAAGGGCATCTTCGACGAACTGAGCAAGGCTGAACCGAAGAAACACTTCACCATCGGCATTGACGACGACGTCTCGCACACGAGTTTGAGCTACGATCCGGAGTTCTCGACCGAAGATCCCAAGACGGTGCGGGCGCTGTTCTATGGACTGGGCTCCGATGGCACCGTAGGCGCCAACAAGAACTCGATCAAGATCATCGGCAACGAGACCGAAAACTATGCGCAGGGCTACTTTGTGTACGACTCGAAGAAGTCCGGCTCGATGACTACCTCGCACCTGCGCTTCGGGCCGAACCCGATCCGCTCGAGCTATCTGATTACCCGCGCCAGCTTTGTGGCCTGCCACAACTTCAGCTTCCTGGAGAAGATGGACGCGGTGGAAGCGGCGATGCCGGGAGCGGTCTTCCTGCTGAATTCGCCGTATCCGGCCTCCGAAGTCTGGGAGCATCTGCCCAAGACCACACAGTTGGAGATCATCCGCAAGAAGATCGAGTTCTACGTGATCGACGGCAACGCGGTGGCGCGCAAGGTGGGCATGGGTACGCGCATCAACACCATCATGCAGGCCTGCTTCTTTGCCATCAGCGGCGTTCTGCCGCGCGAAGAAGCGATTGCGCAGATCAAAAAGGCGATCAAAAAGACCTACGGCAAGCGCGGCGAGGCGGTTGTGGCGAAGAACTTTGCCGCCGTCGATGCGGCGCTGGAGCATCTGGAGAAGGTTGCGGTTCCCACGGCGGCCGACTCCGGATTTGATCTGATTCCGTCGATCGACAGCCGGGCGCCGGAGTTTGTGCGTGATGTGCTGGGCCAGATTGCCGCGGGTCATGGCGATCTGCTTCCTGTAAGTGCGATTCCGGCCGGTGGGACCTTCCCCACGGGCACGGCGCAGTACGAAAAGCGCAACATCGCGCAGTTCATTCCGGTGTGGGACAAGGATCTCTGCATCCAGTGCGGCAAGTGCGTGATGGTTTGCCCGCACGCCGTGATTCGCGCCAAGGTTTACTCGCCGGAGGCGGCGGCCAACGCGCCCGCGAGCTTGCAGTGGGCCAAGCCCAAGTGGAAGGGCATGGAGCAGGACCGCTACACGCTGCAAGTTGCTCCGGAGGATTGCACCGGCTGCGCGATCTGCGTCGAGGTTTGCCCGGTGAAGAACAAGAGCGACGCCAGCAAGAAGGCCATCAACATGGCCTCTCAGCCGCCGCTTCGCGAGGCAGAGCGCGAGAATTGGGAGTTCTTCCTGGGCTTGCCCGAGATGGATCGCTCCAAGCTATCGCACGCCCAGGTAAAAGATTTGCAACTGTTGCAGCCGCTCTTTGAGTTTTCCGGCGCCTGCGCGGGCTGCGGAGAGACGGCATATGTCAAGCTGCTGACGCAGCTCTTCGGCGACCGGCTGTATATCGCCAATGCGACGGGCTGCTCGTCGATCTACGGCGGCAATCTGCCCACCACTCCCTACACTTCCAACATCGCGGGCCGCGGGCCGACCTGGGCCAACTCGCTCTTCGAGGACAATGCCGAGTTCGGCTTCGGCATGAGAACCGCGCTGGATCAGCAGAAGGAGTTTGCGGAGCTACTGGTGACGCGGCTGGCGCCTGCCATTGGCGACGAACTGGTCGCGGCTCTGCTGGGCGCTTCACAAAAGACCGAAACTGAGATCGACCAGCAGCGTGAGCGTGTCAAGGCGCTCCAGGCAAAGCTGGCCGGCAACGAATCCTCGGATGCGCGCAACCTGCTGGCGATTGCCGACACACTGGTCAAGAAGAGCGTGTGGATTCTGGGCGGCGACGGCTGGGCCTACGACATTGGCTTCGGCGGACTGGACCATGTGCTCGGCTCCGGCAAGAACATCAACGTGCTGGTGCTGGACACCGAGGTCTACTCGAATACCGGCGGGCAGATGTCCAAGGCGACTCCGCGCGGCGCGGTGGCGAAGTTTGCCGCCAGCGGCAAGAAGAACAGCAAGAAGGACCTGGCGATGGAAGCCGTCAGTTACGGCTCGGTGTATGTGGCGAAGGTGGCGCTGGGCGGCAACGACAGCCACGTAGCCAAGGCCTTCCAGGAGGCCGAGGCGCACGACGGGCCTTCGATCATCATCGCGTACTCCAGTTGCATCGCCCACGGTTACGACCTGGTGCATGGGTTGGAGCAGCAGAAACTCGCTGTTCAGTCGGGCTACTGGCCCTTGATGCGCTACAATCCAGGGTTGCGCGAAGAAGGCAAGAATCCCTTCCAGCTCGACTCGAAGGCTCCCGCGATTCGGCTCAAGGAGTACACCTATCGCGAGGCGCGTTACACTATGTTGGCGCGCAGTAATCCTGATCTGGCGGCGGAGCTGCTGGTGGAAGCGCAGGACGATGTGGAGCGCCAGTGGCGCGTTTACTCGGCGCGGGCGGCAATGCCCGGCCGTAGCGAAACGCCGCACATTGCGCCCCCGGAGAAACCTGTGGCTCCCCCGGAGCCAATAGATGAAGCGCGGAAAGAAGAACAGGTAGCGGTGTCTTCCGGAGGTACTAAGTGATCGATTTTTCAACGCAATATCTTGGATTGAAGCTGAGCGGTCCCATTATGGTTTCCTCCACGCCACTGTCAGAGAACATTGACAATGTGAAGCGGATGGAGGATGCCGGCGCCTCGGCGATTGTTCTGGTGTCGCTCTTCGAGGAGCAGTTGGCGCTGGAGTCGAAGGCTCTGGACGATGACCTCTCGCGGGGCACGGATTCCTTTGCCGAGTCGCTCGGCTACTTGCCTGATTTGAGCGACTACCGCATGACGCAGGAGGTCTATCTGGAGCACCTGCGGAAGTGCAAGAACGCGGTGAAGATTCCCATCCTGGCCAGCCTGAACGGCGCCACCCCCGGCGGCTGGGTGCGCTTTGCCAAGGATATGGAGCAGGCCGGCGCCGATGCCATCGAGTTGAACACCTACGCGCTGGCCACCAGCAAGAGCCAGACCGCGGCGTATCTTGAAGGGCAAATCCTGGAGTTGGTCGCCGCGGTTACTTCGGCGGTCAATGTGCCGGTTTCGGTCAAGCTCTCGCGCTCGTTCACCAGCATTCCCCACCTGGTTTCCCAGTTGGAGGATGCGGGGGCGCGCGGCGTGGTGCTCTTCAACCGCTTCTATCAGCCGGACTTCGACATCGAGACGCTGGAGGTGCGGCCCACGCTGCACTTCTCCACGCCCTCGGAGTTGCTGCCACGGCTGCACTGGTCAGCGATCCTCTACGGCAACATGAAGGCCGATTTGGCCATCTCCGGCGGCGTTCACTCGGCGGAAGACGTGCTCAAGGGCATTATGGCCGGAGCCGGCGTGACGATGATGGCCTCGGCGCTGCACATTCACGGCATCGAGCACATCAGCCGGGTTCTGGCCGATGTGCGTTACTGGCTGGAGAAGCGCGAGTACACCTCGTTATGGGAGACGCGCGGCTGCCTGAGCCGCCGCTCAGTTCCCGATACCTCTCCGTTTGATCGCGGCAACTACATCAAGACGCTCAGTTCGTATAGCTTGCGGCAGACGGTGGGAGCGTTTTAAGAACAGGGAATAGGGAATAGGGACTGCAACAGGTCTCATCAGTTCCAGGATTCCATTTGAGTAGTCTGTGAGCCCCGCCAACAAGCGGGGCTCATGCATTTTTGCTTTGCGTTAGGGTAAAGACAGAGCCTTCTTGGTTAACAGCCCAAGATGCCAAACATTTTTTGTCGCTCACCGAAATCGATTTCCGACAGACTCCCAGGACGATGCAAGAGGTTGGAACGGATCGGCAGCTATGATGGATGCGAAGGGGCGAGCGGAATCAGATGGATCGGCTGATCGAAGGACATAAGCGTTTTCTGGCCCAGGTCTTTCCCGGCAAGCGGGACCAGTTTCAATTGCTGGCCAACCGGCAGGCGCCGGAGTGTCTCTTCATCACCTGCTCGGACTCGCGCGTAGTGCCCGACCTGATCCTGGGCACGGGGCCGGGCGACCTGTTCATCATCCGCAACGCCGGCAACGTGGTGCCCATTGACAGCAACGCCGTGGACGGCGTGACGGCGACCATCGAGTACGCCGTCGAGGTGCTCAAGGTCAAGAGCGCCATCCTCTGCGGCCACTCCGACTGCGGTGCGCTGAAGGCGGCGCTGAACCGTAAGGGGCTGGAGAGCCTGCCCAAGGCTCGCCGCTGGCTGAGCCACGTCGAGGGAGCCTTCAGTCATTGCCAGCCGCAAGATCCGGCCGACGGCGAGCATGCCGAACTGGCTTCGCTGATCCGCGGCAACGTCGTGGCGCAGATGATGAGTCTGCGCGCCCAGCCGTCGGTGGCGCGCGCGGTCGTCGAGGGCCGGCTCACGGTGCACGGCTGGTACTACGACATCCTCACCGGCCGCATCGAGCAGTATGACGAGCAAATGCGGCGGTTCCTGCCGCTGGCGGGATAAGAAACTGCGGTTATCGCAATTTTATGCGGCCCTCAGCTCGCTTCAGAACTATCGCGCAGAATCGGCCATAAGCCGGCAACCACGCACACCGCGGCAACCATGGTACCCATCAGCGCGAACCCGGCGGAGACTCCGTGCATCGACGAAGCGACTTCACGGTACTGAAGCGCCGCAGAGCCGCGCAAAAGCCACAAAGCCGCCGCCGCCACATAGACCGCCGCCAGGGCGCGCATGGCCGCAAGCAGGCGGGTCACGCGCCGCACGGCGATTTCGCGCGACCTCCGCCGCGATTGCTGCCAGATCCAATGCGCATCGGGCGCCTGAAAACCGGCTTCCGCGCGCCGGGCAGCTTCGCCCAGCGCCTCGGCCAGTTGCAGCGCCTGGGTGCAATCCGGGCACTCCGCAGCGTGACGGCGCAATTCCCCGCTCCACTCGCCCGAGTGCAAGGCCCGGATGACGCCACTCTCGTGCTCGCAACTCATTGGTTTCATGATTTGATCCTCTCGGGACGGAGTAACGTGCTCGCCTTTTGCCGCGTGCGATAGAGCAGAATCCGTATGCTCATTGCGCCCAGTCCGGTGGCGGCGGCAATCTCCGCGTGGCTCATCCCTTCAACATACGCCAGCCAAAGCAGCTCACGCTCGCGCGGTTTCAGGTGGCGCATCGCCGCCTGCACATCCAGGCGCGTCTCTTCGTCCGTTTGCGCGCCGCATTCGGCAGGTTCTTCCAGGGCGGCGTCGTCGCGGCTGCGAAACCGGTTGTGCAGCAGGTTGGTGGCGATGCGGAAGAGATAGGAGCGGCTCTCAGCCTCATCCATCGACGGCGCCTGGCGCAAAAGAAACTTGCAATAGGTCTCCTGGAGCAGGTCGTCGGCCACATCGGGGCGTCCGCTGGCATGTTGCAGATAGCCCCACAGCGAGCGGGAAGTCGCTTCATAGAGCCGCCTGAAGCCTTCTTCCTCGCCCGCTGCTGTCTGCTCGCGTCCCGGTGCGATCCAGGCCGCAATCATGCGCGCATCTTCCATTTCCGCCACCCGTCATCAAGCCTTCGGTGCTGAACCCAACAGTCCCAGCGCGCGAGAAGCATAGTAGGAAACCACCGCCGCCGCTTCCAGTCCAATGCCCAGCGCCACCGCCAGGATTCCCATCACCTGCGCATCGTGGTCAACCACACCGGCCGCGTGCATCCAGCACACCGTTCCACCCACGATGAGGAAGACCAGACCCCACCGCGTACAGTCAAGGATACTGCCGTATGCGGTTCCCGACTCCTGCGCCAGAGAGGAAAGAAATTTTCTGCCGCCCTCGGTCTCCACGTAAGCCAGCATCGACTGCGCCGAGTCAAAGCGGGACAGCAGCGCCTCGGCCACTTCCCCCTGCACCTTGGCCGTCTTGTAGCGCCGCACGGATGAGAAGATCACCCACACGACCCACCCAATCATTGTGAATACTGCGATCGGAACCAATATGTCTTCCATACTTGCCTCCAGGCTGAAGATTTGAAACCACCGGTAGAACACACGGGAGCCTCGAATGGTTAACAGCGAATTTGCGGCAGTCCGTGTTTTTTCTGCCGATAATCCTCTTGTTGGGCTGCGGGAAATGCCGGTTTGACGTTCTGGAATCTGCCGAATCGATTCGGAAAGTGACAGAAATGCGTTCGATTTCACGATGACCAGGAGAGATGAGCGAGGGATCGTCCCGCATTGCAATATGATGGTCCTGAATGTGAGGCTCATCACATCTAGTAGAGCGATTGCAAACTAGCATTGCAGTATGAACGCAGCAACTCTCATTCTGATCGCGCCGTGCTCCCTACTACTGGGCGCCGCGCTCCAGATTCTTGTCGCAAAGCTCTGTTCCGCAAGGACTAAGGGGATACTGGCCTTTCTCGCCTGCCTGCCTGCCGTGGCCTCCGTTGTCGGGCTGATTGGCTGGGTCAAGGCAGGGCAGGCCATTGATCTGAACGTGCTCCACTGGGATGGGCCGCTGGCGCTGGTCTTTCATGTGGACGCGCTCAGCGTCCTTTTTGCTTTGATGGGTACGGGGCTGGGCGCCTTCGTACTGCTTTACTCCATCGGCTACATGGCCCACGACAAGTCCGCCACCCGCTTCTTCGCCTCGATGCTGGTCTTCATCGCCGGCTTCGTTGGGCTGGTCTATAGCGCCAACCTCTTCTTCTTCTATCTCTGCTGGGAACTGGTAGGGTTGTGTTCGTTCAGCTTGGTGGGCTTCTGGTACACCAACCGCGAGTCGGTCGCCGGCGCGCGTAAGGTGCTGCTGATGACCCACATCGCGGGCTACGGCCTGCTGGCGGCGATTCTGGTGGTCTACCACCGCACCGGCAGCGCGCTGTGGACCGATCCGGCGGTGGCGCACGCCTTCACCGGCGGCGTTTTTGTGCTGATGCTGGTGGCGCTGGTGGCGAAATCCGTGCAGGTGCCTCTGCACACCTGGATTCCCGAGGCGATGGCCGCGCCGACCCCGGTGAGCGCGCTGCTGCACGCCGCCTGTTACGTGAAGGCCGGCGTTTATCTGGCCTGCCGCATGCATAGCTTTGGCGCGTGGCCCGTGAACGGCGGATTCGCCTGGGGCAGTGCGACTCTAGTCTGGATCGGCACCGTCACGATGGCCGTGGGCGTGATGTACGCGATGGTGCAGACCGATTTGAAGCGCATGCTGGCCTTCTCGACGGTGAGCCAGATCGGCTACATGATGATGGGCATCGGCATTGGCACGCCGCTGGCGATTGCCGCCGGCCTGCTGCATTGCCTCAATCACGGCTTCTTCAAGGGCGGGCTGTTTTTGACCGCCGGCTCGGTGCAGCACGCGGCGGGCACGCGCGACATGAACAAGCTGGGCGGCCTGGCGCAGAAGATGCCGCGGACGACGCTGTCCTGGTTGATCGGTGCGGGCAGCATGGCGGGCGTTCCGCTGATGAGCGGCTTCGCCAGCAAGTGGATGCTCTACGCGGCGGCGTTGCAGGCCGGATGGGCCGTTCCCGCGATGGTCGCATGGGCGGTCAGCCTGGGCACGGTCTTCCTTTGCGCCAAGGCGACCAGCGCGGTCTTCCTCGGCCCCACGACTGAGGCGACCAAGGACGCCCACGAGTCCCCTCCGACGATGGTCTGGGGGATGGGCTTCCTGGCCGCGGGCAGCATCATCCTGGGCGTCGCGCCGCAGTTGGCGGTCAACTATCTGCTCAATCCGATTCTGAATGCGCTGCAAATGAGCGCGGTGAACGTGACTTGGCTGGGGCTGTCGTCCGATGCGGGCAGTTTCTCTAGCGTGGGCGGCCTGGTGCTGGCGGTGTTCTCGTTGATTGTGGGCGGGGCGATCTACGCGGTTGCTTACGTCTCGCGTCAACCCAAGGTTGCCGGAGCGGCGCTGGCTGGCGGCGGAATCTTCACCGGAGGTGAGCCGTTGTCCGCGCAGGGAAGACTGACGGCGGGCGATTTCTCCAGCATCTTCCTGCAAAACTGGCACGAGTTCTTCCGCTGGTCGAATGTGGACGCCGTTTATCTGAGGGTCTGGAGCGGCTTGCAGGCTGCTTCGCGCGGGCTGGGTGTGGTTGTCTCTGTGCTGGAACGTAAGGCCACAATTCTCGTCATTGCATTTGCTGCGCTTGTCTTTGCTTTCGTTCGATGGATCGTGCCAGCACCTCAAAGTTCTTATACAGGCGGTCAACTACCAATCCCGCTAGTATTGATTGCAGCGGTTGGAATCGCGGCGGTCGGTTTGTTTCTAACTTCATTTGTCAACGGCATAAAGGGCAAGATTTCTCTCTGGCCATTTATGCTGATCATCAGTTCACTTTCGGTTGCAGGACTTCTTGTTGAGAATCCTTGGATTCGACTTGGACTGCTGGAGTCCGCCGCACTGCTCACGGTGGTTCTCGTTTGGTTTACCGCGCGCACTAAATCGGCCAAGTTCACTTATTTGGCCATTGTACTAATTTCGGTATTTTGTGCAGTGGGCAGCGAGGTTCTTGCACAAGGCGTTATCGCAAACTACTTCCAAGGTGAGAATTGGGCGTGGTCGCGCGCATTGCTTATCACGGGGATTGTCGTCAAACTGGCTGCTGTGCCAATGCTCTTCTGGCTACTCTCACTTGCAGACGAGCTCCCCGCACTTGTCCTCGGCCTCATCATTGCGGTCGTCGATATAGCCGCCTTGGTTGAGTTCTACGTCGGCGCGATAGATCAGTTCAGTGTCTGTTTCCCGCACTCACTTTGGGTCTGGTTTCCACCGATCACCTCGTTGCTCGCTGCTTTGCTGATGCTCTCGCAGCGTAGCCTCAAACGATTGCTGGTTCTTTCATCGGTTGAGGATATAGGCTTTCTGCTTGTTTGTCTTGCTTATTGGAGCGATATTGGATTCAAAGGCGTAATCTTTGCGGCCGCCACCCACGCTCTGGCCAAGGCTTTGCTCTTCATCAGCCTGAGCGGCCCCGAAGCTGACGGCGCGCTGGAAGGCGAACCGAAGGGCCTGGCCGCGCGCTACCCGGTCAGCGCCTTTGGCTTCCTCTTCGGAATGCTGGCGATGCTGGGCATTCCGCCGACGATGGGCTTCATCGGCCGCTGGAGACTCTACGAAACCGCAGTGCAGATTGGCTGGCCGCTGGCAGGAGTATTCATTATCTCGTCGATCCTGGCGCTGATCGCCTATACATTGGCTTTGACCCGCATCTGGTGGGGTCCGCCGCATGAGCCGAGTCCGCCGTCGACCCCAACGCATCCAACAAAGGAGCCGTTTGTTTTGCAGACCGTGATTGTTGCGCTGGTGGTGCTGCTGTTGGCGGGCGGCATCTGGCCGGATGCGCTAGGAATGTTGCTGGGAGGTAGGCCATGAATCTTTGGAACAAGTTGATGTGCTACTCCCGGCGCCACAGCCCATGGCTCTTCCACATGAACGGAGGCAGTTGCAACGGCTGCGACATTGAGCTGATCGCCAGCCTCACGCCGCGTTACGACGCCGAGCAGTTGGGCGTGCGCCTGGAAGGCTCGCCGCGCCACGCCGACATTCTTTGCATCACCGGACCTGTCACCCACAACGCGGTGAACGCCATCAAGACCGTCTACGGACAGGTCCTGGGTCCCAAGGCAGTCGTAGCCATCGGCTCATGCCCGGCGACGACGAATGTCTTCATCGACAGCCGCACGCTGGATGGGCCGCTCAACCGGCACGTTCCGGTGGATGTCTTTGTTCCCGGCTGCCCGCCTCGTCCCGACGCCATTATTCAGGGCGTTGCCAAGGCGGCGGAGATCCTGGCCGAGAGGGCCGCAAAAAAGTTGCCCGTCGCGCCGGTCGTCATGCCTTTGGTCGGACCGGGATGCGATGGCGCTTGCTCATGCGCGGCCACAACGGAAACGAAAAATGAAGAGGTGCAGGCATGAATCTGTTTCTTGAATTACAAACTGCCTTAGCGCGCCTACTCATCTTTCCCGGCTTGCTCTTCGCCGTGCCCGCCGCGTGGTTCTTCCTTTGGGTGGAACGCAAGGCCGTGGCGCGGATGCAAGGGCGCATCGGCCCTCCCTTTATGCAGCCGTTTTTCGATTTCATCAAGCTGCTGGGCAAGAGCACGCCGCCACGCATCGGCATCGCCGGCCTCCTGATGAGGGCCTGGCCGCTGATTGCGGTTTCTGCGGCGGCGGGCGCGGTTGGCCTTTTGCCGGTGCTTCCCGCATCGGGCGGCTTTCAGGGCGACTTGATTCTGCTGCTGGCGCTGCTGGAACTTCCGTCGATGTGCATCATCGCCGCGGGCTTCTCTTCCGGTTCGATCTTCGGCGAGATCGGCTCGGCGCGCGAAGCCGTCCTCAGCGTCTCCTACAACATCGTCTTCCTGCTGGCCATTCTTTCCATCGCCGCCTCGCAGCATACATTCAGCCTCCAGGCTCTGGCGCAACTGCCTAGTTCGCCGCTGCGCTGGCTGGGCATTGTGGCGATTCTGGTTTGCCTGCCCGCCAAACTCCATCTGAATCCCTTCTCGCTGCCCAACGCGGAGCAGGAGATTTACTCCGGCCCCATGACCGAGTACGCCGGTCCTGAGCTGGCCATGTGGGAGCTTTCGCATGGGTTGGAGTGGGTTGCGGCGACGGGCCTGGTGGCGACGCTGATTGCTCCTGCCTTCACGCTCTGGTGGGTTGCCGCTCTGGTCTTCGTTGCGCTCTGCTTTGGCCTCGTGCTTCTGCTGTCGGTGGTGGCGGCGGCCACGGCGCGCATGCAGATCGATACCACGGTGCGCTTTTACTGGCAATGCACGCTGATCTTCGCGGTTCTGGCCGTTGCTTCCGCGCTTTTTATGAGGTTTAGAGCATGAATATTCTGACCATGATGTGGAAGAACCTGTGGGGCGGCTCGCGGACAACGCTCTTTCCCGCGCGCCCCAAGGTGAGCGAACACTACCGCGGCCTTGTCCGCTTCGATCCAGCGCTCTGCTCTGGCTGCGCCATCTGCAAGATGCGCTGCACCGCGCGCGCCATCGAGTTCAAGGGCGGCAAGGGCGAGTTCACCTGGAGCTACGATCCCGGCCAATGCACCTTCTGCGGACGCTGCGTCGAGGGCTGCAAGGAACACGCGCTCAGCCAGGACTCTGAGTGCCCGCCGATTTACCTGACCATCGGCGAACTGAAAAAATCCTACACTCTCAAGCGCAAGCCGCCCGTTAAACCGGCCGTCGCGGCGCCGCCGGCAGCCGTTGTACCCGCGGTAGAATCCGTACCTGGAGGCACGCAATGACCCCGCTCGAAAGCATTTCAGAAAAACTGGGGATCACCGAACCCTGGATTGAAAAAGGCGGCGTGCATTGGCTCACGCTGGGCGCGACGAATGTGCGCGAGCTGGCCAAGGCGATGAACGAGCTTCATGCCCGCTTCATCACCATCACCGCCTATCAGTTGCCAAAAGAAGAGGGCTTTCGCCTGGAGTATCACTGGGATCTCGATGGCCGGTTGCTGGGCTTCTCCTTTCTGTTGACCGGCAATTCGATTGAAAGCATTTTCGACTTGTGCGAGGGCGTTGACTGGATTGAGCGCGAGATTCATGAGGAATATTCCTTGGACTTTCAGGGCCGCGAGTACGAACCATTGCTGCTGCGCCAAGGTGACACATCGGGCGTGAACCTGCGCGACACCGTGGCCGCGAGATAGGAGCAGCCTGACTCGCCGCATCGAGTTACGGCTGGCATGAACTGCCGCTAACTCGCTAACTTGCTATCACCGCGAAGCGGTGGCTAACTTGCTGATTTTGTCTACAAACGTTTCCAGCAACTTTTTCTTCATGAGGAGAAAAAATGAGCTACAAGATTCCCATGGGCCCCTACCACCCGGCGCTCGAAGAACCCTACAAGCTGGATCTGATCTGCGAAGGCGAGACGGTGATTGACGCCAAGCTGCACATCGGCTTCAACTTTCGCGGCATCGAGCACCTGGCCGAGACGCGCAACCACATTCAGGTCATCGCGCTGATGGAGCGGGTCTGCGGCATCTGCTCGAATATCCATACGCTCACGCTCTGCACAGCGATGGAGGGCTTGACCGGCCTCACGCCGCCGCCGCGCGCGCAGTACATTCGCGTCATCATGGCGGAGCTGGAGCGGCTGCACTCGCACGTGCTCTGGGCGGGCATCGCGGCCAAACTGATGGGCTTCAAGACCATGTTCATGACCTGCTTCGAACTGCGCGAGAAGGTGATGGACGTGCTCCAGGCCATCAGCGGCAACCGCGTCAACTATTCGATGAACCGCATCGGCGGCGTCAATCGCGACATCACCGACCCGCAGGCGATTCTCAGGCTGGTCGAGGCGCTTGAGCTGGAGATGGGCCGTACCGTGATTCCCATCTTCACCACCAGCCGGACGGCTCGCTCGCGCTGCGCGGGCATCGGCGTGCTGACCACCGAGAAGGCAGTCGCGCTCGGTGTTGTTGGCCCCGTGGCGCGCGCCTCCGGGCTGCCCCAGGATCTTCGCCGCGCCGCGCCTTACGCGGCCTACGCGGAGATGGACTTCGACGTGCCGGTGCAGCCCGCGGGCGACGTGACGGCTCGATTGCTGGTTCGTGCGCTGGAGATCATGGAGAGCTGCAAGATTCTTCGCCAGGCTCTCAGCAAGCTGCCTCCGGGAGAGATAGCCACCGAGGGCGAGAAGTTCGTCTTCACCACCGGAACGGCCACGGCTCGCGTCGAAGCGCCGCGCGGCGAGGTCATGTACTCGGTCTCGTGGAAAGAGGGTTCCAGGAATCCAGCCCGTGTCCATGTGCGCACGCCAACCTTTGCCGTGATGCCGGCGATCCGCTGGATGGTGAAGGGCGCGCGCCTCGCCGACACGCCGCTGATTCAGGCCTCGATTGATCCGTGTTACTCCTGCACGGACCGGTAAGCACTTTCCTATTCCTAAAATTTGGGTGCCCCATCCTTCCGCGCACTTTGCGGAAGGGTGGGATGCCCAGACTGCCTCGACAAGCGGGCACGCATAGCCATACAATCAAAGTGTTGGTTGTGGTGAAGGAGTTCACCCTTAACCGCTGTCCCTCCCTTTAGGCCGGACAGATGATGACTCCTGACAGGGATATCCTGTTGTGGAGCTGTCTCCCGGCGCGATCCCCCAGTCCATCTTCAGGAGCATGAGTCATGGCAAATGCCAGGGCTCTGTCTGCTCTCAGTTTCGCTCAAACACTGGCGACAACGCTGGGGTTGAAGATAGTAAATGGAGATTCAGGTGGAAGAGGGGACAAAATCGGAGTCGGCAGCTGGGGTCGATGGCGCCACGCGCTTGCTGGAGCTGGCCGCGCTGGCCGCGCAACTTGAGAGTGAACAAGTTGCCATTGAGGCAAACGAACTGGCTGAACGTCTCGCCGAAGGCCGCTTTTTCGTTGCATGTGTCGGCCAGTTCAAACGCGGCAAGTCGACCCTGATCGGCGCGTTGATTGGCGAATCGATTCTGCCTACCGGTTTTGTTCCCGTCACTGCCGTGCCCACGGTGATCCGCTATGGCAGCACGCGGAGCGCAAGGATTCGCGCCGCCGACGGCACTTGGCGGGAGATTGCCCTGCATGAGTTGGAAGAGTATGTCTCTGAAGAGTGCAACCCGGAAAATATAAAGCAGATCGCGGGCGCAGAGGTGTTTGTCCCCAGCCGGCTTCTGGCGACCGGCATGTGCCTGGTGGACACCCCCGGCTTGGGGTCCGTCTTTTCCGGCAACACGGCAACCACGCAGGCCTTTATTCCCCATATCGATGCAGCGCTGGTGGTGACCGGATCTGACCCGCCGCTGGCCGGAGAAGAATTAGCTCTGGTCGAATCCGTGGCCCAGCATGTCGAACATCTGATCGTCGTTCTCAACAAGGCGGATAAAGCAAGCGCGCCCGAGAGGGCCGCGGCCATTGCGTTCACGCAACGGCTGCTGGCAAAGCGCTTGCACCGGCCCTCCGAACTTATCTTCGAAATCAGTGCGACAGAGCGGCTGGAGAAACGAGGTCCCGAACGCGATTGGGGAAAGCTGGTTGATGCGCTCCAACGTCTGGTTCAAGACTCCGGCCGCGAACTCATCCAGTCCGCGGGCGAGCGCGGCATCCAGCGCCTGAGCGAAGAATTGCTGGCAATCGTGTGCGAAGAGCGCGACGCGCTTCTGCGCCCCGTGGAAGAATCCGAACAGCGCATTGCGACGATGAAGCAGACCATCGCGGAAGCGGAGCGATCCATGCGGGAGCTCGGTTATCTTCTGATGGGCGAGCAGCATCGACTCTCCGATTTCTTTCTCGACCGCCGCAAAGCCTATCTGGCCATCACCATGCCGGACTCGGCGCAGCAACTGGAAGCAGCACTGCGAGCGGCTCCCCACTCGCTCGGCCCCTCTTATCGCCGCCATATCATGCACCAGGCGCAAGAGATCGCGCGCAGCCACATTACCCCGTGGCTACGGCCCGAAGAGGACGAGGGAGAGAAGCAGTATCGCCTCGTGGCTCGCCGCTTTGCCCTGATGGGCAACGACTTCCTGATTAAGCTGGCGCAGGCTGAAATCCCTGAGCTTGGCCGCTTGCTCCATGCCCTCGACACGGAACGGGGCTTCCGCGTTCGCTCCGAGTTTCACTTCCAAGACTTCATCGGGATCGCGCAACCGGCCTCGCCACTGCGCTGGCTGGCCGATCTCTGCCTCGGCCTCTTTGGCTTGCGGAGGCGGATCGACCGGGACGCGAGGGAATTTCTGGAATGGCTGCTCGAAGTCAATAGCTCACGGGTGCAAAACGACATTCTCAATCGGGTGCAGGAGAGCCGCAACCGCCTGGAAGCCGAGATCCGTAAACTCTTGCACGAAGTGAGCCGCATTGCGGAACTCGCTTTGGCGCGCGCCCGGAAGACTCAGGAGGAGGGAGCCCCGGCGGTCGAGACAGAGCTGTTTCGCCTCAACGCCATCGAGAAGGAGATCTGCGCAATCCGGAATATCCAGTGGCAGATCGAATGAGTGAACCCCTTCGAAAGTGAAAGGTAATCGACTCGTTCAAGTTGACATCGGAGCACTTCGCGCCGTGTAATGGAAGTGTAGGTTGTGGTGAAGGAGTTCACCCTTAACCGCTGTCCCCTCCCGTAGGCGCGACAGATGATGACTCCTGACAGGGTTTCCTGTTGCGGAGTCAACTCCCGGCGTGATCCCTGAATGGAAATCAAGGAGTTTCATCCATGATGAACACGTGGGCTCTGGCTGCTCTATGGGTAGGTCTGGCGTTGGCCGCGACGCTGTTGGCGATCTGGTGCAAGATCTCGACGGCGCTCACGGAAATCGTAGTCGGCACGGTTGCCCAACTGGTCATCGGCGCATTCATGGCGCAGGGCGGCTTGCTGGGCAACACACAGTGGATTACCTTTCTGGCGGGCACAGGCGCCATCGTGCTCACCTTCCTTGCCGGCGCGGAACTTGATCCCGTAATCTTCAAAACCAAATGGCGGGAAGCGTCGATCATCGGACTGGCGGGCTTCTTCGGCCCCTTTCTCGGTTGCACGGCCATCGCGCATTACGTGCTGCACTGGGCCATCATGCCCAGTTGGCTCTGCGGCGTGGCGCTTTCGACGACCTCGGTGGCCGTGGTCTATGCGGTGATGCTGGAGCTGGGCTTCAACGTGACCGAGTACGGCAAGTCGATCCTGGCCGCCTGCTTCATTAACGATCTGGGAACCGTGATCGCGCTGGGGCTGATCTTCTCGCCGTTTACCATCAAGACGCTGATCTTTGTGGTTGTGTCGATTGCGGTCTTCGTGATTTTGCCCTTTCTTACGCCGTGGTTCTTCAGGAAATACGGCGGGCGCGTCTCCGAACTCGAAGCCAAGTACATTCTCTTTCTCCTCTTTGCCATGGGTGGGCTGGCCATGTGGGCGGGAAGTGAAGCGGTGCTTCCGGCGTACATGATCGGCATGGTGCTGGCGGGAACGGTGGGCAAGGATCATTCGCTGATTCGCCGCCTGCGGACTCTGACATTTGGCCTGCTCACGCCCTTCTACTTCATTCGCGCCGGATCGTTCGTCCTGGTTCCGGTGCTAATCGCCGCTCCTGCCGTGATGCTGATCCTCTTCCTGGCGAAGTCGCTGACCAAGGCGATTTCCGTCTATCCGGCGGTGCGCGCGCATCGCTACGAAGGCAACTCCGGCGCCTACTACACGCTGATGATGTCCACTGGCCTCACCTTCGGCACCATCTCCGCGCTCTTCGGCCTCAATCACAACATCATTGACCAGAAGCAATACTCCTGGATCGTGGGCACGGTCATCGCCAGCGCCGTGATTCCCACCGTGATTGCGAATTCGTTTTTCCTGCCCCGGCATCTTCTTCCTCACGCCATAACAGGCATACAATCGGATCAATCTGCGCAGCAGGCTGCTGCGGAAAAGGCATAGGTCAATCCCATGGGAAGCCCGGTTTTTGTTGGATTTCAAAGAATTCTGGTAGCCTTCGATGCGTCTCCGCACGCGGAACACGCATTGAATGTCGCCCTGTCGATGGCGGGAGATATGAGAGCCAAGCTCTTTGTGTTGGCGGTGATCCGTCCGCCCGAGCCCGCCGAGAGCGCGGAGTTTCATGCGGTCCTGGATGAAGGGCGCGAGCGCTTCGAGAGCAGTTTCATCCCGGTTCGCGCGCGCGCAAAGGAAAGGGAGATTGAACTGGAAACCGATGTCGTCGTCGGCCATCCGGCGGAACAGATTCTTCATCGCGCGGACACCATCCAGGCCAGCCTCATTGTCCTGGGCAAGCGCAGCCACACCATCCTCCACCGCTGGATGCTGGGCTCGAATTCGGAGAGGGTTCTGAAGTATGCGCATTGTCCGGTGATGATTGTGCATTGAGGACTGGACTCGGCTGGAGGAGTTATGCCTGAACCAGGACCGGAGATCGTGAGGACGCGGCGCCCAGGAGAACTGAACGATCCCCAGCAAAGGCGCTTGATTGTCACTTGCAAATACATCGACGGCTTGCTTTGCGACATCGAGCATGCTCTCGATTCAGCGGCATCGGAATCTCCGTTTCCTTGCTACATTGTGGACGTTACTCCCGCTCAGACGGTCCAGATCGAAGGCCATATTCGCCGCCTCCGCTCGCAACTGCTGCAAACTTTGGAATGGCAGAGCATGAAGCCCGAGCCGCCGGAGATTCCCGTGACACGATCGATCTTGACAGACCTGTCTTTTATCGATAATGCCATCGAGGAACTCAAACCAAAATATCTGCGCGGCTGCGGCGCTGTCCCCGCGGATGCGGTCGATGGACTCAATCAAGTAATCCATGAGCTTCGCTCCCACGTGAAGAGCATGGAGAGTTATCTCCGCCATGAAATTGCCGTGAATCCTGAAGCGAAGGGCAAGCCATGAACGGCCTGATTTTACCGGAGGGAAAAGAGCCGTTCTCGATGCCTTTATCGTCCATCCTATCCGAGCCGAGCCGAGAGTATCTGAGTAGTGTTGAGCGCGAGGTGGAGTTGGGCCGGCTTTGGAGCCAGGCAAAGAATCGTAAATCCCTGCTGGTATTCGGGCCGGAGGGCGTGGGCAAATCGCGCATGTTGCGCAGATTCGCCGAAGGCCAGCCGCTTGCTCTCTATGTGGAGCGGATGCGTTCGCCGCGCGAGTTTCTTCTTGCCTTGCTTCAGGCGCTTCATTCGGCAAACGAGGAAATCAAGATTCCCGAAAAGATCAGCGCCCTTTCATCCTCTTCCCTCAAGGGAATTGCGCATCGGGCTCTTGATACACGGCCATTTTTCATGGTGCTTGACCATCTGGATGGGCCGTCTCGCGTCTTGACCGGCATGATCAAGGACTTGCATTTCTTTGGCCGCACGCCTGTCATCTTTGCCTCGCGTTCGCCGCACATGGAAGACATTGGCGCTCTGCGCCCGCTGTGCGCGCTCAAGTCGGAGCGTCTTGAAATCAAGAACTGGCCGGAAGCTATCGCATTGAAATTTGCGCAGCGCCACGCGGAGGGAATTCAGTTGCGGGCCTCGAATCTGGATTCGATCCTGCCCTCGCTCGTCGCGTGGAGCGATGGGAATCCCGGCGCCATTCTCCAATTGTTGAAGATGGCGCAACTCCCGCAGTACAGAGCCGGCGAACAGATCAAGGCTCACATCTTGTATGTGGACTACCGCATGGGACATTAGCGGCGGCGTCAAAACAGACCTCAACGCGGAATCCCCTTCTCACGCTGTAATCTAAAGGGAGAGGATCATTTTGCAGAAATACCTGCTCATCGCCGCCGGGGGCGCGCTGGGTTCCATCGCCCGCTACTGGGTCGGCTCAACGATTGCCGGTCGCATGGGAACACGCTTTCCCTACGGCACCTTCGTCATCAACATCACCGCCTGCATCGTCATCGGCTTCTCGCTCACCTACCTGGGCAAGCGAACCGGCATGGACCCGGCATGGCGATTCCTCATTGCGGTGGGATTCATCGGCGCTTACAGCACTTTTTCCACCTTTGAGTGGGAGACGCTTTCCACCTTGCGCTCGGGAGCTTTTGCGCTCGCTGGCCTCTACGCCGTGGGCAGCCTTATCCTTGGACTTACCGCAACCTGGCTTGGCGCGCTGCTGGCCGAGGCGATCTGATGATAGCCACTTCACGAGTTCCAGCGCACGGATGATGTTGAGTGCGATAGAATTCTGCTTTCGCGGAGGGATGCTGAAATGCTGCAATCCGGAAAAGCTGTCAAAGTCTCCATCTACCTGAGCGATGGCGCCAAGCATCATGGGGTACCTGTCTACTCCAGCATCCTCGACTTCCTCTTTCATAGCGGAATCGCGGGCGCGACGGTGCTCAAAGGCGTAGCCGGCTTCGGCATGGCGCACCGCATCCACTCGGCTCATATCCTCGAGATATCCGACCACCTTCCCATCAAGATCGAGTTCATCGAATCCCGCGAGAAGGTCGAAGCGATTCTGCCGGAACTGGAAAAGCGCATTGGTTCCGGCCTGATCGAAATGCAGGAAACCATGGTGATCGTTCCCGCCAAGGGATAGACCTCGGCCCAGCAAGAACTGCACTCTTCCGCTATCTCTCCGGTCTTTGCCCAAAACCGATCATCTTCGGTTAATTCCAGGTTCAGTCGCAACTTTTTCCGGCAAACGGTGTCAAAATTAGCAACAGTGATCACATTTCCGCGGTTGATTCCTGGGTGGGAAGCTCCGCGGCCAGGGCGTTTCCATCTCCCGGAAGCGGGGAATACTGAAAGGAAGTTTTAGTTACTGACCACGGAGGAGCGATGCTTTCGACGCGAACGTTGCGCTCAACTGTATTTGTTATCGTCATTTTATCGCTAATCACCTTGTTCTCCGCGCAGAGCCGCGCGCAGGCGGCACTGCTGATGGAAGAGCCGTATGGCTTCTTTGGCTCGGTCAACCCGACCGGGCACAATGCCATCTACTTTGAGCGCATCTGTGCTGAAACTCCGATTCGCCTGCGCCGCTGCCAGGATGGTGAACTGGGCGCCGTCCTCGCACGCTACCAGGGCATCAACGGGTACGACTGGGTGGCGATTCCGCTGCTTCCTTACCTCTATTCAGTCGAGAACGCCTCGGATGTTCCCGCGCGCGTCAACCGCGAGACCGTCAATCGGCTCCGCGACCGCTATCATGAAGCCCATCTGCTCAGCCTGGGAGAAAACCTCTCTCCCGGCAATGTGCTGCATGGCGGATGGACCCAGTTGGTAGGCGTCTCCTATGAGCGGCGCATTTACGCCTTCCGCTTTGAGACCACCGAAGAACAGGACGACGCCCTGATCGCGCGCATGAATGATAGCGGGAATCGCTCGCACTTCTATCTTCTGTTCAACAACTGCTCGGACTTTGCGCGCCGTGCTCTCAATCTATACTTTCCCCACACTTTCCGGCGCAGCGTCTTCCCGGACGCGGGCATGACCGCTCCCAAGCAGCTTGCCTACAGGCTCGAGCGCTATGCCAGCAAGCATCTTGAGACGCAACTGACGATCTTTGAAATTCCACAGATTCCCGGCTATCGCCATCCGAGCCGCTCGAACAAGAGCATCGCCGAGTCGCTTTCCACCACCTATGCCATCCCCATTGCGCTGCTGAACCCCTACGTTGCCGGAGGCTTGTTCGTGGATTATCTTGTACGCGGCCGCCATCATCTCATTCCCAATAATCCACAGCTTCTGTCGCCGGACAATTTAGGGGCATTGACAGCAGCGGCCCGCGTCGCTCAGAATCCGGGGAGCGCAGGTGTTCAGGCCCCCCGCGCCGTTGTCGGCGGCTCCGCGGAAGTCGACGGAGCCCAAACAGCCAACTTCGGCCTGAAGAAAATCGGTGTCGCGCATGAGTAAATCTTCCGAGCAGAATCTCAAGAACCACGGGCGTCTTGATCCCCCGGTTCACTTTGTGCTGTTTGCCATTCTGGTCGCCAACCTGGTCTTCTCCGTCATTCACATGATTCACCATCGGCAAGACGCCTACTTCGCCGGCCCATGGTTTGTGGTGCTTTCGCTAGCGGTCTTCATCCCCTTCGTCAAACTGCGGATGTATCCGCTGAAGGTGCAGGACCGCGTCATCCGGCTGGAGGAGCGGATACGCTTGCAGGCGCTGGCCCCCACGGAATGGCACTCGCAGATCTATCGCCTCAGCGAGGATCAGTTGATCGGCCTGCGTTTCGCAGCCGATGACGAGGTGTTGGAACTGGCCAAGCAGGCGCTTGAACAGAATCTGGACCGCAAGCAGATCAAGGAGCGCATCAAGAGCTGGCGCGCCGACAACTGGCGGATCTGAGCCGGCTGCTGATTGCCGAGAATGAACCCGCCAGTGTGGCGTCCTCCGCTATTGGATTGTGGAACCCGTGGCACAGGCAGTTTCGATAACCGGGCAATGGGTGAGCTGCCCGTCGCGGCGTTACGAACTCGCGATGACCGAGCCTTCTCCACCGCGGACTTCCCAGCAGAGCAAGGCAAAGAGGACGATAGCCACGCAGGCGTCCAACTGTGGACTCTGTAGACCTGCAATCAACAAGAGCGGGCCACAGAAAAACAGCAGCACACAGGTGGCCAATAACCTGCGTTTCCAGGTATCAAGGCCGGTTTCCGCCAACGAATTCCAGACCAGATACAAAGGAAGCAGCAGAATTGTCATATCGTGGAGGAATCCATGGTAGGCGACAATCTCTGTGACGGTGACTGCCAACGCAAATTGCAGATGCATTCCCTGCGCCGTCACGGTCTTGCCCCGCGATGCCCAGACCGCCACCAGTACAAATAAGGCAGACACGGCCAACACCGTAAGTACGAAGGCAGAATGCGATAGACGCGAGCCGAACGTTGAGTACATCAGGCCGCGCAGGTTGGGCATTAAATCAGTACGCGCTTTGGCATCATCAAAACCGGCGGCGAAGCTTCTTACAAACGCGGGATATGCCGCGCAAGCGCGCCAGCCCAGCAGGCCGATGGACAGGGCCGCAAGACCGAAGCAGGTTTGGAAGAACCCCGCGAGGATGCGCCAACGCCTCTTGGAGGTGACCGCGAGGATCGCAATCATGACAATCGCAAGCTGCGGTTTGTAGGTGGTCAGGGCGAGTGCGGATCCGGCAATCCAGGCTCGGCCGCGGGCCAGGTTGACGAAGCAGACGGTAAACAGCAGCAGCGTGAGAACCGAATCCTGGCCCTGGCATTCGGCTAATAGAAGCGGGAAGAAAAATCCCAGCCCGAGTATCGCCAGTCCAAGGTGATTGTTGAGGTGTGGAAGGTGGGGACAAAGCAGAAACAGGACAAGATAGCCGAGCGGAAGATTACACGCCCACCAGATCCAGGCTGCGGTGGAAAACGGGAAGGCGGCAAGCGGCGCCAGGAGCACCGTCTCAAACGGGGCATGATTGTACGGCAGGAAGCCGGCGGAGTGCTTGCGCACGGTGAAGGCTCCTTCGACCCGCTCCTGAGTGGCAAGGTCGTAGAGATTGCTGCCGTTCCCGGAAACCACAATCTTTCCGCCCGTGTAAAAAGCGGAAAAATCCGTGACACCGGTCGCGATCTGTCCCCGCAACATCCAAGCCACGTTGAAGTGTAACAAGAGGCTTGTAATGACGGCGAAGCCGATCAGCACGCGCCGGAGGCTGAAGATGCGCGGAAAGGACAGATTTGAAGGCGATGAGCTGAGGGTGGCCATAGAAAGCGGCGATAAGCCGTATGAGTAATGTAGCAGAAGCCCGTGTGCAATCGTCGTACTTGGATTGGATCTGGCCACCGCGGAAGGTTCTTCAATCCCGGTAGGCAGAATCAGTCAACCAACTGGGTAGGTATCAAACAATAATTGAACAATCCAAAATACTACTCTGCCGCGATTGCCTTAATGGAATAAGAAACCAAGAGAATGCCGCTCGGCAGAGCCTTGCTCTCTTCCAGTTGAAGAAGCTGTCGCCGCCCCTCGGTCAGCAGCGGTGTCCCGCTTCCCAGCAGTACCGGCATCACCGCAACCTCGACTGTATCCATGAGTCTGGCATCGAGCAAATGGCGAAATAGAATGCCTCCGCCGAAGAGCCAGATGTCCTTGCCAAGCTGTGCCTTTAATGCGGCTACCGCCTCTGCAAAGTCGCTGCTCAGAAGCGTGATGTTGGGGTGCTCTTCGGGCTTCAATGTACGTGAGACGACGATCCAACGGTGGCCGAGATCCGGCCAGAGAGCCGCCCTCACACTGGCAATCTCGTAGGTTCGCCGGCCCATCAGCAGTGTGTCATACTGCGCAAACATGGCGGCGAAATCGATGGCGGGATCATGGACAATCCAGTCGTACTCGCCGTTGGGTCCGGCGATGAAGCCATCGAGGCTCATTGCCACTCCGTAGCGTAGACGCCGCATTACCCCTCCTCCGCCTCGCGCAGCTTGGCGATCACCGTGAAGTCTTCCAGCGTCGTGGTGTCGCCCTTGATCTCGCCGTGCGTGGCCAACTCCCTGAGCAGGCGGCGCATGATCTTGCCGGAGCGCGTCTTGGGCAGGGCTTCAGTGAAGCGGATGTCGTCGGGGCGGGCCAGCGAACCAATCTCCTTCGAGACCCATTTGCGCAGTTCGTCCTTCAGCGCTTCGCTGGGTTCGTTGCCGCTTTCCAGCGAGACGAAGGCGGAGATCGCCTGGCCCTTGAGTTCGTCGGGGCGGCCGACAACGGCGGCCTCGGCCACCTTGGGATGGGCGACCAGGGCCGACTCGACCTCCATGGTTCCCAGGCGATGGCCGCTGACGTTGATCACGTCGTCCACCCGGCCCATCAGCCAGAAGTAGCCGTCGGCGTCCTGGCGCGCGCCGTCGCCGGTAAAGTAGCTGCCGGGCACGTCGCTCCAATAGGTCTTCTGGTAGCGTTCGGGGTCGCCATAGACGGATCGCGCCATCGAAGGCCATGGCTTGCGAATGACCAGCAGGCCGCCGTGACCGGCAGGCACCGGCTGGCCCTCCTTGTTGACCACCTCGGCCTGAATGCCGAAGAAGGGCCGCGTCGCCGAGCCGGGTTTGGTGGGCACGGCTCCAGGAAGAGGCGCGATTAGGATTGCCCCGGTCTCGGTCTGCCACCAGGTATCGACGATGGGGCAGCGATTGTGGCCGATCTTCTCGCGGTACCACATCCAGGCCTCGGGGTTGATCGGCTCGCCAACGGTGCCCAGCAGGCGCAGCGAGGCCAGCGAGTGCTTTTCCACGTGCTGGTCGCCCCATTTGATAAACGCCCGAATAGCTGTCGGCGCGGTGTAGAAGACGGAGACCTGATGGTCGTCGATGATTTTCCAAAAGCGGGAAAAGTCAGGCCAGTTCGGAGCGCCTTCGTACATCAGCACCGTGGCGCCGTTCAGCAGCGGGCCGTAGACCACGTAGGAGTGGCCGGTGACCCAGCCGATGTCGGCAGTGCACCAGTAGACGTCCTCGTCGCGCAGGTCGAAGACGTACTTCGAGGTGAGGTAGGTCTGCACAGCGTAGCCGCCGGTGGTGTGGACCAGTCCCTTGGGCTTGCCGGTGGTGCCGGAGGTATACAAAATGTACAACGGATCCTCGGAATCCATCTCCTCGGCGGGGCAATCGGGGGCGGCGGCGGCCACCAGTTCGTGCCACCAATGGTCGCGGCCGGCAACCATCGTCACGGGCGAGCCGGTGCGGCGGTAGACGACCACGTGCTTGACGGTGTGGCAGGCGTTCATGGCCTCGTCCACGGTGCGCTTGAGCTGAATCTCGTTGCCGCGGCGGTAGCTGGAGTCCTGAGTGAGGATGGCGACGCAGGCCGAATCGTTGACGCGGTCGGCGATTGCGTTGGCGGCAAAGCCGCCGAAGATGACCGAGTGCACCGCGCCGATGCGCGCGCAGGCCAGCAGGGCAATCGCCAGCTCCGGCGTCATGCCCATGTAAACGGCTACGCGGTCGCCCTTTTTGATCCCCAGCGCCTTGAGGGCGTTGGCGAAGCGCTGCACTTCGGCGTGCAGTTCGGCGTAGGTCAGCCGGCGTACCTCGCCCGGCTCGCCCTCCCAGATCAGCGCATTCTTGTCGCGCCTTGCCCCCAGCGCGTGGCGATCTACGCAGTTAAAACTCAGGTTTAACTTTCCACCCACAAACCATTGAGCCAGAGGGAGATTCCACTCTAGAACTTTCTCCCACGGCTTGAACCAATGCAGATCCTGGGCGACGCCGGCCCAGAAGCTCTCGGGATCGTCGATGGACTGCTTGTAGAGCGCTTCATACTCTTCCAGGCTCTTGATGTGGGCCTTGTCGCTGAACTCCGGCGACGGCGGAAAGACGCGGTCCTCGCGCAGTGTCGAGTCGATGTCCTGACTGGCCACGGCCAAAACAGGGTTGGCAACGACAGAAACAGGGCTGGCAACTTCAAAAACGGGCAGGGAATTCATACGAACCGTCCTTAGGGGAAGAGGATCGAAAAACGGCTCACGGCAGCCCTCGGGATCATGCTCCGCTAAGGCTCCGCGTGAATGCAACTCTATCTAGTGATGCATACGAACGGCAAATGGACGGGAAGAATTGCACCGGGGTTGGCGCGCACGGGAGTTTCATGCGCCGGGAAGGGAATCGGCGCGACGGCTACGCGGATTTCTTCTGCGCGGTCACGTACTCGCGCAGCGCCGCGTTGATGCGGCTTTGATAGCGACGCCCGGTCGCGCGAAAGAAGGCGATCAGGTCGGCGTCCAGCCGCAGCGTGATCTGCTGCTTGTTCTCCGCCGGGACCAGCTCGGAGACGCGCCGCCAACCGGTGGCAGGCAGGGGCGGAATGTCGCTGTAGTCGATCCCCTCATCGCCCATCTCCAGGAGTTCTGTCCACGCCTGCCGCTCTTCAGCGGTCAAAACAGGAGGATTGTCGGGATCAAGATGAAAATAAACGGTCTTAGTCGATTTCATTGTGTGTTGGCCTGGACAAGAAACTCTTCCAGCGCCTTGGAAACAATGGCATTCAGTTTTTGATTGTGCTCTTCGGCAAACAGAGCCGCTTGCTTGTGCAGATCGGGTCCAACACGAACATTGAAGCTGCCCTTGAATGGCTGATCCGGAATCTTGCCTTCTTCCGCGCAAAAAGCCAGGTACTCGTTCGCGGCGGCGCGGAAGTTGGATTCCAAACTGTCCACATCCGACCCTTCGTAGACGATGGCATCACGAATTCCAAGCAACTTTCCGTGCAAAACACGATCCTCGGCGCTGTATTCGACCGAGCCATCATAGCCTTTGTATTGAAGCGTTTGGCTCATGGAATCTTCCTTTCCTGGCGTAGAAACTGAATGATCGCGCGAATCTGATAGGTCTTGAGGATCCCGGACGGATGAGGCTCATGCAGAAAAATCAATGCCTTGGTTGCCGGATCGAAAAACTTCCTGCCCGAGCCACCGGTGGCTCGGAGTTCATAACCGAGAGCATTCATCAGCGACAGCAACTCATCCCATGTGTAATCCACGGGTTTGGCACGAAGTCGCGTAATGGCCTTTTGCAGTTTGGACATCTGACACCCCGCCCATCTGCGACTAGATTTAGTTACAGTCTAGCACTATTGGCAAGAGTCGTCCAGATTGTGCAATTTATAGCTATAATAGGGATCTTTCCTGGATAGCTGTTTAATATTCCATGGACCCGGTTGGCCGGGACGGAGGCAAGAGGAGTTTACCGTCGTGCCTTGTAGCGCAGAATCCAGTTCTTCTGTTCCTTGGTGTCGGGAACGTCGAGGCCGCGGGCTGTCTCAATGGCTTTAAGTGCGGCCTTCGGCTTCCAGCCCAGATGAATGAGCGCGCAGGCCGCCGTGACGGTGGACCTGCCGATGCTGCCCCGGCAATGGATGCCGATCCGAATGCCGGCTCGGAGACGGCTGACCAACCCCTCGATAAAGATTCTGAAGGATTCAATATCCGGCGGACAATGAATATCGGGCATGGGATAGAGGAGGAACTCCATCCCCAGCCGCTCCGCGACAGAAGCTTCTTCCTCCAGTCCCAGCGATACGACTTCCTTCTCGGTGAGGTGGGAAACCAGGGTTTGAATGCCGCCCTGCTTGATCCTCAGCAGTTCGCCCTCGAGCTTGTCATCGCCGTACGGCCTCAGCACCACTGCCAGCGGCGGAGGGGGATTGCCATTGATCCAGAAAATCTCTTTCATGGTTCTCGGACACCTGTAAGCCGATTCTGCTGTAGCAGTTGGACGCCTGACTCAAGCATAGCGCTTCTGGTGCCAGATCCAGGCGGTACGGACGATCTCGTCGAGCTGAGTGTACCTGGGCTTCCAGCCGAGTTCGCGGATGGCCTTCTCGGAACTGGCGACCAGCACGGCGGGGTCGCCGGGGCGGCGGGGATGAACCTCGGCAGGGATGAGGTGGCCGGTGACGCGGCGGCCCGATTCAATGACCTCGCGGACGCTGAAACCCTGGCCGTTACCAAGATTGAAGATCAGGCGGCTCGCGGATTCAGCGGCGGTTTCTAAGGCGTTCAGGGCCAGCAGGTGGGCATCGGCCAGGTCGGAGACGTGGATGTAGTCGCGAATGCATGTGCCGTCGGGGGTAGGATAGTCGTCGCCGAAGATTTTGATCGACGGGCGGCGGCCCAGCGCCACATCCAGAACCAGCGGAATCAGGTGCGACTCCGGCACGTGGGCTTCGCCGCGAGTAATGCCGTTTGGTCCCTCCGGCGCGCCGGCCACGTTGAAGTAGCGCAGCGAAGCGACACGCAGGCCGTGGATGCGGTTCAGCCAGCCCAGCATCTGCTCAACCAGCAGCTTCGACTCGCCATAGGCATTGGTGGGAAGCAGGCGAGCATCTTCTTTGATTGGAATCACTTCCGGCTCTCCGTAGACGGCGGCGGTGGAGCTGAATACCAGCCTGCGGGGGCCGTGGGCCAGGATGGCTTCGAGCAGGGAGAGGGTCGAGGCGGTGTTGTTGCGGAAGAACTGCTCGGGATGGAGCATGGACTCGCCGGCCTCGATGAGCGCGGCAAAGTGAAGGACGCCGTCGAAAGGTCTTCCCTCCGCTTTGGCGGAGAGGAAAATCTTCTCAAGAGCAGGTCGATCTGCCAATTCTCCTTCGACGAACTCCACGCCGGGCGGCAAAAGATCGCGCCGTCCATGGCTCAGGTTGTCGAAAACGACGACTTCGTTCCCATTCTCGGCCAGTAATCCAGCGACCGTGCCCCCAATGTACCCCGCGCCGCCTGTCACAAATATCTTCACAATAAAGCCGTCCTTTCGCGAATTATCAGGTAATAGGATAAAGTGTATTACAGAGGGCAGGTAGGGGCTGGCAGGGCGCCGCCGCCTTCGGAACGCCAGAATGACGGCTGGATATATCCAGTTTTTTTATGCGGCCCGTATTGACGCGGGCTTGGTTGATGCGGATGCCGTCATGTGCGGATGGGCAGTTGATGTATATCTGTAACGTGCTGGATTGATTTTTTTGCTTGATGCCTTGGACGTGAGTTGGGGTACTCGAATGTTCAAGTTTCAAGCGGCTGATCCTTCGCATAGCGTGGAGCCTTGCAGGGCAGGCTCTAGTCGGGTTTGCACCCGATTCTGCGTGCCGCCCGCGACAAATATGAAGAGAGATTTCCTGTTTTCCCCTCTGGATCACGTGCATAAGCAGTTTGCATCCGGCTTGGCAACCGGACGAGGCGCGGATGTATCCTTACCGGCACGAATCTGGCGAGCGCAGCCAATCGTTCTGCGGATAGCGCCAGCCCCGCGACATTGGAAGACCGTTGCGGTCTCGCGCCAATCTGTCAAAATATCAACAGCGTTGTGCCAGGCTCCCGCAGGGGATGGAAGCTATCCGAGCGCGAACGCATCGAGATTCCCCGCTTCCATCGGTCGTCGCGTTGCGGAAGCAAACTGCACAGCCTCTCTGACCGTGAGCTAGGATTTAAACTATGCCGGTGAACCCATTTCCAGGTAGAGCCGCTTTCGGATTGCTCCCCGATCCCGAGCGCAGCCTTGGCTCCTTGATCACCAGTATGGTGGTCAACGGGCTGCTCCTGGCCTTTCTGTTCTACGTTGGGGCGACGGCCAAGAAGGCACTTGATCAGCACCGGTATGAGGAGACCCTTTTAGTCCTGCCGGCCAAGCCCGAGCCTCCTCAGCCGAAAGTAAAGCTGCCTCCTCCTCCCCCGCCGGAGGAATTGCCGCCGGTTCCGGATGTGAAGCTTGAGGCGCCGAAGATCAATCTACCCAAGCCGGAACCCAAGCCGGAGCTGAAGCCGATCCCGATCGAAGTCAAGCTGCCGACGCCGGTGATTCAATCGGTCAAGCCAAAAGTCATTGAGGCGCCTCAGCCCAAGTCTGTGCTGAACACCGCAGCCAAGCCGGCTGTGGTTACTGCGCAGCCGACCAAGACGGCGATGGCCGCCGCGGCCATGCCGGCGCAGGACAACCGCATCAAGCCCTCAACGAAACCCGTCCACTTTGGCGACACCTTCGGGGTGACTCCAAATCCGAACGCCAAGGGACCGGCCACCGTGGCGGCCATCGGCAACCCCTACGGCGGGATGCAAGGTCCGGCAGTGGCGCCCCACGGAATTGTGGGTTCAACAGGCTTCGGCAATGGAACCAAATTCGGCTCCAATGCCGGAGTGGTGGGCAAGGTGGCCTCGGCTGGCGTCCGCGTCGCCGCCAGCGCGCCTCCGCCCGTCCGCTCTGGCAAGGTGGCATCGGCCGGTATTCCCGCCGCGCCCACTGCCGTGGCGGAAGCCCCCAGAACGGTCGGACCTGTTCCCACCGATCTGGTGGTCATCTCCAAGCCGCAGCCAAAATACACCAGCGAAGCCAAGCAACTCAAGGTGCAGGGCGACGTGATCCTGCGGGTTACTTTTGCGGCCAGCGGCCAGGTGGTCGTGCAGGGAATCGTGCACAGCCTGGGCCATGGCCTGGATGAAGAGGCGCGCCGTGTAGCGCAACAGATTCGTTTCCGTCCCGCCACGCGCAACGGCCAGGCGGTGGACATGACCACCAATATCACCATCACGTTTCAGTTGGCGTAACATCGGGGTTGCACGCAAGAACAATGGCTGCGCTCAGCCGCTGTATAACGGAACGGCGCAAGCAGCCGGAAGTAGAGTTGAAAGAACCCAGCTTAGGAGCCTGACATGACGTTTCGGAAGATCCCCCTCACCCTTCTGCTCATCATTCTGAGTGTCACCAGCGCGAACGCAAAGAATAAGGAACCCAAGTACTCGCAGGTTCATCAGCTCACGCCGGAACAGGCCGCGCTGGTGGAAAAAGCCATTGGCCGCGAAAAGGCGCTGATCATGAACATCCAGCAGCGCACGCCGCTGGTGGAGACCTACATTCAAGACACCATGCCGGATATCAAGCTCTATCAGGTGCCCATCTCGGATGACTATATGCTGAGCCGCATCGACTTCGGCAAGGTCTCATTTTTTGACAAGGTCTACCAGCCCAAAGACACTGCCAAGCATGGCTACTTCAAGGGGTCATCCTCCGCCTTCCTGGGCCTGAACAAGGTTATAGGCCGGCGGTCGATTACTTATATGCCCAGTGGATTTGCGCAGATGATGTTTCTTGATCCCAGGAGCTTCGACAACCAGCACTATGTCTTCAGCTATGTGCGGCGGGAGTTTCTGGGGTCAGTGCGCACCTGGGTCTACGACGTGCATCCCAAGGTCTCCGGAACGGGCCGCTTCGTCGGGCGCATCTGGATCGAGGACCAGGATGGCAACATCGTGCGCTTCAACGGCACGTACACCAGCGCAGGCGACGAGAACATCAACTTCCACTTCGACAGTTGGCGGATTAATGTGCAGCCGGGAATCTGGCTGCCGGTGGCTGTTTACGTGGAGGAGACGCACCGCACGCCGGGCGATAAGATCGGCCTGAGGGCGCAGACGCACTTCTGGGGCTACTCGCTCAGGCTGCCTACGCGGGAGAGCGAGAACATCAGCGTGAAGGTGGACGACGCGGTCGACAAGAGCGACGATTCGCAGGATGTAGGACCGCTGCAAGCCTCGCGCGCCTGGGTAACAGAGGCTGAAAACAACGTGATCGACCGGCTGGTAGAAGCCGGCCTGGTGGCGCCGCTGACCCCCGGCGGCTATGAAAACACGGTGCTCGACCAAATCGTCATCAATCTGCAAGTGCCCAACAACCTGGCTTTCACCGACCAGGTGCATACCCGCATTCTTCTTTCGACCACCATCGAAGCTACCACTGTCGGCAACACCATCCTGATCAGCAAAGGGCTTATCGATACTCTGCCCAACGAGGAATCGATCGCCTCGGTGGTAGCCATGGAACTGGCCCACATCGTGATGGGCCACCACATCGACACCCGCTACGCCTTCAACGACCGGCTGCTCTTCCCCGACGAAGCGACCTTCCGGAAAATCGACATGAACCATTCAGATCACGACAACGCGGAGGCCGCCAAAAAGGCCATGGAGTACCTGCAGAACTCCATGTACAAAGACCGGCTGCCCACGGCGGGGCTTTACTATGCGCAGTTGGTTGACCGGGAAAAGGTGCTGACGGCTCTGAACACACCCAAACTCGGCGACTCGCTGCTCAAGTCCGACGGAACCCCGTGGATGGCCGACCTGCAGCACATGGCGCCCGCGCTGAATTGGGATGACCTCACCCAGCGTGCGGCCTTGCCCCTGAACAGTTGGCTCAAGACCGATCCCTGGGACGACCGGGTGCATCAGATCAACGCCAAGATCTACGCCTACATGAACCCCCGCGACAAAATGCCCTTCGAGTTGACGCCGGTCTTCTACAAGTTGCAACGCTATGACGCGTCGCGGTTGACGCCGGCAACTCCGCCTGGCGCAACACCCGCGCCCGCTGCGCCGGCGGTTCCGCTCGCCCCCGGCGAAGCTTCCCAGCCTACGGGCGCCGTGAGTCCTCAATAGCATCCATCACGAATCCCAAGCCTGGCACGACAGAAGTTTCTTCTCCAAGGGCGAAGATTTGCCCGGATTGGACGTACCTTTTGCCTATGAGACGATTCACCGTTCTCTTGTTCTCGATCCTGTTTGCCGCGGGAGCCGTTTCCGCCCGCGCGCAGGTGGTTGCCGCCGCTACCACTCGCCAGTTCTCGATCACCGCCGGCGGGATGGCCTCCATCTTCCAGCCTGATTTCGCGGACAACTGGCCGCCTCCTTATTACATGGCCGCCGCGGGAGCCAGCAACCAACCGCTCTTAGGCGTGGGTGCCTATGTGGACGTGAAGCTGACTCGCTGGGTGCAGATCGAGGCCGAAGGCCGCTGGCTGCGATTCAACCGGTACGCAGACATCCACCAGGACAACTATCTGATCGGCCCCAGGGTTCCCGTCTATCATTTCTGGCGTTCGACCGTCTATGCCAAGGCGCTGGGTGGGTTTTCAAAGATGGACTTTGGCGACGGCGAGTCCGGCAAGTTTACCGACCTTGCCTTCGGCGGCGGCATGGACGTGAAGCTGACCAAGCGCCTCAGCCTCCGCGCTGCGGACTTCGAGTACCAGTATTACCCCAAATGGTCTAACTCTTCGCTCTCACCTTACGGCGCCAGCGTGGGCATCGGCTACAAGATTTTCTGAAAGCCTGTCAATAATAGAGAGGGCCACCCGCCTGAGCGAATGACCCCTTTTCTTCTGTAGATTCCCTGCGATCCCATGGCGGCGAAGCCGCAGCTGCCCCACGGCAGGTGGTTATGCCGGTGATGGCGAACCTTCGGGGTAGCCTGGTCCGCTGTGGTTCTCCGGCTTGAGCACCTGCTGCACGTCGGGGCCACCGACGTCCGAAGGCGTAGCCAGATTCGAGCGCATCGGGGGCAACTCCTGGCCGTCGATCAGCATCTTGACCTCTTCGGCGTCGATGGTCTCGCGCTCCAGCAGGGCCGCGGCAATGCGGTGCATGGCGTCGGTATGCGATTCGACGATGGTGTGGGCCGACTGGTAGGCCTCGTCGATTAGGCGGCGTACTTCCAAATCAATCTGCCGCGCCGTCTCCTCGCTGAAGTCCCGGTGCTGGGCGATCTCGCGGCCCAGGAAGATTTGCTCCTCCTTCTTGCCGAAGGTGAGCGGTCCCAGCCGACTCATGCCGTACGCGCAGACCATGCGCCGGGCAAGATCCGTGGCGGTTTCAATGTCGCTGCCCGCGCCGGTGGACATCTGGTTGAGGAAGATCTCCTCGGCCACGCGCCCGCCGTATGCGATGGCCAGATTGGCTTCCAGGTACTGCCGCGTGTAATTGTGCCGGTCGCCGGGCAAGAAGATGGTGACGCCCAGGGCCATGCCGCGAGGAATGATGGTGACCTTGTGAATCGGGTCGGAGTGTTCGCGCTTGAAGGAGACCAGCGCGTGGCCGGCCTCGTGATAGGCGGTCACCCGCTTCTCTTCCTCGGTGAGCAGCATGGACTTACGCTCGGCGCCCATCAGCACCTTGTCCTTGGCCAGCTCAAAGTCGTACATGACGACCTGCTTGCGATTCATGCGCGCGGCGCTCAGGGCGGCTTCGTTGACCATGTTGGCCAGGTCGGCGCCACTGAAACCGGGAGTTCCGCGGGCCAGTACATTCAGGTTGGTGTCGTCGGAGACGGGAACCTTCTTCACGTGTACGCGAAGAATCTCTTCGCGGCCGCGTACGTCGGGCAGGCCCACCACCACGCGGCGGTCGAAGCGTCCAGGGCGCAGCAGCGCCGGATCGAGCACGTCGGGGCGGTTGGTGGCGGCTACCAGAATCACGCCGTCGTTGGACTCAAAGCCGTCCATCTCCACGAGTAGCTGATTCAGCGTCTGCTCGCGCTCATCGTGTCCGCCGCCGAGGCCGGCGCCGCGATGGCGGCCCACGGCATCAATCTCGTCAATGAAAATAATGCACGGCGCGTTTTTCTTACCTTGTTCGAAGAGGTCGCGGACGCGGCTTGCGCCCACGCCGACGAACATCTCCACGAAGTCCGAACCTGAAATCGAAAAGAACGGAACGTTGGCCTCGCCGGCAACGGCCCTGGCCAGCAGCGTCTTGCCGGTTCCCGGAGGGCCTACCAGCAGCACGCCCTTGGGAATACGGCCGCCGAGCTTCTGGAACTTCGCCGGCTCTCTCAGGTACTCGATGATCTCCTTCAGCTCATCCTTGGCCTCATCCACGCCGGCCACGTCCTTGAAGGTGATCTTTTTTTGCTGCATGGAGAGCAGGCGCGCGCGGCTCTTGCCGAACGAGAGCGCCTTGTTGCCGCCCGATTGCATCTGGCGCATGAAGAAGAAGAACAGGAATCCAATCAGGATGATCGGACCGACATTAATGAGCACCTGCAACAGCACGTTGCTTTGCTCCGCCTTCTTGGAGAAGTGGGCGTCGGAGGCCAGAAACGCCGTTTCAAGACCTTCGAAGTGCTCGCCTACATGGGTGTGGAACTGCTCTTTGGGGTTGGCCTTCATGTGGCCGTGCAGTTCCGCGCCCTGGACCTCCGCATCGAGCACCTGTCCCTGCTTCACCTTGTTGAACAGGTCGGAGTAGGAAACCTCCGCATCCTTGCCACCCATGTTTCCGCTCTTCGACATCACGCCCCAAAGCAGCATGCAGCAGATGCCGATAAAGACCCAAAACATGATCGCTCTGACGGTCGAATTCACCAGGATTCCTCTCTTTCAGCGTTGGAGAAGCCGCCTGGCGGCACTCCAGCACTGCTAACTTCACTCTTTAGACGCCGGTACATCCCTGAAAGTCACAGAAAGTACACAATGTTTCCGCCGGCAGACACAACAACGACCCCGCCCGAAAGAGCAGATACTCCGATTGTACTCTCAAGCCAGGAAAACTAGTAGCAATCCGAGGGCCGATTTCGGCGGCAAGTGGAGCGTCAGCCAACGCGTCAATTTCCAATCCGGGGAGGAGCGCCACCATCGTTCTCCAGGCTGGCAGCCACGACGCGGATTCCCGGAGCCGGCTCCAATTCAACTCCACGCATCCAGATGATGCGGCCTTCGAGTTCGAGGACCGGCCAGAGGGCGCGGCTGGAGCCGGTTACCTTCAAGCGCTCTAAAACTTCCTTCACTTTGCGCGGGCCGGAGGAGTAGCGCAGTTGAACGCGATCGCCTGGCTTCCAGTTGCGCAGTTTGGCGGTTTGTCCCGCAGTCGCCCTGGCTGGCTCGGAGACCTCAATCCGCAGCCGCATTCCGAAGGCGGTTACTTCGCCGGGAATCGCCACACTGTACTCAGCAGCCACATCCGCGCCCAGTGCCGCAACCGGCTGAATCGCCAGCCGCAACTCTCTCGGCGTCCGCTCGGCGCGCAACCCCTGGACCAGCTCCAATCTCTGTCCGGCGCGCCCGACGAGCGCCAGCGTCCGCAGCGCATCGGTTGCGGGAAAATCGAGGTCCACGCCCAGTTCTTTTGCGGCGAATCGCAAGAGCCGCCGCTGTAGAGCCGGAGCGAGCGCTGCCAAGCGGATCACATCGAGCGCCAGGCCCTCACCGGCTTCCCGGCCTCCGCCTCGTACTGGGCGGCCATGAAGCAAGATCTGCGAAGCTACCTTAGCCACTTCGGCCTGCCACCAAGCCTCCTCGTCGCGGGCCAGTTGCGCCATCTGCGCCAGGTGCTCGCGCAGACGCGGGTTCCATCCCTCCAGCAGCGGCAGCAGCTCGTGGCGGATGCGATTGCGGGTGAAGGTAAGATGGCGGTTGGAGGAGTCTTCGCGCCAGCCCTGGCCCAGCGCGCCGAGATAGGCCTCGACCTCAGCCCGCGTGGTGGAGAGCAGTGGGCGCAAAATGCGGCCTTCGGGAAACTCGACCACCGGATGAATGCCGCTCAAGCCCTCGGTCCATGCGCCGCGTAGGAACTTGGCCAGCACGGTCTCAGCCTGGTCGTCGCGGGTGTGGGCGGTTGCCACAGCCTCCACTTCGCCCGAGGTCATCAGTTGCCGGAACCAGCGGTAACGCAGATGGCGCGCAACCTCCTCTATAGTCTGGCCTTGAGCCTTTGCTTCGGCCTCGCAATCCACCCGTGCCTCGTGGAAGGGAAGGCCAAGCTCAGCCGCGAGTGCGCGGGCAAAGGCCAGATCGCCGTCGGCCTCCTCGCCGCGCAGGCCGTGGTGCAGGTGGGCGGCGTGCAACACCAGTCCCAACTGCTTGCTCCGCTCCGCCAGCGCGCGCATCAGGGCCACGGAGTCCGCGCCGCCGGAGAGGCCAACGGCCAGGCGCAGTCCCGGCTTGAGCAGTGTGGTGTCGATTGCCAACGTTGGAGGCAGCACGGTGCGCATCCCAAAATCATAATCCGCCAGTGCGGCGCTCTGTCGGGAATACGGCCAGGATGATTGGGTGCCCCATTCTTGGCGCGTACTTGTTTTTGCGCCAAGGGTGGGAAACCACGAACCTAAATCGGCATTGTTCTTGAAAAGTGAAAGAGAATGAAAGCTACTCGCCCAGCATGATGCGCTGAATCCGCATGGCGCGCCCGGTCATCGGATCGCAAGCCACCAGCGCGGCGCAAATCTTGGGGTTGCCCTTGGCAGCCTCGAATTTGCTGGGCATTCCAGTGAGAAACTTCTTCAGCACCAGCTCCTTTTCGACGCCGATCACGCTGTCGTAAGGGCCGCTCATGCCCACATCGGTCTGGTAGGCGGTCCCACCCGGCAGCACCCGCTCGTCGGCGGTCGGCACATGCGTATGCGTGCCCAGCACCGCGGTCACGCGCCCATCCAGATGCCAGCCCATCGCCACCTTCTCGCTGGTGGCCTCGGCGTGGAAGTCCACCACAATGACTTTGGCCGTGATCTCTTTGAGCAGTGCGTCCACGGTATGAAACGGGTCGTTGGTCGTATTCATGAAGACGCAGCCCTGCAATTGAATCACCGCGTACTCCACGCCGCTCTGCGTGCGCCCTTGATAAACCTCCCAGCCGGGAACGCCCGGTTGCAGGTTGGCCGGACGCAGCACGCGCCGCCCGCGCTCCTCACTGTCTTCCGGCGCAGCGTTCATGTAGTCGATCAGTTCGCGCTTGTCCCAGACGTGGTTGCCGGTCGTCAGCACATCCGCGCCCAGATCGAAGAGGTCTTCGGCGATCTGCGGAGTCAGGCCAAAGCCGCCGGCGGCGTTCTCGGCGTTGATGATGGTGAGCTCGACGTTGTGCGCCTCGCGCAGATGGCCGATGTGCTCGCGCACAATCCTGCGCCCCGCGCTGCCGAAGATGTCGCCGATGAAAAGAATGTTCAAGTACAGCTCCTAGCTGTTAGCTTCTAGCTCTTAGCTTCTAGCTTAAAGCTAGGAGCTAGAAGCTAGAGGCTGTTTTCGCATCAACGGAAACAGAATCACGTCGCGAATCGACTTGGAGCCGGTCAGCAGCATCACCAGCCGGTCGATGCCGATGCCTTCGCCGGCCGTCGGAGGCAGCCCGTAGGCCAGCGCGCGGACGTAATCCTCGTCCATCTGATGGGCCTCGTCATCGCCATGGGCGCGATCTTCAAGCTGCTGAGCAAAGCGTTTGTGCTGCTCCACCGGATCGTTCAATTCGCTGAATGCGTTGCCCAACTCGAAGCCGCCACAGTAAAACTCGAAGCGTTCTACCCAATCCGGGTTGTCGGGATTCTGCTTGGAGAGCGGCGAGACTGCGGTTGGAAATTCGTAGATGATTGTGGGTTGGATGAGGTTTGATTCGGCAACTAGCTCAAAAAGTTCAGCGATCAACTTACCGAGGGGAGTTGAATTCTTCCAGTTCCAGTAAATACGTCCGAAGCCTATGTTGAGCATGGTGTACGAAATGGCCATAGGCCCGTTAGATGTTTTTGCCATTGCGCGTTCAATAAGTGAACCGAAGAGCGCGTTATCACTGAAATCAGCGATTGCAGGAACTGGACCAGCTTCTTCCGGCCACCACTTGATAATCGCCTCGCGCATCGTCAGCCGCGTCCACTTGCCCAGATCAATCTCCACGCCACCGAAGTTCGTGATCGTCGTTCCGTTCACTTCTTTTGCCACAAACGCAATCAGTTCCTCGGTCAGCATCATCAGGTCGTGATAATTCGCGTATGCCTGATAGAACTCCAGCATCGTGAATTCGGGATTGTGCTGCGTGCTGACGCCCTCGTTGCGGAAGTTGCGGTTGATCTCATAAACCCGGTCAAAGCCGCCCACGACCAGTCGCTTCAAGTAAAGCTCCGGAGCGATGCGCAGAAAAAGGTCCAGATCGAGCGCGTTGTGGTGGGTCGTAAAGGGCCGCGCCGCCGCTCCGCCGGCCACCTGCTGCATCATCGGCGTCTCAACTTCGAGGAATCCGCGCTCGTCGAAGAACTGGCGCAGCGCCTTCAGCGTCTTGCCGCGCTTGACGAAAACCTCGCGGGCATCGAGGTTGGTGAAGAGGTCCACATAGCGCTGGCGGTAGCGCAGTTCCACGTCGGCCAGCCCATGAAACTTCTCCGGCAGGGCCAGCATCGCCTTGGCGAGGAAGGTCAGCGTCTCGACGTGCACGGTCAGCTCGCCGGTCCGCGTGCGGAAGAGGTAGCCCGTGACGCCGATGTGGTCACCCATGTCGAGGAGCTTGTAGAGAGCGAAGCCCTGCTCGCCGACGGCGTCGAGGCGGACGTAGATTTGCAGCCGCTGGCCGCCCTGTTGAAGGGTCGCAAAGCCGGCCTTGCCTTGCGCGCGGATGGCCATGATGCGCCCGGCGACGGCCACCGTCACGCGCGGCGCTTCCAGAGCCTCGGGTCCTGAATCGAATTGGGCCTCACCCCATTGGGCGCGCACCTCAGGCACGGTGTGCGAGGCCGAGAAGTGGTTGGGATAGGCGGCCTGCCCCAGCTTGACGATCTCTTCGAGTTTTGCCTTGCGCAGATCGAAGAGGCTGCGCTCAAATTCCGAATCGAACACTGAACTTCCTTCCATTTTTCGGGCAAATGCCTAAAAGGGAAGTATACCCGCTCGCTGCTTCTCCCTGTATGCTGAAGGTGAGCTTCCATGCCCTTCAACCGCCCCATTCCGGAGTCGAAGCCGCCCGAGAAGTCCTCAGGCGCGCTGCGCGGTTACGTCGAGGCGGAGAAGCTCTTGAATATTGCCTTTGTCTTGCCCTCTGCGCTGGCCATCTGCGGGGGCGCCGGCTGGTGGGTGGGCAATCGCCTGCATCAGCACTGGATTTTCATCGTTGGCATTGTCTTTGGCTGCATCTCCGGGCTGTTTTATGTGATTCAGCAGGCGATTGCCACCGAAAAGAAGTCCCGCAAGGAAGACCCGGTCCAGAACGGGAGCGGGAAGGGAGGCGGCGACCTCGAACCATGACCCAGGAAACCCATCCCATCGTTGACCTCACCCAGGCAGACCTGGATGCAATGCTTCAACGAGCGCTGCGCAACACGCTGATTCTAGGGATAGTTGCTGCTCTGATTGTGCGGATCGGCGGAGGATGGCGCAGCGCGGCCATGCTCGGGATCGGCACGCTGATTTCGGCCGCCAGCATCTGGGAGTGGCAGCGCTTGATTCGACTCATTAACGCCCGATTGGACAAGCAGAAGACTCCGGCGAGCGCTCCAGTGGTGGTTCTCTTCTTTGTGCTCAGGCTCACCGTCTTTGCCGGGGTGATCTATGGTAGCCTGAAATGTTTCCATGGCTCGATTGTGGCGCTTCTTTTTGGCTTGGGGTTGGCGGTTTTGGCCATTGGCTGGGAAGCGATCCGGTTGCTGCGCGAGTGATCGAGACAGGACGGAAACAAGACTGAAACAGGCTTCGCGGCAGATGCGTTCCGCTGCCCGGAGACGGAAAGACTCAAGGATTCATGCCGGAAACATTCATACTTGTACGCTTGCTGGATGCCCTGTTGAGGGGCATTGAGATCAAGGCCTTTCAGTCGATTGGCCTTTCTCCGGCCATCGCCGCCGAAAAGGCCGCCGGTGTCAATCAGGCGCTAGGGCTGGAAGTGCTGATCGCCGCCGGGCTCATCGCGTTTTTCGTTGTCGTCCGCATCAGCCTGTCGGTGGATCGGGCCAACCCGGCGCAGCAGATCGCCGAGATGATTCATGAATTCATCGGCGATCAGGCCGAGCAGGTGATCGGCCACGGCTACCAGCGCTTCCAGGCTTACGTGACCTGCATCTTCCTGTTTGTGCTGCTCTGCAATCTCAGCGGGCTGATTCCCGGCATCACGGCTCCCACCACCTCGATGATGGTGACGCTGGGCCTTGCCGTTCCCACCTTCCTTTACTACAACTTCCAAGGTATCCGCGCCAATGGCCCCATAGGCTATCTGAAGCAATTTGCAGGTCCGATCTGGTGGATGTCCTGGCTGATTTTACCCATCGAGATGGTCTCGCATCTGGCGCGGGTCATGTCGCTCAGTGTCCGTCTTTACGCCAATATGTTTGCCGGCGATCTGGTGACGCTGGTCTTCTTTTCGCTGGTTCCGGTGGGCATTCCGGTGATCTTCCTGGGTCTGCACGTTTTTATCTCGCTGATTCAGGCCTTCGTTTTCATGCTGCTGACGATGATTTATCTCTCGTTGGCGATTTCGCACGAGCACTAAAAGCAGCCTCTAGCTGCTAGCTTCTAGCTCTTAGCTTTTCTGTTGGTAATCGACGGCTTTGGCACTTGCGGAAAAAAGCTAGAGGCTAGGAGCTAGAAGCTAGAGGCTACGAAAAGATTCCGCCGGAGAGCGCTTCCGCTCCGGGTCAACGGTAGGCTGCAAGCGTGAGGGGGCCAGCATGGTGAGCCTCAACCACCCACTGGCGGCCAATTCTGGGGAGCAGGAGAACTATGCGGAAACTTCAATATGTGTTCATGGCCCTGGCGGCGCTTTGTTTCGCCGTTCCGGCCTTTGCGGACGGCGGTTCAGCCGCTGTCAGTCTGGTGCCGATCGGCGCCGGTTTGGGGATGGGTTTGGCCGCCGGTCTGTGCGGTCTCGGTCAGGGCAGGGCGGTCGGTTCGGCCGTCGAAGCGGTTGCCCGCAACCCCGGCGCGCGCCCTGCAATCTTCACCTTCCTGGTCCTCGGTCTGGCGCTGATCGAGTCCCTCACCCTGTTCACCCTGGTGATCGTTTTCGCCAAGATGAATTAAGTCGGTTTTCGCAAGAAGCACAACGGCCCCACCCGAGCGGGTGGGGCCGTTTTGTCTTTGTGGGTCGAAGGCTATAGAACTTTCAGCACTCCATCCAGATGAATGAGTTCAATTCCGGGAATCGAGGCGAATCTATCGTCATTTGTCATGAAGGCAGTTGCGCCGCCCACCCGTGCCGTGGCAAGTTGAATAGAATCCGGGGTCTTCAAGCCATAGGATGCGCGCAGTTGAGCGGCTTCTGTGGCGATCTCTGCAGTGACGGGAAGCGTCTTCAGATTGTGGGAATCAAGCAGAATGCTGGAATACACTTGGGCAAGACTTCGATTGCTATACCTGTAAGGGTGAACAAGAACCTCGGTCAGTGTGAGCGTCGAGGTGATAACTTGGATGTCGCCAATCTCCACTGCCTTAAAGAAGGGACGAACTAAAGGAAGATAAATCGGATGCTTTTCGATGAAGTAGATCAGTGGCGCTGTATCCAAGCCGACGACTGTTCCGTAAAGTTTAGTTATCCATTCCATGAGGCGCGCTCATTGTTGACGTATTCCTGCGCGTCGATCCCTTCCCAAATTTCCTTCCCAAGTCCGCACAACTCCATGATGCTGTGCTGTGGTTCGGGAGCAGCGCTCTCGTTGGAACGTGCTTTCAGTTCTTCAATCAGGCGCAATTGCTCCTCAGGGCTGAGCGATTCAGCCATTGAGAGCGCGCTTTCATAGGAAATAGCAGCCACAGTTCGTCTCCTGTTTCGTATCATAGCCGCATTTCAGCTCCATTACAAAGCAGGGTATGGGGAAAGGTGCGCTATCGGCTGGCCGCAGCTCCACCGCGCAACATCCGGATGGCCTGCCGGTAGTCCAGCCCTGCCGAGACGGTGGCAAACTGCGTGTAATCCTGCACGGAGTCCGAGTTCTTCGGCTTCCAGAGCACCCGTCCATTCATTACCAGCTTGAGGTGCACGATCCGCCACTCTCCCGCGCCCACATCGGCTTGGTTGATCTCCACCCAGCCGCCCTTGTCCAACTGAACGATGCCCAGGGCAATCTCCTTGTCCTGTTGCAGCCTTCCCGCCAGGCGCACCACGCGCGCCTGGACGGAATCGACCCAGATCTCGCCGGCCATGGCGGTCAGCACGCCCGTCTCCAGGTCCGGCGGGTCGAATTGCGGATTAGGGCGGAAGGTGAACTTGACCACCGTTCCCGTCGAGGCTGTGCCTGTTCCCGCAAACTGGTAAAGAAACGCCGTGGGCAGCACGCGCAGAACCTTCAGCGCCCGATCTGTGTCATTCTCCTCGCTCTGCTTGCGATGCCGCTGCAGGCTGGGATCGCCGAGCAGCGCATTGAGCCGCGCCTCCTCCATCTGCTCGTCGGCCGGGCTGAGCGGCTGATCGTTGATGGCCACCAGACGCGCCACATCGCCGTCGCGGGTTTCAATAATCTCCTTGGTCGTGGTGATGCGCGGGCTGGATTTGCGCAGCCGGTAGCGCATGGGATGGCTGTGGCCGAAGTGCTGGGCAGCGCGCGATTCGGTAGCCAGCGCGCGCGTCACCAACGCCTGGGCCTGCGCGGGTGTCAGGGCGGGAGAGGTCTGGGCTGTGGATGCGGCGGCCCAGGGCAACCACAGAAAAAGCGTCAAGAGTTTGCGCATACTCTCCAGTTTAGCGGGCCGGGAGCCGTGATTGAATCCCATGATCGGTTAGACGCGGAGACGCCCAGAACCATGCCGTGGTTGTAGCAAGGGGTCCGGGTTGCGTATAGTTCGTGCAGGGCCAATTGCATGAGCGAACTCTCGTAGACAGAAGCGTACGGTCTTCGGCTCGTGCTCTCTCAGGGGGCGACAGCCGGAGTCGAGCATCGGTTTGAGCAATCTCTGAGCACACACCAAGGAAGGCCCCCGGAAGGAAGTACATTATGGCAGTGGAAAACGCTCCAGCGCGCATCGGCAAGACCATCGTGATTTGCGGCGAAGTGAAGGGCAGTGAAGATTTAATTGTGGATGGGCGAGTGGAGGGGACCGTGAACCTCTCGGAGAGCCGGTTGACCATCGGCCCCACTGCAATCGTAGCCGCCAACCTCTCCGCCAAAGACATTCTGATCATGGGTCAGGTTCAGGGCAATCTGGTCGCCAGCGGCCGCGTCGAGCTGCGCGCCGGCTGCCAGGTGGAAGGTGATATCCGCGCCCTTCGCCTGGCGGTGGAGGACAACTCGGTCTTCCGCGGCAAGGTGGATCTGACGCAGGCCGTCTCCAGGGGTCCCAATGGCGCAAGCGCGCCGCAGGCCGGCGGCTCCTTTTAACAACTAGCTGCGCTCCGGTTCGAGCGCGTCTCATCGGCTCGACCGCAAGGGGTTTAGAGGGTGCTTAGCCGCTGGTTTGGCAAGAAACCGGAGATATCGCCTCCCGCCTCCATCCAGGGCCCGACCGGACCCAGAGTGCTGCGTCACTCGGGCGGTTGGGCTGCCCTGCGCAGGCGGCTAGAGGCGGACTCCGGTCTGTGCACAATCGACATGGGCTACACCTCTCCGTCCAATATCAACTACCTGACCAGCTTGGGCCATAGCATCTTCCTGGCCGACGTGGTTCATGATGCCTGCACGGGAAACTGGCAGACCGGCATCGGCCCCGACGGCAACCCAGTTTGGAACGTCGAAGGCTTTCTCTCGCAGTCGCTCAACTTCTCGGGCCGCACGTTTGACGTCGTTCTCTTGTGGACCGCACTCGATTATCTCCCCGAAGCCCTGGTGGCGCCGGTGGTTGAGCGCCTCTTTGAGGCCACCAATCCGGATGGGCAGGTGCTGGCCTTCTTCCATACGCGGACGCAGGGCGAAGAAACGGCGCACTGCCGCTTCCATCTCACTGCCGGCGACGATGTCGAAGTGCAGTTGGCCGAGCCGTTTCCCATTCAGCGCGCCTTTACCAACCGCAGCATCAAGGAACTCTTCGCCGCCTGGTCCGACTACCGGCAGTTTCTGGCCAAGGACAGCGTCTCGGAATTGCTCATCACACGCTGACGGCAGGGACGGCTCAATCAACCACATGAGGGGTAGCCTGACATGCGTTAGCAAGTTTGGCCGGCAATAAACCCGCTAACTCGCTAACTTGCTATCACCGCGCAGCGGTGGCTAACCTGCTAAATAGTAAACCAGTCTTCGTGAGATTGGCGAAAAGATGGAGAAGACCCAAATCTCAACCAGCTTTGTTCATGAGGAGGAGGAGGGACCATGATGAACTTGAAAGGAACCCGCGTTACCTGGCTGGGACACGCCACCGTGCTGGTGCAGACCGCAAAGGGCACGAACATCCTGATCGACCCATTCATTACGGGGAATCCCAAGTACCCCAAGGATTTTGTCCTGCCGGAGAAGATTCACTATATCCTTGCGACCCACGGCCACGGGGATCATATTTCCGATGTAGTGCCGGTGGCGGCCAAACACTATTCCACCGTGGTGGCCATCTATGAACTGGCAGCCTATTTCGAGGAGAAGGGCGTGGCTCATACTGTCGGGATGAATCTTGGCGGAACGGTGCAACTGGACGATGTGGCGGCCACCATGGTCGAGGCCAAGCACTCCTCGGCGGCGCAGGATGAAGACGGCGTCCATGATGTGGGTGTCGCGGCAGGATTTGTCTTGACCATTGCGGATGGACCGGTCCTCTACCATGCCGGCGATACCGCGGTCTTCGGCGACATGAAGCTGATTCGCGACCTGTACCGGCCCGAGTTGGCCATTCTCCCGATTGGAGGACACTTCACCATGGGACCGAAGGAAGCAGCGCTGGCCGTGAGCTATCTGGGGGCGAAAACCATCCTGCCCATCCACTTCGGAACCTTCCCGCCGCTGACCGGAACGCCGGAAGAACTGGCGGCATTGGTCGATGCCGGCGTCCAGGTGGTGCGATGGAAGCCCGGAGAAACTATCGAATAGCTCGTGGTGGAAATCATCTTTTCCGCCCACTCGCCGTTCACTGACCACTGACCACTGTTCACTAACCACTGTTCAGAGATAATGGGGCGGCTTGGGTGAACGGCCCGGCAGCCCGGGCAAGGTCGTGTTGCCGGTAAGTTCCGAAACGCGGGGGGGAAGAGCGCCGGAATCCTTGGCGGCGCGGTAGTTGCGCAGGTCGCGCAGAATCTCCTGCTTCTCGCGGGCATACTGGCCGGCCAGATGGGTCAGGGCATAGGTGATGATGTCGCTGTGGTGCAACTCCAGCATGGAGGGATCGCGGCGCATATTCAGCCACAAGCGATGCACAAGTTGCACGTCGTCGGGACTCAGGGTGGGCGCGTGCGGCCCGATGAAAAAGACCTTGGTCTGGCCGTCATGGCCGATGACATAGAAGTTAAATTGACGCTTGGGCTGAGGCAGCGCCTCCCAGGCCTGTCCCAGGTGGAAGGCCTGGTCCTCGGCGGTCATCCGGGTGGAAGTTCCCGAAACCACGGAGTCCATCTCCAGCGAGCTTGCGCCTTGCGCCAGCGCCGCGTAGACATCTCCGGCGGGAACCACCAGCAGCGAGACTTTCTTGCCAAAGCTCTCGGCAACAGAGACGGCCTTGGTGAAGAGCATCTGCTCGTGATCGCTGAAGCTCTGTTCCTCGGCGCTCAGATACTCCGGTCCGCCTACGCCCATGATGCGCACGCTGATCACCACCACATCCTGATCCTCGGTGCTGGTGTGGGAGAGCGTCCATTTCAGAGCAAGGGGATTGGCGGCGTCGCGCATGGTCACCATCACGCCGCCGGGACGGATGGCTGCCGACTCCGAACTGATCGTGTCCTGATGTTCGAGCTGAAACATATCCTTCATCTGCAGGGCAGTCAGAGCGTGCTTGCGCAGGTTGCTGCGCTCGGAGATGGTAAAGATGATAAAAAAGCCGGCCGTAAAGATGACACCGCTTACCGTGGCCACCGATTTGGTGAACAGATTGACGGTGGCCACTGAGAGCAGCACCAGAAAGACCGAGAGCAGGCCGATGGGAATCTCGAACTTGCCGATGCGCAGGTTGGGCGGAACCTTCCAGCCGCGTTCCCCGTGGTACTTCCAGCGCAGCACCAGCATCGCCAGGCTATTGAAGGTGAACGACCAGATGACGCCGAAGGCGTAGGCCTCGCCCAGGACGATCACGTTGCCCCGGCTGGCGATAATCGTGATCATCTGCAGGATGAAGACCATGTTGATGATGCGATAGCTGGTGCCGAACTTCACGTGCGGCTTGCGGAACCAATCGGTAAGAACGCCATCCTCGGCTACGCGCATCAGCACGCCGGTCGAGCCGATCATCGAGGTGTTGATCGCGCCGGAGAGAATCAGGAAACCGACCAGCACCACAAAGATGCGGAAGGCGATGCGCCAGAAGAGGGGACCGACCATGTACATGGCCAGGCCGGCGATCAGATTGTCCTGGTAGACGTGGGTGATCTGCCATGCGGGAATCAGCATGGAAGCCAGCAGCGTGGCGCCGCCGGTGAAAATCAGGCTATAGAGGGCAATGACGATGGCCGCGCGCTTGAGGTTTTTGAGCTTGGGATGCTCGATCTCGCGGTTGACCTGGGCCAAGGTTTCCTCGCCGCTCATGGCCAGAATCGAGTGGCCGAAGGCCATCAGAACGCCGAACAGTCCCAGCAGGGGAAGCAGTTGCGGCGATCCTCTCAGGAAGCCCAAAGCATCGCTGCTGAACTTGAGATGCGCGGGTATGGGCGAAGGCGGCACGTGAACCCCGAGCATGAAGACCGAGTAACAGCCCCACGCCAGCAGAATCACCACCATTACCGTTGTGATCTGCATGACGCGCAAGGCCTTGTCGCTGGACTCCTCGATGCCCTTGATGTTCTGCCACCAGTAATAGATCGTCACCGCCGCGGCGAAGACCGCCGCAGTGTGATTCATATCGAACTGGAAGGGGTGATGATGCGCGTCCAGCATCGCCGGAGGGAGCCAGTGGCTGGTGTTGGCCACATTGATCAGCTCGTTCATCAAGCCTGTAATGTATTGTCCGGCGGAAACGCCCGAGATCGGCCCGGTAAGAATGTAATCGAACATCAGGGCCGAGACGCTGACTTTGGCGAAGCCGCCGCCCAAAGCCTCCTTCACCACGCGGTAGACGCCGCCGCGGGTGAACATCGAACAGCTTTCGACGTAGACCGCGCGCACCGCGAAGCTGAACAGCATGATGCCGAGGATGAACCACGGCGCTGCCTCGCCCACCATCTGTTCCGCGATGCCGCCGGCATAGAAGGCCGATGAGCCTAAATCGCAGAGAACAATGGCAGCCGCGCGCCAAAAGGAGATGAACGTGAGCATCACCGACGATGCCACGATCAGCCGCACGCGGTTTGACATTGGAGCTACGGTCGTTCGGGTAGATGCCATCGTGAGTGTGCCGACGCGACGGCCGGCTTTCCAGGATTGAAGGGGCAAAAAATCACGAGACGCCCTGCGATAAGTTTATTTCCAATTCACGCCATAGTCAATGAAAAAGCAGGCGGCAGAGGTTGGGTCGTCAGGCGCGCGATTCGGGCGGCTCGTCCTTGCCGAAGAGTTCCTTGCCGTCCTCGATGAAGCTGATGAGAACGACCACGGCCGACCCCACAAGGCCGACAAAAAACATCACTTCCAGAACCCGCATGGCAAAGATTGCTACTTGCATACTCAGATTGTAGCCTGTTTTTCGCCGGTTCACGGGATTTTCATTGGGAGCAGCTTGACTTGCGTTTGCAGGTTAGGCCTGGAATGAACCCGCTAACTTGCTAACTCGCTATCGCCGCGAAGCGGTGGCTAACCAGCTAAATGGTTAACCAGTCCTCACGTGTATTGGCGAAAGGATGGAGAGGGCCCAGATCTCAACCAGCTTTGTTCATTAAGAGTAAACCCGCACTGGGATTCGCTCCAGTCGCTCGATGCGATAGACTTTGCGCAGGATGCAGAACGTAATCAGCAAGTTGGGAGCCTGGAAGTTGTGGGCCGCGGCCGGCCTCTCCGCCGGCTTGCTCGAACTGCTGTTTCCGCTGGCCGGGCCGTTGCCGATCTGGCGATCGATCTTCGCATGGTTTGCCCTGGTTCCGCTGCTCTGGGCCCTGCTTTCACCGGCCTGTGTGGAGCAGCCGCGTCCCTTGCGCCGCGGCTTCCTGCTCGGCTATCTCTGCGGAGTGCTCTGGTTCGGCGGCAACTGCTACTGGGTCCGCGACACGATGAAGCAGTATGGCGATATGCCGCTGGGCGCGCCGACGCTGCTGCTGCTGGCCTTCAGCCTCTATCTGGGGCTTTACTTTGGCTTCTTCGGTCTGGCTCTCGTTCTGGTGCGCCGGGCCACGGGCAGCACGCGCCTCGCGCTCATCGCCGCGCCCTTCCTGTGGGTCGCCATGGAGCTGGCCGCCGCGCGCATCACCAGCTTCCCTTGGGATCAACTCGGCTACTCGCAAGTGGACAATGCACTGCTGATGCAGCTTGCACCCTGGACCGGCGTTTACGGGATCAGCTTTGTGCTGGTGGTAGCGAATGCGCTGCTGACGGGTGGCCTGCCGCTCAACCGAGCTTCACAGGCTATGAATAAACGCGTTGTTTTGAAAGGGCACGACTTCAGTCGTGCCGCAAGTGATTCAGAATCAAAGCGGGCTTTAGCCCCTGAGGGATGCTTTTCGCCAGGTTTGTCCGAAAGCTCGAGTTTTTCCGTAGCCGCTTCGGGCGGGTGGTTCTGGGGGATTGCTGGAACAGTTCTGCTAGCCGCCGGAATGGCGGGCAATCTCATCTCGCCGTCCGCACCCGCGCCCACAGCCACCGCCGTCCTGATCCAGCCCAACCTAAACGTCTCCGGCGACAACCGCTGGCTGCGCCCCGGCGAATGGGAGAGCCATATAGCCGACTTCCAGCGGCTGGCGAATGAGCAGTGCAAGACCTACATCGCCGGAATCCCCCAGACCGGCGCGCCCGCGGGTGAGATCGTCTGCCCGCCAAACCCCACGCATCCTGATCTGATCGCATGGCCGGAGTCACCCGCGCCCTTTATCGATGATGATCCGCGCTTCCAGCAGGCGCTTGTCTCCATCGCCCGCCAGGAGCAGACGCCGTTGGTTGTGGGCGCTATCGGAGTCTCCCTCGCCGAGCCGGAGCAGGGAGTTGCGCCGGGCGGCTACCGCATCTACAACTCCGCGCTGATCGTCGGAGCCGACGGCGCGCGTGTGGGCCGCTACGACAAAATCCATCTCGTCCCCTTCGGCGAGTACATTCCCTTCCGGCGGCTTCTCTTCTTTGCCCACGCGCTCACCGGCAACGTCGGCGAGACCGATCGCGGAACGGAGCGCAAGGTCTTCCGCCTGAATGGCCACCGCTACGGAGTCTTTCTCTGTTACGAGTCGGTCTTTGCCGACGAGGTGCGCCAGTTCGCGCAACTGGGCGCCGAGGTGCTGGTCAACCTCAGCGACGACGGCTGGTACGGCGACACCAGCGCACCCTGGCAGCACTTGAACATGGCGCGCATGAGGGCCATAGAAAACCGCCGCTGGCTGCTGCGCGGCACCAACAACGGCGTCACAGCGGTCATCGACCCTTATGGCCGCGTCCGCCAGAGCATTCCCCGCCACCAGGCCGACGCTCTGCCCGCCGGCTACGGTTTCCGCGACGATATAACCTTCTACACTGCCCACGGCGACGTTTTTGCGTATCTCTGTGCCATACTTGGTTTAGGGATGGTTGGCTGGTCGGGGAGAAAATTCCTGCGCCAGTGGATCGCCGCCTCATAGTTCAAAACCAAGTCAGGTCTTAAGAGCCAAGCCATGTCGTTGAACGATCTCGAATTCGCTTACGCTCCCGTCCGCGATCAAGTGCGCGACCTGCGGGAGTATCTTTGACCCGGCTCGCATCCGCCGGGAACTCGCCGAAATAGAAAACAAACTGGCCGATCCTTCGCTCTGGTCCAATCCCAACGCGACTAAACCTTTAATGCGCGAGAAAAAGCGCCTGGAGGTGATGGTCGCCGACGATGAGGAGCTGTTGCGCCGCACCGGCGAGATCGAAACCTACATCGAGCTGGCCCGCGAGGGCGAAGACGTGCTCGGCGAGATCGAGAGCGAGATCAAGGCGCTGGCTGCATTCAACGAAGACCTCGAAGCCCGGACGATGCTCAACGGCGAGGCAGACGCGATGAACGCCATCGTCACCGTACACCCCGGCGCAGGCGGCACAGAGAGCCAGGATTGGGCCGAGATGCTGCTGCGCATGTACCTGCGCTGGGCTGAGCAGCAGGGCTTCAAAACCGAGATGAACGACTATCAGGACGGCGAAGAGGCGGGCATCAAATCCGCCACCTTCACGATCATTGGCGAGTACGCCTTCGGCCAACTGGCCGGCGAGAGCGGCGTCCATCGCCTCGTCCGCATCTCGCCCTTCGACCAGGCCAAGCGGCGGCACACTTCATTTGCCTCGGTCTATGTTTCGCCGGAGATCGACGAAACCATCCATGTGGACGTGAAGGTGGAAGACCTGCGCATCGACACCTACCGCAGCGGCGGCAAGGGCGGCCAGCACGTGAATACCACGGATTCAGCCGTGCGCATGACCCACCTGCCCACGGGCATCGTGGTCTGTTGCCAGAACGAGCGCAGTCAGCACAAGAACCGCGACAAGGCGATGAAGATTCTGCGCTCTCGGCTCTATGAATACGAACTCGACAAGAAGCGCGCCGTCACCAAGAAGCTGGAAGACTCGAAGCTCGAAATCAACTTCGGCTCGCAGATCCGCTCTTACGTTTTGCAGCCCTATCGCATGGCCAAGGATCATCGCACCAAGGTCGAGGTAGGCGACGTGGACAAGGTGCTGGACGGCTACCTGGAGCCCTTCCTGCGCGGCTATCTGCTGGCCAAGCGCCGCGGCACCGCCGTTACGCCCGACGCCGGCGACGATCTGGACGTGTAGAAGCAGGGAATAGCCACCCCAGTGAGCAACGACCGCTCACCGGGGACCCCGGCAGGGAATAGGGAATAGAAAACCGATCTCCAGAACGTGAGGGCGCTCTGGCTGCCTTTCAAGTTCTGTACATATGTGATATATACAAACTATGAAGGCAAGCGATCCGCTTGGCGAATGCATCGGATTCGATTGGGACGAGTGGAACTCTGCCAAAAACTGGGAGCGCCATCGGGTAACGCCAGAGGAGGCAGAAGATGTCTTCTTTCACGATCCTTTGGTGGTGCGCAGCGACTCAGGGCATTCGTCGAGCGAGAAGCGTTTTCGAGCCTTGGGCTGCACATCGCGCGGACGACTGCTCTTTGTTGCATATACGGTCAGGCGCAAGTTGATTCGGGTCATCTCGGCCCGTGATATGAATCGCCGAGAAGTTGAGGAGTACAGACGGCATGAAGAAGGTTCCTGAATTCAAGAACGAGGCCGAAGAGTTCGAATTCTGGTCCACGGCCGACTCGACCGAATACGTCGATTGGTCGCAGGCCAGGCGGGTGAAGTTTGTCAATCTCAAGCCCACCCTGCGCACCATCTCTGTGCGGCTGCCCGTGGCCATGGTCGAGGACTTGAAGGTTATGGCCAACCAGCGCGATGTCCCTTACCAGTCGCTTCTCAAAGTGTTCTTGGCCGAACGCCTGGAGCGGGAGAAAGTTCGCCGGCGAGCGGGATAAATGGGTGCGGCTGTCAGAAGTTCATTGGCGGAATGAGCGGAGTTTATTTCGGTTCAAGAGGCTGATCAAAATCATGCGACTTTTACGCTTCTTCTTCGCGCTTTTTCTTCTGCTTGCCGCCGACCTGCCCGCGCGGGCGGCGTCGAGTTCCTTCAATAATGATCAACTGCGCGTTGAACTAATTAACGACGAGTTTGCTGTCTATGCGCCGGACGAGATTCTAGCAGGTCTTCATTTCAAGCTGGAGCCTGGCTGGCATATTTACTGGAAGAATCCTGGGGATGCGGGTGAACCACCACGGATCGATTGGACACTACCGAAAGGTGTGAAGGCAGGCCTAATACAATTTCCGGCGCCGAAACGTCTGCCGCTTGGACCGTTGATGGATTTCGGCTACGAAGATGAAGTTCTTTTTCCGGTAACATTGTATGTTGATTCGACGTTAAAACCTGGTTCCGTTGTTCATCTTGCAGCGAAAGTAAGCTGGCTTGTCTGCCGAGGATCTTGTATTCCGGGAAAAGCAGATTTGGAACTGAATGTTCCAGTAGTGGGATCTAAACCGGCAGGAAATGGAGTTGTAACTCCTGTTCTCACGCGGTTTTGGGCACAAGTTCCCAAGCCGCTGCCGATAAAGGATAAGACTTCCTTTCAACCCACGCCCACTGGCTTCCGCCTCACCGTCGAAACCGGCCAGCGAGAACTTTCAGCAACTTTTTTCCCGGAAGATCAAGACATAATCGACAATCCGGCCCCGCAAAAGCTCACACCCACCGCGAATGGGTTAATTCTTGACCTCAAAAAAGACGCTAGTCTCATCCAAAATCCCGCTCAGCTGAAAGGGGTTCTGGAGCTTTCCGGCGGGCGGAATTATGAGATTGTCGCGCTGCCGCCGGGGGTGACAGCTGCGCCTGTGGAACAAGGGACAGCGGGGGGCACACTCTCCGAAGAGCAAGCCTCAGGGGCTCAAGGCCTGGCCTACCAGCCCATACCCTTCAACGGAGCAGGCCACTCCTCGGCGAGTCCAGGATCGGCTGTTTTTGGGGCGAGGCTCATCAGAGTAACCGGCCTCGCTTTCCTCGGCGGCCTGTTGCTGAACCTCATGCCCTGCGTTTTTCCGGTGCTGTTTCTGAAAGGTTTGGCGCTGGTTCACTCCGGCCATAGGGAGCTGCACCAGCTGCGCACGCATGGGCTGGTCTATGCCGCCGGTATTTTGGTCTCCTTCTGGGCGCTGGTCGGCGTGCTGCTGGGGCTGCGCGCGGCGGGAGCCACGCTGGGCTGGGGATTCCAGTTCCAATCGCCGGTCTTTCTGGCGCTGATGGCCGGGCTGCTCTTCTTTCTGGGCCTGTCGCTGGCCGGGCAATTCGAGATCGGCCTGACTCTGACCAGCGCGGGCGGCTCGCTAGCAGCGAAGCAGGGCTACACCGGCAGCTTTTTCACAGGAGTTCTGGCCGTGGTGGTAGCCACGCCCTGCACCGCGCCCTTTATGGGAGCGGCCGTCGGCTACGCTTTAGCCCAATCCCCGGCGGTCACCTTTGCCGTCTTCACGGCGCTCGCTCTGGGCCTCGCTGCGCCTTACGTTGCGCTCACGCTGCAACCGGCCTGGACGCGACTCCTTCCCAAGCCCGGCGCGTGGATGGAAGTGCTGCGCCAGGCCGTCGCCGTGCCTATCTTCGCCACCGTGATCTGGCTGGCCTGGGTGCTCGCCTCAGCATACGGAGCCAGTGTGCTGGCCGCGCTGTTGGCGAGCTTTCTGCTGCTGGCCATTGCCGGATGGTTCCTGGGCCGCTGGCCGGCCAAGCGCTGGGCTGCGGCGGTGGCCGCGTTGATCCTGCTGGGTGTGGTCGTCCTCGCTGTCTTCGGGCAAAGGCTGGTTGGAGACGCGAGAGCATCGATAGGACCCACAGGAAAAACTGGGTTGGATTCCGCTGCTGCTGGCGCATGGGAGCCGTGGTCGCCGCAACTCTTAGTGGCTTATCAGGCCCAGGGCCGCCCGGTCTTCGTGGACTTTACCGCAGCGTGGTGCCTGAGCTGCCAGGTAAACGAGCGCGTAGCTCTGAATCAGCCGCAGGTGAAGCAAGCCTTCCAGGCTGCAAACGTCGCCCTGCTGCGCGCCGACTGGACCCGCCACGACGAGGCCATTACGCAAGCCTTGGCCGCCCTCGGCCGCAGCGGTGTCCCGGCCTACGCGCTCTATGCTCCGGGGCAAAGCCAGCCGCAAATGCTTCCCGAGGTGCTGACGCCGGGGATTGTGACCGATGCAATTGGAAAGTTGCCGAGGGCGACGCGCTGAGCGGGTGAAGTTCGTGGTTTCCCATCCTTGCGGCAAAAAAAGAACGTCGCTAACGCAGAATTTTGAAAGCCACACAAGGATGGCGCACACATCTGCCTGCAAAAACAAATCAGGCAGGCCCGACTCCAGACCTGCCTGACGTTCTTCAAACTCCATGCGGTGAATTCTCTGCTGGGATTTATAGTTCCAGCACATTGTCCTCGATGGCCAGGCGGACGTTGCCGTCGGATTTGGCGAGGCGGCGGACGGCCTCCGGCTTGTCGACTTTGGCCTTGAGCATCACCAGCGCCACGGGAACGCTGCGTCCGGCGCTCTTGATGATCTGCACCGCGGCCTCGTGGTCGATCTTGCAGGCGCACATCAGGATGCGGATGCCGCGCTCGGTCAGCTTGGAGTTCTGCATGTGCACGTTGACCATCAGGTTTTCGTAAACATAGCCCAGGCGGGTCATGGCGCCGGTGGTGATCATGTTCAGGACCATCTTCTGGGCGGAGCCGGCCTTCAAGCGCGTGGAGCCGGAGATGACCTCGGGGCCGACGTCGGCAATGATGGTAATGTCGGCGGCCGCGGCCAGAGGGGTCTCGTGATTGCAGGTGACGGCGGCGGTGTGGGCGCCGCGGGCGCGGGCATAGGCTACAGCGGCCACGACGTAAGGAGTGCGGCCGGAGGCGGAGACGCCCACCACAACATCCTTGCGCGTGGGGCGGCGGCGGGCAATGTCCCGCTGGCCCAGCTCTTCGGAGTCTTCGTTGACTTCGACGGCCGAGGCCAGCGCCTTGGGTCCGCCGGCCATGATGTACTGCACCTGTCCGGGAGCCGTCGAATAAGTAGGCGGGCATTCGGAGGCGTCCAGCGCCGCGATGCGCCCGCTGGAGCCTGCGCCGATGTAGATCAGCCGGCCACCCTCGCGCAGGCTGCGCGCCACCTGGTCGATGACCAGCGCAATCTCCGGAATCGCCTTCTTGAGCGCCGAGGCAACCTTCGCGTCCTCGTGGTTGATGATGCGAGCGATCTCCAGCGCGGATTTGGTGTCAAAGCCTTGAGAGGCTTCGTTCTGGCTCTCGGTTGTCAGTTGTTGAAGCAGGGAGGCCTGGTCTTTCCGGGGTTCGATTCCCAGGGCGCCGGCTGTCTCCTGCATCGTCGAGCTGGTTAGCATCGCGTCAGTCCCCGAGTTTTTATTGTATCTGCAAAGCAGTCAACTCCGAAGAGAATTCGCAACGAATGAAGCTGTTTGGGCAAGCGCAAGTTGCGGATGTCTTACAGCGCCTCCCGGATGGCTTCGTGGAAGGCGGGTCTTACCTGGCGAATCAGTTGGCTCTGGCGGCCGGGCCAGGTGCGATTCGTCAGCAGCACAACGGCAATCCCAGCCTCCAGGTCGATCCACAACGAGCAGCCGCTGAAGCCCAGATGGCCGATGGAATGAGGCGAGATATGCCGGCCGGATGAAGAGTTTTCCGAGGGCGTATCCCAACCCAAAGCCCGCGATGATCCCGGCGGGCCTTGTCTCTGGGCAAATAGCTCGACCGTCGTCGCGTTAAAGAGGCGAGCCTCGCCGGAGTTGGAAGCCGCGGCAAGAATCTCGCGGGCGAAGCGCAGCAGGTCGGGCACATTGGAAAACAGCCCGGCGTGACCGGCCGCGCCTCCCAGCAGCCAGGCGTTTTCATCCTGGACTTCTCCTTGAATCACACGATGGCGGAAGGTGGTGTCCTCCTCGGTGGGCGGAATGAGGTTTCGCGCCTCGGCGGGAGGGCAAAAGCTCGTTGCCGTCAAGCCCAGCGGCTGAAAGGCTTCACGCCGCACCCAGGGAGCAAGGGCTTCGCCGGTCAGCACCTCCAGCGCCTTGCCCAGCAAAATGAAGCCGGGATCGGAATACTCCGCTCGCGCTCCCGGATATGCTTTGAGCGGCAGCTCCAGGCACGCTCTCAAGAGCGCATCGGGCGTGGCGGCAGTGCGGAAGAACTCGACGTAACCCGGCAGCCCGGAGTTGTGCGCCAGCAGATGGCGCAGCGTCACGCGCCGGGCGGGATCATCCGCGGCGCGGTTCGCCACAAAGCCGGGCAGTAGCTCCCTCAAGGGCGTTTCCAGGCGCAGCAGGCCGCGCTGGTGGAGCAGCATCGCCGCGGCGGTTGTGGCGGCCACCTTGGTGATGCTGGCTACGTCGTAGATGGTCTCTGGTGCGACGGCGGAGGAGGTTTGGTCATAGGTGAAGCGGCCCCGCGCGTCCAAAAGCACAACTTCACTGCCAGTCAGCACTCCGAAGGCGCAGCCGGGAAAGGCGCGGGCATTGATGGCCTCCTCCAGCACCCGGCAGGCGGCGGCAAAACGGCCTCGTGGGCTGGCGGGCAGGGCAACGGTTGGAGTGTCTTCGGAATTCATCGCTCATCTGAATCGTATCGCAAATCGGGTGGTTGTGGACCGTCTCAGGCCTGAGGTGGATAAGGCGGCTATGGCGGGTAGGGAGGCTGCGGCTGGCCTTGACCAACTTGACCAAACTGGTGAATCGGTCCACAATCTGAATAGAGGAAGACAGCCATGGCAGCAAATCAGATTCCGCCGTCCGAGCCGGAGGATACGGCAAAGAAGCCTGAACCTTTGCCGTGGGGACAAAATCTGCTGGGAATCACCTGCATTTCGGAGGATTTCTATGAGGATATTCCGCTGGAATTCTTCCTTGGCGATGATGAATCCAACAAATTCTTTTTTCCCGATGAGACTACTGACCAACAGGGCGGGCGGCCCACAGTTTAGCGCCGGATAAGGAGTTAGCAATGGCTAGCACACAAGTGAATTTGTACGAAGCTAAAACGCAACTCTCCAATCTGGTAGAGCGGGTTGCTACCGGCGAGGAGTTCGTGATTGCCAAGGCGGGCAAGCCAAGGGCGCGGTTGGTTGCCCTGGCGGAGGAGCCTAAGCAGCCGCGCGTATCCGGTCAGAATTTGTTGGGGATTACCTATATCGCCGACGACTTTGATGCTCCGCTGCCGGAAGATGTACTCCAGGATTTTGGGCTATAGAGAATGAAACTGCTGCTCGACACGCACGCCTTTCTGTGGTGGGACTCGGATGATCCCAAATTGCCGGAGTCGTTTCACTCGGCCATTGCCTTGCCTCAGAATGAGGTCTTCGTCAGTGCCGTGACGGTTTGGGAGATCGCCATCAAACGCGCTTCGAGAAAGTTGGCTTTTGGGGGAACGGTTGGAAGATCCATAGAGATTCATGGATTCCGGTCCCTTCCCATCACCGTTGAACACGCCGAGTGGGCCGGAGGGCTTCCGCCACTGCATCGCGATCCCTTTGACCGGCTGCTGGTGGCGCAGGCGCACCTTGAGGGGCTGGTTCTTGTCACTGTGGATGAGCAGATTTTGCGCTATCAGGTTCCGCACTTGTAATGCCATGTCCAAGAAAATTTAAGGCCTTAGGTTTCATCGGGGAATGGATCGTCGTTTCCCACCCTTTCCGCAGAAAAAGCGGAAAGGATGGGGCACCCAGCATTTTTGGGCGCGATAGAACTGGCCCTGTTCCTTGATCCCTGCTTTACGTAATGTCCTCTGTATCGTAGATCAGCCCGCCGCGCTTCTTGGGGATGCCGTGGACGGAGCTGATCAGGTCTTCGACGACGTCTTCGAGTTGGCGCTGGCTTTCGATCACAGCGCTCATGCTCTTGAGCTCTTCGGGTTCGATCACGCGCTCGATCAGGACGACGGCGTGGCATTGGGCGACGTGGTCGAGATTCAGCCCCTCCGGAGTTTTGGCTTTGATGCTCACCTGATCGGTGCCCAGGCTCAACAGGTCGGCGACCCGGGAGCGCATTTCGCCGGAGAGGGGAGCGATCTTGGGCGCGGCCAGAATCAGTGTCGTGTCGATGTTCACGATGCGATAGCCAGCGCGCTGCAGGGTCTCCATGGCCAGGTTGAGAAAGATGGCAGAGTCGGCGTCCTTCCAGCGCGGGTCGCCGGGCGGAAAGAAAGTGCCGATGTCGCCTGCGGCGATGGCGCCCAGCAGCGCGTCGGTGATGGCGTGCAGCAGCACGTCGCCGTCGGAGTGGCCGGCCAGGCCCTCCGGGTGGTCCAGCGCGAGCCCGCCGATGCGCAGCGGCACGCCCGTCTTGAAGACGTGCGAGTCATAGCCAAATCCGATTCGTGTTTCCATGGTTACCGTGCCTGTTCTTCTGAGCTAATCGGCGGCGAGTTCCATTTCATTCAGCCGCCCTCAGCGGGCGCGCTGGCGCAGGTAGAATTCAGCCAACGCCAGATCCCCCGGTTGGGTAATCTTCAAATTCACTGGAGAACCATGCACCACGGCGACCGGATGGCCGGCGCGCTCGACGACCGAGGCTTCGTCGGTGCCGATAAAGCCGTCCGCCGCGGCCTCGGCGAAGGCGCTCTGCAAGAGTCCATAGCGAAAGCCCTGCGGTGTCTGCGCCAGCACAATAAATTCGCGCGGAATGGTGGAGGTAACCAGCGCGCCGTGGGCGGTTCGTTCCACCTGTTTGATGGTGTCCACGGCCGGCATTCCGACGATGGCCGCTCCGAACTCAATGACCGCGTCGATGGTCCGCTCGATGGTGGCCGCGTCGATCAGCGGCCTGACTGCGTCGTGAACCAGAACAATGTCGTCCGGCTCAGCGGGCAGCGCGGCCAGCGCATGGGAGACAGACTCCTGACGGTTGTCGCCGCCTTCGACGACGTGAACGCGCGCGGTGAAGCCATACTCGGCAATTTGGGCTTGGACGCGCTCCATCTCCGGCTGGCGCACGGCCACATAGATCGCCGTCACCCGCTGGACCGCGGCAAAGGCGCGCAGCGAATGGATCAGGATGGGAAGCCCATCGAGGATGAGAAACTGTTTGGGCTGCGGCCCGGCCATCCGGGTTCCCAGCCCCGCCGCGGGAAGAATCACAAATACTTGCATACGGGTTGGAGTATACAACGAAGCGGCCACCTGCGGTGGGGCCAATCCGCTTGCAGGAGAGGAAAAACGTCCCTCAGGGGCTAATGCCGTTGCTGGACGAGTTTACCTTGGACCTCGACCGGAGTTCGCTGGATCACATGTTCTCTCGATCTTGGCTCCGCTGCATGCGTGGCTTTCAACAGTTTCCCTTTATTGTCGAAGGTCATGGTCCACTGCATCGGCCGTGGGATCGCCGACACATCGGTAAACGAAATCACGGCGCCGCCACCGGGGGCCATCACCAGGCTGCCCGTCGGGGCGGTGGGCAGCTTCTTGATTTCGCTCTCTTCCGGCGGCCCGATCTGGGGATGCGCTCCCGCCAGCGCGGCGTAGCAGAGGCCGGTTGCAAGCCACTCCGCGGCGTTGGCCGGGTGCTCTTCAGTCCGGATGTGGTTGAAGGCCGAGATGGTGAGCGCGTTGACGGGCGCGGGCGAGAAGAGCGAATAGCCGCGGCGCAGGATAGGAATGACGCGCACGCGCCCGTCGCCTGTGCGCGGAATCGACGCGGAAAAGACGCTCACGTCGCTGGCGCCGTTGTGGCGCGTGAACTGCAGGAAGAGGTGATTGGGCAGTGCGGAGCAGACAATCTGCTGGTAATTCCATTTGCCTTGGTTGAACTCGAGTCCGTCAACCCCGGCGCGCTCGCCGATCGCGGACTCCCCATCGGCCGCCAGATCGCGATCCTGCGGAGTCATCTGGTCCAGGGAGCGGAACTTGACCGGCGTGGCAGATTCGGACGTATCGCTGCCGAGGGAAAACGGCACGGGGTGCTGAGAAGGCTGGCGCACATGCCTGGGTTGAGGCGTGGAGGAATCCTGATCCTGAGCCGCTGCGGGGGCGCAGAGCAGGGCGATGGCGGCAAGAACCAGGACGGCGGGGAGGATTCTGAATCGTTCCATGCTGCCCTTAGCCTACCACCATTGCATTCAGCAGTCTCTTGGTGGAAAGCAGGGGAAAACACAAAAAGGGCAGCCTGATACAGGCTGCCCTTGATGGCCCAGGAGGAGGGTAGATTGCACCGGAGCTTGCCAGCTCCGGCGACAAATAATCACTCAGTCCAAACAGCCAGACAACGCAGCAGATTAGTGCGCTGCCGTATGGTGCCCGGCTGCCGGTTTGTGCGCCGCGGCGGCAGGCTTCTTCTTCTCCAACTGGATTTCTCCGTCGCGCAGCACGATCTGTGCGGATTGGGCTGCTACAGTGGCCGTGGCTGGAACCTGGGTGAAGGTGTCGTAGGTTCCCACCAGCGCAGTCGCCGGCGGAATCTTGTACTCGAAGCCAACCGCGGGAATTTCCTTGTCTGCCAAGGGCTTCTTCATATTGACGATGAAGTCGGCAATCTTGTTATCCTTGGCATCCTGGGTCACGGCAACCTTGATCACCGATGCGCTGGCTTCGATGACAATTCCCGGGACCGGCGTGACCTGATTCTTCAGCACGGCCCACATCTTGTCGGAATCTTCCTTGACGCCGTTGGCCAGGGCGTACTCCTTGTCGCCCAGATTCAGTGTGGCCAGGTTGGTAGTCTCCACAATCAGCTTGTGGACAATCTCAGCCGGAGTTGGCGCGGCGGAGATCACAAAGGTACCCGGCGGGAAGAGCGTAGCCGCCGCCTGAGTCTTTACCGCATCCAGGCCGTCAAGATTGCCGTGGTACTTCTGGTAGTAGTAGTTCATCTTTTTTTCGATCTGGGCCTTGATCGGGGTGGCGTAGTTCCAAGCGCGCGCGTAGAACCAGACCGCCTGCACCAGGTGATCCGGGCTATCCGACTTGGTGTAGGCTTCCGCCAGTTGCAGCGTATCCCACAGTCCCTGCGAAGGCCAGGTGGTGGTCTGCTCGGGCGCATAGAGCATCAGTTCGGTGCGATATTCGGAGATCCCGCCCTTGATGTCCTTCTTGGAGGTAATGTCGTCCAAAGCGATCGCCGAGTGAAAGACCGGATAGGTTCCACTGATCAGCTTCTTCCAGTCAGCGTCGGATGTAGCGGCAGGCTTGACAGCCGCTAGACCCTTCCCAGAGAGCGTCGCAGCATCGTCGCAGGTCTGCGCATCCTGGGTCTTGGCGCACTGGCTCTTCTTGATGAGGACCGACATGAAAATGGCCTTCATGTTGCTGGGGTCCACCTGAAGCAAGCGGCTGGCCGCGCTGAGCGTCTTGTCCGCATCTTGCAGACCCTGATAGGTATCGATCAGCGAATCGAGCACAGAGTTCTTGACGACGCTCTGCGGGTAAGCCGTCAAAAAGCTCTCCAAAGCCATGGCCTTGGTTTTTGGATCGGCCTGCGATGTGGCCATTTGATAGGTGTTGAACTCTGCCGGATCCTTGATGACGATGGAATCCTGGGCACGAAGCATGGGCGCGGAAACGAGGCTGACGCTCGCCAATGCTAACACAGACGCGAAGACTAACTTCTTCATTTAGTACTCCTGGGAACTGCGAAATGGAGATCAATGTTCAAGCACTCGCTCATGGAATGCGCAACCGTTCCTTGGGGCGGTCGAGCACCGGGGCACCGATTCAACGATACCACGGCTTTCAATGCGGTGTTGGATGGATTATATAGAAACCTACGCCACTTGTGACAAGCGGAGTTGCAAAAAAAACAGGGAAAAGGGAAGAGGGAACAGGGAACAGGGAGCTTTTATAGCCCGATCGGAGCCCGTCGAGGGCTGGAAACAGCTTTTTGCTCCCTCTTTCCCTTGTCCCCCGGATTGGCCGCTCTTTCGTGCGCATACAGGATTAGACACCTGCGCCGGGAAAAGAGTTCCCATAATTATTGCAGCAGCCTCACCAGTTCAGCCTGTTCGGCCAGGAAGGCGTCGTGGCCGTGGGCGCTGGTCATCTCCCGGTAATCGGCCTGAACGCCGGCGGCGCGAATGGTATAGGCAAAGTCGCGCACGGCCTGGGGCGGAAAGAGCCAGTCGGAGCTGATGCCAATAAAGCTGAGGCGGCCGCGAATCCCGCCAAAGGCCTCGGCTGCCGAGGTGCATCCCCGCTGCGGATCCCAGATGTCCATGGTGCGCAGAATGGCCAGATAGGAGTTGGCGTCGAACCGGTCGATGAACCGCTCCCCCTGGTGGTCGAGGTAGCCGGCGATGTCGAAGCGTCCGCCAATGAGGCCGAGGCCGCCCTCCTTGCCGTCTGCGTCCCACGGGTCCTCCCCGTTGCGGTTCGGCTTGCGGCCAAAACGCTCGTCGAACAGTTCCGCCGATTTGTAGCTGAGCATGGCAATCTGGCGCGCAAAGGCCAGCCCATGGCGCGGAGGGCGCTGCGGCCGATAGCGGCCACCCTTCCACTCCGGGTCGCGAAGGATGGCCTGACGCTGCAAGTGGTTGAGCGCCAGCCCCATCGCCGAAAGCGGCGTCACGCCGATGATGAGCGCGCGCTGCACGCGCAGGGGGTCGTAGATGGCCCAATCCAGCGCCTGCATGCCGCCGATGGAACCGCCCAGAACCAGCCGCAGCCGGCGGATACCCAGCGAATCCAGCAGCTTGGCCTGCGCCCGTACATTGTCGCGGATAGAAACCAGCGGAAAGTCAGGGCCGTAGATGCTGCCTGTCTCCGGGTTCACAGAGCCGGGGCCTGTGGAGCCGTAACAGGAGCCCAGCATATTGATGCAGATCACAAAGTCGTGATCCAGCGAGAGCACCGCGCCGGGGGCGAAGATCTCCGGCCACCAGGAGCCCACCAGCGCCGAGCCGGTCAGCGCATGGCAGACCAGCACGGCGTTGTCCTTGGTCGCGTTCAGCCGGCCATAAACCGCATAATGCAGCGTAACGCCGGCCAGCGCGCGACCGCACTCCAGCAACAATGGCTCGTCCAGCACAAAGTCGCCTTCGTAGGTAGGCGCAAGAAAGGGCTTCGCGGGCGGCGAGCTTCCCGTCCCGGCTCGGGTTTCACTCATGATTCCTATTGTGCTACACGCACCGTCCTTCGCGCTCTTCATGCCGCGCTCTCTCCGTTGGCGGCCTGTATCGCCTGGTCCAGATCGGCGATCAGATCGCGGATATCCTCGATGCCCACGCTCAGCCGCACCAGCTCCGGAGTTACGCCGGTATCAGCCTGCTCGGCGGCCGAAAGTTGCGCGTGCGTCGTCGAGGCGGGATGAATCACCAGCGACTTGGCGTCGCCGATGTTGGCCAGCAGCGAAAACAGCTTCAGCGAGTTGATCAGCGTCTTGCCCGCCTCGTAGCCGCCCTTCACGCCGAAGGTCAGCAGCCCGCCCTTGCCCTCCGGCAGGTACTTCTTCGCCCGCTCAAAATACTGGCTGGATTCCAGGCCGGGATAGTTGACCCACGCAACGCCGGGATGCTTTTCCAGGTGCTTGGCCACGGCCAGCGCGTTCTCGGAGTGGCGCTGTAGCCGCAGGTGAAGGGTTTCGATCCCTTGCAGCAAAAGAAACGCATTGAAGGGCGAGAGCGCCGCGCCGGTGTCGCGCAGCCCCTGCACGCGCGCCTTGAGGATGAAGGCTAGCGGACCGAAGGCCTCGGTGTAAACCAGGCCGTGGTACGACGGGTCCGGCGTGGTGAAGTCCTTGAAGCGCCCGGAAGCGGCCCAGTCGAATTTGCCCGCATCCACGATCACGCCGCCGATTGAGGTGCCGTGCCCGCCCAGGAACTTGGTCGCCGAGTTGAGCACAATGTCCGCGCCCCACTCGATGGGCCGCACCAGAGCCGGCGAGGCCGACGTGTTGTCGATCACCAGCGGCAGCTTATGCTCGTGGGCGATGGCGGCTAGCTTCTCAATGTCCACCACGTCCAGCTTGGGGTTGCCCAGCGTCTCGGTATAGATGGCCCGCGTCTTGTTGTTAATCAGCGCGCGCAGGCCGTCGAAGTCGTCCGCGTCCACGAACTTGACCGTAATGCCCAGCCGGGGCAGCGTGTAGTGGAAGAGGTTGTACGTGCCGCCGTAGAGCGAGGTCGTGGAAATGATCTCTTCCCCGGCCGAGGCCAGCGTCGTGGCCGTCAGCGTCTCCGCCGCTTGCCCCGAGGCCACGGCCAGCCCCGCCACGCCGCCTTCCAGCGCCGCCACGCGCTTCTCCAGCACGTCGGTGGTGGGGTTCATGATGCGTGTGTAGATGTTTCCGAACTCCTTCAGCGCAAAGAGCCGCCCGGCATGGTCCGCGTCCTGAAAGGCGTAGGAGGTGGTCTGGTAGATGGGTACGGCGCGCGAGCCGGTGGTGGGGTCAGGGGTTTGACCGGCATGAACGGCAAGGGTGGCAAGATGCTGCTTCGCTTCGGACATTTTTTCTCCTTCTGATGTTATTCAATCATTCCGCGACTACTGGGTGCCCCATCCATCGCGTTCTGTGCGATGGGTGGGATACGATGAACTCCACAAACAAAACGGCCCGCATCCTCATCGGACCGGGCCGCCAGCTTCAGGATCGGTTGCGCTCAGCGCATTTGCCTCTCAAAAGCCACACGGACGGGTCCGCACGCCATGTGTATACACATACACAGGTCCATGACCGCAATTCCGTGATTCCTTGAGTTCAACATGAAAATAGTATCCACGGGAGGCTGGGTGAATGTCAAATAAAATCAAAGCCCTGTAACCTGCGCGTTACTCATCCGCTTTCCAAACAAACGCCCCCGGCTGCGGCAGGCCGATGTGCGCCAGTATGCGAAAGACAAACTGCCGCGCCATTTCGGTGGAGTCGATGGGGTGGTTATAGAAGGCCGGAATGCAGGGGAAGATCACCGCGCCGGCATCGGCGGCCAGCGTCATATTGCGCAGATGGATGCGATTGAAGGGCGTCTCGCGCACGCAGAGGATGAGCGGACGGCGCTCCTTCAGTGTCACGTCGGCGGCACGAGCAATCAGAGAGTTGGCCAGCCCGTGGGCGATGGCCGCGAGAGTCCCCATTGAGCAGGGAAGTATGATCATGCCATTTGACGGATAGCTGCCGCTGGCGATGGCAGCGCCAATATCGGCGTCGGAGTGCTGCACTGTCTTCATGGGTGGTGCGCCAAGCAGTTTTTCCAGCAGATCGTTGCGCCCGCTGAGTCCCAGCTCCTCGGCCAGCACGCGCAGCGAGTTCTCCGAAGCCACAAAGTGGACACGGGCCACGCGCTCATCAGACTCAAGAGCGCGCAGCATCTCGCGGCCAAAGACCGCGCCCGATGCGCCGGTAAGTGCTACGGTGAGGTTCATGGATGAACACTGTCCCTACGGGACTCCCCGTATATTATTGCGTTTTCCTCACCCCACGATGAAGCGTGGGGCTAACAACATCTGCGCCTACGGCGCGGATTCCTGGACCTGCTGTATCCTACTCCCCCAGCACTCGCTTGAAAATCGCGTCCACATTGCCCAACTGGCGCGTGTAGTCGAAGGTGCGGGCGAGCTTCTCTGGAGTTAGCAGCGCGGTGATCGCCGCATCCTTCGCCACCTCATCGCGGAAGATCAGGTCTTCCTTCCATGAGCGCATCGCGTGCGACTGTACCAGCCGGTACGCGTCTTCGCGCATCATTCCGGCTTCGGAGAGATCGAGCAGCAACTGGCCGCTGAAAATCAGCCCGCCGGTGCTTTCGAGGGTCTTCTTCATGCGGTCGGGATAGACCAGCAGGCGGTCGATCAGGTCGGTCGTCTTGGCCAGCAGATAATCCACCAGAATCGTCGAGTCAGGGAAGATGATGCGCTCGACCGATGAGTGCGAGATGTCCCGCTCGTGCCAGAGCGGAATGTTCTCGAAGGCCGCCTGCGCATTGCCGCGAAGCACGCGCGCCAGGCCGCAGATTTGCTCGCTGGTGATGGGATTCTTTTTGTGAGGCATCGCCGAGGAGCCCTTCTGCTTTTCGCTGAAAAACTCCTGCGCCTCGCGCACCTCGGTGCGTTGCAGGTGGCGCACCTCCAGGGCGATTTTGTCGAGGGTACTGGCGAGGATGGCCAGCGTGGAGATGTAGGCCGCGTGCCGGTCGCGCTGGATGACCTGCGTGGCTACCGGCGCGGGCTTGAGGCCGAGGCGCGCGCAGATTTTTTCTTCATGCTCCGGCTTGAGGTGGCCAAAAGTGCCCACCGCGCCGCTGAGCTTGCCGACGCGCATCTCCTCGGCGGCCGCGTCAAAGCGGGCCAGATTGCGCTCCATCTCGGCGTACCAGTTGAGCAGCTTGAGGCCGAAGGTGGTCGGCTCGGCGTGAATGCCGTGGGTGCGGCCGATGGTGGGCGTGTGCTTGAACTCGACGGCGCGGCGCTTGAGCACGACGAGCATGCCCATCAGCCCGGCGCGGAGCAGCGCCGAGGCCTCGGCAACCTGAAGCGCCTGCGCGGTGTCCACAATATCGTTGGAGGTCAGCCCATAGTGCAGCCAGCGGGACTCGGCGTCGAGCCCCTGGTCTTTGAGCGTTTCGGCAACCGCGGTGGTGAAGGCGATCACATCGTGCTTGACCTCGGCCTCAATCTCCTGGATGCGCGCGACGGAGAAGCTTGCCTTGGTGGCAATCGCCTCTGCCGCAGCGGCGGGGATCACGCCGTCCTCGGCCAGTACTGTGCTGGCGGCCGACTCCACCTGGAGCCAGCAGCGGTACTTGTTCTCATCGGTCCAGATGCGGCCCATCGCCGGGCGAGTATAGCGGTCGATCAAGGGAAGCTCCTTGCCAGAGCCGCATTCCGCAGCCCTGCTCCAACTCTTTATTGTACGAGAAATGCTGGGTGCCCCATCCTTTTCGTGCTCTTCGCGAAAAGGGTGGGAGACCACGAACTCTGACCGGCTCAGTAGCGAGGAATCCCCAGCCGCTCGTGGAGTTCATCCACCAGCAGCCCGCGGCCCGGCATGTAGGGCTGGAACCACTCGCCGTCGATCACCAGTTGCGGAACGGCCCGCTTGCCGACGCGGCGCACAAGCTCGGCCGAGGCCTCCCGGTCGCGGTCAATGTCGATCTCGGTGAACTCGACGCCGTGGGAGGTCAGGAACCTGCGCGCGGCTCGGCAATCCCCGCACCAGGAGACGCCATACATTTGCACCTTCATGGGGATAGTTTACAGCTACCGTCGGTCGCGGAAGAAACTCCGCAGCAACTCAGCTGACTCATCAGCCAGAATGCCTTGCTCAACCTGCATCTGGTGGTTAAGTTGCGGATGGTTGAGCACCGCGAGCACCGAGCCTACTGCGCCCGCCTTGGGATCGGCGGCGGCGAAGACGAGGCGGTCCAGACGCGCATGAATCATCGCTCCGGCGCACATCGCGCACGGCTCCAAAGTTACATAAAGCGTGCAACCCATCTGTCGATAGTTGCCGATGAAGGCAGCAGCCGCGCGCAGGGCGACAATCTCCGCGTGGGCCGTGGGGTCCAGGTCGCGCAGCACTCGATTCTGCCCGCGAGCGATGACTGTGCCTTCGCGCACCACCACCGCGCCAATCGGCACTTCGCCCGCCTCCGCCGCCTGGCGGGCTTCATCGAGCGCGGCTTGCATGAAATCGAGATCGGTCATTCGAGCCAAAGACTCCGCAGATGCGTGAAGTTGATCACGTTCAGCCCCCGCGACTCCAGGGAATTGCTCAAAGGAAAATCGATCGTGAGAATGACGTGTGATGTTGCAAGCGCCGCAAGAGCTGCGTCGGTCAACCCGAGCCACATAAAATCGCCCGTCGCTATCGTTGTCGCAGTAGTCCATTCTTCCGGAATGATTTCAATCTGCCGCGAGAAATGCCTGGACCAATCGTCTTTCATCCATCTAGGAAGGGAGTTTGCCAGATTGGAAACTTCGGTGAGAACGTGAGGCGTCGTTCGAAGCACCGAGAAGATGGTTAGAGCCTCATCAAGAAGTTCAATATCTTCGATTTGAAAGCTATTCAGACGCTTGAAGCTGTTCACCAACTCTCTATTAAAGCTGGCACACCAATGGAGCAAGAGCAAGTTCGAATCCAGAATTGCCGGCTTGCCTATATGCGGCTTCAGCAGCGGATTGTCCGCTGCTATCATGCAGCCCGCTCCCTCAGGGCAACCAATTTCCCTTCCGAACCATCAACAACGACGACCTTGGCAATGCGGGCAAGAGTCCTTGCGCTGCGAATCCCCGCTAGCAGAGCGTCAGGACTGTAGCTCGGATTCGGAACACTGAGAGTGATGGCCCAGTTTTGGCCTTCTTTCTCCAACTCCTCAAGACGAATATCTTCTGCACATGATTTTGGGGAAGGGACGCCCTTGATCGGCGCCGGAGGGATGATCGCAAGTTCAGGCAGTAGTTCTTTGAATTGCGCACGCGCAATCTGAATCACTTCTTTAATGTCCAAGCTCATTTACGCACCTCCTCCTGCACCATTCTATCCCAAAACCGCCTCGCCAGCGGCCGGCTGCTGCTGAGTCATGCAGTGCAGCGTGCCCAGACCCCAGACTAAATCGACGCTGTGAATGCCAATGACTTCACGGCCCGGAAATACATCTGCCAAAATGTTCAGAGCGACGCGGTCGTTGGGATCGTGAAAGGTGGGAACCAGAACGAACTCGTTGGCGATATAGAAGTTGGCGTAACTGGCCGGAAGGCGCTGCCCGCGAAAGGCCACTGGGCGCGGCATCGGCAGCTCGACGATCTCAAACTGCTTCCCATCGAGGGTGCGGGCGGCCTTGAGGCGTGCGAGATTATCGGCAAGCGGCGCGTGGTTTGGGTCATTCTTGTTTGACTCGACGGCGGCGACAATCGTCGTGGGCTCGGCGAAGCGGGCGATGTCGTCGATGTGGCCGTGGGTATCGTCGCCGGCGATGCCGCAATTGAGCCAGATCACCTGATCGATGCCGAGAAAGTCGTGAAAGGCCCGCTCCAGTTGCGCGCGGCTGATCCCGGGATTGCGCTCTTGTACCTCGCTGAGCAGGCACTCCTCGGTGGTGAGCAGAACGCCCGCGCCGTTCACGTCGATGGAGCCGCCTTCAAGGACCAATCTCTGCGAAAAGCCATCGGCCAGCTTAATCGCCGGCTTCCATTCGGGCAAGCCAAATAACTTAGTAACTCGCCCTGGCACCTGATCGTCGAGCGGCCAGTCGTCGTACTTGGCCCAGGCGTTGAAGCGCCAATTCGTGATAGCGATCTTGCCTTCTTTGTTACGGAGGAAGATAGGCCCGGAATCACGAGTCCAACTGCGATTCGTCGGCCACAAGTGAAAGCTCACCCGGTCGAGATTCGCTCCGGCGCGTTCCAGAATCCCGAAGACGCGTAGCTCGGCTTTCGCATCCTCGACGAGAATATGCACGAACTCATGCGCGGCGAGCAGACGCACGATCTCCGCATAGAGCCAGGGGATGGCCTGAAACTTGCCCGGCCAGTCGTCGGGGTTGTGAGGCCAAGCAAGCCAGGTGGCCTCGTGCGGCTCCCACTCGGCGGGCATTCTGAAGCCGAGTTCGCGCGGCGTTTTTGCGGGCGGCAAATGAGCGGGCATTTTTACTTCAACTCTCCGTCCGCCGGCCACGCATTCACCGGATCGAGAAAGCGCTTGGTGATGGGTTCGTAGGCGTCGATGCGGCGGTCGCGCAGGAAGGGCCAGTTGCGGCGCGTCTCTTCAATGAGGCCAAGGTCAATCTCGCCAACTAGAATTTCCTCGGCATTGTGCGAGGCTTTGGCAATGATGCGGCCGAAGGGATCGGCCAGGAAGCTGCCGCCCCAGAACTCGATGCCCGCGCCGGTAGCACGATTTCCGGAAACGTCGCCATGCTCGATTCCCACGCGGTTGACCGCGGCCACATAGACGCCGTTGGCAATGGCGTGGGAGCGCTGAATGGTCTGCCAGGCCTCGACTTGCGCCGCGCCGAACTCGGCTTTCTCCGCCGGATGCCAGCCGATGGCGGTGGGATAGAAGAGCGCCTCAGCGCCTTGCAGAGCCGTGAGCCGGGCGGCTTCGGGATACCACTGATCCCAGCAAACCAGAGTGCCCACGCGGCCAAAAGCCAAATCCACGGCCTGAAAGCCCAGATCGCCGGGCGCGAAGTAATACTTTTCGTAAAAGAGCGGATCGTCGGGAATGTGCATCTTGCGATAGACGCCGGCGAGGTCTCCATCGGCGTTCAAGGTGACCGCCGTGTTGTGGTAAAGCCCCGGCGCGCGCCGCTCAAAGAGCGAGGCGATGATCGCGACCCGCAACTCGCGGGCTACCTCGGAGAGGCGCGCCGTCGAGGGACCGGGAATCTGCTCAGCCAGATCGAAAAGGCGCAGATCCTCGCGCTGGCAGAAGTACTGCGTGCGGAAAAGCTCCGGCAGGCAGACGACGTTGGCGCCCAGCCGCGCCGCCTCGCGGATGCGCTCGATGGCAGCGGCGAAGTTGGCCTCCGGGTCGGCGCTCATGCGCATCTGCACGAGTCCCACGTTGAATTTGCGTGAATTCGTCATAGGCTGAAGACTATCTTACTCATAAACGAGGCCGGTTGAGATTTGTGGCTTCCCACCCTTTTCACACAGAACGTGAAAAGGATGGGGCACGGAAATTCTGTGGAAGACGCAGCAAGGCCAACCCCGCCAAGCGGAATTGGCCTACTTGCCGCTGCCGGATGCGCTCCCTATTCGTCCAGAATCAGCACGGCGGCGGCGATCGTGGTGGTCCACAGCCCGCGCTTGTCGCCCATCGCCGATTGCGTCACGTTGCTGGTGCGGACAATCTTGTTGGAGATGCGATAAATCTCCTTCTTCTCATCCCAGCTTTTGTCCGGATCGAACTCCACATCCAGTGTGGTGGCCAGCATCTCGGCGGCCAGTTCCTCGGCGTATTCGCCGGCCTGATCCTCGGTTTCGCCAAAGCTGTGATGCTCGCTCAGGTAGCCGTAGGTGTTTTTATCCGCAGGAATGGCCACGCCGATGCTGGAAACCAGCAGGCGGTGCGGCTCGCGCGTCGAGTTCTCCGCGATGACCGCAAAAACCACCTCGCCGGGGTGCAGGTAGGTGAGGCCTTCCTTGCGCGTGATCATCTTGCAGCGCGGCGGAAAGATGGACGAAACGCGCACCAAATTCTGCGAGGCAATCCCCGCATCCCGAAGCGCCAGCTCAAAGGAGGTTAAACGCTCCTTGTGTTTGCCTACGCCCTTGGTGAAAAACAGCTTCTTCGGGACCATGCTTTTTCCCAATTTCTATGTTTCCTCCCTGTGGTTGAAGATCGGCAATTGCAAACAACGTACCCGCATGAGTTTATCGCATCCGGGCGGGTTAAAACAGTGAATATCCGCACAGCATCCACACTTCCGCGAGCGATGGCCTGAACTGGGAAGAATCGAGCGCTTCTCAGGCGCGTTTTAATGCCCGTTTCAAGACCGTATCCAGCGCCGCTTTGAGCTCCGCGTACTCGTCCGGCGCCAGCGTGCCGGCAATCTTCTCGCTCTCCAGCGCGAAGAGCTCTTCCTTGAGCACATTCAGCAGCGCCGCGCTTTTATCCGCGGGCGGCTGCGCCGCGCTGGCGTTGAAGGCCGCGCCTGCTGCCGGTTTGCGCATCAGGAAGGCCGCGGTAACAATCATCAGCAGCGCCAGTCCGCCCAGAATCCAGCCTTTGTACTTGCTGAGGGGGTCGGGAGTGTTGATGGGATTGCCGATGCCGCCGCCGGGCTGTGCGCCGGCAGCGCCTGCTTCCTGGCCGCCCATGCCGGAGGCGGACTGCTGGCCGCCTTGTCCACCCTGCCCGCTCTGGTCGTCGCGGGGCAGGGAACCGCTGCCCGATACGGTAAACTCCAGCGCCTTGCCGGGAAGAGCGTTGCGGGCCACTAAGGTTTGAAAGCTGGGGTCCTGCGGCGCTGACTGGAAGCTCGATCCCGCGCCCGCGGCAAAGGTCATGCTTTTGGGCAGCATCACCCACACAGTTCTCGCCGGTATCGAGAACTGGGGATGAAAGGTAAACTTGCCGCTGTAGGGCAGCTCATATTCGATCTGGAAGAGCGTGCCTTTGTCGGCGTCGTCGGGCTGGATGGGAAAGTTGAAGGAGTAATGGCCTTTGGGTCCGTCCGGGTCCAGCTTGATGGTGGTCGTCAGCCCTCCCGGCCGCTGTCCGCTGACGCTGTCCACCACTGCCCCATCCGGCAGCACAATCTCAAAGGTGCGCGGCGTCCATTGCGTGCGCGGCGGCATGCTGGCGTTGTGGACGGCGTAGCGCTCCACGACGCGAAGCTGACCGCCCGTGGTTTCCACCAACCCAATCACATCCTCATCGATGCCGACTCCATCGACCTTGGCGGCCACGTCATAGACCGTGATGTCGCCCGGTCCGCTTCCCTGCGGAGCGGCAATGAAGTAGCCCGCGCCCTGGTGAGTTACCCGCACCAGGTAAGGACCGCTGCCCGGCTCGTTCAGCGAGTAATGCCCGCGGGCGTCAGTGGTAGCCTTGGCGGCCTCATTCATCCCGGCCTGCACATCCACCAGCACCACTGTATCGCCCACGGCGGGCTTGCCGGTGGTCTTGTCGGTCACCGTGCCGGTGACTTGAGCGGCTTGCGCCAGCGCTCCCGTGAGCAGCAAGCTCACGGCAATCATGCGAAAAATCATTGGAGTCAATTTCATCTTCGGAAAGACCTCTTTCAATTGCTATGAAGCCGGGTGCCCCGCGTCCCGAATTTGGGACGTGGGAAACAAAGAACCTTTACCAGCTCATTTCACACCCGCTGTAAAAGCTCAATCTCGCCCAGCAACTGCGCCGTCTCGTTTTCCAACTGCCCGCGCTGGACGACAAAATCTTCTTCAGGATACTTGCCCGCCTTGAACTCGAAGTTCAGGTCGCGCAGATTTTCGTAGAGCTGTTCCTTGCGCTCCAACAGATAGTCCAGCCGCGTCTTCTCGCGCTGCGAGGCGAAGACGTTCTCCGGCCAGAAGGTGTAGACGAAGAGCACAAACAACAGCAGCACTCCGGCAATTAAACCCAGTGTTGGCGTCATAATTCAGCAGCCTCCATAGCCCTATTCCCTATTCCCTAGTTCTTAGTCCCTATTCCCTATTCCCTATTCCCTATTCGGTCTCCCGGCGAATCTTGTCCCTGAGCGCGTCCATGGCCGGATCGGAGGCTGGAGCTTCGCTCTGCGTCTTGCCCACCGACCATCGCCGAACCAGAAGAATCGTGCCCAGCAGCGCCGCGGCGAAGACCGCAAAGGGCGCAATCCAGGCCACCAGGTCAAAGCCATGGGTGGTGGGCGCGGCCAACACCACCGCGCCGTATTTTGCAACGAACGTGTCCAGAATCTCTTTGTCGCTGAGGCCCTTGGCAATGCCCGCGCGCAGTTCATTCAGCTCACCCGTGGAGTTCGGGCAGCCCACATGGTTGCATTCGCCCAGGATCTCCGCGCAGCCGCAAGTGCACATCAGCCGGTGATTCAGGTCGACGAAGCGAGAGTTCGGTTCCGTCGCGCCCAGCGAGAAGCAGACAGCCACGGCCAGCGCCAGCGCCTGCGCGCCCTTGATCCAAAACGTAAAGCGACTGGAAGCTCTCATTGCTGGCCTCCTTTTTGCGTCCCCGGCTTCAGGCTGGGAACCAGCGCAATCAGCGTGCCCCAGAACATCAGCGCCACGCCGGCCCAGATCCAGCTCACCAGCGGATTGAGGAAGGCTTTGATGATCGGCTGGTTGGTGTCGGGATTCGTCCCCTCGTAGACCACGTACAAATCCCACTCCGGCCTCGAGTGAATCGCCACCATGGTTTGCGGCTGCTCGCTGGCCAGATAAACGCGTTTCTCCGGCGACATTTGAAATTGCTTCTTGCCGCCCTTGTACACATCCAGCAACGCATATTCAGAGTTATAGTTGGCGTTCGAGTCCTGCGTAGCGCCGACGCACTCCAAAACATAGGGTCCGATGGATAGCTTATCGTGCAGCGCCATCTCGCTTTCCACGCTGCGATTGAAGGCCGCGCCGGCCAGGCCGACGACCACAATCACCACGCCGATGTGAATAATGTAGCCGCCATAGCGGCGCGTGTTGCGGCGAATCAGCATATACTTCGCCCAAATCAGATTGCGCCCGCTCTGCCGGGCAATAACCAGGGTTCCGCGCATGAACTCCGAAGCGATGGCGGTGAAGACGGCCGCCGAGAGCGCAAAGGCTACAATCGCGTAAAAGCTGCCCTGATCGAACGCGCCGTCTTTCCACGGCTTCACGCCCACGACCAAGCAGACGGCGACCGTAGCCCACAGCGCAACGCACGGCAGCACGAAGTTGCGCTTGATGGCCCTGAGTGATGTAGCTCGCCACGGCAGCAGCGGGCCGACTCCAGTCAAAAAAAGCAGAAACAGCCCGATAGGGACAGCCACGGCGTTATACCAGGGCGCGCCCACCGTGACCTTGTTGCCGACGACGTACTCGCTGAGGATGGGAAAGAGCGTTCCCCACAGAATCACGAAACAGGCGGCCAGCAGCACCAAATTATTGAACAAGAAGCTCGATTCGCGGCTGACCAGCGACTCCAGATGGTGCTCGCTCTTCAGGTGGTCGCGCTGCAAGATGTAGGTGAAGATGCAGACCGCCAGCACGATCCCCATGAAGACCGTGAACCAGGTGCCGATCGACGATTGCGCGAAGGCGTGCACCGAACTGACCAGGCCGGCGCGGGTCAGCAGCGTGCCCAGCAGTGTCAATAGGAAGGTGGAGAAGATCAGCCACACATTCCAGCTCTTCATCATGCCTTTCTTCTCCTGCATCATCACGGAGTGGAGAAAGGCGGTGCCGGTCAGCCAGGGCATGAAGCTGGCGTTCTCCACTGGGTCCCATCCCCAGTAGCCGCCCCAGCCCAACACGGCGTAGGCCCAGTGCATTCCCAGGAAGATGCCGCAGGTAAGGAAGAGCCAGGTCACCATCGTCCAGATGCGGGTAATTTTGATCCATTTTTCGCCGGGGTATCGCATCATCAGCGCGCCCAGAGCGAACGCGAAAGGCACCGAAAAGCCCACGTAGCCCAGGTAGAGCATGGGCGGATGAATCACCATTTCCGGGTACTGCAAGAGCGGATTCAGCCCGGCGCCATCGGCGGGAATCGCTCCCTGAAAGAGCGAAAACGGCGGCGCGGCAAAGCATAAAATTGCCAGGAAAAAGACCTGAATCCCGGCCAGAATCGCTCCGGCATAGGCGTAAAGCTTCACGTCCCGCTTGTGCGTAAGCCGCAGCACGAAGCCATACGCGCCCAGCAGCCACGCCCACAGCAGCAGCGAGCCTTCCTGTCCGCTCCACAACGCGGAGAACTTATAAGCCCCCGGCAGCGCGCGGTTGGAGTGCTCCAGAATGTAGGTGATGGAAAAATCGTTGGTAAAGACCGACCAGACCAGCGCGAAGGCCGCTGCCGTGACGGCCCAAAAGCCGGCGATTCCCGCCCGCCGCGCCGTATCCGCCAGCCGCTCGGGCGATATAGCCGAGGGCTGCCCGGTCGCGATCAGCCGCAGCGCAACCGCCCCGGCCAGCAGGTTCCACGCGGCCAGCGCCAACGCGATAAGAAGAGCAAAACTGCCAAAGGCTGCCATCAAGACTCCAGAATGATTCTCGCACGCGGACGGGGAGCGCGAGCGGCCTCCCGGCGAACCATTTCTCGTTCCATCATAGCCGCTCCCGGTGTGATCTGCCTCACGCTCCAGGTGGAGAATCAAGTGGGGTTGGAGACCCGGAAGCTCAAAAATCTCTGTGTGCCCTCCGCCCCGGTCCCCAAAGGCGAGGGACCGGGGCCACCCTCAGCGATTGTTGGAAATCTCACCGGGACCGGGGCCACACGCCTGAAAAGGGCCTTGATAATCATCGATATCTGTGATTCAATTGCAGGGTATGGGTACTCAGAACCCTATCGTTGAGATCGATCCGAGCCAGTTTCAATTTCCTCTTGCCCAATTGGCTCTTACGATGTCTCTGAAGGTCGAGCGCGAGGGAACGCAGCTGCTGAGAGCTCCAAGTCACGTTGCAGAGGATATCGGGGTTCTGCTACGAATTTCAAATGAAACACTAAACTTACTTTGCTATATCAACGCAGATGAGCGGGTAGAAAAGGACTGTACATTCAAGTCGATTTATACGGTTGTCGCTCTCCCTCTCATCAGAAATATGATCGATAATCTATATAACATCACGTATATTTTGGAAGATCCGCCCAATCATGGGCGCAACTTTAGACTGGCTGGAATAAAGAACAGACAAAGAAATCTGAAAGAAGACGAGGAAAGGTTCGGAGGCCGCGCAGAGTGGGATAGTTGGATAGCAGATGCGAAGGAAAAGTTGTCGCTAAATATGCGCCGAATCAAGGCAACACAAGAAGATGTGGATTTCCAGTCCGAATGGAGAACCCTCGGAAAATATATTGGCCATAAGGGAAAAGGTGCAACCTTGACTGACAACCAGCGCTTTCTCAAGCTCTTTATGCTGGGAAGGTGGCGCGAATATTCCGCGCTAGCGCACGGCGGACCGGAATCGCTTTTAGATTTTGGCATGTATTTTCTTCGTAATGAACAGCCTTTTGAGGACAGACCGAAGATCGACGATAATCTCGATCTTATTCGGGACCAGCACTTGACGCGCGCTTACGTCGTCCTGCTTTCCACGATCACTGAGCTTCAGGTCTTTTTCCATTTTAAAGATGCCAACATCGACTCCCGCCTCCAAAGAATTTGGGATGCGATTATGTTGATCACGGAGGCAAAAGAACTTTACGAAGAGCGATACGAAAAGCTCATGAGAGATACGGGCATTCTTCACTAAAGCAATTGTGCGCATGGCGCGGGCTGTCGTGGGCGATCCAGAAGTAAGGCAAAAGATGGGTCACGGTGCATTTGTAAAACGGTCGGCGAACCCTATAAAATACCTGTAAAGAGCTATAGATTGATGGAGCTTTCCCACCTTAGGCGCAAGAACAATGACGCGCCGAAGGCGGGGCGCCCGGCCAGTGCAGCCACTATCGTTTACCCGCAGCGTCCTCCCTGATCACTTGCCCCATCAAACCGTGTCGTTCGATGAAGCCAAAGAATCGATCACCGAGGACGCCATTGTAGAAGCTGCCTGTTTGGTGGTACGGTTCCATCTCAACCACTTCCATGCACTGATACATCTCGCTCATTCTCCGTTTCAATTGTGAAATTGACAGGAGGGCGATGTCAGTGCGATTGGGAATGCCGTCCCGAATATGCCTGGTCTCCGCTTCGGTGTATTCTGTCTGTGCGTGATCTGAGCCCCACACGGCCTGGTCGGCCTTGCATTGCTCCGCAGTCGGCGCATGATCTTGAGAAAAAGAGGGCGATGCGAAGAGGATCACAGCCAAGGCCCAAATATATCCCACCACCATTCCTACGCGCTTTGTCATAATCACCTACCTCCGTAACACTTTGACACTGAGTCAGAACGATTCAAATCGCCGCGGGTGGCCCATGTCCCATAGTATCAATCCTATAAAAGTTGGGTGGCCCAGGTCCGGATTTTCGGAACTGGGAGACCACGAGCCCCAACCAGTGTTTTTCTGACCTCTGATCCCTGACCCCTGATCCCTGACCGCTCAAAAGGCGACGATTCCCAGCCCCGGAACCATCTGAAAGTGGCGCAGATTGGCGGTTGCAACGCGGTAGCCAAGCTCCAGCGCCGTGACGCCGATCAGCAAGTCGGAGAGCGCCACGCGAACGCCCTGGGCGGCATTCTCGCCGTCGATCTGACCGGCCCTGAGAGCTATCGCAGCCGTCACCGGATGCACCGGAAGAGCGGTCATCAGTTCGTCGAGGAACTGCCGCCGCGCGGCCTTTCTTTGGGGCGTGTTGGCGCGGGCTATCCCATGAGCCAGTTCGATCAGCGTAATCACCGAGACGGCCACATCCTCACCGGCGGCGCGCACGGCGATCTCGGCCAGAGCCTGCCGGGCGTTCCGGCCCTCCCGCTCTGCCGCGATAAGTACGCTGGAGTCCAGTATCAGTCCCATACGATCAGGCCCACCAGGTCAATCCCACGCTGGAGGATTGAGCGGCTCGCGATGAGCGGCGATTGCCGCTGCAATATCGCTGGCGAAATCCTCGTCGATGGTTGCCGGAGAGTCCGCGGGTAGCAGGGCGATGCACTCCTCAATGGAGCGGCGCGGCGGAGACGCCGTGCGCAGCACTGTCGGCGGATAGTCGCCATTCTCTATCACGATCTCCGCGCCCAGGCGAATGTGAGCCAGCAGCCCGGCAAAGTCGCGGACGGCGTCAGTCTCCGAGATGTGGATCGTTGCCATATTCACCATGATACCTCGATTTCAGGCGAATGGACCAGGTTTATCCAATAAAGTCGGCGGGTGGCCCATGTATGGATTTTCAGACATGGGAGACCACGAACCCCAACCAGCGTTTTTCTGATCCCTGATCTCTGTACTCAGGCTACCGCAGCCACTTTCTTCGGCCTGCCGCCCAGTCGGCCGTTTGCTCGGGACGCCCGCGCTTTCGCGGCGCTCCGAACTTTGCCACCCAGCTCTCCCAGGCGCGCGGCCATCCATCGTTTCGATCCGAAGGACCCTTCCAGCAGCGCCGGAATATACAAGTCAGCGTCCAGAGCGGGGAAGTGAAGACCAAAGCCCGGCGGGTCAATCTCTATCTCCCGCAACTGCTCCCATGTGGCTGTCTCCAGCCCTTGCGTATCGCGCGGCGAGAAGGAAATCTCCAGCCCAGTGCTCAGGCCCACCACAACGCGTCCGATGCGGCGATCATAACGGGCGGTGACGGCGTGGGGAATTGTCGCCAGCATCTCTTGCCCTCTGCGGTTGGCTTCCAGGAATTCTTCATGCTCATCCATGTATTTCCTCCCATGCCCTGCACAGTTCGGTGATGTGATCCAGTAACTTTGCTTGAATGTCGGGTAACTGGTGATCTGAAAAACCAAAATTTACCCGCAAAATCAGTGGGCCAGCCGGACAATTCAAGTTGAAGATGGCGCTGTTTCCTTGCCCGATGACATGAACGTGCGCCGGCCAATGATCGTTGGGGTAGATCATGATGCGCAGACTCCCCAATCTCAGGACAGTTGGCATGAGAGCAGAGTACCATAAACCTGAGCGGTTAGGATAGAGTCCGGACCACAGTAGTTCACTATAAGGCAGGTAGCCCAGATGGGGAAACTCGGACAGACAGTCTTCACGGACACGCTACTCGTAAACCGGGAAGGCCATCAAAATCCTTGAGGTTCGCGGTTAACAGAGCATAGTCATTTTCAATAGCTTGAGCTGCTATCCAAAGATCGTTGACCCGTGTTCTTGGCGAACGGCCCGACTGTTTCATGAAGGCGGCCAGGAGGCCGAAGGCGGAGGCCGTAAGGGAGGTAACGTCGAGAACGGGCCGCTGTTGCAAGATGCGCAACGAGCGGATGCGCAGCATCCGTGTTGCTGGATCGCTGCACGATTCGACGCCAAAGTTCAGCCCTCCGAGCGAAATAGCTGAAATGTAAACCTGCTCGTCCCCGGCAGCCTTGAGGACGGATTGACTGGACATCTGCCCGCTGGTCAACCCTACCCAGATAGAAGTGTCGAAGATCATCCCCATGGATTTCGAACCTCTTCATCAAATTCTCCACGGCTGTCCTTGAGCCAGGAATCGCCTTGGGCAGGGGTTAGCTTTCCTCCGAGGCCAGCGATGGCTTGCGCCGCGGTCATGTTTCTCTTAGCGGGAATAATATGGGCTATTTCAGTGCGATTCCGCATCACGCTGACCGTTTCGCCAGTGAGAATGCGTTCCAGGATGGCGCTCGTGTTGCGCGCCAGATCGGAGGCGCTAATGATCTGCATTTTCATACCTCACCCACAAGAAATGCACAACAATACATATAGATACATACTATACGCATTTTCAGCGAATAGAAAGTGCTGACGGGTGGCCAAGGTCCGGATTTTCGGACCTGGGAGACCACGAACCCCAACCAGCGTTTTTCTGATCCCTGATCCCTGATCTCTGGCAGGTGATCTGGAAAACCACGGCCCCCACGGAAACGGTACCGGCCCGTGGCGCGAACCCGCGAGGTCGAAGTCGCCCCAATTTGCCCCGAAACTGTTGCAAAACCCGCCCAGAATGTACCGAAAATGCGCCTAAAATGTGCCAAAAAACGACCAAATACAGTCTAATTTGAGCTTTTATTAGACTTTTGGTCCAGTGATAAGCCTACCTTTACCCGCTTTCTGTATACCTGTAACCTGACATTTTCCGGTTTTGAACGCTATCCCGCCCTAATGTCCACCTATAGGCCCATAGAATTGCCTTGTTAAGTCGCCCTGCAGGCATACATAAACACTCGCCTCCCAAGACGACATTTGATTGTGTACCCGATCTTTGATCCAGCTACAAATGATTGGGTGCCCCATCCTTCGCGCTCCTTGCGAAGGGTGGGAAACCACGAACCCCTCAACCAAACAAAAACTCTTTCTCGCGCAGTTCCTTGATCGAATCGCGCAGACGCGCCGCCCGCTCGAACTCGAACTTCTTTGCCGACTCGCGCATCTCCGTTTCCAATTTGGCGATGAAACTGTCGAGTTCCGCCTGAGTGGCAAACTCCGGCAAACCCGCCGTCTCTTCCACTTCCACATCGCCGTACTCGGCCTTTAGAATCGTGGCCAGGCCCATGTCCACCGGGCTGATAATCGACTGCGGCGTGATCCCATGTTCCTCGTTATAAGCCCTCTGAATTGTTCGCCTTCGATCAGTCTCGTCGATGGCGCGGCGCATCGAGTCGGTGATGCGGTCGGCGTAGAGGATGGCGCGGCCCGCGATGTGGCGCGAGGCGCGGCCCATGGTCTGGATCAGCGAGCCGGCTGAGCGCAAAAAACCCTCTTTGTCGGCGTCGAGGATCGCCACCAGCGAAACCTCCGGCAGGTCCAGCCCTTCGCGCAGCAAATTAATTCCAATCAGCACGTCGAACTCGCCCTTGCGCAAGCCGGCGAGCAGCTTGACGCGCTCCAGAGTCTCGATCTCGGAGTGAAGATAACGGCAGCGAACGTCCACCTCGGTGTAGTAGCCGGCCAGATCCTCGGCCATGCGCTTGGTCAGCGTGGTCACCAAAACCCGCTCATTCCGTGCGGCGCGGTCGCGAATCTCGGCGAGGAGGTCGTCTATCTGGCCTTTTACCGGGCGTATCTCCACCTCCGGGTCCACCAATCCCGTGGGGCGAATCACCTGCTCCACCACGACTCCGGCTGATTTGGTCAGCTCATACGGCCCCGGTGTCGCGGAGACATAAATCGCCTGCTGTATGCGGTTCTCAAACTCCTCGAACTTCAGCGGCCGATTGTCCATGGCCGAGGGCAGACGGAAGCCGTAATCGACGAGGTTTTGCTTGCGGCTGCGGTCGCCGAACCACATCCCGTGCACCTGCGGAATGGACGCGTGGCTCTCATCCACAAAGAGCAGAAAATCGCGGGGAAAATAATCCAGAAGCGTGGGCGGCGCCTCGCCCGGCAGGCGGCCCGAAAAGTGCCGCGAATAATTCTCGATCCCGTGGCAGTAGCCCATGGATTTGATCATCTCCAGATCAAAACGCGTGCGCTGGTGAATGCGCTGCGCCTCCACCATGCGCCCCTGCGCCTCCAACTCGGGAATCCACGCATTCAGCTCCGCCACAATCGAATCAATCGCCTCGGCCTTCCGCTCCGGCTGCATCACATAATGGCTCTTGGGATAGATGGGCAGCCGCGCATAGCGCTGCTTCACCGTGCCGAAGAGCGGATCAATTTGAGAGAGGCTCTCGATCTCATCGCCGAATAACTCAATCCGGTAAGCCGTTTCATCGTAGGTAGGAAAGACCTCGATAATATCGCCGCGCACGCGAAATGTGCCGCGATGGAAGTCCGTGTCGTTGCGTTCGTAGAGGATTTCGACCAGCCTGCGAGTGATGTCCTTGCGGCTGATGCGCTGGCCTTTTTCGAGCAGCAGCAGCATCCCGTAGTAGGCCTCCGGCGAGCCCAGGCCGTAGATGCAGCTCACCGAACTGACAATGATCGCGTCGCGCCGCTCGAACAAGCTGCGCGTAGCCGAGAGGCGCAGCTTGTCCAGCTCTTCATTGACGGTCGCTTCCTTCTCAATGTACAGGTCCCCGGCGGGAATATAAGCCTCCGGCTGGTAGTAGTCGTAGTAGCTGACAAAGTATTCGACCGCATTGTTGGGAAAGAACTGCTTGAACTCGTGATAAAGCTGCGCGGCGAGGGTTTTATTGTGCGCCAGAATCAGCGCCGGCCGGTTGGACTGCTCGATGACTTTGGCCATCGTGAAGGTCTTGCCCGAGCCGGTCACGCCCAGCAAAACCTGGCTCTTCTCCCCCGCCGCCAGACCCGCCATCAGTTCGGCAATCGCCCGCGGCTGATCTCCCCTCGGCTCGTAGCTCGTTACCAGTTCAAAGTCCATGCAAAGATTATACGCGAAGAGCGAATAAGTGGCGAAGACGAGGGCGAGGATTCAGGGCGGCTGCCGGTCCAATATATCGCTTTATAAGGCGACTGCGTAACTGGTCCCACAGGACGACAAAAAAGCGCGATTTTGTGGGCCTCCAGGCTGACCAAAGAGCGCAGTGGAGTGTAAAACGAAAGAATGCAGGCTTGCAGGTTGACGGAAAAATGGCAAATGCCGGTTTATAAACGGACCAAAAGATGAAAAAATACCTAAATATGGCTGTTTTTAGGCGTTATTTGGTGCATTTTTAGCGCATTTTAGACGCATTTTTGGCAGGTTTTGCAGCAGATTCGGGGCGGATTGGGGTCCGTGGTTTCCCGGCATCCAGGTCTCTGACCGGATGAAATGGTGCTATGAGCGGTGCGAGCGCGGGCTGGGAAGCCCGCGCTACAGCCGGCCTGGAGGCCAGCGCTACATTTTTTAAGGAAACGGTCAGAGACCTGGGGCACCCGGCGAATATGAGGCGAAGGTGTTCGCAAGCTGCGCGTTCCCTTGCGCAAAAAATGCTATTCATCAAGCTAGAGGTAGTTTGGCTTATTTTTGGCCAAAAAACTGCGTCGTAACAGGTTTTGGGCGCCGGGCGGCGGGGCGATGGCTTGTATCCTGCCAGTTACCCTAGTCCCTGAGCCAGCCCCGAATGATTGGATACCCCCTCCTTCGCGTTCTTTGCGAAGGGTGGCAGACCACGAACCCCTACGCTGTTTCCTCTTTCAGGTAATGGTTCAGTTTGGTTTTCCAAAGGGCTTGCACTTGGCGGGCGAAAGAAAGGAGAAAGAGGCGAAAGAATTTGATATTTGATGACAGAATACGGTGAACTAGACTAATATGAACGGTACTATGGATGCCTTGAAGATCACCGACCTGACTGCTGTTCCGTGGACCAATCCGAATGATGTTCCTTCGGTCTACTGCAACAATGCATCGGTTGCCATCGCGCCCTGGGATATTCGAATTCTCTTTTCGGAAATTCTCACCACAAGCAATGCGGGAGAGTTGGCTATCGTACTGAGGGCAAACGTTACGATGAATCCAGCACACGCTAAGGCATTAGCAGGTGCTCTGGCGTCTTCTGTAGAGGCATACGAGGAGAACTTCGGCAAGATCACAGTGCCGAACGTCGCGGTGCCGAATACGGACGGGCAAATACCTGCTGAAGCCCAAAGAGAGCTGTAGCGGGGCAAGTCAAATGCCGGGATTCAACACCAATACGATCTGGACAACCGTCTCTATCCACGGAAACACTATCCGTCTTTACGAAGAGGATTTTCTTCATCTGGTTGAGCATCCGGAAATGGCTGGTCAAGAAAATCTCATCAAAGAGTCTGTAGAAAAGCCCACGGTCGTGCGAGAAGGTAACTACCCTGATTCGTGTGCTTTTTATCGTCCGTCCAGCACGAACCCAGGAGCAATCAAAGTGTTGGTCTGGCATGATAAAGAAACCTTCTTAGGAGGCGGGACAGAAGGGCACGTTACCACCGCATTTCCTGTTAGTGAACAACATTATCGGAATAGAGGTTCTTGGCCGATAATTGCTACGTATCCAGAGAACGAACCATGAGAATCAACTATGCACTTCACGCTGATGTTCTGTACGTTGTCTTCACAGACACGACGAATCCGTGTGCCTATATTGAGTTGGATTCAGGTGTGATCTGCCGCGTTGACGAGACAACCGATAAGGTGGTGGGCATTACTGTTCCCGACTTCAAGCGGAGAGTTGAGAATAACGAGAGTATTCAGATTCCAGAGTTTGAGGACGGGTTATCGGCTGAGAGACTATTGCAGGAATATCAACAGGAACGATAAATGAAACGTAATAATGAATAGTCAATCTCTCTCCCCAAGCCCTTCCGCAGTAAGTCTCTATCCTTCGTAGATTTGGCCACGGTTTGTTCGGGTAGGAGCGCAACCAGTTCCTCAACCGTCCAAACGTGATCTGCCAGCGCCGCTTCCATGGCTGGCGTTACCCACAAGCTCTGATGCCCCCGGCAGAAGTTGTAGAACATTACTAGAGCGCGACCGCATGGCTATGGTTATCGATCTTCTTTGTGAAGGCATTTGTTAATCGGATAAACCGCCGCATCGACATTCTCATGGTCAGATTCTGGCGCTCAACATAGGACGTGCTGACATGGTCCGGGTCCGGGTTGCCGAGTGCTCCAAGCCTCGATCTTTAGACCTGGGATAAAATTAGCCTCATGAGGAGTTCAATGAGCGATGTGAAATTCACGGTCGGCGGCGCGATGGAGGAGGAAGCCTCGCGCCGGTTCATCGACGCATGGCGTCGCGGCGAGCGCGGAGAGCTTCCACGAGCGACTTTTGGCCTTTGAAAATTGGGAGGCTCTGGCCCGCGTCCTTACCGGCAAGCGGATGGAGTTGCTGCGCTACGTGCGGCGCAACAACGTACCCAGCGTCCGGGCTTTGGCCAAGGCGCTCAGCCGTGATTACAGTAATGTCTGTGCGGATGTGAAAGCTCTGGCGGGCGCGGGACTTTTGGAAAACACCAGCCATGGGGTCCGCGCAGACTACGACGCTATCGAAACCAGAATCGCGATCTGAAATCGCAAACGCCCTGTTTGATTTGGTAATTATTCCAGAACAAATGCGGGCGAGGACGCCCGCACAACAGCCGGTCTGGAGACCGGCGCTACACTCCTCATGAACAAAACTGATTGAGGCTTGGGCCTTCTCCATCCTTACGCTATAAATCGCGAGGATGGGCTTACCATTTAGCAGGTTAGCCACCGCTTCGCGGTGATCGCGAGTTAGCAAGTTAGCGGGTTCATTGCTGGTGTAACTTGCAGCAGCGAGTCGGGCTGCTCATGAACAAAACTGGTTGAGGTTCGTGGTATCCCACCTTTCGCAAAGAACAAAACGCAGGTTCTTCGACTTCGCTGCGCTTCGCTCAGAATGACGGGGCACTCATCATTTATAGCTGGATCTAGGATGGGGCACACGGCGGTCGAGGTTCGTGGTATCCCACCCTTCGCAGAGTGCGCGAAGGATGGGGCACGGAGGTTTTATAGCTGGATCAAGGATGGGATACCTGGCTACTTGGCTTCGCTGGTCTGCGTGGTCAGGTAGCGCTCGTAGCCCAGCTCGGCGATCTGGTGCAACTCGATTTCCAGCTCGTCCAGGTGTTCTTCCTCGACCTTGAGATTGCGGATAAAAAGATCGCGCGAGCCATTGTCTTTTTCCTCCGCTGCGATGCGGGCGGCCTCATTGTAGAGGGCAATGGCTTCAACCTCGGCCTTATGATCGGACTCGGCCATCTCCTTGACGTTTTTGCCGATCGACAGGGCCAGAGGCTCCATGCTGGGCGCGCCGTCCAGAAAGAGGACGCGCTCGATGAGCGACTCGGCGTGCTTCATCTCGGCGATGGACCGCATCTTGATCTGCTTCGCAAGCCGGTCGTATCCCCAGTTCTCGCACATTTCGGCGTGAATGAAGTACTGGTTGATGGCGGTGAGCTCCTCGCGGAGCGCGTGGTTGAGCTGCTCGATGACCTTCGGATTACCCTTCATGGGGCGATTTTACAAGAGGATGGACGGCTTGTAACCAAATAAACAAGAATTTATGTCTCTCTGCGCACTCTTTTCCGAAGGTTCTCATAGAGAATGGGAGATGTGAACTTGAAAACCCGCATCGCGCTCCTCGCTCTCCTGCTTGCTCCCAGCCTGGGCTTTGGCCAGACGCTGGCCGAGTTGCTTGCCAAATCGCTCACCGTGCATGGCCCCTTCGATCCCGTCACCTACAAGCCGCTGAGCGGGCAGGAGCGCTGGCATCGCATGGTGAGAGAAGACGGCGGTGCTCCCGGAGTCTACGTCGAGTCTCTGGGGATTGCCGCGTATAAGCAGACGATCAATTCTCCATCAGAGTGGGGCCGGACCCCACGCGGATATCTGCGCCGCACGGGAAGCAGTTTAGCCAGCAGCGTCATTCAGAACTCCATCGAGGAGAGCATGGCCGCGGTTGCCGGCACCGATCCCCGCTACTTTGCCTGCGCCTGTTCCGGTCTCTTTCCCCGCACCGGTCACGCCCTTAAAATGACCCTTCTCACCTACACCCATAGCGGTCATCTGACGCTCGACATTCCCCAACTTTCAGGCGCCTATGGCAGTTCGATGATCGAGACAATGTGGTACCCGCATCGCTACAGCCCACTGGTGCAGGGAGTCCAGTCCGGCCACATTGAGGTCGGCCTCCTCGGCGCGGAGCACATCTTGCAGGAGTTTTCTCCCGAGCTGAAGCGCTTCTTCCATCTGCACTGGTGAGACGACAGAGATCAGAGAACAGAGATCAGAGATCGAGAACAGAGATCATTTGACCCGACCAGCAGCCAGTAGTTGACGGTACAATACTTTCTATCAAGGAGGTTCCATGCGCAGGATTCTTCTCGCCGTTCTTGTTGTCGCCGCCGCCGTCTTTGCCGCTTCGCTGTCCGCTCCGCTGGCAGCGCAGGGCGCGCCGCCGCAGGTCAGCGCCGACCAGCCCTATACCGTCGAGTACTACTACAAGTGCCAATGGGGCCATCAGGCCGAGTTCCTGCAACTCTTCCTGAAGAACCACTACCCCCTGCTCAAGAAGATCGAAAGCACCGGGCGCATTCTCTCCGTGAAGATCGAATCGCCGGCCTACCACACTTCAGAGGAGCTGCGCTGGGACTTTCGCGTGACTATCCGCTACAAGAACTCGACCGTAGCCACGACCGCCAATCCCGACGAAGAGGCCTTCATCAAGGAGCTTTGGCCCGACCAGGAAACGTATAAGCGGGAAGAGCAGAGGCGGTTTGAGATTCTGCTCGGCCACATTGACCTGCCCGTCACCGACATTACGCCGGCGAAACAGTGAGAGGCCACTATGCCTATCTCTGAAATCAGCGGACAAGATGCCAGGCAATTCATCGAGCTTGGCCTGGCATTTTTTCTCTCGGCATTGATTGGCCTGGAGCGCGAGATTCGCCACAAGAGCGCGGGGCTGCGCACCTATACCGTGGTTGGCACCGCGGCGGCGCTCTTTGTGCTGATTTCAAAGTACGGTTTCACCGACGTTCTCATCGCGGACCGCATTGTTCTCGATCCCTCGCGCGTGGCGGCGCAAATCGTCTCCGGCATCGGGTTCATCGGCGCTGGTCTTATTTTTGTGGGCCAGGACCGGGTCAGAGGACTCACCACCGCTGCTACTGTCTGGCTGGTGACAGGCATCGGCATGGCCAGCGGGGCAGGCCTGCCGTGGCTGGCGCTCGCCGCCACGGGAGGCTACTTCATTGTGGCCCTCGTCTTTCCGTTGATCCTGCGCGTGATTCCCGAATCGGCTGACTCCGCCGGGCGGCGCGCTGATGCGGAACACGACTGATTCTTATCTCCTGGACCTGGGCCTCCCGCCCGCTCATCGCGATAAGGCCGCGATGAACGGGGCACAGCTTCTCATGGTTCATGGTGATTCTTCGGGGCTGATGTGCGGGCCACCTGCCTTTGCCGGAGGATACTTACTCCCTGTTCTTCCACTGCCGCACGAGGTCTTCGGCGGCTTCGGGCCAGGCGGGAAACTGGAACTCGAAGCCGGCGTCGAGCAGGCGTCCGGGGACGGCGCGGCAGCTTTGCAGCACCAGTTCCGGCTCGGTGCGCAGAAAAATTGCGCCGAGCTTGATGGCCAGCGACGGCGCGGGCACCCCGTTGGGCACATCCCAGGCCCAGCGCAGAGCCGCCATGAACTCTCGATTGGGCAGCGGGTTGGGCGCGGCGATGTTGACAGGCCCCTGCAACTCCTCATGGCTGATGATGAATTCAACCGCGCGCGCATAGTCGGCCTCATGAATCCAGGAGACGAACTGGCGTCCGTTGCCCTGACGGCCTCCCAGGCTGAGCCGGACAAGATTCGACAGCACGCCAAAGGCGCTGCCGGCCGTGGGGCTGAGGACGACGGCGCTGCGCAGAGCTGCCTTGCGCGTGCGCGGCGTTTCGGCGGCAAAGAACGCAGCCTCCCAGTCCCTGGCCACGCGGGAGGAAAAGCCCCGGCGCTGGAGCCATCGATTTGCCGGCGGCTTCGCATTGGCTGAGGGCTTGTCGCCGCCTAATTCGCCCGTCGCTTCATCCAGCGGAAGATCGACGCCGTTCTCGTCGAGGGAGCGCGCATAAATTGTGGCTGCCGAAGCGTTCAGCCACACCCGCGGCGGCTCGGCGAGCGAGGCGATCACCCTGCCCAGCAGTTGCGTGGATTGAATGCGCGAGTCGTAGATGGCCTGCCGGTTGGCCGCATCGTAGCGGCAGTTCACGCTGCGTCCGGCCAAGTTGATGCAGGCGTCGGCGCCTTCCAGATACTCGGTCCACGGGCCGGTCTGCTCGCCGTCCCAGTGAACGGTCTGCCAGGGCGCGGCGTAAGGGCCGCGGGTGAGCACGGTTACGTGATGGCCTTGCTGCTGAAAGTGGCGGGCCAAGGCCTGGCCCACCTGGCCGCTGCCGCCGGGCAGGACGATACGCATGGGGCGCGGATTCACGGCAGCGATCATGTCCATAGATTCAGCTTACGGCTTTGGATTCCGTTGTGAGTGTCGAATTGAAAGGACAGATCGAATATGGGCTGGTGGAGGTTTGCGGTCTCCCACCCTTCGCAAAGTACAAAACGCAGGTTCTTCGACTTCGCTGCGCTTCGCTCAGAATGACGGGGCACCCAATCATTTGTAGCTGGATCAAGGGTGGGTCACCCGGCTTATTTCGCGGGAGCCAGCGCCGCCGTCCATTCGGCGGGAGAATCCACCAGCACGTCCGGTGGATAGTCCTTGAGGCTTTCGGGCGCCAAGCCGAAGGTGCAGCCGATGCACCATGCGCCCGCATTGCGCGCCGTCTCCACATCCACCTGGCTGTCGCCGATCACCACCGTCTCCTGGGGGCGCGCCCTGGCCTCGTCCATCAGCGCTCGCAGCCCCTCCGGATTGGGCTTCTTGGTGGCAAAGCTGTTACCGCCGTAGATGTGCAGGAAGTAAGGGGCGAGGCCCAGCGCCTCGCAGATGGCCTGCGCCGGGCGAACCGGCTTGTTGGTCAGCACCGACATCGACCTTGCCCTTCCATCGGGCATGTGGCGCAACGCGGCCAAAGCCTCAACAACCCCGTCGTAGGCGTAGGTGAAGTCCAGCTTGTGCTGGCGATAGTAGTCGAGGAACCAGGCGTAGGCCTGGGCCAGCAACTCCTCGTCCACATCCGTCGCATTTGGATTCGGATCTGGACCAAAGAGCGCCCGGCGCACCAGCATGATGGCGCCGTCGCCGATGTAACCTGCAACCACCGCATCCGCCAGCGGTTCGCGCCCGATATGCGCCAGCGTGGCATTGACGCTGTTGCATAGATCCTGCGCGGAGTCGATCAGCGTGCCGTCCAGATCGAAGACCAGCAGCTTGAGTTGCTCAATGGGGATCGGATGAAGAATGCGAATCATGCATTCAGTTTAATAGAAGCAGCCGATTTTGATCCGGTTTCCTAATCGCCCACAATCCTGTCATTGGGTGTGCATCCTGTCAAAAAAAATCAATTGTGAACCGAAGGTTTGCTGTCGGTCTCTGGGTTTTTTGGAGCCAGCGAACCACCCTCCAGCCAACTCTGAACCCGGTTCACTTCTTCCTCTTTTGCGTGGTCTCCCTTCGCAAGCGGCAGATAAATATCGGGTGGAATGCCTGCCAAGTCTACCGGTAGGTCGGGAATTCGCAGCGACCGCGATGTCGCATACCACAGTAATCTCTCTCCGGACGGCAGCGCGAATGGACGTAAATTGGAGAAGTCCAGTGAACCGTAGGTACGACGTCCGATCAACTTCACATTGAAGCTTTGGCGGGTGGTGAGGAGGAACTGCTCACAGGAACTCGCACATCCGCCATCGATAAGAATTGCCACGCGCGAGGGGCGCCGAGGCTCCAGCGGCGTTTGGCGTTCGTAACTGATGCTACCCTTATCATCCTGTGGAACCAGACTCCCTGTGGGGGCATTGCGTGTGCGGGCAACTGCCTCATTCAAGTCCTTCTCACACTCGGTATCTCCAGGAGTAAAGATCGCACAGAAATTCCTGTGTCCCTCCAGATTGGCGGGGGTTGCTAGCCACAGCTCGCCGACGTTCACCATTTCGTCTGGCATCAGCCACGGAAGGATCGAGTCGTACGTGCTGTCGTTGCCCCCGCCATTTCCTCGCACGTCGATAATCCAATAGGGATGCTTTGCCAAGGCTGCATGGTTGCTCTTCAACAACTCCACCAGGGGTTCGCGGTTTTGAGCCATGAAGCCCTTCAGTGTCAAAAGAACGGTCTTCTTGGAGAGGATCTGAAACCTGGGCGCATCCTTTCGTGGCACAGCAGGAGTTTTCGCGGATGAACTCGCGGCTGGTTGAGCCAACCCCAAATCTTTCGGCGATACCTCAAGATGTCCTTTTCGCCAAGCGCGGAGGTACTGATGCAAGACATCCCAGCAGCCGTCGTCGTCTGATACCTTCATGGCCGCGCTTTTTGCTTCGGCCATTGCATCATCAAAATGCTTCTGCCCGAACTGAGCGAGATGTTCTTTTGCGCCGGTATCGTTTTCGAGAAGGAAGCCTGGAATCACTTCCAGATCCTTCACGCAAAGCTCCGCAGCGGTGTGTTGCCCCAGGCAATTCAGCGTGAAGCAAGACGACATCACAAAGAAGAATGCCAATCGTTTCATTTCGATCTAACCCTTTCCATCTCATCAAACTGCACATTTGCGTCGTTGGCTGTTCGTCAATGCACCCGAATGTCGCCCGAGCCGGTTTCGATGCGCACGGTGGGTCCACCGCCGTTGATTTTGCCGGAGACATGGTGGTGGTCCGATGAGCCGTGGGTCAGCATCTCCTGGTCGGTGTGAATGCTGCCCGAGCCGGTGGATGCATCCAGCGTGAGCGCGGCGCTGCCCGGCCAGAGTTCCACGTTGCCGGAGCCGGTCCCCAGCTTCCAGTCCGCCGTTGGCGCTCCGCCTGCCTTGATGTTTCCGGAGCCAGTATGGGCGTACAAGCTGCCGCGCAGATTGCGCAGTTCGATATTGCCCGAGCCGGTCTGCGCCTTCACGAAGCCCTCGCCTGTCTGCTCGGCGTAGATGTCGCCCGAGCCGGTGTCTACCTTGAAGCCTCCGTGCAGGCCGGTGGCGTGAATGTTGCCTGAGCCGGTGGAAATCTTGGCATTCTCGCCCACGCCTTCGACACGGATGTCGCCCGAGCCTGAGCCGGCGTCGAGGAACGCATTCTCCGGCGCCTGAATCTCATAGTCGATGCTGATGTTGTGCAGGTTTTCGTGGTGGCCGCCGATGCGGATGATGCTGCCCGTCTGCTCGATGGGCGGGTTGGCCGCGATCTCGCGCACGCGCTCGTCGCTGCCGCCCCAGCCGGACTTCACCTTGCCCCAGATATGCACCTGGTTGCCCACGCCGTGGGTGATGTGAATGTTGCCTGAGCCGGTCGAGACCGACAGTTCCACGCGCCCACTGACCGATAGCGTGCGCTCGAAAGTAGCCTCCGCGCCCAGCGCCGGAAGCGCCGCCAGCGCGGCCGTTGCCAACGCTGCAATCCAAAGTTTCTTCATAGTGCTCCTCGTTTCATGGAAAATAGCCTCTAGCTTCTAGCTCCTAGCTCCAAGCTATTGCCGCAAGTAGATCCAAAATCCGCAGCAAAAAGCTAGTAGCTAGAAGATAGAAGCTGTATTTACTGCTGTAACACCACCTGATCGCCTTCATTCAACCCGCTGAGAATCTCGGTGACCGAGCCGTTCGACAATCCCACCGTGACCGGAACCTTGCGCTTGCCTTCCTTCTGCTTTTTGTCCGGAATCTCCACGGACGCTTTCTTCTGGTTGTCATACATGACGGCGCTCTCCGGCACCATCAGCACGCCCTTGTGCTCGTCCAGAATGATCTCGGCGTTGGCGGTCATGTTAGCCTTCAGCTCGCCCCCCGGATTGTTGATGGAGACGCGCACCTCGAAGGTGGTCACGTTGTCCTTCTCCACGCCCAGCGGCGCGATCTTGGTGACCTTGCCGTCGAAGACGCGGTCGCGGAAGCTTTCCACTTTAATGCGCGCCGGCTGCGCCATGTAGACGTGCGCGATGTCGGCCTCGTCCACCTTGCCCTGCACATAAACTTCGTTGATGTCGCCCTCGGTCATCACCAGCGTGGCCGTGGAACCGAGCACCAGGATGGAGCTGACCGCGTCGCCGATTTCCACATCGCGGGAGAGAATCACCCCGTCCATCGGCGCCACAATGGTCGTATAGCTCAATTGCTCTTCAAGCTGCTTGAGGCCGGCTTGCGCCTGCTGCACCTGCGCCCGCGCCTGTTTCAGGCGGGCCGCATCCACGCCGATCTGCGCCTTGGAGTTGTCGCGCCGGGTGAGCGCGGCCAGGTAATCCTTGTTGGCGTCGTCCAGCGCCTGGCGGCTCACGATGCCTTGCTTCTGCATCTCCAGGTTGCGATCCAGCGTGGCCTTGTACATGGGCAGGTCGGGCGCGGCAGCGTTGACCTTGTCCTGCTCGATATTGGCCTCGTAGGTGGCCACGTTGGCCTCGGCGGCACCCAATTGCGCCCGCTGCGCATCCACCTGCGCCACGATCTCCTGCTGATCGAGTTGCGCCAACTGCTGTCCCTTATGCACCTGGTTGTTGATGTCCACGAAGAGCTTTTCCACGATGCCGGATGCCTTCGACTTTACCTCGACCTTGGTGATCGGCTGAATCTTGCCTGTAGCCACCACCGAACGCGCTACATCTCCGCGCGTCACCTTGGCCAGCTTGTTGGGGTCAAGGGACGATCCCGAGACCATCCGCGCCCATCCGAAGCCCAGCAGCGCAACCACCACAACGATCCCGGCAATCAGCCAGATCCAGAATTTTTTGCTTTTGCGTGATGCGGCCACCAGGAACCTCCCAAGGCGAGAATGTCAGCAACTCTTCATTGCCCGAACGAATCGCGTAAATCAAATGATTAAGCCGACGAAAGAACTTAGACGGCAGCAACCTCCATCCGTAACCATGCCGAGGCTGCCCGCTCTTCTCTCATACGCAGCGGGCAGCGACTTGGTTCCAGGGGGGAGAAGGGCAGGGAAGAGCCATTTTCGCTCAACGCGCTCAACGGGAGGGCGGCAAGATTCAGGCGGTCACGATCTCGCTGAAGTCGGCGATGCCGGAGAAGCCGCTGAGCACTTCGTCGATCAGGCCGAGGTGCGCTCCGCGAATGGCCGGGTCGGGATCAAGGACCATTACCTTGTCGAAGAAGGCGTCCACTACCGGGCGCAGCGTGGCAATGGCCTCCAGAGCCTGACCGTAGAAGCGCAACTTGCGCAGCGCCGCCACTTCCGGGGCAAGCAGGGCAGCCGCATCGGCAAGCTGCTGCGCTTCTGGGGCGAGGGTTACATCCTTCGGCGAGCCAAGGGTAAATCCCTTCTCCTCGGCTTGGCGGAGAATGTTCTTAATACGCTTGAAGGCTGCGGAAATCGCGGCGAAATCCGCGGACTCGCGCGCTGCAGTCAGAGCTTCGGCGCGGGCAATCGCATCGCGGACATCGTCGGCTCCTGTAGCCATCACAGCATTTACCACATCATAGGAAAAACCATGCACCTCTTGTAAGTCGAATCGTTGACGTTCCTTTAGAAACGCTCGAACAGGACTATCCGGCTGGAATTTACCATCAGGACCAATTCCTTGCTCTGGCTCTGTGCCTGGCGCGTGTAATACATCGCGCAAGGTCAATGGTAAATCCGATTCATCCAGAATCTTCACGATTGCACTTGCCGCCCGACGCAGCGCAAATGGGTCTTTGGACCCTGTTGGCTCAAAACCTTTGTCAAACATTGCAGTGATTGTCTGAATGCGGTCCGCCAATCCTAACAATTGTCCTTCTATCGTTGGAGGAATAGTATCCGTAGCATATGATGGCCTAAACTGATAATAGATCGCCTCACTTACCGTTTTGCCCAAACCTTGCGCCTTCGCATAAAGCCCGCCAATCTTTCCTTGGAGTTCTGTAAACTCCTTCACCAACTCAGTCGTCAGATCCGTCTTAGCCAGCCAGACAGCTTTGTAGAGCGCAACCTCGTCAAATTGTATGCCGGCAGTCTTCACCGACAACGCTAATTCCTTCACTACAGCTAGGTTCGCTACTGTCTTATCGTGGTAACTACCCAATTCCTTCTTAAAGGTGACGTGTTTTAGGCTTTCCACGCGGTCCGCGAGAGTAATCTTCTGGTCAACTTCCCAAAAGAAGCGTGCGTCTTTGAAGCGGGCTCTCAGGACGCGGGCGTTGCCGTGGCGGATGATAGCTTCGCCTTCGGCGTCTACCTGAATGTTGAGTACGGCGAGGAAATGAGGGGTGAGTTTTCCATCAGAGCCTTCAACGGCAAAATACTTCTGGTGGTCGCGCATGACGGTGACGAGTACTTCTTCCGGCAGCGCAAGGTACTCAGACTCAAAGTCGCCCAGCACCACCGTTGGCCACTCGGTCAGATGAACGACGGTTTCAATCAGAGGCTCATCCTCGCGCCAGCGCGCACCGGGGACGGTGCGGGTGGCCGCATCGAGAGCTTTGCGAATTGACTGCCGGCGCTCGGCTATATCGACGACCACATAGGCTTTGCGCAGAGCTTCGGCGTAACTGCTGGGCTGGTCGATCACCACCGGCGTTGTGCCGTGCAGGATGCGGTGGCCACGGCTCACATTGCTAGCCTTGATGCCGGCAATCTCCAGCGGAACAATAGAGGAATCGAGCAGAGCAACGACCCAGCGGATGGGCCGCACATAGCGCTCCGGCTTGCCCGCGCGCCAGTACATATTCTTTGCCCAGTAAAGGCCGAGAACTTCCTTGGGTAACTCCGCGGCTAGCAACTCCGAGGCTTCGCGGCCATGGCGCTTCACCGTTGCGCCGACGTACTCGCCCTTGGCGTTGGTGATCTTTTCCAGAGACGCAACCGGGACGCCCGCCTTGGTCGCGAAGGCCTCGGCCGCTTTGGTTGGCGAGCCGTCCTTGAAGGCCACCTTCCACGAGGGGCCGGTTAGTTGCTCTTGAGAGTCGGCTTGGCTCGCCAGCACGCCCTCGACCAGCACGGCCAGACGGCGCGGCGTCGAGTACGTGGTGACTTTGGCGCCGGCCGCAAGCAGCCGCTCGCGCGTGAGTAAGTCATTGACGCGACGGCCCAGTTCGGCCTCGGCCCCGGCTATCATGCGGGCAGGAATCTCGTCCAGCCCTATTTCCAATAGAAAGTCAGTCATAGCGTTAGTTCTTTCTGCATTTTGAAAATCGTCGAACAGCTATCAGCTCTCAGCTTTCAGCTCTCAGTTTTCAGCTATTTTTTTCGCCAGGCAAAGTATCCATGCTTGCGAAAAGATAACGGCTGATAGCTGAAAGCTAATAGCTAACACACCTGCTGCGCGGCGTACACCTTGGCTGCGCCTACGGCCAGATTGCGAATGCGGGCGATCATGCCGACCCGCTCGGTAACGCTGATGGCTCCGCGCGCGTCGAGAAGATTGAAAAGGTTCGAGCACTTGAGCGCCAGTTCGTAAGTGGACATCAGCGGGAAACGCCGCTTTTCCTTAGGGCTGGCCTTTTCATCCGCCAGCAGCGCACCGGCCCTCGCCAGCAGCGCCTGCGCTTCGGCTTCATAGCTGTTGAAGTGCGCCCAGAGGCGGTCCACATCGGCGTCCTCGAAGTTATAGACCGAGTACTGCAACTCCTCGGTCAACCTAACATCGCCATAGGTCACCACCGCGCCGGTCTCCGGATCGCGCGCCCAGACCACGTCGTAGACTGAGTCCACATCCTGCATGAAGGCGCAGAGGCGCTCCAGCCCATAAGTCAGCTCGGCGCAGATGGGGTCCAGATCAAGGCCGCCGCACTGCTGGAAGTAAGTGAACTGGGTGATCTCCATGCCGTCCATCATCACTTGCCAGCCGACGCCCCATGCGCCGACGGTCGGGCCTTCCCAGTTATCTTCCTCGAACTTCAAGTCGTGCTTGCTCAGGTCGATGCCGATGGCTTCCAGGGATTGAAGATATAACTCCTGCACGTTGACCGGCGGCGGCTTCAGAATGAGTTGGAACTGGGTGTGGCGGAAGAGCCGGTTGGGGTTCTCGCCGTAGCGGCCATCGGCGGGACGCCGCGAGGGCTGCGCATAGCCAACCTTGTAGGGCTTGGGCCCTTGCACGCGCAGAAAGGTCTCCGGCGCCATGGTGCCCGCGCCCACTTCCACGTCATAGGGCTGCTGGAGAACGCAGCCGCGTTCCGCCCAAAAGCCCTGCAAGCGGAACAAAAGCTCCTGAAAGGTGAGCGGTGTGGTCTTCGGATTCGTTACAAGCTGGGATGAAGGCACGGGCATTTCTCTCTTGATGGGACTGGGTAGATTTTATCAGTAGGGCCGGAGAGACCTTTCGACATTCAGGCCAATGTGAGCAGATTGGCCGCGTAGGCCTCGCCGGCCAGAGCCTGGATTCTGCGGTCGAGGGTGACGAGAACCGCATTTTGGCGGATGGCGAGGCCAAGCAGGAGTGCGTCGGTGACCTGGCGGTAGCCGTGCAGGTGAGGGGTAATCGGCCGGACCAACTCCAGCCAACTATTGGAAATCGGCAGATGCGCAACGTTGGGCAACGCTGCAATCTCCTCGAGCATTCGCATTGCATCCGCGATTGACTTCTTCCCGACCAAGGGCGAGGCCGCGATGCGCACAAAACCAGCCTCGGTTACGGGACAAAGCAGCAAGCGCGCGCCATGGCTGCCTCGCAACCACTCGGTGGCCGGCTCATGAGCTATGTGTGCCGGATCGCTCAACGCGACCCAGATATTTACATCAGGGAGATAGGTTTTCAAATAAAGTCCTCCAGAGCCTCATTCACCATTTCCGTCGTGATGACGCGGCCGCTCGGCGGGAAGGTTGGAAAGCCTGCCGCGGATCGCCCAAATTCCACCGTTTCGATGGGTAAGCTGGCAGCTTTGCCGCCCTTGCGAATCAGGTCGGTGATGGCGTCGCCGAGGGTGATCCCGTTAGCGTGAGCGTAGATATCGGCGAACTGACGGGCGTCGTCGGCGAGATTGACATTGGTGCGCATATTTCCAGTATGCACCGATTCGACAGAGCGTGCAAGATATCTAATACGTGCCAAGTATAGTATTTTGCACGCAAAGCTGCCGTAGTACCGCCGGGTGAGGCGGTGGGTTCCTATCTTTCAAAACGGGATTTTGAGACTCACAAACACTTTGTTTTCAGAGATCGTGGATAAGTCTAAATACTACCCTTCGGGAGAATGCGGAATGAACCGATTGCTCAGCAGCCCAGCCGAGCCAAGGCCTCAGCCGAGCGCAGTTTGCGCTCCAGATGGCGCTCGAGGGCTTGCAGAGTGAAGCGGCGCAAGTCCTGCGCGCGGCGGCGGGGCCAGGGCTCGGCGGCAAAGGCTGAGGCGGGCGCGCGCAACATACGCTGCGCCAATTGCCAGGAGTCGGCGGATAGTTCGCTCGCGTCGCCGTTGCGATGAATTGGACAGAACAAGCCGTCGCCGAGCGTGTTGAAACTGGTCTCGCCGGCCTGGAGCGCCTCGCCACAGGCTGTGCAATGAACGAGGTCGGGCAACAGGCCCATCAGCCGCGTCATCCAGAGCTGGAAGTAGGTCAGCGGCATCCAGGGCTGCTCGACCGTGGTGAGGTCAAGAACCGCCAGCAGCAGGCGAAAGACCGTCTCATGAGGATCGTGGTCGGGCAGCGCCTCGTCCAGCAGCTCGGCAAAGAAGCTGAGCACCGTGAGGCGCACCGGATCCACCGGCGATGAAAGAGGCGAGCGCAGGATTTCCAACTGATCGAGGCGCACCAGCTCCTGGCGGGGCCGCTCGGCAAACCAGGCGCGGGCCACCGTCATCGGCTCCAGAGAGCCGCCAAAGCGCTTGCGGCTCTTGAGCGCGGATTTGGCAACGCCCCGCACCCGGCCGTAGTCGCGCGTGAAAAAGCTCACGATCAGGTCAGCCTCATGGACCGGCCAGGTGCGCAGAACCACGGCTTCGGAGGAGAGCACGCTCATGCGTTTCTATCTTCGCACTGTTGGCTGCTCGTGGAATCTGCTGTCTGAGCAAAGTTCCTGCCGTTGTGTAAGGAAAGATAAGAAATGTAAGGAATATTATAAAATGTAAGGTATAATCGATTTTGAAAGGAAATTTCGATGCCGACAGCGACGATGACTTCCAAAGGCCAGATCACCATTCCCATCGAGCTTCGCAAGGCTCTTGGTTTGGAGACCGGCGACAAGATCGATTTCTTTGAGGTTGAGACTGGGCGGTTCGTCATCAAGCCAAGAACCGCCTCCATTCGCGATCTGGAAGGCTGCATCCCCAAGTTGGATCATATCGTCACCATCGAAGAGATGAATCAGGCGATTCGCGATGGCGCTGCTGAAAGCTATCAGAAGAGTATTGAAAGTTCATACTCCGCCGATTCGCGTGGTGAAGCAGCATGATTGGCTTGGATACGAACATTCTGGTTCGCTATTTCATTAAAGACGATCCACAGCAAACCCGTCTGGCAGTCAATTTGATTTTTTCTCTTTCACCCTCAGAACCGGGATGGATAGGGGTGGCCATCTTCATGGAGTTGGATTGGGTGATGAACAATGTGCTCAAGGTAAAAAAAGATCGAGTTGTTGAAATATTCGATACACTGCTCGCCAGCCGGGAACTAGTCGTGGAAAACATGGAGACAGTACGGGAAGCCTTGCAACTCTATCGTTTCCGTAACACAGATTTTTCCGATTGCCTGATCGCCGCCTCGGCCAAGGCCGCCGGATGCAGCCGGACCGTAACCTTCGATCACCGAGCGGCGCGCGACGCTGGAATGGATCTGATCGAGTAAGCCATGGGGTTCGGCCCATGCGAAGATTTCCTCACCTGACGGCCGCGAGCGCTTATTCTATGGAGCGGCACAGCGACACACAAACGCGCATCCCGCTGGGCGGGATGCGCGTTTGCGGCGGTAAGCTGGAAGCTGCTTAGTGGCCGAAGTGCTTGGCGTTCTTCTCGGTGAAGCTGGCCCAATTCTCGGGCAGGTCGTCTTGCGCGAAGATCGCCGAGACCGGGCAGGCCGGGACACATGCGCCGCAGTCGATGCACTCGACCGGGTCGATGAACAACTGGTCGGCCGCGGCGAAGCCGTCTTCGTCCTTCTTGGGGTGGATGCAATCGACCGGACAGGCGTCCACACAGGCGGTGTCCTTGGTGCCGATACAGGGTTCTGCAATGACGTATGCCATTCTGATTTCTCCCGGGGAATGAATCCTTCGAGGCTGATGGTAGCACAGGAGGCCGGTCGGTGACTGATTCCTCTCCGGCTTCATTTGCGATGCGGGAATTGGATGCGGATTCCGGATGGTGCGATTCCGAAAGTGGACCGCAACGTGTGAAGAAGAAATATGCGGTTCCTGACAAACAGTCCTGTTGAGAGTCGAGGTATCCCACCCTAGCGGCAAAAACAAAGACGCCGCGAGGGTGGGGCACCCAGTATTTATTGGAAACAGTTACGAAGAAAATGTCTTTGTCGCCCGCGCCTTCCGGTGGGCTGCGAACTCTTCGGGCGTGGGGATGGGCGAGAGATTGCGTCCGGCAAACATATCCGCAAAAAGGCTCAGCAACTCGGCGTGGATCAGCCCATTTGATGCGAGAATCTCGCGGCTGTCGAGCCGGAAGTGCCGGCCGGAGAAGTCCGTCACCTGCCCGCCTGCCTCCTCGACGAGCAGAATGCCGGCGGCGGTGTCCCAGGGATTGAGATTAAACTCCCAAAAGCCATCCAGGCGGCCGGCGGCGACGTAGGCTAGATCGAGCGCAGCCGAGCCGGCCCGGCGCACCCCGTGGGAGCGCAAGGTGAACTCCTGGTAAAAGTGAATGTTGGGGTTCTGGTGGCGCTTGTGGCTGGGAAAGCCGGTGGCCGTCAGCGCCTCGGCCAGCTCCGCGGTGCGCGAAACCCGCATCGGTTTGCCGTTCAGCAGCGCGCCGCGACCGCGCTCGGCGGCGAAAAGCTCATCCCGCAGCGGGTCGTAGATGACTGCGGCCACCAGGGTGCCGTCGTCGTCCGGCGCAAGGCTGACCGTGCGCTGCTCCAAACCCAGCGAGACGCAAAATTGCGGAAAGCCGTGGGTGAAGTTGGTGGTTCCGTCCAGCGGGTCCACGTACCAGCGGAACTCGCCCTCAAGGCGGTCGCGCGTGCCTTCTTCGCCGTAAATTCCATGCTCCGGAAAGGCCGTGGCCAGCCGCTCGCGGATCAGCTTCTCCGATGTGCGGTCGGCGACTGTCACCAGGTCCACGTCGCCTTTGTACTCGGTGGCGACGCCCTCGGAGAAGAATTTGCGCAACACGGCTCCGGCTTCGCGGGCAATCGCCGAGGCCGCCGGAACCCACTCCGGAGCCGAATGCAGGCCGCTCACGAAACCACCCCGTTCTCAGCCGGTTCGGCCGCTTCCGGACTCGCAGCCCTGGCGCGGTGCGGAGCCTGCTTGCCCACTTCCGTGATGCTGCGGATCTGGTGCTTGTAGATGAAGAGATTGGGCTTGCCCTCGCGGGTCAGGCGCAACATTCCCTCGTCGAAGTACTCGATCCAGCCGCGCACCGTCTCGCCGTCGCGCAGCTTGACCTGGATGTTGACCTGGCGATCGCTGAGAGAGCGCAGGTAGAGCGCTTCCTGGCCGGTTTCGCCCGGCGGAGGCGTCTTGGAACGGCGGCGCGTGGATAAAGGAGGGGTCATGTTGCCATTTTAGATGCAACGCCCAGGCAAAATGATTGGAGGCTGATGAGACCGCAGACGCGGATTGCGATGAATCACTGATTTTTGGCCGGCGAATCCGGGTAATAGCCGGTGCGATGACGAATGCTGAAGGCGCCGGCGGCGGCTCGGGGAATGGTCACCTGGATGCGGTGAAAGGGCCTTCCGGGCTCTTGATTTTTTGGATAATAGCCCAGCAGGTATTGCGTGCGGAGGTCGTCGCTAATGCGCGCAAAGGCTTTGTCGAGGCCGCCGTCGCTGACGTAGAAACTCTTGCCGCCGGTCTGCTCGGCCAGGGAAATCATCGCGTGTTCGCCGCCCAGGTCGCGGCCGGCGCTGGCCTCGATGGGCACATCGATGATCGAGTAAATTATCACTTCATTGCGCAGGGCCTGCTCGACGGCCTTGCCGTAGGTGGCGTTGCCGGCGGTGTCGTCGCCGTCGGAGACCAGCACGAGAACCTTGCGGCCATCCTTCCCGCCGAGGCGTCCGGAAGCCAGGCAGATCGCGTCGTAGAGCGAGGTCGCCCAGTCACCGCGCAACTGGCCGAGGCCGTGATCGATCTGCGCCACCTTGTTGGTGAAAGGCGTCAGCTCGAGCACCTCGGTGGCAAACTGCATGAGACTCATTTGATCCTGCGGACGCAGCAGAGCGTGGGCAAAGCGCCTGGCCGCATCCGCCTCTTCGGCCATGTCCTTGTGCACGCTGCCGCTGGTGTCGATGGCCAGCGTCAGATTCAACGGCAGATCCGACTGGCGCTCGAAGACCGCGATCTGCTGCGGCCGGCCGTCCTCGGCGAGCGCGAAGTCCTCGCGCGTCAAACCGCTGACAATGGCCCCGTTCTGATCGATTACGTTCACGAAGACGTTGACCAGCTTCACGTCCATGCGCAGGGTCAGCTCCTGCGCCGGCAGACCGAGGGACGCCAAGGCCAGAAGCGCCCACCAATAGGTCCGCCGGCTATGTTTCCATCCGTCCATAGTAAGAACGCGTTTTTGCATTGCCTGCAAAAGAATACCGCCTGCTGGTTAGACGCGGCAGACGGCAATCAGTCGGCGGAGCGGAACGCGGTCAACCAAACTTGTACAGGAAGCCGAGCTCGCCCATCAACCTGGCGATGACGCGGATCGAGCCTGAGCAGCGTCCGATTATGACACGGCGCTCACCGCTAGCTCCGCCTCCGCCACCGGCTGCGTGTCCTGATGCGTGTCCGGTCGCGCCTTCAGCAGCGGCAGGGCCACGGCTAACACGTCTTCGATGCGGCTGGCGTAATGGATCGTAACGCCCGCGATTAGCTCCGGGGTCAGGTCTTCTTCCACATCCTGGAGGTTTTCGGCGGGCAGGATGATGGTTTGGATCCCTGCCCTACGGGCGGCCAGGAATTTTTCCTTGATGCCGCCCACCGGCAGCACGTTGCCGCTGAGGGTGATTTCGCCGGTCATGGCGGTCAGCGGACGCACCGGGGTATCGGTCAGCAGCGAGACCAGCACCACGGCCATGGTGACGCCGGCCGAGGGGCCGTCCTTGGGAATCGCTCCTGCCGGGACGTGAATGTGCAGGTCCAACTCCTTGGTAAAGTCCTCGGCGAGGCCCAGCGAGGCGGCGTTGGAGCGCACCCAGGTGAGCGCGGCCTGCATGGACTCTTGCATCACTTCGCCGATCTGGCCGGTCATGGCGAAGTTGCCCTTGCCCTTCATTTTATTGGCTTCAATGAAGAGGATGTCGCCGCCGGCCGCCGTCCAGGCTAACCCCACAGCCACGCCCGGGCGCTTGACGCGCTCGGAGACCTCGGTGTCCACGCGGACCTGGATGCCGCCGAGAAACTCCTTGACCACATCACGGGTCACGATCAGTTTTTCCGCGTTGCCCTCGACCACGCGCCGCGCCTCTTTTCTACAGACAGTCCCCAGCGTCTGCTCCAGCTTGCGAACGCCGGCTTCGCGTGTGTAGTGGCGGATAATATAGCGCACCGCATCCTCTGGAAACTCGATCTGCTCGGGCGTAATGCCGTTCTCCTTGATCTGCCGGGGAATCAGGTAGCGGAAGGCGATGTGCTTCTTCTCCTCCTCGCTGTAGCCCTGCAGGAAGATCAGTTCCATGCGGTCCAGCAGTGGCGGCGGTACGGTGTCCAGCATATTCGCCGTGCAGATGAACAGCGTCTTCGAGAGGTCGAAGGGCACGTCGAGGTAATGGTCGCGGAAGGTGTTGTTCTGCTCCGGGTCCAGCGTCTCGAGCAATGCAGAGGCGGGATCGCCGCGGAAGTCGCGGCCCAGCTTGTCGATTTCATCCAGCATGAGGACCGGGTCGTTGGTATCGGCTCTGCGGATGCTCTGGATGATCTGGCCGGGAAGCGCGCCGATGTAGGTGCGGCGATGGCCGCGGATCTCCGCCTCGTCGTGCATGCCGCCCAGCGAGACGCGCTGGAACTTGCGGCCCAGGGCGCGCGCAATCGAACGGCCCAGGCTGGTTTTGCCCACGCCCGGCGGCCCCACAAAGCACAGGATCGGCCCCTTCATGTCCGGCTTCAGCTCAAGAACGCTGAGGTAGTCGAGGATGCGATCTTTCACCTTTCTCAGTTCGTAGTGGTCCTCGTCAAGAATCTCCCTGGCCTTGTTGATGTCGATCTTGGAGGCCGAGCTCCTGGCCCACGGCAGCACCGCCAGCCACTCGATGTAGTTGCGGGTGAGCGAGTAGTCGGCGGCCATGGGAGACATGCGAGCGAGCCGCGAGAGCTCCTTGAGGGCATCTTTTTTCACGTCATCGGGCATACCGGCGGCTTCGATCTTCTGGCGCATATCTTCGATGTCGCGCTGGCCCTCGTCCTGCTCGCCCAACTCCTTCTGAATGGCCTTGAGCTGCTCGCGCAGATAGTAGTCGCGCTGCGACTGCTGCACCTGATCCTGCACCTCGGTCTGAATCTTGGTGCGCAACTGCTGCACCTCGATCTCCTTGGCCAGATGCTGATTCAGCAACTGCAATCGGGTTCCGATGCTGGCCGTCTCCAGCAATTGCTGCTTGTCGTCGGTGGTCAGGAAGGGCAGCGAGGAGGCCACAAAATCCACCAGGCGGCTGGGTTCCTCGATATTCGCGGCGATGGTCCGCAATTCATCGGAGAGCGTCTGCGAATCGTTGACGATCTGCTGGAACTGGCCGATCACGTTGCGCACCAGAGCTTCCGCGCCGGCCGTCGTCTCCGGTTCCACGTCCTCCAGCGCCTCCACCTCGGCCACCATGAAGGGCTCCGTCTGCGCATAGCGAACCAGCCGCACCCGCTCCACACCCTCGGTGAAGACAAACCGGCTCTGGTTGGGCATGCGCACAATCTTGTGCACCGTGGCCAGGGTTCCCACCAAATGCAGGTCGGTAGGCTTGGGCGAGTCCAGCCGCGGGTCCAACTGAGCCACGACAATGATTGCCCGTTCCTCGCCCAGCGACTCGATCAATTGGATGGAGCTTTCGCGGCCCACCGTGAGGGGCAAGACAGCGTGGGGAAAGAGGACCGTATCCCGGACCGGCAGGACGGCAATCCGGCGCACCGCAGGGGCGTCCTTTGCGGAAGGGGTTTTTGGGGAGGGCGGGATGGAAGGCTGGTTTGGCATTGAGTGTCCTCGTATCAACTTTTCTTCATTAGACCACGCAGACTTCAAAAAAGTTTCAGGAAAAGATCGTTTTTGGTGATTAAATCTCCTTCCGCGAGCCAGGCAGACCCCTGAAGTACGGTCAAGCGCTGGGTTTAGTTCCCCTTGCCGGAAGCCTCACAGTTGCTCGAAAGCTGTATCGGCCAAACTCTGCCGAAGGTGAGCGGGGCGAACTGGGGAAGGAAGGAGGCGTTCGCTCTTCCGAGGACGAGGCCGAATGGGGTTCGGTGTTTCCCAGTATTGGAGCTAAGAGCCGGTTTCGCACACTCCGGTATTTTAATCCTGCCTGGGTGCGGAATTTTCATTTTTGATAGCGGATTCGATCTGCTTCCACACATTGTCGGGCGGCTCCACGATGGGAAAAATCAGGCGGGCGGCTTCAGCAATGGTCTCCAGATCGGCGAGCAGTGCGCGACAGAGCGCGCAATGCTGGAGGTGCGCATGGGCGGCAAGGCTCTTGCCGGAGCCGATCATCTCCGGCAGCTGAGCCTGGAACTCCTGGCAGGTCATGGGGTTGGCTTCTTCGGTCATGGCCGCGCCTCCTGCCGGGGTAGGCTATGCAGAGCCTCGCGCAGGGTGAGCCGCGCCTTGTGCAACTGGGACTTGCTGTTGCCCACGGAGCAATCGAGCATGGAGGCGATCTCATGGTGCTCATAGCCCTCGATGTCATGGAGGACAAAGACGAGGCGATAGCCGGCGGGCAGATTGCCGACGGCGCGCTCCAGGGCCAGCCGGTCGATGGAGCCGGCGAGCGACAGGTCGCGAGCGCCAAAGCCCCGGCTGGGGCTTCCTTTGGGATCAGGTTCCATGGCTTCATCCATTGAGATGAGGGACAATCCTTTCTTTCTGAGGCGCATCAGCACAACGTTGATGGCCAGCCGGTGCAGCCAGGTGGAAAAGGCCGAGTCGCCGCGGAAGGTGGAAATCTTGCGGTGCAGTTGCAGAAAAGTCTCCTGGGTCATATCCTCGGCTTCGGCCGTATTGCCCACCATGCGCATACACAAAGAATAGATGCGTTTTTTGTGCAAAGAGTAGAGTTGGGCGAAGGCGCGGTGGTCTCCGGCCTTGGCCTTGGCAAGGAGATCGGCTTCGGAGAGAGCCTCCAGAGGCGATGAGGGAGCCGCTTGAGATGAAGCATCCGTGATTGGAGGGTCAGGAGCCATGAGCATCATTCACAGTTCAGTGGGCGCCTTTGTCGCGCAGCAGCTTCACAATCTCGGTGTTGCCCTGGCCGAGGGCCAGTATCAGCGCCGTGTTTCTGAGTTTTTCCTTGGCGTTCATGTTGGCGCCCTTCTCATGTACAAAACTGGATGAGACTTGGGTCTTCTCCATGCTTTCGTCAATACTCGCCAGGATTGGTTTACCATTTAGCAGGTTAGCCACCGCCCTTCGACTATGCTCAGGGCAGGCTTTCGCGGTGATCGCAGGTTAGCGAGTTAGCGGATTCATTATCGGCGTAACTTGCAACGGCGAATCAGGCTCCTCCTCATCCTTGCGGGTTCTCCTCATCTTCGCGAACGGTCAATGCGGTACATTGTTCAACGGCAATCTGCTCTAGTCTCTCGGTCACTGGCGATTATAGTTCCTGCTGATGACAGCGGCTGCGCTCGGCACTATTCCTCGTTAGAATAGAGGGATAGGGATCGGTGATCGACGACGATGGATCACCAGTAACGGTTGTACAACGGGGCGCTAATCCCCGTGTTTTTTTGGGGAGATATGGTTTTGAAGGCAAGGCCAGCAAGGCAATGCGGCAGTCGACCGGGGTACGGCATTCTTCTGGCCGGCCTTCTTGCCTTCGGGTTATGGGGCGGAAGACTCGGCTGGAGCCAGAGTGGCCCAAGCGGCGAAGCTGCCAGCGCCGTGGACGCCTCTGGCGCGGCCGCCGATCCGGCGGCTGAGGCGCCTTCCGACTCCCTCGCGCAGTGGGAGGGGTTGCCGGTGCGGCGCATCTCGTTCGAGGGGGTTTCGCTGGATCGGCTGGTCCCGCTGCCCGGCCATCTGGCCCAGGCCGTGGGAGCGCCGCTGAACCGGGAAGAGCTGAAGAAGAGCCTGCGCCAGCTCTTTGCCACCGGCCTTTTTGAAACCATTGCGGTGGAGGGCGAGCGCACAGGGGACGGCGTGGCCCTGGTCTTTCGCGGAACGCCGCGCATCTTCATCGGCGCGGTCAGCGTGGATGGCGCCAAGGCCGTCACGGTCAATACACAACTGGAGCGCGCCAGCCAACTAGCGCCCGGCGCCCGCTATACTTCGGCCAAGCTGAGCCAGGCTCTGGAGGAGATGCGCGCCACGCTCGTTCGAGACGGCTTCCACGAGCCGGTCATAACGCAGACCCTGACGACCCACCCGGAGGAGCAACTGGTTGACCTTGCGTTTCATGTGGTTCAAGGGCCCCAGGCGCGGGTGGGCGCGGTGGAGGTGACGGGCGACTCGGGGATGAGCATGGAAGATTTCCGCCATCATGCGCATCTGAGAGCCGGTGAGCGCGTGGACCACGATACCGGCAATCGCGCCCTGGCCGGAGTGCTGAAGGTCTACCAGAAAAAGCAGCGGCTGGAAGCGGAGATCAAGCTCGAATCCGAGCCGTACTCTGCGCAGAGCCAAAAGTCGGAGTTCCGCTTTTCCGCCAACCGTGGGCCGGTGGTCAAGGTTCTGGTCGAAGGCGCCAGCCTGGACGCTGGGCGCGTGAAGCGGGTGATTCCCATCTTCGAGGAAGGGAGCGTGGACGACGATCTGCTCAACGAGGGCAATCGCCGGTTGCGCGACTATTATCAGCGGCTGGGCTACTTCGACGTGAAGGTCGAACACGAACGGCAATCCTCGACAGCCGAGCAGGTGACGATCCTCTACACGGTGCGGCTGGGGCCCCGGCGGCGCGTGGAGAAGGTCTCGGTCGCGGGCAATCGCTACTTTGACTCCGCCACGCTCCAGGGACTGCTCAACGTGCATGCCGCTGATGTGATCGACCGCCAGGGCGCCTACTCGCAGGCGCTGGTGACCGCCGACATCACCGCATTGCAATCCGTCTACCGGAACAATGGATTTTCCCATGTCCGGATTACCCCCGAGACCAGCGCCGGAGCAACGAAAGCGGGAAAAACGGCTCAGCTGGCGGTGGTTTATCGCATCGAGGAGGGCGAGCAACTGCGCGTGGGCACGGTGCGCCTGGAAGGAAATGATCACGTGGACGCGACCCGGCTCACAGCGCAACTGAACACGGTTGCAGGGCAACTGCTTTCCCCGGAAAACCTTGCCGGAGACCGGGACGCGCTGTTGACCGACTACATGAGCCGGGGCTTCGACCAGGTGAAGGTTGAGGTTTCGCAGCAGATTGAACAGGCCGACGCCAGCAAGGTGGACGTGGTCTTCCACATTACTGAGGGCATGCAGGTTTTTGTGCGCAAGGTGCTGCTGACCGGACTGCATTACACGCGCCCGGATACGGTGGCCAAGGCCATCACTCTGCATCCCGGCGACCCGCTCAACGAGACAGCGCTGATGGAAACGCAGCGCAACCTTTACGAGTTTGCCCTCTTCAACGAGGTTGATACGGCCATCGAGAACTCCACGGGCGGCGAAGAGTACAAGACCGTGCTGCTTCAGGCGGTGGAGGCGCGGCGCTGGGCTCTCACGTATGGCGGCGGCCTGGAGGCTCAAACTGGAACGCCGCAATACAACTGCGGCGGCATCATCGCCAGCGGCGCCACTTGCAACCCGAACGGAAGGACCGGCGTGAGTCCCCGTGTGCTCGCCGACATTACCCGCAACAATCTCTTCGGCCGGGAGCAATCCGTCTCGCTGCGCGGCACCTACGGCCTGCTGGAGCAGAAACTCGATCTGCTCTTCCAGAACCCGCACTTCTATGGCAACCGAAACTTCGGCCTGACCTGGTCTGGCGGCTACGCCAACAGCCTGGACGTGAGCACCTACGTGGCTTCCAAGCTGGAAACCGGAGTGCGCTGGACCGAGCACTTCAATTCGCCGGGGTCGCGCATCTCCAAGGCCAACACCTTGATCTACGAATTCAATTTCCGCCGGATCAAGGTGCAGGCCAACAGCCTGCAGGTCTATCCCGGCGAGATCGCGCTGCTGGCCACGGCGGTGCGTGTGGCGGGTCCGGCGCTGACCTGGATTCGCGATACCCGCGACTCGCCCCTCGATGCGCATCGCGGCACGTACACCAGCTTCCAGGAGTTTCTCTCCGGCGAAGGCTTCGGCGCCCAAACGGAATTCAATCGTCTGGATCTATCGAATTCAAGTTATTACCAGTTTGACAAGAGACGTATCGTGCTGGCCCGCAACACCCGCTACGGCCAGGAGCGTGCCTTTGGCAAGCCCGAAGACGCATTAATTCCGCTGCCCGAGCGGCTTTACGCCGGCGGGGCCACTTCGCTTCGCAGCTTCGGCTCGAACACGGCCGGGCCGCGCGATCCGGAGACGGGCTTCCCCATCGGCGGCGCGGGCGCGCTGATCAACAGCACCGAGTTGCGCCTTCCCCCGCCCACGCTGCCCTGGATCGGCAACACGGTCAGCTTCGTGCTCTTCCACGATATGGGCAACATCTTCACCAACGCCGGAGACGCCTGGGCCAGCGCTTTGCGCGTGCGCCAACCGGAGCGCGATACTTGCAAGGAAGTAGCCAAAGTCGGAAACGCCCAGAGTTATCTTCCTGCCGGCCCAACAACCTCTACAGGCCAGCAAGGGACGTGCAGCTTCAACTACTTCTCCCATGCGCCGGGGCTGGGTTTGCGCTATCATACGCCGGTCGGACCCATCCGGTTTGATTTCAGCTACAACCTGAATCCGCCCATTTTTCCGGTGAATTACAACTACTCGCTCACGCAACCCGGATTAGATCCGCACGTAGGCGAGGGTGCCCACTTCAACTTCTTTTTCAGCCTGGGAGAGAGCTTCTGATGAGCAAGCGGTCCCCAATTAGGCTCATGAGCAACTTCGGACCCGCTTGCGTGGGCGCGATGGTGGTATGCCTGACCGCGTTGGGCGCCATTTCGGGCCTGGCGCAAAGTCCAGCCCAGCCGCCGCCGCCCGCCAACACCGTGGTGCTCGACCGCGTGGTGGCCGTGGTCAACAACCAGGCGATCCTGGCCAGTGACGTGGACGAGGAGGTACGGCTGTCGGTGCTGGACCCCGGACGGGCAGGACTCGGCATGCTCACCCGGCAGCGCGCCCTGGAGCAGTTGATCAGCCGCGCGCTCATCCAGCAGCAGGTCCGCCAGGAGGACGCGCTGACCATTGAGCCATCCCAGGCCGAGGTCGATGCCCGTCTGGTGGAGATTCGCAAGCAAGTGCCCGCCTGCGTTCACCTCAACTGCGCCTCGGAGGAGGGATGGAAGGCTTTTCTGGCCGCGCGTGGGCTGACATCGGAGCGGGTCCAGACTTATCTGCGCCGCCGGATCCAGCTTCTGCGCTTCATCGAGGAGCGTTTCCGGCTTGGGATCAGCATTGCCCCCGATGAGATTGAAACCTACTACCGCGAGACGCTGCTGCCGCAGTATGCCGCGGGTGAAGCGATTCCGCCGCTGGAGGAAGTAGCCCCGCGCATTCAGGAGATTCTGCTGCAACGGCAGGTGAACGTGCTCTTCGGCGACTGGCTCAAGAATCTGCGCAAGCAGGGGGACGTGGAAGTGCTCGACCCGTCGCTTGAAGTACCTGAAGCACCGGGCGGAGCAGGGAAGGGAGGCGCATGAGCGAGCCTGAATCCATGCCACCTCTTTCCGCCGAGACTCCTGAGCCTGACGCGCCCGAGCAGGTTGCGGAGCCGGAAGCTCCCCGCCCGAGCCGTCTGCGCCGCTTCTTCCTGCGCCATCTTCCCTTGACGGTGGCCGCGGCAACGGTTCTGCTGGCGGTTACTCTCACAGGCCTTTATTATTGGGCCAGTTCGCCCGGTTTTGAGAACTTTGTCCGCCGGCAAATGGTGGCTAAATTGGAGGCTGCCACCGGCGGGCGGGTTGAGATCGGCTCCTTCCACTGGCATCTTCTCAGCCTGGAGGCCGAGGCGGACGGCGTGGTCATCCATGGCCTTGAAGCACCCGGCGAAACGCCCTACGCCCAGGCCGAGCGTCTGCGGGTGCGGCTGAGCGTGCTGGGTTTCTGGAGCCCGCGCATTCTGCTGCGCGATCTGGAGATCCTCCGCCCTCAACTGCACCTGATCGTCTACCCCGACGGCTCAACCAACCAGCCGCAACCCCGCAAGCCAAGAAAACCGGGCAAGCCCGCGCTGGACAGCTTCTTCGATCTGAAGGCCAGCTACGTTGCGGTCGAGCTGGGCGTTCTGGATTACGATAACCGCGCTGCTGCCTTCGACTTCCAGGACCGGCACATCCCGCTTGACTTCGCCGCCAGCGACCTCTCAGTGCGCATGGCCTACGTGCCGGGCACGGCCTTGAATCCGGAGTTCTATCGGATCGAGGCTGGAGCCCGCGATCTGAACCTGGCGCGCGGCGGCCGCGCCAAGCCGGGCAAAGCGCCTCCGCAAGAGGTACAGGGATTGTTCCAAGCCACGCTGGAGCTGTCGCGCACCACGGCAACCCTGCGCTCCTTGCGCGTGACCGCTAGCGGCCACGGCATCAAGGATCAGACCCTGGAAATTTCCGGCGTCCTGAAAGACTTTGCCCATCCCCGCTGGCAGGCAAAGGCGGCCGGCGAACTGGACCTGCGGCTGGTCGACCCCATCACCGGTTATCCTTTTGCGCCGCGGGGCCTTGCTCATCTCGACCTCAACGGGGCCGGAGAGGCAGGGAACTTTCGCGCCGATGGCAGCCTCCACGTCGAGGACGGCTCTTACATCGGGACGGGCGTTGTCGCCACGGGCTTTCGACTCGATGCGCGCCTCCATGCCGATCCCGAGCAGTTGCTGGTTAACTCGATCGTTCTGAGCCTGCGCCAGGGCGGCCAGATCGCTGGCGACCTGACGCTGGCCCACTGGCTGCGCACGCTTCCCGGAGCAGCCTCCCTGCGATCAGCCGGTACGGCCAACGGCAAATTCCGGGGCGCTCGAAACCAGCCCGCTTTGCCTGCCAAGCCGCTTGCACCGGCTGATGAGATTACCCTCCCGGTTAACGGCAAGGTGACGGCCGCGTTCAAGGACGTTGCCCTGGACACGCTGCTGGAGATGCTTTGCGACCCGCCCTTCCAGCATCTCGGCTTCGACACGCGCGTCAACGGTCCTGCCGACGCGCTGTGGATCAACGGCGACAACCGCACCCTCTCCGTGAGCGCCTTGTTCGCCCTCACTCCGCCGGCACAAACTGCGCAAGGAATGATTCCCGCCAGCGGCCTGATCGACGCCACCTATACCCAGCGCGACGGCGCGGTCGATATGCGCAAGCTGGAGCTGGACTCACCCGCCAGTCAATTGGTGGCCCACGGCCATCTGGGTGCCTATCCGCGCACCAGCCCCTCGGCCTTCGCCGTCGAGTTCCATACCAGCAACCTTGGGGAGTACGATACCGTGTTGCGCGACCTGGGATTGAGCCGCAACGGGAAGACCGGAACCGCGGCGCTGCCGGTTGCCCTCGCCGGGCGGATGGATTTTGTCAATGGGTTCTGGGCGGGCTCGCTCGTCGATCCGCACCTTTCGGGGGACATGAAGGCCACACAACTGGCCGTCGACTTGGCGGCAATTTCCACGACCAATTCCAGCCAGCCCCAGTTTCTTCACCTGGATTCGGTCGATGTTTTCGGCAGATACTCCGCAGCCCGCATTGATCTCGCCCACGGCGTGCTGCGCAGCGGGAACGCGGCGATCGACCTCAGCGGCAGCCTGATCGCGGCTTCGATTCCCGCCACGCATGGCGGCATCGCGCCTGTTCCGTCCTTCGACGCCAATTCAGTCCTTCATCTCCGCCTGAGCGCCGGTAAGGTTGGCCTGGACGATCTGCGGCCCTTCACCGGTCCGAACCTGCCCGCGGCGGGCTCTCTGGATGCGCAGCTTCAACTCGACGGACTGCTTCATGCGCTGGGTGGCTCGGGATGGGTCGAGATGGACAAGGGCAGCGTCTTCAGCGAGCCGGTGGATCGCATACGGGCGCAAGGCACACTCGCCAACCAGACCATCAACCTGACCTCGGTTTCGGTGAGCAAAGAGGCCGGCAAGATCGCGGCCGCCGGCAGCTATAACCTCTCATCCCACTTCTTCCGGTTGGACGCTTCCGGAGCGGGGATCGAAGTGGCTCGCATCGAAGCTCTGCGCCGCATGGGTCTGGCCGTCACCGGCAAGCTGGGATTCACCGTGAAGGGCGAGGGAACGCTGGAAGATCCGCGCCTTGAAGTCCACGCCACCTTGCCCGGCCTGACGCTGAGCGGAGAATCGCTGGGCAACCTGGAGCTGGCGGCCCACACCGCCAACCGCGCCGTCACCTACGACCTGACAACCCGGCTGGAGGCGGCCGACTTCAGCGCGCACGGCCAGACGGCGCTCACCGGCGACTATACCACCCAGGCCAAAGTTGAATTTTCGCGCTTGAACATTGACGCGCTCTTCAAGCTGGCCCATGTGGAGGGCCTCAGCGGGGAGTCCGCGCTGGCCGGAACGGTCAACGTCGAGGGACCGTTGGCGCGGCCCGAGGAACTGCGAGGCGAGGCGCGCATCCAGCAGTTGGCGGTCACTGTGGATGGTGTTCATCTGCAAAGTGAGGGAGGCCTGCACGCCACGCTCGACCATGCCCTCATCCATCTCGCCCCGTTGCACGTGACCGGCGAGGAGACTGACCTGCACATTCAGGGCAGCCTCTCTCTCAAGGACAAGCAGGAGCTGGACGCTGCCGCCAGCGGCACCATTAATTTGAAGCTGGCCGAGACGCTGGACCGCGACCTCACCGCCAGTGGAAGCACCACCTTCCAGGTGGAGGCGCGCGGTCCGCTGATGAATCCCAGCCTGCGCGGGCGGATCGACTTCCAGGACGCGGCGCTGTCCTTTGAGGACGTGCCCAACGGCCTGAGCCAGTTGCATGGAACGCTGGAGTTCAACCAGAACCGGCTGGAGGTCAAGTCGCTGACGGCCATGAGCGGCGGCGGACTGCTCAGCGTCGGCGGCTACCTGGCCTATCAGCACGGCCTCTTTGCCGACCTGACGGCGACAGGGACGGGGATTCGCATCCGCTATCCGCAAGGGGTCAGCTCCCTGGCCGACGCCCAGCTTCACCTGCAAGGGCAACAGAACAACCTGCTGCTCTCAGGCGACGTGCTCATCACCCGCTTCACGGTCAGCCCCGACCTGGACATTGCGGCGCTGGCCGCGCAGGCTTCCGCCGTCGAAACCATTGCGCCTCTCGACGCTCCTTCCAACCACATCCGACTGGATGTGCACATCGCCTCATCGCCGCAGTTGAACTTCCAGAACGCTTATGCCAAGCTGGCCGGCAACGTCGATCTCCGCCTGCGCGGCACCGTGGCCTCGCCCTCGCTGCTGGGCCGCGTCTCCATTACCGAAGGCAGCGCCGTTCTCGCCGGAACCCGCTATGAGTTGCAGCGCGGCGACATCTATTTCACCAACCCGGTTCGCATTCAACCCTCCATCGACCTGAACGCCACGGCCCGCGTCGAGGATTACGACATTACCCTGGGCCTGCACGGCACTCCGCAACAAATGACAGTCACCTATCGCTCCGATCCGCCGCTGCCGGAGGCCGACGTAGTGGCTCTGCTGGCTCTGGGCCGCACTGGAAACCAGCAGCGCCTTTACACCCAGCAGCAACAGCAGGCCCTCGCCAACCCCACCACCGACGCCTTGCTCGGCGGCGCTCTCAACGCCACGGTCAGCTCGCGCGTGCAAAAGCTCTTCGGCGCGGGCAGCGTCAAGGTTGACCCCAACTACCTCGGCGCGCTGGGCAACTCCACCTCCCGCATCATCGTCGAGGAGCAGGTGGGCTCCAACGTCACCCTCACCTACGCCACCAACGTCAATACCACCGCCCAGCAGCTTCTCCAGGCAGAAATCGCCATCAACCGCCACGTCTCGCTGCAGGTGGCCCGCGATGAATCCGGCGTCTTCTCCGTGGTGCTCAAAGCCACGCGGCGCTTCAAGTGAAGGGTCAGGGTTCAGCAAGAATGTTCGGCGTCCAATTCGGCTGGCCTACGAATCCGCAACTTTTTCTCTGAATTTGTGTCTATATCGAGGGTGCGGTACGTTGGGCAGGCAATATTCTATCGACTGGCATGACCATGCGCACCTGAGCAACAAGGAGGATTTCCTATGATTTGGTCCATGCGCAATTCCCGCGCAGCGCTGCTAGCAGCTACGCTCGCCGGGGTACTTCTGAGCCTTCCCCAGGCGGCCCTTTGCCAATCGCCGTCCTCCAACGCCAATGCCTCCACGCAGGCGAACAACACTGTCGGCAGCATCGCCGCGGCCCGGCTCGACAAGAAGGAATTTCACGATGTGAAGGTGAGCGTGGACAACGGCACGGCCACCCTCACCGGGACAGTGGACCTTTATGGGTACAAGGCCGACGCCGAGAAGCGCGTGCACAAGGCCAAAGGCGTCACCGCGGTGCGCAACCTGATCGAGGTCGCTGGTCCCACGATTCCCGACGAAGTGCTCAAGGACAAACTCGGGGAGAAGTTGGAATATGACCAAGTTTTCTATGGCAATGCCTTCAACGCCATCTCTCTCAGCGTCCATAACGGCGTCGTCACCCTCGGCGGCCACGCCTACTGCTACTTCAACTCAAAGGACTCCGCACTGGCATTGGTCAGCTACTATCCCGGCGTCAAGGACGTGCAAGACGAGATTCAGGTCGATCCCGTTTCCATGTTCGACGACCGGATACGGAGGCAGGTCTACCGCGCCGTCTATGGCTTCCCGAGTCTGAACCGGTATGCCATCGACCCCGGCAAGCCCATCCGCATCTCGGTGCAGAATGGCCATGTGGAACTCTATGGAATGGTGGACTCGCAGGCCGACAAGGACATTGCATTTCTCCGCGCCAACGGCGTCCCAGGTGTCTTCGAAGTGAAAAACTACCTCGAAGTCGCCAATCAACCCACAGAAATCCGGAAATGAGTGGTGGTCGCAGATCCGTTCTCGGAGAATCGAAGGATTCTCCGAGAAAAGATGGGTGAGCGCGCCGCAATGGCCGGGCAGGTTCCTTAGAACTTGACCGCCGGGGCGGTTTTCGCGCTGGGGTTGGCCTCGAAGAAGGCGTTGTTCACGCTGAATCCGGCGATGCCGGCCCAGATGCTGTTGGGAAATTGGCGCACGAAGGTGTTGTAGTCGCGCAGGGAATCGTTATACCGCTTGCGCGCCACGCTGATGCGATTTTCGGTTCCGGCCAACTCGTCCTGCAGGCGCATGAACTGGTCGCTGGAGCGCAGTTGCGGGTAGTTTTCGGTGAGCAGCAGCAGGCGTCCCAACGCCGAATCCAGCTTCCCATTGGCCTCGATCTTGCCCGCCGGTCCCTGCGCATTCAACATTCCCGCGCGGGCGTTGGCGATGTCGCCAAAGACCGTGCTCTCCTCCTTGGTAAAGCCCTTTACGGTCTCCACCAGGTTGGGAATCAGGTCCAGCCGCCGCTGCAACTGCACGTCCACGTCCGACCACGCGGCCTTCACGACCTCATCCTTGCTGACCATCTGGTTCTTGGCGCTCACGTAGCTGCCGAAGACCATCAGCAGGGCTAAAACAAAAACTCCGACCACTCCCAGCGCAATCCAAAGTCCACGACTCATACTGTGCTTTTCTCCTCTGGCCTGCCCTCAGGCAAGCCCATCTTCAAAATTAAAACCTACCAGCTTCCACCGGCTCCGCCGCCGCCAAAGCCGCCGCCATCGCCGCCAAAACCGCCGAAGCCCGATCCTCCACCACCGCCGCCACCGCCGAAGCCGCCACCGCCGCCCATCCATGGCCCGCCGCGAAAGCCGCCAAAGAGGCCAAAACCCAGCAGAAAGCGCAGCAGGTGAAAACCGCCAAAAAAGATCAGAATGACGATCAGCAGAATCAGTTTTCCGGTGTTGAACTGCGGTCGAGCCGGCTGGCTTGCCAGGACCGGCTCATCCTCCAGCGTGACCTTGGCGTCGGCGGCGATGACCTGGGCCACCTCGTCCACGGCCAAAATCACCGCGCCGTCAAAGTCGTTGGCGCGCAGATCGGGCACCATCTCCCGGCCAATGTCGCCCACCTTGCCGTCGGGCAGAATGCCCTCAAGGCCGTAGCCTATTTCAATCCGGCGCTGGTGGTCGTCCACGGCCAGCAGAACCAGCACGTTGCGATCCACGCCCTTCTTGCCCATCTTCCACTTGTCTTCAAGGGCGGTGGCATACTCCGCCGGGTCCGCGCCATCGAGCGTGCGGACGGTGACCACGGCAACCTTTGCATTGGTCTGGGAGTGGTCGAGCTGGGCGCAGAGCGAGTCCAGGCGGGCAATCGCCTGGGACGAGAGCACATGGGCGAAGTCGCTGACGTAATCGGTGGGCTGGGGCAGATCCTCGACCCGCTCAGCTTGTGCGGTCTGTCCGGCGATGGCAAAGACGGAAACGCAGGCTGCCATGAGCAGCGGGAAAAGAGCGGAATGTATGCGGCGAATGCCTGTCATCGCTTTCTATTGTACGAGTTTGGCTTGAGGAAGGTTCCAATTGGCGGGGAAAACGCGGCGGATTGGGGTTTGCGGTTTCCCACCCTTTCCGCGGAAAGACGCGGAAAGAATGGGGCACCCAGCAAGAATAAAATGAAGTAGAGATGACCCATAATCCGCTTCTTCCTCCCCCCATCGCCCGCAAGGAACACAAAGAGAATGCTCTGCATGGCGTCGTCCTGACGGACGACTACGCCTGGCTGCGCGACAAAGAGAACCCCGAAGTCACCGCCTACCTGGAGGCAGAAAACGCCTACGCGGCGGCGGTGATGAAGCCGCTCGACGGCCAGCGCGAGGAGCTTTACCAGGAGATGCTCTCGCACGTGAAGCAGACCGACGTTTCGGTCCCTTTTCGCGACGGCGACTGGTGGTATTACACCCGCACCGAAGAAGGCCTCCAGTACGCTATCCACTGCCGCACGCACGGCTCACCCAACGCAACCGAAGACACGCCGGAAAAAGTGATCCTCGACGGCAACCAACTGGCCAAGGGGCACGCCTTCTTTTCGATTGGCGCGACTGACATTACCAGCGATGGCCGCTGGCTGGCCTACACCACCGACACCACCGGCTTCCGCCAGTACACGCTGCACATCAAGGATCTGAAGACTGGCGAGACGCTGGCGGGCGAGGTCGAGCGCGTCGGCTCGGTCACGTGGGCCGCTGATAACCGCAATCTCTTTTATACCGTCGAAGATGAGGAGCAGAAGCGCCAGTACCAACTCTGGCGCCACGCGCTGGGGACGCCGCACACCGCGGATACGCTGGTCTATCAAGAGGACGACGAGCGCTTCAATCTGGGCGCGGGACGCACCCGCGATGGCAAATTCATTGTGATGGAGCCGGCCAGCCACATCACCACCGAGTCGTGGGTGCTGCTAGCCACTGAACCAGAAGGCCGGTTCACACTCATCAGCCCGCGCGAGGACGAACACGAGTACTCCATCGACCATCGCAATGGGCTGTGGTTCATTCGCACCAATGATCGCGGGCGGAATTTTCGCCTGGTCACCGCGCCGGTGGCCACGCCGGGGCGCGAGTTCTGGACGGAACTCATTGCTCACCGCGATGGTGTGATGATCGAGGAGATTGACCTCTTCGCCGGCTTCTTTATCGCATGCGAACGCGAGGAGGGGTTGCCTCGGCTGCGCGTCTGGCGCTTCGACGGCGACGGGCCGGAAGCTGCGAAGACGGGCGAGATCAGTTTTCCCGAGCCGGCCTACAGCGCCCAGCCGCACGTGAACCGGATTTTTGATACGCCCACCTTCCGTTACGCTTACCAGTCGCTGGTGACGCCCAGTTCGGTCTACGAGTACGACGTGGCCACGGGCGCTTCGACGCTGCTCAAGCAGTTAGAGATCCCCGGCGGCTTCGACCGCACGCTTTATGCGAGCGAGCGCGTTCATGCTATTGCGCCCGATGGTGTGCAGGTTCCGGTCTCGCTGGTTTATCGAAAAGACAAGCGCGCGGAGGGGCGGAATCCCTTGTACGTTTATGGCTACGGGTCTTATGGATATTCTTTGCCGCTGGGCTTCAGCTCCAACCGGCTGAGTTTGCTGGATCGCGGCGTGGTGATGGCCTATGCGCACATTCGCGGCGGCGGCGACCTGGGCGAGCCGTGGCACGACGCGGGCAAGATGCTGGTCAAGCGGAACACTTTTACGGATTTCATCGCTTGCGTCGAGCATTTGACGGCGGCGAGTTATGGCGACCCGGCGCGGGTGGCGATTGAGGGCGGGTCTGCTGGCGGACTGCTGATGGGCGCAGTCGTGAATCTGCGGCCGGATTTGTTTCGCGCGGTGCTTTCGCATGTGCCGTTTGTGGATGTGATGAACACCATGCTCGACGCTACTTTGCCGCTGACCGTTCCGGAGTATGAGGAGTGGGGAAACCCCAATGAGGCCGAATATTTCACTTATATGCTGAGTTACTCGCCTTATGACAATTTGAAAGCGGCGAGTTACCCGGCGATGCTAGTGAAAACATCGCTGCACGACAGCCAGGTGATGTATTGGGAGCCAGCGAAGTATGTGGCCAAGCTGCGCACGCTCAAGACGGATGGCCACGCGCTGCTGCTGGTGACGAATATGCAGGCAGGGCACGGCGGTTCGAGCGGGCGGTATGACTACCTGAAGGAGATTGCGCTGGATTATGCGTTTCTGATGCGGGAGCTGGGGCTTCGGAAAGGCTGTGCCGATGCGGGCTTCCATTCATCCTAAATATGGCGACGTTCCCGCCAAGCCGTGATGCGGAAACAGAGATTCCCTCAGGGGCTAAAGCCCAAGATCTTTTTGGGGCGTCATGCGGCACGACTGAACAGGCTGCGGAAAAACCCCTGATTCCGGGTAATATGTGCGAAAATCGTCCATCCGTGGCTAAAGCCAAGACTGATTCTAGAGCAGTATCAAGATAGATATACCCAAGGACTGCAGTCGTCCTTTATGCTTGAGTTCTCTGGTGAAGTTACCGCGACGTGAAACCGATGGGACGAGCATATTCGGACGATCTGCGGGGCAGGATA